>JADMIO011153547.1_pt1 | contig 96218 bp, 84 predicted proteins | sample 8958161 | NCBI WGS metagenome assembly JADMIO01 (sample SAMN16585339, study PRJNA669376) | soil metagenome | isolation source: Crop rotation soil | place: USA: Cullars Rotation, Alabama | collected 2011
CGCGACAACTTGTCCACGTGGAATTCTAAGCTTAGGATCCCAATGTGCTGGAAAGCAGCAGCGCGGTTTGTACCGGAGACGGCACGCTGAAGAGTTCGCCGGCAACATTAACAACTGAAGTCTTGATCGTATCTGCCGGCTCCAGCAGGTCTTCTTTGCCAGCCTCCCCTTCGCTGCATGAGATCAGCAAGGACATCGCCGCCAGGGCGGTCATCGCCTGTCCGCTTAAGAGACGCTTCAGCTTGGTCATTCGGGAAATTGTGAAGTAGGTTAATTAGCTTTGCAAGTAAATAAAAAATACTGAACCGGCAAAAAATACTGTTCCACATTCTTTAATCTTCGTCTGGCCTGAAACCCCTTGATTTTACAGGGCTATGGACAAATTACGCAAACTCTCCGACGTGATTTTTTTCTACTTTTGACCGCCTTGCCATACAACGGAAATAACATCATCGTGGCGCTCGCTACCGCCCATGGAAGTGCGGCAATTGCGGTGCTGAGGTTAAGCGGCAGCGGTTGCTGGCAGCTGATCGAAAAAGTGTTCCGTACCCGGTCGCTGAAAAATAAAACGCTCAATCCTGCGGAAGCCCCGGGGGTAAGTTTCGGCGTGATCATGAACGACAATATCATTGTCGATGAAGTACTGGTATCTTTTTTCAAGGCGCCGTTCTCTTACACCGGCCAGGATGTGATCGAAGTCTCCTGCCACGGCTCCCATTACATCCAGCAGCAGCTGTTGCAGTTGTTCTTGTCGCTGGGTGCGCGGCTGGCGGAGCCCGGCGAATTTACGTTGCGGGCTTTTCTCAATGGCAAGCTCGACCTGAGCCAGGCGGAGGCTGTGGCGGACCTGGTGGCAAGCAATTCTCCTGTCAGCCATCATGTGGCCATGCAGCAGATGCGCGGTGGATTCAGTGCCAAGATCAAAGCGCTGCGCAATGATCTCATCGATTTTGCATCCCTGATCGAATTGGAGCTCGATTTTAGTGAGGAGGACGTGGAGTTTGCCGATCGCTCAGCCTTGCTCGAACTTGTTGGCCGCATTCGGACGGTGATTGGACGGCTGGTCGAAAGCTTCGACCTGGGCAACGTGATCCGTAACGGCATTCCCGTGTCCATCGTGGGCCGTCCCAACGCAGGCAAGTCAACCTTGCTGAATGCATTGCTTGAGGATGAACGCGCGATCGTGAGCGACATCCCGGGCACTACCCGCGACACCATTGAAGAGGCGGTGGTGATCGGAGGCGTTTTGTTCCGTTTCATCGACACGGCCGGGTTGCGCGTCACGACCGACGAGATCGAGAAGCGCGGTGTGGAGCGGGCCATACAAAGCATGCAGCGTTCTTCCGTAGTGATCTATCTGTTCGACGTCCACGCAATGGGTGAAGGCGATCTTTCGCGGGAGCTGGGCGATCTGCGGAAAGAAATACGCGGGGCGCAATTGATCCCCGTGGGCAACAAATCTGACCTGGAAGATGCAGCTGCTTTGAAAAAAGAATTTGCTGCGCAACCGGATCTGATCTTCATTTCTGCAAAGACGCAGGGCAACCTCGAAGTGCTGCGCAACCGGCTGGTTGAGCTCTTCGATATCCGTGCGATGGAAAGCACCGACTCCATCGTCACCAATGCGCGGCATGCCTCGGCGCTGCGTGAGGCCAATGACGCGCTGCAAAAGGTGGAACAGGGTTTGGGCACCGGTATCCCGGGCGATCTGCTGGCTCTCGATATCCGCCACGCGCTGAACGCCCTTGGGGACATTACCGGCCAGGTCACCAGTGAAGACCTGCTTTCCAACATCTTCGGCCGCTTCTGTATCGGGAAGTAGCCCAACTGGAAACCGGAAACCAGAAACCGGAAACTCGCACTTGGTTGTTCGCGTTTGCATCATCAGCCACCATGACCAGTCTGTTCTGAACAGACCGGCGCATAGTCGAAGCGTGCCGCTGGGCCGATCTTTGAAGTGCGTGGAGTCTTTGCGCTTGTCCTTGCGCTTCGGCTCTCCTTCGGCCTCATTCCGGACAGGCCGCTCAGTCTACCGTCCTTGAATCTGAACCCAATCATGATTAGAGAAATCAATTTTTTTTGTGGATTGCAATATGATGGCCTGCGGTTGGCCATTTATTCGTTCACTAAAAAGGTGTTTTATAAAGGGGATTCTTCTCGGTCTTCATCCCATTTGGCAGGTGCTGCGCGGCCTCCCGCGCACAACCGGCTCAAATGTCCACTGCACATTTGCCCTGCGGCACAGAAGCGCGACGTAGATTTTGAGCTATTTGCCGGAAGCCTTTGAATTTTTGCTTCTTTTTTTTCAAGAAAAAAGAAAGGACGGAAAAAAAGGAAAATATTTTGTCGCGTTAAATTGCTTTACTCCGGACTTCTATTGCATGATCCGGGTTGAACCTTGAATCTTTGATCTTGTTCCCCTTTGATCTTGTTTCCCGAAGTATCCCGCAAATACAAAAGCCCCGGGAACTTCCCGGGGCTTTCAAACAACATCTCAAAAAAATAAATTATTTCTTTTTCGCGTAACGGCTGCGGAATTTATCCACGCGCCCTGCAGTATCAACCAGCACTTGTTTGCCAGTGTAGAAAGGATGCGAAGTCATTGATATGTCAAGCTTCACCAGAGGATATTCATTGCCATCCTCCCAGGTGATGTTTTCTTTGGTGTCAGCGCACGAGCGGGTGAGGAATGAATAGCCGTTGCTCATGTCTTTAAAAACACACAGTCTGTAATTGTCAGGATGGATCTCGTTTTTCATTGCGCTAAAAATTAATTTCGGGCTGCAAATATAGTCCGAAGTTCCGGATTTTGCAAACCCGACCCACATGGGCGCGATTTCCCGCAAAAATGGTAATTTTCCGGTTGTAAAGGGCAGTTTGCGAAATGGTGAACAGAATGTTAAAACATGGTGGGAAACAGGGGCGGATGCAGCCGAAAATCCGGCTGGTTTTAAGGTCTTTTTCAGGATTGTTGTGCCGTATATAAGACGTTCATACAGAGCGGACTGCATCGGTGCAGGGAGAAAAAAAAACCGATAATTTGTTTTTTAAAATTCTTTAACTAATTTAGCACCCTAGGTACATTCAGAGCGGTGTGCCCAGTTATATTCTTAAAAATAAAGTATGAAAAAACTTTTTGCCAAGATTGCCTTTGCAGTAGCTGGTTTTACTGGGGTTGCCACAGCACAGCAGGACCCACAGTTTACACAATTCATGTTTAACAAACTGATCTACAATCCTGGCTACGCTGGCACTTCCGGTGCAATCTGCGGGATGGCGCAGTACCGCAAACAGTGGATGGGCTTTACCGGCGCTCCTACATCAATGGCCTTTTCAGCCGACATGCGTTTGACCGGCGCTCCGGTTGGTGTTGGTATCAATATTATCAGTGATAAAGTAGGACCGATGAGCACTACTTTTGCACGTCTGGCTGGCGCGTATAACGCCAAGATCGGACCCGGTACGCTTGGAGCAGGGCTTGATCTTGGGATCTTGAGTAAGAGCATCAATTCTGATTGGATCACCCCTGAGCCGCTAAAAAATGACCCTAGAATTCCCGGCAGCGGCGGACTTAATCCCGGCACCGGCAACCCGACTTTTACCAACCCTGATCTTAACAAAACGACTTTTGACGTGGGTTTGGGTGTGTTCTATAATATCCCTGGTAAATTCTATGCGGGAATATCTTCCACACACCTTCCTGCACAGCAGATCAAATCTGGTGATCTTGGTTTCCAGGTCACACGTCACTACTACTTCATGGCTGGCTACACTTTCCAGCCAACCAAATGGAGCAAGATCACGCCGAACGTTTTATATAAGACTGACGGATCTTCCTCTTCTGCTGATCTCAACCTGAACTTCCTCTGGAGTGATATGGTATGGATCGGCGGAACTTACCGCATTGACGACGCGCCTGCAGTGCTGGCCGGCTTCCAGGGCGTGTTTGGCGAGGGCAACGCATACAGCTGGAAAGTTGGCGGCTCATTCGATATGGCCAATTCAAAATTGAAGACCTATACCAAAGGAACGCTTGAAATCCTTCTCGGTGTATGTTACACACCAAAGGTTAAGAAGCAGACTCTTTATAGCAACGACAGGTATCCGGATTGATGTGTAACCTTTTATTGGGCCTCACGTTTAAACCAGCTACAACTAACAATTAATGTTAACAACTTTGAACTGATCCTGAACTTGTAACCTTAAGGAAAGTTGCTGTTATAGACAAACAACCAGAAACATGAAAAAGCTCTTGATATTAGCCACGTTCGTAGCCATCATCGCCGGCTGTAACCAGCGTACCGGTGAACTGATCGGGGTGCAGGGCCGCGAAAAGTGGTATCAGCCGGACCCCTTCGGCACGCTCTTTATACCGATGGGCAGCTACCACATGGGTCCGGATGACGAAGAGGCGCCAATGGCTCACACCACCAAATCAAAAATGGTGTCGGTTCAGGCTTTCTATATTGATGACTCTGAGATCTCGAATAACGAGTACCGTCAGTTCGTATACTGGGTGCGCGACTCGATCGCACGCCGCCTGCTCATCGCAGGTGGACAGGAGGAGGAGTTCGGCATTTCACAGGAGGATTTCCTGCAGCAATGGCCTGTGTACACCGGAGACAACAACCTCCAGGAGCCTTACGTGAACTGGGATGCGCCCATTGATTGGGAGACCGGTGATGAAGACATCCGCGGCATCCTCCAGCCGATGTACCTTCCGGAGAACGAACGCTTTTATAACCGCAAAGAGATCGATACACGTAAGCTGAACTACGAATATTACAGGATCGACATCCGCCTGGCCGCTGCAAAATCGAACCGCTTCATCCCAAATAAGTCACCGGACATCCAGGATGCCGCTCACGATTATAAAAAAGCGGATTATATCAATGGCGTTACGCTTAACGACGGTACCAACGGCGCCTCGGGTTCGCCTAGTACGCCAGTTACCGATCCGACAAAGGATAGCAAGACACTTGGCACTTATAATGTAAAAGATCAGGTAAGCGTGGGACAAGGCAACTACATCCCGCGCGAGCGCAAAGGATCTGACCGTTCGGTATTCATTGTGAAGGACATTATCAATGTCTATCCCGATACTTTGGCCTGGGTGCATGATTTTACTTATTCCTTCAATGAGCCGCTTACCAACATGTATTTCTGGCATCCGTCCTATGACGATTATCCTGTGGTAGGCATCAACTGGAAGCAGGCGCGGGCATTCAGCATCTGGCGTACAAACTTGTTGAACAATTTCCTCATCGGCACCGGGCAGTCCATCGTGAACGATTTCCGCCTTCCCACAGAGAGCGAGTGGGAATACGCGGCCCGTGGTGGTCTCGAAAAATCGCCATATCCCTGGGGCGGCCCATACATCCGCAATTCAAAGGGCTGCTTCTTAGGCAATTTCAAACCGATGCGAGGTTCTTATATCGACGACGGTGGTTTCCACTCTCTCTACATTTATTCATACAATCCGAACGAATTCGGTCTCTATTGCATGGCCGGGAACGTGGCAGAATGGACCAGCAACGCGTTTGACGAGTCGGCATATGATTTTCAACACGACCTCAATCCTGATTACGTTTACGAAGCGCAGGACAAGGACGCAAACGTGCTGAAGAGAAAAGTGATTCGCGGCGGAAGCTGGAAAGATGTGGGTTATTACCTGCAGACAAGCACCCGCACCTACGAATACCAGGATACCGCCAAGTGTTATCTGGGTTTCAGAAATGTGATGACTTTCCTCGGTCGCTCCAAGTACGACGATCTTTAATTAACTACATACGAACATAAACAACACAAACAAAGTACAGCTATGAGTAGATTACCAAAAGTAAAAGGAACGAAGAAAGTGATGCACATGGTGACCTGTTTCGGTGCAGCAACGGTGATTCTCGGGGCCCTTTTTAAAATCATGCACTATCCCGGAGCTTCTATCATGCTTCCTACGGGCTTGATAGTGGAGACGTTCCTCTTTATCTTCTTTGGTTTGGATATTCCGCACGAAGAGGTAGACTGGACTTTGGCTTATCCTGAGTTGGCTGGTATGGGCCATGACGAAACACTTCACGAAAACAAGGAAGAGGAAAACCTGCCTATCACCCAGCAACTGGATAACCTGCTTGCTGATGCTAAAATTGGTCCGGATCTGATCGAAAGCCTTGGTACCGGCATCCGTCAGCTCACAGACACCACCGGTAAAATTGCCGACATTTCAAATGCAACCGTGGCAACCAATGAATATGTTGACAGCGTTAAAACCGCTTCGCGCAACGTGTCTGAGCTCGCCACAACTTATCAGCGCGCTGCAGATTCAATGGCAAGCCTGGCTGAATCCAATTCGGTGAACCACGACATCGGCGATTCTCTGGCACGTGTGTCAAAAAATCTCTCTTCCCTCAACGCAACGTATGAGCTGCAGTTGCAAGGCAGCCAGTCGCATCTGGAAGCAACTACTAAGTTCTACGACGGTCTTACCGAGCTGATGAAAAATCTTCACGAATCGGTTGACGATACCCGCAAATACCGCCAGGAAATGGCTACGCTTTCATCCAACCTGTCTTCGCTTAACACCGTGTACGGCAATATGCTAAGCGCGATGAACGTTAGACCGGCGAATTCATAAGCCATTCCGGTTCCATTTACACCAGTTACTGACATACTAAAAACACACAAGAGAAACAATGGCAGGCGGAAAAGAGACCCCCAGGCAGAAGATGATTGGCTTAATGTACTTGGTACTTACCGCCATGTTGGCGCTCAACGTATCCAAGCAGATTTTGCAAGGTTATCTTTCTGTGAATGAGAGTCTGGAGAAATCAAAAAAGAACATTAAGGAGAACAACGTTCGCGTAACCGAAGCTTTTAAGGCAACGATCAACGGGAACAAAGCGGCCGAGCCTTATTATCAGCAGGCACTGTTGGCTCAGAAAGATATCCAGGAAGCTTTTAAATACCTTGATGAGGTAAAGGGCAACATGGTGCGCGCTACGCTGAAGCTTGACGAAAATGTGAAGGTGTTGGGTGATACCATCAACCTTCGCAACTATCCTCAAAAGGACAAGATCGACGATTACGACATGCCTACCACCGTGCTGCTGGGGTCTGACGAGCACAATCTGAAGACCGGCAAATACACGGCTGACGAGCTTCGTACAAAACTCACTCAGCTTCATGACAAGCTCATCGCGCAGCTTGACAAGATGCAGAAGACCGACGGACTTCACTTGCTGCAGGGTGATTATGACAACCTGAAAAAGAAGATTGCCATCATCAAACCCACGGACAGCGGAAGGGTTGACGAAGGCATCACCTACACCTGGCCGCTTGACAATTTCTTTCACCTTCCGATGGCCGCGGTATTTGTGAACCTGAATAAAATGCAGGCGGATCTCCAGAACGTGGAAGCGGAAATCCTGCAGGTATTCAGCAGCGCCAGCGGCAAGCTTGCCATCAAGTTCGACCGCCTGGTTGCACGGGTAGTTGCCCCTTCATCTTACATTCAATCCGGTGGCGAATACACCGCCGACATTTTCCTCGCCGCATCCAGCTCTAAAATGGGTGCTGACGACATGGAAGTATTGGTAGGCGTGGATTCGGCCTCTGCTGCAAAAGGTGCAAAAGGACAGGTTGTGCCTATCCAGGATGGTATGGGCAAATACAAGGCTGGTACCGGAGCACCTGGAGACCAGACTTACAAAGGGGTGATCAAATTCAAAAAGCCGGATGGTTCGTTTGAGTTTTATCCATTCGAGCAGTCATATAAAGTGGCTAAGTCTGCGGTATCTGTTTCAGCTGAACAAATGAACGTGTTCTACCGTGGCGTGGTTAACCCCGTTGCTGCGGGCGCTGCCGGTATTTCACCCACAGACATTCAAATCAGCGCAAGCGGTGCCGGCGTGAAATTTGTTCCGCGCGGTGAGCCGGGCAAATACGACTTTACGTTCAGCGGAACAGGCGAATGTCTGATCACAGTGTCTGCAAAAACCAAAGATGGTGTGAAGCCACAAGGCCCTCCTGTAAAATTCCGTGTAAAGCCGCTGCCTAAGCCTGAAGCGAAGATCGGTGGCAAATTTGCTCCGGATGAGATGAAAAAAGGCGATCTGCAAACGGTTGGTGCCATTGGCGCCGGCGCTAACGGATTCGACTTCCAGGCAAACTACATCGTGCAGAGCTATGAAGTGGTTGGCAAAGTAAAAGGAGCGGTGAAGATCGCTAACGGTAACGGCGCCAACTTAGGTCCCGATGCAATTGCCATCTTTAAAGGGGTGGATGTTGGAACCAAAATTTACGTGGATATCAAGGTAAAAGGTCCGGATGGACTGATGTACTCGTCAACCTGCGGTATCAAGGTGACCAAATAAAACAACGCACATGAAACGCTACATTAGCATCTGCCTGTTCCTGATCGCTTCGCTGCTTGCAGTGAGGGTCAGCGCGCAGCAAAGCATCTTCCAGCCCGGCGATTACAAAGACGGTGTGTATGACAAGGAAAACGCGGTGAATCGCCGTTTCATTCCGTACACGCACCTTCGCGAAGCCGATGTGACCTGGGAAAAAAGGATCTGGAGAACGATCGACATTCGCGAGAAAGTGAACCAGCCTTTGTATTACCCGGTGGATCCTAATGTGAGCCGCATTTCCATCATGCAGCTGATGACCAAATACATCCTTAGCGGGCAGATCATTGCTTTCCAGGATGAGGAATTTTTGGTGCCTTACGAAAAGTCGGTGATCCGTGACAAAATGGTGATCAAGGCCGACTCGGTGGACCAGGAACAGTTTGATGAGAATGGAAACTCTTATACCATCAAAGTGGCCGGAGCTGTCGATTCTACATGGCTGTATGAGAACTTTTGCGAGATCAGCTTAAAGGAAGACTGGTTTTTTGACCGCCAGAAGTCCGTTCTTGAAGTGCGCATCCTCGGGCTTGGATTCAATGCCAGTCTCAAAGGAAAAGAGGACCTTGGCTGTGTGAACCAGTTCTGGGTATATTTCCCCGCCTGCAGGCCTTTCTTCGCAAAGCATGAGGTGTTCAACACCAAAAACGATAGCGAGCGACGGACATTCGAGGATATTTTTTGGAAGCGCCAGTTCGCTGCCAACATTACCAAAGAATCGAATGTGTACGACCGACGGATCGAAACGTATTCAAAAGGCATCGATGCGCTGCTTGAATCAGATCGCATCAAAGGTGATATTTTCAGATTCGAGCACGATCTCTGGCAGTTTTGAAAAACTCAGTATTTTCAAGCCCTTCAGCCCTGCTGAGGGGTTTTTTTGTGTCCGTATTTTAAAGGTTAAAAATTCTAAATAAAAAGTGGCCGTTTTAAAACTTGGTATATTTGTTGGTGCGCGTGAGTAATATGAGAAATCTGGCATTGGCGGTGCTTTTAAGCCTTCTGGCGGTAGCCGCATATCCCCAAAAAAGTGCCCAAAACAGCGAAAAAAAGACGGCATTCAAGATCGAAGGAACGATCCGGCATTACACAGGTGGCAAGCTGTTTTTGCACCACCGTTGGGATGAAAAGGAACTGGTGGATTCCGCCCGGGTTCAAAACGGGAAATTTGTTTTCAATGTCAAAAGTGCCGAACCCAATCTTTATTGGATCACTACGGGATTGGTACCGGGTGATCAGTCGTTTTATTTTTTTGCGGACCTCGGCAACGTCAAGGCTACCCTTATCGGTGATTCGCTGATGTACGGCCAGGTGGAAGCGGGCCAGAGCGAAAAGGACTACCTGGAATACCGCGCCATGATCAACAATCTTGTAATGATCCAGCAGAAAATGCAGTCGGATTACAACGAGGCGGTTCAGAAGAACGATTACGCGGCGCAGCAGGCTATCCAGGGTGAGTACCAACAGCTGAACGGTCAATACATCAATGGCTTAAAGAATTTCATCAAAACGCATCCGCACTCTGCTGTAAGCGGTTATATCGTTTACAGCGATCTTAATAATCCCGCCATACCGTTAAATGACGTTGAAGAGTCATTGTCGTACCTGGATAAGGATATGGGCAATTCCCGGTTTGTGAAAGCGGCGGTGAAGCGCGTTGAGGATAAAAGAGGAACGACTGTTGGGTACAAGGCCACCGATTTTTCGCAAACCACCCCTGATGGCAAAAAAGTGAGTCTTTCGGATTTCCGCGGTAAATATGTGCTGGTGGATTTTTGGGCCAGCTGGTGCCGGCCATGCAGGATGGAAAATCCCAATGTGGTGGCGGCTTACAACCGTTTCAAGGACAAGGGATTTACGGTCCTCGGCGTGTCGATGGACTCCAACAAGGAACCCTGGGTAGCCGCAATCCAGCAGGACCATCTGACCTGGACGCACATCAGCGATCTCAAAGGCTGGGGCAACGAGGTGGGTAAACTTTACAACGTCACCGGTATCCCCCAGAATTTTCTCATCGACCGTGAGGGAAAGATTGTGGCCAAGGACCTGCGCGGTGCGGCGCTGGATGAAAAGTTGGCCGAGTACCTGAAATAACTCCCCGGAATAAATTAGATTTGCAACAAATTTTTTTGGACGTATGATGACAAATAGACTCACCGTTCTTGGCTCACTGTGTCTTGCTTTCAGCGGCATTGCCGTGGCTCAGGACCCGGTAGTGATGACGATCAACGACAAGCCGGTGAAAAAATCGGAATTCGAAGCCGTGTACCGCAAAAACAACGGCAAAGAAGTCGGCAACAATACTAAATCGGTAAAGGAGTACGTAGACCTTTTCTCCTTGTACAAAAGCAAAGTATTTGAGGCGGAGAGCCTGGGCCTCGACACCCTGCAATCATTCAAATCAGAGCTGGCAGGTTATCGCCGCCAGCTGGCTGCCCCGTATCTCACAGACAAAAACACCAATGAAAATCTGCTGACCGAAACCTACGACCGCATGAAAACGGAAGTGCGGGCAAGTCACATTTTAGTGCGTGCGGACGAAACCGCTTTGCCAAAAGATACCCTTGAGGCGTGGACACGCATCAGCATTCTGCGAAATGCGGTACTTGGAAAGCTTCCTTCCGCGGCTGAAATCAGCAATTATGATAAGCTACTGAAAAATACCACCGAAGTGTCCAAACACCTCAAGGCGAAAGACAGCACCCTTTACAAGACAAGAATCAGCGGCATCAAAAACCTTGCGGACATTTACAAGGGCGCCCAGGATAAATTCCAGGGGGTAGCTGCCAAACTCAGCGACGATCCTTCTGCTGCAGAAAATAAAGGCGACCTGAATTATTTTACCGCTTTGGACATGGTTTATCCATTTGAAACTGCAGCTTACAATACGCCGGTTGGTGAAGTGAGCGGCATTGTACGCACGCGCTTCGGCTATCACGTTTTAAAAGTGTACGACAAGCGTCCGAGCCGCGGCGAACTGTTTGCCTCACACATTATGGCAAAGTTCCCCAAAGACGGCACAGAACAGGACAAGGCCAATGCAAAAACGAAGATCGACGAGATCTACGCGAAACTGAAAGCCGGTCAGAGCTTCGAGGAGCTGGCACGTCAGTTCAGCGACGATAAGCAGTCAGCTGAAAAAGGAGGACAACTGCAGCCGTTCAAGGGCGGACGCCTTCCAAAATCTTTCGAGGATGCAGCCTTTGCTTTGCAGAAGAATGGCGATTACAGCGAGCCCGTGATGACTCCTTACGGGTGGCACATCATTAAACGCAACGATCTGAAAACCATTCCTCCGTTCAATGAAATCAAGAGTGAACTCAAATCACGCGTATCGCGGGACAGCCGCTCGCAGATGGGTCGCACGGCACTTATAGCCCGTGTAAAAAAGGAAAGCGATTTCAAAGAAAATCTGAAGAACCGCGATGAACTGCTCAAAGTGCTTGATTCAACGTATATAAAGGGAAGCTGGAAGGCCGAGAATGCATCTAAACTTGGCAACAAGGAAATCTTTAATCTTGCGGGCAAGAGCTATACGCAAATGGATTTCGCCAAATTCCTTGAAACGCAGATGTCCATGCGCGCTAACCAGCAAAGTCTGCAAGAGTTGCTGAATCATGCCTACAAAACATGGGTAGACGAAAGTGTGGTGGCTTACGAGGATTCGCAGCTGGAATCGAAATACAAGGATTTTGCCAACCTGTACCGCGAATACCGCGACGGGATCCTGTTGTTTGATCTCACAGACCAGAAAGTATGGAGCAAAGCGGTGAAAGATACCGCAGGCCTGCGTCAATTCTACGAAAAGAACAAGAACAACTACCTGTGGGACGAGCGCGCAGAAGTGACCATCTACAAATGTCTTAACGACAAAGTGGCGAAAGATCTGCGGAAACTGCTGAAGGAAGGAAAGTCTGAAAAGGAAATTACCGAGACGCTGAACAAAAGCTCTCAGCTCAATGTATCGGTGGAGAACATTACCTACCTGAAAGGTGAGAATAAAGCCGTGGATGCCAGCTGGAAACCAGGCATACTTGAAAATGTGCCGGATGACAAAGATAAAAAAGTGCAGGTGATCGTGATCAACCGGATATTGCCCAAGTCGCCAAAAACGCTGGCGGAGTGCCGTGGAAACGTTACTGCAGATTACCAGTCCTACCTTGACCAGGAATGGCTGGCTTACCTGAAGAACAAGTACAAGGTAAAAGTGAACGAAGACGTCTTAAGCACCATAAAATAAGATCTGAATTCCTCCGCCATTTATTTGCGGGGTTAAAAAGGCCGGGTGAATTGATCTCCCGGCTTTTTTGTGGTCAGGATAATAATCGCGTAGTTTAAGCCATGAATTACAAAGCGGCATTTGGGTTGACGTTAGTGCTGCTGGGTGCCTGCGGCAATCCGGAAAAGAGCGGCAAAAAAGCGGACATCGTGGCGCGGGCCGGGGATGCGGAACTCGACAGGGAATCGTTTGCTGCCGGCTTTGCGAGCAACGGCCTGGTGAAGGACAGCGTCTACAACGCACATAAATCCATAGAAGCCTGGGCGGTTGAGGCACTGTTCTATCAGGAGGCCTTATCGCGGTTAAACAAAGACGAGTTGATGATCGACAAGCAGGTTGAGGACTATCGCAAATCACTGGTAAATTACATCTACCAGTCTAAAATGATCGAAGCCAATCTTGACACGGTGATCAGCAATGAAGAAATTGAAAGTTATTACAATGATCACCGCGATAATTTCATTCTGCGTGACAATATCTTAAAAGTCAATTACATCAAGGTGCCGGTGCAGGCTCCGGGGCTTGCAAAGATCCGGAAACTCATTCCGTCCGCCCAAGCCAAAGACAAAGAGATGCTGGAACAGCTTTGCAATCAGAACGCGGAAAGTTTTTTCATGAATGACAGCACCTGGCTTTTCCTCGAAGACATCAAAAAGGAAATGCCTGCCTTAAAGGAGCAGCCTGACTATTCGCTTACACCAGGCCGGCAGCTGGAGTTCGAGGATGACCAGTATTTTTATTACCTGAAGGTGAAAGATGTAAAAGTGAAAAATGCCTACAGTCCCATCAATTTTGAGCGGCAAAACATCCGTAAATTCATTTTAAATAACCGCAAAACCCAATTGGTAAGTCAATACAAGCAATCGCTGCTTGAAAAAGCGAAAGCGGAAAAAACCTTTACCGTTTACTGATCCAGCGTACGAAGCCATTCCGCCCCGTCTTCAGACGTTTTAAATACCCTCGCCAGGATGCTGGGCCGGTACATGGTGAGAAAAAAATTCGCGATGATACGTTGGGCGAGGTTGCTGGCAACGATGGCGTAAGCGCGGATGGGAGATCCGCTGCGCATTGTCCGGAAATTCTCACGCGCCTCCTTTGTCATTGCAAAACCTTCTTCAGCAGAGAAGATAAAACACCTGGGAGTGCCCGCCGCCAGTTCGTGAAACACTGTCCGCATCGAGGCCTGCAACGCCGGATCTAAAGTGCTGTTCTTTTTATAATGGACATGAATGATGCCATCCCGGCGCAATCTGACGTAAGCGGCCGGGAGGTCTATCTCCCGCACAACGTTATTTGCCGGGTCGTTTGTCATGTTCAGGTCTGGAGCACGCCCACGTTGTATTGCCTGGTGATTGGTGCGCCGTTGGCCATTTCGATGCCCATGCTGATTACTTTCCGTGTTTCGAGCGGATCGATGATCGCGTCTATCCACAAACGGGAAGCTGCGTAATATGGCGTGGTCTGCTTGTCGTAGCGATCCTTGATGTTGTTGAAAAGCGCTTCCTCTTTTTCAGGGGTGATCTCTTCGCCTTTGGCCTTGAGGCTCGCGACCTCGATCTGCACCAGCACCTTGGCGGCCTGTGCACCTCCCATTACGGCAATTTTAGCCGTTGGCCAACCCACGATCAGTCGCGGGTCGTAAGCTTTTCCGCACATGGCATAATTTGCCGCGCCGTATGAATTGCCGATCACTACGGTAAATTTCGGTACCACGCTGTTAGACATCGCGTTCACCAGTTTCGCGCCATCTTTAATGATGCCGCCCTGTTCGCTTCGTGATCCGACCATGAACCCGGTTGCGTCCTGCAGGAATACCAGTGGGATCTTTTTCTGATTGCAGTTCATGATAAAGCGCGCCGCCTTATCAGCGCTGTCGCTGTATATCACGCCGCCGAACTGCATCTCGGTGCTACCCCCCGGCTTTTTTCCTTTTACAATTTTTCTTTGGTTGGCCACAATGCCTACAGCCCAGCCGTCGATGCGCGCATAAGTGCAGATGATGCTTTGTCCATAGAGTGCCTTGTATTCCTCGTGCTTGCCGCCGTCCACCAACCGCTCGATGATCTCGCGGATGTCGTACTGCTTGTCGCGCGAATCGGGAATGATCCCATAGATGTCTTTCGGATCTTTTGCAGGTGGCACTGGAGCAATGCGGTTAAATCCCGCTTTCTCCGCTTCGCCCACTTTGCCCATGATGTTGCGGATCCGGTTCAGGCAGTCCTCGTCATTTTTGCATTTGTAGTCCGTCACCCCGCTGATCTCGCAATGCGTGGTTGCGCCGCCCAGCGTTTCGTTGTCGATGTTCTCGCCAATGGCCGCTTTTACCAGGTAACTCCCGGCAAGAAAGATGGAACCGGTTTTATCCACGATCATCGCCTCATCACTCATGATCGGGAGATAAGCTCCGCCTGCCACGCAACTGCCCATCACCGCCGCCACCTGCAGGATGCCCATGCTGCTCATCACTGCGTTATTCCTGAAAATGCGGCCAAAATGTTCCTTGTCGGGAAAGATCTCGTCCTGCATGGGCAAATAAACGCCCGCGCTATCCACGAGATAAATGATCGGCAACCTGTTTTCCATGGCGATCTCCTGCGCCCGAAGATTTTTCTTTCCGGTGATGGGAAACCATGCGCCTGCTTTTACGGTCGCGTCATTCGCCACCACAATGCACTGTTTGCCGCTTACATAACCTATCACCACTACCACGCCGCCCCCCGGACAACCGCCATGCTCGGCGTACATCTCGTATCCCGCAAAAGCGCCGATCTCTACCTGCGGCGCGTTTTTATCGAGCAGATACGCGATCCGCTCGCGGGCAGACATTTTGCCTTGCTCGTGCAGCTTTTCGATCCTCGATTTGCCTCCGCCCAGGTAGATCTTCTGCAGCCGCGTTTCGGTCTGGCTGATCAGAAGCTTCATGGCATCTTCGTTTTTGTTGAATTCCAGGTCCATAAGAAATGTATCAATAATGCAGTTTAAAAATAAACAATTAGACGCTCAGCTACGGATCATCCTTAGGTAATGTAAAGTGTCGTTCAAATAATCGAGGACATTTTTGTTGGGATTTTTCCGGATGATAAGGTGCGCATCGTGAAAGCGTTGACTTGGCGCGCTTTTCAGCGGAGCGGACAAAGAAGCGGACACCGCAGCAGAAAATACGTTCGCGGCATCGCAGGTGTTGATCACGAGATCAAATTTTTTTTGCTTCAGCGAATTTTCGATATCGGCTTTCGGAAGATCGAGGAACGATTTGTCTTTTTTTATAAAGCAGATCCAATCGTTGTAGGAGGGCACTTTGGAACGCGTTTCAATAAAGAACACTTCCACGAATTTTTTTGTTTCGAGAATAAATTGATCAACGGCATGTTTTGCCGGCTGCGATTCAGCGCCGATGATCACCGCCATTCGCTGAATGTGGTCCCAGGGCAGAAACGAGCGTGGCGCCGCGGCATGCCCGGGAAAGCGGCTGTTCAACACCAGTCTTGAGATAAACGGGAACATAATCAGAAAAGCGTTTTTACGAGTTCGACGAAACGGCTTTCGGCGGCCTGCAGCGATCCGGTGCTTTTGCCGCCCGCTGCGTTGATGTGTCCGCCACCGTTGAAATAGGCGCGGGCAAATTTATTCATGTCGATATTTCCTTTGCTGCGGAACGAAATCTTAACCTGGTGTTCGGTTTCGTTAAACAGCGCGCAGACCTTGATGCCTTTGATGGAAAACGGGTAGTTGACCAGCCCTTCGGTATCGCCTTTCTGGTAATGGAACCTGTCCAGCTCCTTTTCCGAAAGTGTAAAATAAGCGACGGGGTAGCCCTCCACCAGTTTGAGCTTTTCATTTAAGGCGAAGCCAAGCAGCTTCAGGCGATCCAGGCTGTAGCTATCGTATACTGCGCTGTGGATGTCGCTCGGCTTAATGCCGGTTTTTAGCAGTTCAGCAAGAATAGCATGCGTTTTGGCGCTGACACACGGAAAGCGGAAAGAGCCCGTGTCGGTCATCAAACCCGTGTACAGGCAGGAAGCGATCTTCCGGTCGATGAGCTTTCGGTCGCCCATGCCGACGATAAAGTCATATACCAGCTCGCAGGTGCTGCAAGCGTTCACATCATAGAAATAATAATCCGGATAGCTATCGGGCTGCCTGTGATGATCTATCAGTACTTTGGGAACCCTTGTATTGTCCAGTACAGTGCCAAGTTTTTCAAGGCGCGTGTAAGAGTTAAAGTCCAGCGTAAATACCAGGTCAGCGGTGGACAGCATCTTCAAAGCTTTGGATTCCTGGGTCTGGAAATTGATCACCTGTTTATTTGAAGGCAGCCAATGCAGGAAGTCGGGATAGGCGTTAGGCACGATCACCTCGGCTTTTTTTCCCTTTTTGCGTAGATAGAGGTACAATGCAAGGCTGCTGCCCATGGCATCGCCGTCCGGGCTCCAGTGGGTAACAATGACCGGTTTTCCGGTCTTTTTAAGAAGCTGTTTAAAGCGGGGGAAGGTGTCCTTGCGCATTTTTTGAGGGGATCGCCAAATTTACGGGTTTACGGGGCCAACCGGCCTGCAAAAAGCCGAATAATTTGGCCGGAAAACGAAAAAAATTGTATATTTGCCCCTCTTAAATCAACAGAAAAAGGCAAACCAAATGTTAGTAGTCCAGATCAAAGAAGGCGACAATATCGAAAAGGCACTGAAGAAGTACAAAAAGAAATTCGAGAAAACAGGCGTTGTAAAGCAACTGCGTGAGCGCTCGAAGTATACAAAGCCATCTGTGCGCCGCCGCGAAGAGATCATCAAAGCTTCTTACAAGCAGAAGCTCCAGATCGGCGCGATCGAGAAATAAAATACCCCCTTTTTAAGGGTACTTATATTGCAATCCTAACCTTAATTCGCTAATTTCGGTTAGGATTTTTCGTGTTTATGGATGTAGAGGCAGTTACTGGGTATCTCTCCTATCTGAAGCTCCAGAAGCGTTTCAGCGCCCACACCAGCGAAAATTACCAGCGCGATCTTCGGCAATTTTATTCCTTTTTACAGTCAGAATCACCCGTTGCCGGTCCTGGGGAGATCAGTTACCAGCATATCCGCCACTTCCTGGCCAGCCTGATGGAAGAGGGATACAGTCCCGTGACCGTAAATCGAAAGCTCAGCTGCCTGCGGTCCTATTTCCGTTACCTGGTCAAATCCGGAAAAGTGGGCAGTAATCCCTGTCAAAAGGTATCGGGGCCGCGGCAACCGAAACGGCTGCCTGCCTTTATTGACGAGGAATCGCTTGGCACGGCTTTTTCAGAACTGGAATTCACACCCGATTTTGAAGGGGCCCGCAACAAACTCATCGTGGAGATCCTATACCAGACAGGCATGCGAAGGGCAGAAATACTGCAGCTCCAGGAAACTGATGTGGATCTTTACAGCCAGCAGCTTAAAGTGATGGGTAAACGGAGCAAAGAACGCATCATTCCATTTGGCATTGGGCTGAGGCGAATCATCGAACAGTACCTCACACTGAAAAAAGAGCTGGGATTGACCTGTGCGAACCTGGTTGTGACAAAGAAAAATGCGCCAATGACGCCGGCACAACTCACAAAAACCGTTACTGCCATATTAGGGCGCATAACCACTGCCAAGAAAAAAAGTCCGCATACATTGCGCCACAGCTTCGCCACGCACATGCTGAACAGTGGTGCAGACATCAACGCGGTGAAAGAACTGCTCGGGCATGCAAGTCTTGCTGCCACGCAGGTGTACACGCACAATACCATTGATAAGCTTAAAAAAACATATAACCAGGCCCATCCCCGATCGGGCAATTAAAGACAGGAGGATCACATGACAATCAACATTCAATCGGTGCATTTCGATGCAGATCAGAAGCTGTTAAACTTCATCAAAGAAAAAGTGGACAAGCTGAGTACTTTTTACGATGGCATTATTAACAGCGAGGTAACCCTGCGCCTTGACAAGAGCAGTACCAGTGACAACAAGATCTGCGAGATCAAAATGCTTGGCAAGGGACACGAGTTCTTTGCGAAGAAACAATGCGCCACCTTTGAAGAAGCCACCGATATGAGCTGTGAGGCACTGCGGACACAATTGGTGAAACACAAGGACAAGCTGATCCAGCAACATTGAGAGATCGCCGTATCCGGGAAGCCGCCGCTAAAAAGGGCGGCTTTTTTCATTCAGGAGAAATGCGCTCAGATCGGTTTTTTCAATGGCTGTGCGCGGTAAAACTGTAAAATTCCCTGTACCTTTAGGATTGTGATCAAATCGGCTTTAATCCTGTCATTGCTCATCTTTTGGACCGGCACCTTTGCGCAGTCGCAAAAAAAGGGAGCGCCGATCACCATTCGCGGCACCATCGGGATCCCGAGATCCGTCAGCAGTCGCGCATTCAATACCGCGTTCAATGGTGTTTACGAAGGCAGTGTGAGTGTAAACAAGCGCCTGTTCGGGAATTTTTTCGTGGGACTCGGCTACCAGAATACCCATTTCCAAAACAATAAGCAGGTGTTCGCTTACAAAGTGTTCGTGGATCCGAATGGCAAGGCCACCGGCGCAACTTTATCGTACAACACGCGGCTGAACGCGCAGGGCGGCTTCATCAAGTTTGGGATCGACCGTTATTACGAAAAAGTATATGTTACCTATGCGCTCAATGCCGGTTACATGTATTGTGCTTACAAAAACGTCCACCTGGATACGAACATTGCGAATAAGCCTTTTCAGCCGCTCACCTTTACTGCGCCGTACCTGGAGCCGGAAATATCTTTGAATTTCCTGATGGACGGAAGGCTCAATTGCGCCCTGCTTTTCGGCTACGGTACCATGCTGAGCAAGTTTGACCCGAAAGCGCCACGCTTCAATGGGTTTGACGAAGTGGCAAAAAAGCACAATCATTATTTCATCAGCTGGATCAACATCGGGTTCGGGGTGAACGTGCTTTTGGGAGATATGAGATAAGACAAACGAAATTTGAGAAAATGATCACTGCGGAGATGCCGGTAAAATTTGAACGGCGCAAACACAAGGACCAGGTGCTGCTGGAACTATACAACAACATACTGAAGCCCCGCCTGATCGAGGAAAAAATGCTGCTGCTGCTCAGGCAGGGCAGAATCGCAAAATGGTTCAGTGGCATCGGTCAGGAAGCGATATCGGCAGGCACCGCCACCGCACTGGAACCTGATGAGTACATTTTACCTATGCACAGGAACCTTGGCGTGTTCACTACCAGGGGCATTCCGCTCAACAGGTTGTTTTCGCAATTCCAAGGCAAGCCGGGCGGCTTCACACAAGGGCGCGACCGTTCGTTTCATTTCGGCACACGCGAGTATCACATCGTAGGGATGATCTCACACCTTGGCCCGCAAATGGGCGTGGCGGACGGCATCGCGCTGGCGAATAAATTACGTCGTGATAAAAAAGTAACGGTGGTTTTTACCGGCGATGGGGGGGCAAGCGAAGGTGACTTTCACGAAAGTGTAAATACGGCTGCGGTCTGGAATCTTCCCGTGATCTTCATCGTAGAGAATAACGGATACGGGCTAAGCACGCCGAGCAACGAGCAGTTCAGGTGCAAGTCATTTGCGGATAAGGCCATTGGCTATGGGATCGAGGGACATTCGATCGATGGAAACAATGTGTTGAAAGTTTACGACACCGTGCGTTCACTGGCTGAAAGCATGCGCAGTGATCCACGGCCGGTACTGCTGGAGTGCGTTACCTTCCGCATGCGCGGGCACGAAGAAGCAAGCGGAACCAAATATGTTCCAAAGAACCTGTTCGACGTGTGGGGAAAAAAAGATCCCGTGACCACGTTCGAAAAATTTTTGCTGGCGGAAGGGGTGCTTACCGAGGAAATTATCGAAGCGGAGCGCGCCCGGATAAAGCATGAAATTGAAGAAGGGTTGCAAATAACGTTTGCAGAACAAAGCCCCAGGCCCGATACTGAGAAGGAAACCGCGGCACTTTTCATGCCTTTCGAAGTGAAGGACACTTCGGCACAGGGCGGTCAGGCCAAGACAATGCGTTTTATCGACGCAGTAAGCGATGGCATGCGTCACGCGATGCGAAAAAACGAGAACCTGGTATTAATGGGACAGGACATTGCCGAATATGGCGGCGTGTTCAAGATCACCGAAGGCTTTGTTGAAGAGTTTGGAAAGGAGCGGGTGCGCAATACGCCCTTGTGTGAAAGCGCGATACTCGGCGCCGGGTTTGGTCTTGCCATTAACGGCTGTAAAGCCATGGTTGAAATGCAGTTTGCAGATTTTGTAAGCGAGGGCATGACCCAGATCGTGAACAATTTTGCGAAGAGTCACTACCGTTGGGGCCAGAATGCCGATGTGGTGGTCCGGATGCCGACCGGTGCCGGTGTAGCTGCAGGGCCTTTCCATAGCCAAAGCAACGAAGCCTGGTTTTTTAAGACACCGGGCCTGAAGATCGCTTACCCGGCGTTTCCGGAAGATGCAAAAGGACTGCTCATCACGGCGTTTGAAGATCCGAACCCGGTGATGTATTTCGAGCACAAGGGATTATACAGGAGCGTGAGCGGTGAGGTGCCCGAGGGGTATTACACTATTCCGTTCGGCAAGGCACGGATGGTGCGTCAGGGCAATGATCTTACCGTGGTGACCTACGGATTGGGAGTGCATTGGGCTATGGAAATTCTCGACCAGGAAACCAGCATCAGCGCTGATCTTATTGACCTGCGAACGCTTGCTCCTTTGGACATCGAGACGATCCTATCCTCGGTAAAGAAAACAGGCAAAGTGATCGTGCTTCACGAAGATACGCTGACCGGCGGCATCGGGGCGGAGATCTCTGCACTGATCGCAGAGCATTGCTTCAATCACCTGGATGCCCCGGTGATGCGGGAGGGAAGCCTGGATACCCCGGTGCCCATGAATGCCGACCTGGAGCAGAATTTTTTGCCCAAGCAACGTTTTCACCAAAAGCTCATCCAGCTAAAATCTTACTGATGATCGATCTTCGCAGCGATACGGTTACGCGTCCAAGCCGCGCCATGCTTGAGCGCGTGATGAGCAGTGACCTGGGTGATGACGTGTTTGGAGAAGATCCCACCGTGAATGAGCTGGAAACTTATGCGGCTTCTTTGTTCGGGATGGAAAAAGGGTTGTTCTGCCCGAGCGGTACAATGACGAACCAGATCGCGATCAAAGTGCACACCCGGCCCGGCGATGAGGTGATCTGCGATGCAAGTTCGCACATCTACAATTTTGAGGGCGGGGGCATTGCATTCAATTCGGGCGCGCAGGCGCGGCTGATCAACGGTGATGAAGGGCGTTTAACTGCTGAGGCCATCGAGGCTGCGATCAACCCCGATCTTGACTGGCTGACGCGCACCCGGCTGGTGTCGCTCGAGAATACCGTGAACCGCGCGGGCGGGAGTTATTACACGCTGGCGCAGGTAAAACCCATTCGCGAACTGTGTGATAAGAAACAATTGCGTCTGCACCTGGATGGTGCGCGGATATTTAATGCACTTACCGTTACAGGTGAGCGGCCAGGTGATTGGGGCTCGCAATTTCATTCGATCTCGGTTTGTCTCTCAAAAGGGCTCGGTGCGCCGGCCGGTTCGGTGTTGCTGGGGGACACGGTATTTATCAAACAGGCGCGGCGCGTGCGTAAAGCTTTTGGCGGCGGTATGCGGCAGGCAGGAATCCTGGCTGCTGCAGGATTGTATGCACTGACAAACAACGTCAGCAGGCTAAAGGACGATCACCACAAAGCAGAGGTGCTTGGGCGTGCGCTTGCAAACCTGCCTTATGTTGAATCGGTGATGCCGGTGTACACGAACATCGTGATCTTTACTTTGGATAAAAGCAGAATTTCCGGGGAACAATTTGAATCCCGTATGAGTGCGCAGGGTGTACGTGTATCCACTTTTGGAAAACAAACCGTAAGACTCGTTACGCATTTGGATGTGAGCGAGGAAATGCTGGACAAAGCGGTGCGTGCGCTGCAAAGCCTTAAAGTGTAAGCAGGAAGATTGATTGGCAATGATCCCCAGGGAGACGGTTGACAAGATCATTGATGCCGCCCACGTAGAAGAAGTGGTTGGTGAATTTGTCACGCTCAAAAAGCGCGGAGCGAATCTCCTGGGCCTGTGCCCGTTTCATGGTGAAAGAACGCCTTCTTTCACGGTCTCGCCGGTAAAAGGCATTTACAAATGTTTCGGCTGCGGCAAAGCAGGCAATACCGTCAACTTCGTGATGGAGCACCTGAAGCTGAGCTACCCGGAAGCGCTGAAGTGGCTGGCCAAAAAATACAACATCGAGGTTGTAGAAAAGGAAGCAACGCCGGAAGAAAAGGCAATGCAGTCAGAGCGCGAAAGCATGCTGATCGTAATGCAATATGCCCAGCGTTACTTTACCGGCACGATGATGGAAAATGACGAAGGCCGTTCCATTGGCCTTGGTTATTTCCGTGAGCGCGGGCTTAGTGAAGAGATCATTGCGCGCTTTCAGCTGGGATATAGTCTTGAGGAACGCAATGCGTTTACCAACGCCGCGGTAAAAAGCGGATACCAGCCCGCGTATCTTGTAAGGACAGGGATGAGTATCCTGAGCAACCGGCACGTTGAAGGCAGCCCGGTCACAAGCAAGGATCTTTTTGACCGTTACGCGGGCCGGGTGATGTTTCCTATTCACGACGATGGCGGCCGGGTGGTTGCCTTTGGCGGACGCACGCTTAGCAACGACAAGAAAGTCGCGAAGTACATTAACAGCCCGGAGACAGAGATCTACAATAAAAGCCGGATCCTTTATGGTTTGTGGCTTGGCAAGAAAGCAATCCAGGCCGCTGACCGTTGTTACCTGGTGGAAGGTTACATGGATGTGATCGCCATGCACCAGGCCGGGATCGAAAACGTGGTGGCTTCAAGCGGCACTTCGCTCACGGTTGAGCAGATAAAAGCCATCCACCGGTTTACCCGCAATATTGTGGTGCTTTATGACGGGGATGCCGCCGGGCAAAAGGCCAGCGAGCGTGCCATTCCATTGCTGCTGGAGGAGGGGATGAATGTCAGGCTGCTGCTGTTTCCTGACAACGATGATCCGGATTCTTACAGCCGCAAGGTGAGCCGTGAAGATTTTCAGGCATATATTGAAACCAAAAGCGTAGACTTCATTTATTTTAAAGCGGACAAGCTGCGCAAGGAGTCGCAAAACGATCCTATCCGCAAGGCGGGCGTGATCCGCGAGTTGGTGGAGAACATTGCGGTGATCCCTGACAACATTACCCGCAGCGTTTACCTGAAAGAATGTGCGGGGATGCTCGAGATCGGCGAGTCCATCCTGCAGGCCGAAGTGAACCGTCTGAGAAAAAAAGCAGCCGGTAAAACAAATTTCCGCAGCGAAACAGAGCCTGCTTCGGAAACTGCGGTTGAATTGCCTCCGGAAGAAAAAGAAGAGGAGCCCCAGATCCTCAAGTTTGATGCCGAAGAGCGCGAACTGCTGCGGATCATGCTGATGCACGGCAACGTACTCATCACGATTGAGGCTGAAGACCAGAACGAGGCTTCCCATGAAATAGAAATTACACTGGCGGAATGGATCCTCTTCGAATTATGGAGAGACCAGATCACCTTCGAAAACCCGGTCCACCAGGAGGTGCTCGACGCATATGAAAAGGAATTGTCGGGCGGAAAGATCCCGGACCTGCAATCCTTTGCACAATCGGCAAATCCTTTGATCAGCGGATTTGTGATCAATAACCTTATGAACAATTACGAGCTCAGTCCTAAATGGAGTTCTTTTGGCGTGTACGTCAATACGGAGTTGGCGAATGTAAAACGCGGCACCCAGCATTTACTTTTCAGCCTGAAAGAAAAAAAGCTGAATGCGATCATACTCGAAAAAAGAGAGCATTTGAAAGACGCGGATATTGACAGCACCTACGAATTGCTTAAAGAGATCCGTCACCTGGATGCACTGAAAAGCCGTGTCAATAAGTTGCTTGGGAGGATTGTGGTGAAATGACCGAATTGGGTTTAAAGTTTAAAGTTCGAAGTTTAACGTTCAACCCGAACCATGCATTAGAGAAATAAATTTTTTGTGGATCGCAATATGATGGCCTGCGCCCGGCCATTTTATTCGTTCACTAAAAAGGTGTTTTATAAAGGGGATCTTTCCGGTCTTCGGGTTCTGGTGGATTTGCCGGAAGCCCTTGAACTTTTGCTTCTTTTTTTCAGGAAAAAAGAAGGGACGGAAAAAAATGGAAAATATTTTGCCGCGTTAAATTACTTTACTCCGGACTTCTATTGCATGATCCGGGTTCAAAGCTTAAAGTTGGGAGACTGGAGCGGTACTGGCATTACGGGGCAATTCGCCGTTAGCCATCGGATACCCGCAGTTCCTGGTTTCTGGTTTTCGGTTGCCGGGCGGGCGTGTTAGGGTTTTAATCAGACTTCTACCAGGGTTCCGATCTTTTTTCCTTCAACCAATTCGGTGAGGTTGCCTTTTTTGTTCATGTCGAATACAATGATCGGCAGGTTGTTTTCCTTGCAGAGCGTGAAAGCTGTCATGTCCATCACTTCGAGGCCTTTTGCGTACACTTCTTCGAAGCTGATGGAATCGTAGCGGACCGCGGTCTTGTCTTTTTCAGGATCGGCGGTATAAATGCCATCCACACGTGTTCCTTTTAAGATCACCGAAGCTTCAATTTCGATGGCCCGCAAGGTTGCCGCCGTATCGGTGGTGAAGTAAGGATTGCCGGTGCCTCCGCCAAAGATCACTACGCGGCCCTTTTCGAGATGACGCACCGCTTTGCGGCGGATGAAAGGTTCGCAGATCTGCTCCATTTTGATGGCGCTTTGCAAGCGCGTTTGCACACCCATGCCTTCGAGCGCACTTTGAATGGCCATGCTGTTGATCACCGTAGCAAGCATGCCCATGTAATCCCCGTGAACGCGGTCCATTCCGCCTTTTTCCGCCTGGATGCCACGGAAGATATTTCCTCCGCCGATCACGATGGCCACCTCGCAGCCGCGCTCGTGCACAGCTTTGATCTCCCGCGCATAGTCCATCAAACGCTCCTGGTCAATGCCAAATCCCTTGTTGCCCATCAGGGCCTCCCCGCTAAGCTTCAGTAATATTCTCTTGTATTTCATATCCGGTTCCCGTGGTTTAAAATTCGCAAAAAAAATCCCGGCTAAAAAGCCGGGATCGTCGATTAAGCAAGTGAATAGCGCTTGAGCGCGGTCACCGTGAGGTCTTTGGCCACTCCCTGGAGGAACTGGCGAACGCTCATCTTGGTATCGATGAAATATTCCTGGTTGAGCAAAGTGGAATCCTTATAGAACTTGTTGAGCTTGCCTTGGGCGATCTTCTCCACCATGTCCTCGGGCTTGCCTTCGGCGCGTGTGGTTTCGCGTGCGATATCCAGCTCACGCTCGATGGTGGTTTTGTCAACGTCGTCCTTGTCAATAGCAACCGGAGCCATGGCGGCTGCCTGCATCGCGATGTTCTTGGCCACTTCGTCGGTCACCGGTTTGTTGAAGCCAACCGCCACTGCAAGGCGATTGCCCGGATGGATGTAACCCACTACCTGTTCTGCGTTTACGATGCTGTAGTACCCGATGTCGATCTTTTCACCGATCTTGCCAACCTGCTCCATGAATTTGTCGGCCACGGTAACGTCGTTGTTGTAAGGAAGCGCCTTAAGGGCATCGATGCTGGCCGCTTTTTTATCGAGCGCGATCTGCGCAACAGTTTCTGCGAACTGAATGAAGTCGGCGTTCTTGGCAACGAAATCGGTTTCGCAATTTACCGCGATCACGATCGCAGTTTTTTTATCGGAGGAGGTTTTGGCCAACACCACGCCTTCTTTAGCGTCGCGGTCTGCACGGTTTGCAGCCACCTTAGCGCCTTTTTTACGAAGGAAATCCACAGCGGCTTCGAAATCGCCGTTGCTTTCTTCCAGTGCTTTTTTACAATCCATCATGCCCGCGCCGGTTTGCTGGCGGAGCTTGTTCACTTCTGCTGCTGTAATAGCCATTTTACTTTTTGTTTTTTACTATCGGTTAAAAAAAACGGTCAGCCTGTTGCCAGAATGACCGCTTCAAGATTGCTGAGAAAAATTACTTCTTCGCTACTACGCGGCGGCGTCTCCTTGCGCCTGATTTGTCGTCGTCCTCATCGGATTTTCCGCGAGCACCGTCGTTATTGTCTTCGCCTTCGCCTGCGTTCTCTTTTCCTTCCTCGTCCACACCGGCTTCTTTGTCCATTTTGCGGTCGGCCAGTCCTTCCTTCACGGCGTTCACCATCAGTTCCATGATGTAAGCGATGGAAGTTGAAGCGTCGTCGTTAGCTGGTACTGCGTAATCAACCAGGTTCGGATTGCTATTGGTATCAACAATGGCGAAGGTGGGGATGTTCAATCTCCTGGCTTCCGCCACGGCAATGTGTTCTTTTGTGATGTCAACGATGAACAGGGCGGCCGGAAGACGGGTAAGGTCTGCGATAGAACCGAACTGTGTTTCGAGCTTTGCGCGCTCGCGTGAGAACTGGAGGCGCTCGCGTTTTGAAACTGTGTTGAAGGTGCCGTCAGCGAACATCTTGTCGATCTGTCCCATGCGGCGTACAGACTTGCGGATGGTTGCAAAGTTGGTCAGCATTCCGCCTGGCCACCTTTCGGTAACGTAAGGCATGTTAACGGTCTTTACTTTTTCCGACACGATGTCCTTGGCTTGCTTCTTGGTCGCTACGAACAACACCTTGCGGCCTGAGCGTGCGATCTGCTTAAGGGCGTTAGCCGCTTCTTCGATCTTCGCAACGGTCTTGTTGAGGTCGATGATGTGGATGCCGTTCTTTTCGGCGTAGATATAAGGAGCCATCGCGGGGTTCCACTTGCTTTTCAAGTGGCCGAAGTGAGCGCCGGATTCAAGTAATTCGTTAAAGGATGTTCTTGCTGACATTTGCTGACTGTAATTTCTTTTAATTGCTGAATATTAACGCTTGCTGAACTGGAAGCGCTTGCGTGCTTTCTTCTGACCGAACTTCTTGCGTTCAACCATGCGTGGATCGCGGGTGACGAGACCTGCAGCGCGCAGATCCTTTTTCAGATCGGCATTCACTTCAGTAAGCGCTTTGGCAATTGCCAGGCGGATGGCCTGCGCCTGACCGGTGGTCCCACCGCCTGATACGTTCACGCGCACATCGTATGATTCACGCACATTGGCGATCATCAGCGACTGGGTGACGTAATAATGCAGGGTTGGGGTTTTGAAATATTCCTTGAAGTCCCTGCCGTTCACTACGATATTGCCTGTGCCGGCTGTTACGTATGCGCGGGCTACAGAGGTTTTGCGGCGGCCGGATGTGTTTGTTACTTCCATTGAATGATTATCTTACTTGATTTTGCTGATGTCGATTTTCTTAGGCTGTTGCGCCTCGTGACCATGCTCTGCGCCTGCGAAAATGCGGACGTTGGTATTGAGCACACGGCCCAGGCGATTTTTTGGAAGCATGCCATGAATCGCGTGCTCCAGAATTTCTGCCGGGTTCTTTGAAAGCAGTTCCTTAGGCGTGGTAAAACGCTGACCGCCCTGGTAGCCGGTGTAGCGAACATACTCCTTATCACTCATTTTCTTGCCGGTGAAACGCACTTTGTCGGCGTTGATGATGATCACGTTGCTGCCAGCATCTGCATGCGGGGTGAAGCTGGTTTTGTGCTTGCCGCGGAGCAGGTAGGCGACCTTTGAAGCCAAACGTCCAACCACTTCATTCTCAGCATCAACCAACAACCATTCCTTGTCGGCGGTTGCTTTGTTGGCAAATTTCGTTTTATAACTTAATGCGTCCACTTTGTATGAATTTTAGTCTTTTCCCTGATTTAGGGGGTGCAAATTTAAGGAGTTTTTCCGACTGAGCAAAACTTTTTCCCAAAAAATGCCCGGTTTTTCAACATTTTAAGCCCTCCGGAACAGCTCCCGGGAAGTGCGGCTGGTCGCTTCGGCTACCTCCTGAACTGATATGTTTTTGATCTCCGCCACTTTTTTGGCCACTTCCAGGATGTAAGCAGGCTCGTTGCGTTTACCCCGGTAAGGCACAGGCGCCAGATACGGGGCATCGGTTTCCAGCACCAATTGCTCGAGGGGAACGGTTGGCAGCACTTTGTCCAGTCCCCCGTTCTTAAAGGTGACCACGCCCCCGATACCAAGCTTTAAAGTGCCCAGCTCAAGCACTTTGGCGGCCTGCCCGGCAGTGCCTGTAAAACAGTGAAATACGCCGCGCGGCAATCTGGCATAAGTGCACAGCAGGGAATAGAGCTCGTCAAATGCTTCGCGGCAATGAATGGAAACGGGGTAATCAAACTCAAGGGCCCAGTCCAGCTGCATGCGCAGGGCAATTTCCTGCTGCGGAAAAAAACTTTTGTCCCAATACAGATCCAAACCAATCTCGCCGATGCCAACGAATTTTCGCTTGTCCAGCCAGCTGCGGACCAGGCCAAGCTCCTCCTCGAAATTTTCTTTTACGCTGCAGGGATGAAGTCCCATCATGGCGAAACAAGTTCCGGGCATGCGACTTTCCAGATCGAGCATGGATGCGATGGAACTGTTTTCAATGTTTGGCAGGTAAAATTCCTTTACCCCATTGAATTTCGCTTTTTCAATCAGCGTTTCCCTGTCGCGGTCGAATTCCGGAAGATAAAGGTGGGTGTGGGTGTCTATGAGGTCGAAGTTCAAATCAAGTTCAAAGTTGTAAGGTCAAAATTCAAAAAGGTCATGCGGGTAGCTTGCCCGGAGCGGAGCCCCCGGAAAGTTGAAGCGCAGGATTAAAATTCAAAATCCAAGGTTCAAGAAGAGAACAGATCGATGGTTAAAAGGCTAAAGTTCAACCGCAGCAGCTATTGCGGTCACACGAGCGCGTCGAGGGTCACCTTTACCACATTGTTCAGTTCGGCTTTTGCGGCGCCACTCTGGCTGAGGACTTTTAACCCGCATAAGGCGTTGAACAAAAACGGGCTGTACGACCTGGCCGGCTTCTGCAACGAGATCACTTTGTGCTCCTGCGCATCATTCAGCCATGAAGTAAATAATTCCTGCACGCTTTCCTTGTTGTTGCAGACCACCTGCGCTGTTTTCTCGCATTTCTTGCTCATCTCCGCCGCCGCATTCACCATCAGGCAGCCATTGTCTTCAGGGTGGCTGACCAAATGATTCACCACTTCACGGAACAAAAGCTCGATCTTTTCAAGACCATTCAATTTTTTCTGATCGACAGAATCGTACGCCTTCTTTTCAGTATTCTTATAAAAATCCAGCGCCTGCAAATAAAGCGTGTGCTTGTCTTTGAAGGAATCGTAAAGGCTGCTGCGGCTCAGTCCCGTGGCCTTGAGGATCTCGTCAATAGACGTACCGTTGTATCCTTTCTGATGAAAGATGTCGGAAGCAACCTCCAACACTCTTTCGCGGTTGAATTGTTTGACTTTAGGCATAAATGTGATTTTCGCTAGTAAAAATAATAAATCGGAATGACTATTCCAAACCGATTACCAGACACCGAATTGTTCCCTGATCATGTCCATGAACCATTTTTCGTGGCCGTACCTTTTTGTGAGCTGTTCCTTTAATTCTGCGGCGGTATTTATTTTTTTCTTTTTCGGTGTTTGAAACAGCTGTCCGTCCGGTGCAACGGGCTCCACGCTTTTGGCGAAATACACCACGCCCCCATCTTCGGTGGCAAGACCCAGGATCGTTCCGGGCAATCCACCCAGCCGCTCAGGTCCCGAAGACGGGGTGAGGTCGTAGCTGAACCAGGCATAAATGCGGGTGCTGTCATTAGGATACCAAACGGCTTTGCGGCAGGCATACCCTGCAATTTTACGGCTGCTTTCCGTGATCTTCCAATTGCGGTGCAGGATGGTATCGGTGAGGTACACCTTTTCGCCCCAGAAACTTTTTACAAGAAAGCGGTTGTTGTGCCGGAAATCCTGGTATACGGTGTTTTTAGAAGTGGCCCAGCTGTTGGTTTCACGCAGCTCGCTTTCCTGGGGACGGAAAAGTGAGAAGGTGTCGGTGACAAACAACTCGAAATAATCTATTTTGATCTTGTCTTCTTCTTTCAGCCAGTTGAGCGTACCCGGGTAGTCCTTGTACTTCTTGAACAGATTGGTTTTGCGTTCGTAGGTGATCTTGGCAAAGGTTATCTGCGCCTGGCCGGACCCTGCTAGCAGCATGCAAGTCGCAATCAGGCAGGATCTAATAATCGTCGTCATTTTCAACTTTTGTTTTCTGGTTGTTGAACTTGTAAAGGAGCTTGAGCAGAAAATACCTTTTAATGATCTGCGTTTTGGTGTCGACTATCTGGTTACCCATTACGTTCCGCTGATTGCTGATATTCTGGTTCAGGATGTCGTACACGTTGATGCTGAACACAAGGTTGCCGGTCTTGAGCAATCCCTTCGCCAGCGTGGCATTCCAGATCAAATAGTTGAGGTTGTACCCGGGACTGCGGTTGCCGTTGTTGGTGTAGGCCGCGTCCGAAGCAAGGATAAATTTTGCGGGTAGCTTGATCTGGACGCTACCATCGAGTCCGTACGTATAATAGGGTTGTGTGGCACTTGTGCTGATACTGGAGCTGGGCTGGTAATAGCGGTAATTGCCGCCAATGCCCACTTCGAATTTTTCGGCGTCTTTTTCCAGATTCAGACTTGCGCCCGAGCTGGTGTTGCGGGTAACGTTGCTTTTCCCGTTGGTAAACGACACCATATTGCTGGTATTGGTGCTGAGGTTGTAATAGATCTTAAAGAACTTTTTCAGCAATGGAAAACCACCGCCTACATACACGTTTGAAAAATAACTTCCATTTACATTTACCGGCAGCGACACCGCTCTGCCTTGTGAGTCGTAGCTGACACTCGAGGAGAACTGGTCCTGTGTAGCGTTGTAACTGCCACCCGCCCAAAGATTAAAATCGCTCACGGCTTTGAACAGGTAATAATTCACGTTCACCTGGTTGGTGAAGCTCGGCCGCAAATTCGGATTGCCAAGCGAAAGCCGGTTGGGATCGGTGTTGTCAATTACCGGCTGCATCTGCTGAAGGTCAGGCAACTGGGAAGTGGCGGCATAAGTGATCTGCAGATTGGAGCCCTGATTGATGCGGTATTGAAATGAGGCCTGGGGCAAGGCTTGTGTCACGTCCATGCTAAGCTTGTTGCCGTTGCTGCGGTTGGTATTTTGCTGTGCGATGTTCCTGACATTTCCGCCAAGGCTGACGCGGTATTTCTTTACGTCATATATGAAGCGGATCCCTCCGCGGTTGGTGTTCCGCAGATTCTGGAAGCTATTCGAGAACAGGGGATTGAAAATGTCGTAAGCGCTGCCGTTGAAGTCAAAGGTATTGCGGCTGCTGGACGAGCGGCTGGATGAATAATAATAGGTGATCTCCGTTTTGAATTTTTTTGACCAGGGCTCTGTGTAAGAGGCGCTCATGGCTTGTTCGTCCCGGTCGCTGGTTTGCTTACGCTGCTGGATGAGCTGCGAATCGGGGAGCTGGCGCTGAAAATAAGTAAAGCGTGTCACCAGGCTGGAAGTATTGTCCGTGCGGTTCATTGAAGGCTGCCAGGTAAGCGTGAGGTTGCGGTCCTTCTTCATGAAATTCCTGCTTGCCTTCAGCAATACATTTGCGTCCAGCGTCGTACCGGCAGACTGGTTGCTCAGCGTGGTATTGCGGGTGTTAACGCCCTCCGATGAAATAAAATCGTCTGTCTGGAAGTTCAGCGTTTTTGTCTGGTTGTATTTTATTTTCGGGGCAATAGTGATCTCGGTCAGAGAATCGATCTTCTGCACGAACGTCAGATTGAAGTTGTGTCCCTGGCTGTTTGCATCGCTGCGTTTTTCGCGCGCGTTGCGGTAGGCCGTATCCGGCAGAAAAAACTGTGTGTTCGTTTCAATTCCCTGATGCAGCCAGCTTTCATTGAAGGTGTAATCGGTGTTGAGCTTGGTTTTTTTGCCGAGCTTGTCATTAAAATACACGCCGCTTTTTACTGTCTGCGGGATGCCGGTATTCTGGGTTCCGGTGGAGTTGTAACCGCCGGTGGTCTCATCGTATTGCCACTGGCGTTCGCCGTCCAGTCCATATTTAAACACATCGCTTCCGCCAAAAGCCTGTTTGGGCGTGTTGGCGAGCAAGCCAAAAACCGAATACTTTCGGTTGCCTTTGAATCGGTTCAACAGCAATTCGTTTTCGTAAAAGCGGTTCACGTCACGGGCAACCGAGGCTTTGCCGAAATAGCCGTTCTTGGCCCCGTCCTTCATTTGAAGGTTCAGCACTTTCAGCGTTTCGCTTTTTCCCTCTTCCGTGGATTCATTTTTTTTCTCGTACACCTGCACGTTTGCGATCGAAGCCGCGTTGAGGTTGCGCGTAGCGACAGTGGGATCGGTGCCGAAAAATTCATCTCCGTCCACCAGCACACGGTCTACCTCCTTTCCCTGGATGGTGATCTTCCCCGCCGCATCAACGCGAAAACCGGGTAGCTTTTTCAACAGGTCCTCTACCGTTGCGTTCGCTTTGGTTTTAAAGGAATCCGCAGTGAAGGTCAAAGTATCGCCGCGGTAATAGCTTTTTTCGCGGTGGGCGATGATCTCCACTTCGCTGAGTGCCGTGGATTTTGGAGGAAGGGTAATGTTATTGAACGAGAAGGCTGTGTCTTTGGGGCCGGGTACTAGCAAATAGGTTCTGTCGCTAAAGCTCGGATGCGAAATGATGACCAGGTATGTGTCGCGCGGTACTGTAATGGGCTTAAAGAAACCGTTGCGGCCGGTGCGCGCGTAATTCACCAATGTGGAATCGGTAAACCGCACAGCCATCAAAAGCACGTTGGGCAATGGCGTGCTTGCCGAGGTGTCGTTTACATTGCCGGCCAGCCGGATATCCTGTGCCACTGAATAAAGCCCGAGGCAGAACAAAATACCGGTCAGTAAATGCTTCATGGGCAGGAGGGTAATTAAAAGTAAATTTTTTTGGCCTTCCGTGTTTGCCACATAGCAATTAAAAGGATGACCGGGCAAAAAAAATGGCCGGCGGCTGGTATAGTTTATTCATGTGCCGGCTGATAAGGTCAAAGCCTTGTTTAACTTCGTAGCGTGCTGCTCAGGATCAACGAAAAAAAAATATCCACCGAGGCGATTGATTTCGCCGTGAAACTGTTGCAAAACAACGGGATCATCATCTATCCGACGGACACGGTCTATGCGTTGGGATGCGACATCACAAAGGCACGCGCAATTGAGCGGATCTGCCGGCTGAAAAATGTTTCCCCGGAGAAATCCAATTTTTCGTTCGTGTGCTCGGACCTCGGTCACCTGGCTGCTTTCACCAGTCCAATACCCAACCACATTTTCCGCGTAATGAAACGCGCCTTGCCGGGTCCTTATACCTTTATCCTTGAAGCCAACAGCCAGGTCCCAAAGCTCATTAAACAAAATCGCAAAACAGTGGGCATCCGCGTTCCTGACAACGACATTTGTCGCGAGCTTGTGCGGAGACTTGGAAATCCATTGATGTCTACCAGCCTGCACGATACCTCTGATGATATTCTCGATTATTTTTCCGATCCGGAAATTATCCATAATCAATATGGCGACAAAGTGGACCTGGTGATTGACGGCGGATTTGGAAATATCTACCCGAGCACGGTACTGGATGGCAGCAATGGTGAGCTTGTAGTTGTTCGCGAGGGATTGGGAGAGATCGGGGAGTTGCTTGGTTAAGAACCCGATATAAAGGAGAGCAGCGCCAGCTCGTAACTTTTAAGTCCAAAGCCGCTGATGCTGCCTTTGCATTTAGCGCCGACAAACGAAACGTGCCTGTGATCCTCGCGCGCAAAAATGTTGCTGATGTGCACTTCAACCACCGGGGTACTTATGGCTGCCACGGCGTCGGCGATCGCAATAGAAGTGTGGGTATAGGCAGCTGCGTTCAGGATAATGCCGGCGGAACCTTCGGCCTGCTGGATCAGACTGACAATTTCGCCTTCAATGTTACTCTGATGGAAAGTGAGCTCGGCAGCAGGAAATTTTTTTTTCAATACATTTAAATATTCCACGAATGAAGTTGCGCCATAGGTTCCGGGTTCCCTGCTTCCAAGCAGATTGAGGTTAGGGCCGTTAATTATGGTTATCTTCATGGAGTGAAATTAGTGGAATTTTTTTCACCCGGCACCTGGGTTTCTGCGCATCATGGGTAGTTGGGAATCTTATCGCCTGCGATTCCGCCAGTACCTTCAGCTCGAACGTTCGCTTTCAAAAAATTCCATTGAAGCTTATGGCCGGGACCTTCGCAAGTTAGAGGAATACAGTAATAAGAAACTTTACGGAAAAACCCCGGACAAAATCAGTTCGCAGGAGCTCGTTCAATTCATCGAATGGCTGCCAGAAGGCAAGATCTCTGCCACCTCGCAGGCCAGGACCGTCAGCGGACTACGCACCTTTTACAAATTCATGCTGCTCGAGAATGAAATGCAGCAAAATCCCGCCGAATTACTGGAAACGCCGAGACTGCCGCGCAAGCTCCCGAAATTTCTCACAGTGGAGGAGATCGACAGCATGGCTGCCGTTGTGGACCGCAGCACCGCTGAAGGTGAACGGAACGTGAGCATCCTCGAGACGCTCTATAGCTGCGGATTGCGGGTCAGCGAACTGGTCAACCTTAGGATCAGCGACCTGCACCTGGAACAGCAGTACCTTAAAATAACCGGCAAAGGCAATAAGGAGCGGCTGGTGCCAATCGGACGAACCGCGCGTGAGCTCATTGTAAATTACAAGGACCGCGTGCGAATTTCTTTGCCTGTGAAAAAAGCGGCGCAGGACATTTTATATCTCAACCGGCGTGGCGGAAAATTGTCCCGGATGACGGTCTTCAACATAGTGCGTGACCTTGCCGACAAAGCGGGCATCCGCAAGCAACTCAGTCCGCATACTTTGCGGCATTCATTTGCCACGCATTTGGTAGAGGGCGGTGCAGATCTACGGGCGGTGCAGGAAATGCTCGGGCACGAGAGCATCACGACCACGGAGATCTATACGCACCTGGACAGGCAGTACCTGCGGGACAACATCCTGAGCTTTCATCCCCGCAACAAAAAGCAGTAACTTTGCCAGGCAGAAGATGAAGACATTCAACGTACCCGAATTTTACCGCAGTCCAATCATCTCTAAGGTCAAGCAATACCGTAAGCTGCAGGATCCGCGTAAAAAAGACAATTCGCCAACCGTGGTCGATTTCGGCGCGGTGGTCTATTATGTCGCGCGCCATTTTGGATTTTGCTATGGGGTGGAGAATGCGATCGAAATTGCTTTCCGGTCGCTCGATGAAAATCCTGGAAAGCAGATCTATCTGCTGAGCGAAATGATCCACAACCCGGACGTGAACCGCGACCTGGAAGCGCGGGGTGTTCGGTTTCTGCAAACCACGCACGGCGAACAGTTGATCCCCCTCGAGTCCCTGAGCCCGGAAGACATCGTGATGGTGCCGGCGTTTGGCGCGCCGCTACCAATGCTGGAAACGCTGAAAAGCAAAGGCATCCAGACGCAGCGTTACGACACCACCTGCCCGTTTGTGGAGCGGGTATGGAAAAAGTCTGCGCAGATCGGAAACACTGCCCACACCATTGTGATCCATGGCAAATACAATCACGAAGAAACGCGCTCGACCTTCTCAAGGAGCGAACGCGACAGCCAGGCTGCACTGGTGATCCGCGACCTGCCGGAAGCGGCGCTGCTGGGCAGGTTTATCCTGGGCGAAGGCAGCCAGGAAGCATTTGAAAAAGCATTTAAGGGCAAATTCAGTGCGGGTTTCGACATTCATAAGCACCTGCAAAGGATCGGTGTGATCAATCAGACCACCATGCTGGCGACAGAAACCCAGGCCATCGCCGATCATCTAAAACAGGCGATGATCGCTAAGTTCGGCGAATCGAACATCAACAGGCATTTTGCCGATACCCGCGATACGCTCTGCTACGCTACCAATGAGAACCAGGATGCTGCGTATGGACTGCTGGAAACCGAAGCCGACCTAGCAATTGTAGTTGGAGGCCATAACAGCAGCAATACGTCCCATCTTGTTGAATTGCTCGAACGGAAGTTTCCGACTTATTTCATTGAAAACGCCGCGGCGATCCAGGACAGGTATACGATTCATCATTACGACTATCCGAATAAAAAACAACGCACCACCACTGACTTTCTTCCTGATAAACACCCTTTGCGCATCATCCTTACCAGCGGCGCGTCGTGTCCCGATGCCGTGCTGGAGGGTGTGATCTCCACCATCAATAATTTCTTCCCGGTGAAATCGCAGGAAGATGCGTTGAAACACCTTTTGCCAAACTGATATGCCTATTCATTTGAACAGACCGCTGATATTCCTGGACATCGAGGCGACGGGCCTTAATGTTGCTTCCGACCGCATCGTTGAGATTTCCCTGGTGAAGCTAAATCCGGATCAGACCCGGGAAGTGAGAACCGAACGCATTAATCCGGGCATGCCAATTCCGGCGGTGGTGTCAAAGATCCACGGGATCTATGACGAGCATGTGGCCGGGCTGCCGGTGTTCAAAGATCTGGCGCCTTCGCTGTTGCGATTCATCGGCAATGCAGACCTGGCGGGCTACAATTCAAATAAGTTTGACATTCCCATGCTTGCAGAGGAATTCCTTCGCGCAGAAGTTGATTTTGATCTTGAGAACCGCAAGCTGGTGGACGTGCAGAACATTTTTCATTTTATGGAGCCACGGACCTTGAATGCTGCCTATCGTTTTTATTGCAACAAGCCGCTGGTGAACGGTCATACTGCAGAAGCAGATGCGCTGGCCACCATGGAAATTTTTGCTGCGCAGATCGAGCGCTACGACGGTAAGGAATGCGAGGACGAGAAAGGGAACAAATCCATTCCGGTCGTCAACGATATTGCAAAGCTGAGTGAATTAAGCGCGCGGACAAAAAATGTCGACCTTGCAGGAAGGATCGTATACAACGAAAAAGGCGAGGAGGTTTTTAGCTTTGGCAAGCACAAGGATAAAACGGTGATCGAAGTTTTCACGCGCGAACCCTCTTATTACAGCTGGATCATGAACGGGGATTTCCCGCTTTACACCAAAAAGGTCGTAACGCGCATCTGTCTCAGCATGAAATCATGATCGCGAGAAATGAGCTTCGGTAGCTTTGCGGACGCTGCCATGCTTTAGCAGCAGTTCTTTGGCCTGTTCCGCGTCCTGAATCCCGGTGTTCTTCATTACCATTCGTGTGCCTCTTTCCACCAGCTTGTTATTGCTGAGCTGCATGTCCACCATTTTGTTGCCTTTGACTTTTCCGAGGCGGATCATGGTTGCGGTAGAGATCATATTCAGCGCCAGCTTTTGGGCGGTGCCGCTTTTCATGCGCGTTGAGCCGGTGACGAATTCCGGCCCAACGATAATTTCAACGGGGTAGTCTGACTGGGCGGCGACCGGCGTATTGCTGTTGCAGGTGATGCAGCCGGTGGCAATGCCTTGTTGCCTGCATTGGCGAAGCGCGCCGACGACGTATGGTGTGGATCCAGAGGCGGCCAGGCCGATCACAAGATCTTTTTCCGAGACCTGGTGTGATTGCAGGTCGAGCCAGCCTTGCTGAAGATCGTCCTCCGCAAATTCAACTGCTCTGCGGATCGCCTGGTCGCCACCGGCTATCAGGCCGATCACCAAGCCCTGTGGCACGCCATAAGTGGGCGGACATTCGCTCGCGTCCACAATTCCCAGGCGGCCGCTGGTGCCTGCTCCAAGATAAAAAAGGCGCCCTCCCTCCCGCAACAGGCTGGCAGCCTTCTCGACCACTTTTTCAATTTGCGGAAGCGCGCGTTCAACGGCCAATGGAACTGTTTTGTCCTCTTGGTTGATGTTGGCGAGCAGATCGGCGGTGCTCATTTTTTCCAGGTCGTTATAATATGAATCTGCTTCGGTGGTATTCATGCGATAAAAATAGTGCAAAAAAAAAGCTGCCCTTTAAGAGGCAGCCTTTTAAACCGATCTGAATTTTTTAGCGAGATACGACCAACTTGGCTACGCGGCGGGTACCTGAGTCTGCGGCGACATTTACCAGGTAGATGCCTGGATTAAGACCATCGGTGCTGATGGTGTAAGTATTGTCACCAGCCTCGGTACCATCGATCGGCTGAGATTTCAGCTCACGGCCGCTGAGGTCGAGCACCTGGATCATGCCCTTTTCGCCCGCCTTTGCAGTAAACGCAAGATTCACCGAGGTGCTTGCCGGATTAGGATAGAGGCTGAGATTGTTGCCAACGCTTACTTTATCCTGGTATTCGTTAACGCCCACATAGTTATTCTGCAGGAAGCGGCTGTTGATCCATACACCACGCCCGTTCGTAGCGGCGTAAATCTGTCCGGAGTTATAGCAATCCCATGGTGCGAGCACCTGCTGCTTGATGTCGAAGATCTGAACGTTCGGAAGGTCGCCGGAGATATCGTGTACCCATGGCGTTGAAGTAATGTCTTCGGTGTAATACAGACCCTGATCGGTTCCGATCAATACTTTTTTCGGATTGTCTTTCTCGATCATCGAACAATACACCGCCGTTTTAGGCGCGATCTGGTTATCTGAGCGCACCCAGGTAGGCGTGGCCATGATGTTGCCCTGCGAATACACCACAAGGCCGGTGGTACCTGTGCCTGCAGGATTGTTGAAGGTAACTACCAGGCCATCGTCGTTTTTGTTGACGCTGATGCTGCTGATCGGCGCATCGAATTTACCGATCATCGTTGTACGGTAAGGCGACACGGGATTGAGGTTAAGCGAATTCGGTGACCCGCTTGGGTTATAGGTAAACACATCGGTAAAGAACTTGCCGCTGTAACTCGATTGTGAAAGATCGTGCAGGTCGGTGATATGCGATACACGGTACAACTCATTGGCATCGGTCGCATAGAAGATCTCGGTGCCGCGTTTACTCCATTCCAGTACTGTTGGACGGCCATTCACGACCACTGTGTTTTCAGTGGCGTTCCCGTTCGCGTCGTCTGTTTTAGCACCTGACTGGCTCACACGCACAAAGCTGAGCGGATCGTTGAGCGCCAAAGGATTTTTTGCCACCACGATGGCATCCTGCCCGCCTGTGATGTCTGCGTGGTTCATTGCCACTGCTAAACGGGCGGCGCTGAATGCCTGCATTTTGATGATAGGATTTCTCGAAGGGAATGGAACGGTTGTGCTGCCTTGTGTCGACACCAGCTTTTGGGGAAGGTTGGTGTAGGTTGTCGCTATGTCTGAACCAAGTACGGAGTTTGAACTGATGGCATTGATGGTGTAAGCGGGGACGCTCGAAGGCGTATACAACAAACTGAATACATTGGTTGTTTGTGTAACGGCACCGGGAGACAATACGAAGGTAGTCGTGCCGATAGTACTGTTAGTGACCACAGCGGGAGTGGTTGTGCCGCCAGGGGTTTGTGTGATCGTGTAAGTCTGCCCCCCGATCGGTGATACATTAAACACAACTACTGTTTGTGTTGCGGAGACCGATTTTGTTTGCGCACCAGGCATTAGTACAAAAGAATAACCGGTGGTGGTAGGCATGGTGGTGTCGGTGTAAACAGCCAGGCTGTATGACACCGGCGTTGCAGTAACCGAGTAATTTCCGTAGATGGTCGTTGAGAATTGCTTTACACCGATGGTATGAACAACGAGAGGAAGCGAAGTGGTTGTGTTTGTTCCTTCGGTTTGCGGCAAAACAACATACGTTGGGCTTGTTACGGCAGGATTAGCTGTAACCGGCAGGGTATACGCAGGTGCCGATCCATATTGCCATGAAAGCGTGTCGGTCAGTACCTTGGAATAGTTGTTAATGTGCGTAGAAATGTTGTTGTCGGTTTCCGTGACGGTGTCACCTGGCATGTAACGGTAAAACACGGTTGCAAATACCCGGTAATAAGCAGCCGAATTGGTATTCGTAGAAGCCTTGTCCATAAACGGCGGGTTCGCGAAATTCACCATGATCTTATCGATCAGTGTAACATTGTTCAGTGTGATCGTTGGTCCGTTCGCCCCGACGGGACCTGTCACATTCAGGGCTGAGCCTGTGAGCGTAGTAAGCGTACCGGTATTTGGGTAGTAATGGTTGGCAGGATCGATGCTGATCTGTTGTCCGGTGGTAAAGCCTGGCGCATTGGCGTTGCTTGTCTGAGGAAGCACTACCGTACCGGTGTGGATCACGACGCTGTCGATGAGCGCGGCACGGTTTGGGCGATTTGCATCGATGGTGAAACTGCTGGTGGTGGTGAGCTCTGCCACGCTGGACATGGATGTTGCGAAGCGGATCGAATCGTTGTAAAAGAACTGGTAGTCGGGGTTATTCGGTACTTGTCCGTAATATTCCCAAAGCTTGAACGGCGTGCCGGTTGTGACGTTGTTGTTTGCAAAATCTTCAGCTTCGGGCGCAATCTTGGACAGCGCACCGGAATACTTGTTCATTTTCAATTTGGTGGGAGCACCGGTCCTTACGTTGCTGGCGCGGTACATATCGCCCAGGCCAAGTGTGGTGAAAGCGGCGTCAGGAAGGATCTTGCTGAATTCGGTATTGTAAACGTCACCTGACAGGTAGCTGGTTTCTTGTGTCACCACAGTATCCTGTCCTGAATAATAGGTCATGCCGTTGCCGCCGGTTCCGCCAACAAATCCAACATAAGGATCAACCTTGGTGCCGCCCACAGTAGAAGTGGCGTTGGCACCCACGGGATAGCGCTGAATGCTCACGGAGTTGAACTGCCCTGTTACCAAGCCTTTATAGAATGGCTGGAATGAAGGCGGGATTTGAGCAGTGGCGCTGGCAAGGTCTGTTGAACGGTAGATGCCTGCATCCGTCACGAAGAAAAAACGAATCGGGTTGCCGGGGATGATCTTCACATCGTGGATGTTCTCATGGAGATAAAGCGGGGTGTTGAACAGGAAATTGTATCCGGCCTGCTGCCAGGTCCCGATCGGTGAGCTGTCGCTGTCACCGGGAGCACCAATTGTGCGGGTGAACACGAACAAGTTATAGCCGCCGAAGAAAACCTGGTGAGGATTGTTCGGGCTTACCAGCAAGGTTTGTGCGTAATCACCTGAAGCCAATGTTCCGCCATTGGACAGCGGATCCAGCTGAGGCGATCCCTGGACGATGAGCGCCCAGGTATTCGCACCGTCATAGGAAACGTAAAAGCCTTTCAAGGTGGAAGCGCTTACTGATTTGCCGTCGGGGTTTTTATTTGCGCAGCTTGCGTAAATAATGTTATTGTTGTTTGGAGCGATGGCCAGCTCGATGCGGCCGTAATTCAAATCGGCGAGTACCGAAGCGGTAGGCGTTTTGTTTGAAAAGCCACTCAGCGCAACGTCGTTGGCTTTATACACGACACTCGGAGGTGTGGCGGCTGTGCCTGTAAACGGACCTTTGATGTTACCGATCGAACAATATAAAATGCCGGTGTTGTCAAATTTCACGTCCTGGCCAACGTACAGGCTGCCGGTTGGTACACCGTTCGCCAGATTAAACGTCTGGCCGCCGTCGGTAGACACCATAATGCCTTTTTCAGAAGCTACCGCGATCACGGCGCCATTTGCCGGACTCACCGCGATGCGGTTGATCGTTTTGCCCACGGTACCGGAATCTTTCACCAGCACCAGTGAATTGCCCGATAACTTGTAAATTCCGGTACCAGGAAGCGCTTTCAGCTTTTGACCTGTGCGAAGGAAGCCTTCTCCGGTTGCAGCATAGATCGTGCCATCCGGACCCTGGGCCATGTAGCTGATGTTGCGCACAGTGCCATGGTCATCCAGAGGCTGCCACCTGACACCGCCATTGGTGCTTTTAAAAACGCCGCTGGAGGTACTGCCCACGTAAAGGGTGTTGCCCGAAGGATCGTTTTTGTCCACGATCATGTTGCGGGAGCGCCCGGCCGTGTATAGCGGGCCGGCCTGTGACCAGGAATACTGCGCCCCGGCCTGGGTGGAAAACCCAAGCAACGCTGCAAAACCTAGAACCTTTGTGATTTTTTGTACCGTATTTACCATGTGCTTCTGTGATTTACAAATTGAAAAATAAGATATCAAATTTGTCCAATATTCCGCATAAAACAAAATAGAAGCGCCCGGTTTTTTGTAAAAAAGCGCCTTTTCTTTAAAAGTGGTGGCAATACCGGATTTACTGGACCTCCGGGGCAAACGCAGGGTATCTGCGCAGATTATTGGAAGCGTTCGAGCTGCGAGAAGAAAAAGTTGGATTCGATCTGCGCGTTCTCATTGCTGTCGCTGCCATGCACGGCATTGGCGGCGATTGATTTAGCAAAGGTTTTACGGATCGTGCCTTCTTCGGCTTTGGTTGGATCGGTTGCACCGATGAGCTGACGGTAATCAGCCACAGCATTCTTTTTGCTGAGCACGGCAGCTACAATAGGGCCGCTGCTCATGTATTCGATGAGCTCCTGGTAAAAGGGGCGCTCTTTGTGCACAAGGTAAAATTCACCAGCCTGCTCCTTTGTAAGACGCATGTATTTCATGGCCAGGATTCGGAATCCCGCTTTGTTGATCATGGCTAAAATAGGACCGATGTTGTTGGCTTCCACCGCATCAGGCTTAATCATTGTGAATGTTATGTTCCCCGTCATCATACTTAATTAGGAGTGCAAAAATACTCAAAGCAGCAAGGTTATGCAAATAAAAACAGTGTGCACATATTGCCAAGCGATGCCCGATTGTGTAATTTTAGAGGCGCGCCGTCTACGCTAAAGTCTGCGCCCTGCCGGGTTTGCAGCCGGAATGCAAAGATGAACAGACAGGCCTTTGAACTTTTGGTATTGGGATCTTCTTCAGCCAGTCCTACAAGCGACCGGCACCCAAGCGCGCAGCTGCTCAACATCGCAGAACGGTATTTTTTGATCGATTGCGGCGAGGGCACACAGATGCAGCTCCGGCGGTACAAAGCCAAATTTCAGTCCATCAGCCACATCCTGATCTCTCATTTGCACGGCGATCATTTTTTTGGATTGCCCGGCTTGCTTAGCAGCATGCACCTTTTGGGCCGGAGACAGGAATTGCATTTGTATTGCGCTGAAGACCTTAAAAAGATCATGGATACCATCAACAGGGTGTCTGACACGAGGCTCAATTTTTCCATTCACTGGCATTTCACCGACCCTGAAAAAAAAACGCTGCTGTTCGAAGATCAAAAATTGCGGGTGTATTCGTTTCCACTGAAGCACCGCATTGCCTGCACCGGGTTTTTGTTTGAAGAGAAGCCGCTGCCACGCAAAATAGACAAGGACAAGCTCGAACGCCTGCACATTTCAGTGGCGGATATCCTTCGCCTGAAAGCGGGCATGGACGTGGTAAACGAATCGGGCGAAACCATCCTTAATGCGGATGCCACCCTGGATCCGCCGCCGCCGAGATCTTATGCGTATTGCAGTGATACCAGATTTGACCGGCAACTTGCAAACTATTTTTCACAGGTGGACCTGCTTTATCACGAGAGTACTTTTCTGGATGATCATGCCGATCGGGCGGACAAGACATACCATTCCACTGCGCGGCAGGCAGCGGAGATCGCGGTAATGACGCAGGCGAAACAACTGCTGCTTGGCCATTTCTCGGCCCGGTACGCTTCGCTTGAGCCTTTTGTCAGGGAAGCCGGCCAGGTGTTTGGGAATTGCATCCTGGCTACGGACGGCAAAAAAATCAAAATTTGACCGGCGTCCGGGGTTTGTTGCTATCTTTGTTGTTATGATCAAAGTGCTGATCGCGGACAAAAATTTCCTCTCCCGGGTAGGGTTGGAACTGCTTGTTGGCGAGCTGAAGGGGTTTGACCTGGTGCCCAGCGTTTGTGGTGACAAAGACGACCTGAGCAATCAGCTGCAGCTTTCAAAGCCAAACCTGCTGATCGCGGACTTTATCTCGCTTGGCATTTCAATCCAGGAGCTGGACGAGCTTGCATTAAAATTCAACCGTACCAAATTCATGGTGATCACGCCAATGCTTTCAAAAGCGGATCTGCTGAAAGTGATGAAAAGCGGCGTGACAAGCTACCTGCTGAAAGATTGCGACAAGATCGAGATCCTGGAAGCGGTAAACTCCACCATCAAGGGTCAGAAGTTCATTTGCGGGAAGATCGTTTCCGTGCTTTCGGCAAGTCCTGAGATCGTCCCCAGTAACTCATTCATTAAATCCCTGGCTTGTGATGGTTTTCCCGTTACTGAGCGTGAGATAGACATCATCCGCGGCATTGCAGAGGGTTTTTCCAACAAGCTCATCGCCGACAAGCTCAAGCTCAGCACGCATACGGTGAACACCCACCGCAAAAACATCATGAGCAAGCTTGGCGTGAACAATACCGCGGGCGTGGTGATGTTCGCTGTCAAAAACGGGCTTCTGGAAACCAATTTTACCCTGTAATTTTTCCGGAAATAGATTTACCCGCTTATGCCGGCGGGCCTTCAAATACTGAGTCCGCGCGGCGAAAGGTCTACGATCTTGTGAATCTGCGCCTGCGCAAATAGAACTGCATAGTTCCAAGTGCAACAATGATGAGCAGCGGCAGGGCCACGTTGATAAAGCGCCATTTTCCGCGCTGCTGGGTCACTTTCTTTTTGTCCAGCAACCGCAGCTTTACTTCGCGTGAACGCAGCTGGAGCAGGCCTTCATCGTCGAGCAGGTAGTTGACGCAATTGAGCAGAAAATTCTTGTTCGCAAAGGTTTGTCGGGTATTGCGGTCAAATCCCAGCGGAAGTACCTCATGCGTCACGTGGTTAAAGTCATTCATCGCCACGTCGCCGTCTGCCACCACAATCATGCGCGTGGGCTTGCCAATGTCTGCGTGGTGGAAGTTGCTGTCGTTCAGCAGGGCCGAAGGCAAGCGGTTCTCGACAAAGCTGTGAAAGCGGCCTTCGAGCAAACAAGCCATGGGGCGGTATGAATTGATGAACTGCGATTCTTTTTGTCTCAGCTTCACCATGGCCAGGTAAACCCGAGCGGGCGTTGGCTGTGTGCGTGTGTTTTTAGAGCTGCTGAGCAAAATGGTTTTCTTAATTCCATGCGCAGAAGTCACCGTGTCGAGCGTGCTGGCAAAATCGAATTTGATCAGGTCGAGATTTTTCACCACCGGGTGTTCGCCGCGCGGCAATACCAGCGGGGTGTAAAGCCAGGGGAACAATTGAAAGCGCGGCTGTCCGTTCTGGTAACCTGTGTTGATCTTCAGGTAACCGCATTGCATGTCCATCACCAGTTCAGGATTCAGCCGCACGCCGTATTTGTACAGCATGTCCTCAATTTCCAGCGGCCGGTTGAGCGCAATGGTAAAACCCCGCTGCAGGGAATCGACATTGGTGGAAACGGGATCGATGAGCCAGAGGACTTTTCCGCCATTCATGATGAACTGGTCGATCACGTATTTTTCACGGTCGGAAAAAGAGGTGTCAGGCCTGGTGATGACAAGCGCATCGGTTCCCTTTAAGGAGGAAAGCTCCCTGCCTCTTGCGATTTTGACCGTGTTCACTTTGTAGTATTCTGACAAAGCAAGCATGAAGCTGTACTGGCTAACCGTGTCTGCCTCGTGATGGCCCTGCAGGAAACTGACTTCCGGCCTGCGTTCGCGCTGCAGCTTGCGGATGGCGTTTGTAAGGCTGTACTCGAGCTCTTCAACGCTGTTGTTGACCGAAGTTTCCACATCAATGCCGGGCGTTTGCCGCGTAAAGATCTGCCAGACCGTTTCTTTTCCTTTGTAGCTCACGATGGCGCCGGGCCAGATGCGGCTTTGCGTGGTCCTGTCCTTGCCGCGGATGGTGACGTCTTCGGGTACCAGTCCTTTTTCATACAGCTGGCGCTCAACGTTTGCCGCCTCCTCACGCGTCAGGCCTTCGCCCGGGGTGATGAATTCGTATTGCACGTGCTTGTTGCTGTATACCCGGAATTCGTCCAGCAGCTCGCGGGCTTCATTGCGAAGGCGTGTGAACGCAGGATTGAACTCCCCGTTGAGATACACCTTCAGGTAGATATCATCATCCAATCCGCCGAGCATTTTGCGGGTGGACTCCGCCAGCGTGTAACGCTTTTCGGAGGTGAGGTCGAAGCGACGGAAAAAATAGGAGCCGACAAAATTGATCAGCACAATGATGGTGGCCAGCACCAGCAAACGCATCACGTCCTTGCGACGAGCGGACCGTATGGAAGGCGTTTTTACCATTTCCGGCTTTCCAGCACCAGGCGCGTAAAGAGATTGAACAAAGCGGCTACACTTATAAAATAAAGCACGTCACGGGTGTCCATCACGCCCCGGCTCATGCTCATATAATGATCGTTGATGCCCAGCGACTTGAACAGCGCAGCGCTCGGCCCTAATACGCCGCTGTCCGCAATGTATTCGAAGCCGATGTAACAAAAGAAGCAAAGCAGCATCGCGATGATAAATGCGATCACCTGGTTCTCGGAGATCGCGGAAGCAAAAAGTCCGATGGCGACAAATCCCGCTCCCAGGAAAAGCAAGCCCAGGTAAGATCCCCACATGCCGCCGGTATCAAGGTTTCCCTTCGGGGCGCCAAGCTGGTGTACGCTGTAGTAATAGATCAGCGTGGGTAACAACGATACGAGGACAAGGGTCAATCCCGCAAAATACTTTGCCAATACGATCTGCAGGTCCGTTAGCGGGCGCGTAAGGAGCAACTCGATGGTGCCATTCTTTTTTTCCTCGCTGAAGGAACGCATGGTGATGGCGGGAATGAGAAAAAGATAGACCCAGGGCGCGATGAAAAAAAGCGGATCGATGTTCGCGAATCCATTGTCCAGCACGTTGTAACCGCCGCCCTCGCTGGGAATGACCCACATAAAAACGCCTATCAGCGTGATGAAGACGCAGATGGCGATGTAGCCAATGAGCGAGCTGAGGAAGCTGCGGATCTCCTTACTGTAAAGCGTGAGCATCGGCGCCAAAAATAGTCATAAAGGTCATCTGTAAAAATTCCGATCCCGCGAATCAGTCAAGATCGGATTCGGTGTTTTCAGAACGGTGGTTGTCGATGATCTCGTACACCTTGTTAGTTTGATAGGCCGCGCTGTTAAGCTGGTTGCTCAGAATCACTACCGTAAGCGTATCACGCAGCCGGCGGTGAAAGGAAGAACGGTAGCCGTGCCACCAGCCGTTGTGGTATACCTCTTTTTTTTCAGGATCTTTAAAATCTTTCAGTCTCCATCCGTAGCCGTAATTGCTGAGTTTTTTTTCGCGGCTGAAGGCGGTGTAAGCGAGCTCCTGGGTTTCGCGGCTGATGATGCGGTTGCTGTAAAGCGCCTCGCTGAACAAGTACAGGTCGTAAGGCGTTGAATAGATGCTCTTATCGCCCAGCACATAATCGCTGGCGTCGAAGCCCACTGGTCTCCACCGCTGATCGTAAGCGCGTGTGGTTTTAGGCGCGCCGAGATCGATCTCGTGGATGGTAGCGGTATTGCGCATGCCGAGCGGCTCAAAAATTTCTTCGCGTACAAATTTCGAATAGGATCTGCCGCTCACTTTTTCCACCAGGTAGGCGAGCAGGGCGTAGTTCGTATTGCTGTAATTGAAGCGGCGGTCGGGACGCAGGTAGGGCGGGGCCTTCTTATTTACGAAGCAGGCGTACATATCCGCATTGTTCATCTGGTAGTTTGGACGGCAGATCTCTGTATTGAGCGTATACATGTAATTCGGCAGGCCCGAACGGTGATTAAGAAGGTCTTTGATCCTCACACCCTCGTATGGGAAATCCGGAAAATAAAAGGCAAAGGGCTGGTTGATGTCGATCATTTTACGCTCCTGCAGCAAAAGCACCGCGGTGGCGGTAATGACTTTTGAAACAGATGCCAGTTGGAACATCGAAGAATCGGTCAGCTCGCGCTGCGCGGCCTTATCTGAAATGCCCAATGATTTTTGAAACAGCACTTTGCCGGCCTTTCCCACCAGGACGGAGCCATTGAAAATGCCCATGTGGTGCATCTCCTCAAAAAACACTTCAAGCTTATTGGCGATGGCTTTTTGCTCGGCACTAAGGATGTTGGTTGCGATTTTTTCAACCCGCGCTGCGAATTGCTCTTCCTGTCCGCCTGCGAAATTGCCGCAGCTGAGAAACATTCCGAGAAATACGATGAGCAGCAAACCACGGTTCATTTTGACTTCCTTTCTTTTTTTGCAGGTTCTGACCTCTCTTCATCAAAGTGAAGTGCATTGCCCCAAAGCACCATCTGGCGCAGGATCCACGATTTACGCCTGGCGATGAACGGGCCGGCCGGATTGGCAACATACTTTAACGGAGCAGGCAATACCGATGCCAGTGCAGCGGACTCGTCACGGCTGAGCGAGCTGGCGGGCTTGTGAAACCAATACTCGGCCGCAGCCTCGGCGCCGTAAACGCCGTCGCCCATTTCAATGCTATTGAGGTATACTTCCAATATTCTCTGCTTGCTCCACAGCAATTCGATCAGCAGGGTAAACCACACCTCCAGGCCTTTCCGGAGGTAGCTGCGGCCGGGCCACAAAAATACGTTTTTGGCGGTCTGCTGCGAAATGGTGGAAGCCCCGCGCAGCCGGCCCCCCAGCTCGTTGTGCTGCATGGCCTTTTCAATCGCGTCAAAGTCAAAGCCGTTGTGGCGAAGGTAATTCTGGTCCTCGCTGCACACCACCGCAAGCTGGAGGTGCGGCGAAATCCGCCCGATGGGCACCCAATCGTGGCGCAGGCGCATTTTTTTCCCTTCGCTTTTCTGTTCCACGCAGCGGATCAGCATGAGCGGGGTCACGGGTACGCGCACCCAACGGAAAAGCAGCGTGGTACCGATGGATAGCGCCACGAAAGCGATAACAATCCTTAACAGTATTTTGAGGATCCTGCGTACAACGAACATCTCCGGCGCAGCAAATCTATTTGTAATTTTAAAGGGCAAACCGGGAACTTCTCCAATCAATCAACCATCCTTTTTTAATTAAGTATGCAGAAAAAATGGCTGGGCGCGCTGTTAATGGTGGCCGCAGTATTCGTAGGCTTTTACCTTTTCCGTAAATACCGTGTGCCGCCTGAGCTAAAGCCGCTGGAATTGCCTTTGCAGCAGCTGGATGGCTCAGCTGTTGATATCTCTGCGTGGAAAGGGCACAAAACCTTGCTATGTTTCGCGGCGTCATGGTGCGGGCCTTGCCGGGAAGAGCTGGCGATGCTAACCAGGCTGCAGCAAAACGCATTAAATGAAATTGAGATCCTGGTGGTGAGCGATGAACCGGCTGAGCAGGTGGAGGCCTTTAAAAATCGTACCGGCGGGAATTTTACCTGGCTGAGGTTGACGAGGCCTTTTTCCGCGATCGGGATCAACAGCATCCCTTCCTCGTACATGTTAAACGCGAGGGGAGAAGTGGTGAAAAGCACGGTGGGCTATGTCGATTGGGAAGATCCTTCGACCCGGCGACACCTGCTTAAGCTGATGGAATAAGTACTATAAAAAGAACGAACTGGAGGAACCGGACCGTGTTGGAACAGAAAAAAAAGAAAGCAGTCAAATTAAAAACGACGACTCCCGAAAAAGGGCACAAAATGAACGAAGCGAAGGACATCTCGCAGTTGGATCCGCGGGAATACATCATTATTAAAGGCGCGCGGCAGCACAACCTGAAAAATGTGGACGTTGCCATCCCGCGCAACAAGATGGTTGTGATCACCGGCTTAAGCGGATCGGGAAAATCCAGTCTTGCGTTCGACACGTTGTATGCCGAAGGTCAGCGGCGTTATGTTGAGAGCCTCTCCTCTTACGCACGGCAGTTTTTGGGCCGGCTTGAAAAACCCGAGGTCGACTATATCAAAGGCATCTCACCCGCAATTGCGATCGAACAGAAGGTGATCTCGCGGAATCCGCGGAGCACGGTGGGAACGATCACCGAAATTTATGACTACCTGAAACTGCTTTTCGCCAGGGTTGGAAAAACCTACAGCCCTGTAAGCGGCCGCGCGGTGAAACGCGATACGGTGACGGACGTGGTCAACTTTATTGAAAGCCAGCCGGCGGACACGCGGTTGCTTTTGCTTTCGAAGGTGATGGAAAAAAAAGACCGTCCATTTCAAAAGCAGCTGGATCTGCTCTCGCAACAGGGGTTTGCCAGGGCGGTGGTAAACGGTAAGATCCAGAAGATCTCTGAGATCGACTTTAAATCGGTGAAGAAAAATGCCGAAGTGTTTTTGCTGATCGACCGTTTATCCGTGCAGCATAACGACGAGGATTTTGCCAGTCGCGCCGGGGACAGCGTGCAGACGGCATTTTACGAGGGAGATGGGGAGTGCCTGGTATGGATCGAGAAGGAAGACGGCACATTCGCAAGCTTTCCGTTCAGCAACCGTTTTGAGCTGGACGGGATGAGCTTCGAGGAGCCGAGCCTGAACTTCTTCACTTTCAACAACCCGGTGGGCGCCTGTAAAACCTGCGAAGGGTTTGGCAGCGTGATCGGGATCGATCCGGACCTGGTGATCCCGAATAAAAGCCTGTCCGTTTACGAAAATGCCATTGTTTGCTGGAATGGAGAGGTGATGAGCAGCTACAAGAAGCAGCTGCTGAAGAATGCGCACAAGTTTGATTTCCCGGTTCACAAGCCCATTGCGGAGCTCTCGAAAAAAGATTATGACCTGCTGTGGAACGGGAACCAGTATTTTGAGGGCATCCATGATTTCTTCAGAATGCTCGAAAAAGAAACGTACAAGATCCAGTACCGCGTGATGCTTGCGAGGTATCGCGGCAAAACGGTCTGCCCCGATTGCCACGGCACGCGCCTGCGCAAGGATGCAAACTACGTAAAGATCGCGGGCCGCTGCATCAGTGAGCTGGTGTTATCTCCTATCGATCAGCTGCTGCCTTTTTTCAATGAGATCGACCTGAATGAACACGACCGCAAAATTGCGAGCCGGCTTTTGCTGGAGATCAGGAACCGCCTGCAGTACATGGTGGATGTGGGTCTCGGCTACCTGACGCTGAACCGCGTGGCGAACACCCTGAGCGGAGGGGAAAGTCAGCGCATCAACCTCGCTACCCAGCTTGGCAGCACTTTGGTGGGCAGTCTTTATATTCTTGATGAACCGAGCATTGGCCTGCATCCGAGGGACACCGAGCGGCTGATCAGGGTCCTGAGGTCTTTGCAGCGACAGGGCAATACCGTGATCATTGTGGAGCACGATGAAGAGATCATGCGGCAGGCGGACCAGCTGATCGATATCGGCCCCGATGCCGGAACTGGCGGTGGACATCTTGTTTTCCAGGGCAGTCACAGTGATCTTCTTCAGAATAAGAAAGGGTATACATCAAAATACCTGACTGACCAGATGCGGATCGAAATACCGAAGTCCAGGCGAAAGTGGAAGGATGCAATCGAGATCCGCAGCCTGAATGACAACAATCTTAAAAATATCAGCGTCAAGTTTCCCCTGAACGTGCTTTGCTGTGTTACGGGGGTAAGCGGATCCGGAAAATCAACGATTATCAAGAAAGGATTGATCCCCACGCTGCAAAAATATCTGGAGGGTTATTTTGACAATGTGAATGCCGAACATGTGGTGGGCGGCGCGCTCAAAAAAATCACCCAGCTTGAGTTTGTCGATCAGAACCCGATCGGAAAATCATCGCGAAGCAATCCCGCGTCTTATATAAAGGCTTTTGACGAGGTCCGCAATTTATTTGCGGAACAGGGCCTTGCGAAAGCACGTGGCTACAAGCCGGGCTTTTTCAGCTTTAACGTGGAAGGCGGGCGATGCGAGGTATGCCAGGGAGAAGGACAGATCACCGTCGAAATGCAATTTATGGCCGACATTCTTCTGCAATGTGAAGGGTGCAAGGGCAAACGGTATAAAAGCGAAACGCTGGAGGTGTTGTATAAGGAACGGACTGTTTCGGATATCCTGGACATGACGGTGGATGACGCCGTGGCTTTGTTCAGAAGCGATGCTTCAAGCAGGACTGCGGCGCGGATCGCGGAACGGCTTGAGTCGCTGCAGGCTGTCGGGCTTGGCTATGTGCACCTGGGACAGAGCAGCAGCACATTGAGCGGGGGAGAAGCGCAGCGCATCAAGCTGGCGAGCTTTTTAATTTCGATCAGCAACACAAACCCGACGTTGTTTGTATTTGATGAACCAACGACGGGACTCCATTTTCACGATGTGGCCAAGCTCCTGAAATCGTTTCAGGCACTGTTAGACAAAGGCCATTCGATCGTGGTGATCGAGCACAACCTTGATGTGATAAAATGTGCGGACTGGATCATTGACGTTGGCCCAGAAGGCGGTGAAAATGGCGGAACGATCGTATTTGAGGGTACCCCGGAAGACCTTGTAAAATCGGGATCGGGATATACGAGCCGGTACCTCGCGGAAAAGGTGTAGAGACGGGACTGATAAGTTCCTAGTTTCCGGTTTTCAGATTCCGGTCGCTGCTGCGAGCGGCTCCGGACCGATGGCCCGCATTTGAGTTGGCCGTACGCGCCCATTTTCCACTGAGTTTGCGCGGTAAAAGAGCGGGCGGAGACAAACAGTAAAAACAAAAAACGATTTGCGCAGGCGATCCCTGATTTTTTCAGCAAACCAAATGCCTAACAGAAATTAACATCTGCACACCGGCTGAAACAAAATGACGAGCCTTAATTTTACCGCGTATTCGTCGAGATGGATTTTATTGATTACTACAAAATTCTGGGTGTTGACAAAAGCGCAAGTGAAGCCGATATTAAAAAGGCTTACCGGAAGCTCGCGCGCAAATACCATCCGGACCTGAATCCAAACGATGCCGATGCCAAAAAGAAATTTCAGCAGATCAATGAAGCCAATGAAGTGCTGAGCGATCCGGAGAAACGGAAAAAATACGACAAGTACGGACAGGACTGGCAACACGGAGAAGCTTACGAACAGGCGCGGCGGCAGCAGTCACAGCATGCCGGACAACGCGGTGCTCATGCAGGGGGCTTTGAATACGAAGGCGGCGACTTCAGTGACTTTTTCGAATCCATGTTTGGCGGTGCGGGAGGCGCGCGCGGATTCGGCGGCCAGGTGAGGTACAAGGGACAGGACCTGAGCGCGGAGCTGCGGCTTGATCTCAAAGATGTGTATCGCAGTCACCAGCAAACGCTGACGGTAAACGGAAAAAACATCCGCCTTACCATTCCTGCCGGCGTGGAGAACGGGCAGACCATTCGCATCAAGGGTCACGGCGGCCCGGGCATGAACGGTGGTCCAAACGGAGATCTTCTGATCACATTTGCAATTGACAACAGTTCGCCGTTTAAGCGGGAAGGAAACGACCTGCACGCTGTGCATCACCTGGACCTATACACCGCGGTACTTGGCGGAGAAGCGATGGTGGACACATTCGATGGGAAAGCAAAGCTGAAAGTGGCGCCGGAAACGCAAAGCGGGACAAAGGTAAAGCTGCGTGGAAAAGGCTTCCCGGTTTATAAGCACGATGGTCAGTATGGGGATCTGTACATCACTTACGAGATAAGAGTGCCCACCCATTTGAGCGAAAAGGAAAAAGCATTGTTTACCGAACTATCCAAAATGAGGCAACATGGATGAGGAGCGGATCATATTGATTACCGAAGTGTGCAGGCATTATAGTCTTGACCCTGATTTTATCCGTGTCCTGCGTGAATATGGCCTGCTGGAAGTGATCCGCAGGAACGAAGAGGAATTTTTGCAGGAAGAGCAGCTGAGCGACCTCGAGACGTTGATGCATCTTCATTACGACCTGGAAATTAACATGGAGGGTATCGATGCCATTTCGCATTTGCTGCGAAGGGTGAAGGAAATGCAGCGGGAACTGACGTTGTTGAGAAACCGGCTCGGTTAATAAGATTTACGGCCTAACCAATTGTTAACAAACGCGCAATTCAGCTTTAAACAACCGTACCCAACCGTTAAAGAACTTTGTCCGTATTAGTTGGTTAAGAAGCCAATCCACCGGTAAAAACTGGCACGGAAATTGGATTTCGAAACCAGAAAAAAAGCGAATGGCCATGGACGCAACATTAAATCCACAAAACGAGAACCAGCCGGCAGCCCTGGACAACTCCAGCGAAAAGTCAGAGCTGATGCAGTATTTTGAAAGCCAGGTAAAGGACATTTACTGGGCTTACCGTGATCTGCTGAAGGAGATCTTTGCTTCTGAAGCGAAAGCCTGAACTGGCGGCACCCATTGAATGCGAGCCGAAGGTTTTGTGTTCACCTTATTAAAAAGTTACTTCCCTCCTTTTACGCCTGCAATTTTTCATTTTCCGGCGGGCTTTTTTTGCGCCGTGCCGGACCGTTGACAAACGAGTGTTTTTCCTATCTTTCGTCCGGAGTCCGGTAACCCAATCGCGTCTGCTTTGTTGTCACTGGCCGGCGGGTCTCTTAAATTCAAATGAAAAAAAAGCTTTTGGCCTGTGGCCTCGCCGTGATGGTCGCAAGTTCATGCGTCAAAAAAACCTCTGCCTGCATTGAGGGTCCAGAAGAAGTTGAACAATCCGCCTCGGTTAAATACACCTGGTGCGGAAGCAATGCCGACAACATTGAATGGAATGTTGACGGTGGCGGAACGGTGGGCACCGGAAACATATTCGTTACCAGCTTTGCCGGCACAGGTATGCACACCATCGTTGCTAAAGGCACCAACAAAAAAAGCGAGAAATCCACCACCATACACGTGCATTGCGGCCGCACGGTGCGAAGCAGGATGTCGATACAGGCGTCAGGCTGCGTTTCTCCTGATCTCAATAACCCATCGCGTTACCGGGCTTACATTTATCAAAGTAAAGCCGACTGGACCGCCGATGTGAAACGGTCTTCGCACGCGCTTGCCGACGATTCCGCGAACGCAGTCGTGGATCAGATTTACAGGACCATTTATTTTGAATTCAAAAAAGTGTACCCCTTGGGAAGCAAAAAAGTGGTTTCCGTCGAGGACTTGTCGGTTTCGACTTCGGGTCCATCGATCAGTAACTGGAATGACATCCTTGCCGGCGCCGGCACTATCGAAATGAAAAATTCCGGTTTTGTAGAAACTTTAACCGACAATTCGGACGGAACTGTTCTGGACAACTTTGTCAAGGATTTTTTCAAACGTTATCCTTCCGGAAAATGGAAAGTGATGAATAAGGAAGTGAATTATTCCCCAATAAGCCTGGGCTGCGAGGCTGACGACTATTTTTTCCTGTTGCCGGACGGCAGTTGGACTTATGATACAGGCGCGAACGATTGCAACGGAAATACCAGACCCGGCAACGGCACTTATCAATTCCAGTCCTGCGGGCCGGACCCTTATTTTAAATTGCCTTTTGTAACGCTTAGCGGCACCTTTAAGGTAGACCTCGGAAGCCTTTACCCGAAGAGCAACACCATGACGTTTGGATACTATGACAGCAACTTTGCCATTAATAGTTACACCTTGTCGTACACTCCCTGAAATCGGGAATCCGAAAGCCTGATCTTCTGGTTTTTCTAATATGGTTTTTCCTGTGTCACGGCGGCATGAAGACAGTACCTTTGTTCCATGTCGAGGATCTCACAGTTAATTAATGAAATAAAGGAAATTGGCGCAACGGCAAGCCACCGCAACGCCATTCAGGTTTACAAAATTCTTGATGGCAATAGCCTTTTGTTTTCGCAGGCGATGGGAAAGGACACATTTTCACCGATCTTAAGGGATTTTGAACGGATGTCGGAGGCGTCGGCCAGGGAATTTAATACCTCGTCTTTTTCGAATGATTACGGCAGGGCGTATTCGCTGCTGATGTTTTATCTGGACCGGGTGATAGGATAGGAATAGTTCGACGTTTTAAGTTCAAAGCCCCTCACGCTGAGCGGATTCGAAGCGTAAAGTTCAAAGTCTAAAGTTATTACTGTCCGGGATAAATTTGCAACATGCTCCAATGTGCCAGAGGATAGCAGGACGCATGCCTTAATCGGGATTGAGGGTTGAATTTATCGGGCACTTTTTTGCCGCCAAGGTCGCAAAGGAACGCAAAGTCCGCGAAGACGCGATCCACCACTGGTCTGAATCTATTGTCAGTAGTGAGAATCAGGACAAAGGGTTTTCGATTCTACTTCGGAGAGCCAAAACCGAAGGACCGAAGCGGTACCGGATTTACCGGACAACAATGGTCTAAAGTTCAAAGCTGAATTGCTGTATAATCCCATCTTTTGATATTTTCAGCCGATGTTTCGCGGGTGTATTTTTTGGTGTGCGTGCTTTTTGACCTTTGCGGCGAATGCTCAATACGAGCAGCACGTGGTAGCGAAATACACCTTCGACAAAGGGACGATCGTTAACGAGGCGAGCGGGGTGCAGCCGAAATCGCTCGGCGTATCCATCGTGGAAGACCGTTTTGGAAATGACAATGCCGCGATCTACCTGCAGGGTAACCGGTGGAGTTATTTAAATCTTGGCGCGGACAGCATTCTGAAACCTGTTTGCGGCAGCATTTCGCTTTGGCTGAACATTGACATTGTGGTTGAGAAAGGCGACGAAGGCTGGGACTACAATCCTGTGCTGCTGACGAAAAGCCGTACAGGTAACGATTTTTACGAGGGTTATTTCATTGGCCTTAATTTTCATACTTACCGCCTTAACGTCACAACAACGCGCGATCAGCTGCACCAGATCTCGCTTAACTCCAGGAAGAGCTTTGGACTGCGCCAATGGCACCACGTGGTGATGACGTACGACGATAATTATCTGACGCTATACCTGGATAATGAACGGCAGGCCAGTCAGCCCAAGAATTTCAGGAGCGTATTCCTGGCGGGAGACTCCGTGATGATCGGCAATAGCGCCAATCAAAAGAATGAACGGTTCCTTTGCGGAACTGTTGACGACCTGGTAATTTACGACACCGTGATCGATGAGCACGAAATTGACCGGCTTTTTCATGCGCCTGATCCCAACCGCGCCAACGTGATCATTAAATGGACTGCCCGGGTGCTGATCGCATTATCGGTCTTTGCAGTACTGGTGTGGCTCGTGTTTAGAAAACTGAGACGTGATTTTGAACGCGAAAAAGAAAAAAGCCGTGTCGAGGCGCATCTGAACGAGCTGGAAACAAAGGCTATCCGAAGCCAGATGAATCCGCATTTCATTTTTAATGCGCTGAGCACCTTGCAGCGCTTTATCCTGGAAGAGAACATGGATAAAGCGAACAGGTACCTGGTAAAATTCTCGAAGCTGTTGCGCGAGCTGCTTGAAAGCAGCGCCTCGGAATCCGTTTCATTGAAGGAGGAGATGGATATTTTGAATGGCTATATTGAAATTGAAAGGCTTCGGTTTGACCAGTCATTCGATTTTTCCATCGAAATGCAGGTCGATCAGCCGGAAAATGTCCACATTCCTTTTATGCTGATCCAACCTTTTGTTGAAAATGCGATCTGGCACGGCCTCATGCCGAAGCAGGGAAAACGTGTGCTCCGCATTTCGGTCCGCAGGAAAGCCGCCCGCTCGCTGGTTTGCGAAGTGGATGATAATGGTGTGGGTCGCGAGGCCGGCAACCATCCGCGAAATCCGATGAAAAAGCGCTCTGTAGGAATGGATTTTGTGAAGCAACGTTTAGAGATCCTGCAAAAGGTAACCGGGATCGACTGTTATTTTGAAGTAGTGGACAAAAAAAATGCCGATTGCAGCAGCGCGGGCACACTGGTGCAAATCGTATTGCCGGTACTTTCTAAAACTGAAGCTGCCCCGGCCGGCTAGTATCGGTATCACTTTGTTTTTTTGAACGGAATTTATTTTCTTGTTGGGATGAAAGCCACGCCCAGCCACCGCAGTTTTTTTACAGCATTTTTTTTGGTCCTCGCCTTTGCGGGCAGATCCCAATCAATGCCTAAAAACGCGACCTATCTGATTTTCGGGAGCTTCAGAGCTTTGGCAATGGAATCTACCGTTGAATTGCGTTTCGATTACGACAGCGTGACGATAGGCAAGTTTGCGAATGAAAAAGCGTTCGTACGATCGCGAAGAGCGAAGTACAAGAAGCCAACAAAGGCCGATAAATGGGAAGCTGCCTGGTACAGCAACAAAGACTACCTCGAAAAAAAATTTGAGGATACTTTTCTCCACCATGCGGATCTCGAGAAAGGTGGGAACAGTGCTTATTTGCTTATCGTACGGCTTACGAACCTGGAGCCGGGTTTTGATCGGGATGATCAAAGGAACATTGCTGAATTTTCAGCAAAAGTGCTTCTGGTGCCACGGACAAATACCGAAAGTGTATTGGGTCGTATTGACCTGATTCAAATATCCGGCGAATCATTAACCGCGGACAACACGGGAAAAATGCGATTGGCAGATTCCTATGGAATTGCCGCGCGGAAGCTCGCAAAATGTTTCAGGAAAAGTTTATAGGCGCATCGTAAGTCCGCCGCCAGCCCGACTTCAAAATCCCATCGGTTACGAATCTCTATCGGTTTACAAAAAAAGAAAGGTGCGCAATGTAATGCACGCCTTCCTTTTAAGCCTCATCTCAAATTTCAACTAGGCTTCTACCTCGGTTACAATGCTTGGGAAGATCCTCACATTGTTCCCTTCTTCACGTCGGAACTGGTATGTGAATTTGTAATGACTCTCCAATCCTGATTTATTCGGCAGGCCGTTGATCATCATGATATTCCTGTTCTTAGCGAAACGCAGGAGCTCGCGCAGGTAGTGCGCGGAGATCTGTCCCACCTCGTCAATGATGCAGTGCACTTTGAAATCCTTGCTGCTGCGGTGCGACGATTCCTTGATGAAGACGTGCAGCAGGGTGATGTAAATGATCGCTTTTACAAGGATGTCCGTTCCTGTGCTGCCAATGCTGTCGATCTTGTGTGTCCAGCCGGTTTCGTTCATGCCTTCCTTGATATTGAACTTCAGCTCAAAAAGGTCCTGCAAACGGATCTCTTCCTGCTCCTGTTCCTTAATGGCATTACGCAGCTGTTCCAGCAGCTTTACTGCGCGGGTGCTGATCTCGCGTTTCTGACCGGTAGCGAAATCGGTGTTGAACAAACCTTCATTGTAGACGAGGCCGTTCTCTTCGCGGAATTCCTGGATGCGCTTGAGCAGGCGATAAACTTTGTTGTCCGATTCCTCGAGCCGGATCTTGATGAACTCGATCAGCTTGCTTTCTTCAAATTCAGCTTTCTTAAAGTCTTCGGCGATGAGGGTAATGATGTGCTGGATCTTGTCCTTCTGCCCGCTGAGCTCTTTTACCTTGGTGGCGATGCTGTCGGTAACCAGGCCGATCTGCGTCGCTGTTTCAGCAATAGACAGCTCGATCTTGTTCTCATTGATGAATGAACGGAGATTCTGAGCAAAGCGCTCGTATTCTCCCTGGGTGGCATCGTTGCGTATGATGAAATTAAAGTGGTTGTCGAACCTGAACTTGCCCGCAAATTCGTTCACGTAGCGCTGGAAGGCGCCGTACTCCTCGTTGAAGTGCGAATCGTTCTTAAGCAGCTGTGTGCAGAGGTCCATGATGTGATAGTTCGTCCGCTTTGGCTCGGCGCGTTCTATGATGTCTGCAAACTTGCTGTAGATGGGCGTTTCGCGGAAGTTGTTGCTGAAAAAATTGATGCCGTTGTTAAAGTCGATCAGCTCTTCGTCAAAGGCGCGCTTCTGCTTGTTGAGCTCCATGCGCTTCATATTGAACTTGCGTGTGGCTTCCTCCAGCTGCGCGGCCAGCTCGTTGTTCCCGTTCACGAATTCTTCTTTCTTGCGGATCAGGTCGGGGAGCTTGTCAAAGATCTCGCGCTTGTCCTTCATGTAATCGCTTACGATCTGTGCGTACTGGTCAATTTCCTTGAGCGCTTCCTGCAGCTCGCGCATGCGCGACTCCACATTCTTCAGCTGTTTGGAATCAACGCCTTTGCTTTTGAAATTGCTTTCTTTTTCTTTCGCCAGCTCGTCTTCCTTGGCTTCGAATTCCTTGACCTGGTTCTTTTTTTCGACCTCTAGCCCCGAGATCTCGGTCTCCTGCCTTTCTTTCAGCTCCGACAAGCGCTCGTTGTTGTATTTGCGCAGGTTTTCGATCTGCACATTGAAATCGGAAAGAAGCACGTTCTTTTTCTTGTTCAGGAGCGTCAGCTCTTCTTCAATGATGTTGAGTCGCTGGCGGTTTCCCGATAAGCTCTGTTCCACTTCCTTGCCTGCGCGGCCCATCCAGTCTTCCAGTTCGGTATTGAGCTTCTGCTCGCGTTTTTCTGCCAGCTCAAGTGAATATGAGAGCACTTTCACATCTTCCTTCAGTTCTCCCAATTGCTTGCCGTATTTGTCCGCGGCGAGCATCTTTTCTTCGGTATTGGCGGCCTGGAACTGGTTCAGCGATTCCTCCAGGTCACGGATCTGCGCGAGCCGTTCGTTTTTCTCGAATTGATACTCTTCAATTGATTTGGAAACCACTTCCACGGTATCCAGATTCAGACTGATGCCGTAAAGCGTGTCCGCCGTTTCCTGGCGCAATTCCGGCGCTATGTCTGTACGGAAAAGCAGCTTTTCATTCACCACTTTGCCAATGGTCTGGTGCCAGTTCCTGACATTCTTTTCCAGGAAGCCGTAAAACGCGTCGTGCTGAACATTCAGCTTGCCTTCAATTTCCTTGATCTCGTTCTTGATGCGGATGATCTCGGCATTGGTCTGGTTGACGCGGTTGCTGAGCGAGTTTTTTAACTTCGTTTCAAGGGCCTCCCATTCACGCTGAATGGTCTGCACCATGTTTTGCTTGATGGCCCGCTCGCTTTTGTTTTTGTAGCTTACCGCGCGCAGCTCGGCCAGCTCAGCTTCAAGGGTACGGATCTCCTGTTCGTAAAAGCGGGTGTTGCGGATCACTTTCTCTTCGCTTTTCAGCTCGTTGAATTCGATCTGCTTGGTAGTGACTTCCGCATTCACTTCCTGCAGGCTTTCGTCGCGCTTGTGCTTGAGCTCGGCGTCACGCTTGTTGAACTCGTTTTTCTGCAGCAGCTGCAGCTCGTTGTAGTGATTGAAGATCTCGCTGGTGCGCGAATTGATCTTGTTGATATAGGCGGTCTTGTCGTTGCGGATCTGCTCCAGCAACGAGGTGTATTTGAGTTCAATGCTCGCCACGTTGGAGGTGAGCGACTCGTATTCGCGGCGGGCAATGTTGAGATCTACCTGAAGCTTTTCGCGTTCCGCGTTCTTCTCAACGGCCTCGTCGATGTTCTTTTCCTTATATTCTTTCAGCTTTTTATTGGCTTCGCGAATGGTGCGGTCGTAATACCCGATCTCTTCCCGCACATCGTTCTGCTTGCCTTCAATGGAATCTTTCAGCGCTTCGTGCTCGCTGCTCAGCTGTTCCAGCTCATCTTCCTTTTTCTTCGCCGCTTCGCGGATGGCTTCGTTCTGCGACTCCGCGAAACGCAGACTGCTGCCCAATTTATCCGCCAGCTCCATCTGCGCGCCCTTCAGCATGTGCACCTGGTCGTATTTTTTGTCAATCAGCTCGATCAGCTGCTGCGACTCCTTTTTCAGGTAGGTCTCTATGTCCGAGTATTTTTCATTGAACTGACGCAGCTGACGCTCCACCTGCTCCAGCTTGATACTGCTGCTTTCGGTGGTCAGCGAGTTGGCGATGAAGTCCTTGATGAAGCGGGAATCCACGCTGTTTTTGCTCGACAGGAAAACGTTGGTAATGGACTTGGGAATATTCTGGTATTTCTCATTGCCTTTCAGCAGATGGAATTTTGACAGCTGCTTATCGGTCTCGGTACCGAAGATGATGTTCCGGTAACGCTCGAAAGTATCGATCTGGTTGCTGATGTAGATGCCGCGCTTTTCGATATTCGCGATGATCTCCTTGATCTTCATCGCTTCGTCGTTCGCGGTAAAGAAGAAATCAGGGTTGTAAGCCGCATCTACAAAACGGAACACCAGCTTATTGTGACGGTAAACGATCACAAAGAACGGCTTATCTTCTGTGGCGATCTCATAAATGAGAAAGGAATTTTCGTAACGGAAATAGTGTTCCTCGAACGGCTTTTGCGAGGCTGAAATGCCCAAACCCCTGCTGTTGGCGCTATAAAAGAAAAGGATAGCGCGCTGCAGCGAAGTCTTCCCGAAATTATTCGTCCCCACAAAACAGGTGTTGCCGCTGAGCTCAATGTCCGCGTATTTCACATTCGCAATGTTGATCTCGACGATCCTGTTTAATATTCTGCAATTTTCCATTTATTCCGTTTTCCTATTTGTGTTTGCTGTTGAAGTTCGGAGTCTCCGGTTCCTTGTTTCCTGTTCCGGACCTGCAAGCCAGTACCGGTATAGTCTTTGAACTTTCCTCTTTGAACTTACCCCTGTCCTCTCCTTAAATCTTGAACCTTCAATCCTGAACCTTTGATCTTGAATCAATTGTAGATGATCCCCTGTGCGTTGTCCGTATTCCCGCTGTCCTCGTAAATGGCGACCGAGTTGATCACATCCAGCAGGTAGGAATACGAATCGAGTACTTTATAAGATTCCGTTTTTTCGTCTTCCAGCTCCAGGTACGAATCGCGGCTCATCAGCTCGCAGATCTCGCGCACTTTGTTGTGCAGCGTTTCCGACCGGTAAAGAGGGATTTTCTGCAGCTTCTGCTTCAATCGCACGTTGGCGTTGCATTCCTCTGCAATCTCGCCCGGGCGGAACCGGCTGCCGATCGTGATCTTATTGTCCATGCTGGCAAACAGGTCGATGATATCTATGTATCGCTCAAAGCGCTCGAGCTTTTTTTCCAGCTCGCTGTTGGGCTCGTGCAGTTTTGAAAAATAGAAATAATTGTTGCCCCGCTCAATGTTGTAGCGGATCACGTTGAAATATGCCTGCAGCCGGTCAAAGTTCTCGGGGTTGTTGATGATGTCGTAAAGACGGTTCATTCCATCCCGTGTGCCGTTGCTGGAGATAAAATTGCCTCTCGCCATCACGGCAAAGATCTCGTGGGTTTGCTTTGGCAATGATAGATCTTCTGGTGTCATGTTTCAGCGGTTTTGAGTTTCTGGTTTCGGGTTTCCTGTTTCTGGTGTCCGTTCCGGGTTCCTTGTATTTTTAATCTTTAGTCTTGTTTGTTGGCCTTCGCTTTTTTTACTTTTTCAGCAAGCGGAAGGATCAGCGTGTAGCCCAGTCGCTTTTTGTTTTTGTTCGCGTCCTCGTAATCGTAATAAACCAGGCGGTATTTGAAATCCAGCGAATTCTGGTATTCCATCGCGATCTCCACGAACAGCGAAAGGCGTTCCTCGAAGGTCACGGTACCAATTGCTTTGGGAAATTTATAATCCATCAGGTATTCAAACAGATTGACTTTTGTCTGCGTAAGAAAACGCTCCACCAGCTTTTCAGTATCGAGCTTTACCTGTTGCTCCAGCCCCTTCTCCTTGAAGTTGCCGGCCATGCGATCGGCCAGCCCGCGCACCATCAGGCGCGTGAGCTTGTACTTCTCCGATACCTTCTTGCAAAGCACATGTCCCTCATCCGTATACAAAAAGTCGATCGCGATCTTTGTTTTCGGTGACTTGTGCCCGTTGTAACGGATGGTATTGATGCCGGTAACGACCTCGTGAAAGTTGGTTTTAAAATGCAGGCTGCCGTGGTCCTTGATTTCCTTGAGCCGCTGCGCCTTTACATACACGTCCAATTGGAACTGGATCTTGTTGATGAAGTCCGTGATGTCCGTCTGGATCTCGATCAGGTAATCCAGGTTCTCGATCAGGCTCACCTTCAGCGATTGCACGATGCCGTAAAGCTCGCTGTCGTTGGTCAGCGCGAACAGCCCCCGGGTTTCTTCCACCACCTCGCCTGTGCGCTTGATGAAATCGATGATCGTATCGCGTTTTTCGCGGTAGTCCTCAAGTTTCTGCAATTTGATGCGGTAATTGCTTTCGTTCTTGTAAGTGTCGTCAACGTTCTTCTGCAGCTTGATGATCTCGCGGGTCAGCGTAGCATTGATGCGCTTGAGGTATTTTTTAATGCTGCGCAGGAACCGCATTTCACGCGCCTCCTGATAAAAACGGATGTGGCGGTTCAGCTCGTTCAGGTAATCGTTGATGAAGCCAGGCGTGACCTCACCGATCTCCATAAAGTCCTCGAACATGGCCACCACCGCGTCGTTCAGGCTCACGATGTTCTCGTATTCGTAAAGCAGGTCCAGCGATTTCAGTTTCAGGAACTGTTCCTGGCTGAGGTCGCCGCGGTTCAGCAGTTCCGTCACCGTAATGTTCTCGCGGTTGGCGAAAAGAAACTCAATCACCGTCCGGTGCTGGTATAGCTGCGAGAGGATGTCGTTGACGTTTACCTGTAAAGCCATGTGCTAGTTTGTGTGTATCCCCTGGAATGCCCGGCCCTGCGGCTATTCAGTTATTCCATTAAGATTCCTAAATATAGACAGCCTGTGCAAGCTGCTGAAACGGGATTATCAACAAAAAACCAGCTTATCAACGCTTGAAAATAAATCTACTGAAAACCAGGCGGCTGGCGGGATTTAGGCCAATGTTCAAAAAATTTCAACAGGTGTTAATGGGTATTCACAGGTGTGGAAAAAGGTTAAGATTAAAGATATACGATTCAAGGATGGAACCGGCGCAAGAACCGGATTGATGATGTTTCCTATTTAGCAACTGAAGCTAATTGACCGTCACCCTGTTTTTACTATCTACGTTTGTGTGCTTGTCGAAATGAAATTCGATAAACATGGCTTCGTCTTTCTTTCCCTTCACCGGCATTGCGGCTCTTCCCATCTCCTGGTTCGCATCATCATAAACCTTTGCCGTAAGCTTGCCGTCAAAATCTTTATTAAAGATCACATAAAGCACCAGAACGTTATCGGTTCCTGCAGCGTCGCTGGTAATGGTTGTTTTGCCAAAGGCCAGGCCTTTTTCCTTCAAGTCTTCCGGCAGTTCAACTTTAATATCAAATGCTTTGCGAATGCCTTTCGACGCGCCTTCCATAAATTCCCCTGCTGTCTGCCCTGCAACATCACCAGCCTTGTTGATTTTTTCTTTAATAGCGTCCGTTGAGCAGTCCGGGAACAAAAGGACAGATAAGAAAAGCAAAACTGATCTTTTCACAACCATGTAACTAGCAATTAAAATAAGTGATTTGAGCCTGGTATATTTCTTTAAGAAGCCGGCTCCCACAATTCGATCTTATTGCCATCCGGATCCATCAGGTGCACAAACTTTCCATATTCGTGTGACTGAATGTCGTTGAGCACGTTTGCGCCGTTTTTCTTCAGCTTTTCAACCAGCGCCTCGATGTTCTGCACACGGTAGTTGACCATGAACTCCTTTTTGGACGGCGCAAAATAGTCGCTGTCTTTTTTAAAAGGGCTCCATTGCAGCTGCGCCAGCTCATCGGGGTTGTCGGCACTGCGGAATTCAAAGGTGCAGCCGTAGTCGTTCGTGTCCAGCCCAAGCTGCTCCGCGTACCATTTGCGGGTCTGGGCCGGATTGTCGGAAAAAAAGAAAATGCCGCCCACGCCGGTGACCTTGGGGGTGCGCCTGTCATTTGAATTTGCGGAATTGTTTTTTTGCTCTTCCATGTTCAGGTTTTATTGTTTGATGACCGCACACCTTCATACAATCCGGTTAAGGATCGCACAAAGGCCTGCCAGGTGTATTTTTTTCGTTCCTCCTCCAAATATGGCAGGAATTTCTTTTCGCGGCCCTGCTCAAAGAAATCCGCAATGCAATTTGCGATGACCGCTGGATCCCGCTCCACCACGTAACCGCATTTGCGATCAGGTACGATCTCCGATAAGCCGCCAACATTTGTCACAAGCATCGGCCTCGTGTAATAATAGCCCACCATTGTGACCCCGCTATTGGTGGCATCGCGGTAGGTTTGCGCCACCAGATCTGCTGCGCAGAAATAATAACGCACCTCCCCGTTGGCGATGAAACGGTCGTGCAGCAAAACGCGATCCTGCATGCCAAGTCTGTCGATCAACTCGAGATAAGGCTTCTTGTCTTCGTAAAACTCTCCTGCGATAAGCAGCCTGACCCCGCTTTTTTTCAGTTCGGGATCTGCCATCGCTTCAATCAGCAGATCCAGCCCTTTGTAATGGCGCACCAGGCCAAAAAACAAAACGATCTTGTCGCCCTGCGCCAGACGCAATTTGTTTCTGGCCTCCGCCTTGCTCACCGGCTCGCCATATGTTTCGTACATGGGATGAGGCGCATAAACGGTGTTTGTGGTGTTGCTGAATTTGCCGATATCGGTCAGCACCTTTCTACTCATGGCAATGAAGCCGTGGCAGCTTTTGATAAAGTATCTTGTAAACTGCACGTCGCCGGGACGTTTTTCGTGTGGCAGCACATTGTCGGTAAGCGCAAGCACAACGGTCTGCCTTTTTACAAGTCGGCCGATGGTCCCCAGCGCAGGCCCAAAAAACGGCAGCCAGTAACGGAACAAAATAAAATCAGGTTTTTGCGCTTTAATAAACCTCGCTGTTCGCCACCAGCTTAAAGGGTTAATGGTGCTGATGAGGGTGTGGACGGTGATGTCAGCCGGTGCGGCGCCGCTCTGCTCAAACTGACTGGATCCCGGAAATAAGAAGTTCGGGTACTGCAGTGAATACGAGATGATCTCCGCCTGGTGTCCCTCAAGCATTAGCGCACGGCAGAGGTTTTCGTTGAACTGGGCCGGCCCGCCACGCAGCGGAAAGGCGGGACCGATAATAAAGATCCGCAGATGTTGAGACACCCGGTAAAAATAGCGGTATTATCGGTCCGCCGGATCAATTGCGATTTCCTTGTGCGTTTTCTTTTTCTAATTTTATAAAACACTGCCATGGAAGAAATCGAACGTTCAGTTGCTTATTCACGCACCACCGTCAGCGAGCTGATGATCCCTTCATATGCCAACTTCGGCGGAAAGATCCATGGCGGCATTTTGCTTTCGCTGATGGACAAAGTTGCTTATGCCTGCGCCTCCAAGCATGCCGGAAATTACTGCGTCACCGTTTCGGTGGAAAACGTGGATTTTCTGGAGCCGGTCGAAGTAGGGGAGATGGTCACCCTGCTGGCCTCTGTCAACTACGTCGGCAAAACCAGCATGGTCATCGGTATCAAAGTGATCGCGGAGAATTTCAAGCAAGGCACCGTGAAACACACCAATTCGTCTTACTTTACAATGGTGGCCAAAGACGATCACGGCAAGCCAACCACGGTTCCCATGCTCATCATCGAAACAAAAGAAGAGCTGAAGCGGTTCCTGGAAGCGATGACCAGGCGACATCTGAAAGAAAATTACCGTGCCGAACTGCAGCGGGCAAGGCTGAGTTTGCTGACCGGGTCTGAGCGGGAGCTGCTGAAGGACGAACGGGTGTCCCTTCGGCTGACCTGAAAAGCATATTCAGAGTGCTGCAAGTTATTGCCGTGTTCTTTCTGTTCCGGAATCACCGCACCTTCTAATACCTAACTTGCGTCTCATGGGCTGGTTAAGACGTAATCTTGAATTTATCCGATCCTCTGACCTTTCCGTCCAGGCAGGGCTTTGCGCACTGCTCCTGGTCCAGGCAGCGGGCAGCGCATACTGGGCGCTTCGTTTCCCGTTTCATTATGACGAGTGGTTCTCTCTGAATTTTTCGGCAAACTCCTACTGGACGGTAATATCCTGGTACCCGTTGCCGAACAACCACGTGTTTTTCAACCTCCTGTCCAGGACTTTCATCATTACCGGTTTACCCGTTCAGTGTGCCGCGCGGCTGCCCAGTTTGCTCGCTTCCATCCTCACGGTTTATTATTTCTACAAGGTGTGCAGGCATGATCTGCCGGCTCCGTTGAGTATTTTGCTCACCGCGGCTTTTCAGTCGCTTTATGTGATCGCAGTGTACTCGGCGCTTGCAAGGGGATATGCTTTAATGAATCTTTTTGTGGTGTTGATGTTCTATTCCTGCCAGCAGCTGGTGGAGCGCGGTCCGGCGAAAAGATATCTGTGGTTGTTCGGCTCGAGCATTTTCCTTGGCATGTTTACGATGCCCAATTTTTTATATGCGCTGATACCTGTTGCCATTGTTGCTGCTGTCTATGGATGCCGGAGGCACGGTATGCGGTGGCTGATATTGTTTGGAACGGTAACCGCGGTTGCGGGTCTGCTTACCGTCCTCGCTTATGTACCGATCCTGACACACAATGATGCAGGTAATTTATTGCATCCAAACGGGGCCAAGCGTTTCTCATTGTCAGATCCGGGTGCTTATCAGGATATCCTGTATTACCTCAATCTGCTGTTTTACGAATTGTTCCGCAATCAGCACCTCTACTTGTCCGCCGCTGCTGTATTGCTGGTGTTGGCGATTGAGCTCCTGCGCCTGAAAGGACAATTATCCTTCACGTTCCTGACCGCAGTTGTTTTCTTTTTTTCGCCCTATTTCATTCTTCTTGTCCACCAGACTTTTCCCTGGGGGCGCAACTGGCAATTCATGGCGTTGCCTTATTTATTGTGTGCCGGATTTATGGTTAACTCTGTCACGGCGTGGCTGCGTATTGAGCGGTGGAAATCAACGGCGCCATTGGTCGTAACCGTGGCTTTGTTCCTTACAATCTATCGGTGTTGCGGGATCTCCGGTGAGCACCGCAGGTCAACAGCCTGGGATTATCAGCTGGATTTTTTATGGCGACACAGCCTGGCCCCGCTTCCGTCAATCGCAAGTGTTGCCACTAGCAACGTGGCCGGAGAGTTTTATCCTGCAGAAGAATTGTTGATGATGATCCGACACTTAAAACGACAGCCGGAACTGCAAATGCAGGCGCTCAATGCAGATCCCGATCAACAGCTCCTCATCGTGGACCATTCCGTCCTTCCTGCGTTGCGGGCGCAGCTTGGCAACTACAGGTTCGCCTATATGCATTCGGGCGTCTATTTCTTCCTCCGGCGCCGGCAATGAGAAGATCGGTTCAAAAACCGGGGAGCCAGGCTATCTGTGTTGACGTGACGTGGAAAAAGGCACTTTAATCCCGGAAGTGATATACCAGGCCAACGCTCAGAAAATTATTGTAGTACATCATCAGCGTTCCGTCCATCTGGTAACGGTAATAACCAAACAGCTGCATTTTTTCATTCAGGTCCTTTTCAAATGCCACTTGCATAAACGGACGGTTTAGCTCGTACGCATTAAATACGTCATAGCTGCCGAACGTGTACTCGATAAAACCGTCTTTTTTAGCGGAAAAATATTTCAGGGTCATTTTGAAGATCGGGTAGGGGTTAAGCGAATTGCTGTTGATCAGCGGCAACGAGCTTTGACTGTGGTATTGGGTGTACGGAAATACGTAGCCGCACCCCACCAAAGCCTGAAGCCTGGAACCCAGCGGGACCCGGTTTTCCAGCGCAAAGAGCTGATTGGTGCGGCGCAGTTTGGGATCAAGGTATCCAATGATGTTGTTCGACAACCGCACGAGTGCCCGCGTGGTGCCATTGAAATAACGCGTTTGCAGCTCAAGCTTGTATGCTGAATAGCTGGTGTTTCGCGGAGAGATGCGCTCGCCTGAGCGAATGCCGAGGTCTGCGCGCAGCCACTTGTAAATTCTAAAATTGGCGACCAGGTTCTGGTCTGTGCGCAATAAGCCGTTTCGGTTGGCGATGAACCGTTCATACAGCGACAGGCGCAATTTGTCCTCCGGTCTGCGGTTGTTTTTTGGCAGCGAATCCTGCTTTTGGCTTGCCATCCGCAGGCTGCAGAAAGACAGGAGGACAATAACGAAGCCTTGCAGAAGCCGAACCATGTTCACAAAGATAAAATCCTGCCCGGATTAACTTATTACTAGTAAAGCTTGTGAATGAGCGAAGGCAATTGGCGGGCGGCGAACACTTCACGCATTTTTTCTTTTGCGTCCGCAGCCGGCGATCCAAAAAATGTTTTTCCCTCGGGCACATTTTCTCCAACTCCGCTCTGTGCAAGGATCGTAACGCCATCGCCAATGTGCAGTCCGCTGCTGATGCCGGCCTGGCCCCACACGGTGACTTTATCCCCGATCGTACAGGCGCCCGCAATTCCTACCTGAGCTGCAAAAAGACATTGTCGGCCAATGATCACATCGTGTCCCACATGAACCAGGTTGTCGAGTATGCAATGTTCCCCGATCCGCGTCACATCCGTTACGCCGCGGTCTATGGTGCAGCCCGACCCGATCACCACGCTGTTCCCGATCTCCACATGGCCACAGCTGTAAAGCGGCTCAAAGCCGTTTTCCCGTTTTTTAAAATAAAAGGCGTCGCTGCCAATGCAGGCATTCGCGTGGATCACCACGTTGTCGCCGATAATGGTGTGATCATAAATGGTCACGTTGGCGTGAATGGTGCAGTTGTTCCCGATGCGTACCTGTTCACCGATCACGCATCCGGGCGCGATGCGGGTGTTGCTGCCGATATCGGCCGAATCCGCAACCGGCTTGCTAAAAAAGGAAGGCGGAAAAAAGTGTCTGGTCAGCGTGTTGAAAGCCGTGAAAGGCTGCTCGTGCAGGATGAGCGCCATGCCTTCGGGACAATCGACCTTTTTGTTGATGATCACTGTGCTGGCCGCGCTCTTAAGCGCTTTGTCGTAATACTTGGGATGATCCACAAACACGCAATCGCCTTGCTTCACACGGTGGATCTCGTTAAAGCCGGTAACCGGGTGAACAGGGGTGCCGACAAATTCAGCGCCGATGAGTGCAGCGATGTCCTTAAGTGGGGTAGAAGGGATCTTCAATTAAAAAGGAGTTGATGAAAATAACTACAGGTGGATCTCGTCGTCGAAGCTGCTGCTGCTTTCCTTTGAGCCGGTGTAACCCAGTCGCTTGCCCGTGCGAAGGGCGCTGCTGCTGGATTTTTCCTGCATTTCGTAAACGGTAACCTGTTTCACGCTATCGTACGGCGGCGTGAACAGGTCAAATGTGATAGAATAAATGATCAGCTCGTTCACGATGTCGGTCAGCGCATCGCGGTCCAGCGGCTCCGCGCTGAAGTTGTGATATTTGTAACCGATCTGTGTACGGGTCTCTACAAAAAAGCGATTCTCACGGTTCACAAAAATGCGGGCGATCAGGTAGCCGAGGTCGTTGAGACGGTTGTATTTATACGAATCCGCCAGAAAATTGTACACGCTGATGATCCCGCAATACGAGTTGAATTCGTTGCTCTTGATATAGCCTGTCTTGAACATCGGATGCGAATGATCGAACTCGAACACGTTGGAGTGCATCTGGAAATCGAGCAGGTCGCCGGCCACCTTTAGCTGCATGGACTGCAGGCTGATGTCCTTGTAAAATATATTGACGCGCTTGTCAATTTTCAGGATCTCATCCGACAGCGCTTCCGCCCTTTGCTTCAGAATCTCTTTCAGCTGATTGAATACCGCAATGGTATTCGAATAGACGTCCTGCTTCATCACCGATTTCTCGCTGAGCAGCTTCAAAATGGTTTCGTGCTGTTTTTCCGTTTGTGATATCATGACACGCTGTCTCTAATTTGCGATCTGCAATTTCCCCTTTGCAAATTACACATTGCAAATGAGTTTTGTTCAGTACGCCCTCGCAAACAGCACGCGCTGTGAGCTTGGTCTGCCGCTATAAATGCATTTTCCGGGTTCCTGCGGATTGTCCAGCGGAATGCACCTGATGGTCGCTTTGGTTTCGTCTTTTATTTTTTCTTCGGTTTCCGCTGTGCCGTCCCAATGCGCCAGGATAAAACCGGGTGTTTCATCCAGCGTGCGCTTGAACGTTTCATAATCGTCCACTTTATAGGTCATGCGCTCCATCCGTTCTTTGGCTTTCACAAAAAGATTTTGCTGCATGTCCGCCAATGCCTTTTCAACGTGGTCGGGAATTTCAGCGATCGTCATTACTTGTTTCTCGTTCAGGTCCCGGCGGGCCACCTCCGCTGTGCCGTTTTGCAGATCACGCTCACCGATGGCAATGCGCAGGGGAATGCCTTTCATTTCATATTCTGCAAATTTCCAGCCTGGCCTTTGGGTATCGCGGTCATCATACTTAACCGTGATATTGCGGGCCTGCAATTGTTTTTTGATCGAAAGCGCGGCTTCGCTCACTTTTCGCAATCCTTCCTCGCCTTTGTAAATGGGCACAATTACCACCTGTGTCGGCGCCAGCTTTGGCGGAACAACAAGTCCCTTGTCGTCGCTGTGGCTCATGATCAGCGCACCCATCAGCCGGGTGGAAACGCCCCAGCTGGTGGCCCACACGTGCTCCAGCTTGCCCTCGCGGCTGGTGAACTTCACGTCGAACGCTTTTGCGAAATTCTGCCCGAGAAAATGTGAGGTGCCGGCCTGCAAAGCCTTGCCGTCCTGCATCAGGGCTTCAATGCAATAGGTATCGTCCGCGCCGGCAAAGCGCTCGCCGGGCGTCTTTACGCCTTTGATCACCGGCATGGCCATGAATTCTTCCGCAAAGGTGGCGTAAACCTCCAGCATTTGCTTGGTTTCCGCAATGGCTTCTTCTTTGGTAGCATGGGCGGTGTGGCCTTCCTGCCATAAAAATTCCGCCGTGCGTAAAAACAGCCTGGTGCGCATTTCCCACCGGACCACGTTGGCCCACTGATTGACCAGGATAGGGAGGTCGCGGTAACTTTCGATCCACCCCTTGTAAGTACTCCAGATGATCGCCTCGCTTGTGGGCCGCACCACCAGCTCTTCTTCAAGCTTGGCTTCAGGGTCTACCATCAGCTTGCCGGGGTTCTTTTCATCCGTTTTCAAGCGGTAATGGGTTACCACCGCGCATTCCTTGGCAAAGCCTTCGGCGTTTTTTTCTTCCGCCTCGAACAGGCTTTTAGGGATGAATAGGGGAAAATACGCGTTAACATGCCCGGTATCCTTGAACATTTTGTCCAGCGCCTGCTGCATTTTTTCCCAGATCGCGTACCCATGCGGCTTTATCACCATGCAGCCCCGCACAGCGCTGTGGTCGGCCAGGTCAGCCTCCACCACGATATCATTATACCATTTACTGTAATCTGCCTGTCTTGAAGTAATTACTTTGCTCATAAAAACCCTATAAATTTAGGTATTCTCGCTATGGGTTGAAGATTTAAGATTCAAGATTCAAGGAGAGAGGCCGGCAGCATGGATGAAACAAAATCCGTGATCCGGGCAGGGAAAGCTGGTCAGCTTCACAGCGTTTAACGAAGCGAACTCGTCAAAGTCCAAACATCCAAATAATGTCAAAACAGAACCCTTCGGGGCCCGGTTCCCGTACATTTACAGGGAAATCTCCGCCTTTTTTAAGCATAGAACGTCATGAAAAATGCCATCATAGGTTTTGCCTTGGTTGCCATAATGGGTGCATGCACCACGCAACGGCTGGGCACTTCATCGCCGGACGACGTATACGCCAGCCCGACCGAGGAGCGTCAGAAAGCGCAGGCTGCGGCTGCTGAACGTCAGCGGCAGGAACAGCTCGCCCGCCAGAACGCGGTGAGTGGAACAAACACCGTTTCCATCAGTGATGACAGCGCAGCCAGTACGGAGACGCACAATGCCGCTTATTATAAGGACCCGCAATACAGCGCCGATGATTATTACGATTATGCCTATGCGGCGCGGATCAACCGCTTTAGTTATCCGATGGGCCTGGGCTACTACGATAATTATTATACCAACATGTACACGTATAATAATAATCCCGCCTATTATGGCACCAGCATTTATAGTAATTACGGGTATGGGATGCCTTCGTCGTATGCGTCGGTAGGCTTTGGATTTGGCTTTGGGAATGGGTACGGTATGTACAACAGTTATTATCCTTTTTATACGAGTCCGGGTTGTTATGCCTGCGGTTATCCCGCTTGTTATTCTTGCGGCTATGGCGGCTTCGGGTACGGTTATCCTTATTCCGGCTGGGGCTGGGGAATGGGTTACCCATACGGCTATTCCAGCTATTGGAACGGATATTACAGTGGCTACTACAATGGCCTTTATTCAGGAGCGTATTCGCCCTGGGGCTATTACAACAGCTTTGACGTGAACAGCAATTACCAGCAAATGAGCTACGGTCCCCGCGGAAGCAATACCGGCGGAAACGCAAGAGGGCGCGATGGCGCCATACCGATCAGCAATGAGCACCAGCGATATTTTGAGAATGTTGCGCAGCAGCAGAGTACCCGTCCCCGCTTCACGGACACCGACCGCATCATGCGCAGTGCGCCAAACAACAACGGCGCTGCAGGCCGCATGAACAACGGGGGAGGCGGCGCTCAGAATAACGGCATGTATCCGGATAACCGTTCCGGCCGGAGCCGCAGTGACGACCGCATCATGCAGCAACAGCAGAATGCCCCGAGCCGCCGTGAAGCGCCTACCTGGAACAACAACAATGGCGGCTTTGGCGGGCGGGACGGAGGCGGGGGGATGAGCGCTCCCCGCGGCACAGGATCAGGCGGAGGCGGACGTCACCGTTAATGCGACCGATGTATGCTGCGTGGATTTCTTTCATCGGTAGTTGTTGTTTCGGTATCTTTTTTTCAGGCGCAAAACGACGTTGATTATCTGCGTTACGCACGTTTGTCCGGTGGAGGTACCGCGCGCTTTACGGCCATGGGCGGGGCTTTTGGCGCTGTGGGGGCGGATCTTGGTTGCGGTGCTTTTAACCCGGCGGGACTTGCTGTTTATCGAAAAGGCGATCTGAATTTCGGCGCCGGTTTGCGGCTCAGCAGCAATACAGGATCCATTTATGGGCAACAGACCCGGATCGGCGACGCAAAATTCGTCTACAACAATTTTGGAATAGCCGGTGCATGGGCCAGCAAGCGCGATCCGGACAGCCGCCATGTGTTGGCGTTTTCGAACACCCAGCTTCAGAATTTTTCAACCGCGGTGCGCATGCAGGGATACACCAATTCGCAGTCCATCGCACAGGATATGTTGAATCTCGCCCAGGAAAAAACCTTGAACGATTTGAACAACAGCTACGAGGGCATGGGTTATGATGCCTTCCTTATTGACTATGACAGCGCCAGCAGCAAGTATTTCTCTTACCTGGATGTGCACCGTACAGTAAAGCAAACCCGTGATCTGGTAACCACCGGCCGTGTGAACGAGCTGAATTTTTCGTACGCGTATACGTATAAGGACAAATTTTACCTCGGCGCAAGCCTGGGATTTCCGCAAGTGGACTACAGCTCCACCATGACGCATACCGAGGAGGACGATCGCGACAGCATGCGGGTGACCTTATTTCCGGACCAGACCTACACAACCACCTACACGCAGGATCTGCCATTTGTTTATGCAAGCAAGCTTGGCTTTAACAGCGCGACCTACGAAGAGTATTTTAAGACCAGCGGCAGCGGCGTGAATTTTAAGATCGGCGGCATCATGCGCGTGAACGATTTTTTCAGACTGGGCGCATATTATCACACACCGACCTTGTACCGCCTTACGGACGCTTACCAGAACAGTCTTGATGTGTCGTTCGATAAAGACAAAACGCATCCTGCGAGCGTCACTTATCCTGAGAACGGCGGCACTTTCAATTACCGCGTCATCACGCCAGGAAAGATCTCGGTGAACACGGCATTCATCTTTACCAAAAAAGCGGTACTCTCGCTTGATTACGAAGCGGTGGATTACCGCAAGGGCTCTCTGGCCAGTACCAACGTGGCTGACTTTGCAGCAGTAAATAACACGATCGAGCGCAAATACAAATCCGGTCATAACGTGCGCGCGGGATTTGAATATAACCTGGAGCCATTTAAACTGAGGGCGGGTTATTCTATGAACGGCAGTCCTTTTGGCGATGTGTTTGCCGGGGAGTTTGTCCGCAATACCATCAGCTTCGGATTTGGCTATCACTCACCATCGAATTTTTACATTGACGCCGTCTGGTCGCAAACCTTTTACAACGAAAACTATTACCTGTTTACCACTATGGATACCATGGCCAGGCTCAGTTACCGCATGACCACGGTGGGAGTGACTGTCGGCATTAAATTCTGATCGACCGGCGGCATCTGCAGCTTTGGCCTGCCTTTCCCTTTCTCAATTAATTTCTAATTTTAGCTCCACAACAAACCACAAAAAAAGGGGGCGTATCATGAGCATGAAAATACTCGCTAACGACGGCATTGACAACGCAGGCAAGGAGATTCTCGAAAAAGCAGGTTACACGGTAGTGACTGACAAAGTGGATCAGTCGCGCCTGGCAAAAGAAATCAATGAGAAGGGATACGTCGCGCTCACCGTACGAAGCGCGACCCAGGTCCGCAAAGACCTGATCGATGCTTGTCCCGGTTTAAAGGTAATTGCCAGGGGCGGCGTAGGCATGGACAATATTGATGTGGATTACGCCACTTCGAAAGGCGTTGCGGTGATCAATACCCCCGCCGCTTCCACAAACGCGGTGGCTGAGCTGGTCTTTGCGCACGCATTTAACGCCGTGCGGTTCTTATATGACAGCAACCGGCTCATGCCTTCGCAGGGCGGAACAAAATTCGAGGAGTTGAAAAAGAAATACGCGAAAGGCGTCGAGCTGCGTGGCAAAACGTTTGGGATCCTTGGTTTTGGCCGCATCGGTCAGCAGGTGGCAAAGATGGCGCTTGGCCTGGGCATGAAAGTGATCGCTTACGATCCGTTCGTGAAAGAAGCGGAGATCAGCATTGAGATTGAAGGTGCGGGCGCGCCGGTGAAAGTCGCCATCAAAACGATCCCGCTGGAAAAGGTGCTCGAAGGCGCTGACCTGATCACCTTCCACGTACCGGGCGGCAAGCACATTACCGGCAAGGAGATCGAAGCCATGAAAAAAGGCATCATTATCATCAACACGTCGCGTGGCGGCGTGATCCTTGAAGACGACCTGATCGACGGCCTGAATTCCGGTAAAGTGTCGCATGCCTGTCTCGACGTTTACATGGATGAACCGACGCCGTACCAGGGGATCCTGAAACATCCAAAAGTTTCGCTCACGCCGCACATCGGCGCCGCCACGGTTGAAGCGCAGGAACGGATAGGGGTGGAGCTGGCGGAGAAACTGATCGACGCGCTGAAAAAATAAGCGTCCCCTTTTTTTAATGGCAACCGTACTTCCTTTTAGAGCACTTCGTCCTGTTAACGACAAGGTCCACCTGGTGGCTTCGCGCAGCGTGGATGGATACAGTCCCGGAGAACTGCGTGATAAGCTCGCCGGAAATCCCTACACGTTTCTGCATGTGATCAATCCTGATTATGAGGATGGGATCCGTACCAGGCCAGGTTCGCGCGAACGTCTCGCAAAAGTTAAACGGCGCTTTAAGTCTTTTGTGCGCGAGCGGGTTTTTCGCCAGGATGAGCGCCCGGCTTATTACATCTACCGCCAGGTAAAAGGCGACATTGAATATCTCGGGATCATCGCATGCACCAGCATTGATGATTACCTCAACGGCGTGATCAAGATCCACGAGCAAACCATCACGCAGCGAGAGGAAAAATTGAAAGAATACCTGGAAGTCTGCGAATTCAATGCCGAGCCGGTGTTGTTCTGTTATCCCAATGACAGCGAACTGGACCGGCTCATTGCCACCGTCGCCGAATCCGCGCCTCAGTACGATTTTACCACCACCGACCGCGTGCGGCACACCTTGTGGGTGGTGGATGACAAAGAGCGGACCGGTTTTATCGCGAAACGTTTCTCGGGCATCCCTTCGATTTACATTGCGGACGGTCATCACCGTTCCGCTTCGTCTGCATTGCTTGGCACCATTCGCCGGAAAGCCGCCAAACACAGCACCGGCAAGGAGGCGTATAATTTTTACCTCGGCGTTTTTTTTGCGGAAAGCCAGTTGAGGATCTACGATTACAATCGCCTGGTGAAGGACATGAACTGGCTGAGCACTTCGGAACTGATCGAAAAGCTAAAAGACAAATTTGATGTGCATGAGCGCGATGAACTGGTGTTCCGTCCCACACGCAAGCACGAGATCAGCATGTATACGGCGGGCAAATGGTATTCTCTTTCCGCCAGGGAAGGCACGTACAACAGCAACGATCCTGTTGGAAGCCTGGACGCCTCTATCCTCACCACGCATATTTTATCGCCGCTCTTCGGCATTCATGATCTGAAGATCGACAAGCGGATAGCGTTCGTACCCGGCATTAAAGGTCCGGAGGCCTTGAAAAAAAATGTGGACGAAGGCAAGGCGGAGGTGGCATTTGGTTTGTACCCGGTTACTTTGGAGCACCTGAAATGGATCGCGGACACCAATAACATCATGCCGCCAAAATCCACCTGGGTGGAGCCCAAGATGCGCAGCGGACTGGTGATCTACAGCTTTGAAGACACGCCTGCATGAGCGTGGCCGAGAACATCCGGCTGATCACCGGCACTTTGCCGCCGCAGGTGGTGCTGGTAGCTGTTTCCAAGACCAAACCGGTGGAATTGCTTCAACAGGCTTATGATGCCGGGCAGCGCGACTTCGGAGAAAATTACGTGCAGGAGCTTTGTGCCAAATATGAAGCGCTTCCCAGGGACATTCGCTGGCATTTCATCGGTCACCTTCAAACGAATAAGGTAAAGTACATCGCTCCTTTTGTACACCTGATCCATGGCGTGGACGGCCTGAAGCTGCTGAAAGAGATAGACCGTCAGGCAGCCAGGCACCAGCGGGTCATTCAATGCCTGCTGCAGATCCACATCGCAACCGAGGAAACAAAATTCGGACTGAGTTACGATGAGTGCGAGCAAATGCTTGGCGACCCGCAATTCACTTCTCTTCGCCACGTCAAGGTGATCGGACTGATGGGCATGGCGAGCAATACGGGTGATCAGTCGCAGGTGCGGCAGGAATTTGCGTCATTGAAGAAATTCTTCGACCGGGTCTCGGGCAATGTGCTGGAACTTTCCGTGCTCAGCTGCGGCATGAGCCAGGATTACCGGATCGCAATCGAGCAGGGCAGCACAATGGTGCGGATCGGCAGCACCATTTTTGGTGAGCGTAACTATGAACATCCTTGACCGGCTGGAAACCCGGCACAGTCGCGCCAACACGGTGGCCATTGCCGATTACGTCGGCGGTGATGCGAAGCGGCTGCAGGTGTTGATCGATATTTTTCTGCATGGTGAAAAAAGGATCAGTCAGCGCGCAGCCTGGCCCTTGAGCTACGTGGCAAAAGCCTATCCCGGAATATTCGAAAAACATTTGGGCAAGCTGCTTAAAAAATTAGTGCAGCCTGGCGAGCACGATGCAGTGCGTCGCAACATTTTACGCGCCCTTGCGGAAATGCAGATTCCGGAAAAGTTCGAAGGGGCCGTGGTGGATGCCTGCTTCAGGTTTTTGCGGGCTGCGTCCGAACCAATTGCTGTCCGGGCTTTTGCGATCACCGTGGCGGCGCAGGTGTGTAAAAAATATCCCGAACTTTCGGATGAATTGCGGTTAATGCTTTTCGAGATCCGGTCACAGCCCATGCCGGCTGCGATCTCTGTCCGGATCAAACGGGCGTTGAAGCAGATTCAGGAGCAGGTTAGATCCGCGTGAACCGAAGATTTCGATCGTTTTTTATGTCGGACTTTTGTGACGGGCGTCACCGGCGTTTTCCTTCAATCTTCATTCTTAAATCTTCAATTCGGCATGATTAATTTCTACTTTTGCTGCGGTCCTGAAAAAGCATGCAGTTTGAGCTCACATCCGAGTTTGTTGACGGCCTTAAAAAAGCGGTCGAGGAGCGCAATGTTCCCTTTGTAAAGGAGCGCCTGCAGGGGCTTTACGCGCCCGACATCGCCACCATCATCAACAACCTGAACCTGCAGCAGGCCGCGTTCATTTACGAGCTGCTTGATGACGAGGTGGCGCCCAATGTATTGTTGGAGCTGGATGACGAAAAGCGCGAAGATCTGCTCGCCACTTTCAGCAGCAAGCAGATCGCCGAGCAGCTCGACAACATGCAATCCGATGACGCGGCCGACGTGATCTCGGAACTGCCGGAGGACATCCAGGAAGAAGTTCTTTCGCACATAGAGGACGTTGAACAGGCCAGTGACATTGCCGAGCTCATCAATTACGACGAAGGCACGGCTGGCTCTTTGATGGCCAAGGAGCTCGTGAGCGTCTATTCCTTCGAAACCGTGTCTCAGTGCATCGAGGAGATCCGCCAGCAGGCGGACGACGTGGACGTGATGTATGCCGTGTACGTGCTTGATAACATGGAACGGCTGATTGGCATGCTCTCGCTTAAAAAGCTCATCATCTCTCACCCCTTGGCAAGGATCGAAGAGATCTACGAGCCGGACATTCAATACGTGAAGGTGAACACCTCCAGCGAGGAAGTGGCCGAATATATGCAGCGTTACGACCTGGTGGTGCTGCCTGTTGTAGACCAGTCCGGCAAGCTTGTAGGCAGGATCACCATCGACGACGTGATGGACGTGATCCGTGAGAACGCAGAAGAGAACATCCAGCGCATGAGCGGTATTACCGATGACGTGGACAGCAATGACAAGCTCTGGCGGCTCAGCCGCGCCCGCATTCCCTGGCTGCTTGTGGGACTTTGCGGGGGAATTGTCGGCTCGCGCATCATCGGCTCGTACGAGGAGCAGATCCAGATCAATCCGGAAATGGCTTACTTCATCCCGCTTATAGGTGCCATGGGCGGCAACGTGGGCGTGCAAAGCAGCGCCATCATTGTACAGGGGCTCGCCAGCAATACGCTGCTTGGCGATAACATCACTTCGCGTCTGCTCAAAGAACTTAGCGTGGGTTTGGTCAACGGGCTCATCTGTTCATGTCTGATCTGGGGTTACGCATTTTTAATCGAGGACTGGAAGCTGGCGGCCACTGTAAGCGCCGCGCTTCTGACGGTCATTCTCTGTGCATCATTTCTGGGCACGTTTGTACCGCTCACGCTCAACCGGTTTAAGATCAATCCCGCGCTCGCGACCGGGCCGTTCGTCACGACGCTCAACGACATCATCGGCATTACCATTTATTTCTCAATGGGCAGAGTGTTGTACACGCTGCTTTGAAGGGGCGCCGCTATTCGCAATTACCAATTTGCAATGCGAGATCCACGCGTTCGTGTAAATAATAGCGCGATAATTCGCCGAAAAGTCCGGCGATTATCCAGCCAGGGCCGACTTCAACACAACGAACAAACTTTCTAAAAGCGGGAAACGAACCAAAAGAGCGGGTAAAAAAAGAAGGTAGCAATAAGGTTTAAAGCCTCTGATAGAGTAACTTTAAAAGTGCCTCACTATTACCCAAAAAATAGTTCGAACCCTTATCACTACCTGGGTACAAATTTACGCAGAATTCAAAACGCAGCAAAAAAAAATGGTTTCGATTAACAACTATTTACAGTCGAACGACATTAGAATTTAATTAGAAATTTTTTCGTCGGTTTCCCGAAAGCCTCAGCCAGCGCCATTTTCAGAGGAAACATCCACATTTGAAAAATTCTAATCTCGCTAAAAGCCGCGTTAATATTTCGAAGGCAACGGATCATTTGATGCCAGGTAAATTTGACCCTGGTCAATAAAACAGGCTGCAGATCCATCAAAAAATTTTTTTCGATTCATTTTCAGTTTGTTAGCAAGTGGTTTTGCCGCACGCGTTTGTAACTTCAACTTTAATCGCTTTACATTTGCGCCACGTTCTTTAAACCGTTTCTTATCCAGAAAGACAGAGGGAATTGACCCGTTGAAGTCTTGACAACCCTTCGCGCAAGCGGAGAAGGTGCCAAATTCAACCCCGCAAGGGGACAGATAAGTCAGAACACAGCTTTTAAATATTCGCGATATTTTAAATGCTCTTCTCGCTTGTCCGGAAGAGCATTTTTTTTTGCTCTCCGGTGGCTTCAGTCACCTCTTTCCTGGTTAAGCTTCGTTTTGAAGCGCGCAACTTTTAAAAAAACAACCATGAAAGAACAGACAAAAATTCTGCATTCAATTCCTGTTGACGGGCTCACCGGAGCGATCTCAACACCCATCTACCAAACCTCGACATTTGTGCAATCCGCGCCGGGCCTGCATAAGGGCTTTGACTACGCCCGCAGCAACAATCCTACCCGCAAAGCGCTGGAGGACCTGATCGCCACCCTGGAGCAGGGACACGCCGGCTTTGCCTTTGCGAGCGGCCTCGCAGCCATTGATGCCGTGGTCAAGCTGCTGCAGGCGGGCGACGAGATTCTTGCGGTGGACGACATTTACGGCGGGGCTTACCGCCTGTTCACGCTTGTGTATCAAAAGTTCGGGGTTACCGTGCGTTACGTGGATACCGGCGATCCGCGCAAAGTGGAGGCGGCCATCAGCCGCAAAACAAAATTGATCTGGCTCGAGACGCCGACGAACCCGACCTTGAAAATTTCAGACATCAGAGCCATTGCGGAGATCGCCAAAGCCGCGGGCGCCCTGCTTTGCGTGGACAACACATTTCTTTCGCCCGCCGCGCAAAAGCCGTTGACGCTGGGAGCGGATATTGTTGTGCATTCAGGCACCAAATACCTCGGCGGCCACAGCGACCTGGTGGCCGGCCTGGTTGTCTGCAAAAACGATGAGTTGTCAGGCCGAATTAAATTCATTCAAAACGCAAGCGGTGCGGTGCTTGGCCCGTTCGACAGCTGGCTGCTGATCCGTGGCATCGAAACTTTGCCATTGCGCATCGCCCAGCATTCGCGCAACGCGCAAAAGATCGCGGAGTATTTGTCGCAGCACGAGCTGGTCCGGCAGGTTCATTACCCGGGGTTAAGTTCGCACCGGAACCACGGAATTGCGGGCGAACAGCAGTCGTGGTACGGGGGCGTGGTGTCTTTCGATCTGTACAACGATGATACGGAGCTTGCCACGCGCATTGTGCAGCGCACGCAATTGTTCAAGCTCGCGGAAAGTCTGGGCGGCGTAAAAAGCCTGCTTTGCCTGCCGTCGGCAATGACACACAAATCCATCCCGGCCGAACTCCGCCGATCGTCTGGCGTAAGCGACAGCCTGATCCGCTTATCCGTTGGCATCGAAGACGCAGATGACCTGATCCTGGACCTTGAGCAAGCCATTCAGAAAGCGGCTTCCGGATCATTGAAACTCAAGCCGGCATTCACCGCCTAACAAATACCCATATGGAAAGAGAAGAGATCAGGATCGGCCTGTTTGGCTTTGGCTGCGTGGGCAAAGGGCTTTACGAGGTTATCGGCAAAACGCCTGGCCTGCAGGCCAGGGTGCTGCACATTGTGGTAAAGGATCCGCACAAGGCGCGTTCGCTGCCAGCAGAAAAATTCAGCTACGATAAAAATAAGATCCTGCTGGACCCCGCTGTTAACGTGGTGGTCGAGCTGATAGACGACGCCACGGCGGCTTATGAAATTGTCACCACGGCGCTGAGGTCAGGAAAGCACGTAGTGAGCGCAAATAAAAAGATGATCGCTGAACACCTTGAAGAATTGATCGCGCTGCAGCGTGAACACCAGGTTTCGCTGCTGTATGAAGCCGCTTGTTGCGCCAGCATCCCCATCATCCGCAACCTGGAAGAATATTACGACAACGATCTGCTGGAGTCCATCGGCGGGATCGTGAATGGTTCTACCAATTACATCCTGTCGCAGGCTGAAAAAGGCGCCGGCTTTGCTGCGGCCCTGGAGCAGGCGCAGGCTCTGGGTTACGCGGAGAGCGACCCGTTCCTCGACGTGTCGGGATTGGATGCGAAATACAAGCTGCAGATACTGCTTGCGCATGCGTTTGGCAAAGTAACCAGGCCTTTCGAGATCTTTAATTTGGGAATTGACCGGATAACGGATGCTGACCTGAAATATGCCCGCGAAAAAAACCTGCGTGTGAAGCTGGTGGCCAATGCGTACCGCAATTCGAACGGAAAGCTGGCGGCTTATGTGATGCCCGCATTAGTAGGCACTGATAACCGTCTGCACCAGGTGGACGACGTGTTTAATGGTGTGGTGACGCGCACCTGTTTCGCGGACACCCAATTTTTCATGGGGCGTGGCGCGGGCGCATTCCCAACCGCGTCAGCTGTGCTGTCCGACCTTTCGGCCTTGAGTTACGGTTACAAGTACGAATACAAAAAGATCAATGGGCAGGAAAAGCTGGCAGCTCCGGCCGAAGTTTTGCTCCGGGTGTATGCGGGCCACAGCGTGGATATCGGGCAAAGGGTGCGCTCACGATTTATTGAGGTCGAGGAATCTTTTCATTCGGCAAAGCGTGGTCACAGTGTGGGAATTATTTCGCTTGAAAAAATTATCGAGATCACGGCGCTTTTTGGTGGAGCATGTTCGTTTCTGCTGATGGAAAATATAACGGAGCAGATGCAGCCGGAGCTTCAGGTTGAATGGGTGGAGGAAGGGTCGCAAGCGTGATGTTTTGGTTTGGTCGGCTGCACCTTCGCGAAAGCGATTGCAGCGTAAAGCCCGGAGCCCGCGAAGCCGCGTGACAGATTTCCACGGCCTGGCGGGCGAGGACTTGCAGCGGAAAGCGCGGTCTCGTCTTCGTTAAGCATAGGAAAAAGTCTGAAGACTTGACAAGACGAGATTCGCCCAAAAAAGTGGATCAAAATGACCGGATGACCGGGAGAAAGTTAGTTTGCAACCTGATCTTCGCGTTCATAAAAATCGTTGTGAGTCATCATGCTTAAGGTGACGCACATTAGAAATTCATTAAAATCCATGAATCGGTTTTGCTGCGATTCCGCTATGATCCGCTGCCGGAGCGTCTTTGCGGGTTACCTGAGATCTGACTCAAAGGGTCACCGAGCAATATTGTCCTTCCGGCCTCCGTTATTTTGGTAATTTGGCGAAGCCGGACCCAAACGTATGACTAAAAAATTCCTGTTTGTTTTTTGCAGCTTGCTGAGTGCGCTTACGCAAGCGCAGAAACACACGATTAGCGGTTATGTGAGCGACCGGAAAACGCAGGAGAAGCTGATCGGCGCGCTGGTGGTGGACAGCCGCAGCAAGCTTGGCACAACCACCAACGCTTACGGGTTTTACAGCCTTACTTTGCCGGCGGATTCCGTTGAACTGATCTATTCGTACGTGGGCTTTGGCGCAGTGAAGAAAAAATTTGCACTGACGCAAAATGCGGTGATGAATGTGGACCTGCTGATGGACAATGAGCTGAAAGCGGTGGACGTGACGGCCGGCGAGGGCGATAAGATAGAGCAGAAAAGCGGGATGAGCACGATCAATATCCCGGTGGAGCAGATGAAAAAGGTGCCGGCGCTGTTTGGTGAGATTGACATTTTAAAAGTGCTGCAGCTGTTGCCCGGCGTGAAGTCAGGCGGCGAGGGCAGTACCGGCCTTTATGTGCGGGGCGGCGGACCGGATCAGAACCTGATCTTGCTGGATGGTGCGCCTATATATAATGCGGCGCACCTGTTCGGTTTTTTTTCCACGTTCAATTCGGACGCGATAAAAAATGTGGACCTGATCAAAGGCGGATTTCCGGCGCGCTACGGTGGCCGGCTTTCCTCGGTGATCGATATCAGCATGAAAGAGGGGAACATGCGGCGATACAACGTGGAAGGATCGATCGGCATTGTGGCCAGCAGGATCTTGATCGAGGGCCCGATCTGGAAAAATAAGACTTCGTTTATTTTTACTGCGCGCAGAACCTACCTTGACAAGCTGATAAGCCCGCTGATCAGCGCGGCGACGCTGGGCGGGGGAGATGGCGGCTATTATTTCTACGACCTTAACCTGAAGGTGAACCACAAGTTCAGCGACAAGGACCGGGTGTTCCTGAGCTTTTACAAAGGGCTTGATAAGTTCTCATTTAAAACGGGGAGCCAGCTGACGGGCGACATGGGTTACGGGGGTTACCTGCGCTGGGGCAATGACCTCGGGTCCGCACGCTGGAACCATTTGTTCAACAGCAAGCTGTTTTGCAATACAAGCGTGACGTACACCAAATATAATTTCGGCGTGGGCCGGGATATTTTTGATTACCGCAACGATACCAAAGAGTCGTCGAATTATTTCAGCGGGATCAAAGACTGGGCGTTGAAAGTGAATTTCGATTACATCCCCGCGCCCAATCATTACATTAAATACGGCGTGAACTATACGTATCATACCTTTTCTACAGGCGCCAACCAGTATAAGACCAGCGGCTTTGACAACGACAAGGATAGCGTGAGCGGCAACCCCGACATTTATGCGAACGAAGTGAATGTTTACCTGGAAGACGACTGGAAGATCACGCCGAAGCTGAAAGTGAACATAGGCGCGCATGCGGCGGGTTTCTGGGTGCAGAACAATTTTTACAGGTCACTGCAGCCCCGTTTTTCGGGCCGCTATTTATTGCGCGACAACTGGAGCATAAAGGCCTCGTATGCTACCATGATGCAGTTCATTCATCTGCTGGCGAACTCGAATGTTGGCCTGCCAACCGACCTGTGGGTGCCCGCTACCAAGCTGATCCGCCCGCAGCGATCGTACCAGGGCGCCGTAGGCTTTGCAAAAAGCCTGAAGCGCAATACGTATGAGCTGAGCGTGGAAGGGTATTACAAAGAGATGAGAGACATCATAGATTATCTCGACGGCGCAAACTTCATAGGGCAAAGCACCAACTGGGAGCAGAAGGTGGCGCAGGGCCGGGGCTGGAGCTACGGCGCGGAATTCTTCTTTCAAAAGAAAAAAGGCAAATACACGGGCTGGATCGGGTATACCTTGTCATGGACCAACCGCCAGTTTGCCAAGATCAATGACGGAAAAGTATATCCTTATAAATACGATCGCCGCCACGATATTTCGTTTGTGAACCTTTATAAGCTAAGCAATAAAGCCGACATCGGGGTTACCTGGGTGTATGGCACCGGCAATGCGATCAGCCTGCCACTGCAGTCATACCAGGCGCTGCCCGGCACTTTTTTGGGGAATGCGGATTTGCAGTATTATTCGTCCAAGAACAACTACCGCATGGCGCCGTACCACCGGCTGGACATCAGCATTAACCGGCACAAAAAAAAGAAGTGGGGACGGGTGACGTGGAGCTTTGGCGCGTATAATGTATATGGTAGAAAGAACCCGTATTTTTTGTATTTCAGGAATGACGGCAATGGCAGAAAAAGCCTGATGCAGGTGAGCCTGTTCTCATTTGTGCCGATGATCAGCTACAACTTTAAGTTCGATTTCAGGAATTTCAAAGAGATCTTTAAGGATGATGATGAGCTGGCGGAGTTTGAGGAACTGGATAAATAAAATTGAAATGGGACGCAACAAAATGAAAGTGTTTGGTCACTCTGAGCGGAGTCGAAGAGTGATCGTCCGGAGTGCGGCGATTATTTCCGTTTCCCGTTGGCTGTTTGTTGTTTGTGGTTTGCTGTTCGCAGTCGGCTGCCAGAAAGAGATCGAGCCTAAATCGCTGCCGCAGCAGGATCCGAGGATCGTAATAAATTGCGTGCTGACCACCGACAGCACCGTGCATGTTAAACTATCCAGCAGCAAGAGCATTGTGAGCGGCAAACCATATAAGATGCTTTCGAACGCCTACTGCGCGGTGTATGAGAACGGACAGTTCTGGGAACAGCTGAGCGGCAGGGGAGATGGATTGTTTGTAGGGACAAAGCTTCCCGTTGGCGGAAGAAAGTACCAGGTGGTGGCGAGGAACGACGGCTACAAGGATGTGGACGGCAGCAGCCTGATGCCCGCCGGAGTGAACACAGTGCTGGTGCAGCATATCGACAGCGCACAGAATAATTTGAATCTTTTTAATGCCCAGCCCAATGGCGGCTTGATGCTGATGGGTTACGAAAGCTACCGTGTGCGCGTGAAGGACAATCCCGACACGCGCGACTACTATTTCATTTATATGAATGTGGTCTTGTACGATACCAGCGGTGCTGTAGTGACGACTACGCTGCTGCCCTCCATCGGCGACCAGTCGACAGCGCAGGGCGGCAGCAGTTTGGGAAACAGTTCGGTTGCCTGGCTGAAGACCGACGACCAGCTGGTGAACGGAGACCAGGTGGAATTTGACGTGTCGGTGTCCATGATCGGCCAGCTCGATCCGCAGATCCAATTCGCCAGGTACGAGGTGCGCGGACGCGTTGGGCTTGTGAGTGAGGACTATTACAAATATCAGCAGACCGCTGACGAGCAGATGAGCACGGGGGCTTCACCATTCTCGGAACCGACCATCGTCTATAACAATATCAATAACGGGATGGGGATCGTTTGCTGCCTTAACGCCGGCGAATGGTTTTTAATGCACAGCAGAAAGCTGCATTAGCGGCGCAGCTTATCGAGCACAGCGTTAATTTCTGCCAGCACCAGGTCGGGCTCGTCATGGTGGATATAATGTCCGCTGTTTGCTGTTTCCACCAATTTAATGGACGGGTTTTGCGCGCTGAGCCTGTGTAAATAATCAAGGCGCAGCTGCTGGTCCTGTTTGCTGAACGGGATGGAAGGATCTGACTTGGAAGATGCAATGATGGTGAATGGAATATTATTGGGGTAGGGCAGGTCCTTCACAATTTTTCCGTTGGTGGACCAGCCATCGTTGTCGAAATCCAGCGTCTGCCTGGCTTCTGCCATCCAGCCATAGGGGGCATCGGTCCTCGCCAGCAGGGATGTGTAACGTGCTTTGTAAGCGTTGCGTTCATTTTCGGGCCGCAGGTTCAGGCCTTCGCGGTATTGTGACTCGATGGCCGGATCGATGAGCACCAGTCCCGCCATTTCGCCCGGCTGCATGGCGTTGTAGCTGCGGGCAATAAAAGCACCCATGGAATGCGCGACGAATACATAGGGAGGCTGGATGTTCTGCTGCTTTAGCAAACGCTTTAACTCAACCGCCATGCTATCCACCCGGCGCGGTGTGGTCACCACCTGCGAATTGCCAAGGCCGGGCCGGTCGTAAACAAACACCTGCGCCTTGTTTTTAAGGCGACTGTATATATTGAAGAAAGTGAATTGGGGATCCCCCAGTCCGGTTAAAAACACGACCGTCGGCGAACCTTTGCCTTCGCGGCTGAAGTAGACGGGTTTCCAGTTAAACTCAGTGAAGCCGCCTTTGTTGAGAATGAAAGGAATGTCACCGTTGCGGTGATCACCGACGATCGAATCGCTGCCATCGTCGTTCCACCAGGTCCATACCCCCGCCGCTTTGCCGTTGACGTACTGACCGCGCTCCTTGCGCAAGCCGCTCTTATTGTACACGATGTAGTTGCCATCAGGCACCCAGGGCTGGTAGGACTCGCATTCCACCACCCGGTGCATTTTGCCGTTTGGAAAATACTCGCGCACATACACTTCCGGCGGCCGGCCGCTAACTACGCGGTAATACGCTGCTTCGGCACGTGAGCTCGGCTGGCCCTCGGTGTTGACGAAAAAGGTGTCGGTTTGGGCAGCAATTCGCGTGAGGGAGAGCAATATCACGTAAATGATCAGTTTCATTAGCGACATTTTATCAAAACCCAGGAAAACTTCGTGCCAGTTACGGGTACGGTGTAAGCCTGTTGATTTTCCTAAAATCTCGTTAAACCTGTCCGCCTCACACAAATCAGCCCCGCATAATCACAAACTAGCCCCACATTGTATACTTTTATTTTATACTCTCGCTGGATGTTTATCCGTGTTTTTTTGGCGCTTGTTCTCCTGGGTGCAGGTTTCGCGAAGTGTCAGCCCGCCGATCCGGTCGCATTTTTCAGCTTTGACCGGGGAAAGCTCGAAAGCAGCGGACGTCACATTTTTGAAGCGAAGAAATACGGCACCTTATACGACCAGGACCGTTTTGGCAATCCGAACTCATCAATATTCCTGCAGGGAAATTTCGGAAGCTTTCTGAACCTCGGGTCTGATGCGGCGCTGAAGCCCGATATAGGAAGCCTGTCAATCTGGTTCAAGATCGCGCATGTGATGCACAAAGGGGAGGGAGTGGAGAACAATCCACTGATCATGACCAGGGCAACTGCAAACGAGGACTACAATGAAGCGTACTACATCGGCTGCGACATGAATACCACCAGCCTCGGCAGCTGCTTATCGCTGGACGCGAATAAACAGATCTCATTGTTTCTGACAAGCCGGCTTAACATCGACCAATGGCGCAATGTAGTAATTACGTATGACGACTCTTTTTTTTGCCTGTACCTGGACGGCGTACTGGAGGCCAAAGCGGCAAAAAACTTTCGCACCGCTTTTTTGAAAGGCGACTCTATCATTGTCGGCAACCGCATCAGCCGGAAAAACAAACGCGTGTTTAACGGCAGCGTGGACGACATTGCCATCTACGACCGGGTCCTGTCGCCGCAGGAAGTTACCGAGCTGTTCAATGCGCCGAACCCAAATAAGCAGGCGGTGATCCTTCGTGCCGCCGGGATAATCCTCTTTTCGTTAGCGGGCCTGCTGCTGATCTTCCTTTTGATCCGTTACCGCGTGAAAAAGATCATTAGCCAGGAACGCACCAAGCTGAACAAAGCCTACGAGCAGGAAATCCGGGTGCTGAAAGCGCAGATGAACCCGCATTTTATTTTCAATTCGTTGAATTCGATCCTGCAATTCATCATCACCAACGAAAATGAGAAAGCGCAGATCTATCTCACCAAGTTTGCCAAGCTGGTGCGGAAGCTCCTGGAGACCAATACCACGGAGAGCATTGGCCTGAACGACGAGATATTTATACTGAACAGCTACCTCGAGTTGGAATCGCTCCGCTTCAACAACGTATTCAGTTACGAGATAGATGTGAAAGAGGGGATTGACGCTGCCAGGACCATGATCCCGCATTTCCTGCTGCAGCCATTTGTGGAAAATGCGATCTGGCATGGCCTTCTCCGCAAAAAAGGCGAAAAAAAGCTTTTGGTGCGTTTTGAAAGCAAAAGCGCGGAGGTGCTGTCGTGCACGATTGACGACAATGGCATCGGCAGGAAAGAAGCGGAAAACAGCCGGGTCTTCGAAAAAGGGAAATCGCTTGCCATTGCATACGTCAGGCAGCGGCTGGAACTGCTGGCCAAGCTAAAAAAAGCGGACCTTGGCGTGGAGATCATCGACAAAACCGACGGGAGCGGAAAAAGTGCGGGAACTACCGTGAGACTTGCCATACCAGTAACTAATTATTGATCATGCTAAGAGCCATCATCATCGACGACGAACAGATCGGCATCAACACCTTAAAGATCCTTATTGAACGGAATGTTGCCGCGGTAAAGGTGATCGGCACCAGTAACGATCCGGAACAAGGCATTACCCTGATTGAAGATTACAGGCCGGACATCGTCTTCCTTGATATCAGCATGCCTGGCATGAACGGCTTTGAGCTGCTTGAGCAGCTGAAGTACAAGGATTTCAGGCTGATCTTTACCACTGCCCACGAAGAGCATGCGCTGAAGGCGATCAAGAGCCGCGCTTTCGATTACCTGCTGAAGCCGATAGATGTTGAGGACCTGAAAAACAGCGTGGCTTCACTAAGTGACGGAGCGGTGGGAGTAAATGTCCGCAAAGCGGGTCCAAGCATCATCGAGATCCCGGTAAAGGACGGTATCAATTTTTTGCGCTGCGAGGACATCATACGCATTGAAGCTTCGGGCAGCTACACTGTTTTTTATATGGAAAATAATGTAAAGCACGTGGTATCCAAGAACCTGAAGGCCTGCGAAGCGCTGTTGGATTTTAGCTTTCTTTTTCGCTGCCACGCATCACACATCGTTAATTTGAAAAAAGTCGTGAAGATGGTGAACGCAAACGGACTGTTCGCAAAAATGAACGATGGCTCGCTTGCCGATATATCGAAGAAGCACAAGGACGCTTTTCTCGAGCAGCTTAAGAAAATTTAGTGTGGTTTTCCGGGCGCGATTCCGGTCCGGCCGCCTGAACACGCACAACTGGCCTCCTGCATCTCATCGGACCAAGACCCATTACCAAACAAGCCAGGTCCGCTTTTTTACAAATCGTGGCGGGCAAAATGCAAATTTGCCCTAGACGGCATTTTTTGCGGCGTTTAATTTGCGACTTAAATCAAAGAACCACGAACCATGAGAACAAACCCGCCTTCGCGCATCCTGGGAACCCTAGTGCTGTGCTTCCTTGGCTTGGCAGGTCATGAGCCGGTAATGAAAGCTCAGAATAACGCGTTGGATTTTGTACCGGTCAGTGACGTTGCTTTTAATTTTAACCCCGCGCTGGATTTTTCTACGTATGCAAAATTTTCCGTCGAGGGGTGGATCAGGACGCAGGCTTATACCGCGACCATTTATTCCAGCCTGGTGGATGTACTGCCGATGACAGGTCACGAGGTTCAGCTTAATTCCGGCAGACTTGGTTTTTCCATTGCCAATACCAATGCTTCCGATCATCTGATGGTCCTGACCAATGCGCAGATCAACGACGGCGCCTGGCACCACTTTGCCTGCATTTATAAGGGTACCCCTGTGCCTTCGTCCATGGTCATTTATATTGATGGCGCAGTTGCGCCGGTAAGCACCGTTTTCAATACCCTGACTGGCGCCACAAACTCCGGAAATCCCCGCCACATGGGCAACAGGGGGGGAACCAGCTATTTTTTATTCGCCACGCTGGATGAGTTCAGGATATGGAATTATCCGTTGTGTAGTCTGGAAGTGGCGCAGCGAAAAAATTGCGCGCTCAATGGGAACGAGGACGGGCTGATCGCTTATTACAATTTTAATCAGGGTGTCGCCGGCGGCAACAATTCGGGTGTGAAGACCTTGAACGACATCACCGGCAACGGCAACAACGGTTCGCTCAGCGGCTTTGCCTTATCCGGCAATACTTCCAACTGGGTGGCCTCCACCGCGCCGGTCAATGGCATCTGCAATTATACGGGTGCGCCGATGTCGGTGACCGGAAAAACACTTTCTTGTTATGGCAGGCCGAATGTCCTCACCGCGACCGGCGCGGTTACGTACACCTGGAGTACCTCTGCCAACACCAATACGATCCCGGTGAGCGCGACCGCTGTGACGAGTTACACAGTGTATGGAACAGACGTGAACGGTTGTTCGGGAAAAGCCGCGTTTACCCAGAGTGTTACCATTTGTGAGGGGATAAGCGCGCATGAGGATGAAAACCGGCCGGACATTTATCCCAATCCAAATTCCGGCAGCTTTATGATCAGCGGCAATGAAAAATGCGGGATCAGGATCTCGGACCATTTGGGAAAAGTGGTGTATGCTGGAACTGCTGAGGGCGGAAGCGAACTGCGGTTCACTGGTCTTGCCGGCGGCATCTATTTTGTGGAGCTCAGTTCGGCAGTCGGTACAAGACGTCTGAAAATGGTGGTCGACTGAGCTGGCCCGTCTACCCCAAAAAAGAAGGAGAACGGAATGCTCTATTCCGTTTATACTTCCGTGTGACAGCTGAGCAGTGGCTCGGCTTTTAGCCGTCGACGGGTTGGACAGAACGGCGACCCTTGTGCAATACCGGATCCCGTTCTTTTTTCCCAGAATTTTGTTTTGACTGGAAAAAATCATTAATTTTGCCATCCCTAAACCAACCGATGGCCCGTTCGTCTAGGGGTTAGGACACGTCCCTTTCACGGATGAAACACGGGTTCGATTCCCGTACGGGCTACGAAAAAATAAAAAGCTGCGCGCTAGCGTAGCTTTTTTTTTGAAGTAGCCCGTACGCAAGACGCGCAGCGGCTTGTTTTTGCGCAGCAAAAAGGAATAGAAGTTTACCTCGAACGGAGCGAAGTCGAGGGGGATCGCGTACCGGCTATATAATTGGTGAGGGCTTTACAGAAGGCGTATATACCAAGGAGTAGACTATTCAAACTTATTCATTTATTTCACAAATACTCATGCGACCTTTCTACTTAAGTCAATTGTCGCATCCAAGGTTTTGGGGACGTCAGACGTGTATAATGCGTGTTTCGCCGTATTGCTGTGAAATTTGAAGTTCATTAACACTGAAAACATTCTCCGTCTATTCGCTTCTCCATAAAGGTAAAATTCGTTTTTGATGAGACCGTATTGACTACTGGAAGAATGGTGTACTATAATCTTGGTTAGCCCGATGATCGAAAGTTTTTCATAATCAAGCTGATTTACAGACTTGTGAGACCGTTCGAATTCTTCTTTGAACTTAACAGCTTGGGGATTATCCAAATTCTCTTCTATGATTCTCTTCAACAATTTTTTGTATTCATTTTCATCTTCCGCTTCGGTTTGAGGCCACGTAATAAATAAAGCGAAGTCTTTTTTATGAAGGGCCTGACATTTGAAAATTAACTCGATTGTTTCGGAAATCGGCACGCTGTGTTTAGAAAGATTCCCATCATAGTCCAAATTAACAATATCTACCGGGAAGACCTTACTAGTTTTATTCATGATTGCTTGATACTTTTCCCTCAGAAAAGCACCTATTTCCGTCTGAAGAACAATGGCCCCGACTAGTTTCTTCTGAATTTGTGTACAAATCTTACTACTTTTTTCAAAGCAAATTAAGCGCGTTTCATTACTGATTTTGTATGCGCCAGTTTCAGTTTTTTGCCACCTTATGAGACCACGCTCTGCAAAGAGATGTAAGTCGTGCATTTCTTCCGCTGGAAACGTAATCATGCTAAGCGACTCCCCTTGAGTGATCTCAGTGGAGAACTCGATCCATTTATCTCTAATAGTTTCTTTGTGTTTTGAATTGTGTAAATAAGTTTCCCCCATAGCTATTTAATGTCTTTCCATTCATTAATTTTCGAGTAGAATAGTTCTCTAAGAGTAGCGATATTCCCTTTACTTTCTTTTATTGCCAACTCAAATATCAAAAACACATTTTCAAGCACTTCCCAGTCTTTCTTTTTGAATTTTTTTGCAGCGGATTCGTCAACTTCAACCACTGTGCTTTTCTTACTTCTTGAAATGATCTTAATTGGAGATCCTGCTTTAACGGCTGGTGAAGTGCCTTTTTTCTCTCTTTTTTTGGCAACTGATTTCGTTGGTGCTTTCGCCTTGTATGTAACTTTTTTTGTCTTTAATATTTTTTTCTTTTTTTCATTAGTTTCTTTTTTGGCTTCATCTCCCCGCTCGTCTTTCGATTTTTCATAAATATGTAGCGCAGCTTTGAAGACCCTATCTTTCAGGATTTCATGAAGCCGATTTTGGATTGCAAGGTAGTGAGGGTGCGTTACACGGAAAGACTTCCGGTCAATGTTCATGGCATCTTCCAAGCCTTTTTCGACGTAGACTTCACCAGAAATCCAATTTCTAAATATCTGCTCTGTATAAATCGGATATCTGAGGAATGTTGAATCAAACCCGAATTGATCCGCGATCGGAATGTTGCGGATACGAATGGCTATCCCATTGAATTCTTTTGGAGAGATGGTACCGTGTTGGACATAGAAGTATCCTTTAAATTTGATTTGATCCTTGCCAAGTTTGATTTCATCCTCAAATGAAATGACTTTAGTTTCGTCTTTCTTTGGAAAGAAGATTGGCTTTTTAAGATAGATGCCGTCTAAATCAACTTTAAAATTCAGTTTCTTGTGAAGGTCAACTACACTCTTAATAACAGAATCCTTTGAATTTTCAATAGGACCACTTTCCACGTATTCGACTGGTATATAGGATGATAGGTCTAAAATGAACTGAATATAGGCGTTATCCTCACTAAAGGATTTTAGATTCTTCTTGAAATGGTAGTCAAGACTTTCCAGCACAGTGGGATCCGAAGCTTGGAATTCACGTGACTTGAAGTCGCG
>JADMIO010606917.1_pt1 | contig 96203 bp, 103 predicted proteins | sample 8958161 | NCBI WGS metagenome assembly JADMIO01 (sample SAMN16585339, study PRJNA669376) | soil metagenome | isolation source: Crop rotation soil | place: USA: Cullars Rotation, Alabama | collected 2011
GCCGCGACTTCAAGTCACGTGAATTCCAAGCTTCGGATCCCACTGTGCTGGAAAGTTACCGTAGAGGAAAAGATTTTTCCTGGTTATGTCATTGTCGAAATGATTGTTACTGATGATTCCTGGTATGTGGTTCGAAACACCCCTAACGTTACCGGTTTCGTAGGATCAGGTACTGTGCCAACTCCTATTTCCGAAGACGAAATCAAGTCGCTGCAAAAGCGCATGGGCGTTGAAGAGCCTAAATACAAAATTGATTTTGCTGCCGGCGATCTGGTTAAGATCATGGATGGACCGTTCAAAGATTACGAGGGCAAGGTTTCAGAAGTTGATGAGGCAAAAGGCAAGGTCAAAGTTTTGGTTTCTATTTTCGGACGCGAAACTCCGGTTGAGCTGGATTTCCTGCAAGTTAAGAAAAGCTAATCTATCTAATTCAAGAATATGGCAAAAAAAGTTAAATCAATGGTTAAGATCCAGCTGCCGGCAGGCAAGGCAACTCCTGCACCACCGGTTGGTACGGCTCTTGGACCCCATGGCATAAATATCGCCGAGTTCACCAAACAGTTTAATGAAAAGACCGCGCCAATGGGCGACCTGATCATTCCGGCTGAAGTCACCATTTACGAAGACCGCAGCTTCTCTTTTATTCTGAAGACCCCTCCAGCCTCAGTACTGATCCGCAAAGCGATTGGCCTGGAAAAAGGTTCAGCAAATCCGCTTAAGAATAAAGTCGGCAAGATTTCCCGAGCGCAAGTTCGCGAGATTGCCGAACGCAAAATGCCTGACCTGAATGCAAACGACATGGATGCCGCAGAAAAAATTGTTGCAGGCACAGCCCGCTCCATGGGCGTTGAGGTCACGGACTAACAGCTTATTTAATTAATTGTGGGAGAGCAGTAATGCTCGCTTACCACTAAGTCAAAAGGACGATATGTCACACATTTCCAAACGCCACAAGGCGAACAGCGAAGCGATTGAAAAAGATAAGATCTACTCAATCGAAGAAGCGATTGATCTTGTTAAAAAAACCTCTAACACCAAGTTTAAAGGTTCTGTTGAAGTGCATGTAAGACTTGGAATTGACCCAAAGAAGACCGATCAGACAATTCGCGGGCTGGTGTCTTTGCCAAACGGCACGGGCAAAATCAAGCGAGTTGCTGCTTTTGTAACTGAGGGCAAAGAAAAACAGGCTAAAGATGCCGGCGCAGTGTTGGTCGGCGGTGAGGAGCTGATTAAGAAGATTAAAGAAACAGAGATCACTGATTTTGATATGGCAGTTGCTGAGCCGGCGATGATGAAGAACCTTGCCGGTATTGCTAAGATTTTGGGCCAGCGCGGCTTAATGCCAAATCCTAAAACCGGAACTGTTTCTGAAAATATTGCCGGAGTGATTAAAGAAATTGCCGGTGGAAAAGTTGATTTTAAGAATGACGAGTCTGGAAATATTCACCAGATCATCGGCAAGACCGATTTTGAAAGCGGCAGCCTGATCCAGAACTTTAAAGCTTTAATGGATGCGCTGAACGCTGTCAGGCCTACTGCTCTGAAGAAGCCGTTTATCGTCGGCGTTAATGTTAACGCCACTATGGGCCCGGGGATAAAAGTTAAAATCTAAAAAATTAAATTACAAAAATGATTCTTTCGGATCGGGATATTAAGAAGGCTATTGCAAAAGGGGATATAAAGATCACCCCAAAGCCTGATTTTTCCAAGCAGCTTGGATCTTGCTCAATTGATCTGCATCTTGGCCATAATTTTCGAGTGTTTAAGCATTCGCAGTATGCATTTATAGATCTGCGCGGTGAGATAAATACTAAAGACATCATGAAAGAAATTATTATCCCTGAGGGCGAATCATTTATCATGCAGCCGGGCGATTTTGCCTTGGCCACCACAGTTGAAGAACTGGATCTGTGCGATAGCATTCTGGGCAGAATCGAGGGGCGCAGTTCTCTAGGCCGCCTGGGGATTATTGTGCACGGCACAGCTTCTGTTTTTGATCCCGGCTGGATCGGCAAGCCAACTATGGAGCTGGGCAACCTTGGAGTTATGCCTGTCGCTTTGTATCCCGGCATGCGTATTTGCAGTTTTACCTTTGAACAGGTCTCGAGCCCGGTTGAAGTTCCATATCGCGCCAAGAAAAATAACAAGTATGCGGGTCAGAAAGATCCGCGAGCATCCAAGCTTAGCGAAGAGGTTTCTAAGGAAAAGTTCAGTTCTAGGAAGAAGCACAAATAACCAAGCTTCGCAGTAATACAAACATTTGAACTGCAGCCCAAGGGGGTTGCAGTTTTTTTGAAACCGTGATATGTTTTATGCAATTAGCGCAAGAAGTAATTGGGAAGCGCCACAAAAAGGAGGCTGAATCACAACGAGGGCTCAGCCCACCTTTTAACCACCTGAACTCGGGGGAGGACAGGTGGTATTTATTTTTCCAAAACTTGCCAGGTGAATCTAATCCCGTCTTCTTCGTGATCTTCGCTGGAGACGACTCTAGAGTATTCAGAGTAATCGGGAAAAACAACATCGCCCTGGTAAGCAGCATCAACCTTGGTGATATAAATTCTATCGACAATGCCAGCCTGCATCGCTTCTTTGTAAATTTCACCGCCGCCGATAATAAAGATGTCTTCAGCATCTACTGCAGCGGTTTTTTCTATTGCTTCTTGCAGTGAATGAACCACAACACAACCTTCAGCTGTAAAGTTTTGATCGCGGGTGACTATGATGTTAGTGCGGTTGGGCAGGGGACGGCCAATGGAAACAAAAGTTTTGCGACCCATGATTATCGGATGGCCGGTAGTAACCTGCTTAAAATATTTAAAGTCAGCAGAAATATGCCAGAGCATGCCTTGGCCGGATGCTCCTATGACATTATTGTGTGCAACCGCAACGATCAGATTAATTCGCATTTTTGAATTTAGCGTCAGTGTATTTTTGGCGGTCGTCTTCGTTGAAGCCGCCGGCAACTGTCAGCTCGCCTTTGAGGCCAGGGTATGGATCGTAATTTTCGAGGGTGATATATTCGGCCTTCACATTATCCAGGCTATTGAGCGCTGGATCGATTTTGATAGTAGGGAATGGGCGCGGTTCGCGTGAGATTTGCTCTTTGCATTGTTCCAAGTGATTGCCATAAATGTGCGCGTCGCCAAAAGTATGGATGAAGTCGCCCAGCTGTAATCCTGCTAGATGCGCCATAATCTGGGCAAGCAATGCATAACTGCCGATGTTAAACGGAACGCCTAAGAACATATCAGCGCTGCGTTGGTACAGCTGGACTGAAAGTCGGCCATTAGCCACATTGAAATGAATTAAAATGTGACATAGCGGATAGCTTAAAGCTTTGCCCGGGGCTGCCATTGAATACAAATACTCAGGGTTCCAAACGCTTAACACTGCGTGCTTGCGGTCAGGGAAATTTTTGATGGTATCCAGAATCCACGCTAGCTGGTCAATTGTTCTACCATCACTGGTTGGCCACCTGCGCCACTGCTGGCCATAGATCATTGGCAGGTCGCCGTACTTGGCCGCAAAATCGTTGTCTTCCTGAATCTTTTTAATAAAATCCTGCTGGGTCATTTCCGGCACCGAACCTTTGGCCGCCAGCTTGGCATAGATTTTATAAGGATAGTCGTCCCAAATATGGACCTTGTTATCAACCAGATATTTAATATTTGATTGGCCGGTCATGAACCAAAGCAGTTCGTGCAGGATGCCATGGAAATATGTCTTCTTGGTGGTCAGCAGGGGAAAGCCTTTATTCAAGTCAAAACGAATCTGCCGCCCAAAAACACTGTAAAGCGGCTGGCCGGTGTTGTGGTCTTTTTTTTCGACACCATTGTCCATGATGTCCTTAAGCAAATCCAGATATTGATATTCGGGATGTCTGTTTTCCATTTGTTTCCGCTTCTAGCCTTGAGGCTATTCAATATTAAATACTTTATCGGTACCGTAATAGTCCTGCCAATTTTTATTATAGAAATCGAACATCCTTGCCAGCCGATCCTGCGGCAGTTCTTTAACTCCCAGCTCATCCATCATTTCACGAATCAAGGATTTTAGCTGTTCTGTTTGAGCGGGATCCTGGGCGATCATTTCAAATTCAGAAAGGTAACCATAACCTGCATTTTTATCGATACTGACTGTCGCGCCTTTGTAAGAATATTCTGTACGCTCTCTGGACCACTTCGCTTGATATTGGAATCCTGAGTCTAAGATGATCTTGTCCAGCTGATCTAGGTCCATGCCTGCAATTTCCGATTCAAATTCCAGACGCGCTGTGCCATTAGAGCTGGTGGTATCATCCACAGAAGCTTTGATTACCAGAATTAATTTCTGGTCAGCGAGCCTGGTGCGCAGTGAAAAGTCCTTTGCCTTGGCACAGAGATCTTGGAACTGGGCGGCTTTATCGGCAGCCACAATATTCTTTGCTTTTTCTGCCAGGACTTTCAGGTCGCCGCCTACAAAATAATGGTTTAACTGCTTGTGGGTCCCCAGCATTTGCAGCGCCGGGTCAGTCTGGTGCATTTTTTGGACTAAAGCGTCCGCATTTTCTTTGTTTCCGAGCAGGGTCTTGATTTCGATTTCGTATGAATCGGCCATGTAAATCTGTTTTAAGGTTTGGTTTGATTATAACCAGACCAAGTTCTTCCAGCAAGGTTTTCGGGCACCGGGAAAGTTGATATAATTCAGCCATGACTTTTATAGGAATCGTAGGGCCCAAAGGCGCTGGCAAGGACACTATTGCCGTGTATTTGAAGGACCATTATGGCGCCAAAATCCATAGCCATTCGGAAATTCTGGACGATATCCTGAATGTTTTGTATCTGCCTAACACGCGCGATAACGCAATCAGCCTGGTAGAGCTGCGCAAGATTTTTGGCGACAACTATCTGGTTAATGCGCTGAATCATAAAATTGAGGCGGACCAGGGCGATCTCAAAGTGCTTACCGGCATTCGTTTTAAAAACGAATACGATAACGCCAGGAATTACCCGAACAGTAAAATAATTTATGTAGATGCGCCGATCGAACTGCGTTATAAATACATTTCTGGAAGGCGGCAGCGAGTTGATGACAACAAGACCAGCTTTGAACATTTCCAGGCGCTGGAAAAGCGCGAAACAGAAATATATATTAAAGATCTAGGTACTCAGGCCGATTTTAAAATTCAAAACGACCAGACATTGCAATACCTTTATGGAGAAGTAGATAAAATCATGGCGGGACTGGGAATTCAGAAAATCTCATGAACCTTGGCGGCAAAATTCGCAGCAAAAAAGGCAAGCTGTTGGTCATTGACGGGATCAGCGGCTCGGGCAAAGAAACTCAGATTGAACTGCTCAGCGTTGCTCTGAAACAGAGCGGTTATGAGGTGGAGCGGATCGACTTTCCTGATCCGGGGTCAATTCATCCCAAGGCTCGGGAACAGCGCACTGATTCGCCGTTTAATCCTTATGCCGCTTGTATATTTTTTGCGCTGGATCGATATAATGCAAGTTCCCAAATCAACGAATGGATTCGCGCTGGCAAGGTTGTAATAGCTAATCGTTATGTTACAGCAAGCGCGGCTTACCAAGGCATCAAACTTGCGGATACCAGGGAGCGTGTTAAGTTTTTCAAATGGCTAAATAATTTAGAGTACGAGATCTTTGAAACTCCTCGGCCAGACCTAAATCTGGTTCTGCATGTGCCGGCAAGGCTTGCCAAAAAGCTGGCGCAGAAAAAGCAGAAAGATGCCAAGAAAGATGGCGCAAAGGCCCAACGTCCAAGCCATGACCAGGAATTGCTGAGCGCTGCAGAAAAGATATTCGTTGAGATTGCCAGAATGTTCCCTAACACCAAACTTGTGGAATGTGCGGTGGGCGATAAGCTGCTCACTCCGCAGCAGGTCCAGAATAAAATTTGGAATCTGGTACGGAGGATTGCCTTTAAAAATGAAATGTAATAAGCTTGCTGGGCCAGACATAAGATTATGCCAATTGAAAAAGATCTAGAATTTTTATACGAACTTGGAACAATGCGCAACGCGGATCGCGATTGGCGCCAGTTCCTGGGCATGGAGACCGCCACGATATTAGAGCACTCCATCCGGGTCATCTGGCTCGCCCTGATTCTTTCAAGGATGGAAAAAGCGGGCGATGAACAAAAGATTATAAAGATGGCGCTGGTGCATGACTTTGTGGAGTCGCGGACGTCTGACCACAATTATGTCAGAAAAATGTACATTAAAGCGAATGAACACCAAGCGGCTAAAGATTCTTTTGATGGCTCCATACTCTCAGATTTTAATTCAGAAATTCTTGCTGAGTATGAGAAACGCGAAAGCATTGAGGCCAAGCTTGTTAAGGATGCGGATAACCTTGATGTAGACATTGAACTTAAAGAGCTTGAAGCCCGTGGATCAAAGACTGCGGAACGAATGCGCAATTATGACAGGAAGTTTGTTCGCGACGATAAGCTTTATACCGAATCAGCAAAAAAACTTTGGGATGAAATCCAGACATCAGACGTCAACTCCTGGCATCTCAAAAAGAATAAATGGAACACTATGCCAAAAGCTGGCAAATAATATGCATGAACTTCTCAAGAAAATTCAAAAGTTGCTCGTAGACCTCCAAGGCCTCAAGGAGCGGCTTTGACCTGGATTCCAAGCTGGCACAGCTGAAAGATTTAGAAAAACAAATGGCAGCTCCTGATTTTTGGGCTGACCAGAATACAGCAAAAGCCAAGTCTGAAAAATATAATGCGCTGAAGCAGCAGACTGATTTTTGGTTTGGGCTCATTAAAAATGTTGAAGATCTGTTTGGATTAGTTTCAGAGCAGATTAAACAGCTGGATCAAAATCCGTCCGGGGAAGATGATACTAAGGACAAAGAGTATCTAGAAGCTCAATTCAAAAAGTACGACAGTGAATATCTGTCCGCGCGGATCGGAGCTTTCTTTTCCGGGAAGTATGACCAGAATGATGTGATTCTTTCTATTCATGCTGGCGCAGGCGGCAGTGATGCCCAAGATTGGGCAGAGATGCTGCTTAGAATGTACGACCGTTTCGCTGAAGCCAAAAATTTTAAGGTAGACACTCTGGAAATTTCCAAAGGCGCCGAAGCTGGAATCAAAAGTGTTGTTCTGGAAATTCGCGGACACAATGCTTATGGACTACTGAAAGGGGAGGCGGGGGTGCATCGAGTTGTCAGGCTCTCTGAATTTAATCCGGCGCATACCAGGGAAACATCCTTTGCACTTGTAGAAGTGTTGCCTGTAATTCATCAGGAAGCGGAATTCACGATCGATCCCAAAGATATCAAGCTGGAAGTTTCCACAGCCTCAGGGCACGGCGGACAAAGCGTTAACACTACATATTCGGCGGTGCGTCTGACCCACATTCCAACCGGAATCAAAGTTTCCATTCAGAACGAGCGCTCCCAGCAGCAGAATCGGGAGAAAGCCATGGAAATTCTGCGGGCTAAACTCCTTGCGCTTGAAGAGCAGCGCAAACAAAAAGAGAAAAAAGAGATTCGCGGCGAATTTCACAGCCCAGAGTGGGGTAATCAGATCCGCAGCTACGTCTTGCATCCTTATAAACTAGTCAAAGACCACCGCACCGGTTATGAATCGACAAATCCTTCATCAATTTTGGATGGCAACCTTGACGATTTCATAGAAAAATATTTGGAAACGACTCTTTAAGGTGTTATAATTATCGATATGATTCGTTTTGAGAACGTCACTAAGCTCTATGGTCATCACAAGGCTTTAGAGAACATCAACTTTGAAATCAATCCGGGCGAATTCATCTCGCTTGTTGGCCAGTCAGGTGCCGGTAAATCCACCTTGCTGAAACTTATTTTTGCTGAAGAAAAGATTGATCATGGCCGAATCCTGATTGATGATGTTGATATTTCCACGCTGCGCCAAAAAGATATTCCATATCTGCGAAGAAAGATAGGCGTGGTCTTCCAGGATATAAAGCTGTTACCAAAGATGACCGCTTTTGAAAATGTTGCTTTCGCCATGGAAGTGGGCGGATATAAAAAAGACAAAATTGCGCATGACGTTCCAAAGATTTTAGATATTGTCGGCATTAAAGATAAAAGCCGCAATTTTCCTGACGAAATGTCCGGTGGAGAAAAGCAGCGTGTTGCCATTGCCCGGGCTTTAGCGCACAAACCTGTCCTGCTTTTAGCTGACGAACCAACCGGCAACCTGGACGAAATCAATGGCGGAGAAATTCTGGACTTGCTGCACAAGATTAATCAGCTGGGAACAACTGTTGTGCTTGCCACGCATGCTCGCGAGCTGGTCAACAAGATTCATAAGCGGGTCGTGACCATTGAGCGCGGCCAGATTATATTTGAACAGGAAAAAGGTCATTATAAATTATAAAAACGTGATAGGACGAGTATTCAAAAGCGGCGTAGTAAATTTTTGGCGAAATATCTGGCTCTCAACAGCAGCGACTTTAGTTATGGTCATCACCCTTTTGATCCTGACAATTACGCTCGTGGTCATAAACATCTCCAGCGCAGCGATTCACGGTGTCCAACAGCGGGTAGACATCAGCGTTTATCTACAAACTAATATTTCTGAGCAGCAAGCAATGGCAATTAAAGCTGATATTGAGCAGATGCCGCAAGTGGCTTCGGTCAGCTATGTTTCTGCCGAGCAGGCCCTGGTTAATTTTAAGGCAGCAAATGCTAATGACAAGGATACCTTAGACGCCTTGAACCAACTGGATACCAATCCTTTGCCAGCTACATTGCAGGTTAAAGCCAAACAGCTCGATCAATATGCTGCGATTTCCAGCGCTTTGCAGGATGCAAAGTACCAGCCATTTGTAGCTAAAGTGAACTTTGAGGACAATCGCCAGGTTATTGCGAAGCTTTCTAAAATTTTGAGGATTATAAAGCGTGTTGGACTTGGACTAGCCATTGTCTTTGCTTTCATTGCTGTATTGGTCATCTTCAACACCATCCGCCTGACAATCTACAATCGTAAAGAAGAAGTGGAGATTATGCGTTTAGTGGGTGCCACTAATTGGTACATCCGCTGGCCGTTTATTATGGAAAGCATTTTGTACGCGGTGGCAGCGACCATTATCACTACTATTGTCATGCTGCCGGTGCTGCATTATGTTGCCCCGCGCATCAACGACTACTTTGGCCTGCCAAATCCAACTGCTGCTCAGCTGACCGGCTTGCCATTTGGCTTTGTGGAATTGTTCTTGGCTCAGCTTGTGATCGCATTTATTTTGGGGATAATCTCCAGCCTGATCGCCATTCGCAGATACCTCAAGGTCTGAAATAAGTTCAAAAGCCTTTATTAGCGGCTGTTCTGGGCTGAATCGCCGGCCGAGTTTACTCGTTTCCAAAAACTAGCTATACTTGAAAAGAGCCAAGTACACACCTCTCCCGAGAGGTATTTTTTTTGGGGATATGCAATTGATTTTCATCAAAGATCTACAGGGAACCGCGCGGAAAGGGGAAATAAAAAATGTACCGGACGGCTATGCCCGAAACTACATCATCCCTAAGGGTTTTGGCGTTCCGGTCACACCAGAGGCTTTGAAAAGATATCAGAACGAAAAGAACCAGAAGGAACAGCGGAGCCACAGGATTGAAGAACGCAATAAGCATTTGCTGGAGGAGCTAAACAAAAGGACGTTTACCTTTGAGATAAGAGTCGGCGATAAAGGTCAAAGCTATTCAGCGATCCATGATACAGATATTGCTGAGCGAATTTCAGAAAAACTTAACATAGAAGTGCTAAAGAAACAGATTAGCCTGCCAAAGCCGCTGAAAGAATTAGGCGAGTATCAGATTGAAGTAAATTTGGGCGGCGGGATGGTAGCGAGACCTAAAATAAAATTAATAAAAATCAATTAAATTAAAAAGCACATGGCACGGAACAGCAGAGCGAAGCGAAGAAAAGTGGTAAAGCATGCGCCAAAATATGTATTCGTATCAGGCGGTGTGATATCAGGGATCGGTAAGGGGATTACCTCAGCATCTCTAGCGGCGATTTTGAGATCCAAAGGTTTGGAAGTTGCGCCGGTAAAAGTGGATATGTATTTGAACCAGGATGCGGGAACTATCCGGCCGCAGGAGCACGGTGAAGTGTTCGTAACTGATGACGGTGTTGAAACGGATCAAGACCTTGGGCACTATGAGCGTTTCTCCGGAATTTCTCTAAACAAGTTGAATTACGTCACCACCGGCCAAATTTACGCTGAAGTTTTGCGTAAAGAACGAGCTTTTGAATATAACGGCGAAGATGTAGAAGCTATTCCGCACGTCACTGACGAAATCATCCGCCGCTTTATGGCAGCAGGCCGCAAAGCAGACGTCACTTTAATTGAGCTGGGTGGAACAGTAGGCGAGTACCAGAATGCGATCTTCTTTGAAGCTTCCCGTATTTTAAAGCTGCGTCATCCGCATGATGTACTGCATATCCATGTTGGCTATCTGCCAATTCCGTCTTATTTGGGCGAAATGAAGTCCAAGCCTGTGCAGCAATCAGTCCGGATGCTTAACTCGATGGGAATCGAACCGGACATCATTGTTGGCCGCGCTGAGTATGAAATGGATGATCGCCGCAAAGAGCGCGTAGCATTGTTCTGCAATGTAGATAAAAAAGCTGTGCTTTCTAATCCTGATGTCAAGGTAATTTACGAAGTTCCTGTGATTTTAGAAAAACAGCATGCCGGAGAACTGATCATTGAACGATTAGGTTTGCCCGCCGGCAAAAAAGATCTGAATGAATGGCGCAAGCTGATCAGACAGATCAAATCTATTAGCAATGAAGTAAATATTGCGGTTGTGGGTAAATACTTTGGCACCGGTTCGTTTGAACTGGCTGATTCATATGTTTCCGTGATTGAATCGATCAAACATGCTGCCTGGGCAAATAAAGTAATTGCCAAATTGACTTGGGTAGACTCTACGCGTATTGAAAAAGAAGGCGCTGCCCAGATTCTGAAAGGGTTTGATGGCGTAGTTGTTCCCGGCGGCTTTGGCAGCAGGGGAACTGAAGGAATGGTGCAGACTATTGAATATGCCCGCAAGAATAAGGTGCCTTATCTGGGACTGTGCTATGGAATGCAAATGGCAACAATAGAGTTTGCCAGAAATGTTGCCAAGCTGCGCCAGGCCAACACTACTGAGGTCGAACAAGAGAGCAAACATCCGGTGATCCACATCATGCCTGACCAGGAAAAGAAGTTGTTGTCCAAGGATTATGGCGCATCAATGCGCTTGGGAGCATGGGACTGCGTACTCAAAAAGGGCAGCAAGGCAGAGGCTTTGTACGGCCAGCGCAAGATTTCTGAAAGGCATCGCCACAGATATGAGTTTAATAACAAGTATCGGGCACAGTTAGAAAAAGCAGGATTAGTTGTTTCGGGCACCAGTCCTGATGGCAAGCTCGTAGAAATTATTGAACTAGCTGACCATCCATTCTTCATGGGCAGCCAGTTCCATCCGGAATTTAAATCCAGACCGTTGGCACCGCATCCAATGTTCAGAGGTTTCATCTCGGCAATAGTTAAGATAAAGAATGCGGATGCTAAGGCTGCGGCAAAAGCTTTGGAAGCGAAGCAGGCACAACCAGAAAAAATAAAGGTTAAATAAAGGAAGAGCAAAGAAAAAACAGGACTTGAGGTCCTGTTTTTTTGTGAAAAAGTTATTTAGCTTGGGCTCGTTCCGGAGTAACGCTGACTATCCGAGTTTTCTTTAAGTTGCCGTTGAATCGGTTTACTCTCTTATTTGAGAATTGGACGAATCCCGAAGCTAGGGAATAAAGAGTTGAATCACTGCCCATTCGGACATTCTTGCCGGCTCTGAACTTTGAACCATGCTGCCTGACAATGATGTTACCTACATTTACTTTTTGTCCGCCGAAGATCTTGACGCCTAACCGCTTTGATACGCTATCGCGGCCTAAGGCAGTCGAGCCTCCAGCTTTCTTATGTGCCATAAAATTTAAAAATTAAGCTTAATTCTTTTTGAATGTCAGAATTTCCCGGGCGACTATTTGGTCCTTGCGGTCATAGATCATTGAATTGCGATCTGTGACCTTCAGAAACTGAGCCATCTTTTTAACTGATGCGGGAAAAAGATCTTCAAGAGTATATCCCAAATTTGTAATGAAGTCAATTTCGGGCATGCTGATGTAGTCCTTCATTCCGCGCTTATAAGCGGGCAGGCAAATGACCACAGGCGCCCCGCTGGGCAGCAGCTCAGTGAACTGTTTGAATGCTGTGGTCCAAAGAGCCTTGAGATCGGCAAAATTCTGCTCTATTTCAGGGTCTTTTGGCAGGACAGAGTACATGGGGCCAAGACTGCCTTCGGTGACGATTCCGGCTATTTTTTCGCCTTTAAACACCTTGGTAATACTGGCTACGTCAGTTGTTTCCAGTTTGTACTTGCCAGGGGCTATTTTATAACGATTTCTAAACCATTCCAGGTTCTTTTCACTGTTAAATACAGCTGCCTGGTTAATGTCTGAGCCGTACATTTTATAGCCCATTAAAATACCTTCCTGGAGTATTGTTCCGATACCGCAAAAGGGATCCAGGACAACTTTGCCTTTTGGCAGGGCACTAAAGTTCATCATAATCTGGGCTACCTTTGGAGGGATCATGCCTTGCTTGTCATCGCGAACCGGGCGCTGATAATCCCTGCGCCCATAATCCTCAAAATCCTGAACGACCAAAGTTTTGCCAACGTAAATTTTTTGAGGCCCGGCAAAAACACAAATCTCTGCGCCTTTTTGGAGCAGCGCATTTTTGGTAACAGCCACGGACGGGAGAGCGAGGGAATTAAAGTCAGGCAACACAGCTCTAAGGCTGATGCCGCCAGCTTGCAGCGCCTTTTTCATAAACATGCCGAGGCGTTTAGGTTCGCCAAAAGCTTTTACTGTCGGATCGAGCAGGTAAATGCTAATGCCAAACTGTTTTTTCCCAGAATAATCTTTAAAATAATCTTTTTTTAATTTGCTTGGTTTAAAGTAATTTTGCAGCGCAAAGTTTACGGAATCTTTGTCGCGCTTCTTCAGGAAATCAATGATTTTCACGATTTTGACTATGCCGCCGAGCTCTTTCTGCAGCTTCTCAAAATCGATCTGGGTTTCGGTTTCAATGATCACAGTCTCAATGGAACAGGCGACCACAGTGAACTCAATCTGATTTTTTTGCAGAACTTTTATGAGTTCAGCAAAAGACAAAGTATAAACCCTCCCTAGAATAAATGCGTACTGCATATGAAATAAGTAACTAAAAAATTATGGACAATCCAGAACAAACCAAAAAGAAAAAGTATTTATACAGCGCGATCCTCTTTATCGTGTTGATTTTTGGACTCGGCTTTTTTGCTCTGCGTTCTTATTCAGCAAAATTAGCCAGCACAAAGCCCGTATCACTACCTAATAATAGCCCAATTACCGTTTACAATCAAAAGAAAGCCGACGCAGATCCGACCTGTCCGATCAAGGCTAAAGACCCTAAAAAAGGCAAAAAGATTTATCATGTTCCCGGTGGTCTGTCATACAAAAGGATTAAGGCGGACAAGTGTTTCAAAACCGAAGATGAGGCTATTGCCGCAGGTTTTACAAAAGCCGCGCGATAAAATAGACTTTCAGCATGCTTCCTAGAGTAAAAAAGCCAAAAAAGCGCATTTATCTTGACCATGCTGCTACAACTTACCTTGACCCAAAGGTCCAGAAAATAGTAAATCTGACCAGTACTGCTCAGTTTGGAAACCCATCCAGCCTTTATTTAGAAGGCAGGCAAGCTAAGTCAGCGCTAGAGTCTGCTCGCAAAGATGTTGCGGCGGTTTTGAAGTGCCGCGCTGATGAAATTATTTTTACAGCCGGCGGAACAGAATCGATCAACACCGCTATTTTTGGAATTGTAAGAAATTTCAGACTATCTAACAAAGGCAAAACTGCGCACGTAATCACTTCCAGCATAGAACATCATGCGGTATTAAATAGCATTCGAGCTTTAGAGCAAGAGGGTACTGTTAAGGCAACATTCATCAAACCCGACAAGCAAGGTTTTGTCCATCCGGAAGATGTTGTTAGAGCGATCAAACCTGACACGATTTTGGTCAGTGTTATGTATGCAAACAATGAGATCGGAACTATTCAGCCAATCCATGAAATTGCACGAGCAGTGCACAAAGCCAACAGTAAAACTGTCTTTCATTCGGATGCTTGCCAGGCATCAGGAGCATTGGATCTGGAAATCTACAAACTCGGTGTTGATTTACTAACGCTTAATGGCAGCAAGGTCTATGGACCTAAGCAAAGCGGAATTCTTTTTGTACGCAAAGGACTAAAATTGGAGCCCCTGATTTATGGTGGGGGGCAGGAGATGGGACTCAGATCCGGAACAGAAAATGTTGCCGGTGCAGTTGGTTTTGCCCAAGCGCTCCAGACCGCTAATAAGACAAGGCTTAGAGAAAATTCCAGACTGCGCTCCTTGCGCAGCACTTTTTACAAAGCGATTCAAAAAAATATTTCTGAAGCTTTTCTAAACGGACCAGACCTAGAAGGGGATACAGAAAAGGATCCGAAGCGTTTACCAAATAACCTAAACCTTTCGTTTTTAGGAGTCGAGGGTGAGGCTATGGTCTTGTACCTCGATTCATATCAAATCGCTGTCTCAACAGGTTCGGCATGCAGCACGACCAATCCTGATCCTTCGCATGTCATTTTGGGTATTGGCCGTCCGCACGAATATGCTCTTAGTAGTATTCGATTCACCCTAGGTAAGCAGACTATAAAGGCCGAGTTAGATTACGTACTGAAAGTTTTGGTGCCTTTAGTAGCAGAACTGCGCCGAGTCGCATAGTTCCCGATTGAAACCTGGCAAAAATTGCGTTATGCTTTAGACACAGCTTAAAACAATTTGAAACACAAACCAAAACATGTCCTTACACGTCCATAACGAGCAAAGGCACTTACATAAGCACCCGGTCTATATCAGGGTTGTTTATTATATCTTTATTATCTCGGTCATTGGGCTAATTGCCACGATCTTTGAAACCCAGTTCACGGCCTTTTTCCCATATGAAGTGCTGTCGTCTTTTGATCGCATTCCGCTTTCACACTTCTTCCTGTATGCATTGTTCACCGTTGTTAGACTGACCATCGCTTTCAGCGTCTCCTTAAGCATTGCGTTCATTATAGTTCGTCTGGCAATGAGCAATAAAAATATTGAAAACTATTTGATGCCAGTGTTTGATATTTTGCAGAGCATTCCGGTATTGGCCTTCTTCCCATTTATCATCATCGTCTTTGCCAGATTACAGATGCCTGAAATTGCGGCGCAGATTGTTCTTTGGGTGGCAATGCTCTGGCCTCTACTGTTTGGCGCGATCGGCGGCATTCACCAAATTCCGGAAGATATTTTGTACGCCGCTGATATTTACGGCGCTAAGGGCGGCGATAAATTCTTTAAGGTCATTCTGCCTGCAATTTTTCCGGCACTAGTCACCGGCGCGGTTCTTTCATTTGGATCCGGTTGGAACGTAATCATCATTTCGGAATTTATTAATTACGGCCGTACTCAGATTTCCTTGCATGGCTTAGGTAACATTATGGGAACCTCGGCCGGAAATGACATTGGTGTATTTTTGATCGCATTAATAATCATGATCTCAATCATTGTTTTAATGAACAGGCTGATCTGGAAGCGACTTTCAGATTATTCTGCAAGGTATAAATTCGACTAATGCTTAAGGCTCAAAATATCAATTTGCACTACGGGAAATACCAAATCTTAAAAGATCTGGACTTTGAAGTTCAGGATGGCGAGTTCTTACTCCTAATAGGGGAGTCTGGTAGCGGCAAGTCCACTGTTTTGAAGGTCCTAGCAGGACTTATCGAGCGAACAGTCGGAGTAAATTTAACAGGCGATATCTTTGTGGACACAAAAAAATTGCGCGGAGTAAATACAGACGCTTCAATGGTATTTCAAGGAGCAGCGCTTTTTCCTTGGCTTTCTGCCAGAGAAAATATCCTTTTTCCTTTTGAGGTTCAGAAAATGCAGCCAGACATGCCGGAGATTGATCGTTTGATTGAAGAAATGGGTCTAACAGGTGCTGATAATCGTGTCCCCAGAGATCTTTCCGGCGGACAAAGGCAGAGAGTCGGAATTGCGAGAGCCTTGGCTCAAAAACGAAAGCTTTTGTTCCTTGATGAACCTTTTTCAGCGCTGGACATCAAGACCGCAGTGGAACTGCGTGATGAGCTGCTACGCATCTGGAAAAAGAACAATCTAACCATTGTTATGGTCTCGCATTCAATAGAGGAAGCGGTCCAGTTAGCTGACAGAATCATCTTGCTTAAGAAAGGTGGCGAGATAAAAACAAAGATAAGCATTGATCTACCTCGCCCCCGCAACACAGGAACAATAGAATTTCTTAAGACTGCCGAACACGTTAAAGAAGTGATTGCGAGCTAACTATTTTTTAAGCTTCAATGAGTGCAAGAACTTCCTTACGATCTTGCGCTTATTTTTATTTGGATTAGGTTTTTTGTGATTCTTAGGATCATGCTTTTTATGTTTTGGGTGGGGCTTTTTACTTGGCGCAGAAGATTTTACCTGAACATTAATATTGTGCATCACCGGGCTGTAGTCCGAATAGCCGCCAGGTCCCGCGCATTGATATTGGATGGTTGCGTTACCGGCCTGGGATGGTGTACCAACTACCTCCATGCCAGGAAATGATCCTATGAACTGCAATCCGAGCGCTGAACCTGTACCATAAAACAAATAGGAGTAATACGAATCAGTGCAAAGCTGTGCAGTTGGAATTAAAGAGTCAATTGCGACATTGCCTTGAGGAATTACTAAGTTCGTATCTGTCGCAGAGGGAGTAGGGGAGGGAATGACTGAAGATGCTTGAGCTGAAAGGCCTAGGCTTACAAATGTAAACGCTGAAAGCAAAAACGACACGAATATCTGAGTGATTTTTTTCATTATTATTTCTTTTAATTGTCTCTGTTTCTTTATACTCCAGTCGCATTAATTCAAAATTAAAAATTCGGGCAAACAAAAAAACGGATGAGAAATAATTCTACTCATCCGTCTCAAATAAAATCAGCTGGTCCAAATGTTTGCTTTCCGCTTTTAGTCTGACCTGTTCCAAGCTGTATGCTTGAGTCGCCGGCCGTTTGCGGTCGCCTTCCCTGAAACTTTTTCTGCCGCGCCAGCCTTCGGCGAGCATTTGTTCAACCTCTTCCAACGGAATCGTGGTCTGTCTGGACAGGGGATGATCTAGCCTAGGATATCGATACAGTAAACTTGCCTTAAAGTACGGAAAAGCCGGCATCATATACTGGCAATGCTGGCTGATCGGGCAAATTTGGCATGGATCTCTAGGTCCCCAATACTCAGGGTTGGCTTTCATGAAAACATCGGTCGCGATGATCCCGCCGGTTCTGTCGCTGAAGTTTTGGGCATGGTCAGCACAAAGTTCGCGGCTGATAATCCAAAGCGCCGGGTTGATATGCATGTGCGAAAAACCATGGGACCAAATAAATGTCTGGCTCCACTTAATGAGCTCGGTTACAAGATGGTCTCTGACCGTCACAGCCGGAAGACCAACAAAAACCTGACCGGCTTTTCTGTTCTTTGGCATGTACGGCATCACCGGATCAAAACTAATGATGTTAGTGATGTAAAGCGCCCGCAGCGCGTGGAAGTCTACTGGAATAGGTGTTGGGAAAACCGGGATCAACTCGCTTTTCTGGCACCAGATGGTTAGCAGTGAAAAGATCTTCCTGCGCATACCTACAAAAGCTTGGCCTTTGTTTTTTCTATCTTTGTAATTTATTCGGCCAAATGCCTGTTCGAAGTCGGTTACGCCTTCGTAAACGTTAAGTACATTTCCGTGCCAGCCTTCAGCTAGTGCAACAGAGTTAAGGCACCAGGTTTCCAGATGCTCATCAATCTTGTAGCCGAAAGGACCGCAGCCGTTTAAGCCAATCCCTTCGTTACCAAGTATTTCTTTAGTTGCGGTCTGAATGTTTCGGACCAGCCACTTCTTGGTTGCTCCCGGTCTGCGTTTATACTTTGCAGCCATTACGAACGGATCAAACATCTCAGGAAACAGCTGGTACATTTTCTGCGTCCATCTGAACGAACTATCACTGTTTACTCCGCCGCGCTGGGGGATAGCGCAATAGAAAAAATAGTTGGCGAGCTTCACCGGGTCCTGAATTTGGACAGGGTAAAGGTCCTCTGAAAGATTTACTCCTTTATAGATTCCGGTCCGATTTTTCCACAAGGGCTCCAGGATCGAGAAGATCTGGAAAGCCCGGTTTTCGTCTATAACTAAACGGGGTCTAACTGATTTTTCCATATCTCCTCCTGGAAATGTGAAGGTTTAATGTAACATTCACAGGGTTTTATCTCAAGGTGCTGCTAAAGCGCTCGCAGTGTGGATTACTTATTTTGTATATAAAAAGTTTGATGCCATAATGGAAGCATCAGTGTGTAAAATTTGCATCTTCAAAAGTGCTGAGAGGAGGACTCATGGTTTTATGCATCCAGACGAGAAATACCAGAAGATTTGGAACCAAGGGGAACTGCGCCACAGAATAGGCCGGTTCTACGAGCGCTTAGTCATGGGACTGAGCGGTGCTACCAGATGTACTGAGGCAAACGACCTGGGTACTGACAAAGGAGATCTTTTCTCTCACGAAATGTCCTGTAAGATCGAGGTCAAAGGTTCAGGCAATATTCACCCGCCGAGCATACTTTCCGATCAGTTGGACGATCACCTGGAAGAAGTTGCCGCAAGCTTTCCTGACCAGATCAGTTATGTGTATGCCCTTTGTTTCTATAAAAGCAGCGTCAAAGTCAATGGCGTCGCAAAGAGCAACACAGCTAGTCTGAATAAGACCCAGGATCAGCTTGAGGCCTACTTGGCCCGGCAAACTAGCATGGTTTATTTCGTAGATTCGGAGATTATGGATTTGATCCGGCAAAAGTATGGTGTGAGAAACTTTGCACCTAAGCTGGATGGGTCTGGTCACAGACAAGCTGTGGCTGGGATAAACCAAACTTTACTCCAGGACATCGCACGCTCAGCCTACAACCAGCTCCATGATTTAGGGATGAATGGAAGCACCAAAAATTTTCTAATGACAGGGGAGAGGTCTATACCGATAATTCCCTGCCGTAAGAAAATCCACGGTGGCCATCAAATGGACTTTGGCATTGTTCCCTTAGTCCATAAGCAGACGCGCTCAATGATCCTGGCACGACAACTAGGTCATCGAGCCTACGCCCACGCATAAAACCAAACGAGCTATGGAACCCGGTCGGAGTAAGATCGGGTTCTTTTTATTTTCAAAATATTCTGCGACAAAATTCATTCACAACATCATTTAAATATATATGCCTGATACTTTAGACCACCCCTGATATGAATGACCTAGGGGAGAGTGCTTTAAAGGCCTAAATCGCAATATATAGCGCGTCGCACAATGTATCTTATGCGACAAAGCATATCTCTTTTCAGGTTTTGAATTCCAACTATCTGTTTAAACCCGTTTTTTACTATAGTCGTTTTTTTAGCTCTGATCACTTCCCTGCTTCAAGTACTAAATTGGAGCCGAAATAAAAAAATATTCTCACTCGAAAATATTTTCTTCTCACGTGATACAATCTTCACGTGTAACTTACTACAACATAAATCTATCGTTTGTCAAGTCAGTATAACTCTAACTTAGGACACATGCAGGTTTGGACCTGTAGTCGTGCTAAATGTTTGATAACTGCCGCATGCTGAGACCACTGAAGCATCTTGAGAAAACTCATTCGTAACATTCAGGCCTGCTTGCTTTGCATGAGTGCAGAAATCGGCTACCTGTGCGGTAGTGGCCCCGCTCATACCAATATCGGCGCAAGTGCCGGTCTGATGACATTGTGAAATGTGCCCGGTTGGATCGTAAGAAGCCGTTACATACCATGGATCATTAGTTGTGACATTTTTCACAGCTGCAAGCCTGGCTGCAAGTGCCGGGTCAGCATAAATGGTTCCGTTGGTTTGCAAATTATAAGGCGGACCGCCAATATCCTGGCAGCCATTGCAGGTTCCGCCTGTTACAATTGAACCGCCGTTGCCGGTTGAAATCACAGTACCGCCAAAAGCTCCGCCAATCGCACAGCCGCCGGCAGGACAGCTAACCTCTGGCAAAATAACCCCTCGAATCGATGTCAGGTTCGGATCTAAGGTGTTCAGTAATGCAAATGCTCCAAACAATATGACTAAAGCGACAACTGTGCTAGTCATAATATCTTTAGCTTTCTTTACACCAGACTCGCCACCGGTCATATACATGTAACCGGCCGCGATAAACATGATTAAGGCAACGAACCCGGCAAATGCTATCGCAAATATATAAATATTGTTGATGCAAGTGCCTAGGTTTGTACCTGAACCTGCCGCTGTCTGGTTAGGCGTACAAATCTGCGTACCATTATCAGCGGCTAAGGCCAATACCGGTGTGATTATCAGCAAACATGCCGCAAACAGAATCAAGATCTTTTTTTTCATTTTGTTAAATTATTTTTTTGTTTACGTTTTGATTTAAGTTGAGATTATAAGAAATTCCTTGGGTCGTAAGTATAACCATATGGCACTTGATATGGCCCATAGGTCTTTTGGTATGCGCCGGCAGCTATGCCAAAGCCGTCAGCATCAAATACGCTGAAATGGAGGTGATAACCATGGTCCGGACCATACAGAAGTCTTGTTGTATTGCCTGTATTGCCTTCATATCCGATCAAATCTCCTTGTTTGACCGTCTGACCGGCCTTAACCTTAAACGACATCATATGACCGTATAAAGTGATGATTTGCCTGCCGCCCAGTTGAGCCAGAGTGTGCTTAATTGCCACCCAATTGCCGTAGGCTGTCTGCCCGGTCCCTGTTGCGAAAACGACGCCATCAGCGGCCGCGTAAATCGAAGTTCCTGCTGGTGCTGCAATATCTAAACCGTTGTGAAAACTGTAACCAAGCGAAGTAAATCCGGTGTTGCCATAGCCTTGAGTGATAACGCCATCTATTGGCCAGGCAATAATCCCGTGGTTAGGTTTAAGGCTATTAAATCCTTTTTTGCCTTGGATCTGTTGGTCCAGATCGTAAATTTCTTTGTTAACCGCATCCTCAGCACTTTGCGTTGTGCTCAGCAATTTTTTGTACTGCGTTTCTTGTCCGTGGGTCTGAGCTAGCAACTGAGTCTTTGCGCTTTTCTGATCATTTAAAGTTTGGTTTGTTTCGTTCAGTTGAGTATTCAACTGGTTCAATTTATCCAAGCTTTGTTGCAGCGCGGTTTGATCCTGTTCGAGTTTGGTCTTTAAATCTTTAATCTGCTGCAGTAAGGTGTAAATTTTATTCTGGACCGACTTGGTGTACTCAACCTGATCCATGAAATCCGAAAAATTGTTGGTACTCAAACCAAGCTGCAGGTCTGAAATATTATTATATTCGTTCAAGGTCTGGATGAACTGGGCTAAGAGCTGTTTTTCCTGCGCAATCTGGTCAGTTTTGTCTTTTATCTGATTCTTGGTCTCCTGAATTTCCAAATTAGTGTTGTCCATATTGGTCTGAGTAGCCTGGATCTGGACCTGGGTTGATTGAATTTCGATATTATAAAGTTTGATTTCATTACTCAGGCTAGCCTGCTGCTTTTGCGTGGTCGCAATCTGGCTTTGCAAACTCTGAATTTGCCTATTTAGATCATCAAGCTGCTTCTGTTTGGCAGTTTTCTGATTTTGCAGGTCAGTATTAGTATCGGCGCCTACCAAAGAGACATCAAAAGGCGCCAAAACTAATGAAGTTACAGCAAGTGCTCCTATTAAAACTTTAATTTTATTTTTATATCGAATATAGGACATAACTTATCCTATATTGTAGCATATATTGCCCGTTTTCCGAAATTTAATCCAAGGACTTAAGCGCGCGTTCTAAACGCTGCAAAATTTCGTATTTACCATAGCCAACGTACAATGCGGCCATAATCTCAAAAGGTCCGGGCGAAGCTTCCAAACCGGACAATGCCACTCGAACAGGCCAGAGTACTGAGCCGTTGTCCAGTTTTTTCTCGGTTATGAAATTTTTAATATTTTCCTCAAGGGTTTGCTGGGAGCCAAACACTTTTTCATCCAGCGATTCAATAAAACCAATCGCTTGCTTCAGGCTTTCTTTGATCTGAGCCAAATTTGATTTTTTCCAAATCAAAATCTGCGGATCATATTTGGGCGTATCAAAAAAATACGCGACCCTCTCCCCTATTTCGGAAAGTTTTTTCATTCGCTCTTTTTCTAAAGCCGCTACTGTGCGCACATATTCCCAAGAAATTTCTTTGCCGTTTTTTGCTGTCAGGTTCTTGTGCTGACTGTCTGGCGTCAAAAGTCCGGCTTGCTGCAAATATGGCATCAATCGGTGCGTAAAATCTTCAAGATCCAGCGCTCTAATGTACAGGCTGTTTAACCAATCCAATTTTTCAGTATCAAGCACAGCACCGGCTCGATTCACTTTGGCAAAATCAAATTCTGCGACTAGCTCATATAAAGTAAAGATTTCTTTATCGGTTTTCGGATTCCAGCCGAGCAAAGCCACAAAATTCAGCAGAGCTTCTTTTAAATATCCTTTTTGCAGATAATCTTCAACAGCCACATCGCCCTGGCGTTTTGAAAGCTTGGACCTGTCTTTATTCAATAGCAGAGGCAGATGCGCAAAACTTGTAGCTGTCCAGCCAAAAGCTTTGTAAAGCAAAACATGTTTTGGCGTTGAAGGAATCCATTCTTCGCCGCGGATGACATGCGTGATATTCATCAAATGATCATCAACAACAACAGCTAAATGATAAGTTGGAAAGCCATCCGACTTCAGTAAGATTTGATCATCAAGTGCCTTATTCTCCCACACGATTTCGCGATAAACCAGGTCCTTTACAACAGTCTGGCCATCCAAAGGTACAGCCTGGCGCACAACATGCGGCAAACCTTTTTCGAGGTTGGCTTTTATCTCATCAGCGCTGAGGTTGCGACACTTCCGGTCATACTGCGACGGTTTCTTTAGCGCCTCCTGTTCTTTGCGCAATTCTTGCAAACGCTTCTCGTCGCAAAAGCAATAATAAGCGTGACCTGACTTAATCAATTGTTCGGCATGCTCTTTATATATATCCAGGCGCTTGGACTGGACATATGGACCGTACTCCCCTTTTGAGCCGATCTGGCCGTTATCGTCGACAACGCCTTCATCATAATCCAGCCCGACTTCAGTCATAGTACTGATAATTTTCTGAATTGCTCCTTCCACAAATCGGGCCTGGTCTGTGTCTTCGATCCTTAAAACAAAATCGCCTTGGTTGTGGCGAGCAAACAAGTATGCAAAAAGCGCGGTGCGAAGCGAGCCGATATGCAGGTATCCGGTTGGACTTGGCGCGAAGCGAGTTCTTACTTTCATATGAATTTATTTATGTCTGATAATACAATTTTTAACATGTCCTGTCGAATCGGATGGATGTAGTCTTTGAGTTGTTCAATGCTGATCCACTTGTATTCTTGCAACTCGCTCTGATCAAGTTTGATTTCTGAATCGCTGCCGGTAAAGCGCAGGTAATAAATAGTTTGGCGCTGGCCGCGATGGCCTCTGCCGCCAATCAACCTTCGCTTAAAATGATTCCAGATATATGAGTAGTGTTCTGAAGCTTTACCTAATATAGTAACATTTGAGATTCCGGTCTCTTCGCGAATCTCACGAAGCGCCGCATGGTCTGGGTCTTCACCCCGATCAATTCCGCCTTGAGGAAATTGCCAATGCTCCCGAGTCTGCAGCTCGCTCGGATTTTCTAAGATCCGCGTAGCGATGAAAACTTTATTCTCCTTATTAATAATGATGCCTGCCGCGTTTTCACGGTAAGGCATGCTCATGAAGACTTTGTGGCGCAGTGAGCCGAGTAGAAACAGCACTGTAGCTCGGTAGATTCTAATTATGCGCTTTGGCTGGGTAATCAATCTGTATAACCATTCCAGGCCGACGCGGCGCATAAACGGCGGCGGAGCAGAGCGCTCACCGCTGACATAATCAAATGTGCCGCCAACCCCCATAGCTATTTTAACCTGAAGGCTGTTTAGATTGTTATAAATCCATTTTTCTTGGGTCACCGGTCCGAAAGCTACAAATAAAAGATCTGCGCCGCTCCTGTTTATTTGATCCACAAGGCCCGGGTCTTTCGGTCCGGAATTCGAATATCCGACTATTTCAATTCCCGGAAAACGCGCTATTAATTTATTTTTAACAACCGCGGGTGTTTTTCCAAATCCTCCCAGCAAAAATATTTTCAAATTATTTGCTTTGGCAAATTTAGCCAGGTCCCAGAAAAAAACAGATCCTTGAATTCGTTGTTTGATTGGCCCGTTGATTTTGCCAGGGGCAAAGAGTAATTGTAAATTGGTGTACGCCAGCTGCCAAAATCCTTCTAAGACGCGTCCATAATAACTCTGAGCTTTAAAAGGCAGCTCTAAAAAATGCGCCAGCCAGATAACAGAGATCCCATCGGCTAAAGAAATGTCAGCCGCATTCACAGCTTTTTTAAAAGCCCAGTCGCTGGCAGCATAGTAATAAAATTCCGAATACGGAGTGGTGATAAAAGTCTTTTTATTATCCCTGAGCCGCTCGGAAAGAATTTGTAAAAGCTGTTCTGGAGTTTCAGTATTAATACCCAAACCCATTAATTCCAATTTCATATCCGTGTGTTAGTATCAAAAAACCATGGTAATCTTAGCATTTTCCGTGGAAATTAACCATTTTTTAGGGTATAATCGAGACAGGCAATCTATGGAAATCGACCAATCCAAAAAAGATAAGTTCAAACCCAAGGCAAATACTAAATCGCAGTACTTGCATTCTCAAAGCCATTTGCTGGCTGATGAACTTTCTTCAAAATTTGGCGAGCCAAAACGTTTTGGTTTTTACCTGAAGATCGCCCTTAATAATGATCATAACGTCCTGAGACGCATTGCCGGCGAGGTCTTGGAAGGCAACAAGGCAAAAAAACCTGGCGCGCTGTTTGCATTTTTAGTTAAGAAAGAACGAACTCAAAACACTCAAACGAATGAACCTAAAAATTAGAATTCATCCTGACGAAATTCTGCGCAAGCCCGCGGAAGAAATTAAGTTTCCCCTATCCCCTAACATGCCTCGCCTGATGCGGGATATGTTTGATACTGTCCAGGCGGCGAAAGGAGTAGGGCTAGCCGCGCCGCAGATCGGGAAGAGCATTCGCCTGATTGTAATTAATCTGGAGCATCTTGATATTCCTATTTTTGGCCTGATCAATCCTAAAATAAAAAATTTCGGCGGCAAGAAACTAGAGATGGAAGAAGGCTGTCTTTCCATACCCGGCGTTTACGGAATGGTTAAGCGACCGGACCAAATCGAATTCATCTACCAGGATCTTGAAGGAAAAAAGCATAGTGCAGAAGCAAGCGGGTTAATGTCCCGAGTCATTCAGCATGAAATTGACCACATCAACGGAATTTTAATCCTTGATAAAATCACAAAGTACACTCAAGGCGAAGAGCTTGTTAAAGATTCTGTGTCTAAAAATGCAAAAGGAAAATGAAATTTGCCCGAGATATTCTGCTAATCGATATGGAAACAACCGGAATTAATCCTGAAAAGGATTTTCCGCTTCAGCTTGCCGCAGTTCTTCTAGACAAAGATAATCTCCTGGAAAAAGATAATTTCAATAGCTATATAAAACATTCTTTCTCCCAGACAACTAATGACCGCATTGTCCAAACGCTGGGAATTGAAAAAGAGCTTTGGATGAAATCGCCTAACCTGCGCGAGGTTATGAATGCTTTTAAAGATAAGTTCTCGTACAGCGCGACACTGGCAAGTCAGAACATGGTCAATATAAGCTTTCTGCGTGAAGCGCTGAGGCGCCTGCAGCAACCATATGAGTACGATTATCATGTCCTGGAACTCTGGACTCTGGAATATATGTACCTATCCAAGCAGAATTTAAAAAAAATTCCTACGGCAGAGACTATTGGCCAATACTTTAAATTGGATCGGCCGCGCGAGCATGACGCTTTTGCGAGCGTACGTTACCTTGCAGATATCTTTAGAAAATTAGTTTCAAACTATTAGCCCATGACCAAGATAGTTTTTTTTGGCACTTCTGAATTCTCAGCCTCAATCTTAGAAACTCTGCGAAAGAGTTTTGAAGTTGTTCTGGTTGTTACTGCTCCTGACAAACCTGTAGGCAGAAAGCAGCAAATTCAGCAGAGCCCTGTTTCCGAATACGCTTCCAAGCAGGGTATGAAAGTAATCAAGCCTGAGTCTTTAAAGAATGGCGAAATCGCGCAGCAGATCGAGCAGGTCTCTGCTGATCTTTTCCTAGTGGTTGCTTACGGCAAAATTATCCCGCAGCAACTGCTGGATCTTCCCGCAAAGGGAGCCATAAACATCCACGGTTCACTGCTTCCAGAGCTGCGCGGAGCATCCCCTATTCAAGGCGCACTGCTAGCCGGCAAATCCCAGAGCGGTATAACTATCATGTTAATGGACGACAAAATGGATCATGGTCCGATATTAAAGCAGGCACCGGTTATTATTGAAGCTGACGATCGATTCCCAGAACTCGAAAAGAAATTATTAGATGCAGCAAATAATATTCTAAACCAGACCATCCAAGATTTTTTAGCTGGAGTTTTGATCCCGCAAGCACAAGTTGAATCAGACGCAACATTCACCAAGATTATTTCAAAAAATGACGGCCAAATAGATTGGGCGTCTGATGCAGAAAATATTTACAACCAATTTCGGGCTTATTACGTCTGGCCCAACATTTGGACCAAATGGGACAATCAGTTACTTAAAATAACGGATTGTGCTCCTGCGAAAACTTTTGATAAAAATCCGGGCACAGTCCTGGAAAGCGAAGGCAAAATATTTATCCAGGCTAAAGACAGCAGCCTGGAGCTACGCGCGGTTCAAATCGAAGGAAAATCGGCAATGCCGATAAACGACTTTGTCAGGGGACACATATCCTTTATAGGAGCAGTACTTCCTTCTTAACACAGTAGCTCCCTAGCGCCAAATAATGGTCGGCGCATAATAAATAATGGCTGCGGCTTCTCTAAAATAGTTTCTAACCAGATCCTGATTCGAATAGTACGAAGGATTCGGGTAATCCCAGTAAACTGGCTTGAAACCAAAATGTCTGGCAAACAGCACTCCCCTAGCAACATGGAAATTATCGCTAACCACGATCAGTGATTTTATATTTTTCTGATCAGCAATATCTTTTATGTCATCCAGATTCTGCAGAGTGTTGTGGGAATTGCTTTCAGATAGAATTTTTTCGCGCGGCACTCCGCTCGCTGCCGCCAAGTCTGCAGCATTCTGGGCTTCAGCCTCTGAACCCAACCCAACTCCGCCGGTCGTAATCAAATAATCAGCAATCCCTTGGTTGTACAATTTAACCGCCTCGGCAGTCCTGTTCTTCAGCGGATCCGAAGGACTGTTATTTAGGTTCACTTTCGCCCCAAGTACTACTATCGCGTCAGCATGCTTTGGCACATTGCGGTGCAGCGCATAAACCAGGACATAGGTTAGTGAACCTAGGTACAGGATCACAGCAACCGAGGCAATAAATTTGATAATTTTCATTTTTTTGTCAATTCGGGAAAACGTTTCCGCGATTCACTGCTCAACTTTCTGCTATTTTCCTAGGAATTTTGCGGAGATGCTTTTGTCGCTCGCTTTCTAGATCAATTATACATGAAAATACAGCGCATATCCTGCTCACAAGAAGCAATTGAGATCTCGTACAATTTCACAACAAATATTCCATGGCTCGGCGCGGAATTGTACAAACCCACCAAGTTTTTGACCTTCAACCAGTGTTATTCTCCATTTTAGAAATCGGATTTCGTATTCATCTCGAAATTGCTACAAACAGAAACAGAAATATGAAAAGGCTGAACAACACAATATTCCAATCTAAGGAACAGATCGAAACAGTTCTGAACGGCATTGCGGATGCTATTACAGCACAGGACGCAGATGGCAAAATAATTTACGCGAATGAGGCGGCGGCAAAAACCCTGGGCTTTGATTCAGTCCAAGCGCTTCTTAACTCTGAGCCAAAAGATATAGTCGGTTCGTTCCAGATTTTTGACGAAAATGGCCAGCCGCTTGCCCCCGATGACCTACCAGGCCGTTATGCTCTCAAAGGCATCGAAGGAACGGAGCGCAAGCTCAGATACATCAGACACGACACCGGCGAAGAACGCTGGTCTATAGTTAAAGCAAACCCGATAAGAGATTCGGGCGGAAATATTATTATGGCTGTAAATAATTTCCAGGATATAACCGTCCAAGAGCTGGCGCACAGAGAAAGACATCAAGCGGCCTTGCTCGACACTCTACTACTCAACGCCCCAATAGGCTTTGCATATTTGGATACAAACGGCCGGTTTGTGAGGGTCAATGAATCCCTAGCCGCATCCAACGGAGCTCCGGTCCTGGACCACATTGGCAAAAAACCCAGCGAAGTGCTGCCTCTGCGCTTAGGTTTTCAAATTGAAGACAAAATCCAGGAGGTATTGCTTACGAATGACAACGTCTCTAATTTTGAGCTGTCCGGTGAAATCCCAGGCAAACCGGGAAAAGTGCGTTTCTGGAACTCAAGTTTCTACCCGGTACGCAATGAGAAAGGTCAAATAGCCGGCATTGGTCTGCTCTTAAATGAAATCACCAGCCTCAAAGAGACGGAAGAAATCATCAAGCACCAAACCTGGCACGACGGCCTGACCGGACTTCCGAACAGAAAATATCTGGAGGATAACATTGAGGAGAACTTGAACAAAGCGCACCGCAATAACGAGATTTTTGCGCTATTGTTTGTAAATCTGGACCGCTTTAAATACGTTAACGAAACGCTCGGTCATCAGATCGGCGACCAAATCCTGCGCGAAGTCGCCAGAAGACTGCAGGAAAATCTGCATACTAACGATATTCTGGCGCGCTGGGATGGAGACGAGTTTGTGATTTTGCTTTCAGAAATTGCCTCAGTGGACGACGTCCCGAAAATCGCCAAGAAAATATTGGCTGACCTGGAAACTGCTTTTAAAATCAACGACTATATCTGGCATGTCGGCGCCAGCATTGGCATTGCCATATACCCGCAAGATGGCGAAGATGTCCGCTCACTTTTGAAGAATGCGGAAGTAGCGCTTAACGAGGCAAAACAGTCCGGCAGAAATCATTTCCAGCTGTATAACTCGCATATGAATTTGGAAACTGCTTTTAAGATCAAACTGGAAAATAGTTTCAGACACGCTCGCGAAAACAATGAGATAAATCTTTACTACCAGCCGATCATTGACCTGAAGAGCGGAAAAATCGTTACCGTGGAAGCGCTACTTCGCTGGAAACATCCGGAGCTTGGAATGATCTATCCGGGCGATTTTATGAAAATTGCGGAAGACAGCGGCTATATCATTCCGCTGGGCAATTGGATTGTTAAAACCGCTTGCTTGCAGATGGTAGAGTGGCAGAGCCAGAATCTCCCCTGCCCCAAAATTACGGTCAATCTTTCTACCCGTCAGTTTGCTCAGGCCAACGTAGTCGGAGAGATAAAGGAAATTATCCGAGCCACCGGAATTAATCCTGCTTGCCTGGAATTAGAAATTACTGAAAGCCTGGCTATGGATAACAGCGAACGGACCACTTCAAAGCTGCAGGAGCTGCGGGACATGGGCCTTGAAGTGACGATTGATGATTTTGGCGTTGGCTATTCGTCTTTGTATTATTTAAAGCGCTTTCCGATCAATCGCCTTAAAATTGATAAATCATTTGTGCAGAACTGCATTCACGATGAGCAAGACGCGGCGATCATTACTGCTATTGTTTCGATGGCGCACAGCATGAAACTTTCAGTCACTGCTGAAGGCGTTGAAAGCCAGGAGCAGATAGAATTTCTTTCCCGCGCCGGCTGCGATGACATCCAAGGTTTCTTAATCAGCCAGGCATTGCCTGCCGACACATTTACACAATGGTATAAAAAACGCTATCCTGAACAGCAGATTAATGAATTGCCGAACAACAGCCCAATGAAGCGAGCTTTTGCCGGCTAACAAGCCGGTTTTTAAATTAACATTTTAATAATCGAACATGCCATTCCAGACGAAGTTGGTAAAAAAAGAGCAAGCTGCCGAGGGAACTGAGTCTTTTTATTTTGAAAAACCCGCTGATTTTAATTACAAAGCGGGCCAGTCCATTGACCTGACCATTGTTAACCCGCCGGAAAATGATGATGAGGGAAAAATGCGCGCCTACTCCTTATCAAGCGCCCCTTTTGAAACTAATTTGATGATCACCACCAGAATGCGCGACACAGCATTCAAACGCTCCCTAAAAGTTCTGCCGGAAGGTTCTGATTTTACTTTTGAAGGCCCTTTTGGAGACCTGACTCTGCACAATGACACTGCCAAGCCAGCAGTATTTTTAGCAGGCGGCATCGGCGTCACACCATTTCGAAGCATTATCACCAACGCAACACACGAGCATCTGCCACACAAAATATTTTTGTTTTATTCTAATCGGCGCCCGGAAGATGCTGCATTTCTAGCGCAGCTGCAGCAGGATGCAAAAGACAATCCGAACCTTACATTTGTTCCAACCATGACCCAAATGAGCGAATCCAAAGAAAAATGGGATGGCGAGCAAGGCTATATTAACGGCGAAATGATTAAAAAATATGTCCCTAATCTATCTGGCCCAATTTATTATCTAGCTGGCCCCGCTGCCATGGTTGCGGCAATGCGCAAGGTCCTAAATGAAGCAGGGGTTAACGACGATTACATCAGAACCGAGGAGTTTACAGGCTACTAAATCCCCTATCTTAAGAGGCAAAACGCTACCCAAAATCCTTTACTTATTGCCTAAAATAAGGTAGAATTCTGTTTGGCAATTTAATCACCAAATTAAACTTTTAATTTTACTCTATGCGTATTGCAATCGTTGCTCCTGTCATTGAAAGGGTCCCTCCAAAGAAATATGGAGGCACAGAACGAGTGGTTTACAACCTTACCGAAGAGTTAGTAAAAAAAGGCCACGACGTTACCTTGTTTGCTAGCGGTGATTCGATCACAACAGCAAAATTAGTTTCGATATTCCCAAAAAGTTTGCGCGAATCCAGAATCAAAGACCTGTATGGCTTCAATGTCTGGACATTGTTTAACTTAGGCAAAGCCTACATGGCCCAGGATGAATTTGATGTAATCCACGACCATACCGGCGACATTTCCCTGCCTACCGCAAACATCGCCAGGACTCCGGTTGTAATGACCATGCATGGACCTTTTACAGTTCAGAACAGACACCTATACCGCGTTTTAAATAAACCGAATATTGTCACCATTTCAGACTCCCAAGCATATGTGCCAAATCTGAACTATGCCGGCACGGTTTATAACGGATTGAACATGCAGCATTATCCATTCCAGGAAAAGCCCGGCGATTATCTTTTGTTCGTTGGTAGAATCTCAATGGAAAAAGGCGTGCACTTTGCTATCCAAACTGCTATCGCTTTGGACCTGCCATTGATCATTGCCGCTAAACTGGAACCAACTGACCGCCCTTATTACTATGAATATGTCGAGCCTTATCTTTCTGACACGATCCGTTGGATCGGCGAAGTTGATGAGGAAAAAAGAAACGAACTGATGAGCAAAGCCAAAGCCTTCATGCATCCGGTAACCTGGCGCGAGCCTTTTGGCCTGACCCTGATTGAGTCGATGGCATGCGGCACGCCGGTTGTAGCTTTCAGAATGGGATCTATCCCGGAAATTGTTAAAGACGGCAAAACCGGTTTTGTAGTCGACCACATTGAAGAAATGATTGATGCGGTCACCCGCCTGGATGAAATTGATAGAAACGAATGCAGGCGTCACGCACTGGAAAACTTCAATGCCGAAAAGATGGCATCAGGTTATGAAAAAGTTTACGAAAAAGTGATTGCTAAAAGCAAAGAACAAAACAAGGGCCAATAACCCTTGTTTTTTTATCTGCCCAAATAACGCATTCCAAAAATATATAGAAACAGAAGCAATAAAAGGACCTCTGAATAAAAGGTCAGCCAGAATTTCTCGGTATAAAGTTTAACCATGCTAAACCAGTACCCAAAGGCGGTCTTTTCAGTGATCGGAAGATCACTTTCAATATTGCGTATAGCGTAAAATTTGCCGTTTAAAGGCCATAGCCAGCGTATTCCATAGTCCAGCGAGTCCAAGGCAAAATGGCCCCAGGAACAGAGCCATAATAGCAGAGCTAAATATTCGTAAAAACGTCCTAAATGCGCGGCCTCTACTACCACAAAAAACACTATTGTCGCCAGCAGCCATAAGATCGGCAGATGCGAATAATAGCCTCTGTGGTTTTCTGATTTCTTGCGCACAAAGCTCTTAGATCTTGCAAAGCTTACAAACATATCCAGGTCTGGTGCGAACGCAAAAAAAGCGCCCCAGCCAATCAGTTCATTTACTTGATGTGGCGGTAGCGTGCAGTTTGTTAGCTTCAATACTCCGTATGCAATTAGCGATCCTGCAGCGACGTGTCCTGGTGGTAACATGCTTAAATTATAAAGCCTGAAATATTTTTGGGCAAAAAGAAGAGCGCCGGAGAACTCTTCAGAGTTCATCACGGCGCTGCGATGTGAGTGTTCGGCGGAGGGAGGCTGGAGAGCCATTGTTATGACGACTGTCATTCGTTCTGCATTGGTCTTGCGACCGCAGCCAACTTAGCGACTTTCGCCTTTTGTATGGTTTCCAGAACCACCCTCGCATCCTCGCTGATGAGAAGCAATTTTCCTGTTGAAGCCGTAGGCTCCACCTGTATTACCGGTTCTTAGGCCGATTCAAAGTGGTCAAACGACCGCTCAATGGTTTTGAGACGTGAGTCTCGTAGAAGCCTTGGGCTACTATGTTCGAAGCTTGCGCCCCGAGCCAGTGCTTACTGCGACTACATACCGATCTGAACCAAATGTTCATCAGAGACTGTGGTTTGCACCACCGAATTTCTGAACTTCAGTCAGGTACTTTATCCCCCAGACAGATTTTAGATCTTCTGATCTTGCGATCAATTGATCCGTTTATTGATCTTGCGATCAATGCTTCGAGCCTTACGACTCGTTACATAACCCGCTGGTCATATGCAGACATTTCTGCCTTGCACATTGGGGCCTACTTCCTTCGAACCTTGCGGTTCTAGTCAACCTTGGCCGTGAGGCTTCGAACTGACATTGGTTGCAGGAGTACTTCTACCTTTTTCTCGTATTAACCCTCTTACTGATTTTCGCCCAGGAAAGCTGTTGCGTGGCGGTGTGCTTTTCTTTGGTGTATTGCAATAGTACCTGAACGGCTTTACCCTGTCAACGCTTTATTGCAAACATATTATAAATACGTTATCCACAGGGCAAAAAGCCGAATAATGCCTACGATACGGCATAAAACAGCTAAAAATGCGCTTTTGCGCGAATTCACCGATTTGCCAGTAAATTAGCATTTGTACCTCGGTAATAAAATAACCGCCATTAGGGCGGTTATTTTTAATCTTATTTCAATAATTCTTTAAGGAACCTGTGCTTCGACTTCTGCTAATGCCTGGTCCCAGCGTTCGACAGTAACGCCTGCGGTTGAGAGCCATGCCATTTGAGCATTAAAGTCAGCCTGGGGTGTATCGAATTGATCGGTTCCACCTACAACATGGTAGATCAGAATCAGCCAAGTATGATCTGCTTTTGCTTTGTTAACCCAGTACTGGAATTGCTGCAGGGTTGTAGTGGTCTGCATGTTCTGAACGAGCAGGATGTAAGGGTTGAATCGATCTTGAGAATTAAATCCTTCGTCAGTAGTTCGATGCGAAGAATAATATTTCTTAATTTCATTATTTACTTCGGCATTGTAGTCGCCAAATGGGCTTGAGAAATCTGTGATTGGCTGACCGGTCAATTGCTGCAGATATTGCTGAGAATGGGTCAATTCGTACTCTTGCTGAGCAACAGTATCTTGAGTCAGATAAGGATGAGTGACGGTATGTGAGCAGATTTCATGGCCGTCTGCTGCGAAAGCTTTAATATTTTTCTCTTGAGCAGGAATTCCCTCTATGTATGTGGTTGCATTACAGAACGTAACTTTATAGCCGTACTTATCTAAGACAGGAATGACGGTGTTGATGTTTTCCTCAAAGCCATCATCGAAAGTTAGAGTAACTAACCCCCTATTAAATTTGCCGTAAGTGTATGGGGTAACAGAATAGTCGTCAGTCTGGACCCAACCGTTATTGCTCAGGAAGAAATATACGGAAGCCTTGGTCACGCCGGCTGGAACTGAGAAGATACCTGTGTAATGTTGCCATTGGGTAGTTGAATCTGGACCTGGTTCAGGATCAGAGATTCCGAAGAAATCTTCACTGCCGTCGCTTTTTACGTAATGCGCAACAACATGCGGAACGGTGTTGGTTTTATACCAAGCGCTGAACTGGTAATCGCCTACTGGCATCGCCTGGTCATCGTAGATCCATTCAGCATCCCCTGTTGAATAGCTATTCATTGTAAGCTTTACGCTCTTGGTGCCACTATGACCACCATTTACATATTCAAAGCTTGGAGAATTCTTGCCCCAGCTTCCATGATTAAAGCTGGCTGGGAGTGCAGGATTGCCATTCTTAACTGTTTCCATTGAAGGATTTGGAACATAGTTCTTCCCTGTCGGGGTAGGTGTAGGAGTTGGTGTGGTCGTTGGGGTAGGAGTAATGGTTGGCGTTGGAGTCGGTGTGGGTGTTTTAGTAGGTGTCGGGGTTGGAGTTCCCGTTGGTGTAGGGGTCGGGGTTGCAGTAGGGGTTGGTGTAACAGTTACGGTTGGGGTTGGAGTTGGAGTTGGTGTGGTCGTTGGGGTAGGAGTAACGGTTGGTGTTGGAGTGACCGTTACTGTTGGGGTTGGCGTTGGGGTTGGAGCAGTTCCGCCGGTTAACGACGTGTCATCAATCTGGAGCCAGCCATTCTTTTCTATTAAGTGCAGGACGGTCAAAGTTTTGGTTGCCGCTGCCGTATGCACCGTATAGCTAACTTGTTTCCATGCGGTAGCTGAAGCAGGAACCGTAACAGCTACGTCCTTGTATGAAACTTTTCCAGAAGTATTGGTCAACATCGCAACCAAATGGGTCTGGACGTTAGACATGTAAAATTCTGTAAAAGTGTAGTCGGTACTAGGAGAAACTGTTACAGGATTGAAAAACCATTTTGCATCGCCGCTCTTGTATCCGGCCATCTTTACGTAAAGGCTATGAGCAGAATCGTGCCCGGTGCTCTCATATGTAAAGGTTGCTGTACCTGTTCCCCAGTGATCGGTTGACCAAGAAGGAACGGATGTTCCTGAACCCGTTTCGACTGAAGGGTTAGCAACTAAATTGATGCTTGCGCCTTTGGTTTGCGGTACTTTACTGGTAAGCACCAAGGCAATCACGAGTGTAAAGGCAACCACTGCGAGGCCTGTTCTGACTAACTTTTGCATAGCTTATCTGTTAATGAGATTGATATGTAGGTATACACCCGAAAACGCTTTTTGTCAACGCCCTAATTGCTTGGATCAGCCCTTTTTCAAGCCCAAAAAACGAACTTTAGACATTTTTCACCTTTGACAAATTGCTCGGAGCGAATATAATTCGAGCGAACTCTAATTGCTTGAAAGGGGGTGAAAAAAAGTGGTAAAAAAAGCTTTGATTGTGATGGGTGTTGTTTTTTTAGTCATCGGGATTCTCGGATTCTTCAATAATCCGGTGATAGGAGTATTTTCAGTAAATAGTTTGCATAATTGGGTGCATATTGTTTCAGGAGTATTGGCTTTGATCTTTGCTTATCAAAGCAGCGGCGCGGCCAGAGGTTTTGCTATCGTGTTTGGAATCGTTTATGCTTTGGTTGCGATACTGGGATGGACATCTCCAAGCTTCATGCAAGATCTGATCTCAGTTAACACTGCCGACAATTATCTGCACGTCGTGTTAGCACTATTATTCTTTTGGATCGGTTCTATGAAAGACCGAACCATGCAGCAGGCAATGCCTAGCTAATAGTTTTAAAAAAAAGAGCGCTTTAGGCGCTCTTTTTTGATTGGCTGGTAACTTTAGTGATTGCTTCTTCTGGACAATGCCCAAGCGGCAAGCAAAGCCGCAAGAACGCTTACTGCTAACGAAACTCGAGCTGTGGTGGTTGAATGCTTTTGTTGCTTTTCTAAATCAGTTGAAGACGCACCAGTGCCCAAATCATTTACTATCTGAGTAGTGGAGTATGGGCCAACAGCAGCGCTATCATCATCACTATCCCCTGTTTTTGCGGGATCCTGATCCCAAGAAACTACGCTACCGTCTTTATATGTTTGGTAAACTTTCCAGGCAAGTGTGGTTGGCTGAGAAGGAACCTGGGCTGAGAACATGAACTGATCTTTTTGCTCCGCTGGGATTGAACCGCCGGTCCAATCAATTTCAGTGACATTATCACCATCTTTTTTTACTGCTATGGTCCAGCCTGGCTTTACAAATGGAGTAACGAACTTTAAACCGGAAGGGATCAGCAGCCTAACACTGACAGTTGCCTGCGGTTTTTCAGAAGGTACGCCTAGAGAAAAATTAGTGAAAGATGCTACCCCAGCCTGATTTGGTGTTACCACAGAATGCGCTGATGCAATTTGCGCCGCTAACAAGATCGTGACTGACAAAACTACTACCCCGAACTTTTTCCCAATAACTTTCATATTAATTTTTTAATATTCGATTATTTTCTGACCTTTGCGGCGGCTACGCGGTTTTTCCGCCACTCGAAAACATACATTCCTATAACAATCAAGACTCCTGTTCCCAAGATAACATCGTCCCAATAGTGCGGCAAGCGGCCTTCGTGAGCATGATCCTCAGAAGCCGTTGTGGCAGCCGGCTGGCCGGCTGTGCGATCGACTCTGAAATCATAACTGGCGGCAAAATTCTGAAATGCTCCTGATGTTCTTGGAGCACCATTGATCTTTATAGTATATAGCCCTTTTTCTGGGAAAATAAATTTCTGGTCAAAAGAGTAAATAGAATGCGCCGGATCTAGTGCTTCAGGACTAGCCCTTAATAATTGTTTTGATCCTTCCAAGACTATGACAGTGCAATTGCAATCAGCTGCATTAAATTTATTTGCGGTATCGTAAATTTCAAAGTGCAAAGCTGACTCCTGGCTTATGATTGGGTCATCATCAGGATCCATGTGCAGTGTGACTGTAATATTCTTATCAGTCACAGAAAAATGCGCTTGAGCTTTAGCGGCGTACATCGCAATAAGAGCGCAGGCAAACAAAATAAAAATCTGCATTTTTGGGCCAGGTGCGCGTAGCATTAGCTCTTTACCGCCTGACTTTCGCCATCGCTATGCTGATCCTTATTTAAAAGCAGGCATGCTGAATTAATGCAAAATCTCTGACCGGTTGTTTGCTTTGGGCCGTCGTCAAAAACATGTCCAAGGTGCGAACCGCACCTAGCGCAAACAACTTCAGTTCGAGCCATGCCATAATCTTTATCTTCCTTGAGCTCAATGCTGCCCGGAATTGCCCGGTCAAAGCTTGGCCAGCCAGTGCCAGAATCAAACTTGGTATTTGAATCAAATAGCTGGTTGCCGCATGCAGCGCAGGTATACATCCCTTTTTCTTTGGTATTTACATACTGGCCAGTAAAAGGCGCTTCAGTGCCGCGTTCGCGCAAGATCTGATATTGCTCCGGGGTCAATCTCTTTTTCCATTCCTCATCTGTTTTTGGCATTTCTGTATCGTTCATAAGTTCCTTTCTTTAGAACTAATCATACCAAATATTTTATCGCCGATAAATGGGTCCATGCCGGTTATCGCGCGATTTGCTATACTAAATCAATGACTAACACACCTGCACCCAGTTTCAACGGGCTTGGCATTGATCCCAGACTGCTTGAAATACTCAACAAGAATAAATTCGTAGTTCCAACTCCAATCCAATTACAATCAATTCCTTCTGCCATAGAAGGCAAAGATTTGATGGGTATTGCTCAAACCGGTACTGGCAAGACCCTGGCTTTTGGCGTGCCGATGATTCAGCGCCTAGCAAAAAGCGGCGGACAAAGCCGCGGACTGATTATTGCTCCAACTCGCGAGCTTGCCTTACAGATCAATGAAACTCTTAAAAAAATTGGCAGCTCCTTGGGACTCAAAACCGCGATATTGATCGGCGGCGAAGCGATGGGCAAACAATTAAAAGCTCTGCGCGCTAGCCCGCACATTATTATTGCAACACCAGGACGTCTAATCGACCACTTGGAAAACAGCAAGCTCGATATTTCTCAAACCGGTATTTTAGTTTTGGACGAAGCTGATCGCATGCTGGACATGGGATTTGCTCCGCAGATCAGAAAGATTTTACAGCGCGTTCCTAAAACCAGACAGACCATGCTTTTCTCAGCGACCATGCCTGATGAAATCGTAAACATCGCGAAGTCTTATATGTCCTTGCCGCTGCGCGTTGAAGTAGCTCCTGCTGGCACAGCTGTTGCTGCAATCAGCCAGGAATTATTTTTTATAGACAAAGCTGACAAACCTTTGCTCTTAAGCAACATCTTGGGCAAATATAAAGGAAGCGTTTTGGTTTTTTCCAGAACCAAGCACGGGGCCAAGAAAATTGCTCTGACTATTCGTAATGGGGGCGAGACAGCTGCTGAAATCCATTCCAACCGATCACTGAATCAGCGTCTGGAAGCATTACAAGGCTTTAAAAGCGGCAGATATCGAATCTTGGTAGCAACTGATATTGCTGCCCGCGGAATTGATGTTGTTGGCATTGAATTGGTCGTAAACTACGATCTGCCTGACAACGCTGAAGACTATGTCCATCGAATTGGCAGAACCGGCCGCGCCGGACAAACCGGTCATGCAATTTCTTTTGCTACGCCGGATCAGCGCGGAGATGTCCGCAGTATTGAACGCCTGATTAAAAAAGCATTGCCTGTATCTCAGACCGGAATTGCGGCGGGTGCGCGAAGGCCACAAAGCTTTGTGCGCGAACCTGAGTTCAGAGAATTCAGACAGCGCGGACCGCAGCGCGGCGGAAAACCGCCGTTCAGAAAACCATGGCAGTCCCCTGAACGCGAAAGATCAGATCGACCTCAGCATGCCGGAGTATCACATCATTCCAGCACCCACTCCCATAGCGCGGGTGGTCACCAATCAGGGCGCAGAAATAGCGGCGGTAAAAAATTCAGATCAGATTTCAAGCGCAGAGACCAAGGTCCTAAGCTTGCCAAAGGCACGCCGCAGGACGCTGAAGGCTATTTCTTTAAGCGCGCTAAACCCTATTCGGACGACTAGTTATTTCTAAAAAATGGCAACAAAAAAACTCCCTTTCGGGAGCTTTTTTTATTCAAGGCTTAAGCGCGCTGGACGTTGACTGCATTCATTCCCTTTGGGGAATCTTGAGTGTCAAAGGTGACATTGTCGCCTTCTTGAATCTCGTCAAACGTGACTCCTACCAATGACTTGCTGTGAAAGAATATATCTTTGTCATTGCCTTCAGGAGTAATGAAACCAAAACCCTTATCGAGTTTCTTCTTGACTACACCGTTCATGGTTTGAAATTTAAATGATGAAAGTGCAAATGTATATTTGTTGAAGCTCGACGAGTTTTCTTTAAATATTTTGCTCGTAGAGTATATCAAGGGCAGCGGCCAAAGTCAATGGCAGAATTTAAGCGAATTTCATAGCGTGCCAGTTGAGTTTATACTCCCGTTCAATTAATGTGCGCTCACCCTCTGACACTGCTTTGTGGCCTTCCAAACCCATCAAAGCAATTGCCTGATGCAGTTGTTCCTCGCTCTCCCCTTCTATTTCAAGATATGCGGGCATTTCTGGATACTGATCAAGGTCAAAACGGTAGTTCTGATATTTCCAAGAAGTTCTAAATTTTTCCTGGTGGGCGTAGCGAACCAGGCCAATCGATTCGAAAAAATCAGCCATTTGTTCCGCCGATTTAACAGGGAAATTGATTTCCTTCACTTGCTTAGAAATCCCTACGAAATTGGGTTTGGATTTCCAGGTGACCTCAGTTTTTCCGTCAGAAGTTGAACGGATGCGAAGATACCACGGATCGTCATTGCCTTGTATATCTTTTGGTCTAAACCAGTCTACGGTGAGTTTAGTATCCTGTATTTTTTCCGCGCCGAGCGAATCCAATTTTGCGGCGATTCTGTCTTTATCAACTTCCAGGATCTTGGTCTCGATTTCTTTCATTGAAATAAATTATTGGGGCGGAAACAGAAGTTTATTTACAAAGTGTGTGAACGGATCATTGTTCGGTCCATATTCAATTGTGCCGCCTAAAGTGCCTGTGGTCACAACTGAAACTAATCCAAGCAAAGCGAGTAGCACTACAACAGACGGAACAAATATCTCAGCACGGATTTTCATTAGTGCGTTCCAGGCTTGCAGGCGCTCCTGAGCAACATTCTTATAGCGCATGTAGCGGTCCACAATAATCAGGAAATAATTAACGCCGAGGATAAAGAAAATGACATCCGTGAGATGAGCAAAAGTCTCATGCGTATGCACCAGGTCACGCACATCCTGATGATATTGCGCGGCAATCGGGCCGGTTAGAGTTGCTGCTGCGGCTCCTAACAATCCAGCGAATAAAAGCAGGGCTTTGATGTAGAACCATGCTGGCTGGTCATTTAATTTCTTGAACCGGAGCAGTTCGCATATTGCGTACACTGATAAAAAAGCTACCGGGAAGTGCACTAGGACCGGATGGATATTTACAGTTGAGAGAGAATACATTTATTTTATTTTAATTTTTATTTCTTATTCGCCTTTTTCTAAAAGATCCTTGAGGCCGCCCAGGACCATAGTCCAATTTTTTTCAGAATGCTCAGCTGACTCTTTGCTGATATTCCCGTCCTGAACAATGTTCAAGGTTGTCTTGCCATCCGCTTCCGAAAGCTCGTAACGAACATTCTGATAATTATCCGGCACATCAGGCTTGCCAGACATGTTGCTCCAGTACGTGGTTACCAGCAGCTTGTTTGGTTCCATTTCAATGATCTTGCCTTTGTCTTCGTAATGTTTACCCTCCCAATCACCCTTGTAGGTAATGGGACTGCCGACCTTCCATTCAGAGATCGCTTCGGTTCCAAACAAATATTTTTTAATCTTCTCCGGATTAATCAAAGCATCCCAGACCTTGTTCGCTGATGCATTGATAGTAATTGAGCTATGTGCCACGAAATCTTCTGCCATATATTTACCCTTAATTATCATTAACTATTTAATTATCTGCGCTTAATGTAAAATTGTCCTTTTTGGAAATTTTCGATGACTTCAAAACTTGGGAAGTAGCGAGGTTGTGGCAGATCATTGATATCAAACCATTGCCATTCTGTGATCTCATCAGGTTCCATAACTTGCGCTTCACCGGAAAAGCTTTTTGCTTTAATCCCGACTGTCACAAAATGGGCATGCTCATTCATACAATTATGCACTGAGATAACCTCCGGATTCTGAATATCGATTCCTGTTTCTTCCTTTACCTCACGAATTGCGCCATCTTCCAAGCTTTCGCCCCACTCAAGCTTGCCGCCTGGCAGAGACCATTCGCCTGCGCTTCTAAACGCTGAGTCAGCTTTGTCAGGATCTGGATGCCGCTTGCCCAACAAAATTTTACCGTCCTTTTCCAGTATAACCCCGAACCCAGCGCCTACTCTTTTCTTTTGTATTTCGTCAGCCATATTGCTCTCTTATATTGCAGCTAAATCAATCGTTTGGTCAAAGTGTATTTTGGCCACAAAGTCCGGAATGTGCGAAACCATGATCATTGCGCCCTTATAGTTGTTAAGCGCTTCAGCAATCACCGGCAGGTGCCTAAAATTTATATGGTTAGTTGGCTCGTCCAAAATCAATAGACCGGGATGCATCAAAACCAGCCTGCAAAACGAAAGCAAGCCCTTCTGACCTTCAGACAAAGCTTTGATGGGCTGGGCTAAAAGTTTGCCGTCAAGCAAGAAGCCTGCGGCAGTGGCTCTCAAATGATGCTCGTCCGGTTTTGCCATGGCCTGGTCCAAAGCATCGTAAGCTTTCTGTTCAAAATCAAAGTTACTAAAATCTTGTTTGTAATATCCGATCTTAATGTCCGGCGCAATTTTAAACCCTTGCTCCTGGCGATTCGCCAGCTTTTCAAGCAAGGTGCTTTTGCCAATGCCGTTCGGACCGGAAACAAGGACATGCTCCCCTTTTCTGACAATCAGATCCAAATCTTTAGAAACGAATTTCTTATTTTTCATAGCCGCTACTGACTGGAACAGCACAACCTTGCCGTCGAATTCCGGAGTTAACTCTTGCGCTGGAATATCAAACTCCCGGATGGTCTTATCCTCGCGCCGAATTTCAACAATATTTTCTTCAGCCTCTTCAACCGCTTCGCGCATGCGCTTAGCTACAGCACGAAGTTTTCCGCCCTTATGCGCGAAAACTTCTGCCTGAGCGCGCTTCTCTTTTATCTGCGCTTGCATTCGAGCATTCTGAGCATTCTCGCGCTCAATTCTGTTTTGAATCTCTTCGACCACATCATAGTAATTTCCCGAATACTGCTCGATCTTATGAGTGAAGACGTTCAAATACAGCACCCCGTCAGAAAAGGCATTCAAGAAGTCAGCGTCATGGGAAATTACCAGACAGGTTTTTTCATAGGTCATCAGAAAACCTGTAAGATGGTCAATTCCAGATTGATCTAAATTGTTGGTTGGCTCGTCTAAGAGCAAAAGGTCAGGCTCTTGAATCAAAGCGTGCGCCAGCAAAAGTCGCGCTTGCTGACCCCCAGAAAAGCCCCGGACTTGTTGATCCAGCGGCAGATCCAAATTTACTATTTCAAAAACCTCCCGGATCAGCTTATCTATATTATATTTGGTTTCTGAAAATGCGGTCTGAAAATATTCTCGGACGGTCAGACCCAGAAGTTCAGTTGGCATTACCTGGCGCGCAATCGCGACCGTTGCATCTTTGGGCGTGCGATAAATTTCCCCGCTGTTTGGATGCAGCTCGCCGGTAATAAGTTTAAGCAGACTGCTCTTGCCCGCTCCATTCTGACCCATCAATGTTATTCGGCTGCCGGTGCGCATTGAAAAACTAGCTTCTTCAAGCACGATTTTTTCGTGGCTGTATTCAAAGCTGACATCTGAGAACCTTAAAATGACGCTGTCGTTTGGCATAATCTATTTTCGCAAAACAAGAGTATACCAAAAAATTGGATTTTAAGCGATACAAAAGCACTGCCTTCAGGGGCAGTGCTTTCAAATTTTATACTGTGACTTGCAGGTCCACTACAGGTGTTGGCTCCGGAGTTGGAGTAGGTGTTGGTTCAGGAGTCGGAGTCGGGGTTGGCTCCGGTGTCGGAGTTGGAGTTGGTTCAGGAGTTGGAGTTGGGGTTGGGACCGGAGTTGGCGTAGGTGTTGGCACTGGTGTTGGTGTCGGGGTTGGCACTGGTGTTGGGGTTGGTGTAGGGATAGGTGTCGGAGTTGGAGTCGGCACCGGCGTTGGGATCGGGGTCGGAATAGGAGTTGGTACCGGAGTCGGTGCAGGAGTAGGTGTTGGCGGTTTTGGCGTAGGAGCAGGAATAATAATTCCTACCGGCGGCTTTGGGGTCGGTTTAGGGGTTGGCGCCGGTGTTGGAGCAGCTGTTGGAACTGGTGTGGCCGCAGGAGTTGGCGAAGGGACCGGAGTTGGGGTTGGTTCAGGAGTTGGAGTTGGATTCAGCCAGCTGAAAACCGGCGGAGTTGGGTTGGGAGTATTTGTTGTGCTCGCCCCTAAAACCAAATGCACTTTTGGAGTTGGAGTGGGACCGTCAGCCAAATTTGATTTTGGCGGAGTAACCAGCGTCAAATTATTTACCTTGATCACACCGATGCTGTCATACTGATCATTTTTTTCCGGCGTAAAAATTCCGAGCACACGAACCTGAGAGTTCAAAGGAGTGCCGGTTATGTTTTTATAATTTGGATCGCTATCGCTCAAAGCAAAATATCTGGAGTTGGTATCTTTAAGACCGAATGCACAATCCTCTGTGGAGTCCACTTGGCCCTCTGTTTTAGGCAAGCAAACCAAAGTTCCTTCAGCAAAAATCTCGCCAGTTGGCGGAACAGGAGTAATTTGGCCCGGCAAAGCTTGAGACGAAGAAAGCACCAGGAAACCAAGGCCTCCGACAAATGCTAGCCCAAAAACAATTGCTAGCGGATGGACATATTTTGTAGCTGGATTTACGAACATAAACCGCTTATTGGCTTTATTACTTTAATCTGGGATTTTACCCGATTTAAGCGGTTCGGTCAACTGTTTTACAATAGCTTGTAATTGCTTTTATTCAACGCTCGCCGCAGTCTTAAATAGTCTGGAATTGTCCTGCTAACCAGCTGCCAAAATCTTTTTGAATGATTGAACTCGCCCATATGGCACAACTCGTGAACAATAATGTAGTCAGCATGTTCCGGCGGCAGCAAAGCGAGCTTGTAACTAAAACTCAAGTTCCCTTTTCTGGAACAGCTGCCCCACATCGTTTTCTGATCTTTGATGCTGATCTTGGCGTAGCGAAAAGAATAATATTGATTGAAATGTTCCAGCCGCGAATGCGCCAGAGCCAAGGCTTGTTCTTTGTACATTGCCAGACGCTCTTTTTTATTTGCAGGCAAGCCTAAAGAGTCGCGGAACTTCTCAAAAGACCTAAAGTAATCTAATTTATTCAGAACCCATTTTGATTTCTTAGCGATAAATCCTTCAATCCGCTGAAGACTCATCCGCTCCGGAGCTGTGACCACAAAATTGCCATCATGATAAACAGCCAAGCGCATCCTGTTAGCGCGCTTGCTGAGCTTTAATCGATACTCAATAGTTCTATCTTTTAGATGAATAGTCTTGCTGATCAAGTTTTTGTTTGAATAGAAAAATGGTGAAATCGCCTTCAAGGTAGCCGACTATGATCGTGAAGTCCCTGGCAAACGTTTTGCAGAATTCCATGACTTCGCTGCGCTCATAAGTTCGGTAAAAACGATCCGAGTCGTACGCAATGTGATCAAGCATGTTAAAACCCACTGCAATGTTGGCGCGTTCGTACATTTCACGGATCATTTGGTAGTAATATTTTTTACCCTGCTCGATGCTAAAGGTCAGAGAGCCGGAAGCAAAAACATAGTCAAATTTTTGGGCGGGATCTAAATCGAAAATTTCTTGGGTTTCGTAGCGGGCTTGAGGATATTTTATTTTGGCCTGCTGCACGGACTCAGGGATTATGTCGATCCCCAGGTAATCAAAATCCTTGTAGATTTTTTTAAGATAGCCGTAAAGGTCTCCTAACCCTGAGCCAACATCCAGGATTGTTTTGCCCGACAGGTTGCCAATCTTACTGAGCACCTCAAAACGTTTTTCCTGATTATATTTGCTGTCCCAATCCAAACTCTCCGCACTTTCTGCGCCGTATTTTTTTAGTCTGCGATTATAGAAAGATTGGATCCTCTTTTTGTCCTGTGCATTTAACCGCATGCGGGAGTTATTGATCGACCCCGGTATTATCATCTTGTTCCAAAGCAGAAGATATCTGCTCGGCGAGGGTTACCAAGTCCGAGCTTTCCGTGAAAGCGATATCGTTATCCTCTGCCAGCTGTTGCAGGCGCTCTCTTGCTTCTGGGGTATCTTCCTGAGCCAAACGCATCAATTCGCCGCGGCTAGGTTGGCCATGATTGCTTAACCATTCAATACTCTGGCTGACCTGAGCGCGGTCGGTTGGATCTTTGTCCGCTTCTAATTCTGTCATAAGCTTATGTTAATATTTTGAGTTAATTATAGACTATGCAAGTTCGGATATATATAGCTGTTGCTACGATAGAATTTTCTGAGCAACTTCTTTGCCGTTTGCCAGTGCGCCTTCCACGGTAGCGCTGGCCGCACCTTCATAAATGCCTTCGCCAGCAAAATATAAGCCTTTCACCGGTTCACTTAACACTTTTATCGCATCCTTGGTTTCTGGAGTTGGATAACTATAAGCGCCCCGGGTGAACGGATCAGTCCGCCAATTAAAGATCTTTGCCAGCGCCAGATGCTGCTCTACAAAGCTTTGCTCAACATTAAAAGCTTCGGCTATCGATTCAACTCCCAGCCCAATAATCTCCTGTTCAGTTGCATATTCAAGATCTGTGGCATTCGGTCCTGAAATCCAGCCGGTCAGAGTCGTTTCCTGCAAAGGGAACTGGGTCCACCAAAGCCGAACCTTAGGATGCTCCGTAAAAATGAAGATCAAATTGTTTAAATCTTTTCCTTGGGCACTGACCCACCATCTATCCTTAAACTTGAAGAGGACTTTTATAACATCTCCAAAACCAATCTGCTGCGCTGCCGCCGACTTCTCAGGAATCGCCGGCTCAAAGGTAATATTTTCTATGGCGCGAATCGAAACAGTGACAACAACTTTTTCCGCGCTAAAGCTCGTTCCGTCAGAGCAGCTGACCTGAATGCCACTGCTTTTTGTTTGAATCTTTTGAACCTTTTTCTTGAATTCAAAACTGACACCAAGCCTAATGCACTCCGATCTCAAAAAATCTACCAGCGCGCCGTAGCCCTCTTTAATCCTGCCTTGTTGCCATTCGCTACCGCCGAGCCATTCCTCTTCCAAATACCGAACGCTCATTCGTTCCGGATCTGCCGCATCATAGCCCTCAGACCGTTCGCGCAGCCAAATTCTGAGCTTCTCATATTTGGTCTCACTAAAATACTTTTGCAAAAATTCGGACAAGGGCATATCGCTTTCTAATTCGGTGATCTTTTGCTGAACCGCCTTTATACTATCCGCGATATCCGGGTCGTCACTTGGGCCATCGCCTTGCTTTACAAGCACTCCTTCGCGGGACATCCACATGTCCCCGTCAGTAGACAGATAAGTCAGTCCAGCTTCTTTTATAAGCGCTCTAGTGATAGGCGCTGGTCCATGGACAAACTCGGCGCCGGCCTGGGCTTCATAACCAAAATCATCCTTGGATAGCGGAGCGATTCTGCCGCCGACTCTGCTCCGACCTTCCAACACATAAACTTTTTTTCCTGCTTTAACAAGCTCAAGCGCGCACATCAAACCCGATGCGCCGGCACCAATAATTATTACATCTGATTTATCTCGAATATTCATGAGCGCCTATTTTAACCTGCCAATTATTTTCTTTAAGGTCTCGAGGTATTCTTTCTGGCTGTCCCTTTCGCAATAGTAAGTCTTGAGTTCTTAAGAAGCTTCTTAGATTTCTGAGCGCGTGCCATCACCGATTTACCTTCTTTATCGCCGGCTACTAAAATTGTTTTAGCTTTTACCTTTTTTACTATATCTTTGAAGATCAACTTGTTCGTATAAGTTTTCTTCCACCACTTTAACCACGATGGCTTCAAATTATCCCAATCTTCCACAAAATACGGAGAGAGTGAACAAAGTATAAGTCCTTTTGGTTTAGTTTTTGAGGCAGTAGTCAGTGCTATTACGGCTCCGAATGAAAAACCTAGGATATAAATTTCTCCCTTTACTTTCTTAAACTGTTTTAAAAACTGTTGGTTGTACAAATTAAAATCAATGGGCTTCTTTAAATTCCATCGAACATTAACATGGAAAGGATTGATGCCAGCACTTTTAAAATATCCGGCAATCTTGTTGTAACCAGGCTGGCGAGTATGCGATTCCCCACTTCCGGGAATTATATAGGCAGTTCTATTCATTTAAACTACTCTTGATCTTTTCTATTATCTTAAGGTTCATTACCTCTCCCGCAGATCTTTTTGCCTCGCGAATTGCAGCATTGCCAAATTCGATGTCTTCAAAAACTTCTCCTTCAAATTCTACCTTGTTCTTATAGCGTGGCCGGACATGCCAATGCAGTTGCGGATTCGGCGGATCATTCTTGTAAGCGTCGTTCATCAGGCAGGACCAATTGAACATCGTAGCGTTAAAAGCACGGCGAAAAGCCTGCTCCATCCTGATGACGATCGCTTTAAAATCCAAAAGCTCCTGATCGGTAACATCGGCTAAATCAGGACATGGACGCTTTAATACGATTACGGAACGCCCAAGATATGTTTGGTCGTCAGCGTTTAATTTTACTAGCCAAAACTCGGTTTCAAAAATTTTGTGCTGTTCGTTGTTTTGTATATCCATGATTTAAGTTTACCACGATTGCTTAGCGAATAGACTTATATCCACCCAACACGCCTTCCTTAGAAAGCACAATCTGCCAGAGTGGCAACGTTCTGGTCCGGAACGCTCCGGCTAATGACAATAAGTAATATTTCCACATTCTAAAAAATACTTCATCGTAGTCTTTTTTTATTGCAGGCCAGTTTTTTTCAAAATTATGGAACCAGGCCATCAAAGTCAGATCATAGTAGGCGCCAAAGTTATGCCAATCCTCCATGATAAACAGATCGTGGGTGGCGTCCCCAATGTTCATAATGCTCGGCACTAAATAATTTCCGAAGATATACTTGCTGATCCAAGGATCGGGTGCATCATTGCGCACAAAAGGATTAGCTCCAACGCAATGCAGCAAGAACAGCCCGTTATCTTTCAGGCATCTGTGTACCGTTTCCATGTAAGCTCGATGATTTTTCTGGCCGACATGCTCGAACATTCCCACTGAAACAATTCTGTCGTACTCCCCCTTTTCATCACGATAATCCTGCAGCTTAAATTCAATTGGCAATCCCTGGCACATTTGCCTGCCTAATTCTGCTTGGGCCCGAGAAATTGTTAAACCAACACAGCTTACGCCATATTTTTCGGCCGCGTATTTCATGAAGCTGCCCCACCCACAACCGATATCTAAAACTTTCATTCCTGGCTTCAATCCCAGTTTACGGCATATCAAATCCAACTTGGCTTCTTGGGCAGTGTCCAAGTCTTTTGCTGTCTCCCAGTAGCCGCAGGTGTAGGTCATGCGCTTATCCAACATCTTCTGGAACAGTTCGTTGCCTGTCTCGTAATGAGCAAGCTTTGCCGCACCCCGCTTATCCTGAAGATTGAGCAGCTTGTTTTTTAAAATATGCGCTGCTAACGACCAAGTAAATTTTACTTTCTTATCCAACCCACCGCGGATAATTCTAAAAAAGAAGTCATCCAGAGCTTCACAGTCCCACAATCCCTGCATATAAGTTTCGCCGAGCGCCAAATTTCCGGTCAGTGCCTGAGCATAGACTGAATCGTCATGAACTTGTATATCCCAAGGCCTAGTGCCGTTCGGGATAATATCGACCTTGGTCAGGATTTCCGTGACTATCTGCTTTTCCTTATCGTATTTAGACATAGCCGTATATTACATAAAAATGAAGCAAATCAAAAATGCCCGAATAACTTCGGGCATTTGTTTAAGATTTACCTAAAAATCGCTAATAACTATTTTGTGCATCTTCATTAGGCTCTTGAAAGCGCCAGGTTTTTTCATTAGCTCTTCCATATTTTTTGGAACGATCTGCCAGCTCAAGCCGTACTTGTCTTTGCACCAGCCGCATTGTTCCGAGGCTGGAACACTTGAAAGCTTTTCCCAGTAGTAATCAATTTCCTTCTGGTCTTCGCATGGCACTGAAAAGGAAATCGATTCGTTGAACTTAAATTCCGGGCCGGCGTTAATAGCTGCAAACGGATTGCCAGAGAGTTCAAATTCTATAGTTAAAACCTTGCCGGCCATGTTTAGCTGAAAGTCAGCCAAGCCTTCTTCGGCGGTCTTTGGATAATATGCGGTAGAGATTATTTTGCTGTCAGGAAATACTGAAACGTAAAAGTTAACTGCTTCTTCAGCATTTCCATCAAACCATAGATTGGGTGTAATTTTTTTCATGTTGCTCCTCTATTAATTATTTGGGAGAGTGAAACTGCGGAGAAAGTTAGAATAGCATTGGGTAAAACTATTGAAAAGCAACAACTTTCCTTATGGCAAATGGCGCTAAAAAGGTGGTTAACATAACTACAATAATTATCGAAGAGATCAATTCCTCAGGAATTATATTTTGCGTAAATGCTATACTGGCAAAAACTAGACCCACCTCTCCTCTGGGGATCATTGATAATGATACCAGCCAAGGGTTGTCTGTTCTGCGCGCTGCTATTCCGCAAATCATCTTGCCCAAAACCGCGATCAAAAATAAAGCACACGCTACCAAAATCGTGCGGATTGAAAATAACACCGAAAAATCCATATGAGATCCCGCCAAAACAAAAAATATAGGTACGATCCAATTACTAAACCTCTCCAGGTCTCCTTCAATCCGTCGTCCATACCCCTTTGGTTCTATTTCAAGTTCGAGGAATCTGCTTTCCAAAACTAGTCCTCCGATAAATGCACCCACCACGGTAGAAAGGCCTATCGCTTTAGAACCAAAAAAGAATGCGCAAAAAAATAAAGCGACCACTAAATAACCTACATAAAGATGACTATAGACTCTATAAAAAAGTTTCGGTAGATATCGGGCCGCGAGCTGGCCGATAACTACGCCAGCAACGATAAACAATAATATCTTTGCAATACCAAGGTATGCATCCGCACTTTGGACGTCATTCTGGCGAAATTGAGTTAAAACCAATGCCAAAATCAAAAGACTGATAATATCGTCAAAAACAGCAGCCCCCAAAACTATCTGTGCTCCTGAGCTATGCAATTGCCGTAATTCTGCTAGTACTCTGGCGGTTATTGCAACAGAAGTAGTGCTTAAAGCCGCAGCAACGAATACATATTGAGTAATGCTCAATCCCGAATAGATATATGGGACGAAATAAAAAGACAGCGCAAAAGTGCCCGCAACTCCCAAAATGGCTACGGCCAAAGATCTGGCTCCTATTTTGAGCATTTCCCCAACGGTTGCGGCAAAACCGATCCTAAATAAAAAGAATGCTATGGCAATCTCCGATAAAACCTCAAGAAACTTGCTTTGTGCCATCGGTGCAAAAAAATGCAAACCTACCAATCCAAGGTTCCCCAAAATAACCCCAATAAAAAGCTCGGAAAGCATCGTTCCATTGCGAAATTTGAATCTGCGGACAAAAAAAACTGCTCCAAGGATTACAACTAGCCAAATCAGATTTTGGATTATATTCTGTGACATATTTATCAACTTAAGCATAACAAAAAATCGCCATAGCAGCGATTCTAAATTTTGGCTGGGGTGGTTCCCGCTCGCTAACTCTCGCTCGCGGGACGGGCGTGATCGAGCCTACATTGATTCAATCCCTACAAACTCGGACATGGGCCCGCCAACCTTCCTTCGGAAGATTGCCGAACCCATGGCTGGGGTGGTAGGGATCGAACCTACGAATGTGGGATTCAGAGTCCCATGCCTTACCGCTTGGCTACACCCCATCGAAAAAGCCTTGTAATATTAACAATAATATGGCGATTGGGCAATCCTGACTGTTGCCTGGCATTTTTCTCGGTGTTATACTTCCCAATCGGTAATTAAACAATATCCTTATGGACACAGCACAACATGTTTTCTATATAGTCGGTACGGTTTCATTGGGATTGATCGCGATATTTTTCATAGTTCTGACCATCGCAGTCATTTCCATTGGAGTTAAAATGGTGAAGATCCAGCGCAAGATCCACCACATCACAGAAGAAATTTCTCACATCGTTGAGGATGGCAGAAGCTATGGCAGGCATCTTAGCGCATCAATGAGCGCCGGAGTTATTAAAAGCATTCTGAAATTCATCAGCAAATTTTATTAATCGAAAGGAGAAATATGTTTTATAGACAACATCATTCGAAAAAGAGCGCTGTTGGCGCAGGAATTTTGGGATTAATAGTTGGCGCGGCATTAGGAATTTTCTTGGCCCCAAAGAGCGGCAAAGAAAACCGCGAAGCTGTTGCGGACTGGATGAAAGAAATGTCCGACGAACTGAAAGAGAAGCTGGACGATGCCAAAGAAATGACCCAAGAAAAGTACGATGAACTGATCGACTCTCTGACCGATAAGTATCAGCGCGCCAAGAACGTTAAAGAAACAGAACTTTCCGATTTTGCTTCTGACCTGAAGAAACGCTGGGGCAGAATCAAAGACCGCTGGAACGAATAACCTCGCAAAAAAACAGCTCAAAAAAACTCTCCGCGATGGAGAGTTTTTTTATTTGGAGAATAAGTTATAGAACTTATCGATGTTGCTGTTCGTCCCGCAATAATATATGTGGTCTGAAATCTTTACGCAGTATTGCGGATTCTTATGGATGAAATTGTATTTAGGCAAAAACCAATACAAGAATCCAATGACTAGAACAATTAGCGCGTAGAAAAATATTTTTAAAAGTTTGAACATTTTGTTTTTATTTCTGACTTTCTCTCTAGCCCTTCTGTGCAAATGCGGCTTTAGTGCTTTCAAGCTCTTTCAGCGCAGCGGCCTTATCACGGAAACCTTTTACTTCCACTTTCTTATTCTGTAAAACTTTATAAGTTTCAAAGAAGTTCTGAATCTCTTTCAAAACATGAGCCGGCAAATCTTCCAAACTTTGAACATCTGCAAAACGCGGGTCAACTACAGGCACCGCAAGAATTTTATTATCCAATTCTCCAGTATCGATCATGTCCATCATCCCAATAGGTCTGGCAACTACAACAGTACCCGGAGTTAATGGGTCAGTGGAAAAAACCAAAGCATCTGAATGATCGCCGTCTTCAGCTCGCGTCTGGGGTATAAACCCATAGTTAGCAGGGAAACGCTGGGCGCCATAAAGAACGCGATCTAATTTGATGACGTCTAATTCCTCATCGTATTCATATTTATTCCTGGTGCCCTGAACTACTTCAATAACAACATTGAAAGCTTCTGGCTCGCCAAACGGTAGGTTTTTGATATTCATAATAAAGAAGTTTAATGTCCTGAAGGAATTATAAAGAAAAGCCCCGCCGAACTCAAGGAACGGCGAGGCTGTTATCGCTCTTCAAGAAGCGGCTTTGCTAAGACCCGTATCTATTGATGTATTCTGCGATGCACAAATTTCCTATCGCTGGCATCTGCCTCTGCGGTTCTCTTGCTGATCTCTGGATGGTTTTCTTCCGTCCGGTAGCTCTGGATCGTTTGTTACGGTGGCCTGATTTTGGTGCTCGCTTAATAAAAAGCTTGGGCATTTTTCCTCCTGGTAGTATGGTGCTCGTTTAGTAAGCAACTATACAATAACTCCCCCTCCCAGACAAACCTTACCCAGATATAAAACCAGGCTTTGGCCTGAGGCTACAGCACGCTGTGGATGCTTAAATTTGGCCCTATAAAGGCCTTTTCCTAGCTTTTCGAGCATAATATCCTGGAGTTCCTGCTGGTGCCTGAAACGGCCTTTAATCCTGGCCTGGCCCTGGGCATTCCAATTTGGTCCAGTTATCCAGTTTAAGGCCGAAACTTCTATTTCCCCAAACATCAATTGCTTGTCGTCAGGATTCTTTGTAACCACTAATGTGTTGGCTTTAAGATCTTTTTTCATGACGTAATATGGACCGGTGCCACCGATGTTCAGTCCATCGCGCTGGCCTAAGGTGTAATAGGAAACGCCGCGATGTTCACCAACAGTTCTGCCTCCGCTGTCCACAATCAACCCTTTGCGCGCAGGAATTTTTTGCTGCAAAAATTGATCCAAGCGAACCTTGCCGACAAAACAAATACCCATGCTTTCTTTGCGTTCTGCGTTTGGCAGCTTAAATTTTCTGGCCATGGCACGCACTTCGCTCTTCAAATATGCGCCGATCGGGAAAAGGATATGTCCAAGCTGTTCGGTTTTCAAATTATAAATAAAGTAGGTCTGGTCCTTGAATTCGTCTTTGGAGCGGACCAGTTCAAGTTGCTTAGTATGCGAGTTCTTTTTGATTTGGGCATAGTGCCCGGTAGCCATAAAATCAAAACCCATTTTCATCGCGCGCTCATACAGAATCTTAAACTTTATTTCCTTGTTGCACATCACATCCGGGTTTGGCGTTCGGCCAGCACGATACTCTTCAAAGAAATACTGCATGACCTTGTCGGTGTACTCTTTTTCAAAATCAAAAGTATGCAAGGTGATTCCAAGATGCGCGGCAACTTTCAAAGCCTCGCGGCGATCGTCCAGCCAAGGGCACTCGTTGTACTTTAGCCCGGTTGTAGAACTCCAGTTTTTCATGAACGCGGCTTCAACCTGATAACCTGCACGCATTAACAAAACAGCGCTTACTGCCGAATCGATTCCGCCTGAAAGCGCTATTAAAACTTTTTGTTTATTTTTTGTTCGGGATGCTGTCACAGTTTCTGAGTCTCCCCTGGTTTAAGAACTATTCTGTCTGAATTGCGCATGACCGGATCTGTCTGGGGCTTTTTTTGTTCTGGCTTATTGGGCTGCTGTTGCTGGACAGGTTGCTGAACCGGCGCAGGCTGTGCCGGCTGAACAGAATTCTGGGGCTGTTGATGACGCTGTTCAGTTTTTTGCTGTTGCTGCTGCGGCTGAGGTTTATTGGTTTTCAGATTCTCGGCGATCTGCGCTGCCAAATTACGGTCAATATCAAACTCCTGTCTGTGTTTTTCTTTGGCAATCTGCGCTACCTGATCCCAAATCGGATTAGCTCTGCGTTCGCCTCTGCGGCTGTCTTTCTTGGGAGGATTACCCTGGCCGCGCCTGCGGTCAGCATCGGCTCTGCGTTCTTTGAACAACAAAGAATTAGAATTTTGATTATTCTGTCTGCGTTCCGGGCGATCCTGGCGGTCCTGACGATCAGGCCGCTGCTCGCGGTTCCCCTGATTATTTCTTGGTTTTTGATTTTGCTGAAAAGCCTGGGCTCGCGCTTGCGAATGGGAAATAGGCTTTGGCGCATGTTCAGGGTCTGACTTCATAACTGTGCTTCGGACTTCACGCTCCGCCTGCTCAATTTGTTCAGCAGGATCCTGGGCAGTATCTGCAGAAGTCATTGTGGTCAGCGGCGCCGTTCCAACGGCGTGCTGAGCTTCAGGAAGTTCAACCATTTCAACTTCAGGGGTTTGGCCGGGAGTTGCGCTGCCTTCTGCGATAACCATGCTGGCAGCTGCCTGTTTCTTTGGAGCTTGCTGCTGCGCAGGTTCTTCCTCTTCTTCAATATACGTATCGCCTTTAACGGCGGAAGCTACAACCGCGACCTGTTCCTGATAATCCTGGCCAAGCCATTTGGAGATTTTCTCTTCAACTTGCTGGACCGGATTGGCATAGCGTTCGCGAGAAACACGGATAACTTTTTCCGCATTGCCAGTAACAGGATATGAAGCTGATGAAAGCGAAACAGCGGTAAATGGCTGGGAGGCCACACCATTGATCATCAACTTCAAAATAACTGTGTACTTTGGCAGGTTAACTAAATCATTTTCAGTGAATGTCGGGAAAAATTCCTTTTCCAAGAATTCCGCATCACCTGCGCCAACTCGGAACGAAATGATAGTACCGACGTTGCCGAAAATAGCGTCGCGCACCTTTGTATTCTTTTCGTTGACCAGCTGGCCAATGTATTGATGCCCAACAGTCAGATTCAAACGGTACTTTCTGGCTTCAGACAAAATCGTGGCAAAAGATTCAGTGGCAAAATTTTGAAATTCGTCTACATATAGATAAAAGTCACTGCGTTCTTCTTCAGGCAGATCAACGCGGGACAAGGCAGCCAGCTGCAGCTTAGTAATCATCATCGCGCCGAGCAAAGAAGAATTATCTTCACCGACCTTACCTTTGGAAAGGTTCATCAGCAAAATCTTCTTGTTGTCCATAATTTCGCGCAGATCAATAGTGCTCTTTGGCTGGCCAATGATATTTCTAATCAACCCCGAAGACAAAAATTGGCCGACCTTGTTTTGAATGGCGGCAATCGCTTCGGTTCTATATTTTTCTGACCAGTTGGCATATTCATCCATCCAGAACGAACGCACAACAGGGTCTTTGCTAGCATCAACGATTTTCTTGCGATATTTCTTATCAATCAAGATTCTGGCAATACCTAAAAGCGTGTTGCCCGGAGAATCGAGCAGCGCCAAAATCGAATTATTTAAAATGTAAGCCATTCTGGCTGACCACATGTCTGCCCAGATCTTGGTAAAGACGCCCATCAGGCCAGATGCCACCAAATGCTTGTAGCTGGCATCAACTGTTTCCAAAATATTAAATGCCAGCGGATACGCGGTATCGGCCGGGTTTACATAGACTACGTCATTAACGCGGCTGTTTGGAATATGATTTAAAATCTTCTCAACCGAATCGCCATGCGGATCAACAAAAGCAACGCCATGGCCGTTCTGAATATCCTGAATGATCATGTTTTCCATCAGCGTAGTTTTGCCCATCCCGGTCTTTCCAATCACGTAAACATGGCGGCGGCGGTCGTCGGTTTTAATGCCAAAAGGAACGTCCTTGTTCCGGAAGTTGGTTTTGGCAAAAAAAGTTATTTCAGATTTAGATTTCTGTGGTTCCATTTCTAATTCCTGCTATAAATTTAACACATAAGCCGCGGTCCGTCCCGGACTTAGCCAACAGGCAAATCCTGCGGTGGCGGCGCTTTCTTCACATCAATAGATTCGACAGGCGGAGCTTTGACAGTTGAAAGCGGAAAATGGAAGAGCGTGGCCATTTCTTCAGTATTCATTACCATTTCATGTCCGCCAATCCACATACTGCGCTCCACATAACCTTTCAATAGATGATGTTTCTTCCTGCGCATTCGCCAATCGGTATATGGCTGCTCCAAACTCTTCCAGAGTTTGTATTGATGTCCGGTCCAGGTGCCCATGTTCGGCTTGAGGTTATTTGTGGTCATACCTGAAAATTGGCGGAAAGTACCAACCATCGCCGTTTTCTTGGTGTTATCAAAACGACTTTTTGGAGCAATGTACAACAACCGGATTTTAACGTTGTATCCGGGCTTGGACATTTTGCGTTCGATGGCTCCCAAAACTTTCTTTTCACCTTCTGTGAACACAACTTTGTTCATTGTGGCGTCCTCGCCTGCCACCTCACCTTTGACTTCAACTCCTTCCGCGATTTTCTTTTTGAGCTCGTCAACGGTTTTTTGCGCTTCGGGCTGCCAGGCGCTATCGCCAATGGGCTTAAAGTTATACTGCACAGCCATCAGTTCATGTGGCTCAGCTGCGCTCATCGCTTCCATTAATGCCGCTATCGGATCAACGATTTTTTCTTCCGCGGCCATGTGTTCAAATTCCAAATAAGTTCGGATCGGATAAGCATTGTCCTTCACAAAGCTTAATTCTGTGCCCCACAAATCCCAATCAGAATGATGCGGATCCCAATGCTGCAAATGCTCCATGTAATCCTGGACGTCAGTGATTTCAGCCTGAGGATATTGGGCGTAAAATGCGGTTTTAACCAGACCAATATGCTTGATTGGCGCTCTGACAAAAAAATTAATCTTGCCGCCAATGCTGACAATCTCGCATGAGACCCACAGGTCCAAAGCGCCTTCCAAGTAGCGCATTGCCCAGGTGATGGTAGTTGAAACGGCATGAATCTGGGCAAAGATTTGTTCTACCGCCAAAGTGCTTGTCAGGTTTTCCTTTTCAACCTTAATTTGGATCATGGCAAAAGGATTCTGGCTCATGAATTTGGTCCAGATGCTATTCATGTATATCTGGTAAACAGCAAAAAGCAGGCCGATTATAAAAATAATAAATCCGCCGTGTAAGAATAGATACCACGTCGTATAAAAAATGCTTCCAATCCCGAGTGAGCTCGTAATTAAATTCGACATGTATTTTATTTCAGATCGAAACTGTCCCGAAGCGCGAAAATTATCGCACTAAGTCATATTTATTCTTTGCCACTTTTGCAAAAAGCTTCTTGTTGGAAAGCGCGACTAACACAGTATTCTTTTTGACGAATCTGCGCTTCATCACCTCATCAATAATCTGCTCGCGTGACAATGAATTTTTAGCTTGCTTCAAAATTTCAACGATAACATCAGCGACTACGCCCTTCTGGTATCCCCATTCGGTCAAAGCGTAAATGCCGCGGCCAACTAAAACAAATCTGGAATCTTTGATCAGTTCGTTATGCACTGTTTCTTTATGGGCAACGCGCTTATCAAAACCGTTCTTATTGATCAGTTCGGTAATAGCAGTGTAGTGTTCCGGCTTATTATGATGCTTCATGACAATGTAAGCTTTATCGCCTACATCTTTAGGGCGGATTTCATTCCAGGCATTCAAGCCGTATTCGTTGAACGGGTTGCGTTCAATCTCTTTGCTTAAATTAATATAGTTCTTAATGACTTTGTCATTCAGTTCAAGCTCATTGTCCTTGTAGAACTGGGTCTGTTTCAGCTTTTCAATCAGTTCCAGCTCAGAAACCGGATGGCTTTCCTTTTTCAGGATCTGCTTAGCAGTTTCAATGACATTCTTAAAAAATTCATGGTTGTAAGTAATGGAGGCCCATGCTGAGTGCAGCATTTCTGATTCTTTGATTTCCAACAGTTCTTCAGCAACGTGCAGCAAAAACAGAATTGACCTGCGCTCTTCCTCTGTTGCTTCTGAGGTCAGTACTTTGATCAGTTCGATTTCACGGATAATCTTGCCGGTATCAGCAATGATATGAGTTAACATCTTAATGGCTTCATTAAGTTGTTGGTCATTCATTTTGGTGCGCAAAAACTTGATTGATTCTTTTTCAATCTGTCTGACGCGTTCGCGGGTAAGGTTGTGTTCTTTGCCGATTGCTTCCAGGGTTTTAGCGGAAAAACCAAGCAAGCCAAAACGCTTAGAGAGGATCTGGCGATCGCGTTCTTTAAGCAGATTTAAAATCTTGCCTGCTACCAAAGTAGGTTCAAAATTCTGAAGATTGACGTTAGTCTGGCTATCAATAATCTTATCGAGTATTCCGGAGGAATGCTTTTTTTCGTGCTCAGTATTTTGCATATGTACGTAATATAGCATAAATACAGAGGGGTGTCAAATATAGACAAAATCGCCTTTTGGGCGATTTCGCGGTTCTTATGGGGTTTAGGCTTTAGCCCGAATTGCTTAGGGTTTTAGGCCCTTTTTGCTTGCCAGCGCTGCCAGAGCACTAGAATTGGGCTGGCAATGAATATCGAAGAATATGTTCCGGCAATGATACCTATGAACAGGGCCAAAACGAAGTATCTGATAGTGACACCGCCGAACAGCAGCAATGCCAAGAGCACAAACAATACTGTCAGCGAAGTGTTCAGTGATCGGACCACTGTTTGGTTGATGCTGTGATTTACAATGTGATCAATTGGCTGTCCTGCTTCAACTTTCAAGTTTTCGCGGATTCTGTCAAAGACCACAATGGTGTCATGTACTGAGAAGCCTAAAACCGTGAGAAGCGCGGTGACGAATAAGCTGTCTACTTCAACTTTGAAAAAATGTCCGAGGATCGAAAATATTCCGGCTACTACGAACAGGTCGTGAATCAGGGCGATGATTGCGGCCCAACCGAACTTCCAGGAAGTAATTGGCCTGGTAACTCTGCGGAATGCGTATGCGATGTAAAGTACGATACCAAGTGAGACGAGCAGCAACTCATAGATTGCTTTGGTCTTTAATTCCTTGCCTATTACCGGTCCGATAGATGTGTAGGATTTTTCTGTGAAGTCCCCTGCTTTGGATTTCAGGTCAGCCAGCAGCTTATTGTGCGCATCTTGATCTAGCGGTTTGGTTTTGATGATCACGCCAGTGCTGCCGGTCTGCTGAATTTGGGTATCGCCGATATTTTCAGATTTCAAAACGTCCTGGATCTTGGAAATGTCCGGAGCTTTGCTGAATTCCAGCTGGTCGGAAGTGCCGCCGGTAAAATCAATGCCAAATCTCAAGCCAAAAACTGACAGTGAAACTATCCCGGCAACAAGAATTATTCCGGAAACTGTAAACCAAAACTTATAATGTTTGATGATGTTCAGCATATGCTAGTTTGATGGCGATGAATTTGTAGGTGCGGCAGCAGCTGGCTCAGGCAGTGCCTTCTTTGAGGAAGCGCCGAACAGCCAAGGGTGCGCCAGGATGTTATGGCCGATAAACATGCGCAAGAATGTTCTGGTAACCGTGATAGCGGTGAAAAGCGAAATGATAATACCTACGCCAAGCGTAACAGCAAAGCTCTTGATTGATGGCGTGCCGAAAATGTACAAGATCATGGTGGTTATCAGCGAGGAAATGTTGGAGTCTCTGATCGAAAGCCAAGCTCTGTTGAAGCCGTCATCCAGCGCCTGCGAGACGTCTTTGCCTAAACGCAACTCCTCTTTGGTGCGTTCAAAGATCAGAATGTTTGCATCCACCGCCATACCAATGGAAAGAATAAATCCGGCTATACCTGCTAAGGTCATAGTGATTGGATTTAATCCGCCAAGGAAGATCAGCGCAAAGTATGCAACTACCGCGACCAATCCAAAAAGCCAGTTTACTGTCAGTGCAAGTAAGAAGAACAGCCCGACAAGTATTACAGCTGTGATCGAAATTCCAATCTTAAAAATTGCGAATGCGAGCAGAGCGTAAATAGCCAGGGCGAAAACCGCAAGCAGTCCTGGGAATCTGTAGTAGATCAGCATGAATAGCGCAATCAGTATTAGACCGATAATACCGGCAATGATGCTTTTCTGAATCGAATCATGCCCAAGCGTAGCGCCAACGTTCTGCTGGGAGATAAGTTTAATTGGCACAGGAAGTGCTCCTGAGTTCAGATTTGAGACCAACTGCTTAGCTTCCTCAACACTGAACTGGCCGGTGATAACCGCTTGGCCATCTGTAATAGCTGTTTGTACTGTTGGGGTTGATAGCGGCGAACCGTCTAGGAAAATCGCAACTTGTTTGCCAATGTTATCCTGAGTAATCTGCGCAAAAAGTTTTGTGCCTTCAGCGTTAAATTGGAGCAAAATCTGCGGAGCGCCTGTGGTGTTATCAAACTGCACCGTAGCTTTCTCTAAATCTTTACCGGTCAGTGTTGTCGGTTTCCAAACATCATCTAGTGTCAGGTTCGCTGTGCTGCCTGTAACTGTTGCAGCTGCCGGGCTTTCGGTTCTGAATTCCAGGAAAGGGGTTTGACCGATAACTTTGATAGCCTGGTCTGTATCAGTAATGCCAGGGAGTTCAACTAAAATTTTATCTGAGCCGGTTGTTTCAACTACAGGCTCTTGAACGCCAAACAAAAAGATGCGGCGCTCAATTGCTGTGCGTGCCGAATCCATAGCTGCAGATTTTTGGTCTGAAGGGATATTAGACAGATCGCCCTGGTATTCCAGCTGAGTTCCGCCTTGCAAATCAAGACCGAGCCTAATCTTAAAGCTCTTGTTGTAATTGATATGCAGTTTGGTCAGGTTTATTTTGCCGCCCTTGGGTAGGTCAATATAAACAGCAAATGCTGCGATCAGAAGTATAAATACAAAAGTCAGGTATAAACGGAGGTGTTTGCGCATTTCGTGAGTTATTCGTTCTCAAAATTCTTTCTTATATTACTATGCTTTCCGCCAAATGGTCAATCAGCTAGAAGCTTTTTAAGCATCTTAAAATCCTTGATTAGCAATGGTCTGGTATTTGGCTGATGCAGGGCTGCGGCCGGATGGTAGCTGACAAAATATGTCCGGCCTTGGTCTTTAATAATTTTTCCATGATCCTGTGCTATTTTGACCGGCTGCTTTAGTAGCGCCAGGCAAGCAACGTTGCCAAGCAGCACAACAAATTTAGGTTCAATAATATTTAGCTGGGCATCCAGGTGTTTTTTGCCATGCTCAATCTCCGCCGGTTTGGGCGTAACATGCTTGGGCAAATATTTTACCGGGCTGGTAATGTAAACATGTTCGTCAAAAAGGCCGGCGTCTTTTATTAGTGTCCGCAAAAGTTTTCCGGCGCGGCCAATGAAAGGCCTGCCGGTTTGCGCTTCAGTTTTACCCGGCGCTTCGCCTATGAACACAATCTGGGCATCAGGATTCCCCTCTCCTGGTACTGCCATGCCGATCTTATCTTTTTTGCATGCCCTGCAATTCTCAATCTCTGTTGCGATAGCATCCAATGCCGCCTGCTTTGCTTTGATTTTGTTTCCTACCTTGTTTGCCATGGGTGTATAATTACATTTTCGGGATTCAGTATCAATTTATTAATGCCGGACCAAACAAACGTCAAGCCTAAAGGAATAATTTTTGCACTGGTAGCGCCAAGCCGCTCAGGCAAATCAGCTTTAATGCTGGAAGCGCTCAGGCGCTGCAACACCATTCAAGTAATCAAATCTACTTCAACCCGGATCATGAAAGGCCCGGATGATTTGGTTTTTTATAATCTGGTATCTGACCAGGAATTTGAGGAACTTCGAAAACAAGACGCTTTTGAGACTATTGCCCCGCCTTATGGTGCTGGAGCAAAACTGTATGGTTTTGCCAAAAAAGAACTGAGTATATTGGAAAGAACAAATGGCGTTTGCGCCTGCGTCCAGCAAACTGTTCCTGATCTGCGAGCCAAGGGTTACATAGTAAAACTAATCAAGGTCATTGCCCGCGGGCGCCCTGATGCAGGGCTTGCACCAGAACGGGTCCAAGCAGATCTAGACCGCGACAAAATAGAAATGGAATATGACCTTGAAGTTGTAAACGATTTTGCACCTGGCGGTTTTCAAAAAGCTTCTGATGCATTGGAAAAATATATAAAAAGTTTTACCGCTCCGGCCGTCTAGAATAATTCCAGTTTGTGATCGATTATTTCTGTGTCGCCTTTGAAGGTAAAGTGCGCTTTTACATTTTTGCCTTTTAGAAAATGCGGCAGCCAAATATTATCGTCAGCCCACATTTTCTCATAAGGCACCAGAGAATGATCAAACCAGTTTGGTTTCATTTCCTCGCTCTCAGACGGATCGCCTGAGTATTTTTTTATCCTAAAAAGGTGCGCTTCAATAAACAATTGCTCATCTGGCATATCAAAAGTAAGCACGCCGGCTGATTGCAGCTCTTCTACCTGCATACCTGATTCCTCTAACACCTCACGAATGGCGCTCTCCTCAATGCTTTCTGCCGGCAGAACTTTGCCGCCATAACCGTTCCATCTACCGGCTCCGAATCCTCTTTTTTTCATGGCAAGCAAAACTCTCTGCTCATCATGAAGAATGCAGAGAGTCGTAATTCTTTTATTTGCTTTGTAGTCGCTACTCATTTTTTTCGGTTGAGCCTTCGCTATGGACTTCACTGTGGTCGTGGCCATCGTGCGAATGATCATGGGCATGGTCGTGATCATGATGATGGTGCGCATGATCGTGGCTGTGGTCATGCTCAGCTGCAGACGCTTCACCGCGCTTGGCGCGCTCCGCTTCTTCGATTTTGCCGATCGCATCATTTATTTTCTGGCTGTAATTCTTGATTTCTTCCTGGCCTGTTGTCAGAAGTTCAGCGATTTTTTGCGGATCAGCTTTGGTCAAAATCCCAAGTGCGCTAACAAAGGAAGATGTGGTCCAAAGCCTGTTATCTAACGATTGCATTTGCACAGCCATATCGTAAAACATCTGTTCGTTTCTGGTTGGCTGTTTTCTTTGAAAATCTTTTGGCATAAGTTGATTGATTAATTTTTAATCTTCAAGTTTTGTAAATCTTGGTCCTTTGTAGCCGTCGCGGTCTACATTTTCTAAAAACATTTTTACGGGCCTAAGCCAGGTTTGACCAGTATCGTGCGATTTGTAGATTACCATTTCTTGAGCGTGGTCCTCACTTAATCTGCCAATATCCAGCACTGTATACAAACCACCCTTGAAATGTTTGTACTCTCCCGGCTTTATAGACATAGCTTCTGAAGAAAGCGGTATAGCTTCGTTTGCCATATTATTTGCTTGCCATTAATTGCTGATGTTCCGATGTATTCAGCAACCCGCACTTCTTAAATTTCTTTCCTGATCCGCATGGGCAGGGATCGTTTCGGCCGATATCGGCAAACGCTGGGTCAGTGTCTGCGGCAGAACTTTGTCCGCGCGGTGCGCCGCCGGAATTTCCAAAAGACGAATCCATTCCCCCGCCGGTCTCAACTGCATTGCGGGCAGCGGCCTGAATCGGAGTTGGCTGCGGCTGAACTGTAACACCTACTTTATAAACTGTTCGGGCAATGTCATTTTCAATCTGATCAAGGGCACGCTGGAATAATTCGTAACCTTCACGCTTATATTCAACAAGCGGATCGCGCTGGCCATAACCGCGTAGTCCTACTGAATCGCGCAGGTGCTCCATGTTATCTAAGTGTTGCATCCAAATAGTGTCCAGGCATTGCAGACAAACCAAGCGCTCCAATTGGCGCATCAAACTTTGTGGCTGTCCGGCAGCTGAGCTGGACATATTATTTTGCGACTGCTGATCGATTCCTTTTTCTCTTTCTTCATAGCGAGTTCGCGCAAGCTCTTTTGCATAATCAATGATTGCAAACTCCGCGTCCCCTGCTTGGCCTTCAAGTTCAGTGATCCGAGCTGTCTCCTGGGACTGCATCGGGAAAATTGTTCCCAAAGACTCAACCAGCTTTTTTATATCTGCCGCTTCTTCGTCAGCAAAATAACTGCGCACGTCTTTTTCTATTTCACGGTCAATATAAGTCAGGATTTCTTCTTTGTAATTCGGCTCTTTGAGCCATGCTTTGCGCTTGCCATAAACGACCTGGCGCTGTTTGTTCATGACATCGTCATATTCCAAAACGTGTTTTCTGGTATCAAAGTTCAAGCCTTCAATTTTCTTTTGCGCCGATTCAATTGAACGCGAAACCAAAGAATGTTCAATTGGCTGGTCCTCTGGAATTCCCAGCTTCTCCATTAACCCCTTCAAACGATCGCCGCCGAACAAGCGCATCAAATCATCTTCTACTGATACAAAGAACTGCGAAGAACCGGGGTCACCTTGTCTGCCAGCGCGGCCGCGCAGCTGATTATCAATGCGTCTGGATTCATGGCGCTCGGTTCCAATAATGTGCAGACCGCCAGCTTCGCGCACTTTTTTTGCTTCTTCCGGATCAACCGGATTTCCGCCAAGCAAAATGTCCACGCCTCTACCGGCAATGTTTGTAGCAACAGTTATCGCGCCAAAACGTCCGGCCTGAGCAATGATGTTTGCTTCGCGCTCATGGTTCTTAGCGTTCAAAATTTCAAATTGCAGTCCCGCCTGCTTCAAATGCTCAGCCAGCAGCTCGTTCTTCTGAATCGAAACAGTACCAATCAAAATCGGCTGGCCGCGCTTGTGCCGCTCCTGGATATCACGGGTGATTGCTTCGAACTTTCCTTTTTCACTTTTGTAAACGCTGTCAGGCGCATCAGCTCTAATCATTGGCCGATGAGTAGGAATTTCTACAACTTCAAGTTTGTAAATCTTAAAGAATTCTTCAGCCTCGGTTAAAGCTGTACCGGTCATACCAGCGAGCTTCTTATACATGCGGAATAAATTCTGGAATGTGATTGTGGCCAGAGTTTTGCTTTCCTGCTGAATTTTGACGCCTTCCTTGGCTTCTATAGCCTGGTGCAAGCCATCAGAATACCTGCGGCCAAACATCAATCGGCCGGTGAATTCATCAACGATGATCACTTCGCCGTCGCGCACCACGTAATTGCGGTCGCGCTTGAATAAAGTGCGGGCACGCAAGGCCTGCTCCAAATGGTGCACGGTTGTAATGCCGGAGCCTTCGTAAATATTTTTGATATTCAATAGCTTCTCCAGCTTGGAAATACCTTCATCAGTAAGCGTTGCTGCTTTTTTCTTTTCATCCACCAAGTAATCCGCTTCCTCAGTCAATTTCTCAACGAGCTTGGCAAACTGATAATACTTATCAGTCGGATCAGTATCAGGCGCAGAAATAATTAAAGGGGTGCGCGCTTCGTCAATCAAAATGCTGTCGACTTCGTCAACAATCGAGTAGTAAGGTTCTTCGCGCTGGACCATTTGGTTGATATCGCTAACCATGTTATCGCGCAGATAATCAAAACCAAATTCGTTATTGGTGCCATAAGTGATGTCCGCGGCATAAGCCTGGCGTCGGTTGATCGGACGCATATGCTTCACATCCAAAACTAAACCCTGAGTGCCCGCTTCTATTGCGTCAATTTCCGACTGCTCCGGTTCAAAGCTTGGATCGTACAAAAAAGATTTTTCGTGTTGAATAGAAGAAACACTCAAACCCAAAGCATGATAAATCGGGCCCATCAATGATGCATGCCAGCGCGCCAAATAATCGTTAACAGTTACCAGGTGCGCGCCCTGGCCGGCAAGCGCGTTCAGGACCAACGGCAAGGTCGCGGTTAAAGTCTTACCTTCACCGGTTTTCATTTCTGCAATCTGGCCGCGATGCAAAGTAATTCCACCCATTAACTGGACATCAAAATGGCGCTGGCCAATGGTTCTGCGGGCAGCTTCGCGCGTCAACGCAAAAGCCTCGTGCAAAAGTTCGTTGAGTTTAGCCTGCTGTTCTTCATAATTAAGATCACGCAGTTCACTGCGCCATTTCTGCACTTCAGTTTTCATTTGCTCATCGGAAAAAGCTTTAAACTTTTCCTCCAGAGCATTAATTTTATCAACGTCCTTTTGCAGACGCGACACAACCTGTTTATTCCCACCGAAAAGACTTTCTAAAAATGCCATGAACTAATCCTAAATCAGATTACTGAATAATAAAACGTGTGCTAATTATAGCGTTTCCGCGTTTCGGCAACAAGCCAAGAGCTTTGCTAAAATAAGGCTAATATGCTATAGTGCGGTCATCGTAGGAGGATCCATGTTACCGCCAGTACCACCCGCAGAAAAGCCCACTCGTATTCTCCTTATCAGCAACTGTCCGGAAACAATACAAGGCCTTAACAGCCTCTACCTGCTTGCCAACAGTTCCTTGATCGAAAAGAGAAACCTGGAACTGCTGCTTAGCGACACATGCGAACAAGCCCGCGAATTCCTGGCCAACGGATTTTACGAAAATCGCACCAGAGTTTGCCACGACCCGCCGGAACTGATTATCTTTGATCTCGCAGCATCTTCGCTCAGCTGTATACTGTCGCTCAGCTTTGACGTAAAGCAATTCAACAGGTTCAACGTCGCAAGAAAAAAGATCACGGCGATCTGCCTTTCTGCGCCGTACGGTCCGCAGCCGCCAAGGTTCTACGCCCGGGACGGAGTGGATGCTTTCCATCCCAAGATAGCGGGCCGGGCCAAATTGGTTGGCAGGTACATCTGGCTGGGAACGCTGATCAAAAAGCACCACAAAGAGCAAAGCTTAATCCACCAGCTGCGAATGGACCAGATGCTCCGATCAGCGGATGTCAAAGTCCGAACCTACTTTATGTGACCCCAATCTCTCCCCTGAGTACTTGAAAGGGACGCTATATGCGTCCCTATTTTTTTATTCCACAATTATTCTAACAGGTCATTCTTCCGGCCGGCTCCGAGCTTGCGCCGCTGTGATACACGTTTGTCTTTCCTTTTCATTAACTGCTCTTTGATCTTTGGGATACAAAGGTCGACGGCTTCATATAAATCTTCTCCGCGCGCTTCGGCGTACGCCCCCGGCCGCGGAAGCACGGTTATTTCCGCCCGGAATTTTGGGCCGGATTGATGCTTGGGATCCACCTCTAGCTCAACATGAACATCGTTCTCTTCACGCAAAAACTTAACTAAAGTCTTGATATGCTTAGCCACATAATCATTAATTGCAGGAGTTATGGTGGTGTTTGTGGCTTTGATATTTATATTCGGCAAATTGTTTGTAATTAATGATTTAATTTTAGACTAAGTGTTCGGGCCGCGCTTGGCAATGTCCTTTCGGACAACTAGCTCATGCCAATTATTTTATCAGTTCGGCCGCACTGATAAAATCTCTGATTAGAGAACTGAATGAACCGACGGCCATGACAATAACTACATCACCTGGTTTTACATTCTCCTTAAACTTCTGCAGGGCTTCGGACTTATCTTTGATGAAGTGGGTATCATGGTGTTTCTTAGAAACCGCATCTACTACCTGCTGACCCGTAATTGTGGTGGGCAGCCGCTGTTCACGCGCGGAGTATATCTCCGCGATATAGACCAGGTCAGCACTGCCAAACGAGTTTACCAGATCGTCCAGGGTTTCTTTAGTGCGGGAATATGTGTGCGGCTCGTAGAAACAAACGATTCTGCGTCCGGGGAATTTCATTTTGGTCGCTTCCAGAGTCTGCTTGATCGCCGTGGCATGATGGGCATAATCGTCTATCAATGTTATTGGCGCGCCCGGTGCCGAAACAATTTCATATCTGCGCCTGGTGCCGGCATAGCTCTTCATATAATCCACAAATTCTTCCGGCTTGTGGCCAAGGGCGATAAGCACTGATGCGGCCGCAACGTTATCGTAAGCGTAAGGCAAACCTGGAAAATGCGTTTCAAGAACAAATGTGCCGCCCTCGTATTGCGCCTCAATCTTAAACATTTCGCCGTCTAAGACCGGTGGCCTAGCTTTGATCTGAGCGGCCGGGTCGTTCTGCAGAGTGAACCCGATCTTTTTTAACTGAATTCGCTGGATCATTCCGGACACCACAGGGTCATCCATGTTGTAAATGACGATTCCGCTGCGCGGCATGTTAGAAATGACCGTCCGGAACACTTCTTTGATCGCGCCAAGGTTGGGATAAATATCCGGGTGGTCCAACTCCAAATTATTTATGAGCAGGACGTCTGGTTCGTAGTATAAAAACTTTGGGGTCAGGTCATTGAAATTGGATTTATATTCGTCCCCTTCCAAAACAAAATCCGGACCGGTGCCGCTGTAAAAATTGGTTTTAAGATTGTTCAGAACCGCGCCGACAAAAAAAGAAGAATCATTAATATTCTTCAGGGCGTAAGCGATCATGCCTGTGGTGGTGCCTTTGCCGTGCGTTCCGGAAATTACAATCTTTCTCTTCTTTTTGATCAGCTGGCCTAAGAGCTCCGGATAAGATGCTATTTCTATGCCATTGCGGATGGCGCGCTGCACTTCGGGATTGCTTTCGTCAACGGCAGCGGTGGTAATTACCAAATCAGCTACTGTCAGATTGCTTTCGTTGTAGCCGAGCTTATAACCGATATCATAATTGTGCAAAATCGTTTTGGATGGTTCGTAGATATCCGCGTCAGAACCTGAAACCTCAAAGCCCGCGCTTTTCGCCAGTCCCGCTGTTGCTGACATGCCAATCCCGCCAATTCCTACAAAATATATTCTCTGAACCGAATCTAAATTCATATCCGGGTATTTCCGCTCGAATTAATTTCAACGATATTGTTACGCGAGCAATTCGCGCAGTTTTGGCAGCGCTTCTAAACCGGCTTTTCTGCCGTCCTCATACATATTCACGAAGTTCTTGATGCTTACCCTGCCGTAATGCCCCGCTTCAATGGCAATCATATAGTCGCAAACAAAATTCTCCGGCGCTTTCATTTTTTCAATGGCATGGTCCAAAGATTTTGCAAAAATTGAAATGAAGCTCGGCACTTGCGGCCCTTCAATCGTAACATCCGGCGCCAGTTCTTGGCTTGCCCTGCCAAATCTCTCTCTTGCATAGGCATTCATCCTGACAAAGGGGCTCTTAACATAATTATACCTGCGTTTCAGGTTAAAGAGGTTGCTATACGAAGGAGTAGCTTTGTTGTTTTTTATTCTTACGCCCACCACCGGGCCTGCACCAAAGATTTGCGCAGCTTCAATTGGCACCACATTGAACAGGCCGACGTCAACGAGAATTTTATCGCCCCAAATTTCCGGTTCAAAAATTCCGGGCATTGAACAGGACGCGCGCACGGCGCGCATGATGTTGCCCATGGAAAAGACAACGTCTTTACCACTCTGCAGATCAGATGCAACTATCGCAAGCGGAACTTGCAGATCTTCAAGATTTTCTACTGTCAGCAGATCGCCGAACTCGGTATTAATTCTATCCAATGAAAATAGTCCGCCTTTGAAGCTGGGTTCAAAAAGTTCGAACAGTTCCCTGGCATCTAGCTTGAAAACTTTTTCTTTCAGTTCTTTAAGCCGGCCCGAAGCAAAAGCCGCGGCAACCAAACTTGCGCTGCTGCAAGCGGACAGGCCGCGAATCGGTATATTATTCTCCACCAAAACCTCTAAAAGGCCTATGTAGGCCACTGCCCTGCCGGTACAACCCGAAAGAGCCAGAGCAATTGATTTGCTTGGATCTTGTGTAATTTGCTGTTTTTCCACCGTTTTCTGGCGGTCAGCTATTTGTGACATAGTTCAATAACAATTTTAGCTATATTCTCGGCAGCATGTCCAGGCATAATCTTGCCAATATTTTGCGCTAATTCGGCCTGCAGTTCGACGTCTACAAGCAATTTGCGGATCAAACTGACCAGGTTTGGACCGGTCAGCAGCTCCTGATTTAGAACTATTGCAGCGTTTTCATTGCTCAGGTAAATAGCATTTTCTACCTGATGCGTGTTTGGCATTGGAATTATTATGCTCGGCTTTTTAAGAGCTGAGAGTTCGGAAATAGTGGCCAGTCCCGCACGCGAAATAACCAGGTCTGAAATTTTATACATATCCCCCATGTTCGGGATCATTTCAAATTTTTTGTAGTTTGGGTGCTCAAAGATAATACTTTTACCCGGACCGGTGGAATGAATGACATAACAGATTTTGACCAGTTCAGGAAGCGCACCAAGCAAAATCTGGTTGATTCCGGCCGCACCTGTTGCACCGCCCAGCACCAGCACTACCGGCATATCATCCTTGATATGAATTTTCTCTTTTATTTTTTTGGGGTCCAGAGAGCTTTGCTCCAGGACTTCTTCACGCACCGGATTTCCGGTAAAAAATATTCTGTGACCGCCAGCGCTTTTGAACAATCCAAAACCTGAAGGAAAATCAGTGGCCGATTGCTTAAAACTTACGGTGATGCGGCTCACAAACGGGGCAAGGATTATGTTCGACAGCGTAGGCAGGACATCCTGCTGGTGAATCAATGTTTTTTTGCGCATTATTGCAGCCGCCAAAATAACCGGGACTGAAACATAAGCGCCCGCACCAAAAACCAGATCAGGCTTAAATCGCCTGATTATGAAAATGGATTTGATAAATCCGGCCAGAATCTTAAATGGCGCAAAAATATTTGAAATGGAAAAATATCTCCTCAGCTTGCCCGATGGCACCGACTCAAAAGCAAGATCAAAATGCTTTGCGATTTCTTTTTCCGGGCCATGCGAAGTGCCTACTAAAAGAAATTGGGCTTTAGGATATTGCTGCACGATTTTTTCCCTAACGGCCAGGAGCGGGAATACCGGACCACCTGTACCACCGCCGGTTAATATTATTTTCATCTGGATATGCTCCTGTATACTTCCAGTGTTTGCGTTGCTGTGCGCTGCCAGGAAAACTGCTGGGAACGCTTATAGGCATTACCGGCGATTAGTTCTCTGTACTTGTCATCGCCTAGCAGCAGGTTAATTTTCTGGGCTATGTCTAGAGTATCGAGCGGATCAAAATATATTGCGCCGTTATCATAAATTTCATTGAACACTTCGGTATTGGAGACGATTAGCGGAACCCCAACACTCATGGCTTCCAACCCTGGCAAGCCAAAGCCTTCATATAAAGAGGCGGACACAAAAGCCTGTGCCATCTTATACAGAGCAAATTTGTCTTTGTCAGAGAGCGGGCCGGTGATAATCAGATCCTTGGCATATTTGGCAGAGCGGGCGCGACGCATAACTTCCGGATAATGCGGGTCTTCTTTGCCGACAAGAACCAGCTGAATGTTAGTCTGGAATTTTTCTTTGAGCAGGTCAAAACCCTTAACAAGATTGGCGATGTTCTTTTTTCTTTCCATCACTCCGACAAAGAGAATATATTTTTTGCTAATGCCTAAGCGCTGCAGAACTTCCAGGCTCTGCGATTCACTGACAGGCATAACTTCAGCAGCCTCATAAACCACTTTTATCTTCGAGGCCCGTACTTTTAAGTAGCGCTGAATATCTTGTTTGGAAAAATTAGAAACAGTAATAATCTTTTTTGCATTCTTTGCAGCCTGGGAAATCACGTATTTATAAGCCATTCTATGCAAAAAACGCGAAGGCTTATTTCCGGGCAAGCGGTGATGCACAACATCATGGATAGTTACCACGTAGTCGCCACGATAAAAAACCGGCACATTAAAATTCAAAAAATGCACCAGATCCAAGTTATATCTATTGAGCAGCCTGAGGAATCCGTATTGCTCGCCAAAACTGTAATGTCTGAAGTCCGCGGCAACCAACTGGAAGCGGCCGCGCGCTGCAAAAAATACTTTCTGAAATTTTGCCGGATCGCGAACAAACAGGAAAAATTCATTTTCCCTGTCCTGTTCCAAAATATGTCTGACCAGGCTCAGAGAATACCTGCCGATTCCAAAATCTTCGCCTGCCATTCTTAGATCCAAACCTATGCGCATAAAATTATCTCAATATAAAGCTTTCAAATATTCTGCTGTCTGGCGCGCAGACTTCTCCCAATCAAACAACTTTGCACGCTTAAAACCTTTTTCAATCAGCTGTCCACGTAAGTCCGGATCATCCAGCGCTTGAGCAAGCGCATCAACCAAATCGGTCTGCTGATACGGTTCAATCAGCAGCGCGGCATCCCCGCAAATTTCCGGAATGGAAGTTCGCGCCGAAGTAATCACCGGCGTGCCGCATGCCATGGCTTCGAGCGGCACAAAGCCAAAACCTTCGTAAAAAGACGGGTAACAGACAATTCGCGCTAACTGCATCAAATACGGTTTGTCTTGCTCGTCAATGTAACCTAACATCTTTATTCTATCTTTTTTTGGACTATTTGTAATTTTTTCCAAAATATCGCTATACAGCCAGCCCAGCCTGCCTGCAATGACCAGGTGTGTTTCACTATCCTGGATCTGCTCAAAAGCCGCGATCAGCCCTAGAATATTTTTGCGCGGCTCAATTGTGCTTACCGACAAAATAAATTTTTCAGGCAGGATGTACTTATGGGCAACCTTGGCTTTTATTCTTTGGTCCAGTTCAGGCTTGAAGATATGGTGATTTATTCCCGGGTAAACCACTTTAATTTTTTCCGGCGGCAGGCCAAAAAATTTAACAAGATCATATTTTGTGTACTCTGAAACCGCAAAAATCAAATCAGCGCGGGCAAAGGATTTTCTGTAATTGATCATGCTATGCCAGATACGCCGTTTCAGCGAATATAGTTCAGGATGAATCACCGGCGAAAGGTCGTGCACGGTCAAAGAAAATTTGGTTTTATCACGAATGGCAAACGGTCTGAGATCCGGCATCCAAAGAACGTCGAAGTCTCCATACAATTTTTCAAATTTTGGATTATCTAAAACAGTCAGCGCGCTATTAAAAACTTTGTTTGGCCAGCGGCTGCCTTGCAACCCTCTCAGATCCATACCGGCAGGAAAATTCGGTTCTTTGGCGCTGTTATAAAAAGGCAAAACCTCGATCGAGTTATCTGATTTAAGATTCGCAAAAAGATTTATTAAATAATTCTCCACGCCGGAAATTTTGCCTTTAGTTTCCATCAGGCTGCGTAGATCAACAGCAACTCGCATTAGACCACCGCCTTTGAGTGCGTTTCAACAAAATTCCTGATGCCATCTACAAACTGCTGTTTGCTGAATTTCTGGGCTTGATCAAAAAAATCTTCACTGGCAAATTTGGAAGCTTCAAATTTTTGGATAACTTTTTCCAGAGCCTCAGGCGTTTGCTGTTCAAAAAATAGCCCGGTTTTGCCGGCTACAACAGTCTCTAGCGCTCCGCCCCGGCCATAAGCAATTACCGGCGTGCCGGAAGCCATTGCCTCAAGCGGCATAATTCCAAAGTCTTCTTCTTGCGGGAAAATAAAGGCTAAAGCCCCGGAATATTCGTTTCTCAAGATTTCGTCCTCAACTTTTCCCAAGAATTGGATATTATGTCCTGCTTTGGCCTGAAGCTGCTGTTCCGCACGGCCTGTGCCGACGATGTGCAATTCCTTGCCGTTTTTATTAAAAACATCAACCACCACATCAACCCGCTTGTGCGCTTGCAGTCTTCCCGCCACCAAATAATAATTTTCTTTTGGCTTGGTCGGATAAAAAAATTCCGTGTCCACAAATGGATAAACAACAGTGCTATCCCGGCCGTAGACTTTTTTAATTCGCGTCTGAACGTTTTTTGAGTTAGTCAAAAAATATGTAACCTTTTGAGCAGCTCTAAAATCCCATTTGCGCAATCGCTCCAAATACCACGAAGCAAACGGCCTGAGCACAGCCGGCACTTCAGCCTGGATATACTCTTCTTTTTCCAGCCACAAGAATCGTGCGGGTGTGTGGCAATAGTTTATATGCACCACGCCGCGCGGGATTGGCAGGCCTTTCATAAAAATAGAGCTGGAAGAAAGAACCACGTCGAATTTTGAAAAATTAAAAAAGCGCATTGCAAACGGAATCAATGGCAGCATCCACTGGAAGCGCGGAAAAATATTGTACAGATATTGCAGCGGCGAGGAGATAATATTCCAGCCTTCGTATTCGCTTTTTAACCGGTTATCAAAAACCAGCGTGAATACCGGAGCATCAGGATAAATTTCATGCAGGGCATGCAAAACACGCTCTGCTCCGCCAAACTGGATAATAGAATCGTGGGCAATTGCTATACGCATAAGCTCAACCGGTACTGCTAATAATTTTCTGGGTGCCTGGAACCGACAATCAAATAATAAAAACTTTTGGCTAGGACCGTGATGTCCAGCCACACCGACCAGTTCTCAATGTAATAGACATTGAGGCGAATTTCTTCTTCAAACGGCAAATCAGGCCAAAGAATCTGGGCAATCTGCGAAAGGCCAAAAATTCCGGGCTTAATGGTAAACATCCGCATATATCTTTCGCGATAGCGCTCGACCTCGTCAATAACATGCGCACGCGGCCCAACCATGCTCATGTCCCCTTTCAGCACATTAAAAAACTGCGGCAGCTCATCAAGTTTGGTTTTGCGCAGAAACCGGCCGAACTTAGTGACCCGCGGATCATCTTTTATTTTCAGAAACGGGCCTTCTTCGCCGCCGCGAACATTCATCTTCCAAAGGTCCTGGCGCATTTTCTCCGCTTCGGTGCCGCCGTACTGTTCACCGACGCTAAGATGGCTGTACATCGTCCGGAATTTATAAAAGGTAAAACTCTTGCCGCGGCCGCCGCGTGGCGCCGCGTATAACACCCGGCCGCGCGAGTCCAATTTGATAATTATCGGGATCAAAATTAGCAGTGGAGATGAAATAATTATGCAAAGCAGGGAGACAATTACATCAAAAATTCTTTTTACTACTCTGCCCCAGCCTTCGAGCGGGGTGTTCTTCAGCGAAATAACCGGAATACCCGAAACAGTATCTGTTTCAATGATACTGCGCTGAACATTAAAAATGTTTGGGACGAATGTGAAATTCAGGCCTTTGCTTCTGGCAAACTCCACTAGATCCAAATTTACTTTCTCGCTCAAGGTCGGGTTGGCCTGCAAAATCTCTTCAAAAGGATGTTTGCGGTAAATTTCTTCAATCTGCGGAACCAGATCGGGAGTATCGTCCAAAACGTCTACGACCTTATAACCCAGCTCCTTATTATTTTTAAATTCGGTAATAAGCGAAGAATCGGACTTAGGGCCGTCAATAATCACCAGGCGATGCAAACCATAGCCGCGATTGAACAGCATTTGCTGAATCAATCGCAGAATAAACCGGCCGATGACCATAAAAATTATACTGGCAACCCAAGCAGTCAGCACGATCAAGCGCGAAGGAAAAAAAGTTTGGTTGAAAAAGAAAATTACAATTCCAAGCAACAAAGCTATTGAAATTGCGCCGACTATTTTTACGAACTCTCTGGAAAATTTTCTGGTGCCGCGCAGATTGTACAAGCCGGCAAGCATAAACAAAAACAGCAATACCGGCATAACTTCAAAAATAACCAGAACGTATTTATGAAAATCCAATTCAAAAACTATCGGAATCTGATTCTGGAGTGTAAGGCGAATATAAAAAGACACCAATCCGGCTAGGAAAAGGCTGACCATATCCACCGGTATTGATGCGATATTGAATAGCAACTCTGAACGCTTCATACGAATTTATTATACCACGTTTAGTCTGGTTTAGATAGCTTGACTTAACGCCGACCTTACAGTATAATCCAAAGCATATCAGGCACAAAAGTGGGTGCCAATTTCCTTAGGAGGAGCGTTCACACGCAGCATATGGAATATAACTTGGAACTCGCCAGTTTCGACCCTGCGCTCATTCCCCCAAAAGAGCGCTCCCAGGGCCACCTGCTTGGCATCAGCCTGCTCTTTTTTCTGCTAGCAGCGGTTATCTGCGGAATCTGGATCTACGGAACAATGTGCCGAATCGCTTTCAACAAAGGTTTGGACACTGGGGTCCACATCGGCGCACGCCAGGCAAACCTGACCGTTAACAGCTACATCAGAAAAAGCTATGAAGATGGCGCCCGCTCAGTAGACCAGATTATTCTTTCGGACGATGGCACCAAAGTTCTCAGTTCCATAACGGATCTGAAAAGGCCTGCCGACTATCCAGGCATACGCGGCAGCATTCTGATTTACAAAGTCCCTTACCAGGATTCCTCTGCGCTAAGACATTTCAAGATAGGCCGCCACAAAGTTCGAATCAAGGAACAATGACTTACCCCTCCCCCGGGGCCCCCGACCAGCAGTAGTTAGCTGGCCGGGTTTTTTCTTGCGCTAATGCAAATATATAAAAATAAAAAACCGGCCGTAAACGGTCGGTTTTTTATACGTAAGCGGCTCTGTAAGCCGAATTCTGTCGTGAACAATCATCTATCTAAGCGGCCAACCCGCCCTTACGGGCCTATTTGGCCTTGCACCAAGTTGGGTTTTCACCGCGCCGCATCTCTGCGGGCACGCGTGTGCTCTTACCACACGATTTCAATCTTACCTGATCCTGTCTTGCGATAGGCCATCGGCGACATGTTTCTGTTGTACTTTCCCTGGGCTTTTGCATTCTTGAAAAGTCACGTGCACTTTTCAAACCTGCATTATTCCCGGCCGGATTTCCCGGCAACCACTTTCCCGAATTTACACCCGGGGGTGTTCGGACTTTCCTCTGCTTTTAACGGCAGCGATTATTCAAACCACTTAACGCCCAAAAATGTTAGCATATTTTTGCAGATAAATCAAGACCCTCGGAAATCCGAGGGTCTTAAAAATACTTATTTTATTGGATTATCTGAGCTCGTAAGTAACGTTTATGTCAGCGGTAATGTCTTGAGTGCCGGGCTGGACCATGGTCTCAGGGGCTGGCACTGGCGCGCCGCCAGATCCCGCCGCTACAGCTTTGGTATCGTAAGCGATTGGACCAGGATAACCTGAACTTGTTTCTGAAAATGTAACTAGCTTTCCTAGATTGAGTCCTGCTGCATCAGCCAGTTTCTTTGCTTTCTCTTTGGCATTAGCCAGCGCATTTTCTCGCGCCTGTTCCTTTATTGCATCAGGGTCATTGAAGGTGAAGTACACATTATCGATCTGATTCGCTCCGGCTGAAGTTGCGCCATCGAGCAAACTGCCAACTTTGGTTAGGTCATAAACTTTAATGGTAACGGTCTGTGTAGCAGTGTAACCGGTGATGGTTGGATTGCTTCGGGTATAATCGTACTTTGGCGAAACATTGTACTGCGATGTTGTGATATCCTTTTGATCAATACCCGAAGATTTCAGGAAATTAATTACAGCATCCATTTTCTGGGTATTTTTTGACTGGGCATCAACGGCTGTGTTCGCATCATTATGAACGGTTGCGCTAACAACTGCCAGGTCTGGCGCAACCGTAACTTTTCCTGAGGCAGTAATCTGAATGGTGTCCTTTGGATTTGTATTTTTTACATTCCTGAAAAACACTGTTCCTTGATTCAGTAATAGCACCAACAAGAGCAAGGAAAGAATCACACCGCAAACCTTGATCAACCAGCTTGGGACATTGGACATAATTATTTCTTAATTATTTAACGTTTAGTATCGGGCGGGTGGTGTAGTTGAGATTGAATGTGATGGTCCCGCCGGTCTTACAGCTCTGGGATGACACAGGTGTGATGCTGATCAGATCAGATAAGAATCCATTTACACTTGCGGGGTCCTGGCTGGTTACCGTGTAATTTACCCCTGCGGCTGAAGAAGGAACACTGAACGTCTGGGTAGCTGCTGTATTTGTTCCGGAAATTGTTGAACCACCGGTAATTTTGAATGTTACACCTGTAGCTTTGTTTACGCCATTTGAGAATCCTTTAATCACCAGGGTGCAGGTCAAAGCCGGAGTTGGCGTAGGCGGCCGTGGTGTTGGTGTTGGAGGACGTGGGGTTGGAGTAGGTGTAGGCGTTGGTGGCCGTGGTGTTGGGGTTGGTGGCCGAGGCGTAGGCGTAGGCGGCCGTGGTGTTGGTGTTGGAGGACGTGGAGTCGGAGTTGGGGTTGGTGTAGGAGGTTTTGGAGTCGGCGTTGGCGGCTTAGGCGTTGGAGTAGCTGGCTTTGGCGTAGGTGTTGGGGTTGGTGTTGGAGGACGTGGAGTCGGAGTTGGGGTTGGTGTTGGTGGCCTTGGTGTTGGAGTGGCTGGTTTTGGGGTAGGCGTTGCCGGAACCGGCGTTGGTGCTGTTGCGTATTCCAAATTATAAGTTATAGCGCCAGCAGCTTTACAGCTCTGAGATGCCGCAGGCGTGATGCGGCTCAGGTTCGCTGATTTGCCGCTTATAGTTACAGGACTCTGCGCACTGACAGTGTAGTTTACGCCAGACGCGCTGGATGGAACGGTATATGTCTGGCTTAAGGTCGAATCAACACCTTTTATTGTGGTGGCACCGGAAATTGTGTAAGAAGCATTGGTGACAGTTTGCGTCCCGTTATAGAAGCCTTTGATTGTGATGCTGCATGTTGGCGTTGGAGTTGGCGTAGGTGCTGCTGCAAAAGTTACTGTAGCCGTTCCCCAATGTTCAGGCGCATTAGATGCGCGAACCTTTGCGGTGTTTGTTACCGTCCCGCTCGATCCGCTCGCAGTAGCAGAGAAGTTGATGACGACGCTTGCTCCCGGCGCAATATTTCCCAGGCTTACCCAAGAACTAAATAGTGCAGCGCTATATCCTGTTGGATTTGAAAGTCCTGATGGCAACACGTCAGTAGCTTGAGCTGCTGTTGCGGTGATCGCCGTGGTGTTCTTAATAGTAATCTGAAAATCAACCTTATCCCCTGTTCTGGCTGTAACCGATGAAGCATAGGAAGATGCACCGTTCGCGGTGTCACGGACTAGCTTGGTAATAGAAAGCGTGATCGAAGGAACAGGAGTCGGAGTTGGCGGCTTTGGCGTAGGTGTAGGTGGTTTAGGAGTCGGAGTTGGCGGCTTTGGCGTAACTGTTGGCGGCACAGCCTGAACCGTAACCGTGGCCGACTTGGTCACCGATCCCACTGAGTTCGAGCAGGTCATCGTATATGTAAAAACTCTTACCGCATTCGGCGTTACAACTTGGCTGGAGATTCCGGCTTTGGCACCCGACCAATCACCCGAAGCATTACAAGCTGTTGCATTAGTACTGGTCCAGGTAAGCGTAGAAGTCTTGCCCAAAAAAATAACTGTAGGGTTTGCTGTTAAAGTCAAAGTTGGCGGTGGTGGCGCCGGATTGCTGCCGTAGCTAAAGCTGGCAGTAGATTGGCCAGCCGCGTTGCTAAAATGCACTGTGCCGGTGTGAACACCGTTGTTGGTTACGTCGGTAAATGAAAAACTGTATCTTCCTTGTTCAGCGCTGCCACCGCTAGTAGTACACGTGGCAGAGGTTGCACTGCGCGTGACAGTATGACTTGTAACGGATCCGGATTTTCCGGTGCTTGTGGTCCAACTGGTGACCCCCCAGGTTCCGCCATTAGGCAATGGAGGGAGAGGAGTGCCAAGCCCACCGCAGTTTGTTGTCACATCGTATATTCCACCGTCGTATGTACCACTGACGTTTACTGTGGTTCCGGAAACAGTTGCACCCGCAGTAATATGGGGCTGAACATTAGTGGCATGTGCCAACTGCAGATCATTAGTATACGTAAAAAATCCGGCAACCAACGCTGCTAGCGCCAGAGTAAGGATTCCAACTCGGGAGTGTTTATTTTTCATTTTGTTTCGTTACTTCAAAGGTATATTTGTTATCCACATTATACCTTAAACATCACCTAAAGGCAAAGTTTCTGGGGATAAAAAACAGCAGTCTGAAATGCTGCTGTTTTCTAAATTATTTATCTCTTTGCCCACTGCGGACCTCTGCGTGCTCGCTTCAAACCTGGTTTCTTTCTTTCTTTCATTCTGGAATCGCGGGTTAGCAAGCCATTTTTCTTCAAAACTTTTCTAAAATCAGGATTGCCTAAAGCAATTGCGGTAGCCACGCCATGCGCAACGGCCTGTGCCTGGGAATGCTTTCCCCCGCCGCTGATATTAACGTAAGCGTACATCTGGCCGGTGAGACCGGTGAGTTCCAGTGGCTTGAAAGCTTCGTCTACAAAACTCTGATTGCCAAAGTAAACCAGAATATCTTTATGGTTAACAGTAGTTTTTTCAGAACCACTGAATAAGCGGACATTCGCAACAGAAGTTTTTCTGCGTCCCACAGCATAGGTATATTTGCCTGGTTTGTGATCCGCTTTATGTTCTGTCTTGTGCTCAGTCTTGTGCTCCGGCTTGTGTTCAGCAGCGTGTGCTGCAGTTTCCGCTCCGGCTGCTTGAACAATGTGCTCAGTTTTTGGATGAGCTGCGGTCTTTCTAGGGGCTTTTGCAGGCTTATCAGCAGATTCTGTTTTAGGCTTTCTTGCCGCGCGCTTCTTTGGCGCTTCACTGTCAGCCTTTGGAGTTGTAGATTTCTTGGGAGTCATGGAAATTAAATGCTTTTATCAATCTTGAATTCGTGAGTCTTGTCCTTAACAAGTTTTAAGCGGCGCATCATTGGCCTGCGCAGCTTGGTATCGTCCAACATATTAAAAACAGCGCGGCGCAAAACCTCTTCGGGCTGGTCGACAATCATGTGCTTCAATTTCTTGGTGCGCAAACCTCCCGGATAACCGGAGTAATGGTGGTATTCTTTTTGCTGGATTTTTCGGCCCGTAAATTTAATTTTACCGACATTGACGGCAACTACATAGTCGCCTAAGTCCATATGCGGAGTAAAATCGCGCTTGCCTTTGCCGCGCAAAAGATTTGCGATCTGCGTTGAAACGCGGCCGACTGTCTGTGCTGATGCGTCAATCTCATACCACATTCGTTTTGCTTCTTTTGGCTGATAGGATTTCTGAGTTTTCATATATTTAAACTAGTTCCACCAAATATTTATTCATGCCGTCCTTGGTTTTGCCCGAGATCATGATTCGGGTATAACCGCCCTGGCGGTCCTTGTATCTGTCGCCCAGAACTTCCACTACCTTGCGGGCAGCTTTGTCGGTCAAAAGCGCAAACAGCTGGCGGTTGCCATGCAGTGTCTTTGCTTTACCCTTGCTTATTGCTTTATCTACATAGCCGCGAACGGCCTTAGCATTTCCTTGCGAGGTCTGGATTTGTTCATGGACAATAACCGATGACGCCAAAGTGCGCAACAGTTTTCTGCGGTGATTCCGATTCTTACCTAATTTCTTGGTTTTGCTTACTAAATGGCGCATAAAATTTCTGTTTTCTTATACTTCGGTCTTACCGATAGCTTCCAGAATTTCTTTTACTGATTTATCTCCCAAGCCATCCATGTTCTGGATTTCTGAAGCGCTCAAGCGATTCAGCTGCTCAACCGTCAGCACACCGTTCTTCTCTAAAGCATTTTGGGCACGTACTGAAAGGTTTAGACTCTTAATCGGGGTTTCCTCAGATGAGACAGCTCCTGCTTCAGCTGGCATTGGTTCGCCTGCGGTTTCGCCGCCGGAAAGTTCAAGAGTTTTTGGAGAACTGATTGCCTGCCCCGAAGACAAACCGTCATTGATCAGCATCTGGAAATGGTCAACTAAAATGTGGCCTGCGATATTCAAAGCTTCTTCGCCATCAATAGTGCCATCTGTTTCCATGGTCAAAGTGACCTTGTCAAAGTTGGTAATCTGCCCAACGCGGACATTGGTAACTTCAAAGTTCACATTCTTGATAGGTGTAAAGATTGCATCAACAGCAATCATTCCAATTTCCAATTTTTCATTTTCTCTCATTTCCACAGGAACATATCCTCTACCCTGCTGAACGATCATTTCCAAATCAAATTCGCCATTCTTATTATCCAAAGTTGCAATATGCAAATCTGTATTGATGATATCAACCAAATCCGTTTTCTTTATGTCTGCTGCTGTGACCGGCCTATCGCCCTTTACTTTTATAGAAAGACGAACCGGTTCCTCAGTGTGCATTCTCAAGCGCAGTTGTTTTAGCGCCAAAATAATAGCGATGACATCTTCCTTTACATTTGGAATTGTCGAAAACTCGTGGTCGACCCACTTAATTTTCACGGCTGTAACCGCAGCGCCCGGCATCGAAGAAAGTAAAACTCTCCTCAAAGCGTTTCCTATCGTCACTCCATAACCCGGGTACAGCGGTTCCATGGCAAAAACGTAACGATTGCCGTTTTTCTCCACTAAACTAACCTGGTTTGGTAATGGGATTGCTTCCATTGATTGTGCTGAATTTTTCGTCGCTTGCGGGCCAGAAGTCTTGATGCGCTCGCGGCTTATATCAGCTTTCCCTTAAAAATTTATTAAACTTTAAAAAATTAATTTGATTGCTTCGCCGCTGCTTATCTGCTGTAGAATTCGACGATCAGCTGAGTATTGATCTTATTCTCGATCTGCTCCGGAGTCGGAGTGCTCAATACTTTTCCTGAAAGTTTGGCGGTGTCAGTCTGCAGCCATTCCTGGGTCTTAACATTCTTCAGCTTCTGCTTCAGCGTATCAATGTATTTGCTCTTGCGTTTGATCTCGCGGAAGGAAATCACTTCGCCGGTCCGTACTCTATAAGAAGGAATGTTTACTTTCTTGCCGTTAACATCAAAGAATCCGTGGGAAACCAGCTGTCTTGCCTGAGCGCGGGTATCTGCAAATCCTAAGCGGTAAACTACGTTATCTAAGCGAAGTTCCATAAATTGCAGTAATGCATCTCCGGTAACTCCCTTTTTCTTGATAGCTTCAGCAAAATATTTTCTGAATTGGCGCTCCATCAAACCGTAGGTCCATTTTGCTTTCTGCTTTTCGCGCAGCTGTGTGCCGTATTCTGAAACTCTGGCTTGGTTCTGTCCGTGCTGGCCAGGAGCGTAATTGCGCTTCATCAAGACCTTGGCGTCCTTGTTGGTAAAGGCTTCCCCAAATCTTCGAGCTTTTCTTACTTTTGGTCCGGTATATCTTGCCATATTAGACCCTTCGTACTTTCTTTGATCTTACGCCGCCGTGAGGAATTGGAGTCTGATCTTTAATAGATAAAACGATTAAGCCTGAACCCTGCAATGCGCGGATAGCTGATTCTCTTCCGGAGCCAATGCCTTTTACAAAAACATCAACTTCAGCCAGGCCGCGATCTTTAACACGCTGGATTGTATCTTCCATAGTTTTCTGGGCTGCGTAAGGCGTTGATTTCTTGGAACCTTTAAATCCGACCAAACCAGCAGTACCCCAAGAAATTACATTTCCGGTTCCGTCAGTAATAGTGATGATTGTATTGTTGTATGTGGATTGCACATAAACACGGCCTCTAAGGACCTTAACCTTAGCGCTCTTTTTCTTCTTAGGAGCCGTAGCTGTAGCTGTTGCGCCTTCTGCTGCTGCGGTAGCTGCGACTTCCTTTGGAGTTTCTTCAGTTTTTGCTGGTGTATCTTCCATATTCTATAAATATTCCGGATTAGGTCTTTTCTGCTGACTTCTTGCGTCCTGAACCTGCGGTCTTTCTGACATTGCCCCTGCGAGTTCTGGAATTAGTCTTAGTGCGCTGACCACGTGCCGGCAAACCTTTAATGTGTCTGATGCCGCGGTATGAACCGATTTCTTTCAAGCGCTTGATGTTCAACATGATCTGCTGGCGCAGCTGGCCTTCTACTTTAAATTTCTTTTCAATGTAATCGCGCAGCTTGGCAAGTTCCGGTTCAGTTAAGTCTTTGGTGCGCTTGTTCGGGTCAATTCCGGTTTCGCTCAAGATTTTTTTTGAAAGCGGCAAACCCACGCCGTAAATGTACGGCAATGAAGCTTCGATTCTTTTTTCATTTGGAATATTTATTCCTGCGATACGTGCCATAGTTATCCTTGTCTCTGTTTATGCTTTGGGTTCTTTGGGCAAATAACGTAAAGCTTGCCCTGTCTGCGGACGATTTTGCAATCTTTGCACATTGTTTTGATGCTGGATCTTACTTTCATGGCTTTACCTGTCTGATTATTGATTATCTAAGTCTTCGGATTATTCTGCCGCGATTCAAATCGTACGGCGTCACTTCTACTATTACTTTGTCGCCTGGCAGAACTCTAATCTTATTCACTCGCAGTTTTCCTGCGATGTGAGCCAAAATTACCTGTCCGGAATCGAGCTGAACGCGAAAAAGAGCATTCGGCAGGGTTTCGACGACCTTGCCGTCCAGCTCAATTGTTTCTTTGTTTTTACCGGACTTTCCTAAGTCTTGAGCGCTGGTAGAAATACTATTTTCGAATAAATTCTAAGTCCCAAACATTTTAACAAAAGGCCTTGGCAATGTCAACAAAGCAGGAGCCTAAAATCCCCATATTCTCCCTGGCCTATGGTTATTGTGCTATATGCATCTGGCTTGTGACATAAACCCGGCCTGAAAAGCGCGGAACGCTCTTAACCCAGAATGGCTTAAAAGAGATGTCTACCCCATCTATATCAGGGTTAGACAGCAGCAATTCCTTCAGTTCTGTGGCTGATTTTCCGTTCATATTCGAAGATATGCCGGCAGTATCAATTTTAGCCGCAACCAGGCTTTCAAAATGGACATTGATCACGCCGGTGCCGCTGTTTAGATCATAGTTCTTGAAATCAGGAGTAATCTTTTCCTGCGAGCCGCTGACCAGATATCTACCGGCATCAAGCGTTAGGTTGATGCGCTGTTCTACCATTTTCTGCAGATCGTCCGAAGAAAACAGCAAAGCTTGAATACGCGCGCTCATTTGTCCTGTGAAGTTTAAAGACTGGTCGCCAACTTTTTTATCAAAGCTAGAACTTTTTACCTGATAGGTTGAGCCCGACTTCAAAAGTTCCAAGCCTTGAGTGGTTGCTAAATTATCTTGCGCTGCTCTAAAAATACTGTCAGTTAAATCTTTGGTGGCAGAATCCAGATCGCTTTGAGTGATAGAGGTGCTCAATCGCGATGTTCCGGATTGGATTGGGTCAATATTTTTTGCCCAAAGGATTGTTGGCTGAGTGCCTAACACCTGATTGTGAATTTCAAAACGAGTGCCGCCGGAAAGATTTGAGTCCTCCCCTGCCTGGTCAGCAATAATATCTACAAGCGGAATAAGCGTGGATGGCTGGGGGTCTTTTGTCCCGGCAACATATTTTGTAGGCTTAATGCCGTTCACATCAGCTTTGAAATGGTAAACCTTGGTGCCCGCTGTCAGCGTCGTAGTATCTGCGCCAAGCTTTAAGGTCTTCGTGCCAAAGTTGTAAATCTGGACTTTGCCTTGGGCTTTAGTGCCGACATTGACCTGGCCTTTGGCATCATATTGTTTGGTTAGCGATTGGTCCTGGTCATAAAGTTTGCCGGGAATAACCAGCTGCTGCGAGTCAGCTTCTTTGGCATTCTTATCTATTGTGATCTGGAAGTCACGGACTATTGGCTCAGTTCTGGCATAGACAATAATATCCGCTTCTGGCAGGACAACAGTATAAAGTAAAATTAAAACTATCAGCGCGGCCAGGATTCCAATTTTTAAAAGGCGCGGGCCGAGTTTACTCTTTTCTTTACCGCCCTGCTCGGCCTGATTTAACTTCAGCCGCTTGCGCGAAGATCGTGCTTGCGCTGGTTCAGGTTCTGGTTCTGGAAAGAACTGAGATTCTAAAGGAATGGCTGCTGGAGCTACAAACTCAGGCGCCGCTTCCTCAACGGGTTCTGGAACCGGCTTGTGCGTAAAAAACTTCTTTGGTGCAGGCTTAGCCGCATGCGGCAAAAGGTTGTGGTGCTTTCGCTCTGGCCGGATTTGTTCTGGTTCTGGTTGCTCTAGTTCAAGTTCTTCTTCTGGCTCTTCGGCTATTGGTTCTGGAATAGGTCTGAGCACTTTGGCTGGCGCTGCTGGTCGTACTTGTCTGCTTTGAACCGGGCGCAAAGTTTTGCCGCGCTCACCTTTTTTGACCATGTCTACGGACGGACCGCCGCGCCGCAATGCTTCAAACCCCTTTATTTCAAAGCCGGCTCTGCGGCCCATTGCCTGGCCGCGCGAGTCCATGGTCAGGATCGCAACATCCTTACCCATATTTTCAGTTTCCTGCTTGAGCAACTGCAGATTTTTTGGATCGCTGAACAGCAGTGCCTCTTTTGGCAAAACTAAAGTAATATCCTGGCCTCGAATGGCCCGGATTTTTTTCAGGATGCGGGTGACATCGTCATCAATATTTAGATAAAGATTGAGCATAGCTAGCCTTTAAATCCTTTGCGTTTTTGCCAGGAGATTTTTTTAGAATTTTCGACTTGCGGCTGGTCAAATGGATCTACATCGCGCAGTACTGAAGAGTAAACCGCATACATCTGCCAAAATGCTATAAACTGTCCAATACTAACCGGATCAATAACCTCTAGATTTAGCGAAATTACGGGAATACTTTGGATTTTGGCGTCCTCCAATGTCCCATTATACTCTGAGTGCATTGAAAATGACAAAGGTATTTTATTAAGATTTGCGAGCGTGCCGTCTTTGATCGCAATGTCCTGAATTTTGGGAGGAACTACTGTTGGTTCATCAGCGCGAAATGTATCCAGTTTGATAAAAAATCCTGCAATATTTTTCCTGCCGCCAAAAAATCTTTGATTAGTATGATGCTGGCTTTCCGGCGCTTCATGCGCAAAATATGTTTGGCCTTTCCCAGCTTTGCCAAAACTTTCGTGGCATAATTGCACTATCAAATTGGAAAACGCAAACATGTAATGCGAATAAAAAGGCATGAACACATCCACAATGCCTTGCTGTTCCAGCGAATAAAATGCCTGCGCAGCCTGCATCGCCAGATTATCCTGATTATATTTTGCGAACATTGTGCTGGCGCCTTTGTACAAAGCTTCAACATCTATGCCGCAGATCGCTGCTGGCACCAAACCCACCTCAGTAAATGCGGTATAGCGCCCGCCAATATCCGGGTGCGGAATTATTTTCGCATTGTACTGTTTGCCGATCTGCTCCAAGGTTGAGCCGGCGCCGGTGACAAACAACAAAGAATAATCTACAAAATGCATTAGCGCTTCAATCTGGGTAACAGTTTCGCCGGATTTGGAAATGGCAATGACCAAGGTTTCGTGTTTTGGCAACTGCTTTTTCAAAGCCAAAATATATTCCGGATCCGTAGTAGAAAGTACGAACACATTTTTTTGGGTTGGGAGCGCCTGATATATTCCCATGAAACTGGTGACGCTGCCGCCGTGGCCGATCAGCAAAATATTCTTGAACATGCCAAATTCCTGCCAAAGAGCACGCAAACTTTTGAAGTCAGGCTGGTATGACAAAAAAGGCGCAACCGGCAAGTCGAGCTTTTTTGTTTCAAACTTGGGAATGTTCGTGAAATCAAGATTCATTTTAGGGTTCGATTGTAGCTTTAATCCTTCTGACTCCGGCTGATACAGCCTCTTCTTTGGAGATCTTAAATTTGCCGATTTCGGCGGTGTTCTGGACATGCGGTCCGCCGCAAAATTCTCTGGAAACAGCTGAGCCGTCTTTTGCCATTATAGTATATACGGAAACAACATCGCTATATTTTTCGCCAAACAGGCCAATAGCTCCAAGTTCACGGGCTTTTTCAAGCGGCATGCTTTCCTTTTTCACTTCCAAGCCCTGGCTGATCCAGCCATTAACTAAATCTTCAACCGATTTAATTTGTTCGGGTGTCATCTTTTGCGGGTTGGGAAAATCGAATCTGGTGCGTTCAGCTGTGATATTGCTGCCGCGCTGCTGGACATGATTGCCTAAAACTTTCAGCAGTGCTGCCTGGAGCAGGTGCGTTGCGGTGTGCAGCCGCACTACCTTCTCAGAATGGTCTGCCAGTCCGCCTTTGAAAGTTCCGGCTGACGCGGTGCGGGATAAATCTTGATGTTTTTTAAACTCTGTTTCAAATTCTTGCCGGTTAATTTTTACCCCTTTCTTCTCCGCAAGCTCCTGGGTTATTTCCCATGGGATCCCAAACGACTGGAACAAATTAAAGGCATCTGTGCCGCTGACCGTCTGGAATTTATCGAACTCGCGCAGCCCGCGTTCCAAAGTCTGGCCGAATTTTTTTTGCTCATCCAAAATAGTTTGCTCGATAATCTGTTTCTGAGTCTGCAGTTCTGGATAGGCTTGGCTGTAAATTTTCATAACTTCCTCAACTGTTCGCTGCATCCAATCGCCGCTTGCTCCAAGCAGCTGGGCGTAAACCATAGCCCTGCGCAATAGTCTGCGCAAAACATAGCCGCGGTCTTTATTAGTTGGAGTCACACCGTCACTAACCAAAAACACGGCGGCGCGAATATGGTCAGCAATAATTCTAAAAGCCCTGGCATCTGCGCCACCGTACGTCTTTCCGGATTTCTGTTCAAGTACGCGGATCAACGGAGCGATTAGATCGATTTTAAAAATATCAGGCTGGTCATTAACTGCGGCGGCAATGCGCTCCAGGCCGCCGCCAAAATCCACATTCTTCTGGGCCAGCGGCTCAAAACCTTTTTCGGTTTTCTGGTATTGCATAAAAACATTATTGCCGATTTCCAAAAACCTGCCGCAATCGCAGTTAACATGGCATGGCTGGCTCTTGAACTCTGAATTTTCATGCAGCTTCAGCCCAGCGCCAAAATCCCAGAACATTTCAGTATCCGGGCCGCCAGGCTCGCCCACCGGCATCTGGGAAGGCAGACCGGCGCGTGACCACCAATTCTTGGTTTGGTCGTAATAAAAAATGCGGCCCTGGCCCATGCCATCGCGCTCGGCAAAATCTATGATCTTGGCAGATATGCCCTTGGCCTGCAACAGTTCCTGCCAAATCAGCGCCGATTCTTCATCGCGAGGGATATTTATTTCCGGGCTGCCGCGGAATACTGTGAAGTATAAACGATTCGCATCCAAGCCAAGTTCGCCTGTTAAAAATTGGAGCATCCATTCGATCTGCTCTTTTTTAAAATACCCGCCATTTTTTTCATCGCCCAAAGACCAGTTGCCGAGCATTTCAAAAAAAGTGGTGTGGCGATTGTCACCAACCTCATCTATATCTTGAGAACGAAAAGATTTTTGCGAATCCGCCAAGCGCACTCCTTGCGGATGTTTTGCGCCTAGCAAAAAAGGAATCATCGGTTGCATGCCTGAACCGGTAAACAAAGTGGTTGAATCGTTTTCAGGCACGAGCGAAGCAGAAGGCACAATTGCGTGCCCTCTGTTCTTAAAAAAATCCAAATATTTCTGGCGTACCTCTTTGGAGTCCATGTTATTTCAATAAGTCCAAAGCTTTAGTCATTTGCGCATCAGTGCTTGATGCCGGCTCTCCTGCGGCCAGGTCAACTTTATAATCCGGATCAAGACCGTTGTGATTCAAATTGACGCCTTTTGGAGTCAGCCATTTTGCGATAGTGACTTTCAGCGCGGTTTTGAAAGGAAGATTTACCAATTCTTGCACAGACCCTTTGCCAAAGCTCTTGGTGCCAACAAGCTTAGCCTGCCCGTTATCGCGCAGCGCTCCTGCCAGAATTTCCGCTGCCGAAGCTGTGCCGCTGTTAGTAATTGCTACTGTTGGAATGTCGTGCAAAGTGTCATTACCCTTGGCGTTGTATTTCTGGACTGTTCCATCCGAATGCTGTTCGCTTACTACCAAAGAGTTTGGAGTCACCCAGTAAGATGCTATTGAGATTGCGGCATCTAAATAACCGCCTGGGTCATCACGCAAATCGACCACTATCCCCTGCACTGATTTGCTCTGGGCATCTATTGCCGCCTGGCGGAACAGATCCACTGTGTCATCGCCAAACTCACTGATCGAAATTATTTCAATCTTCTTATTGTTAACTGTCTGAGTTGACCACTTCACGCTGTTGACGTTGATAGTGTCGCGCGTGATCGTGAACTCCAAAGGCTTGTCAGCGCCGCTGCGGGAAATTTGTAATTTAACTGTAGTGCCTTTTTTGCCGCGGATCTTATCGACCGCCTGCTCTAACGTAAATTGAGTGGCATCCTGTCCGTCGATTTTCAAAATCGCATCGCCGGAAAGAAGTCCTGCTTTTTTTGCAGGGCTGCCGTCTAGCGGCGAAACAATAATTACGTGATTATCTTTCAGGCCGACTTCCGCGCCAATACCCTCAAAGGAACCGGACAGCTGGGTTTGAAAACTGGCGTACTGGTCAGGATCAAAGAATGTGGTGTAGGGATCGCCAGCTGCTGAAACCAGGCCTGAGACTGCGCCGTACAAAAGTTTCTGCTGGTCTAGAGGCTTATCAATATATTTGGTGTTCAAAGCATCCAGCGCCTGCCAAAGCAAGCTGTAATCAACGTCTTTTGGCGACTGGTTCTGGTTAACGATCTTGAAGTCATGTCCGCTGTAAGTGTACCCTTTGGCTCCCATTTTGAGCCCGCCAAAAAATGAACCGCCGGCTACGACGATTAAAATCAGAATATAAGCGATAGTTTTTTTCATTGACATGGGTTTATTATAAAGAGTTTCCCCCGGTAAATCAAAACACGACCTTCATCAAAAGACCTACTTACTGACAAATTTTTGTTTGCGGAAAAGATTGCGCAGATAGAGCAAAGAAAACCTGACCCAGATCGCCAAATAAATTATTGGCGCCAGCAGCCAGTAGCTGCGAATATAATGCTTCACAAAGAAAATCCACATTGCCTGATGAAAGGCGTACAAAGCTTTGGTGGAAACCTTGCTGGATGATGAACCTTTGTAATGGTATGCGGTTACTTTTGGATAATAAACAACTCGGTATCCGGCGTGCTTGATCCTGTAGCATAGATCAATATCTTCGCCGTACATGAAAAAATCTTCATCCAACAGGCCAACCTGATTCAAAATGGATCGGCGGGTCATTAAGAAAGCGCCGGAAACTGAATCCACCTCTGTTTCCTGGTCCTCGGGCAAATAAGTCAGGTTATACTTGGCAACGAACTTGTTATTCTTAAAAATTTTGCTCAGGCCGGAAATGCGCATCAGCGAATTGAACGGGCTTGGGAAACTTCGGCGCGAAGCTAAATCCAGTTTGCCATCCGCTTTGACTAGTTTGGGAGTAATCACTCCGATGTCCTCTCGCGTTTCCATTTGGATCAAACATTCATGCAAGGTGTTTGGTTTAAGCTCAGTGTCAGGATTTAGCAGCAGAACAAATTTTCCTGCAGCATGACTGATTCCCAGATTATTAGCCTTTGAAAAGCCTGTATTCTGGTTTTCAATTAATTTCACCTGGGGAAATTCTGTTCGAACCATTTCTGCGGTGCCATCCTGCGAATCGTTATCTACGACTATCACTTCAAAGGACCGCTCGATTTTGGAGTCAAAAATAGAGCGCAGCGTAACGCGCAGTTTCTCCTTATTTCTAAAGGCGACAATGATGATTGATAAATGCATGGCGTTACTTAAACCACTTACTGATTTCTTTTGAACTTACTACCCGTTTTTGCTGGATCAGCTTGCGCTTTTTTAAGATATTGGGAAGCAACCTAAAAAATACTGGCACGGCACCTAATGTCCGCGGCTCAAAAACAACAATGTACCCAAGCATCGCGGTTTCGCGCAATATAATGAACGGTAAGCCTTTCCACAAATTCCAGCCAAAATCATTTTTGATGATCATGAATAGATGATTGCGCCAATTCCATCTGCGGATGTTCAGTGAAAATTTGGCATGATGCTTGGCAAAAGCTATTGGATCTTTGTAGCCTCTCTGTGTTTTTCCCGCAACCCTGCTATGCTCTACTACTGCTTCCGGAACGTAGACGCACTCAAAGCCAAGAAGCCTTAAGCGCCAGGCCAGATCAATATCCTCCCAGTACATAAAAAAATCGGTGTCAAAATATTCATTTAAGACCTTGGCTTGGGCAAGCGCGCTTTTTCTATAAACTGCAGCAGACCCTGAGACGCCAAAGACTCGGCGCTGCTGGTCATACTGGCCATGGTCAACCTCCAGCTGTCCCCGTTCCTGGGCTCTGCGCGTTCGTCCTATCACCACACCGGTGCCATCTAAAATCAGCTCGCCGCTATTTGAGCCAGGTTCGCTTTGAGGCTTGATCATCTTGCCGGTTGCAGCCGCTACTTTAGGATCATTAAAAGCCTTAGAAATATTTTCTAAAAATCCGGGATGCAAAATCGCATCGGGATTAAGCACCATCAGAAGCTCTGAATCTGTTTCGTCAAAAAATTTATTATGACCGGCTGCGTAGCCCAGATTAGCCTTGTTATCTACGGCTCTAAAATTTGGCCGCCCAGAATACTTTTGGGAGATCGATTCAAATAGCCCATTCTTTGAACCGTTGTCGCTAAAGGTCAATTCAAAATTCTGATATTGCTGGGCAAGGACCGCATCGATGCACTTGGCAATATCTTCAGGCTGATGATTGTAGCCAATCAAATTAATGCTAATTCTGGGACTGGACATGTTTTGAACCATCTTTCATGATGTTGGCCGCAAGCGCCAGCATAATAAAGTAGTAAGTTAAAACCCTATCGTTAAAAATCGTGGCGTCAAAAACAAGATATGCGAAAAGCCAAACAACGTACAGGCCGACATTCACCGCAAAAAAAGCATAACCATCTTCTGAGTACAAATAATGGCTTTTGAAATATTTCCAGAACGCTTTAAAAACATCCCACATATATATGAGGAAGAAAGCCAGACCAATAAAACCTGTCTCAGCCAGCAAATCAAGATAAAGATCGTGGGCTGTAATATACTGCTTTGGCAGATTGAAGCGCTGGTCTTTTTCCTGCGCCAGCTGATCATAGCTTCCAACCGGATGATCTTCCAGTGAAACTATAAAATCACCAAAGCCGGTGCCGAGCAGCGGGTGCTGCGCTGAATACTTCAAAGTTTGGACCCAGATTTCCAGGCGGCCTTTGTTTGACGATTCCTGCAAGTCATAAATGCTTTCCGCGCGTGTCAGGAAATTCCCGCTGTTTTTATTCTGAATGTAATAGGTCAGCCGCTGGACCAAAGGCGAAATTAAAATAAACACGAAAAATAAAATAATCGGAATGGAAAGTTTTTTTGCCATAGCCCGGCCCTGATGCCGGAAATATAAATAGACGAGCAGGGCAATTGGCGCCAGTATTGCTGCCCAGACTCCGCGGGTACCGGACAAAACCAGCGCGAGCGAAGCGAGCGCTATGTAAACCCAAAGCCAAATTTTCTGCCAGCGTTTTTGTGCAAAATATATTAAGCTGGCTGCAAATGGAATTGAAAACAGCGCGACAACAGCAAAGGCATGCGAGTCAGGCAAAACTGAAAACATCCGCAAGCTCGGCGCTTGGCCAGCCGCAAAAGAAAACCAAGAGTTGGAATAAATCAGAGTGTTGGACAATCCTTGGCCATAATAAACTTTAGAAATCATCGTGGCCCAGTACTGCCAAAAATAATATGTGGAGGTGCTGAACGTCGCGCCAAACTGGACGTAACCTAGCAAAACAATAGTGGCTAGCGAAGCAAACGTATATTTAATCGCGCGCAGAAGGCTTTGCCTGCTTACAACCGTGTTCAGCGCCAGGATATAAATTAAATAAATATTAATGACAAACAACAGCTTTTTTAACCCTATGGTTTTAAACTGCTCGCCAAAAATAGAGATAATGATCAGCAAAAGCAGCGGAAAAAGAAAACGATCCCATTCAAAATATCTGATCTGCCTAAGTTTCCCCTGCTTCCAGGAAACGTAAAGAAATTTTAAAAACACGGCCGCAAAAGCAATGCGCCAGGAAGAAAGCGAATCAAACTTGGAGTTTGGAACAGCCAGATAAAAAGGCAGTGAAAGGATAATGCTGTACAGTCCATACTCTGAATCAAGCACTAGCGCCAGCAAAACCTGCAAACCCAGATTGACGTAAACAATGCTCTGCGGCCAAACTCCTATTGCAATCAGCAAAACGGAGAAAAGCTGGTATACAAAAAATACCACCAGCAGAAAGTTTTTGTTGTACAGTTGTTTATAAGACATGGCTGGTGAGTACGCTTAAAGTTTGCTGAGCACATTTCTGCCAGGTGAAAGACGCCAGGCGATCAGTGCCGCGGGAAATCAAGGTGGCGCGCAGCTGGGCATCATTGACTCCGCGAATGATTGCGTCTTTAATTTCCGCAATACTGTTTGGATTGAAATACACAGCCGCATCCCCTGCTACTTCAGGAAGCGATGAAACATTGGAGCTGGCAACCGGCACCTTAGCGGCAAAAGCATCCAATATCTGAAGTCCAAAACCTTCGTAAAAAGCCGGCTGAACCAGAAGCTCAGCTTTGTGCAGCAGCGCAAACCTGTCATGGACATAGCCAAAATAAATTATCTGCGGATGCGTTTTAATTTTTTCCATGATCTGGTCATACATCCAGCCTTTGCCGCCGGCAATGACCAGGCTGTGTTCGATGTTGTCGCCATTAACCAGATCAATGTAAGCATCGATCAATCCGGATATATTTTTTCTAGGCTGCAGCGTACCAAGATATAAAATAAATTTCTGGGGTAGATTATTAATTTTCTCCATTTCCGCTTTGTATACCGCGCCGTGCTCGCGATCCTCAAACATTTCATTCTTGTCAAAACCATGATGCACCACGCGGATCTTTTCGGCCTTTATTTTATAGCGCTCCAGCAAATCTTTTTTGGTCTGCTCCGACACCGCAATTATATTTTTAGCAAAAATACAGGCGTACCAGGTTGAAAAACGCAAAAAATTTCTGGTGAAAGGCTTGAATGTCTCAGGATAAAAAGCCCAGGCTATATCATGGATCGTCACCACCGAATTCTTGGGATGCACTATCGGCAGAGCTGAGGCCATAATAAAAAGCACATCCGGCTTGCGCCAGATCATTTCCCAGGAAATGCGCAGCTGGGTCCAGAAGATCGGAAAAGGCATTACTTTGTACTTGAAATTGGCAGGCAGTTTTTTTATCCAGTCTTGGGGCTCGCTGCGCAGATACAAAATATAATCGTTCAGCTTGTCCGCTTCTGCCAAAGCAAGAATCAGGCGCTTGGCATAATGCTCAACGCCCGTTGGATTTTGAATATTTGCGCGCTCGGCTTCGATTCCAATTTTCATAGGTTATTGCACTGTCTCTTGATTGACCGAGACCTGGCTCCTGGAAAGCAATCGCTTGATTCGATCCAGGTCTGTGCGCTCAAAGAAACCGCTGAGCAGAATCAGCACCGCATATGCCACGGCGCCTAGCGGCAAGGTCATATATATAGGATGGAAGCGGAATGGATACAATATTACAGCCATCAGAGCTGCAGCTAGCACAGGTTTAATAAAGTACCTGAAAAATCGAAAAGATACAATCCGGGTGTTCACGAAATAGAAATACAATCCGGCCTGGGTCAGCTCTGAAAACACAGTCATAAATGCAGCTGCCTTAAAACCATAATGCGGAATAAGCAGCAGGTTGCCGATTGAATTAACAAAAATATTGGCAAAAGTTATCCAAGCAGCGATACGGGTCAGCTTATTGATCATGATGCTGTTAACGGCCGCGTAAATAAACAAGATTGCTGAACCAAAGACCAAAATTTGCAAAGCCGGGAAACCGGAATAAAAACTAGGGCCAGCCACGAGCAAAATAAGTTTAGGCGCCAAGACCACGCCGCCAATCGCCAGCGGTACAGCGAGCGCTATCATGTACCTGGTGTAGTTCTTCAAAGCATCGCGTACTGAAGGCATCCCATCCGGATCTTTAAGCCTTGCTTTCCAGCACATTGGGATCCTAAGCTTAGAATTCCACGTGGACAAGTTGTCGCG
>JADMIO011385292.1_pt1 | contig 96201 bp, 101 predicted proteins | sample 8958161 | NCBI WGS metagenome assembly JADMIO01 (sample SAMN16585339, study PRJNA669376) | soil metagenome | isolation source: Crop rotation soil | place: USA: Cullars Rotation, Alabama | collected 2011
ATTACAATCAACGAAAACGAAGACGTCGGATCAACGAAAACGATGGGATTACAATTGACGAAAACGAAGACGTCGGATCAACCAAACGAAGACGTCGGGATTACAATCAACGAAAACGAAGACGTCGGATCAACCAAACGAAGAAGTTGGGATTACAATCAACGAAAACGAAGACGTCGGGCTACACCCGACGCTGGTGTCTGGCGCCGCTTCGCGGCTTTTGGAGCACCAGAGAATTGATGATAGATGAGATCTTGCCAAAACGGAGCGTCGCAAATCAAGATGAATAATGATTCTGCGGCTGGTTCAATAAAAAACTGCAGGGTCTCAATTCCTAACAATCAAGGAATCATCGAAACAATCTTCCGATAAAGCAAACCGAAGTGTAGAAATTCGTCCTGATTCCATCAGATTTAGGAATTTGGCAGGAAAGATTTTCCTATGAAGCGAATTCTCTCCTGCCTGCTGGTCTTGTGTTTTTCCGCGTCCATAGCCCAGGCGCAACTGAGTGAAGCCGACAAACTTAAAACACTGCTGTCCACCGAGAATAAGGATACGGTAGCCTGGCTCTACACGGGTATCGCAGCAATCGGACTCAACCAGGGTTTTCTGCATAACTGGGCGGCAGGAGGTGAAGTTGCTTCCCTTGCCATTGACGGGCTGTTCACCGGGAATCTCGTTCGGCTGCACCACAAGCATTACTGGGGCAACACGCTGGACGCCGCCTACAGCCTTTTTTATGCGTATTCGAACAATTTCGTCCCGCGCAAGGTCAATGACCGTCTCGACTTCACGTCTAAGTACGGATACCGGCTGGACACAAATAAGGGTTTTTACCTGACAGGTTTATTCAACTTCCGCTCTCAGTTTACTTATGGATATGATTATAGTATCCCGGATTGGGAGCGGCAGCCTGTTTCCAACTTTCTGTCTCCTGGGTACCTGACGCTCGCTTTAGGTATGGAGTATCGGCAAGGCACAATTCTGTCCCTGTTTTTCTCTCCTGCTGCGCTCCGGTTTACGTTTTGCGACAAGCGGTATACGACGCTGTATCAGGATGGAGCCTTTGGAGTTCCCTATGGCGAGACTTCCCGCACCGAGTTCGGCGCATATTTCAGCGGTCGCTTCGTGAAGGATCTGTCGAAGAAAGTACTTTTCAAGTCGCGGCTGGACTTGTATATGAACTACCTGGCTAAGGACAAAGTTGATTCGGCGGGTCGGGTGGTCACGCATGATAATCCCGGCAACGTGGATATATTCTGGGACAACCTCCTGGCGGTAAAGCTGAATAAGCTCTTAACTGTAAATGTGACGTTGACGACTATCTATGATAATGACGTTCCGTACCGCTCCGAATATATAGACCCAGCCAATCCCAATGTGCTGATACCCAAGGAAGAGCCCGGTGAGGAGCTTGGCTGGTGGCAAATCCGGGAGCTGGTGTCGTTTGGGATTACGTACAAGTTCTGACCTGTAGCGCCCGGTCGCTGGCATTTCGAAGCAATACTGCGTGGGTGAGTAGCGGCCGGTCTCTTCGGCAGGTTAGGGAAGGGACAGTGTACCGCGTATAGCTGTAACTTCGCCCTCCGGTCGGGGAAAAATCCAAATAATTCCCACCTTTTGGCATTTGTAAGGAAATTCTCCTTACTTTTGCGCTCCCGATAAAAATATTTAGAAAAGGTCCACTAATGCCTACTATACAGCAACTCGTTCGTAAAGGCCGCACTGCACTTGAGACCAAGAGCAAGTCCCGCGCCCTGGACGCATGCCCGCAACGCCGTGGCGTTTGCACCCGTGTTTACACTACTACACCTAAGAAACCAAACTCCGCTCTGCGTAAGGTAGCTAAGGTGCGTCTCACCAACAAGATCGAGGTTATCGCCTACATCCCGGGTGAAGGCCACAACCTGCAGGAGCACTCTATCGTGCTGATCCGCGGTGGTCGTGTTAAGGACCTTCCGGGTGTACGTTATCACATTGTTCGCGGCGCACTGGATACTGCTGGTGTTAAGGACCGTAAGCAAAGCCGTTCTAAGTACGGTACCAAGCGCGAAAAGGCTAAGAAGTAATTGATCTCGGACGCGTTTCGCGAAAGAAGTCTTTTAATAATCAAGAATTCAAAAATTCCGGTCCGCCCGGTTTTCACTATTAGAGATGAGAAAAGCACAAGCTAAAAAGCTGCCCTTAGCGCCAGATCCGCGCTTTAATGATAAGATGGTTACCCGTTTTGTAAACTGCCTGATGATCGGTGGTAACAAGAGCGTGGTACTCACTGCCTTCTACAACGCCATCGACAAGGTGAGCCAAATGACATCCGAAGAAGGATACGAAGTTTGGAAGCGTGCCCTGGCTAATGTAACGCCTGGCGTAGAAGTTCGTAGCCGCCGTATCGGTGGTGCTACCTTCCAGATCCCGACGGAAGTACGTCCGGATCGTAAGATCAGCCTGTCAATGAAGTGGCTGATCCGCTACGCTCGTGAGCGCAATGGTAAGACCATCGCTGACAAGCTGGCGAATGAAATCGTAGCAGCTTCCAAGGGTGAAGGTGCAGCAGTGAAGAAGAAAGAAGATACGCACCGCATGGCTGAAGCCAACAAGGCGTTCTCACACTTCCGGGTATAATGAACCTTTTGGAGAGGTTGGAAACAACGTCTCTATCAAATATTTTTTCGACAGGCCGTCCCAAAAGGGCGGCCTGTTTCGTTTGGCAGGGTAATGACGTTGCTCGCAACGTCTTCAAGAACCCAAGATCGACCTTTGAGAGGCACGATTTGATGCGGTGAGGGGAGGCGTTTTGTTGTGGTGGGGGGAGACGAATGTTGTGGTGGAGGGAGACGTTGCGAGCAACGTCTCTACGGACCTAATTCATGTCAGATTCCAGGAAGCCGATGTTCGCGCATGGTTCGATCTGGTCTTTGTACTCTTTGTAATACTCGTTCTCATCCGACTGTACAATATTCCGCAGGTAGTGGATGATCGCTGCCATGGCCGGGTTGCGGGCATGTTTAAACTGAAGGCAACGTTCCAGCATTTGCGCACAGGCGGTATCTACATCTTCGGCATTTTCCAGGAACTGCATTTCCTGACTAATGAAATCGCGCACCTCGGCAATGATATCGGGACAACTGGGCTGGGGGTAAGTGATGAGGGTCTTCATGGCCGGGGGATTTAGGATTTATCGGATCGGCTTTTCAATTCATCTACGGAATCTGATGTAAAGATGGCTCCACTAAGTGCCGGAAAGTCCGGGATTTTTACCCTTTTGACCGGGGAAAACTACGGAAGATGGTCTACAGATGATATACGTCCGGTATTGATTTCCCTTCGTTGCCAGGATGAAACACTTTGACACACATCAAGTTCGTGCCATACTAACGTAATTGTTAACGGAAACGTCATAGAATTTGTAAAAACCCAATCACAAATTCACTATGCGCTCATTGCTTTCGATCTTGCTTTTTTTACCAACTGTTTGCTTTTCGCAGTCGCCCAAATCTCAGGCTGACCCGTACAAAATGGTAGATCGGAAATGGTCGGGCGACAAGAAAGCCTGCCAGTATCCGGCCTTCGTTACAGAGATCCTCAAGGGGCATTTTCAAAAGCTCGGCGATTACTATTCCTACGGAGACAGGCTTGCTGATTCGCTCAAACAGGCAAAACCGTACAGCGAGTACTTTTTGATGAAGCCTTTTTGGGTGGGGATTATTGCGCGGCAATCTGGGGACACCACGACGCTAACTGTCCTGGGTTACAAAGAGGATCCCGATTTCTCACTGGCAAATGCCTTCGACATTACTGACCACTACTGGAATTTCGAAGACTGGTACGTGCCGGTGTATAATACTCGTGAAGACCGCACATTCCGGATTGCTCCGTTCGCAGGTGAGCGTGAATTATTTAAGATCAGCTTTACCGGCCATGGCTATGCAGGAGAGAAGAGCTTTTTATTGAAGAATGAATGTTCTGTCTGCGAGCAGTAGCGGCACCATAAAGCCAATTGCATATCTTATGTGTCGATGAAAATCGTTGCCATTTCCCTCATTCTCCTCACGGCTTTTGGGATTGCTTTCGGACTGTATTTTTTCAGGTATGCCGCTGAGCCTGCTGTCTGGTATAATGACGAAACCGGGGTCACGCTTTTCGGATACGATAAGCAGCATGACCGTTGGCTAATCAATGAGGTTCGCGACTACGATCTCGGAATTGACGGGCCGCACATTTTCTATCATCCCGGTGGAAAGGCTGAAATAGTCTACGTCAAGGAAAGCGGAGAACGTTTCGGCTTGACGCGCGAAGCATTTAGACGCGATCGACATGACAGTCTTAAATGCATGGTGCATAATGTGGACCGCAATCTCTTTTCATTCAAACTAAAGGACAGCCTGACAACCGCTCCTTCGGTGTATCCCGCTCCTGGCAAGCTTTTGGCGATTTCCGACATCGAAGGAAATTTTCAGGCTTTTGCAAAGTTGCTGATCGGAAACGGTGTAGTAGACAAGAACCTGAACTGGATTTTTGGCGATGGACATTTAGTGCTCGTCGGCGATTTTATGGACCGGGGTGAGAACGTCACGCAATGTCTCTGGCTTATTTACAAGCTGGAAGATGAATCGAAGCTTGCCGGAGGCCAGGTGCATTTCATCCTCGGCAATCATGAGCAGTTGAATCTTCAGGGATCGATCAGTTACGTCGCGCCAAAGTATCGCCAGCTCGTACGGGATCTGAACATTCCTTACAAATCACTTTTCGATGCAAACACTGAACTGGGACGCTGGCTGCGCACAAAAAATGTCATTGAAAAAATCGGGGGCAATGTGTTTGTCCATGGTGGTATTTCCCCTGAAGTTGCGAGTATGCAAATCTCTATTCCAGAGATGAATGACCGCGTCCGAACAGCAATTGATGTGAAACAGGATCAGGTGGGTGAATCGGGGACGGGTTTGCTGCTCGGGCGAAAAGGCATACTGTGGTATCGGGGGCTGGTACAGGACTACAAAGACTACAAGCTTATCAGCAATTCAGCACTTGATACCGTGCTTAGCGCATTTCAGGCTGCGCGGATAATTGTTGGTCACACGATCGTGAATGCTGTATCGGCCGATTTTCAGGGCCGGGTGATTCGGCTGGACGTAAAGCATTCAGAAGGCAAGCCACAGGCGCTTTTTATCGAAGCCGAAAAGCTATACCGTACGGATGCTCAGGGAAATAAGGAAACGCTCTGAATGTTGGATTCAACCAAACAATCCCAGTTGTCCGGAAAGGTCGGGTTTCGATCCTTTTGATTTATTCGATGCCGAGGGAATATCATAGGGCACCGCCTGCATATTATCTTCCGGATAAACACCCAGCATTCCCCGGATCTCTTCTTCACTTGTTGCATTCAGCCATCGGTCCCAATTTTTTGGTTCGATCGGATGCGGCTGCCGTTGCTTCATGTTGTGGATTTCCGCCATCAGCGGATTAGCGTCCGTGGTAATGATCGCAAAAGTTCTTTTCCCGTCGCAGATGTCCCAGATAGCGGCGGCCGGAAAGAGCCCGTCTTTCAAGGACACATAAAACATCTGCTTCGTTTTCTTCTTTCCTTCGACGCGATGCTGGTATTCGTAGAAGCCGTCGAGCATAAGAATACATCGCCGTTCACGAATACTCCTTCTGAAAGTAAAACGCTCGAAAAGCCCTTCTGCGCGCGCGTTGAGCAAAATGCCGAGTTTGTCCTGCAGCTCTGGTTTTCCCTCCGCGGAGGCAGGGAGATAGCCCCATTCCATATCCAGAAATTGCGGCTCGGGATATTGAATGAGTGTCGGAAGGGTAGGGCGGTCATAGCCAAAGACCATTTCATCCATGCCAACGGTGACGCTTTCCACCACGTCTCCGAAAACGTCTTTCAACACTTTGCGGCTGGCAGGGCGGACGCGGTTGCACATGGTGCAAAGGTATTTCACGGAAGTTGGCAATCGGCTGGCTTTGGAGGGTTACTACCGACACTCACATCCTGAACGAACGAAGGCCTGCCCTGACGAAGGAAGGGGATCCGTCGGTGGGTGAGAAATGCTCAACGTAAAAGTGCACTTCATTGCGAGCGAAGCGAAGCAATCAAATACCCGGGCTTTTGATTGCTTCGCTTCGCTCGCAATGACGTCGACTTCGCTCGCAATGACGTCGGCTGCGCTCGGAATGGCGCTCTGGAATGAAGTATTGCCCAATGCAAATTGAAACGAGTAATGGCAGATTGTTTTACATTGTTCACCAATTCAATCCATATCCAATGCCTGATTATTCTGAATCCTTATTGAATCGACTCTCCGCGCCTGGTCCAAAGAAAATTCTCGCGCTCGACGGCGGTGGCGTCCGGGGCGCTGTCACGCTCGGTTTCCTCGGAGAGATTGAACGCGTACTCTCTGAACGTTACACGGAATTTGGTCTATCAAAAAAGGAAGACTTCCGTTTGCACCATTATTTTGACCTCGTTGGCGGAACAAGTACCGGGGCGATCATCGCTGCTTTGATTGCCGTGAAAGGCTGTTCAGTGGCGGAAATGAAGGACCTCTATAAATCGCTGGGCAGGGATATTTTCAGCGATCACGGAGGCGTGAAAATTCTAGGAAAGCAGATTTACACAAAGAACAAGTATGATTCGCAACCACTTAAAAATCAGCTGAAGAAGATGTTTGGCGATGCCAGGCTCGGTGATGAGAACAACAAAACCGGGCTTTGTGTAGTTACCAAGCGCCTCGATACATGCAGTACATGGCCGGTGACGAATAATCCCAAATCAAAGTACTTCGAAAAGAACCGGTTTTTCGTTCGGGATATCGTCAGGGCGAGCACCGCTGCCCCCAGTTATTTCAATCCTGAAATTATCAACGTAGGAGAGAACGTCGAAGGAGTTTTTGTGGATGGAGGATTGAGCATTATGAATAATCCATCGCTACAGCTTTTCCTGGTGGCTACTTTGAAAGGATTCAAGCTGGAATGGGAACCGGGCGAGGACAATATGTTCATCGTGTCTGTCGGCACTGGAAGAAGAACTTCGAGTCTGATCGGTAAGAAATGGAAGAATCCTAATCTCCTCGATATCGCGCAGCAGGCGCCTGAACAGTTTATGAGTGATGCCAGCGAGTTAGTCGAGCTCATGATGTACTACATCGGAAAGGGTAAAGGTCCGCGACGCACAATCGATCGTGAGGTTGGAGACCTGGCGGAAGACACGATGTGCGGCCGAAAGGGATGCAGCTATCTGCGGTACAATTTGGAGATCGTCAAAGAGGAATTGGAAAAGATCGGAATGACCGGCCTGAGTGATGATACAATTGATTCGCTCATCGAAATGGATCTTGCGGACAACGTAGATAAGCTGATTGAATTGGGAGAAAAGGCAGGGAAGTTCTATGTTCAGAAAGAGCATCTGGAATTTGGAAAACAGCCCGCGTGACGTCTTCGGATTTCGTTTCGCTAAATGATCTTTATGGACTACAAGTTTGAAACGCCGGTTCTTGCTTCGATCGGCACTGATAAATATCGCTGCAGCATAACCTGGCGCAATGGCTCTTTTTATGCCGATGAGCCGGTCGATATGGGAGGCAAAGACATGGGCCCTGATCCATACACCCTGTTACTTTCTTCGCTGGCGAGCTGTACGCTGATCACGATGCGGATGTATGCAGACCGCCATGGCTGGGACATTCCGGAGATCCGCGTGGAGACGAACATGTACGAGGAAGAAAAAGATGGTGCGAAAGTCGCCGTGATCGATCGTGATGTCATCATTGATTCTGCGGCAACGGACGAGCAGAAAGTGCGCCTGCGGCAAATTGCGGATCATTGTCCTATTTCCCGAATACTGCACGGAGACTTGAAAATCCGCACATTTATGCAGCGGCAGGGAACGGAGGAGACAAAGCAGATCCTCTACGCCAATAAGGATATCGCCGTGGTCTGGAAGCCTGATTTATGCCAGCATTCCACGCGATGCTTCAAAGGGTTGCCCGAGGTTTTTGATCCGAAGGTGAAGAAGTGGATCAATCCTGAAGGCGCAAGCTCAGAGCGGATTATCGAGCAGGTGAAGCATTGTCCGTCTGGGGCGCTGTCGATTCGCAAACTTGAGCCTTAAATGCTTCGTTCCTCGAAACGGAGCCACTGTGGCGTCATTGCGAGGAACGAAGCAATCTGCACATTATCCTCTCGAAGCGCCCCAAAAGAAGCTTGTGCAGATTGCTTCCCTTTCTTCGTAAGAGCAGGCTGTGGATTCGCTTTGCTCAAGCTCCTCCAATGACGCCATGAGGGCGTCATACCAATAAGAAGTGTTCAAAAATGAGAAGGCGCAAAGCCATAATGCTTTGCGCCTTCTTTGCGCCCGTCCGGGCCTTTGCGTGAATTGATTTATTAATTATTCACCGCCGCGATTCCCGGCAGCTCTTTTCCTTCGAAGTACTCCAGCAGCGCGCCACCACCCGTGCTCACATAGCTCACCTTATCGGCGAAGCCAAATTTGTTTACCGCAGCAACGCTATCACCGCCGCCTACAAGTGAAAAGGCACCGTTGCTGGTCGCTTCGGCAACAGCCTCTGCGATGCACTTCGTGCCATGTTGGAAACGATCCATTTCGAATACGCCCATCGGGCCATTCCACAGGATCGTCTTGGATTCCTTCACAACCTTGCTGAACATATCGCAGGCCATCTGACCGATATCCAGACCCATCCATCCGTTCGGGATATCGTGATTCTGTGCCGAAGAAGTCTGGGCATCCGCAGCGAACTTGTCAGCGATGATCGAATCTGCGGGAAGGTGAATCGCAACACCCTTGGCCTTTGCCTTGGAAAGCAGTTCCAGAGCCATTTCCAGGCGATCATCTTCAACGAGCGAGTTGCCGATATTACAACCCTGAGCCTTCCAGAAAGTATATGCCATTCCACCACCGATAATGATATCGGTAGCGCGCTCGAGCAGGTTTTCGATGATCAGGATTTTGTCGCTCACCTTAGCGCCGCCGATGATGGCAGTGAACGGCTTTTGTGAATTGTGAAGCACTTGCTCGGCAGCCTTCACTTCGCCTTCCATCAGCAGACCAAACAGCTTTTTACCAGCGGGAAAATTGCTGGCGATGATCGCAGTCGAAGCATGTGCCCGGTGCGCTGTGCCGAAGGCATCATTCACATAGACATCTCCGAGGCGCGCGAGCTTTTCAGCGAAGCCTGCATCGCCCTTTTCTTCTTCCTTGTAATAACGAAGATTCTCGAGCACCAGAACTTCACCAGCCTTCAATTCCTGAGCCATTTGCAGCGCTTCATCGTTTCCTGCATCGACGGCGAATTTGACGTCGCGTTTCAGAAGTTTCGACAGATGCTCGGCGATTGGTTTCAAGGTGAAGTTTGCCAGCGTAAGCTCAGGCTTCTTCGCGATTTCTTTATGCGGACGGCCCAGGTGGCTCATCAAAACCACGCTTCCGCCGTCATCGAGAATTTTTTGAATAGTAGGCAGCGCCGCGCGGATGCGCGTATCGTCGCTGATCACGCCGTCTTTGATCGGCACATTAAAGTCAACACGAACCAGAGCGCGGTGGCCGGCGAAAGAGAAATCCTTGAAAGAGTTCATTTGTTTTAGAGGACTAGCTGACTAGTTTACTAGCTGGCTAGTGATGTTTTAAGTGAACGGTAAAGTAAACCGGGCGCAAGTTAGCTTACTAGCAAATTAGTTGACTCGTTGACTCGTTGACTCGTTGACTCGTTGACTCGTTGACTGGTGTACCCGTTGACTCGTTGACTCGAAAGGCCATGGAAAACAAAATTCCCAATCTTGTCTTTCTTAAAAGAATGACAGAGATTGGGAATTGTTTATGATGACTAGTCAACGTGTCAACGGATTAACGAGTCAACGATTGATTAAGCTGTCGAGTCAGCCAGTCAGCTATTACTTGCTGATCAGCCCCGCGAAGTACTTCACCGTGCGAACCAGCTGGCTAACATAGCTCATTTCGTTATCATACCAGCTAACAGTCTTCACCATTTGTTGATCGCCATTGCTAATCACCTTAGTTTGAGTTGAATCGAACAGGGAGCCAAAGCTGGTTCCGATGATGTCAGAGCTAACGATTTCGTCTTCGTTGTAACCGAAAGACTCATTGGCAGCGGCCTTCATCGCAGCGTTCACTTCTTCGATAGAAGTCTTCTTGCCGAGGATTGTGAACAGTTCAGTCAGTGAGCCAGTAACAGTCGGCACGCGTTGAGCGCCACCGTCGAGCTTGCCCTTCAGACTTGGCAGAACGAGGCCGATCGCCTTAGCAGCGCCGGTTGAGTTTGGAACGATGTTCTCGGCAGCAGCACGAGCGCGGCGGAGATCACCCTTCGGATGCGGAGCGTCCAGCGTGTTCTGATCGTTCGTGTACGCGTGGACTGTAGTCATCAGACCGGTAACGATACCAAATTTGTCTTCGAGTACCTTGGCCATTGGGGCCAGGCAGTTAGTTGTGCAGGAAGCGCAGGAGATAACGGTTTCAGAACCGTCGAGGATATCGTGGTTTACGTTGAAAACCACTGTCTTCATCTCGCCGGTAGCGGGAGCGGAGATAACTACACGCTTAGCGCCTGCAGTGATGTGCGCCTCAGCCTTTTCCTTATCCGTGAAGAAGCCGGTGCACTCGAGCACGACATCTACACCATGTTGACCCCATGGAATCTGAGCAGGATCCTTTTGAGCGTATACCTTGATGCTGTTTCCAGCTACGGTGATTGAATCGTCGCCATGCGTTACGTCAACGCCGAAACGGCCCTGAGCGGTGTCATACTTGAGGAGGTGAGCCAGTACATTGGGTTTAGTCAGATCGTTGATCGCTACCACTTCAATGCCTTCCATGTTATAGATCTGACGGAAAGCCAGGCGGCCGATACGACCGAAGCCATTGATGGCCACTTTTACATTGCTCATGTTGGGGAAAAAAATTTTGGCGCAAAAGTATATCTATTTCAGGCAATGAACATTTTTTCGCGCAAAGACCCGCCCGGACGGTCGGACGGGCGCCGGGAATACGCAACGTCGCAGAGTTGATAATTAAGTATGCATTAAGCTTTGGGTCCTTGCGAACGCTTTGCGGCCCTTCCATTTGTCAGGGCAGGCCTTGGCGCGAACCCAAGCTGGTACGTTTTTTTACCCCTTTCCCGCACCAAAATCAGGAACTTATGCGTGCTATATGGTCAGGGGCGATCGGGTTTGGCCTGGTTAACATTCCCATAAAAATGTACAGCGCTACGGCCGAAAGCAAGATTGATCTGGATATGCTGGACAAGCATGATCTGGCGAACATCCGTTTTGCCCGAATCAATGTGGACACGGGCGAAGAGGTGGCCTGGGGGGATATTGTGAAAGGGTATAAGATGAATGACGAATACGTCGTTCTGGAAGATGAAGATTTTGAAGCAGCAAGCCCGAAGAAGTCCCAGGTCATTGCCGTCGAGGAATTCATAACCGAGGACCAGGTTGATGATACGTTATACGAAGCGCCGTATTTCATTGCTCCGGACAAAGGCGGCGATCGCGTGTATGCCTTGTTTCGTGAGGCATTGACCAAGGCCGGAAAAGTTGCGCTCGGTACTTATGTCATGCGTGGAAGAGAGCACCTCTGCATGCTCAAGGCAAACGGCGATCGAATCGATCTGTTGCGATTACGGTTTGCAGACGAGGTCCGAGATCCGACAGAACTCGACTATCCATCCGGAGCTGGAATCAAGCCTGCAGAATTGAAGATGGCGCTTGCATTGATAGACCAGCTCAGCTCGAAAAAATTCTCGATAGACAAATACAAGAATACCTATCACGACGAATTGCTGAAGCGCATTCATGAGAAGGCGAAAGGCAAGACTCCGAGCAAGCCAAAATTCAAGGTGGTTAAGAGTAATGCGGCGGACTTGATGGAGCAGCTGAAAGCGAGCCTTGAGACAACAGGTAAACCCAAAAAGAAAGCGTCGTAGCGGCCGGTCCCTGAGCGTAATCGAAAGGACGTGACGGCGAGTCGAAGCGACACCAAGTAGAACTCTGAACCATGCCTCTAACCCAGTATAAAAAGAAACGCTCCTTCGACCAGACGCCTGAGCCCGAAGGGAAGAAAGCCGCAAAAGGAAAGGCATTGCGCTTCGTTGTGCAGCGGCATGAAGCGACACGGTTGCACTACGATTTTCGGCTCGAACTTAATGGCGTCATGCTTAGCTGGGCCGTGCCGAAAGGCCCGTCTTTGAATCCCGACGACAAACGCCTCGCCGTGCATGTCGAGGATCATCCGGTTGAATACAACAAATTCACTGGCGATATACCGAAGGGAAATTACGGCGCCGGGCATGTGGCTATCTGGGACGAGGGCACTTACACACCCACAGATGAGAAGGGGAATCCGATCAGCGATTCTGATTTTACCGCAGCGTACAAGGAAGGAAATATGAAGTTTCGGATGAAAGGGCACCACGTCGAGGGCAGCTTTCATTTGTTTCGTTTGAAAAACGAAGAGAAGAACTGGTTGTTGGTAAAAGGACGCGATGCGTTTTCAATAGATGATGAGTATGATATCGAATCCATCAAACCCATTCGCGATAAAAAATCTAAAGCTGCTCCAAAAGAAAAGGCAGCCTCCGCAAAAAAGAAAGCGGCGCCATTAAAAAAGGAAAGTCTCCTGAAACCTGCTGCCAAAGCGGTGAACAAAGAGCTGGCTACTGCGCGAAAGCTTCGGACGTTCGTACATCCGATGACCGCAAAATTGCATGATGCAGCTTTCAACGATCCCGATTGGATTTTTGAAATCAAGTGGGATGGATATCGTGCAATTGCAGAATGCGCAGGAGCTGACACCCGGTTTTATTCCAGAAATGGAATTTCGTTTTTAAACGCTTACCAACAGATCGCGGATGCATTGCGCGCAATGAAATCCAACGCAATTCTGGATGGCGAAGTAGTTGCGCTGGATGAAGACGGAAAGCCCAATTTTCAATCCTTGCAGAATGCTGCCGAAGGGAAATCGGACTTATACTATTACGTCTTTGATCTACTTGAGGAGGACGGAAAATCGACGGAGAAGAAGACGTTGCTGGAGCGCAAGCAGCGGCTGCAGGAGCTACTTCCAAACGATCATGGTGTGATCCGTTTTTGCGACCACGTGGTGGGAGCAGGAAAGGAATTTTTCAGGATTGTACAGAAGCAGGGGCTGGAAGGTATGATTGCGAAGCGTGCAAAAAGTTCTTACCAGGAAGGCAGGCGCAGCGGTGACTGGCTAAAAGTGAAGCATAATAGTTCCGAAGAAGCAGTGATAGCCGGGTACACGGAAGGCAGAGGTTCGCGCAAACACTTCGGGGCACTGGTGCTAGGCGAATATGAAGACGGACAATTGAAGTACATCGGACACACAGGAACAGGTTTTACTGATTCTTCCCTGAAGAGTCTGCACGCGCAAATGCAGGAATTGGTAACTGACGAATCGCCTTTTGAAACCAAAGTACCGATCAACAATCCGGTTACCTGGCTGAGACCCGAGCTCGTTTGCCAGGTGAAATTTTCCGAGCGCACCAGCGATGGAATACTGCGCCATCCGGTATTCCAGGGATTGCGGATCGACAAGCCTGCCGAAGACGTCGATCATGCGGATGCGGAGCAGCCCGTCAAAAAATCCGAAGCAAAAAAGGCAGTGGCAAAAAAAGCAGCGTCAAAGAGAGCTGGATCTAAAGAAGCGGCGCCTAAAAAGGCTGTTGCAAGGAATGCAGCATCGAAAAAAGCTGACCCCAAAGAAGACGCAGTAAAAGCGGGCAATCAAAAGCTTGTGCTTTCAAACACGGACAAAATCTACTGGCCGGATGAGGGCATCACCAAAGGCGACATGCTCGCGTACTATGATGCAATTTCAAAGTACATCCTTCCTTACCTGAAAGGACGTCCGTTGTCGCTGCGCCGGCAGCCTGGTGGAATTAATGATCCGGGTTTCTTCCACAAAGATGTCGGTGAGCACGCACCAGAATGGATTCGCAAGGAAGTAGTCTGGAGTGATAGCTCTAACAAGAATATCAACTACTTGGTAGTCGATGATAAGCCGTCACTTCTATATGTCGCCAATCTCGGCAGTATCGAAATGAATCCCTGGCATGGGCACGTCGGCTCATTGGACGAGCCCGACTATCTGGTTATCGATCTCGATCCTTCCGACAAGAACACGTTTGAGCAAGTTATTGAAACGGCGCAGGCGGTGAAGCAGGTTCTGGATGAAGCCGGCGCTGCGGGCTATTGCAAGACCAGCGGCGCAACGGGATTGCATATTTACCTACCGCTTCATGCTCAATATTCCTACGATCAATGCGTCGCCTTTGCGGAGCTGATCGCTATTCGTTCTCAGGCCTTGCTGCCCGATTTCACCTCACTCGAGCGTAGCCTGAAAAAACGCGGAGACAAAATTTACATCGACTACCTGCAGAACCGCCGCAGCCAGACTGTTGCCTGCGCCTACAGCGTACGTCCGAAGCCAGGGGCCACCGTTTCAGCCCCGCTGGAGTGGAAGGAAGTGAAGAAAGGTCTCGACATTTCGAAGTTCAACATCAGGACGATGTTGAAGCGCATAGAGCAGAAGGGGGATCTGTTTAAAGGAGTGCTGGGAAAGGGGATTAATATGGAGGCATGTTTAAGAAGGCTTGCGAGATAGTCTGTTAGCTGGCTACACTTGTCTGAAGTGTACCAATTTTCCAACCAACTATCCCAGTAGCATTGAGAATACACGATGATCCAGCTCGGTAACGCCTACACAATTCACCGCTCCTTCACATCCAGCACGTCCCTCAACGCATTTCCCAAAATATTGAACGCGTACACTAAGAGCATGATCGCAACTCCCGGAATCAGCGCCAGCGCCGGGCGATTTGTCACCAGGAAATTGTAGTGCTCTTTTATCATCAGGCCCCAGGAAGGCATCGGCGGCTGCACGCCAATGCCCAGGAATGAAAGACCCGCTTCAATCAAAATCGCCGTCGCAAAATTCGATGCCGCGATTACCATCAGCGGACCGGCGATGTTTGGAAGGATGTGGTGGAAGATGATCCTCAAATCCGATAGTCCCAATGTCTGCGCGGCTTTGATGTAATCCATTTCGCGAAGCACAAGCACTTGCCCACGAATCAAACGCGCTGCGCTCACCCACATCGTCAGACCGATCGCAATGAAGATCTGGAGTAAGCCCTTGCCAATTGTCAGCGTGATCGCGAAGACAAGCAATAGGGTAGGAATCGCCCACAACAAATTGATCAAATACATCACGATCTGATCCATGCGACCACGGTAGTAGCCCGCGATAGCGCCAAAGAAAACGCCAATGCTGAGTGAAAGAATCATCGCCACCAAACCCACGCCCAGACTGACACGAGTGCCGATCAACAATCGCGAGAGAATGTCCCGGCCATAGCGATCCGTTCCGAGCCAGAAATGGCGGTATTCGAAGAACTCTTCACCAATCAGTTCGCGCTTTTCATTCAACGAAAGGGAACGTTTGTCGATTGGGATTAATGTATTCAGTCCATAAAGCAGAGTATCCTGAATGCCATCATCGATATAGTGCACGATGGCAAAGCTGTCGTTGCGAAACAAAAGATGATTGACGGGAGCCAGCTGTTCGCGCGGCTCACGGCCGGTGAATAGTGCAGACCAAAACGTCTTTTCCCGCACGACGCCAGTACGCGGCATCCGCAAAAAGTACTTCCCGAACCCTGGAGGCTTCGCACCAATCTCGACAATCATCCGGTTAGCATTCGGTGAACCATCGGGCGATAGCGGATATGCGAAGACGGCAACTACAACGCATAAAGCAATAAACCACAGCGCGAGTCTCACAGAGGTGCGCTGCCGAAGTCTTTGCCAGATGCTGGTGTCCACGTAATTGCTTTTTTTACCACTAAGACACTAAGATCACCAAGAGGCACTAAGAAGTACAAGAAATGAAATAGATCACTCGGGTCTCATTGTGCTCAATAGAGTATCAGAGTATTCTTTAGTGTACTAGTTGTTCATTGGATAAATAAGGTCTGAGTGTTTCTGAGTGATCTTAGTGTCTTAGTGGTTAATCATAGCCCGTTCTGTGCTTTTTTACTACTAAGACACTAAAATCACCAAGAGGCACTAAGAAGTACAAGAAATGAAAAGATCACTTGAGTCTCATTGTGCTCAAAGAGTATCAGCGTATTCTTTAGTGTACTAGTTGTTCATTGGGTAAATAAGGTCTGAGTGTTTCTAAGTGATCTTAGTGTATTAGTGGTTAATCATAGCCCGTTCTGTGCGACCAGGTAAATCAGTGTCGCCATCGCCGCAGCTCCAAGTTTCAGCTCGCGATGGTTGACGGCCTCGAAGACATCCTGCTCAGTATGATGATAGTCAAAATAGCGCTGCGGATCAGGTAACAAACCTGCAAGAGGAACACCGAGCTTGCTCAACGGTCCGATATCCACTCCGCCTTCTTCGTGGTCAAAATCATAAACGTTCAACATAGAGAAGTAAGGCATCCAGGACCTCACCGTTGCTTTTTGCGTTGCGGTCATTTCTAATCCAATTCCGCGAGGACTAAACCCGCCTGCATCGCTTTCCAGGGCGAAAACGTGTTTCTCGTTTTTCGATCTTGCGCTATCCGCATAAGCTCGTCCGCCTTTCGCACCGTTTTCCTCATTCATATACATGACCGCACGCACGCTGCGCCGGGGGCGGATTTTCAGCGATTTGAATGTGCGGATCACCTCGATGCTCTGTACACAACCTGCGCCATCGTCATGCGCGCCTTCACCGACGTCCCAGGAGTCAAGGTGCCCGCCAACGACGAGATATTCGTGTGGTAAATCGGATCCTTTCAGCTCACCAATTACATTGTATGAAAGGACAGAGTCTTTCATCGTTCCGCTTGTCAGAATTCGCGCAGTAGCGCCGTTAGTACGGCAGGCCGCTTCGAGACGATCAGCTCCCAGATTCCCGATTGCAACCGCGGGGATTTTCGAAAGCGTGTCATAGTAGCGGGTCATGCCGGTGTGCGGCGCATCATCCAAACCTGTCGACACGGAGCGGATGATCACTGCGACGCCGCCCTTGGAAGCCACAGCCCCCGGCGGCATCCAGCGATATTTGACAGCGTCGCCGTAACCGTCGAACGTACTGATCAAATCCTGCCGGAAACGATAGTTGAAGAAGACGATTTTTCCTTCGACATCTTTTCGCTGAAGCTTGTTGAAATGGTCCATGTCATCGACCATGACTATTTGCGCCTCGACAGGCTTTTTGCCGCTGCCTACACTATTACCGAGCGACAACATCCGGAAGGTTTGAAATTTCTTTTCGCCCGGCAATCTGATCTCGAGTTTTTCATTTCCACGTATCCACTTGGGTACCCAGACCGGCTGCAGCCAGACTGAATCTGCGCCTGCATTTTTCAGCGTTGCGGCAGCCCATTGCACAGCCTGTTCCGCCTGAGGGGAACCGCTCAGACGATGGCCAATTGTTTTCGTCAGCACACGCAAATCTTCGTAGCAACTGCCGCGCAACATGATCTCATCGCGGATCCGTCGGAGATCCGCTGAATCATCTTGCGCCGAAACCAGAAAAGGAAGAAAGGAAAAGAATAGCAGAGCCGCTCGCTTCATAGGGCTAAATGTACACTTCGACTTCGCTGAGTGTCAAAACTTCGATGCCTTGGTTCGTGTCCTCACGAACCAACCCCGGCTTTGGCCTTCGGCCTGGCCCTTCCGGCGCGTGAGGACACGCGCCGGGGCGATGAGATTCAAAACCAACCGGCGAACCGATGAATTAGACCTTGTTTATAAAGGCATAAAGGAGGCTGGGAGCTTAATTCCCTACTTTCATTCCCCAAATTCTGCTTCATTTGAAAATTGGAATAGTCTGTTACCCGACGTTTGGCGGTTCTGGTGTTATGGCAACGGAATTGGGCATGGCCCTTTCTGAGAAAGGACACGAGGTGCATTTTATCACGTACCAGCAGCCCGTCCGCCTGCATTTTCACCCGAATATATATTACCACGAAGTCACTGTCCCGACCTATCCGCTCTTCGATTTTCCGCCTTATGAATCGGCGCTCACGAGTACGATGGTGAACGTGATTGCTAATAACGGACTTGATCTGCTGCACGTGCACTATGCCATTCCGCACGCTTCTGCGGCCTATTTCGCACGGCAGATCCTGAAGAAGATGGGAAAGGATATTCCATTTATCACAACGCTGCACGGAACAGATATCACACTGGTAGGAAAGGACCAGACCTATGCGCCGGTCGTGGCATTTTCAATAAATGAAAGCGATGCCATCACAGCGGTTTCGCAGCATTTGAAAGATGAGACATATTCATCTTTTCAAATCGAAAAGGAAATTCAGGTCATTTTCAATTTTGTTGATGTAGAACGTTTTCGTCAGACTGATAAAGAGCATTTCAAAAGAATGCTTGCACCGGGCAACGAACGGATCCTTGCGCATGTGTCCAATTTCCGGAAGGTCAAGCGTGTTGAAGACGTGATCCGCGTATTCGCAAAAGTGCACGCGCAGCTGCCTTCCAAGCTCCTGATGATCGGCGATGGGCCGGAGCGTCAGAATGCAGAAGAGCTATGCAGATGTCTGGGCATTTATCACGAAGTGCGATTCCTGGGGAAGCAGGAACAGATGGACGAGATCCTTTCGATTGCGGATTTGTTCCTGTTGCCCTCAGCGTACGAGAGCTTCGGTCTGGCCGCGCTGGAAGCTATGGCCTGCGGAGTGCCGATCATCAGCACAAATGCCGGCGGACTTCCGGAAATAAACCTTCAAGGCGTGACGGGGTATCTGAGCGACGTCGGCGATGTCGAGGATATGGCGAAGCACGCGCTGGAATTGCTGCAGGATGAAACCCGTTTGCAAGCGGCTAAAGACGCCGCCAAGGCGCATTCAGCATTGTTTGAGAAATCCAAAATTATACCGCATTACGAAGCGCTTTATGAAAAGGTGCTTAGGGAATACCCGCTGAACAAGAAGAACTGTTGATCTACTTCCCGCAGAGGCACAGAGTCGCAAAATTCCCTTTTGGTGTAATGTGTTTTTTCAGGCAGCAATGACAGAGAGTGTGTTTATCCAATAGTCCCCATAGTCCAAATTGTCCGACTAATTCATCCCCACGGCAGCGATAACGCCCTTTATCAGAAAAAGAAATGGCCGTATTTGTATGCCATGGCTGCGTAGGCAATTAGTCAGACAGTCAGCGTAACTTCGCGGCTCCTTATGAGCGACGCCATCCGCCACGAATGTGGTCTTGCTTACATACGATTGCTGAAGCCCCTGGCCCACTACCATAACAAGTACGGGACAGCCTTCTGGGGGCTCAACAAGCTGTACCTCCTGATGGAGAAGCAGCATAACCGCGGCCAGGACGGCGCGGGCATCGCTACGGTAAAGCTCAACATCACGCCTGGACACCAGTATATGTACCGGCAGCGTCAGAGCGGCGCCGGAGCCATTTCGGCGATTTTCCAGCAACTCAGCGGAGAGATCGGGGAAATGGAAAAGATGTACCCGGATATCCGTAAGCACCCGGGACTTCTGAAAGGATACATGCGATTTATGGGTGAAGTCCTTTTGGGTCACCTGCGCTATGGTACACAGGGTCGCAATAATGTTGATTTTTGCCATCCGTTCTTCAAGCCTAACATCGCCCCGGTTCGCAACCTGATGATGGCGGGGAACTTCAACCTCGTCAATACGGACGAGCTGTTTCGCATGCTCGACGAGCACCCGACAACTACGATGCGCGAAAGCGATCTTGGTGCGATGATCGAGACGGTACACTACTATCTCTGTCAGGCCGATGAGCTGAACCCCGGAAAGCTGAACATCGAGCAAGTGCTCAAGCAGGCTGCAGCACATTTCGATGGTGGATACACCTGCAGCGGGCTTGTCGGGAACGGCGATTCATTCGTGCTGCGCGATCCTAACGGCATTCGTCCCGCGTTCTTTTATCAGGATGAAGAAGTGGTTGTTGCAGCTTCCGAGCGCCCTGCGATCATGACTGCATTCAACGTTGCTTTTGACAAGGTGAAGGAGCTACAGCCCGGTCACGCGATCGTTGTCGACGGACAGGGAAATTTCTCCAATCCCGAGATCCTCGCTCCACGCAAGCTCGCAGCATGCTCGTTTGAGCGCATTTATTTCAGCCGCGGATCTGACGCCGAGATTTATGCGGAGCGCAAGCAGCTCGGCCGTAACCTCGCACCGCGCGTCTTGCAGGCAATTGGAAATAACCTGAAGGATACGATCGTTTCCTTCATCCCGAATACCGCTGAAACGGCCTTCTATGGCCTGATCAAGGGCCTTGAAGCCTGGCTGAACCAGATTAAGCTCGAGCGCCTGAAGGAACGGCGAGATACGATGAGCGATGATGATGTGCTCGAACTGATCGGCCGTCGTGTTCGCATTGAGAAGATTGCCATCAAGGACGTGAAGATGCGCACTTTCATCACGGAGGATGCGAGCCGCGCTGAGATGGTGCAGCACGTTTATGACATTACGTATGGAACTGTTCGTCCGGGTATCGATTCGATTGTCGTGATCGATGACTCGATCGTGCGCGGTACAACACTGCGTGAAAGTATCATCCGGATGCTCGATCGCCTCGGACCAAAGAAGATCATCATCGTTTCTTCAGCACCACAGATCCGGTATCCGGATTGCTACGGCATCGACATGAGCCGCATGGGCGACTTCATCGCGTTCCAGGCCGCCATTTCCTTGCTGGAACTGCGCGGACAGTCAGACGTGATTAAGGACGTGTACGATTCCTGCAAGCGCGCCGAAGAAAACGGAGATCTGGACAGCGAGAATTTCGTTCAGCGCATTTATGCTTCATTCTCTGATGATGAGATCAGCGCGCGCATTGCCGAGATGCTGAATCCGGGCGATGTAGGTGCAGAGATCGAAATCATCTACCAAAGCCTCGACGGACTTCGCGAAGCCTGCCCGAAAAACACCGGCGATTGGTATTTCACGGGCAACTATCCAACGAATGGCGGCGCACGGGTTGCGAACCGCGCGTTTATGAACTGGATGGAGCGGAAGGAAGGAAGAGGATATTGATAGTAATTAGTAAATAGTATTTAGTAGAAAGAAGCCGGCTGTAGGGCCGGTTTTTTTATTCAATTATTCCAAGCTGACTAACCGCTGGGCTGACTAACAGAATCGGTGCCAGTACCCGCACTTAACGTATATCCTAAAAAACTGGTCAACTAGGCAAACAGTCAACCAGTCAACTAGCTTTGTAGCTGCATGAAACGTGTCTTTCCGCTAATCGTCGTGCTCATCACCTTGTCGGTGTTGGGTATCCTCTTCATTCAAATGCAGTGGATTACCAGCGCCATTCAAGTGAAGAAGGACCAGTACAACCATAGCCAGAAAAAGGCGCTTACCGAGATGCAGGTCCGATGCAAGGAACTCTTCATCCAGAAGCGGAGCCGTCAGACGAACAACACACCGGTAGATCTAAGTACGACTCAGATGATTCTGGAAACGGAATTCACGGTTCAGGATTTCTCGCCTGAGGAAATGAAGAGTATCGTGGACGAATCTCTTCGAAGCAATGGCATCAGAACGCCGCACGAATTTGGGGTAAAGAACATATTTGGCTATGTGATCATGGCGTCTCCGGGCTTCGACAAGAGCAATCTCGGGAATGCCCTGTCGATCGCACTTACGAATAGTAACGCGGCACAGCAGGAAGTTCTATTTCTGCAATTCGATGAAACAGATCCATATCTGATCAAGCGCATGGTATGGCTGATCATCGCTTCCATCATTTTTACCGCGATCATCATATGGGCATTTGCACTCACCGTTCGAACGCTTTTCACTCAGAAAAAGCTCTCGGAAATCAAGAGCGATTTCATCAACAACATGACGCATGAGCTGAAGACGCCACTGGCCACGATTTCACTGGCTGTAGATGCGCTTACCAACAGTAAGGTAATTGGCGATGAAGAGAAGATCCGCTACTACAGCGCGATGATTAAGGATGAGAACAAGCGGATGAACAAGCAGGTGGAGACGATCCTCCAGGCCGCGCGCATTGAACGGCAGGAGATTACTCTGAACCGGATCGAGTTGGATGCTCACAGCATAATCCGTAAGACAGCCGATAACCTTGCCTTGCAGATCGGTCAGAATGCGGGAACGTTAAACCTGCACCTTAAAGCGCATCAGCATAACGTCTATGCAGACGAGGTGCATTTCTCGAATATAGTTTTCAATCTGCTCGACAATGCCATTAAATATGCAAAGCCTGAAGGTCCGTTGATTGATATCGAAACGGCGAATACCGGTCATATGCTGTCTATCCGTGTCAAGGACAATGGTATCGGTATGAACAAAGAAACGCAGTCACACATTTTCGAAAAGTTCTACCGCGCACACACCGGGAATATCCACAACGTAAAAGGCTTCGGCCTTGGTCTGAGCTATGTGAAAGCCATGGCGGAGGCGCACGGCGGTAAGGTGCGTGTAGAAAGTACACTGGGTAAGGGGAGCACCTTCGTGCTTCTGCTGCCATTACAGAAGAAATCGTAGAGACGTCGCTCGCATCGGCTTTGCATGGAACCCCGTAACTTCCAGCGCATTTCCAAAACCGTTCTATGCAATCATTGCTACGCGCCTGCATATTTTCCGTACTTCTCATCTCTGCATTTGCCGCCCGCAGCCAACCCTGGACGCGGATAGCCGGGCTTCCGATCAAAAACTACTTTGCGATGGAGGTACTGGGAACGACAATGTATGCCGGTGCAACGGATACGATTTTTTACAGTAAGGACAGAGGCGCTACCTGGACTATGCGCAAACTCCCGACTTCTGGCTTTAGAGTCCAGGCCTTTACTTCGTTCAACGGTCGGCTATTTGTTGGAACGGGAGACGGCGCATTTATGTCCGGTGATAATGGTGTGAGCTGGGTGCCCTCGAATGTGCACGTCCCAATCAACGATTTTGAACAATGGAACGGCGATCTCTATGCCGCAACACACGGCGGCGGCGTGTTCAAATGTTCGCAGGTCAGTAACACGTGGTCTCCGTTTAATACAAATCTCTCTGTCAGTTCTGACGGCTTCATAGCCAGAGTTATTCAGGCGGGAGCCAGCATAATCGCTTTTAGTACGAACGGATCTGTATATAATTATGATGATAGCCTGCAGAAGTGGATGTATTCGAAATTGAACGTTGGTAGCGCTTCAGGTACGCAAGTGACAGATGCAGCTAAGGATGGATCCACTATCTACGTGCAGATTGTCGATGACAAAACACCCTTGCTGGCGCGAAGTGAAGACACGGCAGGTTCATGGACAGCTGATGCTGCCGACCTGCAAACTGCCGCTGTCGGCGGCGTGATGTTGCGCGGGTACAATGACACGTACCTTTTCTGGAATAATTCAAGTGCAACCTGGAAACAGGAACGAAAGAACGGCCTCGCGAATTCGAGCTGGGGGAGCAATGACGAAAGTCTAAGCTTCGGAGACGTATCTGCCGCCCGCGAATACGATCGCAAGCTTTTTGTTGCGACGGCAACCGGGGTTTGGTCAAAGCCGAATGGTTCGCCGTCTGTATCTGTAGCGGGATCGCAAAAAGAGCCTGAATTGCATTTATATCCAAATCCCGCTGTCAACGGACAGGCTCTGATCCGTGCTTTAGGTTTGACAAGCGTAAGGATTTACGATATCACCGGACGCGTAGTATTCGAGCAGCCGTCTGTGAAAAACAATGAATTGAAAATTCAGATCAGCCAGCCGGGAGTTTATACCCTGAGCATGATCGTAAACGGGCAAAAGGTTTCTCGTCTACTTCAGGTATTGTAAAGAGCCCCAATAGCGTCAAAGTGGTTAAACCTATGGCGCTTGCGGTTAAACCTACGATGTCATTACTAGCTACGTACGCGTCATTACTAGAAACCTACACGTCATTACTAGCTACCTACGCATCATTACTAGCTACCTACGCATCATTACTAGCTACCTACGCGTCATTGCGAGCGGAGCGAAGCAATCCAGGCTGATTGCTTCGCTCCGCTCGCAATGACGAATTGCTCCGCTCGCAATGACGAATCGCTCCGCTCGCAATGACGTCAATACTAGCTATCAGGCGACGGTTTCTCCGATTTGTTTGAGGATTTCTCTTTCCGACTGGCGAATCAGTTTCTTGAACTGGTCGTACCATTCATGCCAGGCGTCGCTGTTGAGTTCACGTGAATGTTCGTTTTCGAAATCACCCAGACTACGGTACGGTGATTCAAGGATCATTCGATATCCTTCTCCGGAAAAGTCAGTGAGGATCCGGCTTCCGGACGGTGGTTTCAACATACCTCCTTTCAGCCCCTTGTCGACAAGAGCTTTTGCTTCCTTGTAGTTGCCGAACTGCAGGTAAAAAATTTCACGTACAATGTACATAGCGAGACAATTTTTGGTTAGTAAAAGGATTGATTGACTAGCTCTTGAGGACTTTGTGTAGTGCGGTTACAAATTCTGGTTGTCGAACTCTTCTGCCGATGATCAGAGCCACAAAGTGCTCTGCAGTGATTTCTTCAATATGCAGCAGGTATGGAGTATTCTGTCCGACTTTCTTAAAAAAATCGGGCACCTGATCGAGGCTGTAAAAAACGGGCTTCCCATCTTTCATCAATACGCGCTTGTTTGTATCGTCTCCCGTGAGTGCGACCAACACAGGCTCGGCATATTCGTTGAGGGATAGATTCGGCTGAAAGTCGCGCGCAGCGCGGATCATAAGCGCCACGTCGCCCATGTCGAGGCTCACGTAATTCCTTACATCCGGGCAGTCGGGATTAGTTATGACCTTGTATTTGAACGGCGACTTATAGTCTACGGCATTGCAGGGTTGAAACTGAAATACCCCATATGCCCGGTCACGAAGCTCTTTGTTGTGGCGACTGATCACATGCCAGAGCTCATGAGCTACGACCGCCGTGCTTACTGCGCCGGCGGAAGGGTTTAGCATGATCCGGTTCAGGCGCGTCCAGCCATCCGCATGAAATTCTTCACCCGCATTCGTGCAGATCAGGATAACGGTATCGGGTAAGTGCAGGGCGATGCCCAGAGCTTTAGAAGCGGAATCAATCTTTTGAAAGGATTGCTGAAGCTGATTTTCCTGCTCGGCGTTCCAGCTGCGGACGCTTTCCGCGGATTTGGTCAGATAATCCTCCATTTTCAAACCACTTGCCCGATTCAGGCGAGCTGACAGGTCGAAATCAGTGAGGGCCCGGGTATAGTCGTCAGCCTGCTGGTTCAGCAAAGCAGCTTCTGAACTGTCCACCAACCGGATGAGGGAGCCTGCACAGGAGAATTGCCTGTATGCCTCAGCCCGGCCATACGCGGCCAGCAGCCCAATACAGAGAATTGTGAGTCGGTAAATCCTAAGCGTCATGAATGAGAAAAGAGCAGGTTGCGATACGAAGCGTATGCACTCCTACGAATATACGTTTTGCCTTTCTATTATTATTGTCGTTTGATCTTCGTGCCGAAGCGTTTTTTAACCCCGCGCTACGTTGGGGCGGGTTCACCTCCGCTCAGTCCCGTTCCCCCCGAGAAATGTGCCCGGAAACAGGTAGGGCGGGGCTCGCCCCAGCCCCTACGGAGACCTTTTCCGCATGTATCTTCGCGGCCATGAATCTGGAATTTGAAAGAAATCAGGATGCTGCCCGTCTGGCTGTGTCTGCCTTGCGTCAGCGCCATGCGCAGGTAAGCCTGGGTGGAGGTAAGAAGGCGATGGAGAAGGCCCGCGAGAAGGGGAAGATGAGCCCCCGTGAGCGCATTGACTACCTGATCGATGAGGGTTCCGAATTCATGGAAATCGGTTCTTTTGCCGGCTGGGAGATGTACGAAAAGGAAGGCGGTTGCCCATCCGGAGGAACCGTCGGCGGCGTTGGCTATGTGAGCGGCCGCCAGTGCGTGATCGTCGCCAATGACAATACTGTTAAGGCCGGCGCCTGGTTCCCGATCAGCGGCAAAAAGAATCTCCGCCTCCAGGAGATTGCGATGGAGAACCGCCTGCCGATTATTTACATCGTCGACAGCGCGGGCGTTTACCTGCCCATGCAGGACGAGATCTTCCCGGATAAGGATCATTTCGGCCGCATCTTCCGCAACAACGCCGTGATGAGCGCGATGGGCATTACCCAGATCGCTGCCGTGATGGGCGCCTGCGTAGCGGGTGGGGCATACCTCCCGATCATGAGCGACGAAACGCTGATGGTGGAAGGAAATGGTTCCATCTTCCTGGCGGGTCCATATCTCGTAAAAGCCGCGATCGGCGAGGATGTCGACATCCAGACCCTCGGCGGCGCGAAGACCCACACTGAAATTTCCGGCATCGCCGACTATAAGTTCGAAACAGAAGCGGAATGCCTCGACCAGGTGCGTCGCATCTTTGATAAGATCGGCCACAATAAGGAGAATGCAGGCTTCGACCGCATCAAATCCGTGGAGCCCGCCCGCGACCCATCGACTATCTACGGTATCGTGGCGCCGGAAAACAACAAGCCATATGATGTTCTCGACATCATCGATTGCATCGTCGATGCCGACAGTTTTGACCAGTTCAAGGAAGACTACGGCAAGACGATTGTCTGTGGCTACGGCCGTGTCGATGGCTGGGCAGTGGGTATCGTAGCCAATCAGCGCAAAGTGCTGAAAAGCGGCAAGGGCGAGATGCAGCTCGGTGGCGTGATCTACAATGACAGCGCCGATAAGGCCGCGCGTTTCATCCAGAATTGCAATCAGAAAAATATCCCGCTCGTCTTCCTGCAAGACGTGACTGGCTTTATGGTAGGCTCGCGCTCCGAACACAGCGGAATCATTAAGGACGGGGCCAAGATGGTGAATGCCGTGGCGAATTCCGTAGTTCCGAAGTTCACGATCGTGACGGGCAACAGCTACGGCGCCGGCAACTACGCGATGTGCGGAAAGGCGTACGATCCGCGCTTCATCTACGCCTGGCCGAACGCCAAGATCGCGGTGATGGGCGGCGATCAGGCTGCGAAGACACTCCTGCAGATCCAAGTGGCTTCACTCAAGTCCAAAGGCGAGACTATCGATCCGGAGAAGGAAGCGGCGCTGCTGAAGGAGATCACCGAGCGTTATGCGCGCCAGACTTCTTCTTACTACGCGGCGGCACGTTTGTGGGTTGATGAGATCATTGATCCGGCCACAACACGCTTGCGGATTTCCGAAGGCATCAAGGCCGCGAACCACGCTCCACTCGAAAGAGAGTGGAAGGCTGGGGTGTTCCAGGTGTAAAGTGAACCTTCTGAATAAAATAGAAATCCCGGTTCAATTCAATTGAACCGGGATTTCTATTTTATCGATTTCATTTTTTCATTTTTTTTGATCAAGCTTTAGAATCAATGTTGAGCTTGATTTGCGACGCTCCATTCTTCTGAATTTCTGCTATCGTCTTTCCTATACTGGTTTCGGCGTAGGCAGCTGGGCTCGGCAGCGCTCGATTATGCGCCGGAGGCAGTGAAACGGAGGGCGAAGCACTGTGCAGCGGCACGGGGCTGGGGGACACGACGGCAGCGCTGGATTTGCAATCCAGCGCAATATGGCTACGGGTTTGCAATCCGAAGCTGCACGCCCTGAGCTCGTTTGGGATTAAAAATCCGTCGCCACGTTGCGCCGGATTAGAAATCCGTCGCTGCGGCCGTAGCGACGGCGACGAGATGTCAACCTTGTCCGTAGAAGCATTGCATTGTCAACCGATCCTTCGAATCCCGGCTGTACCAGAATGGCCTGAACAAAATGATGGCAACGATACGCCGGCCGCAGAACCGAGACGGCAATACGGGGCAGGGACACGGCGGCAGCGCTGGATTTGCAATCCAGCGCAATATGGCTACGGATTTGCAATCCGAAGCTGCTAGCCTTGAGCTCGTTTGGGATTGAAAAGCCCTCACCACGTTGCGCCGGATTAGAAATCCGTCGCTGCGGGCCGCAAAGCCGAAGCGGGAACACGGCGGCAGCGCTGGATTTGCAATCCAGCGCTGTATGGCTACGGATTTGTAATCCGAAGCTGCGCTTGCATAGCAAGCTATAACATCAATATGTCGAGGCAGTTGCCTATTGAAGATTGCGCAACTATATTTATCGGCATGGCTAGATTTGTCCCCAGAAATGCGGAAAGTGCATTTTTTCTGACTTTTACAGTAGTTGATTGGGTTGATGTTTTTACCCGCGCCAGTTATCGGCACATTTTCACGGACGCACTCAATTACGCGATCGACCACAAAGGGCTTGAATTGTATGCATGGGTGCTCATGAGTAATCACGCCCATCTCGTCGCGTCTGCGCAGGACGGCCATCAGCTTTCGGATATCATACGAGACCTGAAGAAATTTACGAGTAAAAAAATACTCGAAGAAATCCAGACTATCCCGGAGAGTAGACGAGATTGGATGTTATATCGCTTTAGCTACTCAGCAAAGTTTGATTCCAAAATCAAAAACTACAGATTTTGGCAAGAAGGCAATTATCCGAAGGAATGTAATAGTTTGGAATTCCTGACACAGAAGATCAATTACATCCATGACAATCCTGTGCGAGCCGAAATCGTTGATGAGCCCGAACATTATCGTTATAGCTCAGCCGTAGACTATGCAGGAGGAAAGGGTTTGGTGAGAGTGAGTTTCATGGAGTGAGATGACGGAGGCAGCGTGGGATTTGCAACAAGGAGGCAGGGACACGGTGGCAGCGCTGGATTTGCAATCCAGCGCTGTATGGCTACGGATTTGTAATCCGAAGCTACGCGCCCTAAGCTCGTTTGGGATTAAAAATCCCTCGCCACGTTGCGCCGGATTAGAAATCCGTCGCTGCGGCCGCGGATCCCGGCTGAACCAGAATGGCCTGAACAAAATGATGGCAACGATAGGCACGGCGGCAGCGCTGGATTTGCAATCCAGCGCAATATGGCTACGGGTTTGCAATCCGAAGCTGCACGCCCTGAGCTCGTTTGGGATTAAAAATCCGTCGCCACGTTGCGCCGGATTAGAAATCCGTCGCTGCGGCCGTACCTTACGCTGAGTGCGCTGAGGCTTTTGATGATAAATGAAATCTATTCAAACGGAGCGTCGCAAATCAAGTTGAATAAAGATTCAAATGCTGGTTACATAAAGAGCATTCGTAAAATGATGACTACGTATTGATCGCCTCCCAGTCATCCTGAGACGAGATCCCGCCGTCCACCCAGGTCCATTCAATTTTCTGGTAGGTAAATGATATCTGTTGCATGAGTGGCAGCTTGGCATCATCCGGGATAAGATTGTTCTCCATAATGTCCACGATATCGGAGATCGACGCGTTCGTCAGCTTAATGGTAAAATGATTCACCTCCTGTCCCCCGCCTCCGGCTGCGCTCGTCCTCGGAGCGAAGCATTTCAGCTCCCAGGAGGTTATGACTTCATTGTCAGTGAGCGCCTTGTGCAGCAGAGGCGTCGACTTGTCGATTTCCTTAGTAATGGTGAACGGACGATGTTGTCTTTTGCCCGTAGCCTGGCCCGAAGCCGAATCTCTCGGAGACGTAATCTCGTGATCAAAGCTATGGACGGCTATCATGCCTTCCCGCCCTTTTTGGGTTACGCTGCCTTTGATGTCGCCTTGCTTTGCGCCTTTGAGTTTCAGATAAGCGTTGAGTGCCATGATAGGATGGTTTTAGAATGGACCTCCAAAGTAGATGAAAAGTTTACAGAATCAGTGAATTCAGTTTCGCGCAAAGGCGCTAAGAGTCGCAAAGACGCAATTAATACTGTTGTATGCTAATAATCTAAGTCCGCAAGGAGCGGCTGCGCCGCTGCTTGAGCATGTGAAAATCGCTACGGGTGCCCTTCCAGGCATCGAGCACATTTTGCGCCTTTACGTAAACTTTGCGCCCCTTCCTTTGTCAGGGCAGGCCTTTGCGTGAAACAGCCAAAAACCAAAAAAGCGCCTTCTCTCGAAGACGCTTCTTAAAATAAGTATTGGCTTACTTGGCGCTAGCCAGGAAATCCTTGACCTTGTCCTTGTGTACGATGCCTTCCTTGAAGGAGTAAGCACCAGTCTTCGGGCTGCGTACAGCCTTGATGACCTTGGTATAGTTCTTAGCTTCGAGGGCCTGCTTGGGGTCCTTCTTAATCGCCGTTTTTGCTGCTTTTGCCATGGTAGTAATTTTTAGTCGGTTCCTGTTTTTCCGGAAGTGGTTTTAGCGCATCACTTGCCGCAGGGATCCGGCTGGTTTATTTAATTTCTTTGTGAACAGTCACCTTCTTCATGATCGGGTTGTACTTCTTCAGTTCAATCCGCTCAGGAGTGTTCTTCTTGTTCTTAGTGCTGATATAACGGCTCGTGCCGGGGAGGCCGGAGTTCTTATGCTCTGTGCATTCGAGGATTACCTGAACGCGGTTACCTTTCTTAGCCATGACGTATTGTTATTGTAATTTGGGGGAAGTGCCGGGCGTCCGGATTAGATGTGCTGACCGGCAGCGCGCAGTTCCTTTACTACCGCTGCCAAGCCTTTCTTATTGATTGTACGGATAGCGTCAGAAGAAACCTTCAGCGTTACCCAACGGTCTTCTTCCGCCAGATAAAAGCGCTTAGTCTGCAGGTTGGGCAGAAAGCGGCGCAGTGCCTTCTTGTTAGAGAACGAAACTTTATGACCAGTAATGGGTTTTTTACCAGTAACCTGACAAACGCGAGCCATCTTTACTTATTTTAGGACGGCGAAGGTAAGGAGGTTTTTCGATTTTTGAGCAAATAAGGAAAAAATTTACCTGAAAAAACCGAAACTTTTTTCCTGCTAGGGCATCGCCGGGAGCAAAAGTGCGTTCAAATCTGCAATTCCGGGCACGTTCACGCTGACCAGCCCCTCTCCATACTTAGCGCCAATCTGCTTTCCCCAGAGCCCGTCACGCGATTTTATCTGCTCCAGGAAGTTGCTTGTCGATATGTAGGTAGCAGGCTCCGCCGAATTTGGATCATGAAACTGGCTCCTGTAAGCGCGGATAGCGTCCAGCTTTTTATCCATTACTTCCGAGATGTCCACAATAAATGCGGGATCAAATTGCCGGTCCTGGACCATATGAAAGAGCCGCTTTGGCCGCCAGGCTTGCTGCAGAGCGCCGTCATACTGGGTTTCGATCTTTCTCAGGCCGCTCAGAAAACAGGCGTCAGAAATCAGCTTGCCGGCGCGTCCATGGTCGGGATGCCTGTCATCAAGCGCATTCCCGATCACGATTTCCGGCTGCCAGCGGCGGATGTAGCGGATCAGCTGCATCTGATGCTCTTCATCGTTCCGGAAGAAGCCATCCCGCATGCCGGCGTTCTCGCGGACCTTTACGCCCATGATTTCTGCCGCTGCGGCGGCTTCTTCCAGCCGGCCTTCAGGCGTACCCCGCGTACCCAGCTCGCCCTGGGTAAGGTCCAGAATACCAACGGCCTGTCCGGCCTGTGCATGTTTAATCAAGATGCCGGCACATCCGAGTTCTACGTCGTCAGGATGCACCGCAATGGCCAGAATATGGAGCTTCAAAGGAAAAGAGGGCTTTATGCTGCAAAGAAACGGGAAGTAGATTTTTTAACCACTAAGGCACTAAGTACACTAAGAGACACTAAGAAACAAGTGTTTTTGAATAAGAAAGTGCACTGAGGAAAAACTGCGTTTTTCTCTATGTTAAACTTAGGGTCCACTTTATTGTTACTAAGGATGAGGTGCTTAGTGGACTTAGTGCTCTTAGTGGTGAAACATGCCTTAGCAGTGAAAACGACACTCAGTTCCGCCGCTGCATCTGCGCCTGATAGCGGTAATACGCAGCGGTCTCAATCTCCTGCACAATCGCCTCTATATCCTTATCGTCGCCCCAGGGATCGTACTCGCGTTTCAGGTTGTTGGAGAAAAGCAGCGCCACGCCTTGCCAGACGGTGGCGGTAAAACCGCCCTTCATTTCTTTAATTATAGAAAAACAGTTCTTGCCGGTTTCGCGGTCTATAAGCTTCACGAGCAGTTGTCCCTGCGTGATTGTCAAGTCTTCCAACTCGCCCTTCCAACGCCGGTTCAATTCCCGTTCGATCTGTTTGAGGTATGCCTTCCGTGCATGCTTATCGTCACCGATTTTGGCTAGTTCCCCGTCGACGTTTTGCAAAACATCCGCCGCCGTCACGGCATAGGGGTATACTTTATAGATGTTTGCGCGCAGCCTGGTGATCTTTTCTTTGCGCTTTGCCCAGTATTTGGGCATCTTAGCATGTTTCTCCACTTCATCCAGGAATACCATGGGCAAGGTGTCCTTCCCAACGATAACGCCCCCAAGCCTTATGGTATCGTTGCCCACGCGCTGCTCCGGTGCCTGCGCCGAAGCCCGGACAGACAGTATTAGCAGGAACAGCAATAGCAGGGAATTTCTCAGCATACTCTTCCTTGTAAATTTCTTGATTTTTTTGATGAAAGAGAATTAATCGCCTGAGCGCCAAACTACTTTTTAACGCGTTTCTGCAGCCGTTAATTTTGTAGAGTCCGAATTATGATGAAGAAACTCCTGATCCCGATCCTGATTATCGCCGGCCTTTCCGCCTGCCAGAAAAAGAAAGGCATGTCGGATGCGATGATTAAGGCCCAGGTGGATTCCCTGGTAGAGCTTCGGATGAAAGACATCAATCAATGGGCTAAGGAGGACCTGGAGCAGCGTACGACGATCGAGCTGCGGGCCCGCATGGATTCGATTGTCGAGGCCCGCGAGGCCAGCGACACTGCCAAGTCGGGCCGTGTGGCCGCTGATACCGTCCAAAGTCCGCAAATGGAGCCATGAACGGGCCAATTCTGTTCTTCGACGGCGTCTGTAACCTGTGCCAGGGAGCGGTGCAGTTCGTGATCCGTCGTGATAAAACCGCTAAAATTCGGTTTGCATCTCTTCAGTCAGAAGCCGGGAAACGGGCCATGGAGGTTGTGCGTCAGCGATACGGCCGGGTGCCGGATTCGCTGATTTTACTGGAGAATGATCATTATTATATAGAATCAGACGCGGCGCTGAGAGTTGCAGGCCACTTTTCGGGAGGATGGAAATTGCTATACGGACTTCGCTGGGTTCCGCGATTCATCCGGGATTCGGTCTACCGCCTCGTCGCGAAAAAGAGATATCGCTGGTTCGGGAAGAAGGAAGAATGCTGGCTGCCGAGGCCTGAGCTGAAGGAGAGATTTTTAGAGGAGTGAAGGAACTCCAGCAGGCCTCCCGGTGTCGTGCCGAGGTACGAGGCACCCCACAGCGGATGGTAGAGGAATACTCCTCCGCGGCGTCTGACTACACTTTACGCTCTGGTTCGTGTCCTTTCGCCTCGCCCTGGTTCGTGTCCTCACGAACCAGTAAGCTGTTCGGCGCGTGAGGACACGCGCCGAGGCGTTTTCATGTCCTTTCGCCTTGGTTCGTGTCCTTTCGCCTCGCCCTGGTTCGTGTCTTCACGAACCAGAAAGCTGTTCGGCGCGTGAGGACACGCACCGAGGCGTTTTGGAGAATCAGCGATTCCTATTGGAATTTCCCGCTACTTTGCAGCGCGAAAAATTACCCCTGTCCAAAAATCATTATGCAGCGCGATACCGAACTGTTTGACCTGATCCATGAAGAGCTCCTCCGGCAACGCCGCGGGCTCGAGCTGATCGCCTCCGAGAATTTCACATCCATGCAAGTCATGCAGGCCATGGGCAATGTGATGACGAACAAATACGCGGAAGGCTATCCAGGAAAACGCTACTACGGCGGCTGCGAGGTCGTCGATAAGAGCGAACAGCTCGCTATCGATCGCGCCAAGCAGATATTTAACGTTGCATACGCTAACGTACAGCCACATAGCGGAGCCCAGGCAAACGCTGCAGTCATGCTCGCTTGCCTGCAGCCGGGTGACACCATCCTCGGCCTCGACCTGAGCATGGGCGGACACCTGACGCATGGCTCTCCGGTGAATTTCTCCGGCAAGCTGTACCGTCCGGTATTCTACGGTGTAAAGAAGGAAGACGGTCGCGTGGATTACGATGCGATGGAGCAGCAAGCGTTGACGCACAAGCCCAAGCTGATCATCTGCGGCGCCTCTGCATACAGCCGCGACTGGGATTACGCGCGCATCCGCGCGATTGCCGATAAAATCAATGCCTTGGTGCTTTGCGACATGGCACACCCTGCGGGTCTTATCGCGAAAGGACTGCTGAACTCTCCCTTCGAGCATTGCCATTTCGTAAGCAGCACCACGCATAAAACACTCCGTGGCCCTCGAGGCGGGATCATCCTGATGAAGGAAGATTTCGAAAATCCATGGGGTCTCACGGGTCCTAAGGGCGAAATCCGCATGATGAGCGCCCTGATCGACCTGGCGGTATTTCCGGGCACACAAGGCGGTCCGCTGGAGCATGTAATTGCGGCTAAGGCAGTCGCATTCCACGAGATCCTCCAGGCCGAGTTCCTGACTTACGGCAAGCAGGTTATCTCCAATGCTCAGGCGCTCGCAACGGCCTTCACCGAAAAGGGCTACCATATCGTCAGCGGCGGGACGGACAACCACCTGCTGTTGATCGATCTTCGCAACAAGGGGATTTCCGGCAAGAAAGCCGAGAATACGCTGGTTAAGGCGGATATTACCATTAATAAAAATATGGTTCCGTTTGATGATAAGTCACCGTTTGTCACTTCTGGCATCCGGATCGGCGTTCCGGCGATCACGACCCGTGGCATGAAGGATAGTGACATGGCTCAAGTGGCAAACTGGATTGACCGCGTGCTGATGGCGCCCGACGATGAAACGGTGATCAGCACTGTGCGCGGCGAAATCAATGAAGCAATCCTCCAGTTCCCGTTGTACCCCGAGTGGTAATGGGGAGCAATAACTATCTTTGAAGGTGCGGTACTTGCCGCACCTTTTTCATTCCTATACCCGGAGCCCTGGCTGGACGTTTGCGGAAAAACACAACCTGTTAAAAGTTTTTTCCATAGCCATCAGGCACTTTCCCTCAACCTGTCGACGTTATTTTTGTAACCGAGCAATAGAATTATGCGCATGAAGTTGAACTCCGGATCTGGTTTGTTGGTTTCCTTTCTCGTTTTTTCCCTCCTATTCCCTTCATCCTCGGACGGCCGCAAGAAAAAGCAGGCAGTAGTTCCCAAGCCTAAGACAATTTATGAGATAGACACCCTGGTGAGCCCCATCCCCCGGAACCGGGAGCTGTGGCATGACAAATTCAACAGGGCTCTGCAAGCCGCCGATGCCAAAGATGGCAAGGTGGACAATTTTATCCGTGTCAAGGATGATACCCTGGGATCGCAGGTTATCACCCAGGCATTGATGGTGCAGGCGCGTCACCTCGACACGATGGTGGAGAACCTCCCGATCGTCGACCGGCAGGAAGAGAATCAAACCAAGATCGGCTATCTCCGCAACCTGGAGAATATGGTCAATCGCTACAACCGCGATCCCAAGGCTGATCCGTATTTCTACCGTAGGGTGGTGAACAACATGCAGGAGATGATCATCGCCAAGCATGAAAAACGCCTCGACGAGTTTGTGCATAACAACGCCAACTTCTACACACTTTCCAACATAGAAATGCTGGATGGCAACATGGAGCTGCGTGGTTTTCTCTACAGCACTCTTGGTAAAGCCGAGCCGCTTGCCATGATCAAGCGGCTCGCGGAATTTGCGAACGATCCTTTCGCTTGCGATGTGATCGCGGCGGCAGCGCGCATCTCCCCGAATGAAATTTATAAATACGCATCCAGTACGGATCTGACACTGAGCGGAGCCATTCGCCGTTGTAAAGACCCGCTTGTACAAACGATTGGTAAGATCAGCTCGCAGAGCAAGGCTCCGCTGAAGGCGATGTCTTTCATCTCTGATATTTACAGCGGCCGCCTGAGCATAGCCGAGATCGATAATATCACGGCGAACGAAGATCTGTTCTACAAAAATCTGGTACGTCTGAAGCTGCAGGGCGATACGCTCGGCGGCGCCACATTTACGGACGAGCTTCAGTACCGCGGTCTGAAGTACGTGACCCGGATGAACGAGCTGCATGAAGCCCAGGATCCTGTGCGTTTCAAATGCATCGATGGCTTTACACCCGAGGAACTCTACTTCCTGATGGTATACGGACAGGACCAGATCTATACTTCATCGTTTACAGGGACGTTCAATCGCATGATGCAGCGCATGGTGCCGATGACCGGTGATGAATTGTTCGATAAGGTGCATTATGAGCACTTCCGGACGTTCATCCGCATGTGCGCCGGCTATAGCAAGCTGAGCCCTTTCCTCGCCACGATGAAGCCGGACGAGAAGACCGCTGTGATGAAGGATTTTATTACGGGTCTTGAAAAGGGCAAGGCCGATGATCTTGAAGACGCGGTGGACGTTGCCGATGCCTACGGATCGATCAATGATTCTGCTCTGGCGGCTTTCCTTCGCCAGGAGATCGTCGAGAATTATACGCGCGTCAGCAACGCCGGGGATCTGAAAGGAACGATCGTTTACGGATTGCTTGCAACACTTTCCCGCAACGACAACTCTGCGGATCTTTCTCAGTCATTGCGACTGCCACCCATTAACCTGATGCCGTACAATTCCCTGCTCAATGACAGTGGGGTGGTATGCGAGCAGGTGTTCTTCTATGGCGACGAAGATGGCAAGATGTCCTATCAGTCTTTTATGGAGATTTTCAAGGATCCAAAGTGGAAGGTGGAAACGGGGCCGCAATGGACAACGATCACTTCCACGACGGGGAAACCGATCCGGATTTTCGCCAACCTGCCATTGAGTTATGAGGAGGGCAAGGATGAAGAGGCTCAAAAGGCTCTGAAGAAATGGATGGCTTCGAATAATGTAAGTCCGACTGTCGTCGTGCACCGCGGGCACAGCTATCACCTGGGCTCAACCATCGAGAACATGGACCGCCCTAACAAGATCATCATCCTTGGCTCCTGCGGCGGTTACCACAACCTTGGAAAGGTCCTGGATCACGCGCCGGATGCGCAACTGGTTTCTACCAAGCAAACCGGTACGATGGTCGCCAATAACGCGATCATAAAGTCGATGAACAACCACCTGCTTGCCGGAGACGATATCAACTGGATCACGCTCTGGACGGAGCTGGAAGGTGGCTTCAAGGGTAAGGGCAAGGATGAGGATAATTTCCGCGAGTACGTTCCGCCGCACCGCAACCTGGGCGCCATTTTCATCAAGGCTTATCGCCGGATGTTTAATGAGCAGGAAGCGATGTGAAAAGAAGACGCTAAATGAAAAGCGCGGGCCGCGAGGTCCGCGTTTTTTTTATTGAATTGGTAGTCTGCGTGCGGCCGTTATTGCGTGCAGCGTGAGCGAAGCGATTGCACAACCTGCCCCGACGAAGGAAGGGAAGCAATCTCTACATGGTATTGCATCGGAGGCGCCGGCCTAAGTGTGTCGTGTGCAGATTGCTTCGTACCTCGCAATGACGGCTTCGTACCTCGCAATGACGGCTTCGTACCTCTTTAAAGGTCAGTCTATTTTATGATGTTCAATTCGCCGCCGAGATCCCGATGCTCAGTGCAAAAATAGCCAGCCCGGTTCTTGTCGTTACGTTCAGTTTAGCGAAAAGCTCATCCCGGTAAAAGGCAGTCGTTCGTGTGGAAATATTCATCCGGCTGGCGATTTCCTTGTACTGCAGATCTGTGCAACAGTATTGCAGGAACTCGGTTTCGCGGGGCGTGAGCTGCGGCACTTTGCCGGACTTACCCTCCTGGATCAGATTGATCAGTTCCGCTTTCACTAACTCAGATTGAAAGTATGGCTGCTCCATCACCACACGGATTGCGCGCTTCAATTCCGCAGGCTCGCAGTTCTTGTGGAGGAATGAATTGGCACCGGCGATCAGCATGCGCGCAACCACTATGCTGTGGCTGAACTGGCTAAGTACGACGAATCGCATTTGCGGGTAATCCTTTTTCACCGCGAGAATCGTTTCGTAGCCGTCCATCTTCGGCATGTTGATGTCGAGCAGAATAACATCCGGCGGCGGCTCCAAACCTTTGATTGATTGCAATAGCTCTGCGCCGTTTGGAGCTTCAGCAACGACCTCCAATTGCCGATCCAGCGAAAGCACCGTCACCAGTGACTTTCGAATGATCGCATAATCCTCAGCGATGGCGATTCGAACCCTATTCATGATCTACGCATTCATAGGTATTTGTAAGGAGATGCTCGTGCCCGCGCCGCGCTGGCTGTCTATGGTCATTCGACCATTCGCCAGCGAGATCCGTTCGTTCATGCGTCTAAGTCCCAATGATGATTCTTTCTTTTGATGAATATCGAAACCCTTACCATCATCCCGAATGATCAGATGATAATGTTCCGGCGTTCCGTCGATCTGAACACGAACCGTCGCCGCACTCGCGTGTTTCAGAATATTCTGGAACGCTTCCTGAACCACCCGGTAAATGAGAATCTGATGATCTTCCGTGGGCTCACGTTTTCCGGCGATGTCCAGGGTGTATCGGATTCCGGCTATTCCGCTCATCCGTTCCAATTCGCGTTTGATCGAGCCGGCGAGCCCTATGTCTTCGATCATTCCCGCATGCATATTGTGACTAAGACTGCGCACAGATCCGATCGCTTCATTGATGCTGTCCTGAGCCTCAGAGAGAATTATTTTTCCCTCATCGTTTTCCATCAGCTCTGTCGCCAGGCGTACCTGCATGAGTCCGCCCGTGAGGATCGTATTCACCCCATCGTGGAGTTCGCGTGCGAGCGAGCTGAGCGTCGCCTCCTGTACTTCAAGCCGGGAGTGCAGCAAAGCCTGCTGATATTCGAAAGACAATTTTTGCTGTTCGATTTCCGAACTAACCTGCCGCCGTTTCTGAATAATGACGGAGAAAATAACGACAAGCGCACAGCCGGTAATCACCAGCGTGCCGAGGCAAAACACGAGGAACAGCTGCGAATTATTCACCAGAAGGAATCAGCTTTTTGTATTTCATCAGGATCAATGCCAAACCAGAATAGTAGAGATAACTGATCCCAAGCAATATTTTAAAGAACACCTGATTAAACGTGTCCGATTTTGATTTGAATTGCGGGTAAAGTCCCCATCCGGTAAACGTGATACTCCAGAAAAACAGGAAGGCGCAAGTGAACCAAAACAGGGCAGTCTTGTACGGATTCTGATTTTCCTGCAGTAAGATCTGCCGGATTGAAAAAAGGGAAAAAACGATTATGACGGTTGCCTCAACCAGCAAAAATTCTGAATTGATCGTGCGATTTGGTTCTGAGAGAAAATTGATCGCCAGCATAAACACAATGGACAGAATCCCTGTGATCCAGCCGGCACCAACCCTTTTCAGGACGGCCACACTCTGGTTGAAATACATGCTGAATAGAAACAGTCCGATACCGCCATAGACACTTGCTGCTCTTGTTCTGGCGATCGGACTCTCCGGATTCAGAGAGGAAAAGAACTCACTGGCCAATGTGACACATAGAAAAATGCCGATAATCCGGTCGGTGCGACTCAATACGCTCCATCGCAAAATGACCAGTACGACATTAAGAAACAGCAGGGATAAATAGGCGTAAATTGCGACGCTCATGTTCTTTCTAACGAAAAGGGTTTCAGCAATTTATGCCATGCCAGAATGAACGGGCAAACTACTTAAACGTTTCGTTTCTGAACGATGTATAAGTGGACAGGTTTCGCCCTGTCTTTTTGGACAGGTGTTTCGCCGATCCGACCGGTATTTGGCTAGTGCGTTCCGATACGCAAACAGGCTGCCTTTTCCGGGCAGCCTGTTTTTTTATTGAGATGATCTGTTAGCTGAATGCATCCTTGATCTTACCGAAAAAACCCTTCTCTTCCTCCTCATCTGCTGAAGTGCTTCCCGGCTGGAAATTCGGTGAGTTCTTCAGCTTTTCCAGCATTATGGACTCTTCCTTGCTCAGGTGCTGCGGGCTCCAAACGGCAACTTCCACCAGCTGATCGCCCTTTTCATAAGATTGGAATGCCGGAAAGCCTTTGCCTTTCAGGCGGAAGATCTTTCCGCTCTGAGTACCCGCCGGTACCTTGATCTTGGCCTTGCCGTCGATCGTCGGGACTTCCACGGAAGTACCGAGCACCGCATCCGGGAAGGACACGCGGAGCTGATAGATTACGTCCAGCTCATTGCGCTTCAGGTGCGGATGTTTTTCTTCTTCGATCAGGATCAGAAGGTCGCCAGCCGGTCCGCCGTTCTCGCCGGCGTTGCCGCCGCCGGACATGCTCAGTTGCATACCGTCGTGCACGCCCGCAGGGATTTGCAGGTCCAGCGTTTCCTCGCCGTAGACTCGGCCTTCGCCTTTGCAGGGAGGGCACTTCGCGGTGATCGTCTGTCCGTTGCCGTTGCAGGTCGGGCATGTAGTCACCGTCTGCATCTGGCCCATAAAAGTGTTCTGAACCCGGCGCACCTGGCCGTTGCCGCCGCAGGTACCGCAGGTCTGAACGCTGCTCTTATCCTTCGCTCCGCTGCCCGCACAGGTCTGGCAGGTGACGTATTTCTTGACCTTGATTTTTTTGTTCGCGCCGGTAGCGATCTCGGCATAGTCCATTTTCAGCTTTACGCGGAGGTTGGAGCCGCGTGTGCCCTGGTGGCGCTGTCCGCGGCCACCGCCGCCTCCGAAGAACGAGCCGAAAATATCGTCGCCGCCAAAAATGTCGCCGAAATTCTGGAAGATGTCTTCCATGCGCATGCCGCCAGGGCCTCCACCGCCGGGACCGCCCATACCGGCATGGCCAAAACGATCGTAGCGTTCCTTCTTGTCGGCACTGCTCAGCACGTCATAAGCTTCGGCAGCCTCCTTGAACTTTTCTTCGGCAGCCTTATCGCCCGGATTGCGGTCCGGGTGGAATTGCATCGCGATCTTCCGGTAAGACTTCTTGATCTCGTCCGCGCTCGCCCCCTTGGTCAAGCCAAGGACCTCGTAATAATCTCTTTTTGACATCGGTCTATGATTGGCCACGGCGGATTCCAAATCCCGTGGCGTACTGCGTTCTGATTTCTATTGTGCGACCCAATCGCCTCACTCTCAATTCTCAACTCTCAACTCTCAACTTTTCACTTCCCCACGACCACCTTTGCGTGGCGGATCAGCTTATCGTTCAAGTAGTAGCCCGGAGTGATCTCATCGAGCACCTTGCCTGCCATTTTCGGATCGCCAGCCGGGATTTCAGTGATTGCTTCATGCAGTTCCGGGTCAAAGTCCGCGCCCATGGCATCCATACGGCGGAGGCCCTTGGCCTGTAGCGCATTTCTTAACTTATTGAATACCAGTACTACGCCTTCCTTGATCTGAGCCAGGTCGGATGCGTTCTCGAGGCTTTTGCCGGCGCGGGCGCTGTCATCAAGGACGTCGAGGAGGGATTGTACGATATCGCGGCCCGCGGTCTGGGTCAGCTCGATACGTTCCCGGCTCGTGCGGCGCTTATAGTTGTCGAATTCGGCTGCCAGGCGGAGGTACTTGTCCTTCATGTCTGACAGCTCTTTTTGCAGGCCGCTGTCTCCGTCTTCTGCCATATCGTCCACTCCGACGGCCCCGGCGCGGTTCTCATCAATGTTGAGACTCTGCGCAATCTGGTCTTCGGTCATAGGCTCCGCGCCCTGCTGCGCTATATTTTGATCAAGTTGTTCGCTCTGATGTTCCTTCATTTTGCCACGTTTTTTGAACATGTCCGCGAAGGTACGGGCAAGAATGAAGCCGAGGGGTTAACAAGGGTCAAATTGACAGGGTGTTAGCAGGTGGGGGAGGGCTAGGTTCGAATCAAGGCGAATGAGTCATTCGTTGTGAATTGGAATTTTCGATTTTCTTGGTGACTTCGAGCTGGATGCTCTCGCTAACTTTAGCCTACAAAATGAAAGCAAAAAGAGATTCTGAAAAATTTAGGTTTTGGGAGTTTTTCGCCGGTGGTGGCATGGCTAGAGCCGGATTAGGGGGAGGTTGGGATTGTTTGTTTGCCAATGACTTTGACAAAGCCAAAGTAAATTCTTATGTCGCCAATTGGGGGGCGGCGGAAGTGGTTTGTGAGGATATCTCAAATATTACCAAGAATGTTTTACCCTTAATTGCAGATTTAGCTTGGGCTAGTTTCCCATGTCAAGATTTGTCGAACGCTGGTAAGGCGAAGGGCATTGGTAAAAAGGATGAAAATAAACCGACTAGATCAGGAGTGTTCTGGAAGTTCGTGTCATTAATTGAATCACTTGCAGAAGTAGGAAGGTCACCGAACATAATCGTACTTGAGAATGTTTTTGGTACTGTAACCGCCAATAAGGGAAAAGACTTCGTCTTGATATTGGGGGCTTTGCAGGAATTAGGCTATAGATTTGGTGCGGTTATTATTGACGCAGTGCATTTCTTGCCACAATCCCGAAAGAGACTATTTATAGTGGCGGTGAAGTCAAGCGTTCGAATTCCATCGAAAATCATTGCATCCATGCCAGACGAGAACTGGCATCCGAATACTTTACAAAGCGCAGTAAAGAGGCTTCCAGATGATTTGCTTCGCAATTGGATTTGGTGGAAGCTACCAAATCCACCCCATCGAAGTAGAAATCTAATTGATATTATTGAAGATCAACCAAATGGAGTGAAATTCTATTCGTTAGAAAAAACAAAATCACTTCTTGCGATGATGAGTGAGGTTAATTTCGAGAAGGTTCTTCAGGCCAAAAGGTCACGAAAACGAGTGGTAGGTGGAATATACAAGCGCATACGTCTGAATAACGAAGGAGAAAAAGTTCAAAGGGCTGAAGTGCGTTTTGATGATGTTGCTGGATGTCTTCGTACCCCATCAGGAGGATCCTCTCGACAGATAATTATCATTGTTGAAGGAAACAGTATCAAAACTCGACTCTTATCACCAAGAGAAGGTGCTAGGTTAATGGGATTATCAGAAGAGTATAAATTACCGGAAAAATATAACGAAGCTTATCACTTAACTGGAGATGGAGTAGTTGTCCCAGTTGTGAGATTTCTTGCTGAACATATTATAGAGCCAATTGCAGGGCTGAATTTTCAGAGAACAGTTTCTACCCTGGATAAACGAAAAAAATTACATGGACGAGCTAAACAAACGGCTTGAAGAATTTGCAAGTCAACAAAATGTCTCAGGGAAAGGGCCGTTGGCGATCGCTGTTCAACTTACTAGAGCATTCAGCAATTTTAGCTTACCGTTAGATCCCAATGACTTTGTAACAGATCGAGGAGGACAAGTTAAGTTTTTGGGAGGTCCAAACCTTGCAAAAATTCTAAAGGATCACGGGATATCTAGACGCTTAGCTTCAGAAGGGGGAAGAACAAGCCGTGGGGGGCATTCGTTGATGCGAGTCTATGTTGCTTTTATAAATCAGATTAATAATCTAGGCCTATTAAAAGACTGGAACTCCCTAGTATAAACGCGAAAACGATCCGGCCATCTAATCAAAACGATCCGTCCACTTTTTTACGTTAATCAAGAGGTGCGTTAAAGTTAAACTCCAAGTTGTACGTGCCCGGAGTGTCGGTTCGAATAAACCCAAAACTGAATTGACCTGTATTCCTCAACTCGGCATTTATGTCACGGAAGAAGTCAATCCCTGAACTGTCTTTCAGGGTTGAGCTGTGATGTCTGTAAAACGCCTTGAAAGGAATTGTTGATGTTGGCCTGAATTCAGCGGGAATGACAGATCCAAAGGCATAGTATATTGGGGGTGAGACAGCCGGGAAACCAGCACTTGACGTGAAACTGATTGCCCCTTTGATGTGAAGACTGTTCGTCAACAAATTCTTCCTGTAGGAAATAGTCCCGCCGAAGTTGCTACCAGAAACGACTAGGTCGTTGAACGGCGTGGTTGACCTCCTACCAACCTCACCAAATACCTGCTGGAAGGTTTTGAACGAACTGAACAGCACATCACCGCCAACCGGCACAGCAACGGTAATAGCTCCAGTACGCGCCCTGAATACATCATGTGTACTCGCATCCTCAAAAATCGCTGAAGAGCCTACGTCAGAAACTGCTACGATGACATCTGTCCCTCCACCACCGACAGCGGTTGGGGGTAAAGCAGGGCAAGCATACACCTCACCATTGTAATAGAAGAAACCTGCGGTAATTGAAGTAAGGCCTCCAGACACGCTCAGCAATAGGCCGGACAAAATAATAGGTGTACTGCCCGCGTCACCATAGAGCGACGCAAACCCTTGCAAATAGGATTGCTGCATGTAGCCAAGAACTTCCTGGTCGAGCGGGAAGCCGCCAGCAAAGGAAAAATCAATCTTATTCATACTGTAACGATTGTAAAAAAGGATTTGGATGCAAGTCTGTACTCATTCACCAATGCTCTCAAGTGAGCAATATCAAAGGCAAGCACGGAAGGAACCTCGACAATGAAATCAGGGCCACCCAATACCGTCTCTTCTGTTTTGCGGATGTACAAGCTGTTGGCCTCGGAGGTTTTGTAGATATACTTCGGCTTCAGCTCCAGGTGCAGGTACACGTAAGTCGAGTCGATCTCAACCGGATCGACAATCCGAATTCTCCTGAGCGAATTATCAAAGGTGTCGTTTAGCACAGCTTCCAGGTAGACAACTTGCGAGTTGTGCTCAAGGCGGTAAATGTCCTCAGCACGGCGATCGTTGAAATTCGACTGCTGCGATAGTATCGGCGCTAGGAAGGCACCGACAAAAGCCTTGAGCGGATCCAACCAAAGGATCCGGGGCGCAATCTGTTGTGATACCTTATTCAGATCCAGATTAAATAGGCTCATGCGGGTAATAGTTTACAACCAGGTCAGCAGGAACAACAATACGCAGGTAGCCGCCATCGGGCAGGTATTCGACGTCAAATGTCTGATACGGTAACGCTCCGTACCGAGCCTGAGCCAAAACAACATTCGGTATGATCACACCGTCAACCTTCTTTAATTCAGAAATCAGCAGGTCCAGAATGAAAAGTCCATTGAAGGGCTGATTCTTTAGAAAGGCATCAATAGCGTCGGGTATTGGAGTTGTCGATGTGCCATCCAATCTCGCTCCGGCCGAGTCCAGCACCAAAGCATTGTAGTAAATATCCAGATTCAACTTGAGCGAATCAGGAGCCGAGCTGCTGACGTAGAGTCGAACACCAGCGTCCTTGATCCTGTTCATGTACGCAGTAAACGATGTGAGCTGCGGGCCTGTCAGAGGTGCCAGATCGCCGCTGACAATGCGGTTTGCTTTAATGCGCATCCCTTTGGTCACCTCAACAGCAGCAGCATACTTAACAATCTTCTCCGTCTCAATCTGAGCCTCCGTGAGCCCTGTATTGTCGTAGTAGTCCTCATCAGTAACTAAACTGCGTCCAAACTGAAACGCTAGAGCCATCGTTACATACCAGGGCGGCCGGTGCGGATTCTCGTTGTAAATGATAGTCTTGACCTCTTCTCTGTGTGCATCGAAAAGCTTTTGAAGGCCCCAGACACAAAATGAGACGATGTCAAATAGGATGCTTTCAATTGAAACTGAACTAAACTGCTGGTCGAACGTCTGTCCTGTTGTCAAGCCATAGAGGGATGCAATAGAAGAATTTCCGACAAACGAGTCGGTCATTTCTTTCTTTATCTGCGAAATAGTCTGTGCCATAATCTAAGCGCTTGCGGGGGTTATCTTCTCCGAATTATAGTAGTCGACAATTTTACCATCAGATACGTCTGGCGTAGTCAACACGGTACCTGGGATCAAGTCGTCAGTTATTGAAAGATTGTTCAGTGATGCCAGTTCAAAAACAGACTCTGCGCTACCAGTTGTCTGCATGGCTATATCGAACAGGCATTGTCCCTGCTTAACTATTACTGTATTCGGCATCTATGATTATTTCCTTGCTGGGTGAAAACTGGACTTGCTTAACCTTTTGACCATCCAATTCCAATTGAGACCGGATCTTGCGTCTCCATTCCAGATAGTCGTAGCTCAACAACGCATCTGACATGCCTACCCCCACAACAGGGGCAGTCTTAAGAACACCCGGATAGAACTGCATGATGAGTGCCTGATTCTGATAGAGCACATTTCCAACGACGAGTCCACCAGAAATGAGGCCGTTCGAATCATGGGTAACATGAATCTTCAGCTCGTAACTATCGTTTATTAGAATTCCTGTCCCTTTCATGGTTAGACGATTGTGCCTGGAGCGGTCGTGGCTCCTGTCTGAGCTGCCGCCGTACCGGTTGTTGCTACTGGTATTCCGGGGGCCACTTGCCCCGTTTTTACATATGCGTCGATTGCATCGGAAAGCCTCGTCGCGAATTCGTCCTTCGCGTCCTCAGTCCGAGTCTCCATATCAGAAAGCAATAAGTATATCTGATCCTTTAAAACAGCTTTGTTCAATGCCACGTTGATCTATTTTAAAAGGGTTTTAAAGTCGCTTTCAAATTGTATGATCGCAGACAGCGTGTCGGGGACCAGCCCGGAGCTTGGACCGCTTGGAGTAGTTACTTTGAATTGCTTCAATAGATCTGTCAATTGCTGGAAGAGCGCTTTTAATCCGGTAGTTGCATTTTCCACCTTAACGGTGCTGTCCGTGCTGTCAATTTCCAATGTCAATTGCCCCTGCTTGTAAGTGAGCTTCTCTACTTCATCGCAACTAATCACGGCCAGATCCGTGAGATCACCGGTAAGTGATCCCACCAGCACGATGCTTCCCACAGGTGGAACCAACAAGAGCTTATTGTCACCACCGTTGATTGTAGCCTTCAATCGCACTTCGTCCAACTCCAACTCACCAATCAAAACCGTGCAGCTTTCTCCGTCTACAGCAGTTACTGTCCCGTTGAGTAACGGAACCGCCTTGTTGGCGAATGCTGCCAACATCACTTGCCTGAGTTTTGCGATCTTATCCATTATCCTAGTCGAATGCCCAATTGCGTTTGACGTACCCCGCCTGAACTGCTGAAATTTGTAATAACAGAGTTGACGAAGTACTTCCCATCCTTATACTCATAGTCTTCATCGGTTATCTTGGCGCTGAATCCCGGTTCTACAAAAGGGATCAGCCACCCGTTGATGCTTCCTTCGTATCCATCCGTCATTAAAACTCGATAGCGGTCTTCGGCCAAATCCTTCATGCTGCCTTCGGTCATACCATAGCCGCTCAACTTGACCTGGTCGCCACCGGTTGTCCCAGCCCTCACCTCTCGCTTCTTACCATCCTTACTGGTTGAGGTCACTACGACTTCAATCTTCTTGTCGATGGCACGCACATATTTCAAATCGCTGCTTTCAATGTTCTTTTGAAAGCTGAAGGCGACATCACCGGTTTTGTCTTTGTAGGGCGGATGTATCAGGAGCTTGCCGGCCTGAATAAAGATGCTTGCGTTCGTTTCCTCTTTGATTTTCGTGAGTACATCGAACGCCGTCGCACGGCTGATGACAAACTTCTCATAGTTGATCGGCAACGTGCATTCCAACGTCAGTTTAACACCCGATTGGCTGATGAGGTATTCGGCAATAGTCTTTACCGATGCGCCCTTGAACTGCTTATCACAAACTTTTTTCCTGAGCAGAAACATATCATTCTCGCAATTGAACGTCAGGTTGCCGTCATCCGTACCAAGATCAAGCAGATAACCTTCGAACTCTAGGCGGAAATCACTTGGGCGCTGCTCTCGATCATACCCTAGCCAAACCTGGACACGATCACCACGCTTTACCTGATCTTCCACCCGAAGCGCTTTGCCATAAGCTGAACCAGGAAGCGTGATCACACAGGTAGCTGCCAACAGATCCACGCTCTTATGGATCTCAATGGCTTCGATCATGGCTAACTTGCGATCATTGATTTTAACTTCCCAATCCATCTTGAAGTACATATATCCTACTTGAGCGGGTCGATAAACAAAGTCCAATTGTCATCACTGTAGCCAGTAATCCGATACGCCTGATTCTCGGGCCCCTTGGTGAACGGAAAGTCAAAGCGCTCGACGGCTATGCGGGTTATGCCGTATACATCACTCAACACAGGGCATTTTATGTCAAGGGTGTCACGGCTCTCTAAAAGTGTCCGTAGCTTGATAACGTCTTCGTTCGGAAAGCGCAGATCATCAATTCGCGTAATCACACCTTCGATCGTGATCCCGTAGTCGTCCGTATTCCAGCGCTCTTTGATCGTTCCACGCAAGGCGCTTTTGGCTACGTTCCTGCGGACGAGTGTATTGCCTCCACCCAGTGTGATCAGTGGCTCCATGGGGATCAACCACCAGTCTTCCTGACCATTTGTCGCCTTCAACCAAACCGGCATGCACATCGGCGTGCCGATCGGCGAATGAGCAGTGGCAGGCTCGTCTGTACTCTCAAGTGTATCTGACGTATAGCCAGGATCCGCCTGTGTAATCGGGGCGTTCGTCCGGGTGAGCGGGAACGGTACAGGCGGCAGCACGGATCCCGTGCTGAAGCCATCGACATGAAATACCGTGATCATGAGGTTGCCGCACCTCCGAGCGATGCACCCATAGCAATTGCGCGAGTTATCTCATCAACTATGATATCCCGAATCTTACCTGCTCCGTCTGGAAGGTTGGCAGAGGATAGGTTGATAGTACCTACACCATTCCCAATAGTTACGTTTACCGTCGTGTTCTTGGTTCCACCGGTTGCAATCGCCTGATTCGTTTTGGTCCCTACACCGCCGACACCTCCGACGCGTGTAGTTCCGCCCGTTCCCTTAGCACCGGAAGCGCCTGGAACGGTCGCTTCGGATATACCGCCGCTATCTCCGAATCCCACAGTCTTTTTTAGTGAGTTCACGAGATCTCCGACGCCATTGCCATTTGCGTGTAGGCCATCTTTGCCGAAGACTTTACTGACTGCTTCAGCCGCCTTCTTCTCGTATTGCTCAATCTTTCCATAGCTCTCTGCAATTGCCTTCGCCCGATCGTTCTGCTTACTTTCAATTTTAGCCAGGCCGGCAGCAGAACCTTCTTCATCCCAAAGAGATTGCAGTTTGTACCATGCCTTCGTTATAACCTCAATTCCTGATAGAAACGAGTCCTGAACGTTAAGCCATACATAGTTGAACGACTCCTTGAAGGCCTCCCAGCTCGCACCGATGAAATCCATGAGATACCCCCAGGCAGCGCCCCAGCCATCAAACGCGTAAACAACGTAGCTAATAGCAGCTATCAACGCGAAAATGCCGATAACAATCAAGCTGATCGGGTTTGCAGCCATCACGGCGTTAAATATCCCCTGAACACCCGTCCACGCTTTCATGACCAGAGTCCCGGCCTTTACACCGAGCTCGTACATTTTGGTCGCGCTGGTAAGCGTCTTCAGAACTGTTCCGAATCCGCCAAGGATCTTGCCGCCGATTTCGATGGCAGGCCACAGATTGGTGAAGTCTCGCGTAATATCTCCGATCACGGATGCATATCCTAGCAACCCGTCAGTTCCTGCAAAGAGGGCAATTTTGAGCTCATCAACATTCGACTGGAGACGCTTTGCCTTTTCAGCCGGCGTCTCCATGATGCCTGCTGCCTGCTCATAGGCTGTTTTAGTCCCATTGATCGCAGTGGTAAGCCGCTCCATTTCCGGAATTCCGGAAAGAAGTGCTATTGCTGCATTACTGTTTTCCTTGCCGAACAGTTTCGTTACCAGTGCCTGATCCTGCATGATCGGCGTAAGTGCCTGGAGTCGTCGCGCAAGTGGAATGCTTGTATCAGCAAGCGTGCTCATATTGACGCCAGCACCGACAAGTGCCTTCTGGGTTTCCTTGGGCAAGAAACGTCCTTCCGAAAGAGTTGCGAGTACGTTACGGATTGCAACACCACCCTCTGATCCCTTCTTCCCGGCTTTGTCCAATACCTGAATAGCGGCGTTCAATTCATCGAAACCAACACCGGCAGTCTTTGCGGCCATACCGCTCTGTTCTAGCGCGCTCTTGATCTGTGGCAGTTCGGCGCTGCCTTCTTTAGCCGCGGCCGCCATGATGTTCATCATATCGGCCATCGTCTGACTCGCGGTTGTGGGATCCTCCAGGCTCACCTGGTATTGATTCATCGCTGTTGTCAACACTTCTGTTGCCGCCACTGCATCACCCCCCATCGTTTTGCTCAGAACGCTAACGCTGTTTCCCATAGCCTGCAATGCGGCAGGCGTTTGCGCGATTTCGGGGCCCAGTTGGCTTAGGATGAGCTTGTACGCTTCGACCGATTCGGCAGCGCTACCGCCGAACGTCTTAGCGTTTGAGCGGGCATATCCTTCGATCTCTTTGAGCTTCTGTCCGGCCAATCCTGTTATTGCCTGGAGATCCCCCATACTTGTACTCAGATCCATTCCAGGCTTAGCAAGACTTCCAAGACCATTTGCCACCCGGTCAATTTGATTCAGGATGGCATCCAACTGAATCCGCTTCAAACTGGCAGTTATGCCGTCCAGTGTCTTGGTTACGGTGCTACCCAGCTTGGCAACAGCAGCGGTCACATCGTTTCCTTCGACGATGAAATTGAGGCCGTAGTTGACTTGTTGATCCATGGGTTATTCTGAAAAGAGCCCGCTCATTTGCGGGCTTCTTTGGTTCGAATCCATTCGAGTTCTCTCATTCGTGCCGACCATTCTTCATCGCTCAGGCTGTCGGGGTCGGTCAGGTGGAAGTGATATCTCAATTGTGCATTGCCAATCCGGATCCACTCGGTATCCACCACTGCGGCAGCCGTCAGAGCTTTACCAGCTCAGCTTTTTTGATTTCAATGAGACCAGCAATAACCTGTCCTGCAGAAACGAAAAGGGTGTCATTGGTCATGATCTCTTCATCACCCCCCAGCCAGCAGTTCTTGAGAAGGATTTCGTTGAACTTCATCGGATCCTTTTGCGCCGCAATACTGCCATAAGACAGTGTTTTGCGGTCTGGCTTCTTCAAATACGCTTCGCGGCCATCCACGTCAAGCTTGAATATTTCGCCATGTTGCGCTTTCCAAGCTTCAATTTGCTCTTTGGTTACCTGTGCCATAAAGAAAAAGTTCTTCGCGTTTGTCTTGATAGTTAATTACACTTGGTGTTGCACCCGAGTTGCAACGAAGGGAAGGGTTACCTCCATGAACTTGTCGCCCTGGTTCAGCTCTTTTTCACTTGTAGTGAAATAGAGGCCGCTGATCGCATCGGTAATGAGTAGATCACCGGCAACAGGATCCCCATAGGTAATTGTTGCCACACCGCCCTTAAGGTTGAGGATAGAGCCCTTGCCTGAAAGGATGAGCGCTTCAAGCTCCGATTGCAGGCATTTGATTTCACCTTTTACCGTGACGTTCCCGCTCTGGATCGAATGAGCGTGCCGGCCTTTGGCGAATAGCGGCTCTCGCTCGATTTCTTCGCTGTATTTGATCCCCCGGATACCCATCACATCCCTTCCTCCGAAGACGAGCGTTACGTCCGCCCATTCATATTGTTCGCTGTCAAACATGACTGATGAATTTTATTGTTTGTTGTTGCGTGAGGATGGATTAAGAAACTACCTGAAAGCCCAGATAAACATCAATGAATCGGGCATATGCGAACGGACGCACGCGGATCCGGATAACAACCTTGCTGGTGCTGGCAACATTCTGAGCAGGATCAATGAAGCATTGAACACCCTTGTCGTTCGGATTGCTGAGGTCCGCTGACAATTCCCCGTTCGCGGTCATATCCCTTGCAATGGCGTTCTCAACTTCTGCTTGCCAACCCTTGATCAGCGATGTTTGGAGCGTACCGTCTGCGTTGACCGGCACGGCAGCAACGAGCTTCTCAAGCAGTGAGTTGTAGGCAATTCGAAAAGCCTTCTGGACAGTGCGAACAGCCGTCAAATGGCTGTAGTCATCCGTTGCAAGTGTTGTAGTGGGATCGTCGACAAAGAAATAGCCACTGCGACCAGAATAGGTTCTGAACGTGATATACCCCTTGTCGTGAATCGTCTCCCAATCTGCTTCTTCTACTTTCTTGTCGCCGATATAGGCTGTAATAGTATTCACCGGTCCGTCTGCAACGGCTGCAATATTCTGTTGGATGGGGTTTTTAGCCACGCGGCCTCCGACAAGACCCATCGCGGCGGGCACTGCCGTTGCGCTCAACTGCGTTTCAGTGTTACCGATAACTATGGAAACATGCTCGGTGCTACCCAGGGTTTGGTCCGTGAGCGCTGTTGCAGTGCCGCTGTATCCGTAACCTTCCAGCAAAACAAAGAGTGGCGCGTACTTGCTGTCTTCAGCCCAAACAGCGAGTGTCTCAGCATTCGTCTGCGCGAGCGCCACATCAGAATCGAGGCCATTGGTGACAGTAGGTGTATATCCCGCTGCGGGGGTTCTACTTACGATCAGGCCTCGAAGCCGACCATTAGCAGCATTAATCAGTGCTTTGGCTCTGACATTGGAGTTGGGATCCACCATTTCGCTCAACTTCACAGTATCCGCAAAAGCCATCAACCACAGCTCGGTCCCGTTCCCAGCTTCTCCATAGAAATCAGAAAGCAGCTTGTAAAGGCTTTCGTTATTAATAGCCGTAACTCCCAGCGCCTGGAGACTATCCATACCGCGCAGGACATACGGTGTCCCGAGAACGAACGTGCTTCCGACTGTCGCTCCTGTGCAAAGCAATCCCAACACACCATCTGCGTTGGGTGATACCAGCCCTAAAGCGCCATTTTCGAAATAGAATTTAATACGAGGAGCTGCCATGGTAAAACTTGTTTCGCCACCAAAGCCCGCCTTGTCAGGGCGGGCATAGCTGTAGTTGCTTTCCTTTTAGTTGGTGGGAACAAAATCTAAATAGAACTTCTGGCCTGGTTTGATAGTTCCGACGATTTCTGGATTGTTCACGACCATTGTAAGGGAGCCCTGAGGCGTGAAGCGAGCGAACGTGTTGTCATCGGATTCTCCATTCGCACCATACGGTGCATCTGAGCAGACGGCTTGCATTGTTAGCTTTTCAGTGCCACCCTCGAATTGCTCAACAGTTATTACTTTAAATTTTGCTCTCATGATATTCTTTGTTTCGCCGCCAAAGCCCGCGCGGTGGCGGGCTAATTTGCCGGGCTGACAATAACTAAATAGGATCTGTTGGCGCGTCCGATTTTTTGACACGGGATTTCTTGGCTGCTTCACCCTTAGCTTGATCGTTCGCATCCTGACGCTGAATCTCTACCAGAGGAGCTGAAGGATCCGTCGTCAGCGGTTCAGTGACACTACCCGTGTCGATTTCGCTTTGCAATTCGGTCGATTCATCTTCCTTGCCGCGCTCGATTCGACTGAAGGATTTGTCTTTCAGGTTACGCGCATGTGCTTTCGCATCATAGTCCTGGTGAAAGAGAAACCCGTCCGAGGTTTCAAAGCACTCCTGGCTGTTCGGATAGGTTTCGAAATAGTCCTGAACTCTCTGTGACATAGTCTCGTTTTTAGTTGTGTTAGGTTAGCGGCCCAATTGTAGCAGATCGTACTTCGCGTAGAGGGCGGGCCGCCAGTCTTGAAATTTGAACGAATACAAGTAGTTGATTCCTGCATTGAACCGGTCTCCAATGTCCATGCGCCCGCCCAGGCCGAGGCCGAGGCCCCGATCGTCGTAGGTGCTCATCGATTGGATCCTAAACCCCAAAGCGGGCATGTGCCGCTGTATGGTCAGCTTGTCCTGGCCGGATATCTTCATGCGGGGATCCGCGCTGGTGATCTCTGTGAAAAACTCCCTTCGGCCAATCGGCATTCCGAAATAGTCCTTTCTACGGGAATAGTTGAGAAAGTTCAGTTCCGCGTAATAGGTGAAATCAAACTTGCCTTTGTCGGTCGTATCGTCTGGAGCAGGATCTCGAACGAGCAGCGTGAGATACTGGTCCTTGTAGATCCGGGTGATGCGGCGCTGACTATCCAGTGTCCGGACGAGATGCCGAACGCTATCACGAACGCCTTGTATTTCCGTTCCTTGACCAATGTGTTTATTGCTGAAAGACTCGCTGACGCTATCCAGTATAGGTCTCAAAGAATTGTTTACTACCTCTTCGGCCGTGCGACGGGCGATAGCTTCGGCAGGCTGATGCGTGCTGTGCGACCGACCAAGGGCATCAATAAATGTGTCCACATGAGGCGTGGGTACATACGCAATCGCACAACAGTTCTCCGATTTGCTCCCCAAAAACGCATCCCAATACAAGAGGTAATAATGTGCCGCAATGCCTGACGCAAGGGTTGTTGCAACAGAAAGCAGGACTATCACCAGGTTCTTAAATTGTATCATGATCAGTTGTGCCGGAGGACACTATCGGCCACGGAGGGCAGTTGTTGAATAGTTGACTGTTGTACACGGATCTGGAACGCCATTTCCTCAATGAGAGAATCCTTGTGCTCTACCTTCTCCTGGCAGATCTTGAGCTGCTCTTTGCAATCGTCAGTACGAGCCTGGCTTTGCCCAGAAAATCCCCGGAGCAGAAAACCACCGACGCCTACCATAAATACGAGCACGTATGCCGCTGGAAAGCGCGCTATTTCTGCGAGCGTGGGATGTTGACGTTTTTCTTGAAGTGACATGGCCGGTCATAGCGGCGGATTTGAAAACGAATAGTGCGTCCTTGAACGGTAAGGGAGAGGCCGAAGCCTCCCCCTGTTCTAAAGGAATTAGCTGGTTGCCGACGCAATTGCACCGATGTACTTGTTCTGAATCGGCAGATTGATGTAGTAGTGGCGGTATGCTATCCGGTTGGTTTGGTTATCCGGATCGTCGGCTGCCTTGCGGAAATATTGCTTCGTCATGCCGGTCTTCTTTGCGACGTTGCCCGTGTAAAAGGCCACAGACGCGCGGAAGTCAGAACCACCAGGAGCGGCACCAAACGCAACTTTAACCGTACCTGCGGTCGTGTAGTACGGGTTGGCGACGTAGGAAAATATTTCGAACCCGGCTACATTTTGCACTACTCCCTTACCGTAGTCTACGAGATTGATCCCAAAGCGATCACGATCCAACAGCATATCGTTCCAGTGATCGGTGCTCAGGACAAGGCGGCGACCTTCAACTGGGCACTCCATATCATCGAACTTTTGCTTCAGCGCAACAATATCATTGTACACCAGACGGCGGCGACCTCCTGACAACGCACCTGTTGTTTGAAGAACAGGCGTGTTTGAGCTGTTTGTGGACGGTGCGAGTGCGTGAATTGCCTTCGCGTACTTCTTTTTCGTAATTGCTGTAGTGTGCGAAGCTGTCGCTGTGTCGATCCGGTTGTAGCTTGCTCCGATTACCTGGTCGTCCGTGAGGGTCGTGACCTTCGTTTGGTATTTGTCCAACTGCACAACAGCCTCTGTGTCACTGTACGCCTGCACTGCCAGCGGATAAGTAGAGTTGTTGATCAGCACATCCGGTTCAAACGTAGAAATCGGGATGTGGATCGAGTTGGCTTCGGACGCATCTCCGGATCCCGATTCAATTACCGGAGAATCCAGTTCCGCAATGCCATCCAGAAACGGCGCGTTGGTCGCGCTTGTGAGGTTGGTTCGTACCCGGCTTTCCCACAGTTCAGGAAAATTCGCTGGCATATTGTGTCGATTTAAAAGTTGTTGACGTGTTTCGCCGCCAAAGCCCGCCTTGTTGGGGCGGGTTGGCTGCCGTACACGGCGTGCGACTTACGCGAAGAGCTTTTTGTATGCGTCAGGGTTACTTTTCTTGAAGGCCAGCTGGTCATTCAGGCTCAGCTTTTCGAACTCATCCATGGTCTTGGGACCCGTCCCACCGGTAGGATTGCTAACCTGACCGTTCAGGTTTGTGGCGGCAGGCAGACGTTCGAGCGTCTTCAATAGGATTTCGTGATTAACTGCTCCGAGCTCTTCATATTCAGGAACATCAGCGGCTGTGATCTTTCCAGCAGCAAGGGCGGCTGCAATCGCATTCTTGCTTTGCGATTTGCGAACAGTGTCGAATTGGGATTTCAGCGCCTGGTGGGCTTTCTTTTCCTGGTCGAGATCTGCCGCCAGTTGATTGATTGCTGCCGAAAGTCGGCCTTCGTCCCCTTCCTTCAGCGCTTCGGTGAAGCCAAGAGCCGTCAGGGCGACCAGAGAGAGTGCGAGTCCTTTCATGGTTGAATTTTCTATTGTTTGAGTATTGGGTTGCGCAACCGGCGCAATAATTGAAAGACTGAGTTTGACAGCATCATCCGCCATCAATTCGCCAGCGTTTGAATACAGGCGGACGACTGCCCCGGAGTTTGCAGGGATGGCGCAGACGGAAGCCTCCATGAGTTCTCCGGATTGTAAGTCCGGCACGCCATCGGCGGCCATTACATAAGAGAGTGGCAGGAATCCGATTGAGGCTCCTTTCAGAAAACCGCGTTCCACTTTGCCCGCAATTTTATTTGAATCCTCATCCTCGGTATCGAATTCAGCATCCGCAAGCAGTTCAGAGCCCTCGACCCGGAGGTTATTCCATTTACCGATAACACCGCCAACGCTGTTGAAGTGTTCCGCAAGCATTACCGGATTTGCCTTGAACCGGGTCAGACTAAGAGAGCCGTTTGGCACTCTGAACCCGTAACAGTTCACTACTTGCTCATTATTCAGGACAAACGTCTTTGGCATTGCTCTCGCGGTATAGAGCAAACTTCAGCCTGCGTTTCTGCCACATGAAATATCTGTGCAAAGCTTGCGGAGCTTTTTTAATGCGCTCCTGCACAGGGACAGCTTTGCCAAATGGCAAAGGCAATCAAGACCAAACCAATCCGAAAAGGAAAGGGAAGCGACGGGAGTAGAGAGTACGCATTTATGCTCTACATGCAGCGCGTTCCCCAGGGAGATATCGCTGAACGATGTGGAGTAAGTCCGCAAACAGTTACCGACTGGAAGAAGAAAGATAACTGGGAGGCCAAACGAGCAGCCAAGACCATATCCATGGATGAGCTCATCGCCAAGGCGCTCAAACGAATTAATGAAATGCTCGAAGCAGAGGATTTCAACGCAGACTCTTTTGCAAAAGCCTGTGCCCAGCTTAAAAGCCTGAAGCAGCGAAACACAGTGGACGATGAGATCATGTGCTTCATGGATTTTCAGACGTGGTTGCTCCAGCGACGTGTTTCTGAAGGAATCGACGCGCCATTCATCAAGCTGATGACCAAAATGCAGGATACCTACATCCAATATCGTCTCGGAAATGTTTAAGAGCAGAGCCATCTCCCGCGAACTACAAGAGCGCTGGCAGGATCGGATTCGATGGATCCAGTCAGCAGAGTTCGATTTGCATGAAGACGAAGAAGAGAAGGACCGGCGCATAAAGCGCGGGCGCAAGGATTACTCATTCTTTGTCAAACATTATTTCCCACATATAGCTGCCAAGGAAACCGCGCAATTCCACAAGGACACAGCAGAAGTCATCAAGCGGGAAAAGAATATTCGGGCACTGCTCGAATGGGCACGAGGCCACGCGAAGAGCACGCACGTATCACTAATTATTCCGTTGTGGTTACTCTTTCAGGAAACGCCCGACCTGCACTTTATGGTTCTGGTCAGCAAAAGCCAGGACGCGGCGATACGCCTGCTTTCAGACCTGCAAGCTGAGCTACAATACAATGAAATTCTGATCCGGGATTTCGGAGTGCAGGTGAAAGAAGGATCCTGGACAGAAGGCGAATTCGTTACCACAGGCGGGGCGATGTTCATTGCCCTTGGTCGCGGCCAGTCACCGCGCGGCCTGAAGAATCGCGGGCGCCGACCGGATTACATCTGCATTGACGATATCGATGACGATGAACTCGTTCGCAATCCCAAGCGGGTTGGTGATCTGCTGGAGTGGATCCTTACTGCACTTTTCGGAGCCATGGAAGGCGGTCGCGGTCGATTTGTAATGGTCGGAAATCGGATCAGCAAGGACAGTGTGCTTTCCAGGTTCTCAGCGCTTGACGGGATCTATCACCGCATCGTTAACATGCTTGATAAGCGCGGGCAACCAAGCTGGAAGGAAAACTACACCCTTGCAGAAGTCAACAGCATTCGTAAGCTGATCGGAGAACGTAGATTCCAAAAGGAGTACATGAACAATCCGATCACGGAAGGAACTGTATTTCTGGCAAAGCATATTCGCTACGGCAAGATGCTTGATCTCAAGCAATACAGAACGCTGATCGCATACACGGACCCGTCCTTCAAGGACAGCAGCTCTGCCGATTACAAAGCGACAATGCTCCTGGGCAAAGCGCCGAATGGAGAATACCACTTGCTCCGCGCTTATGTTGGTCAGGAGACGGTCGCTCAAATGGTCAGGTGGCACTACGAGATTGATACCCTAATTGCGGGGCGCTGTCCGGTGCTCTACTTCATGGAAAGCAATTTTATCCAGGATTTACTTCTGGATGAATTCCGTAAGACCGGCAATACCACAGGTCATCACATTGCAATCAGAGGCGACGCCCGTAAGAAGCCCGACAAGTTTGCCCGAATTGAATCTCTTCAGCCATTATTTGAACGCGGGCTCATAGTGTTCAATGAAGCTCAAAAAGACAGCCCAGGCATGCGACTCCTGGTAGATCAACTGCTCATGTTTGAGAAAGGCAGCCGTAGTCATGATGATGCTCCGGATGCGTTGGAAGGCGGTGTTTTCCTCCTTAACCAAAGAACACGCACGGAGACGGCTACCTATTCATATGGAAAACGAACCAGCCGTCACTTTTAAACCGCTTTTAAAACAACTTTTATGTTTATCGAAAAAGAGGATCTGAAAAGTCACATCTATCAATACCAGATGGACCAGATCACCGAGCTGGACGATGATATCGTCTACATGGCATGCGCGGCTGCCTGTGATGAAGTAAAGAGCTACCTGATTCCAAACGGTCAAGGGATTGCGCCGTCGTATGACGCAGACGCCATTATGGGTGCAGTTGGCACGGACCGAAATCCCCTGATCCTACAGCTCACCAAGACGATTGCCGTATATCACCTGGTGCAGCTCTGCAACATTGATATCCTTTATGAGCCGGCAAAGGAACGATACGACCGGGCGATTAACTACCTGAGAGGCCTCAGGAGCGGCGATACCATTCTGGATCTGCCATTGCTCCCGGAAGAGGAAACCGAAGCAATGTTGCCAATCCGCATGGGAAGCCGGTCAAAATTCAGCCACGAGTAATTTATTCCAGGTAACAACGATTCACACGATGAACATCACACAAAGCATTCGCAGCTTCTATTATGAGCGTGAGCAGCGCCGCACAACAAAGGCCCTGGCTGCAAAACAATCGGAGCGCAAGCGATTCCTGGAATACGCCGAAAAGGCATTGTCCCGGACTCGTCAGGATATCAGCAACTGGAATCAGGCACTTCAGATGGCCGGGGCTGATGATCCAAAGAATTATCCCATTCAGCTATTATTTAATGAGGTAGAATTAGATGCCCTTCTTACCTCTCAGGAAGAAGGTCGCATGCAAAAGGTGCTCAGCCGGACTTTCAAGGTGTTGACCGATTCAGGAGAAGTGGATGAAGAGCAGACCAAGATCCTGCAACGCTATTACAGGGCATATACCTTGGTTAAAATGCAAGCTCTGTTTCGTGGATACAGTTTGATCGAAAATCAACTGGTGGCTTCCGAGCTGGAGGGGGTTATTGTTGTAATAACCGACACACCACGCACCAATGTCGTCCCTCGAAAAGGTCGCTTCTATCGGGATTACTCCGAAGACACATTTATTGATTACCGGAACTTGGCGGAGTTCGGGACCTACATCTTGGAGTACAATACCGGCACGCTCGGACTTTTGAACAAGGCGGTTCCACACGTCTTGTTTAAGCGCTTCGCCCAGAGCTGCTGGAGCGAACTATGTGAAATCTACGGGATCCCGCCCCGCGTTCTTAAGACGAATACACAGGACCCAACGATGCTCAAGCGGGCCGAAAAGATGATGGCGGACATGGGAGCTGCCGCCTGGTTCATTATCGACGATACCGAATCAATGGATTGGGCCGATGGCACGACAACAAACGGAGACGTGTACAAGAACCTGATCAACCTGTGCAGTAACGAAATTTCGCTATTGTTCTCAGGTGCAGTGATCGGACAGGATACTGTCCACGGAAACCGAAGCAAAGAAGAGGCATCTCAAAAACTACGAGATGACCTGACAGCTGGCGACCTTGCCATGTGTGAAGAATGGTGGAACTCCGTCACGATCCCGGCGCTGATTAAGCTAGGTATCCTCAAGGGAAACGTCCGTTTTAAGTACGATGCGGCTGAAGACATCAACCAGCTCTGGAAGATGACGCATGAAAGCCTTGAGTATTTCACGGTAGATCCGGAATGGGCAAAGCAAAAGTTTGGTATTGAAATTACCGGCGCACGTCTTCAGCCAACGGCGGGCGATCCGGCCAAGCTCGCTGCATCCAGTTTTTTCGTTTAAGGGCTGACGGTCGGCGGATCGTCAGCCCTGCGGTCTACTTCGGCGCACTGCATAGCCGATTGCAATTCCTATATGCATGCAGTTGCCCGGACTGTGATCACAGTGCCGTTCACCTTTCCGCTGCCGGATCCAGCCGGGCCAAACCCGTTATGAAAGCGGCTAGTGCAGCCTATGATCATTTGCAGCAAAAAGGAAGCTATTCACCTAAGGATCTTAAAACCGAGAAACCGTACCGGGATCTGATCGATGCAACCCGATCGGCAATACAGCCGGCCATTACAGACGCTGTTATGCCCGAGGCCATGTCTCGATACCTGTCCAGGGACAATCATGTTTTTTCAGCTATCAAGACGAACGCACAGCTTCAGGAGGTGTCCCGCCTACTGGTGGATGAGCACGGCTTAAAAAGACCTTACGAGAACTTCCAACGCGAAGTATTGAAATTGAATGCAGCCTACAATAAGAACTACCTGGAGGCAGAATACTTGTTTGCCACACAAAGCGCACAGATGGCTGGAAAATGGGCGGCGTTCGACGAGAACTCAGACAGGTATAATCTGCAATACCGGACAGCCAAGGATGATCGCGTTCGGGCTTCCCACCAAATACTGGACGAAACGACATTGCCAGCGTCAGATCCGTTCTGGAGCAGCTACTACCCGCCGAATGGCTGGCGCTGCCGCTGCACAACCGTTGAGGTTCGGAAATCAAAGTATCCGGAAGGCGATAGCGCGACAGCAATTGCCAACGGAGAAAAGGCTACAACAGAACTGGACAAAAATGGCAGGAATACACTGGAGCTGTTCCGCTTTAATCCAGGTAAGGACAAAGTGCTCATGCCTCCAAACAATCCATACACGAAAGTGGAAGGCGCTGCTGAAGCTGCGACCGTTTCGAGTGGTTCGATTAACCTCGCAGATTATATCAAGAAGGACGAAGTCAACAATAAGAATGTATCTGACGTCCTGAAGGCATATGCCGATATGTTCCCGGAAGATTTCCGCAATGGCCTTGAGAAAGTGGCTGTTTCGCAATCAGGCAGCTACCTGATGCAGCATAGCATGCGGGCTAATTTGGCAACGGGCAAATGGGTGAGCGGTTCCACCCTCTCCGTCAGTGCCAAGAGTTTCAGAGTTGGGAAGGAAGGCACCATATTCAACCCCGCTGAAGAATTGAAGGGTGCCCTGCTCGGAATTAAGAAAGGGCAAGATCTTTCCTTCAACCAGGAGTACGCTATGGAAGCGCTGTGGCATGAGATCCTGCATGCGAAAACTCAAAACCCGCCACAAAAGATGAGCTCTGATGAGACGCGGGCTATGGAAACGGTGAACCAGTTCTGCGCAAGGCATACCTATGACACCTTTATCGAGCGGCTCGGAGGAAAAGCAAAACACAAGGTCCAGATCCTGGACGAGGGGTACGGCTATTCGACGTGGGTAAGAGAATTCAGAACAAGACTGTCTACGGCAAAGATTTCAGAGGATCAGGCCGTATCCGATCTGATGCCGGAGCTCCTTTCTGACTACAAATCGCTCAGGAAGAAAACGGACGACTACCTGAAGGGGGTTAAACCGCAGTAACCTGGTAGTCGAGTCCCAACTTGTATTCCTGCGCGATGGCTGGTATTTGCGCCCAATATGTTTCGGCGGCCGCCTCATTGTCTCGGCTGGTGAAAAGCAGGGCTAGATCGAATAAAGCCCACTCAGGTTTGATATTCTCCCGGTACCAATCCTCTGTAGGGCTTTCATTCCACTTGCCCAAACGAAGACGCATGTCCAGGTAGTTGAACGCGATTTGTTCGATTTCCTGGGGAGTCGGACTGAAATCAAAGATGGTCTCCATATCTCAACAAATATACAACTATGATCGACTTCGATAAATTCCTGAGAAACATCCTGAAGGACCTACAAGTTGAGCTGCATGAGCAGTTTGATCGAAACTTCGAGAATAAGAGTTATTTCGGAGTTCCGTGGGCTCCAGTAAAGCGGGACTTTGGGAAGGGATCGCTTATGATCCGGACCGGAGATTTACGCCGGAGCATTCAAAGCAACATCGTTGGCAATAAGATCACATTCACGAGCTCGTTGCCTTATGCGAGCATTCACAACGAGGGCGGATCAATAACCGTCACTCCGAAAATGAAACGGTATTTCTGGGCAAAATACTATGAGGCCTCGGGATCCATAACTACCAAGAAGAATGGTCAGGCTAGCTCCAGCAAACGGAATGTTGCTTTGAGCGAAGAAGCGGCATATTGGAAACTACTGGCATTGATGAAGATTGGAAGTAAGATCACAATCCCTCAACGGCAGTACCTCGGACACCATCCACAAATTGACGTCATCGTCCACGATATCGTCGATGAGAACGTTCAGCAACTGGCTCTAAGCATTACGAACATGCTTCGAAAAGCGGGTGGTAGTCACACTAAATAAAAAAATGGCCTTCTATGCAGAAGGCCATTTCTCATTTAAGAGGCTGGCTCTTACTCTTCGTCAGAACCGTTGTCCTCTGGCTGATTGCCTTCTACAACCGTAGAAATGGCTTCGGCCCGTGCGCGCAGGCTGGCGAGTCCTTCGCCGATCACCTGCTCCTGTTCGGCGGTTAAACCCATGTTCCCTAGTTTCTCCTTAAGGACTTCGATCTCAGATTTCATTCCTGTCATCTCAGTGCCAATGTTGTCCAGGGCGGTGTTTGTCGCCTGGACGGTTGCTTGCAGATCTTCAAAACTTGCCATGATGCAATTGTATTTGATGGTTAAAAAAATGCTGACAAAAAATTCAAGCACGACGATTGCCGCTAGTGCGAAAAATGCAGGACTCGTGGTCATTCTCGATATTTATTTTCTCTTAGGATCTCGATTGCACACCGGTCGCGTGTTAACCCTAAAGTGCCGTCTTTAGCTTTGGAAGTAATTCAGTGCGCAACAAGGCGTCAATCAAATCATTTCGCTCCCACGCTATCAACAGCATCGAATCGAGCGCATCACGAAAACCTCGCTCAGCACCATACTTATCAAAGTGCATTTGCGATGTGATCTGATTCTCCTGGCCGGGTTTCCCGCCCTTGGGATCAGGCGCGAAGCGAGAAACACGGAAGCGATACTTTCCGTTCGCAGCCTTCCGTATTGTCAATTTCGGCTTGTGATGAACTGGCATAAGCTAATGTTTAAGCAGGTAAGTAAATCGGGTTTGCAGGAACTGGGTTGTAGTGATTCGATAGCCAGAAAAGACGATCAGACAGCCACTTTATATGCAGATCTATCTGTTCGTCTTGCCATTCCTCGGTCATGGCTGTCCCGAAATAATCCCACAACGCTGCGTTTCTGGTTAACGCCCCGGTACTCTTGATAAACGCATACGACTTGCGGATGTAGGACATCATCAGATGAATGTCTTGCAGGTAATTGCTAAAGACGGACTTTACTTCAGCAACAAAACCCGGATTTAGCAGCAATTCAGGGTTCCAGGCGCGATGGGATGTGTAAAGGCCGTACGGACTGCGAATGTTTGCAACATTGTCCCAAAAATTCGGGTCTTGCTCGTTCATGCTCGCACTGACGTCCCAGATGGGTCCTGCATATACTTTCGTGTCGCCAGGAAGCTCGTAGAAATATGTGCTACCATTCCACCGGTCATGATCCTTGAACCATTCGCCCTGCGCATACATCCGCGCCCAACTAGGAATATCAATAACAGTTGATAAATCACCTCCTGCAATAATTGCCGCTTCCATTGCAAGCAGTCTGTCTTGCACGTAGGCTAGCTGCTCAGGCGTATTGCCGCCGTCATCCGGGTACGTCGATTCGAATTTCATCCTAACAGTATTCAAATACTGCTGCTCAGGGTCTTCAGCTCGCCCCTGATTGTATGACTCATGATAATAACTGCCTGTCGCTGGGTTACCACCCACCATCGGAATTCCAGTAATCAGACTGCGGTGCTTAACACGCTGACTTATTTGATACAGTCCCTGCAATTGATACGAGCCACCAGGCTGCTTGATCCACAACTCGGCCCAACGCAGGTCCGGAGTAATCATGTGGCCTACTGATGCGAAAAACTGCTTGTAGGTAACATGTGTACGCATCCCAGACGCGCTGTTGTCTTCATACCCCGCTAGCGCCCGAAAAGAGCGACTAGAAGGGATTCCCAATATCGATTTGAACGATGAGAATTTGATGTTGTATGGCTTCTTAGGGAGACTTGCTGTGTGGTTTCCAGCGATTGAAATCGTGCAGGCCGCATCAGTTAAAAGCTGATCAGGAGGATAAGTATGACCATAACTATTCTCTACTGTTACAGTTGCGGCAATGTCATCCTCACCAATCGGGCCGGCAGCGAGTAAGGTTACTTTTATGGCATAAACGCCGTTTACAGGAATCATGTCGTTTTTTTTGTGGATTGTAACAAAAGGTGTAATAAGGCACTAGCCGCCTGTCAGTTCTTCGATTTGTTTGTTTGCGATGCCTACGCCAAACTTTCGATGTGTAGTTGTGCCGGATGAAGTAGCCGCTGTAGCAAAGGCACCAATGGACGTCCATGACGTGCCGTCTGGTGAATAGAACGCTTCAACCACTGTACCTGTCTTTCTTATTTCAACAAAGTGCCCGTTAACTGCGGGTATTCCAGTATCTATGAATGCAGTGCCTGCTGCGTCCCGCATCCAATAAGTGCCCATGTAGCTATACAACGCCCACTTCCAATACATGATAGTTGGGTCGGTTCCTTCGTCCCACGGCTCTAACGTGTTATCCTCGTCCAATCCGATTACTGCTGCATCAGTAGAGGGCGAATTGACTATCATCCGCACATAACCGTCTCCCGTAAACGAACCGTCAGCTAGTGCCCAAGCTCTTCCACCTCCTGCGGTGAAAAGAAATGTCCCTGGTACCGTCTCGACAAACGTTCCTCCTATGGAAGTAGCTCCACTTGACATTGTGAGATACGAGCCCGGAGCGGCAACCGATAGATCTTCCCAAGAATCTTCGACTTTAATTACATAAAAAGCCCCTAGCTTCCGGAACTTTACTTCGCTCCAAGCATCCGCAGCAGCGTCGATAGTCTGATCGTTACCATTGACATTTAACGTAAATCCTCCTGGCGACGCGTTCTGAACGAACAGTGAACCGCTGTTACGCACTGTTGTTAAAACAACATTCGTATTTGCAGATAGAATCTTGTACTTGTTGGAACCGTCCCAGTTCGTATCAGTAAGTAACTCATAAGAATTAGCATCTCCACCATTTACTAGTGTGTCAACGTAACCTTTCGTCGCGAGTGACTGGGAAGTGGTTGGAGAATAGCCGGGCACCTCCAAATTAGAAGTGAGTTCCCATCGAATTTTGTCGCCGTCAAGGTATGGACGAACATTCCCGCTCATTGCACTCACCGACTTGATGAGCTGATCTCCTAATGTGACTTTTTGCTGTGTCCCATCATCTGGATTTACAATTAGAAGTAAGTCCGTCGTCAACGGATCCGTATTCGAAGGCAGAGAAGGGACATTGACTCTTGTAGTTATATTACCAGGCCCAAGAATAGATTGGCTATCTACTGTTTTAATGTTTGTACCACTCACAAGGATTGCTTGCTTCCCTGCCAGTGCGCTGTTGAGATCTGTTTGAGAAGCGAGCGTTCCTGTGATACTGCCCCAGGTCGTTGAGCCACTTCCTCCTGAGATTGTTTGCGGAACCCAACCAGTTCCGTTCCAAACAAGAACTTGCCCATTAGTGGCACCCGATTGACTCAGTTCACTTACTGCGTGCGTATGCGCCGACGGCGGGAAGCTGGAAGGTTTGCCTGATACATTCGACCATAGTGGCGTCGGGATGTATCCATAATTCACCCAGTACCTAGTTGCCGCAAAACTTGTATCCACGCGAATCACGCCGCCCTGAATTACAATTCCAGGTCCCTGGTTCAGGGTCGTGCCGCTGTTCAAATTTGCGATTTCCTGAACAGTAGTTTTCTTGCTCGTCCCGTCCTGAACTACGTTCACCAGCTCAGGACCGCTCAGCGGCGTTGCGTTGGGAAGTTGAGAGACTTTAATTTGAGCACTCACGCCAATTGAAAGTGTCAGAAAGAGAGATAGCAGGATTTGCCTCATGTGCTTAGTTTTCATTTAGTATGTTTTGGCCGCCTTCAGTGAGCAATGGATTGTTGTCTTCGGTTGTGATTGGCTGCGGAGTAGATGCAGCCTCCGTAGTGATGATTTCACCGGCCTCAGTCACCAGCGGTTGACCGTCTTCTGTAGTGAGGACTCCTATTGGTTCAGCAGATTCCGGGATGATGACTATTCCGTCCTCTGTCATGATGCTAAATCCGTCTTCGGTAAGCAAGCCAGATCCCGGACGCGGAGTGCGATAAATGATTACTTCCGGACGTGCGACAACCGTAGGCAACACTGGCGTTGCGCTGACGTCACAGACCTCCGAAGTATAGATGACTTCATAGATCCGAACGCCATCATCGCGCTTGATCCGGGATGGTCCAGTTGTACGAATCAGTCGGCTGTAGGATGAATGGCCCGAATAACCATGAATCGCTTTATGTACCAGCTCGATCAGCTCGAAAATGGAAAAGCCCGCGTCCTTCTGGAACTGCGGGGCCTTATTGCTCGTGTTTGAAATTCTGAGATCTGCGATGCGAAGCTTAATCTGTACCAATCCAAGCTGTCCGAGCTTGCCAAAGTTGCTCCAGGTCGCAGGCACTGAAAGGTCAATCAGAGCGCAAGGCCATTTTGTCGGTGGTGTCGGGCTGAAATATTCAAGCTGACCCCAGTCCTCATCGATGTACCTGAGCTGAGGCACTTTCAATTCAAGCCTTGCCTGGATATCTGTTAGCAACTGCTTCATGCGGCAAACAGATTAAGCTGGGCAGTTTCAGGCAGCGTGTGGCGCATTTTCGCACGCTTGTAATACATGAGCGTGCGATAAGAGATGTGAACTCCGTGCTTCGGAAAAATGTACCGGATGATATACGTGTCCGGGATGTCGTACTCCTTTACCCGCAGGTACAAGCGGATAATCATTTCGACGTTCTTTAGATGATTGGAGTTGTTATATGCCACGGCCGCAACGGTCATAGCAAAATTAAAATGCAAGGCCCCGCCTAATGTGGGCGGGGCCTTGATAGTTACACCCATACGCATGGGTGTAACTGCTTACTAGAATCGATTCTTACTTCTAATTACTTGATGAAATCTTTGTCCTCAATCACCTTCAGATCTTTGTTCACCAATACTTCTATCGAATCTGTTTTTTGAACGCTGTTCGATTGGGTATACTTTACCATTACGTGAGCGATGTACGCGAGGAATGATGTGCTATCAGCAATCTTTGAAAGCGAATCCGCTTCGCTCATTTGGGAAATTATCGGTTGAACTTCCTCTTCAAACCACTTCTTCCTTTCTACGATTCCATCTTCTAAGTTCTTTCGCGCATTCAGATCGTTCGGGAATGAGTTGCATATGTCAGTCTGTAACTTATTCCTCGCAGCTTTTGCTTCAAGAAGCGGTACCAGCCGTTCCCAGCTTTCAACATACTTTGCGTATCTGTATTGCTGCTTTGTGCGCTCAGTTGCTGTGTCAACATTGAAGATGATCATTGTGTCAATTTTGTCACCGGGCGCAATCAATGATTGGACATAGTTTGTAACCGGCTCGTGCAATTGTTTGGGTAGATCATCCTTGCAACTCAATACGATCAGAGCGCATGCAACGATTGGGAGATAGTGTTTGAGTTTCATAGTAGTAATTGTTGACGAAATGTAGTTCGTTGTTCAGTTATTCCATAACTCCGCGTTCAAGTAGGATTCCGCATACTTTTTCGCAATCCCTGGTGGTATGCTTCGCTTATAATTCTCAACGAAATTGTAAGCCCTGTCACGCTGGAGTTGCGTCGACCTGTTCCACCAGTTCTGACACTTCTTTTTGCTACTTCTGGCTTTCTCGTCATAATGATCCCAAAACATTTCAAAAGTCACGTTGCTGGACTTTTGCTCCGTGAGCTTGCTCCCTTTGCTCTGACCGATCACGTCTTTAATGCCGCCAATACTCCTAGGAAGCTTTTTGAGGATAAATACCTTCTGGTCCTCATTCAGCCTTGCTCCAGTAATATCATAACGTATCAGGTAGCCATCTTTGTCAAATTCAAAGAGGACTGAGCCTTCGAATTTGTCGGAGGTAAGTAGATACGTCATGGTCTGGCTATGGCTTTGCGAATTGCATTTTGATAATCCGACAACACCTTTTCCGCGATCCTGATGAGAACGAACAATTCGCCTGTTGAATAACTATTAAAAGGCTTTTTAAGCCCCTTTACGCCTTGTTTCTCCGCCCAGGCAATTGCGTCCTTTGGGGTCTTGTTCATGTTGTGAAAAATCGCAATGATGCTCTTGCGCATCTTGTCCGCTTTCGGATCCGGAGGCGGGACCGTACCCATGAGCCGTCGCGTTAGCTCCTTGAGCTCATCGTGTGTCAAATCCTTCAGTGAATCGGTACGTCCTTGCGTGAACTCACTGATCTGCTCTTCGCGACTCAGGCGATTGCCGCACTTCACGGAAGCATTGTAAGCGGAGAAAAATGCTGAAAACTTGCTCATTGATGAATGATTTAGTGGTGATAGATGACCGGGATTCCCAGCCGAAGCGCCGTATCCCGTTCGAGCATAGCGCCCCGGCTCTTCTGCCAGCAGGGTAACAAATGCACCTCATCAGCAAGGCATACCAATTGGATGCAGATCCGCATGATCTCTTCCCACTGTTTGGAAGCCCAGTTGAAACGGACGGCCATCTCGGTTGGATTCAGTACGTGAAATCCCTGAGCCTGGAGCTGCTCTTGCTTGAGCGCAAAACGACGATGAGCAACGTCGAAGGGGATGCCGGAAACCTGTCCGGCTAAGTAGATTGTTTTAGCCATGGGAAGGGATGAGAGTTTGCAGTGCGTGAATGTTATCCAGCTCCAACAGGAACCGCATTGCCATGGCACCTACATGAGTAGCTTCAGCGCGCATTTCGCCGGTGCCTTGTCCTTTGTATTCGAAATTGTATTGAAGTGCGGCGCGCGCCAGCTCTCCAGACTCCTCGCACACGATCGCCGACCGCTGCACCGGACACGCCGGCCACATGGGATGCTTCGATCTTGCCCGAAGCAGTTCATTGTAGAGTTGGATTAACACTTGCTGTGTTTTCAAGGGAATTGTTTCCCAGATTGCCTGGGCTTGGAGCTGTTCGGGGATCATGGTCGTTATATTTAGAAAAGCGCTGTTATTAGGAAAGAGATACGACAACTTGTTCGACAATCCACTCCATGGCAGGCGGGGTTACAGCATTGCCTAGCTGCTTCACTTGTGCTCTCACGTCGCCAAGAACTATGTATTCATCTTCGAACGCCATCCCGATCTTTACTTCACTAGCGCGCAGTGTGCGGTAATAGCAATCGTTTAACTCAGGCATGTTATAAGAAACCAACGCAGCACGGTCGACTGTAGTGAACGTGTTCACTGGTTCAGTTATATGCGTGTTGTTATCGGTACCATAGTAGTAACTGATATAATGCTGGAAAGGTTCGGTTGCCAGGATTCCTTGATGAATGTTTGTTGTCATCGTGGAAAGCGGCATTTCAATTTTTCGTGCTGAGCTCTTTCCTTTATTCTCAACTATGAAAGGTGGGGGCGTGAGCACTCCAACATTCTGGCAAGTCGTCTGAGTAAGCAGCGCGTCCATAGCGCTAGTGAATCCGGCACACGAATTCGATTCGGTAACCTTTTTACCCCGGAATTCTGATTTCATCATAATTGGCCAGGCCAATTCCTGATTGTTCCAGAATTTTTTCCGGCCAAGCTCAATTCTCCTAATAGTTTTGGGCTTCAAGTGGCCGTCTCCGATTCTTCTCCCAGGTATCGTCCAATCGATGCAATTAAAAGCTGCGTAGTAGTATGGTTCTACTACCGTACTACAGGCAGGACAACAATACACATATTGTTTCCTGTATTTTCCCCATGGCTTTCTTTTATCCTTCCAGGTTTGCACAGAGTTGACATCCCGCAAACATTTCGGACAATGGGCTGAAGGCGTGAAATCCAATTGCGGTGCTCTATTGCCTTTCCGCCAGAAAACGATATACATGCGATCGCGGCTTTGCGGTGTTGGATGATGGTGCATTGAGTTATGGAAAACCAGGCGATGGTTATACCCGAGAACATGCATTGCAGTCAGCCAAGTATCGAAAAGGGGCCATCGCGTCTTTGCCTCGACCACATTTTCAACAACAATACCGATGTATTTGTGGTATTCTGCGAATCGAGGCACATCCCACATAGTAGCGCGGCTCCTTTCTGTCGCCGGATCTATTCTGCCGCTATCAAACAGATTCATCTGTTTGCGCAGCGTTTTGTGATTGTTCCCGCCCGCCGGAGAATGCGTCGTGCATTCGGGAGAGGTGATGAGTATGTCAGTTGAGGGATATCTCCTTGGATCAGCCGCGCTGATATCTGTACAATCATGGAGTGTATCCGGAAAATTGGTGCTGTGCGTCTCAATAGCGAGCTTCCAATGATTGAGCGCCATTTTTACTTCAATGCCGCCACCTAACCGCTGCGATAACCTTCGGACTCCCTGGCTACTTCCTCCAGCTCCGCAGAACTGGTCGGTAACAGATAAATAGGAATTTCTCATCTGGACCTCTTATTTGTTTAGTCGTGGTTAACCTTGAATAATTCGTTGTGAATCCAGTTACCGAGTCGCCGTAACCCGCAGATGTAGGCAACCTCCATCATCGGGTGACCGAAGATGTTGTGGAGCGCGAGGCGAATTCTGTCTATGATTTTCACTTTAAAAGTTTTTAGGTAAATACGAGTCTTTCGTTCTCTCTGACAATGGTTGTGGTGAATGGGAATGCTGACATGGGAACCTTCTGAATTGTGTCCATCAGGCAGCCAGATCCTGTAAACACTACATGCACGTTTCCGCTTAGGGTGATCTGGAGGTGAAGACACTTTCCGTTTCCTTTCCCTTCAAAACGGCTGTCTACGATGCGGAACCTTTGGACAACGATTTCCCTGTTCAGAACCCGGTCAATTTTGATTTTGTCGCCGGTGAAGGATTGGGATTCTACTTGGATTCCCAGTTCTTTAAATGAAGTCATGTATGGGTTGGTTTAGGTAAGAGCTTTTTCAGCAGGTGTTTACTGTTACAGTGTTTCGACCAGCCCTTGTAGCTGGCTATGGTTGCGGGACCGGCGCCGCGTGAGATAGACCGGCCAAAGCTTTTCTTGATGCTTTTGCGGAGCAGCGTGTGCGTATGGTAGAAGCAATAACCGAGGAAGTCAATTCCTCTGGAGGCAACAGGGAATACCTGGTAGTTGCCTTTGACTTTTAGATGGAGCTTGTCCTTTAGATAATTGCCGACCTCAGAAAGTATGCGGTGAAGCTCCGGTTTGGAGTCTGAGAGAAAAACGAGATCGTCAGCGTACCTGTAGTAGTATTTGACGCGGAGATCCTCCTTAAGCCAGTGATCAAAAAACGACAGGTAATAATTTGCTAGGTATTGGGATAAGTAATTCCCAATGGGAAGCCCCGGAGCGCTGTCAATGATCTCACTGAGCAGATCTATAAGATCAGTATCCTTGAACTTTCTGCGAAGCAGCGCCTTCAGAATGTCGTGATTGATGCTTGGGTAGAACTTTTGCAGATCTATCTTCAGGCAGTAGCGTGTTTCCGACTCGTCCTGAAGAGCGATGCGGATTTTTTGGGCCGCTGAATGAATGCCGCGACCTCGAATACAACTATATGTGTCGGCCGTAAAGTGTGAAACGAAAACAGGCTCCAGCACATTCATCACCGCGTGATGCAAGATCCTGTCCGGGAAGTAAGGGAGCCGGAATATCTCGCGCTCCTTAGGCTCGTGAATGAGAAACGTCTGGTATTCTGAAGTACGGAACGTCTTATCCCTAAGAGCCAGATGCAGCGAATGCAGGTTGGCGTCCTGATTTTTCAGGTGTTGCTGCACTCCATATTGATGAGATTTACCACGGCTTGCCTTATGATCGGCGAGGTAGAGGTTCTCAATGGAGTAGATCTGTTCGTATAAATGACCAATGCGTTTCATCGGGCCTTTGCTTTTTGGGTCGTTGTCCAGGCTGTTATTTCAGCGGTACTGACGCCCCTTAAAATGATCGTGATTTTTTGCTCTGTCAGCAGGGTTTGCGCTGCGATATCTCTTCGCTTAGGTGGGAGCTGACGTTCGAATTCGTGTAGTCGTTATCGTAGTCGTTGAACGCGAAGCCGGAACCGGCACACGAACGAACCACAGCACGCGCAGCGCACAACCGGCAGTCTGTTATCCCTGCTTCGGTTGAATTACGAAGTAGGCCTTATATAAGGCCAGGAACTGAGTGCCCGCATACTTTGCCAGTTCGCGTGATTTGAAGCAAAGGCGGGAGCCGACGCTCGAACGCGTGAAGACGAGAACGCAGCCGTGGAACGCGAAGCCGGAACCGGCAGTAGTGCGCTTCTCCATGTCAAACCAAGGCTCGTACTTGTACTCATTGCGGTTGTCCCAATCGGGTTCCCAGTCTTCATTAAGAGCCTTGTTGATGACAACCAGCTTGTAGTGTGCTTTTAAGCCCTCAACAAAGTCCTCTCCCAAGACCAACGCGGCACTGAAGTCAGGTAATTCGGAAGACATGCCCTGCTTTTCACATGCTTCTTCAAAGGACTTAATGAAGGAGGTTTCGATTGATGTTTCTTGTTTCATAAAATTGAAATGCGTTTTGTCGTGTGTACGGTTATGACTAATTGTTATTGATACCGCTTGTAGATGTCAATGAATTGCTTTCCAGCATATTCAGCCAATTCACTGGAGCGATACAAAAGGCGGGAGCCGACGCCCGAAGGCGTGCAGACGAAATCGCAGCCGAGGAACGCGAAGCCGGAACCGGATCTGTCAAACCAGGGATACCACTTGGGTTGGTCTTCATCGTTCCAGTCCGCCTCCCATTCCTCGTTAAGCACTTCAGCAACCATCTTCAGTTCTCGATAGGCGATTTCATCGTCTGTCCATCCTTTGTCGTCGCAGTGCTGATAGAAGATTTCGCGAGTCGTGTCAAAGGCAGCGAAGACATCATCCATCGTCTTGATCCTGTCCTGAACACAAGTAGATGGTAGATTATCCTTCCCGAGCAGCTTGGTTAGGAAACTGCGCTCCTGATCACTGCCGTTCTTCAAGATCTCGATCACACCCTTTTCGCAGATCTGAAGCTGCTTTTGCGCAGGCGCATGCTGGTGTGTGTGATGATGCTTGTGAGCGGTGCCGTTCTGTTCTGCCTGTGCGGCATGGATAGACTCCAGATAAGAGGGCTCTTCGGCGATATTCTGTGTCATGGTTGAAGTGATTTGGGTTGTTGCTAGCTCTGATTGTGAATTCGTCTCGAAGGCCGAGCTCAGGTAGCCTGGGAGAGAATTTGGGGGTGTCATACTAAGGCACCCTCCTCTTTCTTTAATTCGATGAAGAAGGATTCGTCTTGTACCACCTGGAATCCAACCTTTGAAAGGTTTTCCTGGACGAGCTCGGTGTTGCGATCAGCCAGCAGGCGATCCTTCGCCGGCTCTTCTGTTACGCGGACGTAATCCGGCAGGTAGCGCTTCAGGTTGTCGAGGGCCTGTGTGCCCTTGATACCCTTCAGCAGCATGAGCTTCGGATTGCCAGTACGGAATCCAACAGTGCCGTGCGGCGTTTCATAGCTCTTCTTTTCAATAAAGAGCTGCGGATTCTCCGTACAATACGTTTCGACAACCTCAGCAGCGGAGCGGCTGCCTTCTTCGAGATCTTTCAGCCCGTCTGCGTACTTGTCGCGAATGGCTGTGATCTGCTCATCCATGCGGGCGACAATCTTCTGGCGCTTGGCATCATTGGCGGCAACGGTCGCCATCGCGTCATTGAACTGCTCGTCGCTGACAGCATTAATTACTTTCTTCGTGATTCTGGTTTTTGCCATTTGGTTATTTGTGTTGTTTATGAAAAGAAATGGTTATTGAAAGGCTTGATCAATCCCTCCGCTGATCTGGAGGATGGTGTTATCGAGGTATACCGATGGATCCAGGGGGATCCGTTCCACCAGACTCTGGAAGGCGAACGCAACTGTCGCATCCATGCGCAAGCGCTGCTTTTTGTTCGAGTAGATGAACGTTGCCGGTTTCAGTTTTTTGAGGTTCCATACGATGAGGGTTGCTTTGACGCACTTTTCGGCAGCGGTCATTTCAGGTACGAGGTCAAGATGTTCGTCCAGGAAATGGCTCAGTGAGAGCAACGCGTCAGTGGTTAGTTGAATGGTGATTTTCTTCATTGTTCCGTTTTCTTTCCGAGATCTTCAATGAGCTCGTCTTTCAATTGCTGGTACCGGCCAGCGCTGAGACCGTAGCCGTTCACGATCAGTTCCGCGTCGTCTTTTGTGAACACCTGGATGAACCACGCCCAGTAGCCCTGTGTAGGATCCGTGAGCATTGAGAGACATTTTTCCGGCTGCATGATGTTTCGTTCAGCCCAGATGCACCCAGCTTCAAATAGGATCCGGATCCACTGATCACGCGTGATCCTGGCGCGGTTGCAGACTTCCGAAGTCGTCGCAACGACGCGGGAAGCTTCCTTTTGCGAATGGCTATTCGGCTTCGTGTAGGGGCGTCGCATGGCCAGTGGTTTGTTGGAAGAGTTTAGCTACTTCCGGTTCACAGATGGCAATGCCATGAGTCATGCGGGCATCGCCGATTTTTAGATAGTCGTACACTAACTGAATGAAATGCCCGACAGACGTATGATCTCGCATCACGTAACGGGCAATCGTCACGTTAGGGATCTCATACCGGTATTTTTTAACCAGGTATACTGCGATTTGTCGCGCAAGTGCCGCATCTGCCTTCCGGTCTCTCGAAACAATCCGGGTCGGAGTTACTCCCATGGTTTCACCGACACAGGCAACAACCGCAGCAATCCACTCCATGTGATGCTCGTCCATTCTGCGATTCTCGGCAACGAGCTTCACGGATACCTGTAGCCTCATCCCATATTCCTGGCATAGCTCCCTTTCAAACTCATAGACTTTGCGGCCCATAAGCGCTAACTGGTTGCTGGATTGTTGCGTCTGCATGGAAATTGTTTTAGAGGTGTGCGCCTACCGGCATGCGTACTTCCCAGATCTGGGCGTGACCGCTTGGAATCTCAACGGAGATCGGCGCAGCAAACCGAGGACGCTCCGGCATCCGTTCGCCTTCAGACCAAACGAGTAATTCGAGATCTTCCCACGCCTGGTCAAACTCTTCGTAGATCCGTCGCTTGGGCTGTTCGATAATGTCACTGTCCTCGTTCAGGATGACAACGTGATAGGTTTTGTTCATGGGATTTGTTGATTGAATTAGTTGAATGAGTCGTTTTCGTCTTGGCCCCAGTAGAGCGCGGCTTTTTCTTCATCGATCCGGATGGCTCCGCCAGGGCAACGGCCTGAAATGAAAGCGGTGAGACCTTTTACCTGGACGATGATGGACGCGAGTTTGCGGGCGCGCTTGGCCGGAGCTGTGTAAGGCTGCCCCTTCTCTTCGTGCGCGATGAAGACAAAGAGCTTGTCTTTGTGCGCTTGCACGAGCTGCTTGAACGCGACTGCATGCAATTCGTCAGAATAGATTGTCAGGTTGTCCAGGAACACGATCCGGGCGGCCTTCCGACTGCGGAGTTTTTCATCCAGTTCCGAGAGAGGCATGTATTCTTCAAAGTGTAGGGTCTTGATTGTCGCTGGCAGACCGGCGCGGCGACAGGCATCAACGAATGCCATGCTGGATCCTTCCTCTGCACTTACGTACAGTGTGCGTTCCCATTGGCTCAGGTAGTGAGCGAGCATGAGTGAAAACCATGTCTTCCCGTTTTTCTCAGCACCATAAACCAGCCAGATACCGGTACGCTCAGGAGCCTTCATGGCACGTCCCCAAAGCCCATCCATCGGAAAGGTGACAAACTTCTTATCGTAGAGATTTTGCACGGAAGTAGCTCGGGACATTGTTGATTATGCTGCGTTTCCAGATCCGGTTAGAATGGCAAGCGATTCGGCGCGGCGAAGGCCTGAGATGCGTCCTGAGTCGTTAACCAGGCACTTTTTGACGATCGAGGGGATGTCTCCTTTTCGGGCAATATTTGGCGTGAGTACGTCGGTGATCAGCTTCTTGATGAAATTGATTTTCTCGTTGCGCTCACTTGGGACGATGGAGCGGTAGCGCTCATTAAACCTGCTGAACAGTTCAGCAAATCCGACCTTCTTACCGGCAATCCCTCTTTCGATTTTTGCGCGAAGGCCGTCAGCTCCGATCAGGTACCAGCCGCAAAACCCTTCAGTGGCATTCCAGAATTCCATGATCTCCATCAGTGCGTCATAGTCCGGTGCTCCGGCTTCGTCGATAATGATGATTGGATTCGGTAGGATCCGGAGGACGTATTTCAGATTTGCCTTCACATCCACGAACCGGCCCTTGTCGTCTGCGCCGACCGTGCGAGCGATCAGGCGGACAAACTGCTGCTTGGTCTTAGCCTGAGTACCGTCGACGTAAAAACAGTTTTTCAGCGTGCGGGAAAGGTGCTTTGCTGCGTGCGTCTTGCCGATTCCGCAGTCATCCACGAACATCAAGCTCTTACTATAGCCCTGGCAAAACAGAACATCTTCCTCAATTGCATTGAATACGTCAGTACGAGCTGTCTTCCAATTGCGCTCACGCATGCCGACTCCGAGCGTGTTGCCAAGTGACAGCCATTGCGCTTCGCGAAGCAGGCCGTTCAGGTCCTTGCCGTTCTTGATCTGGGAGAATACAGAACCGTTGATGCCATACTGGATGGCAAACTGTTGGTCAGTGCCGTCAAAATTCTGACGCTGGCTGATCAGCGCGTCGGCTACTTTCTTGCGGAAATCTGCGGGAAGGGAAACCATAGGTGGAGTTTTTAGAAGCGGTCAAGGAGAGATTTGGGAGCGGTGGTGGGAACATTCAGGAAGTCGTCGTCTTCGTTGATGTCGGGGACTGTTTCTGGTTCAGTCTCTTCTGGCGTGTGTACCGGTTGGCGATTGATGCCTGGAATCTGGAAGCGACGGTTTAGCGTCGTCTCGCGGTTGTCAATTACCAGGACTCTTTCGATACCAGCGGCCTTTTTCTTCATATAGGCCTCAATCGTGTTTTCGTATTTGGCCATCAGCTCATACGCTGCATGATCGGCCGGAGTCTTTTCGATGTGGGCGCGTTGCGGGCGTGGCGCTACGATCAGCTCACAGATGTATTTTTCATCGTCGCAGAGGATGGCTTTCATCACCTTGCCATCATTGCCATCCAACCAATAAGCGGTTACATTCTGGCCTTCGCAGATCCGCATCAGCTTGATCAGGCTGTCCCCAGTGTAGAGTTCACCATTGTCGCCAAGCAGCCACTTTTCGCCTTGGAGCATCACCATCCCGGCATTGACACTCGTAGGTGTTGTATAGCCAAGCTGTGGCAGAAACGCTCTCCAGTTCGGATCCCTCAACGAGGGATTTTGCGTTTCCATGAAGATGTCGAACCGCGTTTTGCCTGGGTGCTCCGGATGCTCGGAGTTGTTCCAATTCTCGATATCTCTCAGGCAGCCGTCAACGATCTGGTTGTAAGGAAGAATGATGTCGTGCTTAGCCTGATCCGGTCCGGCTTGGTTGGCTTCATTGCGGGCGAAAGGACGAGCCATCCAACCGAAGCGGCCTTTTTCACCCTTTTCGTTGTAGCGCATGTAGCCGATGAAGCGTTCAACCATCTTGGCGCGGGCGTTGTTCGGAATCATGCGCACCTTGTCGACCAGGTACCCGTCTCGCAGGAAGGAATTTGCAAATGGGCTGTTACCGTTAACCTCGCACTCGATTTCCGCAGGAAGGCAAAGGCCCCATCCCACATAGTTGCGGACCATCTGACGGTACGCCTCCAGCATGATGCCTTTCTTCTCCGTTCCATGCACCCAGAATGTCCAGGCTCCAGAAGCACCGTCGACGCCGAGGTAGAAAACGGGGCGCTTGCCTTTTTCATACCAGAATGGAGCTTCCCGGTCATCGACAGATATCAGGCTGCCGGCAAACGCAGGCTTTGCGAACTGGTAGTGCGGCAGGAACTTGCCTCTGAGTGTTTGGGTATTGCCAGAACGGCGGGCATGCGTGCCGATCTTGCTATCCCACTTGTCCAGGTAGTTGATGATCGTAGAGTCCGAAATCTTCGGCATGCTCTCAGGATCGTAAGCCTCCGCTGTCTCCTCATTGATCACTTCCACGTAACCGGCCAGGAATGCGTCGTACTGGCGGTTGACTTCTGAGCGGGTTGGCTTACTATTGTGTCCTGCGAAGAGCTGATCCAAGAAACGGACGATCTCGTCAGTTACCTTCTGCGCGTTGCTGTTCTTGAGTTTGCCGCTGATCAGGCTGCTGTAGTTGGGTCCGGATTCTGTATGAAACAGTTTGAAAGCTTCTTTAAAACGCTTTTCAGTGACGGGAAGCGTGTGTGTTACCTGGTGTTTTTGCTGTAGGAGCTTCTGGAAGCTGATTGCGTCTGCACAAATGGATGTCATTACGCCTTTCAGGCTTCCTCCTTTGCTCCTGCGCTCCTGTTCGCGAGCTGCCTTCAGTCTGCTGCATGCTTGAAGAACACTTGCGTTTGTGATGTATTCCTCTTGATACTTGAACGGCATGTAGCAGCCGTCAGCGAATTGGTATTCTTTGAAAAACTGGACGGCGTTGAGGTCGGTTTGATAATACAGGTCGAGAATATGACCGGACCGGCGTGGGTCGCCGATTGCTTCCTGGATATTCTTGGGGAGCGAATCGAAGGACACCAGCATTTGCCGACCGTGTCCGCCCAATCTTGCTCGCTTGGGACCATAAGGCTTGTCCTCATGGCGCTTCATGCACTTCTTAAGTGCTTCGTAACTGGGATAGTGGTCTGGAATGAGTTCATCTTCCGATACGCACCATGTGTTATTCCACTCTGTAGGCATTATATTTCGGGATGGAACAGTCAGAAAAATTTGAATGGCTGGAGGAGGAGTTGATGCAACTCCTTTTTCAGACTACGCTTCGCCTGGCCGAACAAAAGGCGACAACTAACGTATTGGTGAGCTATGTGCAGAGTCTGCTTGGCCCGGAAAAGGCGAAAGAGATGGAGCTTGGGTTTGCGGAGGAGTTGGAGCGCCTGAGCGACCCCATACTGAACCAACCTCCCAACGGAGTGCCTTATAGTAGCGTTCTACAAGCGAGGTTCTCGTTGAACTCTTTTTTGCGCGAACTGCGCGGAGAAGGTTCAGAGCCTTCTTAGTTTTCCTTCTTTTCATTTTAAAGTTTGGGGGTTTGATGGTTGTCGTTAGATGAGTCTCCGAGGGCAGCTCCTTTTGCAATGGCACTTGTATGGCGTCGATTATCGCTTGCTGGGTTGCGTCACCGCAGACTACTTTCTTGATGTAGTTGCGAAGTCCAGCTTCGATCAGATCTGACACCTCTTTTTGCGGACGATGCATTTTTCGGTTGGCTTTTTCATTTTGTGGATACGGGTTGTCGAGCGTTTGAAACTTTTGTTGCTTCTGATAACTCTTTGAACTTTTTGCGATATGTCGAAACCGCCAAGTCTGCTGTAGGGCCGTGCCGCTCTCCTCGGATCGCTTTACCGACATAACTCTTTGTCACTCCCACATGCTCAGCGGCATACGATCTTGCAAGAGACTCAACTGCTGCGTTTTCCTTTTTCATACTTTTGGCGGTTCTCATTTTTGTCCCCGCTAGCGAGACAAAAATGAACACAATTGTTCAAACAACCAAAAGTTTTGAAAACTTTTTTTCAATGAACCCGCAAATTTCTACCCTGCTGGCTCAATTAAGAGCAAAAAACAAGCTGTCAAAGTCAGAAATGGCCCGTCGTTTAAACGTTGCATCCCAGCTATATGGGAGATACGAAAGCGGTGAAATTCAGCCTAAACTGCCGTTTATTAAGAAAGTCAACGACGTCTTCAAAACAAGTATTGGGCTTAATGAACAAAATGATTCAAATGCGGTAGGTGTTCCGTTGATTTCTTCTGAGGCAGCGGCTGGTTTTGGAACTGCCACTTTCTCAATTACTGAAAGCGATGTGCAGGCACGCTACGTAGTTCCAGATTTTCCGGAAATAGATTTTATGATCCGAGTTAAGGGAAGCAGTATGTACCCTAAATACAGTAGCGGGGATGTGATTGCTTGTCGGGTTATCCGCGAAAGGAAGTTCATTCAATGGAACAAAGCCTATGTCGTCGCTACCAGGGAGCAAGGCATCCTTTGCAAGAGATTGAGGGAATCCGACCAGCCTGAATGTCTATTGGCGGTCAGTGAGAACCCTGAATACGCGCCGTTTCATTTGCCCGTCGATGAGATAACCGGTATGGCACTAGTGGTGGGTGTGATCCGGCTGGAGTAAATCGAAATGTCCACGATTGCGGGTGGCGTCACGCGTTTTTGATTTTTCACGTCATAGACATACTTCATTATACGACGCACTGGTGGCGGATCTTATGCCTTTTCGGAATGACTTCGCGTTTGTCCCTAAGGGGGGTCGAATCCGCTAAAACGTGACACAAATAGGAACTTTTCTGTCCTTAAGGGGGTTCGAATCGGTCAAAAACAACACGGCAGTGTCCCTCCAAATGTCCCTCCAAATGTCCCTCCAACTCATTTCTTGACCCAATTTCTGTCATACTCGATGGGTGCTAAATCCACCGGTTAACCTATTTTTCTTTGAATTTCCAGGCTGTTTTTAGGCGATGCTTTTAAATCCGCTGTAAAATCCACCTGTAGCGGATTTGAGGCGTTTCTTAAAGCTGGTTTAAAGCCGTTTCCGGGCATAATTAAAGCCTGCTGAAGTGGCAGGCTTACAATTTCAAGGCGAATCCGGGCTTTTTAAAGAATTGGGACGGATCGTTTTAAATGGGCTTTCACGGCTTTTTTGGTTGTATTACGCCACTGGCGCAGGTTTCCCGGCTTTTTTTGGTTTGTTAATTAGGGACGGGTGGTTTTCCTGCCCATACTAGAAGGTTTTTGGGTTGAAAAAGTACAAAAATATTTTGATTCTCAACCGTTTAGGCTTCATTTGGATACCAATAGTAACGTCTCGTCTATTATCGCCAACCTATTGGAACAGGCCGTTACTCGTGAACGACAAGTGAACGGTGTGCGATATCAAGGGCCGATGATGCAACACATGGTAGGTGCAAAATTAGGATTGATTATGGGTGCAGAAAATATTTCGCATAATAATTCGAGCACTAACGATGCCGATAATTCGAGAAACGGGGACTTCGATCTATCTGGTTCTGTTATACACGTTACGACTAGCCCTAGCGAGGCATTAATTCGAAAATGTGAACAAAATCTTTCTGTTGGAAGGAAGCCAATAGTAGTTACGTCAAGGAAGGGAGTACAGGCCGCGGAGATTTTCGCCGAAAATCAAGGTATTGAAAAAAGAGTTGAAATCATCGACTTCGTACAGTTTATGTCAGCAAACGTTTTGGAGCACGGCAAGTTTACATTGGAGGGTCGGAATGATTATTTGCAGAAACTTGCGAATTTATATAATGAAATAATCGACTCAGTAGAGACAGACCCCAGTTTGAGAATTGAGTTGAATGACACGTGAGTTCCTAGAACTTGAGTGTTAAATTAAGAAAGATGAAAGAGAGTGCGGAGCAGCGGAGCAGGACAATGCGGGCGGTTAAGTCTAAGAACACCAAGCCTGAAATTATAGTCAGAAAATATTTGTTTGGTCTTGGCCTTCGTTATCGACTGCATGGCAAAAATCTACCGGGATCACCAGATTTAATATTTCCCAAGTATCGAACGGTGATCTTGGTTCACGGTTGTTTTTGGCATAGACATGAAAACTGTCGCCGTACATCTAGCCCTAAATCAAATACCGAATGGTGGCAAAATAAATTTCGAAGGAACAAGGCTCGAGATATCGAGACCAAAATTGAACTTATTAGGTTAGGATGGAAAGTAATTATCGTGTGGGAGTGTGAACTGCTTGCAAACGCAAGAAAAGAGCGATTACTCAAACTATTTGAAGAGCTAACAAACAACCTATAGGCAATAACTCAAAATTCATAGCCAGCGAAGTTTGATTAATGGAAATAGAAGGAATATCTCGCCCATTTCAGTATTTAGATATTTCTTTGTCGGAACAGTAATAATTCTATATTGAAATGTCATTGAAATTTACTTCAGGCAAATCCGAAGATTTGAAGAATCTTTTATCAACTCTTGTTCCGATCGAATCATGGAAGGAAACGAATCCAGGTACGTTTCAGGCGAGATTGACGAACGGCGGCATTTTGAACTATTATTCAACCACAGGTACAATAAATTTTCAAGGTAAAAGCGAACTTGCCACCGAAGCTGAGAAGTTAGTAGAGCAACTTCTAGAGAGAAAGCCCTTGGCGGAGCAGCAAATAACTACATTTCAAGAGATTAAAGACAGTAACAATGAGGAAGTTGCGAACTTAGAAGAATCGCCATTTCTTTCAAGTGAATTTCCAAACACTGAAATAATAATTGGACTCGTCGGCGCTGTTGGGGTAGAATATAATCAAGTAATTCAATTCCTAACCGATAGGCTGAAATATAAATTCAGTTATCAGGTTCACGAAATAAGAGTATCTGAAGACGTAATCAAAAAGCTACCGAATTACGATTCAAGGTCGACGACCACGAAGCCATTTGAACGGATCAACCACTTGATGGATGAGGGTAACAAAGCCCGGCAAAAATCAAATAATAATGCAATACTTGCGATGGGAGCTGTCGCGAAAATTAGAGGAATCCGAGCCGAAAATACACCTTCTCGAACGGCGTACTTGATCAATACGCTTAAACACCCCGAAGAAGTTAAATATCTGCGTGAGATTTATGGAAGCGGCTTTTATTTAATTGGTGTTTTCGCTGATCAAAAAGATCGACACAAATACTTAACTAATGATCTCGGCATGGATGAGCGAGAAGCTACAGATCTAATTGTTCGAGATGGGGATGAGAGTATGAGGCACGGCCAACACACCAGCAACACGTTCGATTTGTCGGATTTTTTTGTTTTCATAGATGAGAACAGACTGAAACTCAAAAGCGGCATACACAGGTTCTTGGATATTATTTTTGGGCATCCGAATGTCACTCCAACATTCGAGGAATATGCGATGTTTATGGCGTTTGTCAGTTCGCTTCGGTCCGCTGATCTTTCACGGCAAGTGGGAGCGGTTGTTACCAAAGGGACTGAAATCTTATCGTCAGGAACAAATGATTGTCCACGTGCTGGGGGAGGGCTTTATTGGCCCATTTTTGACGAGGATAAGCATGAAATAATAGATGTTGATTTCGGTCGAGATTACAAAAGAGGCTTCGACTCAAACGTGAAGGAAAAGCAATCAATCATTGATGATATTATTGGTAAATTACCGCCAAGCGTCGACAAAGACGAGATTCGTGAATTACTTGAGAATTCCAAAATAAAAGAGCTGACTGAATACGGAAGAGTTGTACACGCTGAAATGGAGGCATTAATAGCATGTGCTCGCAATCAAATATCTGCGAAAAAATCAACTCTATTTTGCACAACATTTCCGTGTCACAATTGTGCAAAGCACATCATTGCAGCTGGAGTTAAAAGAGTTGTATATATCGAGCCTTATCCCAAAAGTAAAGCGCTAGAGTTTCATTCTGAGTCTGCTGTTTTAGGTTTTCATCCCAAGACAGAAACAGATACTGTATATTTTGAGCCTTTTACTGGACTTGGCCCGAGGCGATTTTTTGATCTCTTTTCAATGAGTTTGGGTTCTGGTAGAACAATACAAAGGAAAACAAAGACCGGCGACATATATGTTGAGAAAACTGAGGAGTTAAGAGTCAAAAATCCTCTCATTCCGCTGAGTTACCTTGATCGGGAAATGCGCGCAGAATCAAAATTTAAAGCGGTTCGTTTATAATCTATAATTAGTTTAGAGATGCTATTAATCTGGACGTCGGATAGGTAGGTTCACTTTTTTTGCTCGTAGATATTCTTCAAATGCCCATCGACCTCTCTAAAATCTCCACCCGCGCGCCCGAAGACCTCGATAAAGAAGTCACCAAGCTAAAGTTGGCTCAGATACTGGATCAACTGAATGAGCTGCAGAACCTGCTCTATGCCTCTGCGAAGTATTCGATCCTGATCGTGATCCAGGGCATGGACGCCTCGGGCAAAGACGGGCTGACGCGCAAAGTCTTTTCCCGGATGAATCCGCAGGGCGTGCTCGTCACCTCGTTCAAGGCGCCTCTGGAAGACGAGCTGGCGCATGATTTCCTCTGGCGCGTGCACAAGCATACGCCGGCCAAAGGAATGGTCCACATCTTTAATCGCTCGCATTACGAGGATGTGCTGATCACCCGCGTCCACGGAATGATCGGTGACGAGAAGGCCCGGCTGCGTATGAAGGCGATCAACGGTTTCGAACGACTCTTGTTCGAGGATAACAATACGCAGATCATCAAGTTCTACCTGCACATCTCGCAGAAGGAACAGATGAAACGCCTCCAGGAACGGGTGCACGACCCGAGCAAGATGTGGAAGTACAACGAACAGGACTTCGCGGAAACAAAAAACTGGGACAAATACATGGAGGCCTACGAAGACGTCTTTAAGCACTGCGACGAAATCCCCTGGCAGGTTATCCCGGCGGACCAGAACTGGTACAAGGAATACCTTGTGGCGGAACGCCTGCTCGATGTGCTGCAGAACCTGGATATGAAGTACCCGGGACTGAAGAGGAAGTGATTGAGTATTCGTAAACTCGTTGACTCGTTAGTTCGTTGACTCGTTAACTCGATTATGTATGTGTCTCGTTTCAACGAGTCAACAAGTCAACGGATAGTCAAACCAACGGATAATCAAACCAACGAAACGGCGAGTCACCGAACAACTGCCGCGTAATCCTCACGGCTTCATTACGTTGGGTAACATTCACCACAAAATTCAACAAGCTGCCGGGAGGGGAATCCGCAATTATTTTTGTTTGTAGCTGTGGATCATGGGTCAGACCGCGCGGGGCGGCTGGACGGCGCAACTGGCACGGACTTTTTCACAAACAACATCGAGGACGAGCCCGTAAGCTCTGATCATTCCCCGGTTATTTCCGGTCAATTAGAACTCAAACGTTGTGTGTGTGATTAATGGAAAAAGGTGCACTTATCGCGGTGCGCCTTTTCCATTTTTTGTACTTCCTGTATCTGGAAGGACGGCGGGTTCGCGCAAAGGCGAAAAGGGAACACAAATGCGCAGACTTTGTTCCCTGTAGACCAAATCGGAAAATCAGAAGGATGCCTTCGCGCCTTTACGAAAAAAACTTTGTGTCCGTACGACCGTCCGGGCGGGCCTTTGCGCGAACTAGCTCTGGACCTTGGCCGGCTCTTTCTTTGTGATCCTGTTATACGTGCTCAGCATAAAGCCCAGCACCAACGTCACGATGCCCAGCCAGAGCACGTTGATGTATGGAAAAACAATCGCCTTCAATACCACGTACTCATCTTTCGCATCGCGCTGCATGGTCTCTATGACGGCAGAATTCTGCTCGGGGAGCACATTGATAAAACGGGCGAATAGTCCGATGTTGCGTGCAGTATCGGGAAGTCCGGAAATGCTGTTGTCGCGGATAATGAACAGAGGTTGAATCTCCGTCGGGTTTGCTTCGAGTGTATGCACGCTCAAACGCGCGCCCACGGCCACGTCGCCTTCAGCAGGTTTGTAATCCGCACGCTTCGCGTCGCGGTTAAAGCCCTGGAATACGATGAACGCATTGGACACAAAAAGACTGTCGCCGGTCTTCAAGGTATCGGTACGATAGGCGTCCTTTTCTGTGGCCTTGTAAATGCTGTTGACGTATGTGAAAATGTCCTTGGTCAGATAGTGCCGCGTCGATGGATTCGAGCTCAGACCTTCCTGTCCTTTCGGATTCACGAAGGCATCGGGATAGAGCATGAAGCGTTCCTTGACCTCGTTGCTGCCAGTATCGACGCGCTCAAAGGCTACTTTAAAGAACGTCCGGGGATCGGATGTCGAAACGGAATCGCCCTGATACGTCGCGAAATAATTGCCCATGGCTACTTTGGCGCCGCGGAACAGGATCACGTTTTCACGGCTTTCCTTCACAGATTCGGCCAGCGTCTTTTTACCGAGATCGATTTCAGCGCCCGTGGTATTCAGTGAAATGACTTCCTTGCCATAGCTGCTCAAAAGAACGCCGAGCAAGGTTAGCGCAAATCCAAAATGCGTCAGCGCAGCGCCGCGTTTTTTCAAGGCGCCTTGCTGGACGCCAAACGCGTAATAGGTGCTCGCGCCCAGAGCAAATACTGCAGCGAAGAGCATCAGCAGATACTGCAGTCCGCTGATGGATTGTGCCCAGCCAATAGCAGCGGTCAGAAGCAGAGATATCACGGCAATCAGTCCTGTCCGTTTCCAGAACAGTCTGACATCGGTCTTCTTGAATTTCAAATAAAGTCCGCCGGCTGACAGCAGGGCCGTGATGATCGCAATCCAGATCTGCACGCTGTTGTAGTGCTGCTCGCGCTCAACGGGCGGCGCGAGATCCTTGCCGCTGATCCACTTGGCAAGCGGAGCCCAGACGGGAATCGAAGTCACCAGGATGATATGGATCGCACTCAGGATAAGGATAAACGAGCCGATCGTCATCCAGAATTCGCGGGAAGAACTGGCTTCTTCACCGGCCACACGGGGCATTTTTTTCCAGCGCGCGATCAGGATTCCGACAGATGCGACCAGGATCAGTCCCTGGACCACGAGCAGGTGCCAGTAGAGGGACTTGCCCTCGCCGGTAAAGGCATGAACAGAGGTGTCGCCGAGTACACCAGTTCGCGTCAGGAAGGTAGAATACCAGATCAGGAAATACGTCGCGATATAGAGGATCAGCGTGATGGCCAGGCTGCGGCCGGTTGCCTTGAAAACGATCAGGGTGTGCAGGCCCGCGATCAGCGTCAGCCAGGGGACCAGCGAGGCATTTTCCACAGGATCCCAGGCCCAGTAGCCGCCGAAGTTCAGAGACTCATAAGCCCAGGCGCCGCCCATCATGATGCCAAGTCCGAGGACGCCGCCGGCAAACAGACTCGAGATCTGTGTTGGCTTGATCATCTTCTGATAATCGCCTTTCCAGAGTCCCGCGACGATGAACGAGAAGGGTAGGAGCGTGGACGCAAATCCGAGGAACAGGATCGGCGGGTGAATGACCATCCAGTAATTCTGAAGCAGTACGTTCAGACCGTTACCATCTTTAATAAACTTACCAAGGTATTCCGGGTCTGCGAAAATCGGCGCGCCCTGCATCACGTGGCGGAGCAGGATAAATGGTGTACTTCCGACTTTAATCTCCGGGCTGATCACAAAACCGAGGATCATGCTGGCGAGCAAAACCTGGATGCCGCTGACAACAGTCATAGCGCGGGTCTCGAGGCTGCGTCCGAAGCCCATCACGAACAGGCCGAGGATACTATGCCAGAACGCCCAGAGCATGAACGAACCTTCCTGTCCTTCCCAGAAGCAGGACAGCAGGTATTTCATGGGCAGCGCCAGATTGGAGTGCTGCCAGGCGTAGTTATACTCAAAAAGGTGATGGGTAATGATGTAGTACAGCGTGGAGAAGATCCCGATGACCGACAGCGTGTGAACCACGAATGAGCTGCGGCCGATTTTTTTCCAGGCCAGGGAACTGGAAAGGTCATTTTCTGTCTGTGCCGCCCGAAAGAAGCTGAAGCAGGCGAACAGCGCCGCGACGAAAGACAGGATGATAAAAAAATGGCCCAGTTGCCCGGGCAGGAGGTTTTCTCCGATGTATTGTACTGTACCTGAATTCATGGGATCAAGGCCAATCCCCTAAGGAACGAGCATAGATAAAGGGCTACGAAACATTTTCTTAGGAGCCGACTACGACGGATTCTTTCTTGTATTTGCTTGGGCATTTCATCTGAATGCTCGTGCAATGGAACTGGTCACCGACCATCTTTCCGCTCATCACCAACTGCTCGCTGCGTTCGATATCGCGGGGTTTAGCGCCGTTGAAGACCACTTCGCGTACATTGCCTTGCTTATCCTTGACGAAAAAAGTGCAATGGTTCGGGTCCTTAACAGGGTCGTAATTCATGGGTAGGTCCTTTTCCAGCATACCCATTACGTGTGTCGGCTCGTCCTTCTTCGCAGCAGAGGCAAAGGTCTCGTACGTGCTGAAATCCAGGAACGTAGCAGAGATTATAGCGATCCCCGCAGCGATCAGGATTAGCAGTACAATGTGTGTTTTTTTCATGCTCGCTCCAATACGGGCCCAAAGGTACGCCCAAAAGCCCGACGAGGATTTTGTGATTTACTTTTGCCAACGTTAAAAACGTGTTTATGTCCGATCCGCTGAAAGGCTTCGACCCCAATTCCGTAGGCCTTCAATCCAACAATATTTTCGGTCTTCCCTTCGAGGAGTCCGATGCAGCCGTGGTGCTGCTGCCCGTCCCCTGGGAAGTGACCGTGTCTTATCGCCCCGGTACTGCCCGTGGGCCGGAGCACGTTTTCGAGTCGAGCCTGCAGGTGGATCTCTTCGATCCGGACGTTCGAGACGGCTGGAAAAAAGGGTTTTACATGCAGCCGATCGACCGGAACATCCGGAAAAAGAGCGATTACCTGCGGCAATGTGCCGAACTGATCATCTCGCACCTGATCGACGGCGGTAAGGTTGAGGAGAACGATCAGCTTGCCGGCAAGCTGAAGGAAGTGAATGACGGCGGCGAAATGCTGTTCGACTGGGTTCGGGAAATGACGACCCGGCTTTTGAAGGATGGAAAGAAGGTCGGTCTGCTAGGTGGCGACCACAGCACGCCGCTGGGTTTTATTGCTGCTTTAGGCGAGATCCATCCGGAATTCGGCGTTTTGCAGATCGACGCGCATGCGGATCTGCGTGAGGCTTATGAAGGATTTAAATTCAGCCACGCGAGCATTATGTATAATGTGCTGGATCGGGTTCCTCAGGTTAAGAAGCTGGTTCAGGTAGGCGTCCGCGACTATTGCGATGAAGAGATCGACCTGATCGAGGGCAGCAATGGCCGTGTCCAGACGTTTTTTGACAAATACATCAAGGAGCAGCAATTCGAAGGCCGCACCTGGAAAGACATGTGCCTGGAGATTATCGAGGCGCTCCCGCAAAAGGTTTACATCTCATTTGATATAGACGGTCTGGATCCCAAGTTGTGCCCCAATACGGGTACTCCGGTACCGGGCGGTTTTGAGCTGGAGCAGGTGTTTTACCTCGTGCGGCAGCTGCGTGATAGCGGACGTGAGATCATTGGATTTGATTTGAATGAAGTTTCTACTGGATCACATGCGCATGGAATCGATTCCATTGTCGGAGCTCGTGCGCTCTACAAGCTGTGCAATTTGATTCTGCCGAAATAAGATGTCAAAGCGAGCGCAGCGAAGCCATGACGCCCGTCACCAATAGAAACGGCCGTCATTGCGAGGCTGAGGCTTTGCGAAGCCGAAGCAATCTGGTATCGGGGCGAGTTGTGGATTGCTTCGCTGCGCTCGCAATGACGTCTTCGATTCGCTCGCAATGACGTCTTCGCTGCGCTCGCAACGACGTCGTGGCTACGCTCGCAATGACGCCTTATTTAACCACGCAATGACCGACGAATGCTAACATTACAACCCTAACGAGCATGGAAAACGTCAAACCCGCGCGGCGGTTCCGATTGAAGACCGGGGCCGGCAAATCCCCGAACCGCGGCCTCCACAGCGCCTGGGCCATGTACGATTGGGCGAACTCCGCGTATAACCTCGTCATTACGTCGACGATCTTTCCGGTCTACTACAATGCCGTTACATCTACGAAAGGAGAAGACGGCAGCATCATCAATGACCAGGTCGTACTGTTCGGCCGGCATTTTCACAATACGGCGCTGTCCAATTACACGTTGTCTTTGGCCTATGCGCTCGTTGTGATTTTGTCGCCGATTCTTTCGTCTATCGCGGATTTGCGTGGCAACAAAAAGCGATTCATGCAGCTTTTCACCTATGTCGGTGCACTTGCCTGCTGCGGACTATTCTGGTTCGATTCCTCCAGGCTCGGCTGGGGGCTGTTCTGTTTTCTGATCGCCGCGCTGGGATATTGCGGAAGCCTGGTATTTTATAATTCATACCTGCCTGAAATCGCTGTGGAAGCGGAACAGGACCGCGTCAGCGCAAAAGGTTTTGCGCTTGGATATATCGGTTCGGTATTGTTGCAGATCGGCTGTTTTACGCTGTTCTTTTTTCCCGAATGGTACGGCATGCCCAAAGGCAGCGACGGTCTCGCTGCGCGGATTTCGTTCTTGCTTGTAGGCCTATGGTGGCTGGCTTTTGCACAGATTCCATTTTTCAAATTGCCTCCTGGAAAGCCGCGTATCACCGATGCAAAACATGGCATCCTCAGCAATGGGTTTCATGAACTCGGCAAAGTGGCCCGTCAGCTCGGATCCATGCCCGTCCTGAAGCGTTACCTCGGCGCGTTCTTCTTGTACAGCATGGGCGTTCAGACGGTCATGCTCGCCGCAGCGAACTTTGGCGCGAAAGAACTGAAGCTGGCATCCTCGCAGCTTATTATCACAATCCTCCTGATTCAAATCGTGGCCATCGGCGGTGCCTATCTGATGGCCAGGCTGTCCTCAATATGGGGAAACCTGCGCGTGCTGCTGCTCGTCGTCGCTCTATGGATCGGTATCTGTATTGCAGCGTATTTCACGTACAATGCAACGCAATTTTATGTAGTCGCCGCTTTCGTGGGCATGGTTATGGGCGGCATTCAAAGCCTCAGCAGAAGCACCTATGCCAAGCTGATGCCCGAGACGCCTGACACAACATCATTCTTTTCGTTTTATGATGTAACGGAGAAGCTCGCGATCGTGATCGGAATTTTCTCGTTTGGATTGATTGAAGACTTCACCGGGTCCATGCGTAATAGCATCGTGGTATTGATCTTGTTTTTTGCCGGCGGTGCCTTGCTTTTGTACCTTGCCCGCAGGAAACAAAAAAGCCTGGCGGGAATCGACGGCTGATTTGCGTGAAACCTGCTCCCAACCAAAAACTCCATGAAACTCTATTCAGTCAATTCCGGGTATTTCAAGCTCGACGGTGGCGCTATGTTCGGCGTAGTTCCGAAAACGCTTTGGAATAAAGCCAATCAAGCAGACGATAATAACCTCTGCCCCTGGGCCATGCGATGTATGCTGATTGAGCATGGGAATTACCGGATCCTTATCGATAACGGACTCGGCGATAAGCAGGACGAAAAGTTCTTTGGCTATTATGATCTGCATGGTGACGACACGCTCGAAAAGAGCCTGGCGCATTACGGTTTCAGCCCCGAGGATATCACCGATGTTTTCCTGACGCACCTGCATTTCGATCATTGCGGAGGCTCGATCAAAAGAGATGCGAATGGCGCGCTGGTACCGGCTTTCCCGAAGGCGATCTACTGGAGCAATCACAAGCACTGGACGTCTGCGCTAAATCCGAACGACCGCGAAAAGGCTTCGTTTCTCAAAGAGAACATCATGCCCATCGAAGAGCATGGCCTGCTCCGTTTTGTTGAAGCTGCCGATGGCGCCGAGTGGCTGCCGGATATCCGCGTGCGCTACGTGAATGGACACACGGATTCGATGATGCTGCCGCAGATCAAGTTCATGGACACGACCTTCCTGTATTGCGCGGATCTGATTCCTTCAGTTCATCATATTCCGTTGCCCTGGGTAATGGCCTATGACATGCGCCCGCTCGAAACAATGAAAGAAAAGCAAAGCCTGCTTCGTGAAGCTGCGGCGAATGACTGGGTGCTGTTCTTCGAGCATGATCCGCTGATTGAATGCTGCACGCTGGTTGAGACGGAAAAGGGTGTGCGGGTCAAAGAAACTTTTACGCTCGAGGAATGGATTTCGCGTAGAGACGTTGCTCGCAATCACTCCTGATTCATTTTGAGATGTAGAGACGTTGCCCGCAACGTCTCTCTCCCCCCCCCAAAAAAAAAGTGCGCGTCAAGATCCATTTTGACGCGATTTTTTTTGATATCAGCTGAAGTAATTCTGTTCATCTTTCGTTGTGTCACTCACGGCATCAATTTTTCGTTGTTCAGCAGAGCAGAGTCTTCCTTTCATCCCATTTGCCGCCCAGCGTGAGGTCTTTTCCGCAGACTTCCAACGTGTTCATTTCTTGCCTTTTATTCCAAAAATCTTTGAATTAAATTTAGGAGCATGTTAAAGCCTTACGTCCGGCCGATTCCGGTTTCCAGATCGATGAGCGCTTTTCATGCTCACCGTTGCGTTTTTCCTTACTACTTCGTCTAATTACACTCTGCGTGGTCTTGCAGCTACCCAAGCTGCTTTACGCGCAATTGTATTGTCCGACGAACATCAACCTTGAAAACGGCAACCTCAATAACTGGGCTTTTTACATTGCCCGCAACAATGGCCTCGGAGGTCTGACAACGCTAAATTCCACGGCGCCGCGCGCCAGCCGGCATGTACTTACTTCGGGCACAGCAACGGATTTTTACGGAAGCTTTCCCATAGTCGATCCATTCGGGGGCAACTATTCCCTTCGCCTCGGCAACGATAGTGTGAACGGCCAGGTCGACCAGGCGCGTTATGTATTTACGGTACCCTCGACGGTCAATAATTACAGCCTGATATATCGTTATGCCGTTGTGTTCGAAGACCCCACGCACATGTCCTACGACCAGCCCTTTTTTCGCGTGCGTGTCTATGATTCTGCGACAAAAGCGGTCATCAACTGCGCCAGCTTCACGTACGTTTCGCAAGGCAGTCTGCCCGGTTTTCTGACTAGCCCGTACATCGGACAACATGTGAATGGAGCGGTCGTTTATTACCGGCCCTGGTCTACGGCCAGTCTGAATCTTACGGGGCAGGCGGGGAGGACGCTGGTCGTTGAATTCACCAGCGCTGACTGCGCGCAGAACGGCCATTTTGGTTATGGGTATATCGACGTGAGCTGCGGATTGTTTTCGATCAGCTCCAGCAGCTGTAACCCGACAACATCACTGTCCGCGCCCTCCGGTTTCCAGAGCTATGCCTGGTATAACGCAAACTACACAACGAAGGTCGACACCGGGCAAACTGTTACTGTGACCACGCCGACGGTGTTGACGCGATATCATGTAGTGCTCACACCGTATCCGGGCTATGGATGTAACGATACACTCACTACCCAAATCATTGGAAGCTCATTGAATGTAAACGCAGGTAAAGACACCATGCTCTGCAATGATAGTGTGATCACTCTGCAACCTGTTGTCACTTCGAACGCGCCACCGCACACATACAATTGGGCGCCTGCGTTGGGATTGAGTTGTACGAATTGTCTGACACCACAGGCGTCGCCATTAGTGAACTCGAACTACGTACTTGCCGTAACGGACAGTTTCGGTTGTATCCGAAAGGATACGGTGCTCGTGCGGGCAAGGCCTGTGCTGAGTGTTGGCACCTTGCCGGCGATCTGTTTCGGAACCGCTACGGGCGCGGCTTTCGCCCATGCAGTTCAGGCTTCACCACCATTTGTGTATTCCTGGAATATTGCACCCTCGACTTTTGGGGACACGGTGCGGCAGGTGGCAGCAGGCAGCTACATTGTGACGGCAACCGATCGCCGGGGTTGCAGTACCTCGAAAGCAGCCGTTATTTCAAGCCCTCCTCTGCTGAATGCAGGCATCACGTCTGTAGATAGTGCGCTTTGCTTCAGCGCAAAGAACGGCAAGGCTACCGTTGCGGCAAGTGGCGGCGTATTGCCATACACGTATCGCTGGAACACTACGCCTAATCAGACGAATGCCACGGCGACCAGCCTCGACACCGGATTGTATGCAGTTACTGTCACGGATGCCAATGGTTGCACGGACACAGCTCAGGCCAGGGTATTCGCACCGCGTCCTCTGAGCATGAACATCACACGTTCGAATCCTCATTGCAGTGGAGATACTACCGGCTCAATCAGCGTGTCGGGCGCGGGAGGCAGCAATCCCTATCTGTTCGCAGTGAATACGGGCGCTTTTGGGACGAGAACGGCGTTCACCGGACTGAAGGCCGGCATTAATGTGATTCATCTGCGCGATCAGCATGGTTGCTTGCTGGACAGCTCGGTCCAGCTGACCGATCCAGTCGGAATGTCGGCATCATTCACGATAACAAAGCCAGTTTGTTTTGGCGATACTTCAGGCTCCATAAGTATAGCAGTAACTGGCGGTACGAGCCCGTACCAATATGCGCTCGGCGCCGGCGCATTCGGTGGAAATCCTTTGTTCATGCGGCTTACGGCGGGGTCAAAGCTCATTCACGTTCGGGATACGTTCGGTTGTGTACTAGACAGTTTGTTGCTGATCACCCAACCTTCCAAACTGACTGCCCAGGCTCAGATTACTCCCATCCTTTGCAAAGGCGACAGTAACGCAGTCATAACGTTGAGTGGACAAGGAGGAACGACGCCATTCACTTTTTCGCTAGGTACTTCGAGCTTTTCTTCCAGCAATGTCTTCAGTGCGCTGAAAATGGGCAGCTATCTATTGCATGTGCAGGACGCCGCTGGTTGCCGGTATGATACCACAGTTGCGCTTTCAGAGCCGACGTTGTTAACATTGAGTGCGATGGTAACGTCCCCCAGTTGCATGGGCTCGAGCAACGGATCGGTAATGATGAGTGGACGCGGCGGCATTGCTCCATACAGGTTTGCATTGAATTCAGGAGGTTTCCAGAGCTCAGGTTCCTTTACGGGACTCATTGCCGGCAGCTACGTTCTGCACATACGCGACACGAACAATTGCGTTTTTGATACAACGATTCTGATCGCGCAGCCGACAGCACTGAACTTAAGCGGCAGTACGAAGAAAGTTAGCTGCAATGGCGGTCTTGACGGATCAGCGCAAGTCATCGCCACCGGTGGAACAGGGCCGTATATTTATTCCTGGACAGGAACGACTCAGGTCAACAGTTCCGTCATTGGCCTTGGAGCAGGAACCTATACGGTGACCGTGACCGATGCAAAAGGCTGTAACGGAATCCTGTCGCTGACAATTGCGCAGCCGCCGGCCTTGGTCGGTACGGTGAGCGCCATTGCTCCGACTTGTTTTAATACACCGACGGGATCAGCCACTGTGGCTGTTTCTGGTGGTGTGGTGCCGTATACCTATTCATGGAGCACAATTCCGGTGCAGACGAGCACGACGGCAACTGCGCTGTCTACCGGACCTTATTCCGTGATCATCACGGATTCATCAGGTTGCCGTGATACCGTTGTTTTTGCCGTTCCTCAGACGCCCGCTATTGTGGTGAGCCTGAGCACAACGCCGGTGTCCTGTAATGGTCTCACCGATGGCACCGCGACAGCCGTTGCATCTGGTGGTGCTTCTCCCTACAGTTACTCTTGGAATACGATTCCCACGCAAACAGGTGCGTCCGCTACCGGATTGAAAACCGGGACATATACAGTCATTGCGACGAGTGCTGCAGGCTGCACCGGTACCAATTCGATCACGGTGACTCAGCCTGCGCCACTGATCGTTTCAGTCGCAGATAGCGGTACTTGTCCGGGTGAAACGAAAGGAGTACTTCGTGCGAAAGTGACCGGTGGAAACGCGCCGTACGCCTACTATTGGGGCTTTCCAGCACATTGGGATCCTAAGCTTAGAATTCCACGTGGACAAGTTGTCGCG
>JADMIO011385293.1_pt1 | contig 96195 bp, 94 predicted proteins | sample 8958161 | NCBI WGS metagenome assembly JADMIO01 (sample SAMN16585339, study PRJNA669376) | soil metagenome | isolation source: Crop rotation soil | place: USA: Cullars Rotation, Alabama | collected 2011
CGCGACAACTTGTCCACGTGGAATTCTAAGCTTAGGATCCCAATGTGCTGGAAAGGCCGCCAAAAATGTTGGCCACGGGAAGCCATAAAAAAATGTTCAGGTAACGGGCGATCCAGACCGTGAGTGTATGCTGGAAACCATCGAAAACGGCAATACCAAATACAAGCGGACCAAGTATTGCCAAAACAATCAGGTAGAATGTGCGGATGGTATTGATGCAAAGTGCGGCCGCTTCAAAGATGACCTTTAATACCTGCGCCATCCATTCGCGGATCATGTTGCGGAGGTTATAACCCATCTTCGCAAAGGCAAAGCGGATATCATGGCCAATGGATTTTAACCAGCCTTCTTTCTTATCCCCAAAATTATATTTGTACCATAGCTTGCGGTCACCGTTACCGGATTCACCGACATACATTTTCCAGGGCGTCGTTGTTTTGATTGCTTCTTCCTTCATTTTCAGTAACTGCTCCACTGCGATATCGGAATCCTTGACCATCTGTGCCGTACCGGTCACAGTGGGTTTCATGATCTGGTTAATCAGCTGGATCACGGAAGGAAAAATCAAAATGCAAAAGCCCAGGACGAAGGGACGGAACAGGGGATAAAAATCGATGGGTTCGGCACGGGCAATATGACCCCATACACGGGTTGCGATATACCAGGTAGCAGCGAAGCCGGCAATACCACGACCCACACCGATCAGTCTCGAACATAGTGGCATCATGTCATCATAGAGCACATCGAGCACTTCGTTAAGGGACCGAATGCGTTGCACCATTCCCTGCGCAAATAAGATATGAGGAATGATGAGTATTATTATGAGTACGATTATTTTTTTCATTTGATTCCGTGTATTTTTCTCATCAGGTCAATCTCTCTCTGGTCATTATCACGCTGGACGGAAAGCAGGGCGGTAGAATTATTGAACTCATTCAGAAAAGTGTACTGATCAAATACATCCTCGTATATCTTATCAATAGCTTTTAGACGTTCATCATCCGACATCCGCAAATTGCCTGCTGTTATTACCATCGTCAGTTCTTCCAGCTTCTTCAGGCTTTCATTAAACAGGTTGCCATAGACTTTTCCCATGTAATCAATTTCATCGGGGGTAAAGTGTCTGGAACTTTTGAACTCGTTAAAGGCGGATCTGTATTCCTTCACGATCTTTAGCTGGAAGTCGATGATCTCGGCGATCTTTTTGTATTTGCGGACAGCAGGACTAATCTGTAATAGTCCATCCAGAAATGTTTTGTGCAGATCAAAGTTGCCCTTCGAAATATTTTTGATGGAAGTGTACCCATTGTGGAGGATATCATAGCCCGTTTTCATCTGCGAAAGCATCTGCTTTAGCTGCGCCAATTTCTCGACATCCAATAAGAGTTGTTTTGCTTCCTGGGATTGACCAAATGATATATTTGAAGCCAGCAATAAAATGACTACTAGTTTTTTCATAACCCGTATAGTTTTCTTGAATACTCAATCTCCCCACGCTCGTAAGACCGTTGCAGGGACATTGCCTTATTCTGGTTATTAAATGATTTGAGATCAAGGAAGGTTTCTTCAATCTTGTCGGCCGCGGTATTGATGATCTCGATACGTTTGGCATCGGTCATCTGCGTTGCGAAAGAATTAATGACCAATAAAAGCTGATCCAGATTTTTGACGCTTTCATTCAGCATCCCGTCATAGACGCCTGACATGAAACTGAGTTCATCCGCTGTGAAGTTCTTATCCTGCCTGAATGTTGCCCATGCTGCCTTATACTCTCTGACCATTGCGGCCTGGTCCTCGATCAGGTCCTTTACCCTGTGGTAATAGGTGATGGCGGTCTTTACTTTTTTTAATTCGTCAAAGTAGTTTGCATATAGTTCCTTTTGCTTAGTGACCCAATCTGAAATTTCGGTCAGTTTCAGCTTTGACATTTTATTCTCAAGGGTCTTCTGCGCATTCTGCAGCCAGATCGTTTTATTCTGGAGCCTCTGGATCTTGAGATCGACAGCTTTGATAATTTTTGTAATACCTGCTTTAATGATCTCAGCAATGGGAAACTGTGCATTACAGCGGACAGCAAAGAATAGAAATATGATGAGGAATATTTTTTTCATATAAGAAGATTTAAAGAAAGGCCGGGCTCGGCTCCCGGCCTTTGGCCATAACTAAGGAAACCTCAAACCGTTAATTCGCAACCATTACAGGCACCTTCACAGAAATAGATCTTCTTGCCTAAGATGTTTATCGTTTTCAGCTTGCAGGCTGCTGTTCCTTCACAATCACATTTTGCACCGGCCATGAATTTGTCGACATCATTCACGATGTAAAATGAAACGCCGTAAACAGATTCTTTACTGTACGCTTCATCCGTATGCATTGCAGCAATTTCCTTCTGCACTTCAGGCAGGTTAAAGAAATCCGCTTTACCTGCAATCATACGATCCACACTGTAACCGTGATAGGTAAACTTACCTGTGCAGGAACCACTGCACGTAGATTGAAGACAGCCGAAACCAAGTCCATCGGCATAAAATACCTGGCAGGCCGAACCGGAAGCACTGCAATTGCAGGCATAGGTCGCATAAATGGGAAGGGTTTTGTTCGCCCAGAAATTGTAACCAGCAGGCAACTCCACTTTAATTTCCAGGTTGTCTTTTGAGAAACAGAGTTTTGATCCCACCGGCAAAACAATTCCTGTTTCCCCAACCTTTACCTGTGATTTAGTAACGATCTCCTTTGCGCAGTCTGGCCCGACGGCCATGTTAGTTGCAGCCACTCCAACCCTTTCAGCAATTGCCGGCTCTTTCTTGTTACAGGCAAATAACATCAATCCAAAAAAACATGCACATACACACTTGATCATAATCACTCGTTTTTATTGTTTAAAAAATGGTTTATTGCTTTTTCGATGTCGCCACCGAACTGTTCGGCGTATTGCATGAGCTTTACTTTCTCTTTCTCTTCGGTTGTATAGGCGAGGTATTCTTCGGGTGACACTTCTACCCTGTAGACTTTGGAGTGTGTACCGCCGAGCGAGATAAAAACTTCCTTGTATTTTTTTGTGGAATCGTTGGCCTTATTTATAGAAAGGACAAGGGTCTTTTCTTTTTCGGTCAGTCCGAGTAAATTCTGAATCTCCGTGAACTTGTTCTGGAACTTGGACTGGTCCATTAATATCTTACAGTCGCTACTGTTAATGATCGCTTCCTTTACTATAGGGGAATGAATAATATCATCCACTTCCTGGGTCACTACAATCGCCTCCCCAAAGAATTTACGCACCGTCTTAAATAAATACTTCATGTACTCAGCCATTCCTTCACGAGCGATCGCTTTCCAGGCTTCTTCGATCAGGATCATCTTGCGGATTCCTTTCAGCTTCCGCATCTTGGAAACAAATATTTCCATGATGATGATGGTCACGACCGGCAATAAGATGGGATGGTCTTTTATTTTGTCCAGCTCAAACACAATGAACCTTTCATGGAGCATTTCAAGATCCCTGGTGGAATTGAGCAGGTAGTCAAATTCACCGCCTTTATAGTAGGGGCGAAGGACATAGAGGAAATTGGAAACGTCGAAGTCCTTCTCCTTTACATTATCCTTTTTGATCACTTCGACAAATTCACCCTGGAGGAATTCATAAAAGGAATCGAAACAACGAAAGCCGCGATCCTGTTCGTAATAGAGTTGCAGCGCATTGGAGAGCGCGACGTATTCAGAGCGGCTAAAGGTCTCATGATCTTTTTTCCAGAGGGCGAGCAATAAGGTCTTGATACTTTCCTTCTTTTCCGTATCCAGCACATCACCTTCTGCTATGTAAAAGGGATTAAAGCGGATAGGATTATTTTCATCATAGGTGAAATAGTATCCTTTGACCATCTGGCAGAGCCCTTTATAGCTATGACCGACATCTACCAATACTATATGTGTTCCTTGTTCGTAATAGGAGCGAACCAGATGGTTAGTGAAAAAAGATTTACCGCTTCCGGAAGGACCAAGAATAAATTTATTTCTATTCGTGATGATGCCTTTTGACATCGGTTCATCACTGATATCGACATGCACCGGTTTACCGGACAGGCGATCACCCAATCGAATGCCACATGGTGAAATTGAACTACGATAATTGGTTTCCAGATTCAGGAAACAGCAAGCCTGCTCCGCGAATGTGTCGAAGGTGTCATTCATGGGGAAGTCGGCCGCGTTACCCGGTATGCCTGCCCAGAATATCTGCGGTGCACCCGACAGCTCCTGCTTCGGTACCGCATCCATCTGGGACAGGGCTGATGATACCAGGTTTCTAACGTCCTTCAACTCACTCAAACTATCCGTCCACACCAATACGTTGAAATGGCTTTTCACAGGCAAACGTTGTTCGCCGATGGCTTCGTTTAAAAATTCATTGGTGGCATCCCTTGAAATAGTGTTCTCCCTTGAATAGGCGCTGAGAGAATGGAGGCGTAATCTTTTGCTTTCTAATTTCTGTATGGTCTTCTGCGCATCTTCAATAAAGATGTACTGGTTATAAATATGATTACAGGGCAGCAACTGGCCCAGTGGTGAAGCAAAGCTTACACTGAATTTTGTTTTGTCGGTGGAATACTTGTCATAGTTGATACGGGAGCCGCAATAGGCCGGAAGATCAGCTGCATCGGCCAGGGTAAATAACTGGCAGTGATTGGGACCCACCCGCAAGCCATCATTAAAGCTGATGTCGTGCAGGATGAATGATTTCTCGTTGGGTTGCAAATTCAGATACCTCTCAACAAGTCCGCAATATTTTTTATCGCCGCTTAATTCCGAATCGGTCAATCTTCGCAACTCAATAAAGCCACTATCCTTTACGATCCGTTCAAACTGTCCGGCAGAATCCAGGAAATCCTGCAATAACTGAGGCTTTAATGTTTGCTCCGGTACTATCGATCTCCGTAATAAATTAGAAAATAGAGAAGACCCGAGTTTGCGACCGGTGGGTTTCTTCGTTAGCATGATATAACACTGGTGATCGAGATAAGGGCGTTCGTGGAAAAAACGTTCGCTGGCTCTGGAGAGAAACGATACACCGATCGCTGAGAAATCACCAGCGACTTTTCCCTCCGTGAACCAGTCCTGTTTATGGAAGACTGTACCAGCCGGCAAAATTTTGATTGCCCGGATCAATGATTGATGTAATGCCTCGTATTCCTGGTCAGATAAAGTGAAGAGTTCCGGTAACGTGCCCTCAAATACAATCGTTACATCACCCTGCTTACTAAGAATACAGTCGTGCTCGACACCAAAGATTGGTAATATGTCCTCTATTTTCCTTTGCACAGATCCGTATATGTTTTTCTTGAGTACGATTTCACTTCTGCGGGTATACTTCTTTTTGCCAGGGTCTTCATCATGCCATGTTCACCATATCTCCTGCTTAGTTTATACACATGCATGAATAAGGCAGTTGCACTGCCGACAATAATCGTAAGACAAATAAAAGTGTTGAGGCCAATGATATAAAGGATAGCAAACAATATGAGGAGGGCAAGCAGCCCTCCACCGAGATACCATATATATTGTGCCTTCAACCCTTTGAATTCAATGGGACGATTAATGCCTTTATTGATCGTGTACACGCTAGTTGACATAAATAAATTTTTGCGTATACTTATGGTTACTCGAACGGATCACCAGTTGGTAAATGCCTGGTAAGAGACCGCTCATATCGATCTGTCTCGTGAGATTGCCACCATCATGCTCGATCATTTTTTGTTTAACCTGTCTTCCGTCAGGCGTAACAACAATAGAAACATAGCGTCCTTTTTCAGCATTACTCAAATTAAATGTGATTACGCCTTCAGTTACCGGATTCGGATAAATACTCAAAATTCTGCTGGGCTCTCCCGGTATGCTGCTTCCTCCACTTTTGCGCAACGATATGATCGTGCTGTAAAATATCTTGCCTGTAGATTCAGTTGCTTTGATGCGGTATAGAACTTTATCTTCTGTTTGCAAAGTCTGAAAGGTATAGTCAGCATTGCTACCATCATTTTTTTGTGGCAACACGGTGCCGATAACCTGCCATTGGTTATTTTCCTTCACTATTTCAACAGTGTAATTGACAATATCATTCTCGGTCATGTTCGACCATTGTATTGTTGCTGTATTTGTATTGTCCAACTCTCCCCGCACATTCGCGAATCTTACAGGCAGTGGCTCATTCGCACTACCTGAATCTGCACCCAGGACGCCCCGCATCACCAATTGTAAAGAGCCGCCGCAGCTGAAGTTGTACATATTATATGGAGGGCCAGGATAGCCCGGTGTCCAGTCATAGTTTACATTACCGGGATTAAAATAATAAGGATCGCCAAAAAAATAATAAGGCAAACAAATATTGGGCGCGGGAAAGCATTCGATGGCGTTACCCGTGCCCCAGTCAGTATCATGATAAGAAACGGGAATAAAACCGCAGTCAAGGGTCTGTCCGTTCACGACATAATGAGTAGCGGTATTGGGATTGCAGTCTATATATGGAATACCCAAAGAATTGTAATAGGCAACAGCTTTGGGAGCAGGATAACTATAGCCCGGATAATTATTCCCTGTTGAATCCAATACACCGCCCATCTGGTTGCCATACTGGAGACCCTCCTTATAGACATAAATATCATAATTGGACAGAACTACGGGTGTCCAAACATAATCGCCGTTAAAAGTCACCTCATAAAAAGAAAGTATCAACCGGTTCTCCCGTTTAGGCGGTTTAGGAGAATCATCCACCAGTCTTGTTTCGGTATACCTGGCTTTCACACCAATATACTGAGAGTGACTGCTGATAGCAATTAAGAACAAACACGCAAGTAAAATGGATTTCATAAAATTGATTTTAGTTAATGAATAATTTTATCGGAGTCTTCGTTTTATTTGTTTTCCTAATTCCTTTTTCTCCTGGACCAGTTCAGGTTCCCTGTCACCCAGTTCATCGAATGAAATGCGGCTATTCGGATTGGAAGTTTCGCGGTATTCCCGCAGGCGGTCATCCTGGTAGTAATGTTTGCCGTCGATCTTTACAATTGCGAGTTGTGTTGCCATATTATTTATATTATACACCGAAGAATGAACGGATCACGGTAGCGACCACAACAAGGAACACGCAGGACCCGAACCAGGCGGCAGCAACCTTCCCGGTATCAGGGTCACCGCTGTTCCATTTCGAATAGACTTTGACCGCACCGATTAAACCCAGTACCGCACCGACCGCATACATCAGGTTGGTACCGGCGGCGAAATAGGACCTGACTTTTGTATTGGCTTCATTGATACCGGCATTACCATCCTGCGCGGTAACAACAATTGCAATCAGCAACAACGGAAATAACATGACGCACTTCTTCATTCTCACCATTTTTTTCATTTATAATAGGGTACGTAATAGTTGGGCGCTCCACCCAGCCTTATAGCCAGAGCACACGCTGATCTTCCTCACTCAGGCGGATGGAGCATTTGGAAAGGCTTTCGCCAGCAATAAATTCATTGAGGGTTTCCCGGAAACCCGGTTCATCCCACTGATTATATCTTTTGAGTTTACCCTGCAGGGCGAGTATCAATTCATTTTTATTGGAGCGGCCAGAAAAGACCGGACGTATCTCATCCATAATGTGCTGAGCCGTTGTCAGCATTTCATCAGGCTGATCCTCCGCATGAAGCGAGATGGACCCGACTTTACCAATACCAGACAGTACGGGCATTTTTGCTTTGTAGAATACTACCCAAACAAAGAGGTAGTAAATGGTATTGGCAATTAGCAAGAAAACTAAGTACTGCTGCCAGGAAATATTTGAAAACATATGCTACCGATTTTGATAGCACAAATATGCAAAGTGAGACAGTCTACGAGGTTATGAAAGGGAAATGTGTTTTTGTGAAAAGGCAAATTAGAAATCAAACAATGATTGTGTAGGTACTTTTAACGCTTTTGCTATAGCATGAGCATGAGAAATAGAGGTATTGACATTCCCCAATTCAATTTTTACTATATGTGGTTGAGAAAACCCGAGTTCATTAGCAAGTTGCTCCTGGGATATGCCTTTGCTCTTCCGAATCTTCTTCAGATTCGCACCAAATTTTTTCAGGAACTTTTCATCCTTAAAGTAAGATTTGCTCACAAGGCAAAAGGATGCCTTTAGCAGTTCTTATTTAATATCAAATTTGATATATTTTGTCTCTTAATTTATATTTACAGCGGAATTGTGATAATCCCACCGAATACTATGGAGAATATATGCAAAGCTGTTATGTGTAATACCCAGAATTACTTCTCTGAAGTACAAATAGAGGCTATTAAGGAGGCTATCAAACGTCTCCCGGAGGACCAACAAAAAGGTCTTCATTTGAAATATACAAGGCAATTATCTATCAAGGAGATTTCACTTCAATTGGGCGTTTCGATAACTACTTCGTACAGCAAAATAAATCGTGCGTTATTTATCTTAAGAAATGAATTTAATCCTGGTGCTTACGAAAATATGTACCAAATCCTTTACCCTGAAACAGGCAAGCCAACAGCATAAACGATCATTGCCTTTTGATTCGCTTTTGGATATGTCCCGGTGAATATTTGAAGTGGTTTTTAAATGCAGTCGAGAAATTGCCAGTATCATTATATCCAACCGCCAGCGCTACCGACAACAATATATCATTACCTGTCATTAATATTTCATGTGCCTTCTTCAATCGCTCTTCACGAGAAAACTTAGCGACGGTTACACCATAACGATATTTAAACGCCATCTGTAATTTGTGTTCCTTAGTTCCTACCTTGTTTGCCAGCTCTTCGACGTTATCATAAATAGAAAAGTTTGAAAGAATAAGTTTGTGCGCTTCTTCTGCCTTCTTGATCTCTGAGAGATCGAAACCAGGCAGTTTGTCAATCTGGGCTATATGATAAACCATGTGAACCAATAACTCATGAACCCTTCCTTTAAAGAACTGACCGGCGAGTCCATCATACATCGAGTAATTGATCATCGCATTAATTGATTCCTCCATTCCTTTCGATAAGAAGCGAACCACTTCGAGCAGATTGGCGGATCTTTTACCCTCAACATTCTCCAGGAGTTTGCCCAGCCTGGGACAATACGCTGCATAGGGCTGTAATATCTCCTTACTAAAATGGATATCGAATGTATCGCAGGGTTTTAATGAAGGAAATTCGCCCAATGTTTCGACTTCCTTCATGAATGTAAGCTGGTATTGCTTATTGAACCGGTTGAAATCATACAAACCCTTCCAGTGTGCATTAAAGTTATTAGTGTACAGTGTATGAAACTCCAAAATGGAATCATCCGAACCACCATAGAATTTGAGTGGATGCTTTACCCGGTAATTGCTGAACCAGATATCAAATCCTTCTCCTTTGAAATGCTGGAAGATCATTTTTCCAAACAGGCCCTTTGCGATCACCGCCTGGGCTCCCGCCAACCTATGACCGTTTAATTCTGCGGGCAGTGCCGGCACGATCAGTATTTCCTCTTTGTCGGGTGAGAGTATTCTGAATTCATTCATCGTATTGGAGTTTCACAATTATTCAGTGCTATATCACATTTACCCAAGCCCCTCCCCACAATAGATTGCAACCAACCTTCAACCCATGCTATTCTGTAAACCAGCTCTCAAATCCAACTTTCTCTTTGAATATGTATTTCCCTCCGGGCAATCCCTTGTCCTGCGTTCACTCAACCTGAAAAAAGACCTGAACATTCTTTATCAATGGGTCAATGAGCCTTACGCAAAAGAATTCTGGCAACTGGATGGTCCAAAAGAAAATCTACAATCCACTTATCAATCGATCCTTAAAAATCCCGATGCCCATTCCTTTATCGGAATTCTTGATGAACAACTGATCTGCCAGATCGATCTGTACCGGGTGCAGTCCGCCGACCTGGGTCGCTATGTTCGCTACCAATTCAATGATTGCGGAATGCATTTATTGATGGCACCAGTTCAATTTCCCGTACCGCAACTCAGCCGCATGGTCATGGAGACTTTTGTCCGGTATTACTTCTCTTTTCCAGAAGCAGAAACCCTGTATGCCGAACCAGATATCCATAACCACAAGGCTTGCAAACTGCTGGGCAAATCCAATTTCTCCTTTGTTCAAAATATCATGTTAACGGACAAGGCCGCGAGTCTTTATTTATTCACCCGTAAACAATTCTATGCAACGTATGAGCCCCCTATCTGACTTTCCCCCGAAGGGGGAAAGAATTAAAAGCCTTGACCTGGCAAGAGGATTTACCGTCTTTATTATGCCCGCTGCTCATGTCCTCCTCCTCTATGGAAAGCCCGAAGTCCACCAGACTTTCCTGGCGGATCTATTCCGTTTTCTTGCGGAAGGACCCGGTGCGCAACTGTTCATGCTCTTAATGGGTGTATCGATGACTTTCTCCAAGCGTATCATCAGGCGCTATGTATTTAAAAGAACTTTATTACTGCTCAGTGCGGCTTACCTGCTCAACTTTTTCAAGTTCATTGTACCTCTCGGCCTTGGCATCCTGCCCGAAAACCTATTGGCAGAGTTTCAATTGACCAACGATCTTGCGGCAGTCAATTTCTTCCTATTCATGGGCGACATCCTTCATTTCGCAGCCATCGCCTGCCTGCTTTTATATTTTATTACCCGGTTAAAGCACTATGCTATCTGGGCATTTATCCTTGCTATTGCAATAATGATCCTTTCTCCTTATCTCTGGGATGTGAAAACGGGATTCGTTTTTGTGGATTCGGTAATCCTGCTCTTCAACGGCCATCCTCCTCAAACTTTCTTCCCTGTATTTCCATGGATGGTCTATCCTTTTACGGGATTAACGATTGGATGGCTTTTGAAACACTATAATCAAAACTATCTTTTACGAAAAGCTGGTTTATCCGGGGTAGGTCTTGTCATTATTTCCTGTGTGTTTCCTTCCACCACCACTATGACTGACTATCCCTCCTTTTACCGGACGCAACCGGCCGATACTCTATTTCACCTGGGATTTGTACTGGTATGGCTGTCAACAATTCACTGGGTATCCAGAAAAGTGAAGGAGAACTATTTTTTCCGGTTGCTGAGGTTTTGCAGCAAGCAAATAACTACCATCTACATCATCCAGTGGATACTGATCTGCTGGTGTATGGCAGTTACGGGTTATATGCAACTCAATATGATTAGTTCTGTTGGCTGGATGGTGTTCGTAACAGTGATCACTTTATTACTCACTTATGCAATCACCCGATCCCATGTCAAAAAAGATATATGATATTATTGGGATCGGGATCGGTCCCTTTAATCTAGGGTTGGCAGCATTATGCCAGACTATCCCGGAACTCAGTTGTCTATTCATCGATCAAAATGAGTCGTTTAACTGGCACCCGGGAATGATGATACCAGGCTGCCGATTGCAGGTGCCTTTTTATGCGGACCTTGTAACACTCGCTGATCCAAGCAGCCCATTTAGTTTCATGATGTTTCTCAAAGCAAAAAAGCGGATGTTCCGGTTCGCTATCCAGGAAAACTATTTTATCAAAAGATCCGAATACAACGATTATTGTCAATGGGTAGCCGGGCAACTTGACTTCCTGCAATTCAACCAGCAGTGTCTGAATATCTCAAAGGAAAAAGGAATCTACCGGGTACAGACAAAAACGGACAGTTTCTTTGCAAAACATATTGTGATCGGCACCGGCAGCGTGCCCTATGTCCCCGAATGCGCACGGTATAGCGACGAGCATGTGTTTCATTCAGCCGGGTACACTTACAAAAAGGACCTGATAAAGGGACTTGACTCTATAACGATCGTGGGAAGCGGCCAAAGTGCCGCTGAGATCTTTTATGACATGATTCAAACATACACCGGAAATCTTTATTGGTTCACTCGGTCGCCGCGTTTTCTCCCGATGGATTATTCCAAACTAACCCTTGAAATGAGTACGCCCGATTATATCGGTCATTTTCACTCCATTCCTGAATCTAAAAAAGCATCTATTCTCAATTCGCAAGACAGCCTGTATAAGGGCATCAATCAATCGCTGATCAGTGATATTTATGATGCACTAGTGGAAAAGAACAGTGGTAAAATACATTTGCATACAAACTGCGAATTAACAAAAATCGATGCCGGGTTGAATTTACAATTCACACATCATGACCTGGAAACTGAGTTTGTTCATGACACGGATGCCGTGATCCTTGCAACAGGTTACTGCCAGATTTTACCCGAGTTCCTGGATGGTATTCGTCCATTGATTCAATTAGGTAAAGGGATCTACAAAGCAAACCGTAATTATTCAATTGATAAATTAAATTCCATCTTTGTCCAGAACGCTGAACAGGCTACACATGGATTCAATGCTGCAGATCTCAGTCTTGGTCCTTACAGAAACGCAGTCATCCTGAATACTATTCTCGGGTATGAATACTACAGCATCGAAACAGATATAACATTTCAATCCTTTGGATTGCCAAAAATTCAAAGAACTTGATAGGGTGTTTAATGGTTAGTGGTCTTTGGCGCTTCAGCTACCAACGGGTTCACTCACTTTCTTTTTTATATACTCACTGTACAACTTATAAGCTTCCCACGTTGTCAGAATTTCTTCATGCACTGTGAACAATTCTGTATCCCTATTATGAGTTCTGCGCTGGCTGGAATCACCGGTTGGCCGATTCCTAGCAAGAAAATAATCAGCATCCTTATGAGTACACTTGTTTTCACAATACTCAATGAACTCTTGGTTCTTATTATAAAATCGCTTCCCTCTCACTTCCTCCTGTTTCCAAAAATCATTGACGCTTTCCTGCCATGTCCTGCACCACGCCGTCTCTTCAATCTTACCTTCTAAACTCTCCGGGAATGGAATCCAGGGCGGTACAAACATCAGACCCTCTGAAAGCAGGCTGAAGTATTCGATATAACTGGCGAACTTTGGCTTTACATTACGATAAAACGCAATTTCCACAGCTTCAGTCCTGAAACCCCTCGATGTCATTGAAATCTGTAATCTTTCCCAGTAATTCTTCGCTATCCAAAAACAACTCTCCACATTTTCTTTCTCCGGGTGCTCTAACTCTAGGCATCTCGAAATATCTTCCAGCATATCCTTATGCAATAGATCGAATCCATTTTCCATATTCGACATTCAAATTGTTCAAAGGACAGGTCAAAGAGGTCACTTTTCCTTCATCATACTCAACCAACTACTTTTTACCCAGTAATGAGTTATTTAAAACTTATTGAGCAGCTTTAGAAATTAGCTCAATCAATCGGTCAGTACTACGCTTAAGCTCACTATAACTATTGTTGAATATCTTTCCTTCTTTATCTATTATAATGAGCCGTGGAAATTCGATAACATCAAAAGCTTTTATTACCGGATGGTTTTGACCTCTTCCACCAGTATATAAGTTTATTACATGTTGAGATGTATAGTTTCCCTTATCAATAGCTTGGAGCCATATATTTTTGTCTGTATCAATGCTTACAGTCAAAAAACAAATATTAGGATTACCCCTAAAGTATTCCTCTGTTTTTGAAAGTATATTTTTATAGAAATGAATGCAGCTCATGCATCCAACAAACCAAAAATCTATAACTACAACCTTACCCTTAAAATCCTTTAGAGTTACAACTTTGTTGGAAGCATCCATTAAAGAGAAGTTATATGCTGGTTTTCCCGGAGAGTTTGAAGTGACATACGTTGTTAATCGACTTCTATAGAATTTGTCCTTAACAATACGCATAGCATCATCGATCACTTCTCTCGCCGTTAAATTTGATTTGAAACTCCTAAGTATAAATCCGGTAATTATCTTATCTCTCAATAAATCGGAATAACTTTGCTTAATTCTTTGATAAGGTAAAATAATATCTTTCAAAATATCCTTTTCAAACACCATTTTTTCACTTTCGAACTCCCAGTACCTAGCCGAAAATAAAAAGGCATTTGCCGATAAAGTATTTTTATCACCGTTAATTTTCTCTTCATACAATTTTAGAAATCTTTTAGCCATAAGGCTATCCCGAGTGTAGTTAAAGTCCGAATGTCGAAGCCAATGGATTCTCTCTAATTCATATGTTGAAAAGAAATCAATTTTGAGAATATCATAAGCAGTGCCGCTGATGAGACCGCGATATTTATTTAAAATCTGTCTGCTCATCAATTTGCTAGCTTCACAATGACTGTTGACCTCAAACTCTCCTTTTTCATCTAAAACATCAGTAGACCTATTTAGCGTATCAGAAACCATATCTACTTCGTATCTACATTGATATTTTTGAGACCCAGTTCCAGAAAAACTAAAGCAATAATTTGCAATGTAATTTGACCAAGAAGGAAATCTTCTCCGAAAGCAATTCGAGTCACGCGTAATTGATACTGTAACATTGTCACCGGGTTCTACCAAATATTGTTCAAACATATATTCTGGTAACTGGCTACTATTATACTCCTTAAAAATACTTATATAAAAAGGGTGATTAATTCCACTCAGATCAAATTGAAAATATCCATTGGTATTTTTACCACAAGTTTTTATTTCATCGGGATTTTGTCTATCAAATGCATGAGTATACAGAGCGATTCTAAACGTATCAACTATTGACAAATCGCTGATTTGGATTTTAATTAAAGTTCGACGAGTTTCCTTTCTTGGCGCATGAAGGTTATAAGAGTCTTGGGCTTTCAAGCTCAATGTAAAAACCAAAGAAGTTAGGAATATTGCTATTCCAAGAAAAATCTTTATTGGCATTTAAAAATTTTAAACTGTTCAGATTTATTAACGTGGATTCTGTTCTATGCCGCTTAGCCGAATTTCGTTGTCAGGAATTGGATAAGTATATTTGATGTCATTGGGAGGCAAGTTGAATAGTAAACTACCAACTTTTCTTGTTAGTGTTAGAGCAAATCGGGAGTCCTGATTCAACCTTCTTAAATCAGCCCAACGAATTCCGCGAGTTACCAATTCTTTTCTCCTTTCTACGAGGATTAGTCTTAAGGCAGCTTCTGCATCTGCTGCAACGAATGGGGTCCATGTCCCATTATTCCTCCATCTTTTTATCATTAAAGTATTAAGATCATTTAATGCAGCATCCTTATTTCCACCTCGGGCATAACATTCGGCACGTGTCAGATACATTTCATCCACGGCGGGGCCACCAAAGGGTAATGAAGGTGAGCCTGAATAAGTTGCTTTATAAGGATGTGTTGCGTCATTGGAAGATGCTCTAAAAAACGCATCCTTTCTCAGATCGTTGATATTATAAAGTTTATAAAGGCCTGAATCTGCATAAACATTTGTTCTGATTAGAACACCATATGTTTCCTGGAATGTAGGATACAAAACTTCAAAAGAACCATCATTAGGTGCTGCAAATGCCGCAAATGGGTTGTTACTGGTCAATGGTATACTGTTATAATCTGTTAACGTACTATTAATTGATAAGGAGCTATCGGCGTATATCCTGGCATTTTCATAATCCTGCATCGTTAAATAGACCCTCGACAGCATTGCAAACGCAGCCGCTTTTGAAGGTCTATTTTTTGTATTAGTTACACTGGGAACTAATTGTGAGCTAGCTTTGAGATCTCTTATTATTTGAATGAAAACATCTTTTACCTTGGATCTAACTGCAATCTTGGACAAATCTGCGGTCAATTTTAATGGAATACCGAGATCCAAGTTTGCTGTAGGCGGTTTATATGGCTGACCGAAGCATTCTTCTAAAAAATAATGCTCGATACCGCGCACAAACAAAGCTTGTCCATAAATGGAATTATATTTATTAACCTCCAAAGGGTTTTGAGGTTTAATATCTTTCAAGCCTTCTAAAACGACGTTAGACAAATAAATTACACGGTAAGGGTCATTCCAATCATTAGAAGGTAATCCTTCCCAAATATCTGACTTCCAAATATGGGCATTTCTAATATTCATCCCGTAGCTTGCAAAAGCATTGGAATCGGCAAAATAATAATCGTCACAGCCCAAATCAGTAATACCCGGTGCTGAATTGTACGTCGTACTCTCATAATCAAGTAACTGTTGAAAATCATCTAACGAGGTGGGAATATTGAGGGCGATGTTTGGCTTTTTATCCAAATATTTTTTACATGAAGTAAATACTAAGACAATCGATACAAGCATTATATATTCATAAACTCTTTTCATAACTTATTTTTTTTGTGTTTAAAATCCGACATTAATCCCAATAGAATACGATTTTCCAGGGAGCCCGGACAAATAGTTATTGTATGGGACATAGTCTGGGTCTATTCCTAATTTATTTGATCTCCAAATGATTCCAAGGTTTGAAGCATATAGATAAATTTGTATTGTTTCCACAGGGAGTTTGCGAATACTTTTTTTATTAATGTCGTATCCTACTCTTACATCTTGAAATCGTATATGGTCGCCTTTCTCAGTTAATATTTCGGACGCACTGTAAAAAAAGTCCCGATTACTATTCGTAGGATAAATAAAGGATGGAACATTTGTATTTTTTTCGTCGCCAGGGTTCTGCCATCTAAAGGCGTAATCAGTATTCCCCCTATCAATTTGATTGACTAGATTAGCATAATTAATTGAACCTCTTCTAAAGACATAGCCAAATTTATACGAAATATTAGCGGATAAAGAAAAGTTTGACAACCTAAACGAATTCATAAAACTTCCAAAATATGGAGCTATTGTTGGACCTTGATAGACCATGTCATTCAAGTTTGAAGACGATATCAAACTAGAATAGTTTTTGCTTAATTGATGATCACTCGTAAAGCCCATTGGATCTCCAGTCGCCGGATCAAGGCCTGCCCATTTGTAACTGTACAATGAACTAACAGGTCGTCCTACGATTGGATTAATTCCTCCGGAAACATAAGGCTGAATACTTGTATACTTAGCTTTATAATTGGACACCCAATCTTTGGCATAACTAAACAATAAGTTTGAAGACCATTTCAATTTTCCAATATTAATACTGGAATTAACAGTTATGTCAAAACCTTGGCCTTTTATATTTGCCGTGTTAGCGGCTATTGACGAAACACCGGAAGAAGGTGGTAAGTCTTGATTTCCGATAATATCCGTTCCTTTTTTCCGGTAATATTCAATACTGCCCGAGATAATATCTTTCTTAATCCCAAAATCTAATCGCATATTTAGTTGCGCTACGTTTTCCCATCTGAGATTAGCATTGGGATAATTTTGAATAACCGCCACAGGTAACCGCCATCTGTTCAGGATATTACTTAAACTTCTTGTTGTCAAAAGTGCTGCGATAGAATTATTAATGTTACCCTGATATCCATAAGTAACTCGAAAATTTAGTATTGGTAACCATTTGCTATGATAAAAGGCCTCCCGATCAATGTTCCATTTTATTCCGCTTGACCACAAGGGACGCCACTTGTTATTGGTTGCAGCCCCAAATATGTTGCCGCCATCTTTTCTTGCACTGGCTGATAAAGTATACTTTCCATCAAAAGTATAAGCCCCATTTGCAAAAAGAGATACATATCTATTAGTTAATTCGCTAAGACCTTCATTGTTAGGTATAAGGAAATAACTACCGGTGATATAGTTTGGGTATGTATTTACATAATCAACCGGTATAATAGAGCCGTTTTTATCGTTATAACCATAATACCGATTACTATTGCCCTTAGTACTTTCATCACTTATTTCTGCACCCCCCAAAATTGCAACTCTATGTTTTTCGCCGTTCCATGCTCGATTATAGTTTAATTGAGCCCTTGCGTTTTGAGAAATATACGCAGACCTGGATTGATCAAGAATGCCTCCCAACGGTATGACCCGAGTTACTAATCCCGAGGACCAGTTTATCTTTGTAAACTGATTAATTAAATCACGTGTATAATATGTCTGTTGACTGTAAAGGTTATTAACATCAGTTTGTCGTTTGCCAAATTGATATTTAAGATCGATATCAAGCCCTTGTATTATTTTAAATTTAATCGATGTATTAAATCGATAATTTATACCTAATGTTTTATTATTTGCATAATCTTTTTCTTTTAACGGGTAATATGTCCAGTCCAACAACTTGCCTGCTCCGACCGTATCAATATAACCCTGTCTATATTTTGCGATCGAAAGTGGTGTGCCATCATCTGTCGCTAGTTGTGTGTAAGGGTAGGTAAAATCATACTGAGATCCATAATTTTTAGCTAACGTTTGAGCATACCAAAGTCCTGTTGTTATTTCCAATCGATGATTTACCAGGGAGTAGGTATTACTGGCATTAATAGACAGTCGATTGTCAGTTCCGGTCTTACTTGTGTTGAAATTGTATCCAATAGAAAAGAAATACTGCTGAATATCACTTCCACCTTCAAGACTTAAGTTATATTGTTGCTGAACCGGTGAACTCAAATAATACTTACTTAAATCGTTTCTAGTATCGATATTTTTTAATGCTGCTAATTGAGCTGAGGAATCAGCAGCACTTATTTGTCCAGTACTTCTTTTAACTAGAATTTCGAGTACAGGGCTAAGTGCCGGATAGTAAGGAGAGTTGATATTGCCATTATAAGCGCCTCTATTGTATAAAAATGTCTCTAGGTCCACAAAGTCTGACGAACTAAGTGTGGGCGCATATAATAGATCTGGTTTATCCTTAAATGAAATACTGCTATTAAATGTAATTTTAAGTGGATGATTATACTTACCTGATCGGGTAGTAATTACTATTACCCCATTGCCAGCTTTTGCACCCCATATCGACGCTGATGATGCATCTTTTAGTATTGAAACACTTTCCACATCAGCTGGGTCGATAGCACTAATATCTCCCTCAAATGCAAAGTTATCAAGAACTATAAGCGGGCTTCTATTACTGAATATTGTACTCGCTGACCGGATCAATAAATTATTTCTTTGATTATTTCCAAAAACTTCATTTCCCGTCTGGAACAATAACCCACTTGTTATTCCTTGTAGTCGAGATAATACATCTGTGGATACAGCTCTGTTGAATAACTCGTTGTTTATTTGTACTACTGAGCCTGTGATTTCATTTATTTTTTGTTTTTGATAACCAGTATTAATCGTTACTCCTTCTCCTTCACTTATTTTTGTTTTTGTATTTATAGTTGTTAGGTCCGTTTTTCCTCCCACCCTTATTTCAGAAATTTCTATATTAGTTCCGCTAATTACTAACGTTGCACTTTCATCAACTCCTTTCAATGTGAAATAACCATCTGCGTCAGTACTGGTCCCTTTTGTTTTATCTCCTTTGACTTGTACAGATGCCCCGGCAACGGGTTCGCCTTTTTCATTTACTACGCGGCCATGTACATCAATTGGTGGTGGTGGTAGATTCTCATCAATTAGATTTGTCGGATCGGCCTTACTTTTTACCGCGATAAAACTTTGAAAGATTTTGTAAGTAAGCGGCTGGTCCTTGAAGCACAGATCAAGTACCTGTTGCAAACTGGCATTTTGGACCGACAGGGTTACTTTTCCAGCATGTTCCAATACATCCGTTTTGTACACAAAATCATACCCTGTTTGCTTCTTGATTTCGTTAAATACTTTTTCAAGTGGAGCATCCTTTACCTTTAAGGAAACATTCTGGGAATGACCATTGGCGCTCGCCGCCAGGCAAGCCGATAAGAATATGACAGCGGTTAATTTCATAATCCGCAACGTTTTGGTTAGCTCCGCTGTATAGCGGATACAAAGAGCCTTTAAAAACATAACTTTGTTTTTAGTTTGGGTTACACAATAAGCAGTCCGTCAGAACGATTGTTATAATTGGGTTGACCCGAACGACTCGCCGGAGGTGTTAGTCGCACTTCCGGTTTTTGTTACCTCAACCCCAAAAGGGGCTAAGACAGATCAACCATAAGAACTCTTGTTAAGGTCGCACAATGATCTTTTTTCCTTCCACACTGAAATGGGCACCGGTATATTCCAGGCCTTTTAATACTTCTGAAACATTCACCGTGCGGGGAACACCTACATTGTATAGTTGTTCCGGAATATTTCCTTCATAGATAACTTCCACATCATACCATCTGCCGATCTCCCGCATGATCACTTTCAAATCGGTGCGGGTGTATTTGAAGTTTCCATCTTTCCAGGCCATCACCTGCTCAAGATCAAGTCCGTTGACTACATTGATATCATTTGTGATTTTTGCTTGTTGACCCGGCTTAATAACATTGGATGCATTGCCCTTTGATACCTTCACAGATCCTTCAAGTAATGTCACTTTAATATCTGCTTCATCATCGTATGCATTCACATTGAAATGCGTTCCTAATACCTGCACTTGAACATCTCCTTTACTGACGGTGAAAGGCATGGTTGAATTATGAGCTATTTCCAGGTATGCTTCACCTGTCATAGATACTTTTCGCTCATTTCCTGTAAATGCTACCGGGTAAGTAATGGAAGAACCGGCATTCAGCCAAATATGTGAGCCGTCGGCGAGGGTCATATCGATCACTTTACTTCCTCTCGGGTTCGTCAATGTGTTAAACTGCACTTCTTTTCCCAGTCCCGAATAAACCAACCGCCCATCAGCCGTCCTGGTAACGGTAACAGATCCTTGCGAATAGGTGGTCAGACTGTCTACGGCAATCAATTTTCCATCGGCCAGTTTAATCACCGCTTTCTCCGATTTCGGTGCTTCCACGTCGGTTGCCTTCACGATCGGCGGTGTCCCGGTTTCTTTGTTGGTATTGAAGAACATCAGGTAGCCACCCACAATGATCAACGCTGCTATGCAGGCTGCAACGGCTATCCGAAAAAATGAACGGCGATAGAGCGGAACAACTTTAAAGTTCAACTGGCTCTCCAACTTTGTCATTATGCTTTTCCGTACTGTTTCTTTATTCTCAGGGTGATGCATCCTGACCAGATCAGCGAACCCGTTCTCTTCTTTCACTTCATCAAAGAACTTTATATGCTCAGGGTTTTCAGCCTTCCAACTTTGCAGCTCTGCTGTTTCAGTGTCTGACAGTTTCCCTTCCAATTCCTTATATAGTAAAAAGGCAATATGCTCAACCTTTGTCATGGTTTTAGTTTTTGAATTTCCTGTGTAGTAAGGTGTAAAGGTTAATGGTGGTCCGTATGGATACTACAGTCCAGCGTCCAAAATCTACCAGAAAAGCTGACAAAAATTTAAAATAACGGTAACCCTGGGGTCATATCAGGCTGTCCAAGGTTGCGGCGACGCCATAGCCAACTGGTCCAAACAGAGTATTAAAGCCAATAGTAAAGGTGTATTTCCGAGGGCCGTTTTCAGTAGGTTGATTGCATTCATCTTCTGGTTGCTGACAGTCTGAACGCTGATCTTGAGACGTTCAGCGATCTCTGCCGGTTTGAGTCCTTCCTTATAAGAAAGCAGAAAGATCTCTTTCATCTTGCCCGGCAGTTTTTCTACTTCAGCATAGACCAGTTGCATGAGTTCAGCGCGGATCTCTTCGAGGTAAAAGTTATCGCGCTGTAAAGTTGTGAGCGAACGAAGAATGTCCGCATGTTTGGTATCCTTTATCTTATTGTGTTGAAGAAAATTGAGACAGGCATTCTTCGCAGTCGTAAAAAGGAACGCCCTTATATGATCAAGACTATCGAACTCGCTATGCTTCTGCCATAACTTAGTAAAGCTATCTGCAGTAATATCTTCTGCATCTTCTGTGGTTGGTAAATATTTACTCGCGAACTCATAGACCCTGAAATAATATTCATTGTACACGGAAGTAAACGCGGTCTTTTCACCAGTGGTGAAGCTGCGCATCAGCGTAAATTCATCTCGATATTGTCCGTGCTCTTTCAAGTTTGCAGTGGTGTCCCTAAAGGGTAAATGTAAGAATAAGACAAATTTCTTACAAAGGTTGCTGCAACAATTTATGTATAAAGAATGGATTTTGAGGAAACTATACAGGCCTGTATAGGATTGTCCGGTACTGACTGTCCAGGCGCCTTCTAAACTGCTCCCCGAGTTGCTTTTTGTAGTGCATACTCAATGGGATGTCCCTTTTCAGTTCATCCCACTTGTCCAGGGCCACAATGTGGGATTGGTGAACTCTCAGGAAATCATTTTCCGGAAGTTCCCGCTGGAGCAGGTAGAGTTTGGCACCGCTGAGGTACTCATTATCTTTTGTCACGACGATGGTTCGTTCTTCCTTTTTGTAAATGCGAACGATCTCACTAAATGGTATGCTGATGACCCGGCCCATGCTGATAATAGTCAGCGAGGTCCGTGGTGTATACTGCACTATTTGAATTTGAAGGTCCTGCATGATTCATAAAAATGGGGAAGTAAATTACTCCCCCACGCTTGCAACCAAACTGCTTGCTTATTTATGAGAAAACTTGCCGTGTTAATATGAAAGAAGGAGTCGGATACTTCGACAGAGCTCAGTACCCGGCCCCCCCTCTCTTTCTTAAGTGTATGAGGAAACTATAAAGATAATCTCCGTGGACACTGGACTTTTGTCAGATCATTGACATGAGAAAATTGTACTGCATTGTTAAAAGCTATCCTTACTACAGTTGAGGGTGAGGAATCTACTATGTCCGAAAAAAAATAAAAATTTGGAAGTATCGGCATCAGACCGTTGCTTTGCAGTAATAATGAAACAAAATCTGCATATGCATCATCATCAAACTTACCAGGCGGTAGGCGGTGATTTGCTATGCAGTTAATATCATAAATTAATTCATCATTCACAGGGCTTACCTCGCGGTAAGCCCTTTTTGTTTTTATGCTAAGACTTGCTATTCAGAAATCTGGAAGACTCCACGACGGATCACTGAAGATCCTTCGTGAATGTGGTATTGCTGTCAGCAATGGCAATAGCCAGTTGCGGGTTGTAGCGGAAAATTTCCCCCTAGAAATTTATTTCCTGCGCGATGATGATATACCTGAGTATGTGCAGGACGGGGTAGCTGACATCGGGATCGTAGGAGAAAATGTTCTGCTGGAAAAAAATAAGAAAGCCTCTGTTATTACAAAACTGGGATTCGGCAAATGCCGGTTGTCCATCGCCATTCCTAAAAGCGAAACGGACGAATCACTCGAAGGAAAAAGGATCGCCACCTCCTACCCTTTTGTTCTTTCCGGGTATTTACAAAAGGAGAATATTTCATGCACCATTCACGAAATCTCCGGTTCAGTAGAGATAACACCTAAAATCGGTCTTGCTTATGCGATCTGCGATCTCGTGAGTACAGGCAGCACACTCTTCAGAAATGAGTTGAAGGAAATAACTACGATACTCCATTCCGAAGCGGTGTTGATCGCCGGAGCATTAAAGGTCGAAAAGCAAATGATTCTTGATCGTCTTTTATTCCGCATTCAGGCAGTAAAAAGGGCGAGGAACAATAAATACGTGTTGCTGAATGCTCCGAATAACAAACTGGAAAAGATATGCGGCCTATTGCCGGGCATGAAAAGTCCAACAATATTACCGCTCGCAAAACCGGGATGGAGTTCCGTTCATTCTGTGATAGGTGAAGATGATTTCTGGAATGTCATTGAACAGCTCAAAGAAGCAGGGGCAGAAGGTATCCTGATCGTACCCATTGAAAAAATGATAGCATGATGAAAATTATCAGAAATCCCGCTAAAGAAACCTGGGCTAATTTACTTTGTCGTCCCGCTCCCGCCTATAAATCTGTTCGCAAGGTTGTGAAAGATATACTGGACGAAGTAAAAAAGGATGGAGACAAGGCGGTAAGAAAGTTTGAAAATAAATTTAGCAGCAGGGATGATTCAAATTTTAACCTCACCGAAGAACTAAAAGAGTCCATACAACTGGCTAAAGAGAATATTGAAAAATTTCACCGCGCCCAACTGACAGAACCCAGGGTCATTGAAGTTATGCCCGGCATTCATTGCTGGCGAAAACAGGTTCCGATTGAAACTGTGGGTTTGTACATACCCGGAGGCTCCGCACCTTTATTTTCTACAGTATTAATGCTCGGGGTTCCTGCTGCACTTGCTGGCTGCAAGAATATCATTCTTTGTACCCCTTCGTTACATCCGGCAGTAATTTATGCTGCTGGTCTGTGCGGTATCAAAAATATTTTTCCGATCGGAGGAGCCCAGGCAATAGCAGCAATGGCATACGGGACAAAAACAGTTCCAAAAGTAGCGAAGATATTTGGCCCAGGGAATGCGTATGTGACTACGGCCAAGCAATTGGTACAAACTGAAGGTGTTGCTATTGACATGCCAGCCGGTCCTTCGGAGCTTTTGATAATTGCAGATGATTTAGCCGATGCCCGTTTCATTGCAGCGGATCTCCTGTCCCAGGCCGAACACGGAACCGATTCGCAGGTGATACTGCTCACCACATCGGAAAAGTTGATTGAAGAGGTTAAGCATGAGCTCAGTTTACAATTGGAAACTCTTCCAAGAAAAGATATTGCGATAGTGGCATTGATCAATTCAAAGATCATTCTCGTTAACAGCTTAGAAGAAGCAACTGAGATATCAAATAGTTATGCCCCCGAACACTTAATTCTTGCCTGTAGAGAAATATCCGATCATGTAATCAATGCCGGGTCTGTTTTCATTGGAAATTACTCCCCGGAAGCAGCGGGCGATTATGCAAGTGGTACAAATCATGTGCTGCCTACCGGCGGCTATGCGTCGGCATATAGTGGCATATCAGTCGAAAGCTTTATGAAAATAATCTCGTTTCAGTTAATTTCTAAAACAGGATTGCAAAACCTTTCGAAAACAGTCATCACAATGGCAGCAGCTGAAGGTCTGGAGGCACATAAAAAAGCAATTGAAATCAGGTTATGAATATTGAAAGACTTATAAGAAATAATATAAAAGGGCTGTACCCTTATTCATCGGCAAGACATGAATTTGCCGGCGCCGCCTCTGTTTTCCTGGATGCCAACGAAAATCCTTTTGACACAGGATACAATCGTTATCCGGATCCTTTACAGTGCAAACTCAAAGAAAAGATCGCGGGCATGAAAAAGATTCTGGCTGCAAATATCTTTTTAGGCAATGGCAGCGATGAAGCGATTGACCTTTTGATAAGGATATTCTGCGAACCGGGGTTGGACCGTATCATGGTTTGTCCTCCGACCTATGGTATCTATGAAACAGCCGCAGCCATCAATGATGTCCGCATAATAAAAATTCCGCTGGATGTCAACTTTCAACTGGATACGGAAGCAATCAAAAATGCCGCTGATGATTTTATCAAACTGCTTTTTATCTGTTCTCCCAATAATCCAACTGGTAACAGCGTCAAGCGCTCAGATTTAGAAATTATTTTAAAAAACTTTAAAGGTATTGTTATCATCGATGAGGCTTATATCGATTATTCAAGACAGACAAGTTTTATCAATGACCTACCTACTTTTCCCAATCTTGTTGTTTTGCAGACGCTTTCCAAAGCATGGGGTCTTGCGGGTCTGCGTTTGGGAATGGCTTTTGCTTCAGCAGAAATTATCAACTATCTCAATAAAATAAAGTATCCCTATAATATCAATGCAGCCACACAAAAGTTGGTGGTTGATGCACTGGACAATGAACATTCCATCAATGCATGGACCAAACAGATCATCGGACAGCGGAAATGGTTGAGAGAACACCTGGCCGCACTTCCCTTTGTGATAAAAGTATATCCCTCCGATGCCAATTTCCTCTTTGTAAGGACGGACAATGCAGATATCATCCATTCCCATCTGCTGTCAAAAGGCATCATTGTAAGAAAAAGAGAGGGTTGTCTTCGTATCACGGTCGGAACGCCTACAGAGAATGACAAGTTAATTAAAGAATTAAAGAACCTGAACGCATGAAAAAGTTTTTATTCATTGATCGCGACGGTACGCTGATAAAAGAGCCACCCGATGAGCAAATTGACTCATTCGAAAAATTGGAATTCCTTCCAGGTGTTTTTCAGTGGTTGGGCAAAATCGCCCGCGAACTGGATTATGAACTGCTGATGGTGACCAACCAGGACGGGCTCGGTACGGCTTCCTTCCCTGAAGAAAATTTCTGGCCCATCCAGGATCATATTATCCGCTGCCTGCAGAACGAAGGGATTTGTTTTACCAATGTATTGATTGACCGAAGTTTTTCGCACGAAAATAGGAATACGCGAAAACCAGGTGCAGGTCTGCTCCGTGAATACATGAAACTGGATCTTTCGAATTCTTACGTTATTGGTGACCGTGACACTGATTTAGAACTAGCCTTTAACCTCGGTTGCAAAGGGATAAAGATAGATGGCTGGGAGAGCGTATACAGGATACTTACGGAAAGAAATGTGATTCACCGGCGCAATACAAGTGAAACAAAAGTTATCGTTGAACTGAATCTTGATGGATGCGGGAAATCCTCCATCAAAACCGGGATAGGTTTTTTTGATCATATGCTGGAGCAACTCGCAAAGCATAGTGGTATAGATATTTTCCTAATCACGGAAGGCGATCTGCATATTGACGAGCATCACAGCATAGAAGACACAGCTATTGTACTTGGTGAAGCCATTGCAATGGCACTCGGTAGTAAAGCAGGTATCGGGCGTTACGGTTTTTGCCTACCGATGGATGATTGCCTTGCACAAGTTGCGTTAGACCTCGGCGGAAGACCCTGGCTGATCTGGGAAACGGAATTTAAAAGAGAGAAGATCGGTGATATGCCCACTGAAATGTTCTTTCATTTTTTCAAATCATTCAGTGACGCCGCCAGATGCAATCTCAACATCAAAGCCGAAGGATCAAATGAACATCATAAAATTGAAGCCATCTTTAAAGCATTTGCAAAGTCTATAAAGATGGCTATTGCACGAGATGAAAGTAACCAGTTACCTACAACCAAAGGTGTTTTATGATAGCCATAATAAAATACAATGCCGGGAATACAACATCAGTGCGCTATGCGCTAAACCGCCTGGGTACGGATTCAATTATAACAGATGATCCAGTTATTATCGAATCTGCCGATAAAGTGATCTTCCCCGGCGTAGGCGAAGCGAGATCGGCGATGAATTATCTCATGGAAAAGGGACTTGACAATACGATCCGCAATCTGACGCAGCCAGTACTCGGGATTTGTCTCGGTATGCAGCTGCTATGTAATTATTCCCACGAGAATAATACACAAGGACTTTGCATCTTTAATTCGGTCGTTCGGAAATTTCCGCCTCTCTTAAAAGTGCCGCATGTAGGATGGAATAAGGTGCGTGAAAGAAAACTTCAGTATGATGCTTATTTCGTGCACAGTTATTATGCGGAGCTATGCACCGAGACGATTGCGGAAACAAACTATATGTTCCCATTCAGTGCCGCGCTGCAAAAGGATAATTTTTATGGCGTGCAGTTTCATCCCGAAAAAAGCGCCACCGCCGGCGAAAGGTATCTAAAACAATTTTTGTCCCTATGACCATTATACCCGCAATAGATATTATAGACGGCAAAGCCGTAAGACTTGAGAAAGGGGATTATGCATCCGCTAAACTTTATAGTGAGAATCCACTGGAGCTTGCCAAACAATTTGAAGATGCAGGACTAAACCGTTTGCACCTCGTTGATCTGGATGGAGCGAGAACCGGAAGTGTTAAGAACTGGAGGGTGCTGGAAACGATCTCCGCTAAAACAAAATTGCAGATCGATTTTTCAGGTGGCCTCGCTTCGCAAAAGCAGTTGAGCATTGCATTTAACTCCGGAGCCTGGTATGGCTGTATTGGGAGCATGGCCGTCAAAAATGAAATGTTGCTATCCGAATGGATCATCGCCTATGGGGCAGAGCGGTTCATCATAGCAGCGGATGTTATGCAGGGCAAAATAATGATCAAAGGGTGGACCGAGCCAACAGATAAAACCGTGCATGACCTGATCGACCGTTATAAGGAGATCGGCGTAAAACAATTTATCTGCACCGATATTGAATGCGACGGAATGCTAAAGGGGCCGTCCGTTGAACTCTACAAACAAATACTAAGGAGGCAAAAATCAATAAAGCTGATCGCAAGCGGTGGTGTGAGCTCAATACAAGATCTGTCTGCATTGAGAGAAATCGGATGCAGTGGAGTTATTGTCGGAAAAGCCATTTATGAAAACAAAATAAAGCTATCGGAGCTATGCTGAAAAAAAGGATCATCCCCTGCCTGGATATACGAAATGGACGCACCGTCAAGGGAACGAACTTTCTTGATCTGCGGGATGCAGGCGATCCTGTCGAATTGGCTATGCGCTACTGTGAAGAGGGCGCCGATGAACTGGTATTCTTAGACATAACAGCGACACGGGAAAAAAGAAAAACGATGGCAGCACTCGTGAACCGCATTGCCGCAACGATCAATATTCCTTTCACGGTCGGTGGAGGTATCGGTAGTACCCGTGACGTGGAAGTATTATTGGAAAATGGGGCAGACAAAATTTCCATTAACTCTGCAGCTTTCAGGAATCCTTCATTGATCAGCGAACTCGCTAAACGATTCGGCAGCCAGTGTGTCGTGGTGGCTATCGATACCAAATACGAAATGAATAACTGGCAGGTGTATCTGGATGGCGGAAGAACGCAAACAGGCACCGATTGTTTATTATGGGCAAAAAAAGCGGCCGACCTGGGGACGGGAGAAATACTGCTCACAAGCATGGACCATGATGGAACAAAGAATGGCTTTGCCATCGATATCATAAGTATTGTCTCCGGATCATTGTCCATCCCTGTTATTGCTTCCGGGGGAGCCGGAACAATGTCTCATTTCGCCAGCGTATTTGAATCTGGAAAAGCCGACTCCGCACTTGCTGCGAGTATCTTTCATTACCGGGAGATCGCTATTCCCAAACTAAAGGAATATTTATGCAACAGGAATATACCGGTGAGGCGCTGATCCCTGCCATTATACAGGATTCACAATCCGGAAAAGTTTTGATGCTGGGATACATGAACAAGGAAGCCCAGGCAATTACTCGCGAATCAGGTAAAGTCACTTTCTACAGCCGGAGTAAAGAAAGACTATGGACCAAGGGTGAAAGGTCAGGGAATTTTTTGCTCGTAAAAGAAATTCTCAGAGACTGTGATAACGATACGCTATTAATCAAAGCCGACCCGACAGGGCCGGTTTGTCATACTGGCTCTGACACTTGTTTCGGAGAAGAGAACAAATTTTCACTTTCAAAACTTGAAGCAATAATAGGACAGCGTAAAAAAGAAGCCGTGACCGGTTCGTATACTTCATCGCTGTTCGCAGCAGGCGTCAACAAAATCGCGCAGAAGGTTGGCGAAGAGACCGTCGAACTGGTGATAGAGAGCATGGAAATAAATACTGAAAGATTCTTAAATGAAGCTGCGGACCTGTTATTTCATTACCTGGTGCTACTGCAGGCAAAAGGGACGAGAATGAGTGATGTTGTTAAAGTATTAGAGGATCGAAACAGTAAAGATTTGGTGAAAGAAGGAGGCCATGTTTAGCTTGACCTCCGACCCTCTTACCTTTAAGTGCACGGGCAACCATCAACATGGTTCCCGTTCCCACTGGACTTTTAAATGAGAAAACTTAAGATCATGTCTGAGAAACTCACACACTGTTAATGCTATCCTTACTACAGTTGAGGAAGGGGAATCTACCAGATGGTTTGAAAAATTATTCTTCATCGAAAATGTGACTTAAAATTGGGTTCAATGTTTTGTCGTGATAGTTTTGTACCAATAAAAACCATGACGTTTTATTTGATGATCGTCATTTCAGGCAATTACCACCTTCCAAAATTCCTAACTGATGAGTATTCGTAAGGCCCATTTACAAGATGAGCCTGCTATTGTAGGCCTTCTTAATCAATTATCCTATCCCGACACACATGATTTTCTGCGGGATAAGATGCTTAATATCTTTATTAATCCCAATGCTGAAATCTGGGTATATGAACAGGATAAAAGAGTAATTGCATTTATCTCCCTGGATATCCTGACGCTCGTCGGCTTAGAGGGCGATCTAGCTCGCATCAACTATTTTGCAGTTGAGTTAGGGCATCGACACAAGGGCATTGGGAAAGAATTATTATCCTTTGCTGAATCTTATGCTGCAATGCGAAAATGTAAGCGCATAGAACTTCATTCCAGTGAATACCGTAAAGATGCCCATCGGTTCTACGAGGGAAAAGGGTATAAGGAATCTCCAAAGTACTTTATTAAATCATTGGAGGCTGAGGAAAGTAAATACTAATGACAAATGGAAAATGAAATCTTAGAAGAATTAAAGCAATTCAAATCATTATTCCTGAAAATGACAGGAACATCAGATGTTGCACCCATTGACATTTTCAAAAAAGAAGCATTAGACAAAGCAGCGAAGCAGTTCCAGAAAATGGAAATCCAGCGGGGCGAATGGGTACCTGAATCCGACCTGAGTACCTATTTCAAAGACTGTTCGTGGATGGCCGGAAAATTTATTCGTGAAGAATTCGAGTTTACGGCCTGGATCAAACATCAAAAGCAATTCCATTACAATAAGGCCGCCTTAAAGGAACTGGCAAAGGAGCTGAAGGATAGAAACCTGCATCTTGGTCGATACATTGAGTATAAGCGAAGCCAAGACGAATTTCAAAAGAAGGTGGACACGACGAAAGAGCGATCGCAGCGACTGTATCTGTTACCAGATGATGCGCGGGATGTAACGACCTCTCCCATTCCTTTGCCGGACGTTGAGCTGGTTAAGGCGGACCTGGAACGACTTAAAGCAGAATTCTTTATTTACAAGATGGCGGACTATGTTGACATTTATAAGAGTAACTACTCGATGCTGAAGACCATTTATTACTTTGAAAAGTATATTGATCCTGCGCTAAAGAAAAGATGTATTAAATGGTGCGATAGCTTTAATTATGCGAATAAAGCTTTCGAAATGATCACCGGGAAGAAAGAAAAGACGTTTGAGACGGTGAAGGAGGAGGAGAAGATTGAGTTGTGAGGAGCTTCTACCCTTTCAGATCTTCTATTGTTGTATAGCCTTCATTGAACCTTGGTTTACCGTCGATGATCATATACTTCTCTCCTTTCAGCGATTCTACCGGAATATTACCGTCTTCGAATGATAGGATATCGTGTATCTCTGTCACCTCCGTAGCACTGGCCTCCTTGATGTCCACTACGTATTGCTTGTTTACAAAAGTGTTCTGGTTTGGTTGAGCCGTTTCATAGACCAACCCTTCATAATAATGTCCAGACTTTTTCCCTTTGATGTTAAAATAGGTACCCATACCTAATATGTCTACTTGCATATCTAATTTTTTGCAAAGTTAGGCATAGGTCTTCTTTTTCTTTTCAACCTTCAGGATCTCAGATTCCAGGTACATCGCTTTTTTCCTCCCCTTTATGAGTTGCGGCTTTACAATGCCTTCTGAAATTGCCCTGATCAAGGCGGCACTACTGATCCCCACCATTTTCATCGCACCTTCTTTGGTCAGCAGCTGATCCTGCATCATGGCGAGCTTTACTTCTTCTTTGATGATGGTTCTGAGGCGAGTGAAAAAATCTTCGGCGGTGATAGATTGAAAGAGGATTGTTTCCATATTGTGGTTGTCAATTGTTGAAAAAACAATACTACAGTTGAGGGAGGGGAAAATACCAGCCGAAAGGGACTAAATTTTGATAAAATGAATCGAATGACCCATTTACCGATCAAAGCTGAAATGCCATCCTCACTCATTGCAGAATAATTACTACATTAACCTTACGATGATGGGAAAGAGCCAGATGACTAATTGAATCAATATTGTTATGCGATTATGAGCGAATTATATATTTTCAATAAGAAAATCGAAAGCATCTTTCAATTACTGGGAGAAAAGGAAAATAATATATCCTATAGTGTTGCTTATGCATTAAGTACCTCTAAAGAATTTCTCAAGAATTTTCTGAATCTTTTAGGAATTAAAACACATTTTGACCCTGAAAAAATAAAGATCGTACTTCAACAACATGAACGAGAAAAAGGATTTACCGATTTTGAAATAATACAGGAAAGAGAATTTCATATTCTCATCGAGGCTAAACGAGGCTGGAATTTTCCTTCGCCCGATCAAGTCACAAAATATGCTAAGCGTAACAGTTTCAAAAATAGCAGAGTAAAAGAAAAGCGTTTTTTAATATTCAATGAGAGCACACCTGCTTTTACCCAAACTCATTTTAAGACAAATAAGATCGATGATATAGTCATCGAAGTAATTCCCTGGCAGATTCTGGAAAAGCTTACCATCGCGTCCATAAAAAAGGGCCGTGATTCTGAAAACAGGATCTTGCGAGACCTGAATCTTTACTTACAAAAAATCAGTACGATGCAAAAAATTGATAGTAACTGGGTCTATGTCGTCTCTATAGGTCCTGGTGGGCCAGAAAACTGGAATATTAGCTGGCGGGATGTTGTTGTTAAGTACAACAAGTATTTTTGTCCTGTCGGGGGAACAAAAGCTGGCTGGCCGGTCGAGCCTCCTAATTATATTGCTTTTCGCTACGAAGGCAAATTGCAATCAATACATCATATTGACAGTTACCAGGTCTTCACTGATCCTTCTTTGCATTTCCCAAATGTTCCCAAGCAACAATGGGGCGAATGTTATTTATATGATCTAGGTCCGGCCATCAAGCCTTCCCACGAAGTCAAAGCAGGCAAGAAAATAGTCAGGCAAATGAGAGTATGGGCTATGCTTGACTTGCTTCTTACTTCATCGACCATTGAAGAAGCCAGGGATAAATCAAAAGAACGAGAAAGCCGCAAAAGTTAAATTTCAAAATATGGCCAAAAAAGAATTCATCGAGGCAGCATATCATACTTCCAAGCAGTTTTATAATGATGAAATTGATATGAAAGAGGCGAAGCAGCATCTTTCAGCGCAAGGGATGAATGCAGGATCTGCTTTCATCAACGTGAATGTCTTTAAACATTTAATGAATGGTGAAAAATTTACGAGAACACTTACCGGCCCGACGTTCGATTATTGGTTAGGGGAAATATTCAAGGACTTTGGTGCTGAAAGGTTATCAACCTGTCTCAAGGCCTTATTAATGCATATAGAATATATGGAGGCTGATCGCGATTATCGTATGCGTCTGGTCCGAAGTATTCATAAAAAATACTCGGCTCTGTTAGAAGAAACTACCCAACAGCTATATGATGAGGAAGAGGTGATATTTCCGGAAGGCAAAGAAAAATACCGATTACACAGATTCAAAGAAAGGAATAGAAAATTAGTAACGCTTGCAAAAGATCAATACAAAAAAACAAACCCTGATCTGAATTGCCAGATCTGCAAATTTTCCTTTTCCAAATGCTATGGAAAGATCGGCATCAATTTTATTGAAGCACATCATGTTTTTCCCATATCTAATTTAAAAGAAGAAACACCCATGAGAATTGAAGACCTGGCCATGGTTTGTTCCAACTGCCATCGTATGCTTCATCGCAAACGGCCATGGTTAACGATTAATGAACTTGGAAAGCTCATTAAAAAATAACTACTTAACGATTTGAAAATTAGCTTAACATGACCCATTGAACGATGTATGCTTACAATAACCCTACCATCCATTTCTTTGTATCCTTCACCAGAATCCCCATCGTATTAATTTTACCAGCTTTGTAACTATGGTTAGCGCCTTCAATCCTTACCAGTTTAGTCTTCTTTAGTGCCGTCGTTACTTTTTTTATCAGAGCAAAATCTGCAAATTCATCGCGGCTACCCTGCAAAAAAAGCATGGGCACTTTAATTTTTCTCAGGTGATCAGCCCGTTCAATAGATGGCTTACCCGGTGCATGAAGCGGAAAGCCGAAGAAGACGATTCCTTTAATGCCCGTTACTTGGTTCTCCGCTATATATTGCAAAGTCATTCTTCCGCCAAATGATTTTCCGGATACAAATAACGGAAGTGCCGGAAATAATTTCTGCGCTTTGGCAATTACCGCTTCAATGGTTTTGTGCGCCACAGGCGGCCTGTCCGGCGGGCCCTTTTTTGGCTTTTCCATAAAAGGAAAATTGAATCGCATCGCTGCAATTCCTGTTTCGGCTAGTGATGCTGCCAGTCCATCCATAAAAGGGTGCTCCATCCCCGCTCCCGCCCCGTGCGCGAGCGTTAACAGGCAAATGGGCTTATCAGGAACTATGCTGATCGCAGATATGTTGCCGATCTCGAGAGATACTTTGATCTTAAAAGATTTTTTTTTCATTTTGCATTACTTGCTTTTGGCTATTTCTTTCTTCGATGCCTCCCATTGCTTTTTCATGGCGGCCAAGTCTATTTTTGAACAATCCTGTATCAGCAGCTTCACGATAGCGGGCGGCATCTGGTTTTCATTTTCGAAATTGATGCAACCCTTCTGGAAACTGGCGAGCGGCAATAATTTTTTATACTTTTCGTGCAGGACCGGTGATCCGTAAATTGGCATGATGTGGAGGGACATATAATTTTTCACGCTCGATAATCCGTACTTGAAACTACCGGGTGCCATGTAGTTGATCATTTCCTTTCCCATCATCGGGGCAATGACTGGCTTTACGGTTTTATCATATCGCAGAATGGTCTCGTGAATAGCTGTCAGAAGTTTTCTTCTTTCGACGGGTTGTTTTGAGATGTAGGAGGTAGGCATGGAATAAAGTTACAAAAGAAGTGGCTGTGCTGTGACTGTTAGAGCTAGAACATCGCCATTTGGAAGTTTTTCGGAACTTTAGAGAATGAATTACACAGAAGAAAAAATATATGCTGAGGTAGGGCGAGACGACAGAACCGTGACGGTGAATTTTAGGAAAGACAGTGATGCTTATGAACAATACGGTCCAAGTATAACAGGAGTGTTCATGTATGACCAGTTTCAACGGGAAGATCTTGATAAGCGGCTAGCTGATCCAGATAATCAAACTAACGGCAAGGTCAAGATCAAATATTTGGGTTCGGATCTAACAGAAGGAAAAGTATCTATGCTGGAAATGGAGGGTGTACTTACTTCCGATATTGTTTCTCTCTTTCATTTTAACTGGCCAGGAAGAAATACTTTTCACTCAACCGACACAAGGGAAGTTACAGTACACACCATTCCAATGAAAATGCAGCCAAAAGGACGCGATTATAACTGGATGTACGGGGCTGCTAAAAGAATGGTGAAGGAAGGAATTGGCATGGGACCAAAGGATAGAGAATTCTACCTCGGTTGTAAATTATATTTTGAGCCCGATGCCTTTTCGGAAGAGGAACAAAAAGAAATTAATGATGAAACTGGCAAACTGAAATTTGAAGTAGAATGGAATTTTCTTGGAATTAAGTTACAGCGCGAAGAAGCATCAGAGGACGAAGTGAAAAAGCTTGGTTTAATGATCAGGGTAAGGCAAAAGGAAGCTTTTTCACTCTTGGAAAAGAATTTGAAGCAAGCAGGCACGACTGTAGCAAAACTGATGAAAGAAAATGAAGAGACGGCTATTCGTCTATTCACGAAAACAGAACGTTACCAAGAAAGAAATTTTAACGTGACAGGTAAGTTTCCTGTATACCTGGATGCAGACCGCTTTTTACACATATACCTTCGTCACGTAAAAGAAGGACGGGTATCTGAAAGATTCGACTGGAAAGATAATTTTCAGTGGAAAGAAGAAGACATTTTTATCCCAATGGAAAGCGTGCTTGAATTAATTATGGATGATATCCAAGAACATTTTGAAAAGCGACCCGGAAGAAGGTATCGTAGAACTGGAAGAAAAAATATTTATTTTGAAGGGGATTATTATTCGTTATGGATCGAAGCAGATGGCAAGATCAGCACTTTTTATAAGAACAGGAAAGCGCACGAAAAGGAACCTCTTTCAAATGCCGGAAATACTCATGCGTAAACCCGGTAAAATTGAACTCTGAACTATTGAATGTGTTCGCCGACGTGAATGATACTATCCGGAAATGAGCTCCTTCAACCGCACCAATCGCGAATAAAAAACGTCATTGATTGGTTTATCAGGATTTGCTCGTAATACATTTATGTGACTTTGAATGAAGGTCGGGACATTTGTGATATTTGATCCTTCATCTAATTGAACTGTCGCTGGTAGCTTTGCCTCCCTGAAAAAGGTATCCAACTCTTCTATTTGCTTCTCGGTGAATTGCATTTAGTAATGTACAGAAAAGAAATAAGAACCCAGCGGGTGTGTTGTTTATCGAAAAGTGTTGACAAGTGTGGAATAAGTTGTTGATCCAGGCACTTACCTTTAACCTGTACTTTTACTAGCCCTTGATTATAAAAGAAGAGTTCCTGCAGTTGGGGACTCTTTTTTTGTCGACTACGAACAAATCAATTCAAATTCGAGGTTTCGATCATCTCAATCTCCTCTTCAGTTAAATCATATAAAGAATAAACCAATCGATCAATTTCCCGGTCGGTATTGTCGATTGCTTTCTGAATATCATTTACAACCCTTTTCTGCTCCTCAAAATATTTTAACCAGTCTGCTTCCTCAGCAATTGAAATCTTAATTTTTTGCTTTTTAAGTTCTTTAATAAAGTCATTAAACGAACTATCATACCATGAGTAAAGCTTGTTGGTAATTTTTAATCCATCGAATTTGGCCGTTAACAAATCATTGAAACTTGACTTTGCCTCATTTACTTCTCTACCCTTCGCAATCATGATTTCCGCTTTCTCGATGAAGGGCAATTGTTTGGGCTGGTCGATAATCTTTATGGGAAGTTTCTTACAGTTTTCTATTAAAAATTTCTGGAAGAGTCGCTTCTCGATATCCAAATACTTATAGGTATGATAGTAATTGATTAGTCGTGAATTTAGAAGCACCAACAAATATTTTACTGATATAGGTTTTCGAGGTATCAAACCAAATCCATGATGTGTAAAATAGTAAGGCTCGTTCGCATAAGAGGCATATATCCTTGGCGGTGTTCCTGAAACTATCTGCCTAGCGATGATTCTTTCCTCGTTGAAAAACCTCTCTTCCCGAGGTCGACCAAGCCATTCCCCATACTTAATAAATTCATCAATATGGGGTAAGGTGTAATAGCGAATAATATTCTCCCCGGAAATTAATGGCTTATATGCATCATCTCTTTTTGTTGTGGAATGAAACACTCTATTTTCAATGTCTGTGGGACTATGTCCTTTGTACTTGTCATAAGGTGTTATTCCCAAAGAGAAATCACAATAATCTCCTAAGAGGACTGATCCTTTCTCTACTCTTGAAATGATATCAGAGGCATCATCCGATAAATACAAATTGAAATTGAGCGATTCATCCTTTCGCCAGTCTTCTTTATTTTTAATGAAAAATCTTTCAGGGTCAATCGAAGTAATTTTTTCATCCTTAGCATAAGGTAGTATGCTTACTTCTTCACAGCTAATTCCTTTCCGCAGTACGAAAATCATTGTTTCTACTTTCGCATCCGGGAATACGTCATCAGGAAGTTTAATTATTTGCGTCAACGGAGAAATCAACAATTCACGTAGTTTTTTATAGGAACTATTAACCAACATCGAATTGGGATTGATAAAGGAAAGAAATCCAGACGGTCTTAATAATTCAACTCCCCGTTCTATAAATATAGAGTAAAGATTGATCCTGTTTTCGCTAGTACTGTACTTTGAAAAAAGGTATTTACTCGTATGGTTCGGAAGGTTTTTGACATCAACATAAGGTGGGTTACCAATGATAACGTCAAAACCGCCCTTTTCAAATATCTCGGGGAATTGTTTCACCCAATTAAAGGCTTTCTCACCAGCTACCGATGCATCATCGATCAAACTGTTGCCACACCGAATATGTTGGCTAAGATCATTTAATTTTCTTCCCTTTTGGGCGGTCCTCAGCCAGAGACTCAACCTGGCAATCTCAATTGCATCTTCATTGATATCCACACCATAAAGGTTATTCTGAAGAATTGTTTTTTCCACATCGCTCATAACAATGGCCTCTCCCAACAATTGAGCGGTTAATTCATCCACCAGTTTATGCTCTGCGATTAGAAACTCCAGCGCCTGATTAAGGAATGCGCCGCTACCACAGGCCGGATCGCATATTGTTAATTGGAATAGCCAATCCCTATACTTATTAAGAATCTTAATTTTATTTTCCCGCGCATCCTTTCGTTTTCGATAAGCAAAGATTTCCGAGTTAATACCCAGCTCATTCCTTTTTTTGCGACAAAGTTCGCCGACAGTGTTTTCAACAATATACTTCGTTATGTACCTGGGGGTGTAAAAGATGCCTTCCTTTTTCCGTTTGGTCTTTCCTTTGTCCAACGTGATACCTTGCAGTTCAGCCTGTACCTCTTCAATTTCTGAAAGACTGTGTTCGAAAATATGACCGAGTATATTTACATCAACCTCGGATTCATAATCGTAGTTGCTTAGTGTTTTAGCCCCGTTGTATAAAAGATTATCGTCAATTTTGATGTCATCAAGAACAACGTCCTCAGCAAATAAGCCTCCATTATATCCAAATATATCATACTGCTTGCCTTCGTGACCTGTATTTAGATAACCAAAATATTTTTTGAAGCGATCGTAGAGTGGAACGTAGTTATCGAGTTCTTTCAGTTTTTCCCACTGGTCTAAAATTTCACGAACACTGTTAGGAGGAACTAATAATCGGTCTTCCGCAAATAAAATGAATAGAAGCCGATCTAATAGTTTCTGTGTTTTCTTGAATAATTCCAGCCTGTCATGGGTCGGATTTAATTCGGCAATATTGTTGAAGAGACTGTTCTTGAATTGAGAATAATCGTCATATAGTTTCTTCGTTATGTTTTTTTCCTCGGTAATTGAGGTTTGTTTCATCTTGAGCGGAGTATCCGCTTCAATACTCTTTTGGCTTAGACAGAGGTAAAGGAAAGTAAAATCGTCTCTTTTAAGATTAAATAAGTCAAAATCTTCATGATCAATCGCATCGCTTATATAAAATCTTAATTTTTCAAAATTTGAAGTAATAATGTAATTACAATTCTTGTGCTTACTCTTATACCCAAATACCTGCTTTTCGATACTATCGAGATCGGTGGTAGAGGTATCTTTTAATTCGACTACCCCTATCACATTGGACGATCGAAGTAAAGCTCCATCGCTTTTTGTTGCATCCGCCTCGGTTTTCTTCTCCAATACGAAATCATAATCGGGTTGTGGTTTGAGGGTATAGCCCAATACAGTCACAAAAAGATCCCTGACAAAACCTTCCTGATATTCCTCTTCTTTGGAGTTTCGGATATGGTCTTGTATGGTCGGGTTGTGGAAATGGGCCGAATACTTATCCCAAGCTGCATTTACTTCCTCAAAGTCAAGTCCCTGGAGATATTTTCTAACAACAGATTTTTGGAATAGCCTCATTTAATACTGGTTACGCACCAAATATATTGATTCTTAACCATATACATTGGCCAATGTCCCTTTTGAATCCTACGGTCTTAGGCTCCCATCGTCCTGCACCTATTCCGATTAATTATCTTGGGACACGGAAAATGATTTCGTATTGCCGGTGAAGTACGCTGGGGAAGTATGGCAATTTCCCGCTAGAATTGGGCATTGAGGTTACGTTGTGAAATTCGAAGTCTATTTTGAGAAAAAATCTAAACTAACTTGTATTCAAAGCCATCACCTCCATGAATTGGGTTACTGAAATGTTCAAGAAAACAGCCGCGAAATGCGGGGCTACCATATTTATCGAGCCGGAATATGGACATGCGGGATACATAGTCTTTCCCAAAAAGAGAATTTTCTTCAGAAGCGAACGGTTTAACATAAATAATGCCGGGTCGATTGAGTCTGTCGTGGACAAGAATTACTGCCATTTCTTTTTAAAACATTTTGGGTATAAAGTCCCTGAAGGGCGAACATTCTTTAGTGACTTGATTAACGATCAAGTTGAGCGAAAGAGGACAATAGATGATGGCTATGTATATGCGAGGTCACTAGGATGGCCTGTAATGCTCAAACCCAATAATGGAAGCAAGGGCAGGCTGGTAGTCAAGGCAGAAAACAAATCAGATTATTACCAATTCGCCCGAAAAATCTTAAAATCAACACAAGTTTTCATTGTAGAAAGACACTATGCGGGGGACGACTGCCGGATAATAGTATTTAACAACAAGGTGTTTGCAGCCTATAAGCGCAAGCCGTTCACCATTGTCGGTACTGGTACTAAAACAATCTCCCATTTGCTTACCGAAGCAAAAAGGAAAGTAGAAACATCTGGCAACGGTAAACTTGACAAAGAACGGATTAATGCAACCTTGCAAAAGCTGAAAAGGAAACTAACTCAAATCCCTGAGAAAGGTGAAGAATTAATTTTGATGCAAAATGCTAATGTCTCCAGCGGTGGGCAGATGGAAGATATTACGCCCCTGCTCCATCCACATTTTAGAAAAATTGCAGTACGAATGGCGAAAGATCTCAACCTGGTGTTATGCGGTATCGATATCATTTGTCAAGACATTACAAAAGCTGATAAAGATTACGTTATTCTCGAAATTAACAGCGCGCCAGCATTGAGACACTATGCTTCGATTGGAAGGTCTCAATTATTGCGGACGGAATCCTTATACGTCAAGATTTTTAGTCACCTGCAGAAGTCATAACTCCATGAACAAACTTTATATACTCCACGAAGCGATAACCAAAGAGATCGAAGAAAGAATTGTCATGTTCATCCTATCTGCAGAAAAAGCAGGTCTTTCATGTCATATCCTGGACAGTAGTAAAACCGATCATTCCAATATAATCATTCCACAAAAAGGAGACTTCTTATATAATATTTCCAGAGGGAGCCAGCATCTCGAACTTTCCATGCTCAATAACCAAGTAACCACTTTTTACAGAATAACGCCACAAATTGTAAGACTAAATACGATTGAGCAGGCAATCGCATTCAAAAAAGCGGGACTACATACCCCTCCCACGATTTTTCATTCCACCAATGAAAAGAATCTTCTACTTTCCTATATTTCAAAACTTGGAGGATTTCCCATAATAGTTAAAATAAGTGGGGGTACGAAAGGAATAGGTACGATGATCACCCGCGACATAGCATCCCTGCAATCTATCTCAGACTATTTAGTTTCGATCAGCGTAAAATTTATGCTTATCAAATATATCGAACCTAAAGAAGTGGCCAGATTCATTGTGATTGGTGACCGTGTAATCGCTTCTAACAGAAAGCCAATACCTGAAGGTGATTTCCGAACATCGGTTAAGAGTTCAATGCCTGAACCCAAAATTTATTCCGAGAATATTCAGCAGATGGCAGTACAAACAGCAGGGATTGCTAATTCTGAAAACTGCGGAGTAGACATACTTATTGATCAAGAAGGTATCCCTTTTGTATTGGAGGCCAATATGCCACACGATTTCGTCACCACCGTAAAAGCTACTGGTATTGATGTTACTGGCGCCATGGTAAATTTTCTGGTCACAAAAGCTTCAACATGCACACACAATTAGAAAAAATTATCAGGCGAACCCCCATCGATATTGAAGTTAATAAGTATTCTTATAAGCACTACAATGTTATCCACCAAGAATTATTTAAACAAGGTGTACCGTTTATCGTACCAGATTTTACTGATGTAAACATAACAGGCGATTTACTCCAAAAGATAATTGAGAGCTATGGCACTATTTCATTAAAGGCCCGGTTCAATGCGACCCCTGAAGAATATGCCAGCAAAAGAAAATACATTGATATTTCTTTAAAGGAATACATTGAAGATGTATTCTATTCGCCTAATCCGCAACCTGTTTATGCAGCCAAGAACATGATAGACGATAATATACTAAAGTTGTTCAATATTGCGCATCCATTCCCTGCGTTCGCTGATAATTTTCGCTATCCTAATCTATGGGTCGGTCCAAAAGGATCGACCACGCCCCTACATAAAGACAGCACCGATAATTTCTCTATACAACTTGTTGGAACAAAACGATGGATACTGTTTTCCGTGCGTGAGGTTGACAAAATTGGGCTACAAAAAACGCGGTATGGAAATTACAAACCTGCTGGTTATGACTTCCAGGTCAGCTTAGAAAGCATGGATAATCTAAGAAAGGATTTTCCAAGTTATGAGGTATTGGTGCCAGAGGGTTCTCTTTTTTATTTACCCTATGGTTGGTCACACTATGTGGAGAATGTAACGAGTTCATTGATGATAAACTATTGGATGAAACCCGATAACTACGTCCCATTCATAATTTCATAGATTTGTTTTTCCATGGATGAATTTGAACTGGCTTTGAACCATAAAGGAAAGGACTTGTTACTCCCGGTTCGGTTGATGAATTACGGGACTGCTTATAAACTCGAAGTTGAGATCGAGGGCACGAAGGTCTTATTTGAACCGGACGAGGAACGGAACTGGCGGGCGATGATCTCCTATGAAGATGTGCAGGCGAATAAGACCGTTGATAAGGGATTACTTGAATTGATCGCGGAGGAATTGACCAGATTAGTGAAATAAAATTTGCAGCATGATTGAGCCGACCTGGGACTTCAAGCCTATACGTAGAAACACCTATTTGCTAGATGGTTGACTTGTTTAACTTCCTCCTATCTAAACAATCCATATTTTGCATTTGCAGAATCATGAAAAAATTTGGCACTTTTATTACCTTCCATACCATTATAGACACCTATGAAGACAAATCGTTCCTTGTGTAACCATACTCTGAGCAAAGCTTTGGATCAAAGACTTCATTTGAATTGTTTTCGAATACTTCATTTCCTACAAGAATATGAAAATAGAATTCTTACAAGCTTCAAACGGTGATGCCATCTTAATCACAGTTCCTATTGAGACAGGAGATGTGAAACATATTCTCATCGATACAGGACCTTCACAAACTTACAGGGTCGCCAAAGGCTCAAAGGGAAAACCAGAACAAGGTCCTTTAAAAATTCGTTTGGATAAGATCTTTAAAGAAGGAAACCGAATAAATCTTTTAATTCTCACTCATGTAGATGATGACCATATCAATGGAGCCCTGACTTGGTTTAATGAAGATCCTTCATTCTGTACCTATATTGATGAAGTATGGTTTAATTCCGGACGGCTCATTGAACAGTCACTCAAATTACCTCCCAACGCGGAGCTTGATCTCCAAGTTCAGCCCGTGCGGTCGCGCAAGACAAGTGTTGACCAAGGTATCGAACTGGGAGAACATTTAAAGAATAAGGGAATATGGCACGAGGAATTAATTATTCAGGGAGATATTTTGGAACGCTATAACATTACATTTACCATTCTTTCACCGGATCGCAATTGCCTTGAGCGATTGTTGCATCTATGGCGAAAAAAAGATCCTAAATTGAAAACCTCTAAAGCTGGGACCGATTACAAAATTCCTCTTTCAGACCTCATTGGATCAGATCATTTTGAAGAAGACGACAGGGTCGCAAATGGTAGTTCAATCGGATTTGTTCTGACATACGGAAAATCTAATTATCTTTTTCCAGGCGATGCGCACCCCTCTGTAATTGAAGCAGGATTAATGGAACTGAAGTACACTCCAAAAAACAAATTAACCTGCGAACTGGTGAAGTTGTCACATCATGGCAGTACAAAGAATACAAGTTCTTCGCTGCTACAATTACTGGATTGCCAAAACTTTATCATAAGCACAGATGGTTCCCGGCATGAACATCCAGATAAAATGACGTTTGCTCGAATCTTAAGATCTCGGCCAGATGCTAATTTTTGGTTTACCTATCCCAATCGAATACACTTGATTTTTTCAGAGGAAGACAGAAGTCATTTTAAGGCTTTCCAAGTTCATGCGATCACCAAAGAATTCTCTTATCCATGATGACACCAAACGATATAGTTGGAATAACGGCAGCCGTTAATGGCGGAACAGGTGTTCTTTTTCAGCCAAGAGCCGAAGAATTTACCTATATACTTACCGCGAAGCACGTATTCGATGACATAATCGAAGGTTACGGGAATAATATCTCCATTCACTATTGGGATAATAATACTACCACATTTATTGCAGTCAATCCATTCGAAATTCAAAAAGGCGTCAATTATTTTCCACACTCCGATGAGAACACAGACCTCGCAATTATCAAAATTGGAAGGCTCGCTATCGAAGACAAATTGATTGTAAGTCAAAACTATTTTAAGGATAATGTCGGCTACTACCTTTCAGGTTTCCCAAAAATCAGACGGGATGCGAACGATGGGGCCATTAATCAAAATACTTACCGTATTGACAATAGGATTACTGTGCTTAATAATAAGGAGCACAACCAAGTCGAGGCCGACATATCAAAAAATCAAAATTTGGGAGAACTTATTGGTATGTCCGGAGGTCCGATCTGTAAACCTGTTGATGACTATCTAATGGTTATTGGCATCCAAAATGAAGTCCCAAACGATATTGAAGCTTTAGGTAGGTCCGCCTTCACACCTATTGAGCATTTCAGTAGTATTGTAGATGAATATCCAGACGATCTAGAACCAATACTCCCTCCCTATCTTAAATGCTTTTCCTTTCTCCGGGACAACGCTTTTGCCCTTGAAGTCGATTTCTTTAATGAACAAAGAATTGAATACACCCGCAATTATCTTAAAAACAAAATTACTGATGTTATTGCGAGTGGAGTTACCCCTATCGGGATAAAATCGTTCTTCGAAAATAGATTGCTTGTAAACGAAAAGGAAATAAATGCACTAGTTCAAAAAAAGATATGGCTCACCTGGCTCGAATTCCTTACCATCTTAAACATTGTTAAATACAAAAAGTTTGATCAGGATGAGTTGGGTGAAATTTTCAACAGCTATCGCCTTATATATTCAGATTCTGAAAAGGATTGGACCTTCCTTTTAGAAGACGAACTTAAATATGCAGATTACAATGGGTTAAAAGCGGAAAGCAATGTATTTGTGGGTTCCAAAGTCGCCCCCGTCGGCAACCTTTTCCTACCAAGGGATAAAATCAGAAACATTGATAAAGTGTATGATAAATCAAAATTTAAGACGGACCTGGGCATTCACCCTTACACTCATTTCAATTTTTATCATGTCTCCTTTCTTGAAAAGAATTGTATTCTTGAAAAACTCCATTCTTTTGAAGTAATAGATAATGAACAAGATTTATGCGAAGCACTTAAAAACGAATATAATGAGCTATTTAAGTAAAGAAAAACAGGCTGCCTTTTTAGGAAAGCTAAAAGATCAATGCGCGTGTACTTACATGGAGGTTCAATTTGGTGGCCTTGTTCCTGTTTTTATTGTAGAGTCCGAAGATGAACAACAGTTACGGGGCAATTGGCAAGAAATCACTTCATTCATAGCATCAAACTTTCAAACAAACCTTGTAGATGAATTTCCCACTTGGAATATTTATTTATTTTTTAAAGTCAAATCGGTTGTTTCCAACAGTCTGAAATACCAAATTGAAAATGACACTTTCTCGAGCAGGAAAATAATTATTACTACTGAAGAAACTAACGACCAAATAATAAACAACCATATTATTAATAGCTTACCGTTTAATGATGGTACTGGTGTTAATCCACAAGCGCCTGTTTTTACAGCAGATATAAATATTGAATCTATCTTAAAGGAAAAGAAGCCAGCCGGGAAAAAGCAAGTTACCGAAGACTCAAGAGCTTCTCTAGAAACGCTAATTCAAACTATTAAAAGCGAGGCAAAATGAAGTTTAAGAAAGTCGAAATATCAGCTTTTAGAATATATAATAACCCCGAAGACGCAACATTTAACCTGGAAACTGAATCAGGCATACCGGCAGACTTTGTTTCCATTTTCGCGCCAAATGGTTTCGGAAAAACGTCCTTTTATGATGCAATCGAATGGGCTGTTACAAACGATATACAGCGGTTCTGGCAAAATACTGATATTACAAACGAGGCTATCGCAGCATTACGAGACATAAATGCCGAGAAACAGCTTAAATTATTACGAAACAGAGATGCTGCTGACGACGTAGAAACCTACGTAAAAATTGAGACAGACGGACCTGAATTTCCCATCAGAAAATTCTATGTACATGGCAATAGTGGTAGCGATATCAAAAGTATGGGAGAACCTGAACATGAGGAGTTCCAACGCGTTATTCTTTCTCAAGAATGGATTTCCGCATTCTTAAAGGAAAGTAAGGGTGATAAGCGATATGAAAAATTCATGGAGGCTCCGCAACTCAAAGGATTGGATGAATATTATCGGAAAGTAAAATCACTATACATAACCTGCCAGAAATCAATTGGTGAACTAGAGACCTTAATCGCTGAAAAAAAGAAACAAATTACCGACTTGGGAGATGACCATTTTTTAGATACTGTCAATAACACCATTTTTGGCCTCATTCAACGAGGCGAAAGTCTTGAGTTAGTAACCTTACGTTATACCAGCAAAGATGTGCTTGATTTTACCGATAAAGTGAGCGGAAGAATTTTATCGCTAAATCAAAGGATAAACAGCGCCAAAGATCTTATTCGTGCTATTGAGGTAGCAAAGACAGGTAATGAGTTCGTAATAGGAATTGAAAATTATTACACCCAACTCGACAATTTCAATTCAATAGTAAAAGAACTTGAAGGCATAACCAAATTATTGGCGGACTTCAATGCATTGGAGAAAGTTTCTAATGATATTCAGGCAAAAGTATTGCAGCAAGATAAATTGTTGATCACTCAGAGAGAACTTGAATCCCTTATCAGAATTCATCCTGAAGCAGAACGCCGGCACCTTTCAATTACTGAATCGAATCTGCAAATTGAAAACAAGCAAAAGGAGCTGAACATCTTATCAAAACAATTATCAGATAAGAAAACAAATGAATCAACCCTTTTCTCCAAAAAAGAAGAAACGTCAAAAGAGATAGAGAAGGTAAAAAATTTGTTGGATGAAATCCCAGGGGCTAAAATCCGACAGGGAAACCTTCAAACAACATTGACAAATCTAACTATCGAAAAAAATACTGTTCAGGAAAAATTGGAGCTGGCAAGAGTGGACAAAGCTAATGCCGAAAGCTACCTGGATACCTATTCCTCGTTCGTTAATTTGGTAGGTGAATTAAACTTTTCAGTTAGTGCCCCAAAAGATCTAATTAATGCTGATGAAACTCTGCAACTATTACTGAGGTTACAAGAAAGTAGAAAAGAGATCGATGAAGCCATTAATTCTTTGCAAGCCAAATTGAATGAACAGCAGAATTTCAACTCCTCGTTGACTGACCTAATTGACCAAGGGCTCAAAATAATAAATTCTACTAAGACCTCGTCGTGTCCGTTATGCACAAAAGAGTACGAATCATATGATGAATTAGTGAAGCAAATAACAGGGAATGAGTTGTTAGAAAAACAAATCCAAACGCTGATAAAAGATAAATCCAATTTGCAAGATGCTTTGCAGGAGAATGAAAGCAAAATTATTACTGAATCTAACAGTCTTCTAGACAAGGCCAAAACCAATATTGAGCAAAAACAAACACAACTTGATGGACTAACGGTCTCGATAACTAACTTAACAGATCAACTCCTTTCCCTTGAAAGATCCCGGGAAAATACATTGAATGACCTATCTGCGCTGACTTTACAAACTGACAATTTAGATATTGATCTTTATGATGAAAGCTTGAAGCTTAGAATTGAATTGCTACGAACCACGAATGGAAAAGATACCGAAACTATTGAGGCCATTAAAGCGGAGATTGCTACTCTAACAAATCAGATAAATAATCTGACCGGCGAAATTGACATTGCGAAAGAAGACCTTGAAAGTAATTCCAATCATCCTGAGTATATTCAGTTGTCAGACTGGTTCAAAAAGCAAGGAACACAAGATTTTGGATCAGTTAGTCTGCTAAATAACTCCCTCTCAGATCTTACAAGAAACATCTCTACACAAGCTGATTTACTTAATGAATTAAGAAGTAAACAGGATGAACTTCAGAATAAAACTTCTCAATATAATCGCACTTCATTAGTTGCTGACAAAGAAGGTAAAGAGGAAGCAAATATGAAATCGTCAACGGTAATTGCTGCTTATGAAACTTTTTTGTCTAACCAATTAGGCATCCAGTTAGAAGGGCGTACTAAGGAGACGGTGTTTATTTTATTAGATGAAAAATCGGATTCACTTCAAAAGGATATTCAAAGTCTGACGGGTTTAGTAGATGATTACAGCAGGCTTACTGAGTATTGCAAGAATCTGATGCCCTTTTTACAATCGGAAGAAGCTAAAGCAGAAGTTAAGGCTGCAGAAGAACAATTAATTTATATGGTTGATACGATCAGCCATCGTGTTGAGTCGGAGAAAAATCGAACTAAAGATTTTTTGGAGAAAAGGGTTAAAGATTTCTTTTATACCGATCTGATAGATATACTCTATAATAAAATTGATCCACATCCGGATTTCAAAGGAGTAGAATTTAAAGCTGATTTCGAATCTGAAACTCCAAGGTTGGATGTTTTGGTTACAAACAATTTGAATCAACAAAAGCTGATTCCAAACCTATATTTCAGTACAGCCCAGGTTAACATTTTAAGTTTGAGCATTTTCCTCGCCACCGCGCTGAACACCACGGAATACAACTGTATTTTTGTTGATGATCCAATTCAATCGATGGATAGTATCAACGTTTTATCGACAATCGACTTGCTCCGTGGAATTGTGGCAACTGGTAAGAAACAGATTATTCTCTCGACTCATGATGAAAATTTCTTTAACCTTCTTAAGAAAAAAATGCCGCCCGATCTCTTCAAATCAAAGTTTATTGAACTTGAAACATTTGGGAAAGTGAAAAATTGAAAAGATAGTTGACGTATATAGTTGAAAACCAATTACTAATAATTTTAGCTAATTTAAACTAATTTTATTAGTAGACTTGCAGCGGATGTACCTCAACTGCAAGACATATTTCAGCTTTAAATACGGCACTTTTTCGACACAGGAATTGGTGGAAACGGCGGTGGATAAGGGAGTCACGAGCCTTGTTCTAACCAATATCAATTGCACTTATGATGCGTGGGAGTTTGTGAGGCTATGCCGGGAACAGAAGATAAAACCGATACTTGGGGTTGAGGTTCGCAACGGTGATAAATTTCTTTACCTGCTGATCGCGGCGAATAACAAAGGTTTTGCCTGGATCAATCGCTTCCTCTCTGATCATCTTATTCATAAGAAAGACTTTCCTGAACCTTCTCCTGATCTTCATTTTTTTGAAGAAGGATGGGAAGGTTTTGTAGTCTATCCTCCAGGCGCCAAGGCTTGCAAGGATCTCCGCATCAATGAACGGATTGGCATCAGGCCATCAGAGATCAATAAACTATTCGGTACGGACTGGCGGGATTATGAAGAAAAGTTTGTGATACGACAACCGGTCACGGTGAAAGATAAAGTGTATCATAGTCTTCACCGGTTATTACGTGCTATTGATAAAAATGTACTCCTCTCCCAACTCCCGAAAGAATGTGAGTGCGCGGAGGATGAAATATTTCCTGAACCGGTTCATCTCATGCAACGATTTCAGCAATACCCGTTCATGATCTCCAATACCTACAAACTCATGGATGCCTGCCGGATCGACATGGACTTTCACGTTGACAAGACAAAGAAAAATTATACAGGATCGGCTGAAGGTGATCGGGCCCTTCTTGAAAAGCTGGCAATGACAGGACTACCCGCCCGGTACGGGAAGAATGACCAGGTTGCTTATGCAAGGGTGAAGAAAGAACTCCGCATCATCAATGATATGGAATTCAATTTTTACTTCTTAAGCAACTATGATATCATCCGCCACTCGGAAGCGCTGGGTATTTCGCATGTGGGCCGTGGCAGTGGGGCCAATTCGATAGTCGCTTTTTGTATGGGCATTACTGATGTTGATCCTATCGAGCTGAATCTATACTTTGAACGCTTCCTGAATCCCGAACGCACTTCCCCACCCGATTTTGATCTTGATTTTTCGCATGTGTATCGTGACGAGATCATGGATTATGTTTTTAAACGCTTCGGTGCCGATCATGTGTGTTTGCTCGGGACCTTCACGACATTTCAGAACGACTCAATCATACGTGAACTCGGTAAAGTATTTGGGTTACCCGATGATGAAATCAAATTACTCCAGCGTCGGCGTGAACCTACCGATCAGATCAAAAAGCTTATCCTTCAATACGGAAGTTTGATGCGGGAGTTCCCCAGCAATTGCTCCGTTCATGCCTGCGGGATGCTGATTTCTGACAAACCAATTAAGGATTATGTCACCTTGTTTCTTCCTCCGAAAGGAATGCCGACCTGCCAGATGGATATGTACACGGCAGAAAGCATTGGCCTGAATAAATATGACATACTGAGTCAACGGGGACTGAGTCATATCAAAGAGGCGATGCAGATCATCAAGGAAAATTATAATGTTGATATTAATATTCGTGATACCAGGTTGTTCAAAAAAGATCCCGCTGTTGCAGCCAATATCCGCAATGCAAATAGCATCGGCTGTTTTTATATCGAGTCGCCGGCAATGCGGCATTTGTTATTGAAACTTCGCTGCGATGATTATTTAACCCTGGTCGCTGCCTCCTCCATTATAAGACCAGGTGTTTCTCAGTCAGGAATGATGAGAGAATATATTTACCGGTATCACAACCGTGACAAGGTAAAATACCTGCATCCATTGTTCGAGGAACATTTGTCTGAAACATTTGGCGTGATGGTGTTCCAGGAAGATGTGATCAAAATAGCTCACTACTTCGCGGGGCTGAGTCTCGGGGAAGCTGATATTCTACGACGCGCAATGTCCACCACTAAGTACAAGGCTAATAATAAGTTTTCCTATATCAAAGAGAAGTTCTTCAAGAACTGTAAACAGATCGGGCACCCGGATGCACTGGCCGAGGAAGTGTGGCGGCAGATGGAAAGTTTTGCGGGGTATAGTTTTAATAAGGCACACTCCGCTTCATTTGCCGTCGAGAGTTATATGTCACTTTATTTAAAGACCCACTATCCACGTGAGTTCATGGTCGGTGTGATCAATAATTTCGGTGGATTTTATTCGACGGAACTTTATTTCATTGAACTGTTCAAAGCTGGTGCTGTGATACATCCTCCGTGCATCAATCATAGTGGCGAACTGACGAATATAAAAGGGAAGGATGTGTTTGTGGGGTTTATTCATATCAAAGGATTAAGGGAAACACTACGACAACAGATCCTGTTCGAACGAGAAACAAATGGACCTTATCTGCATCTCCAGGATTTTATGGAGAGGATAAATCCGGGTCTTGAACAATTGAAACTTTTGATATTAATCGGTGCATTCCGGTTCACTGGTGAATCTAAAAAAAGATTGCTGTGGGAAGCACATTCGTTATTCAAGAAAGTACAATTGCAATTACAGAATGTGCAGCCGATGTTCCAGGAGCCTCCGGTAAAATTTAATCTCCCGGTACTGGCCAATGATCCACTGGATGATATTTATGACCAGATCGAACTCCTGGGTTTTCCGCTGTGCAATCCATTTGGACTGTGCGGCGAGGACCCAGCGAAGTACACGGCATCATCGGAATTGAAAAACTTTGCCAATAAGATCGTAACGGTATTGATCTATTTCATCGCGCATAAACAAGTCCCAACGAAGAATGGCGAAGAAATGTATTTCGGAACATTCATTGACTCGAAACTGGATTGGGTGGATACCGTTCACTTTCCGGAATCGGCGAAGAAATATCCTTTGGAAAAGTCAGGTTTTTTTAAGGCAACAGGTAAAGTAACACTCGACTTCGACGTAGTTAGTCTTGAAGTGATAAAAATGGAGGCTGTGGGATACCGGCAGAGACACTATGCTGATCTATGACAGACATATTGCGCATTTGGATATTGACGATTTTTTTGTGGCTGTGGAAAGGTTGCGGAATAGTCGATTGATCGGGAAACCTGTGCTGATAGGAGGCGAAGGTGATAGAGGGATTGTCACGGCCTGCAGCACGGAAGCGGCGAAGTATGGGGTTTATCCCGGACTGGCTATGAGGGCCGCATTGAGATTATGTAAATCAGCCGTTATTGTACGCGGGGATTTTGAAGAATACTCCAAACAATCCAAATTAGTCACAGATGTAATTAGCGACTCCGTTCCACTGGTTGAGAAATCAGCAATCGATCAATTCTATATTGATCTTACCGGTATGGATAAATTTTTTGGCTGCGCGAGATTTACTGGTGAATTGAAGTCAAGAGTGCTACGAGAAAGTGGCTTGGTATCTACCTATGGTCTCGCCTCCAACAAGATGGTATCAAAGGTGGCCGCTATCCAAGGAATGCCGAACGGGCAACTTGAAATTCCATTTGGTAATGAAAAAGGATTTCTTGCTCCGCTTAGTGTCGTGAAGATACCGGGTGTGGGCAAAGAGACAGCCTTCAAGCTGATCAAAATGGGCGTGGAAACGATCAAGGTATTAAGTGAAATACCTGCGGAAATTTTATGTGATGTGGTGGGGGCTGGTGGCAATGAACTTTGGCGTCGCGCTAACGGGATCGATGAATCACCGGTAGTTCCGTACTCGGAACAAAAATCACTTTCAAAGGAATTCACTTTCCAACAGGACACGATCGATATGAATTTATTACTCGCACAACTGGCTAGGATGACAGAATCCCTAGCATTTGACCTTAGGAAAGAAGACCGGTTAACCGGGAAAATAGTAGTGAAGATCCGCTACTCCGATGGTGATACGCATGTAGCGGACCGAAAGTTGCTTTATAACAATACGGATCATGTCTTAATATCAGTGGTGCGGGAAGTGTTCCGCAAACTATATACCCGCCGGATGCTCGTACGACTCGTAGGTCTGCGTTTTCAAAACCTGATCCCTGGTGTCAAACAAATTGATATGTTCAACGACTCAACCGAAACGATCAAACTCTACCAGGCGATCGATAGTGTGAAGAAACGTTTTGGGGAAACAAAGGTGACACGCGGTATGACAACAAAACTATTTCACTAAATGTTTTATGCTTATGAATACTCTATTTGACGATACAGCTCTATTCAATTCCGGTGAACTACGTATTAAAGAATTTGACATACCCGATGCGGAACTGAAGCTCTGGGAACATTTCTTTTCCCGTGAAGAATCCGACCAGTATTATAAAATACTGATGGAAGAAACGCCGTGGAAGCAGGAAGAAATAACAGTATACGATAAAACACATCTCACACCACGCATGACCGTATGGCACGGGAAGCACAGAACGCCGGGGAAGGCGGAGCGCCCCTTGACGCCGACATTGCAAACTATCAAAGCAAAGGTGGAAGCTGAAACCAGTGTTCAGTTTACAAGTGTGCTGGTCAACCTGTACCGGGACGGAAAAGATGGTGTGGGCTGGCACCGCGATAATGAGCGGGAACATGGACCAAGACCCATCGTTGCTTCCGCTACGTTTGGCGAAACGAGACCATTTGAGATACGGCATAAATTCAGGAGGGACCTGGAAAAGATCAAGATTCCTCTTGATCACGGGAGCCTGTTACTCATGGCCGGAACCATGCAGCATTTCTGGGAGCACCAGATACCGAAGACGGCGAAGATTATTAAGCCGAGAATTAATTTGACGTTCAGGGTCGTGCAGTAACCCTTTGATTTTCAAATATTTTACAATGGAAAAAAAACCGCTTAATTTTGAGAATCATGATCCAGATAGATATTTGAGGTCATCAAACGGAGATTTAAAAACGACACCGCGTATGGAAAAGATCATTCAAGGGTCATTATTTGAAGAGGATTATCTAATAAGAACGTTGGGAAACCTTGGATCCTCACCTGACGTTGCTCTAACCGAGCTTGTTGCCAATGCATGGGATGCTGGTGCAACCAAGGTACAAATATTCATTCCTGAATCTTTAGGTCAAAAATTAACTATTGAGGACAATGGTATTGGACTGACCAAGAAAGAATTTTATTCCCGGTGGATGAAGCTGGGATATAACAGGTTAAAACATCAAGGTAAAAAAGTAGAATTTCCCGAAGGTGTTGATCTACAACGATACGCATACGGTAGAAATGGAATTGGCCGACACGGTATGTTGTGTTTTAATAATGAGTACTCCGTAATAACATCGAAAAAGGGAGAGCAATCAACATTTAAGATATCGACAAAAAGTGAGAAAGAACCTTTCTTAATTATCGATCAAAAGTTTAAACCGTCAAAAAAACACGGAACTAGGTTGGAAGTGATAGTGGAAAAAAATTTGCCTAATCCGCATAACATTCTTGAAGTCATTTCTGCCCGATTCTTACATGATCCAAATTTCAATGTTTCAATTAATAGGCAAACTATTGAACTAGAAAATTTAAAAGGATTTGTATGTTCTGAAAACATCGAAGTAAACGGTGTCAAAATGAGTATACACCTTGTGGATTCACAAAAGGCACGCAAATCCACCATCTACCAAGGAATTGCATTTTGGCAGGGGTCGAAGCTGGTTGGTGAACCCTCCTGGATAATGGGTCAGCATACTGTTCTGGACGGACGAACCAAGGAAGCGAAGCGTTATTCAGTTGTGGTACGGACAGATGATTTAGCAGATTTTATTAAGGAAGATTGGTCGGGATTTAGAAGGGATGTGAATTTAGATCCACTATTTGAGGCTATTGACAACGTAGTTCAACAAATGTTTTCAAAAATCGCAAAAGAAAACATTCAAGAAACCACAAAACAAATTAAAGATGACTTTAGACAGCAATACAATGAATTGAGCCCTCTTGCCAAGTACGAATTTAACGAAGCGATTGAGAGTATTGCAGTTTTGAATCCAACAGCAAGAGAAGATTCCATCACCCTTGCCATTGAAACAGTGATTAACTTAGAGAAGACGAGAAGCGGAACAGAATTAATCCAAAAATTATCGGTTTTATCCCAAGAAGATATTGAAGGGCTAAATAAATTATTGGATAATTGGACTATTAAAGACGCATTGACGGTACTTGATGAAATTGATAAACGAATCTCAATTATTGAGGCGATCAGAAAATTAAGTAGCGATTCAACGGTAGACGAACTGCACGTTCTTCACCCTTTAGTTGCAAGCGCCCGATGGGTTTTCGGTCCAGAGTTTGACTCTCCAGAGTATTCTTCCAATAGCCAGCTTCAGACTACCGTGCAAAAAGTTTTCGGCAAGAAAATTGACAAAGGGGCCTTTAACAATAATAAGAAAAGACCAGACCTAGTAAGCCTGCAAAATTCAACACTATCTATTACTGGAACGGCGATATTTGAAAATGAATTAACTACTATTAACAAGGTACTATTAATAGAATTGAAAAGAGGCGGATTTAAACTCTCCAAAGAAGAAAGAAATCAAGCTGTAGATTATGTCGAAGAGTTCATGAATTGTGGTTCGTTGATCGGAAATCCGTATATAAATGCATTCGTAGTTGGCGAAACTTTCCACGAAAAGCTTCAGCCCACTCAGATTATTAAAAATGAGAACGGCGTTGAAATGGGTAAGATTCAAATTTGTCTCTTTTCTCAATTGGTAGATTCTGCTGAAAAACGACTATTTAATCTTCGCTCCCGACTTAGCGAACGATATTCAGAATATACAGGTGTGGAACTTGTGAGCAGGCAAATGAAAATGTCGATAGTATAGCTTATTGGTGTGCGTTTACCTACTATTACTTTGCTGCGTCTTTCTGTGGGATTATCGACTCCCGTCACGTTATTCAGATGTTAAAATAATATTACCAAGATCAGGTTAGAGCAAAGTTCTCTATTTGTTTCTATACATCGTCCAATTCAATTTCATTTCTGACACTTTTTCAAACTCTGCAATTCTTTTCCATAATGACATTCGATGCTCGGCACCGATCAAAAAAACGGCGCGATCATATTGGTTAGCTTTGCTGTAATTATAAATATTCTCCAGCATTGTGTTCTCCCGATTATCATGTTGTTCTGCATGAAATAATTTGTAAATTTTAAGTAGTCTATTCTTTTCAGCTTCAGATTCCATAATACTCTTTTCCATTGTCTCTTTTCTCTCTATAAAGCTTAAATATCTATTGCTGTTTAGAAAATGAAACCCTTCCCTTAAAATCAATGCATCTTTCTCATCATCCAATTTTTTGTACTCTTCGTATTTGAAGAATGTGTGAAGCATGAAGTTAATTTCCTGCTGATGTTCAGACACTTTTTGCCTTGTATCAATATCGACAGGAACGATTTCAATACTATGGCTTTGCGCATATTCTTTGATACACTTTACTTCAAGAGGAACTATTGGACGAGTTCGATTAAGCAAAATAGTGTTGGCACAATACAAATCAAATGAGTCGCTGTAATACATCTCAGCAAAATGGACAGGCAACTCATCAAAAATTACTTCAGGGTTTATCTCCTCTAGTATTTTATACAATTCACCAGGAGTACACTGTCCAGTTTCTGAATGTATAGTAGCAACAAGAGTTATATTATACATTTGTAGTTAATCATTTTTCATCCATTTTAAAGTGTACATATGCCCTGTTTTAATCCTCATGATGTACTCATCTTCACCTATAAAATCATTCAAGGTCCTTTCATAGAATCCCCACCCTCCGGCTTGTTTCGCTTTTAATAAAACAGTGACAAGTGGATAAAATGTATGTTCATACTCACCTGGTTTATAAAATTCCTCTTCAAAGTCCAGCATTTCTTTTGTATCACAAATGATTAAAAAACCCTTTCCCTCACTAAATCTCCTTGCACATTCTAAACGCCCGGTAAAACTGGCTATCTTTCCATCCTTACCGATTCTTCCACACGTCCGAAACAAAATCGGTCTTGTTGTTGGTAGATAGTTCTTTAACACGATATCCCATACATCGAAAAAAGCCTTCCTTTTTTCGGTACCGTCAGTACGAATCCAATTGACAATAAATCCTCGGGCTTGTTTAGTTATAGTGGCATCACTTTGAAGTATATCAATCAGGTTTTGAGCTATTTCACTCTTCTGAATTTTCGACAATCTATATTGAAATGTAGAACTCATTTTTGTTAAACATCGCTTAGTCGATTCCAAGGTCTTTATGCATTTGTTGCCATTGCTTTCCAAATTCAATACTTTCTAATGCAGCTTTTCGCAGGTCTTCCGGTAAACATTGAATACAGGTTGGATACTGAATGCCTTTGTAATAGACTTTGCATTGGGGACACAATTCCATCTTCTTTATATCAAACTTGTACGCACATCTTCTGCAAGCAGTTATCGTATCTTCAAAGGAGAGATATTTGATGTCATCATTTAGATAAAGTAAAAATGCCTCTTTTCCGATTGCTTCAGCATCTTTATTTTTTGCACATTCTCTCTGCATCCAATACTTGATATTAGAAAGGTTATGGTTGTTTCTCCATTGATCCTTTGATACAAAGCACTTATCCCTGACCTCAAGTGCATCTTCATTTTCAAGAAAAATTGAAATAAGCTCATCAACAGATTTATAGACCGGGTTATCAAATTCGTGCTTACATCCCAGGCAACGATACTTAGGGATTTTTTTCACTTTTTGTAAGGATTGCTCCAATTACAATTTGGACAGAAAGCAACGGGGAGATAATCATATTTATTTAGAACGTAAGTGGTAAACTCGCTTTTATCTATGACGGGATTGGTGTTTCTGTACTCTTCAGCGTAAGCTCTTGTTACCTCCCTTAGATACTCGGAATATTTTCCTGGGTGAGAAAGATGTTGTAGCGTTAACGTTTCTGTGCTATTACATATTTGACATTTGTCTTTAATGAGGTTGGCCCTTCTTTCTTTCCAGTCCTTGGTCTGCCAGGATTTTTGCCCTTCTTTAAGATCCTTCCAATAAAGTTGCAGTGCGAGTTCTATTTCAATTTCGCCATTTACCAGTTTGTCCCTTAGTTCTATGCGTTCGTTATATGTTAGCATATCTTCTGCAAGGGATTTTAGAATAATTCCATCTGCCCCCTCTCCTCTCCTGTATTGGAAGCCATTGCCATATTCTGATCTCCACCGGGTACATCAAGCGGTTGTAGGTCCGGATAATAATGCGGCTGCAACGGATCGACCGAACTTAAAAAATCTTTCTTCAGTGTATAATAGCTGAGTTCTTCATATGGCATTTGCCAACGTGCGAGTTCGGTGATTTCATTTTCCTTCATTGGCTTGAACATCCAATCGAAAGCCAGGTCATCCGTCAGCATGGTAGGCATTCTCTTCTTACTGTTGTGGATCTGTTCCATGACCGGATTGGCAGCAGTGGTGACGATGGCACAGCTTTCTACGTATTCATTGGTATCAGCAGCATCAAAAGGATTCCAGATACCTGCCATAAAGAAGTATTCACGGTTTTTGATCATGACGCGGTAAGGATATTTCTCCGGTGTTTTTCTTGGCTCACCTGTGCGCTTATTCAGCGGGAAAATATGTCTCCAGTCATAAAAACCGGTTGATAGAATGATGCAGCGGCGGTTAAGGGCCGCTTGCCGGTACACTTTATTCTTTAATAACAATTCCTCGGAGACGGCATTAAGAAAATCATATTTCTCGTATTTACCTCTCTCGTTTACAAAACCCTTCCGGTACTTGTTCAACTGTTCTCTTGTTTCTATGAAGGGCCATCCCCGGTAATCCGGGATAAAACCCCATTCCATTGAAACGATCTCAAAATCTTCCTGACCCTCGATAGGTTTGAGCACGACAGTACGACCGAAATCAAATCCCACTTCCACATCGCGATTGATGAAATTATATTTTGCCACTAGTTTTTCCAGGTGCTTCAGGCGGATGTATTCCTCTCTGGTTACTTTTTGTCCGTTATAATAACACATAGCTTATTCTTTATCGAGTAAATATCCTTCAATTAATTTTCCCACGCCTTCCGCCTCCTTTTGTCTTCCTTCTGGGATCGAAGTCCAGAAAAATGGCCGCTCCATTCCTTTTGCTCTTGCGACGACGATTGGTTCCCTTTCACTGCTAAAACTTACCCGGAAGGCAACATAGCGGGGAATATCGAGGCGCTCGCAGGAAAGCGTCACGTTATGCGACTCGAAACTAAAGGTCTGATCTTTTTGTTTGAACAGTTCAGGCATCTCTATGTAAAATAAATTCACTTATACGGGAAACTAATGGCAAGGCCCTCAGGTTACCCAGTGCCTGATCAAGTGGTGAAATATCGAAGCCATATAACCGTGGAACAAGCCTACACACATATCCCTCCTCATCCAATACTTCAAAATTGATCTCGCGACGGGTATCAATAGGTCGAAGGAGATAACCTTCAAATTCGAACTGTCTTGCCATGGCACAATTTACTAAATTTCTTGGCAATTCCAGTGAGAAAATCATCAGAAAATTCTGAGGAAAAAACGTATTAGAGCAGTGATTTCATCATTGCTCCGTGAGAAAGAAAATACAAATTTGAATCATTGAATTCATAGGCCCTCTAGGGTCGGGCCGGGACACTGAAACCCGGCCTTTTCTTTATTACTTGTACAAAGTGAAGTGTTCTCACATTTAATAATAGAACAATGAAATTTCTTCGAATCACCATATTATCTCTATTCGTATTGATGATTATCTACTTAACAATCATTAATCTTTATGGGTTAAGAGATTCTATTTTCAATTATTGGTGCGAAATATATTTATTAATCCCTTTGTTTGGCGGTTTATTTGGTCTCATAAGATTTTCAAAGAAACACAAGTTTTCAAAAGTTAATAGAATCGCAGGAAAGTCATTTTCAATCGGTCTTATTCTATGGGCAACAGGAAACATTTATTGGATGTTTGAAGTCCTCGTACTTAAAACTCAAATTCCTTTTCCATCCCTAGCCGACCTTTTTTATTTACTTCATGGTGTCTTTTGGATGGCAGGCACTTTCATAATACTGCGAAAAGAAGAGGAAAACATACTGCCCAGTCTCTCTCAAATAGCACCATACATTATCCTGCTTTCGATAAACTCATATGTCCTGATTTTCAAAGATGTGAAATTAGCAGACATACTCAACAGCACCAAAAGTGCAGAGTTCTTAAGTTCGGATTGAACATTGCGTACACTTTAATTGATATACTCAATTTAGGCCTACTCTTGATTATTATCTTGGGCCCAGTCTTTAAGAAAGTGGCTAGGCCAATGCAATTTTCGTTCGTTCTAATTTTATTGGGCTTATCCTTTAACTATATTAACGATTTATTCATTGATGTTCTGCTGCCAATTGAGTCCGATAAACCTAGTTCCTACTATCAGGGAAATTGGATTGATTTCTTATACGTCATTCAATTTTTATGTTTGTCGTTGGCAATATTAAATATACCAACCCGAGACGAAAAGAATTTAATTTCAAAGGAATGAAAATGGAGATGCGATAATTGGATTTTCATTTCCCATTAGCTTTGACTCTGCTTCTTTCTTAAAGACCGAAGATTTTCCATCTCCTGCTGAATTACCAATTGAACATCCAGTTTTACCTGCATATAGTTGTCCTGTATCTGTTGTTCAGATAGCTTTCTGATCGCCGGTATCTCTTTGTAACTGGCTTCTTCCAATTTCAATTGCTGTGCATCATTTTGGATCAGCGAATGAAAGGTTTTCAAATCTATCTTACAATCAGGATTGTCCGCAACTGTTCCAACAAATTCACCACTTGATAATGATGCGATGCGGGAAGGTGGAACAGCTGCATCTAATTGTTTTGATTTACTGATCGAGGTATCGGTTCGGTTGATGGAAACACTTTCACGATCCTGCATGATCTTTCCGAAGCGTTCTGACAATTGTTTGGCCGTCTCACCGGTCACTTGTCCGCTGATTACGTTCCCAACAATGTTCATGATCACTTCGGCCTGATCCTTTCCATAATCCTTTTTCAGTTGACTAAAATCCTGGACCGCTAAAGTTGTTGCTACTTTGTTCGAACGGGCGGTGGCAATCAGGCTATCAATACCATTGAAATAAATCGTTGGAAATTCATCGAATATCAGGCTGCATTTGTCCTGTCCTTTCTTGTTCACTAATTTAATCAACCGCGAAATGTATAGTGAAAGGACGGCGCCATAAATCTGTTGTTTAGCGGGATTGTTACCCATGCAAACGATCTTGGGTTTCTCGGGATTATTAATATCGAGGGTAAAATCGTTTCCTGATAATACATAATACAGTTGTGGCGAAGATAGCCGGGCCATTCCTATCTTGGCGCTGGCGACCTGGCCTTCGAGTTGTTCCATGGCATCATTCTCATAAGCGGAAATAAAAGGATTGATGAGTACCTCGATCTCGGGAATAGTTTTCAGCACCGGAAAAAGTTTCTCGTAGTCTACCTGCATCAACTCTATTACATGCGGAAGGGTACAGAATTTACCGTTTTCGTACTTACGCAAAAACCAGATCACGGCAGTAACAAAGTTGATCGGTGATTCCACAAAAAAATCACCCTGTTTTTTTATCCACTCCCGGTTCAGGCCCATCATGATCGTTCTGGAAGACTCAGTGGCATCCGTTATATCATACATGGTAGAAGGATCGAGCGGGTTGCATCGGTGTGTCGTGGAAAGATCATCGAAATTGATTGTATAAAATTCTGGCAACTTCTTATAACTGCTTTTGTTTTTCTTTAGTTGATTGTAGGCGATCCTTGAAAGATCATCATATTTGAAATCATAGACGAACATGGTAAACCCTTTGCGAATATGTTGCTTGATGACATGCTGAATGACGAACCAGGATTTACCGGAACCCGGAGAACCGATCACAAGAAATGAACGAAAGGGATTGATGATGTTGATCCAGGACTTCCTCACCCTTCCTTTGAGATTATAGAGTGCGGGCAGGTTAATAGAAAACTCGTTCTCCAGCAATCTTTCTTCCTGCGGAAAAGTTTCGTTCAGCTGGTTAAAAATGTCTTTGCTCAAACGGAGTTTGATAAACCGAGATAAAAATGTGCCTCCGGAAAGGATTAAGATAAATCCTAAGATCGTGATGCTTGCATAGATGCCCGTCCGTGTTTCAATATCGGTATTGCTTGTAAGAAGAAAGAAGCTGCCGAAGTAAAGTAACAGGCCAATAATAATGTATGCTGCAACAGTCTGCCACCTGATATTCTCCTTTTTCTTTCCCCTTGCTCCAATTAACGATATGATGAGTAACCCAAGTGCTATCAGTTTACTCCTGTTTACTGAATCGAACAGACCTGAACGCTGGATATTGTTCAATATACCATCGGAAATCTTGGCTGTCCAACCCCAAAGTTTGAACGCCTGGTAACATTCATAATAAATATGTAGGAATAAAATTACCATAGAAGCCAGTCTTGTAAAATCCAATATCTTCCGCAACCCCTGTTCATTCTCACCTGTATGACTCATAGTTTTCGATTTTTACGTTTGCGCTTTTTCCTGAATGGATATGGCAGTTGATTATTAAAGGCAGAAGAGCTGCCGGTGAGTTCTTCGAGAATGGAATCCTTAGTGTTGGCAGGAGATACTAAAGCATCTTTAAGGTCCGGTTTGATTGCGTCCGCCTTTTGTTCCACTGTTCCACTCCCTCCGCCACTGCGCTCCCACCTGTTCCGGATCATGGCAGCACTAAACTCCTTTCCAAGATCGCTGCCATTGAATACAGATTTTGAAACATGATCGATGTAGGTAACACCATAAATAAAGTTTTGCTCATTGCGGCGAAGGATAACATCAATGCCACTCGCTTTCAAGCTTGTGATAAAATCTTCCCTGGTGCGACTGTCTTGCAGTCTAACTGCAATCATTTTCTTTACCGTGTCTCTATCCTGTTCCTTTCGCTTTCTGTTTCCGTCAAATTTGGTCGCCAGCATTTTCAAAGTGGGCGACTCGTAAATACTGCTGGCCTTAATGGGAATACCCATCTTACTGCCTTTTTCATCCAGTAATGAATACTGGAGCCCGCCCTTCTCATTCATGCGTGTTCCCTCTGCCCCCTTATCGGCAATCACGTTGTATTGAACGAGCACGGCGTTAAATTCAGGTAAAGAAGCGAATTTGTATTGGGCGATGACCTGGCTTACAATATTGCTGATAGCTCTTTTGGTTTCTGATTTACCATACACAGCTTTTTCGATATTGACTGGTCTTAACGGCTGTAATAGTTTTTGCTGGCGATCACTTGCTTTTACTAAACCAAACTGTACTTCTATTTCCTTGCGTATTTTTTCTGATTGTACCCTTCCCAGGTTGTGCAGCGAGATCCTTTTACCATCCTTCTGAATATTGGTACTCACAATATGAATGTGTGGATGTGCAGCATCTTCGTGTTTATATATGAGGTATGGCTGACTACCAAAACCGATTCCCGACATATATGTTTCTGCGATTGCTTTGAGTTTTTCTGCTGAGAGTTTTTCTGACGGATCGAAATTCAGCGAGACGTGCAGGCAATGTGTTTCTGTTCTCGTGTTGAGATCGGCCAGTTTTTGCAATCGGTTCAGCTTCTCATGGAAATTCAACCTGCTTTCTTCTTTTGGATAACCTTTCGCTTGTATTAACTCTGCTTGCCCCACTTTTACTTTTTGCTCATTATAGTTTATCGCTCCTTTCAAACTCTTACCGCTTCTTATCCTTGCAACCATTGCTCCGACATTTTGGAAATCCGCTCCTCAATTTGCTTTGTTCGCTCCTGCACCTGTTGTTGGATAGTATCATGGTCTGCTATCCACTGCCTGAATTCAGGAATTGCTTTTAGTGTATGTAACTTCTTTACAGCCTGATTCAGATTGTTGCCGATAGCATTCAACTCCTGCTTCATCGCGATCAATTCCTCCATCAAACTGTCCAGGGATTCGTTCCGATATTTGATCACTACGGGTCGCCCTAAGAGGATCTCGCGCATGTAATGGCTGAGTTGAGAACTGGTGGAATTACTGAATTGATCACTGAGTTTTTTGAATTCCACTTCGGTGAATCTCATTGTAAATCTTCGAGTCCTTTTCACTTTCTTCTTCATACCCCTATCCTCTGAATTCACCCGAAACGAGCTCCGAGTGAAGGGCAAGATGCCCCGTTTGTCTGACAAACGTACATCTTGCTGATTGCGTGAAACGGGCAATCTGCTTCACTGTCGCCAATAATATTACCCGGTGTGATTTGACATTTTTGATCGACTGGATTCAATGAGTTTTTCTACATCATCCTCTTTGAAATAACGACGTGTCTTGATCTTTACGGATTCAATACGGCCCTGCTTCATCCATTCGTAAAGTGTCGGTTTTGATATCTTCAGAATTTTACAAACCTCTTTCACTTTTAATAAAGGACGTGGTCCATTCTGATCAACCGAATTAATGGATGGCCCTGAATTACTGTGTTCAATTACTACTTGCTCTACGATCGCTTTGAGTTTCTGCCAAAACTCTTTAGGCTCCATTGGGAAGAGCATCTGCACATCACCCATACTCACAATTTTTTTCTTCAAACACTACTACCGCAAATTACCCCGCCTTACTATTTTCTTTATTGTGATATGGGTGTTCGATTTTGTGGAATTGAAATTGTGAAGTTTACAAGCTTAATTAAATTCAGCAAAGTTGAGCGTGCTCTTTTTTGAAGACATTTTCAATTTTTCGCTGTGTCCTCTTAGGAGGAATATGGTTTCCTTTCTCCCACGCTAAGACAGTACTTGGATGAGCTGGAATCAAATCCCCAAATTGTTCCGGAGTTAATCCGTGGGCATACCGATACTTCTTGATTCTTCCACCCAATGTAGAATCATCAATCTTTACCGGCAGATACCCTATCATTTTTACAATTCCTGGGATCTGCCCTATTGATGGCACCGTGTTTCTCATTTCCCATCCTGTGACAGTATCTTCGCATACGGATAAAATTTCGGCAACATCGGCTTGAAGTAATTTATTATCGAGTCGCCATGCACGAATATGATCTCCGATAGTATTAAGTTCTTTTGGGTAGCCTTCAGGTTTGGGCAATGGTATAGACTTAATTATTGTGAGAATTTGCAATGAATCCTTGTCCCTGTGGATTCTACAACCACCCCGAGCGCGAGTGTGCCTGCGGTTCCGTGAACGTACAGAAATATTTAAATAAAATATCGGGACCATTACTCGACCGGATCGACTTACATGTTGAAGTAACACCGGTTGCATTTACTGAACTTTCATCAACAGCGGCCCAGGAAAATTCAGCTTCTATTCGCGAACGTGTTATTAAAGCAAGGGATATTCAAATGAACCGGTATGTAAATAATCCCGGTGTTTATTGCAACGCACAAATGAGTAGCAGACTACTGAAAGATGTTTGTGTAATATCGTCAGTAGGAACAAATCTGCTGAAGAATGCCATGCAAAAGCTAAATCTTTCTGCACGAGCATATGACAGAATATTAAAAGTTTCGCGGACGATCGCAGATCTGGCCGAATCAGAAGAGATCAAACCCGAACATGTAGCGGAAGCAATCCAGTACAGAAGTCTGGACAGAGAGGCCTGGGGCGAAAATCATGACTAGAAAGAATAAGAGTTTACACGCAAGACATTGATTTTTCGTAATTATCTTGCCACCATGGTAATCGGAAACGGACTCCTGGCAGGCAGATTCAGTTCATTTGAAAATGATGATCGCTTACTGATTTTTGCAGCGGGTGTTTCAAATTCCAGGACGAGAGACTCCTCTTACTTCAACCGCGAAGCAGATACGCTGAAAAAGAGCATCCTTGAGAACCCCGATAAAAAAATCGTTTATTTCAGCACATATAGTATTTACGATCCGGATGAGAATAATTCAGTTTATGTAAAACATAAATTAAATATGGAAGAGATCGTGCAAAACCAGGCAAAGCAATTTTATATATTAAGGGTCTCCAATGTGGCAGGAAGATCGAAGAACCGGAATACAATTCTCAATTATTTTTATTATCACATTAAGAACGGGATCAACTTCGATCTCTGGATCAACGCCTGCAGGAACATTTTGGATATTGACGATCTCTTTTTTATCGTTGATGATTTACTAAATAACGGCGAGAATTATTCTAAGCCAGTCAATGTTGGCTCCCCGGTAAACTATCCTGTAACCGAGCTGATCAGAACGATTGAACAATTTGTAGGGGCCAGGTCTAATTATGTGGAGGTGAATAAGGGAAGCTGTTTTGAAATGGACCTTACAGTGATCACACCGATATTGAAAAAATGTCCCACCGATTTTAATAAGGACTATCTTTTGAATATTCTTTCCAAATATTACTGATCATACAATGATACCGAGTCCGTAAGATTTTGGATAGTTATAAATTCTTTTTCCGGATTCTTTAGCAAGGTCCATCACAGCTTTCCTCACTGCGGGATAACTTTCAGTATCATGAAAAATGGTGCAGGTGCTATGTTTGACCGCCCAAAGTCCGCACTCAAAGGTCTCATCGTAGTTGTGAACGATGTCTACATGGGCAAAATCGTACTGTGAATCATCTTTTTTGATCCAGTCTTTATAATCCGATTTATGTAAACGGATATTCGGAAAAGCCGAGAGTCTTTGCCTGGTCTGTTCAAAGTGATCACCTTTATGTATGGTATGCTCGTCACCTTCAAACGTATCGATACCAATTACCTCCTTAAAATAATTGGAAAACACAACGGATGAAAATCCAAACTCCACTCCAAACTCAATACACCTGTTTCGTTTAATATCGAAACGGATCAAAATGTCTTCAATGATAAGCTCCAGCCCTTTCCATGCAGTTTCAACCGGTATCATCTTTTCCGGTATGGTTTTCCGTTTTGGTTTATATACGGGCATATCGGATGATTTTCCAAATAAATTAAAAATTCCGGGTGCCATAAGATTCAATTTCAGTTTCGATTAATGCTCTCAGAATCAGGCAAAGGTAATTGCTTTGAAGACTTAACTTTATTTCATGAAGGATAAAAGATTGATCGATGACCTCCTGGTTCGTGGCGAAAAGGCGCGCATTAAAGTTAAGCAGGAGTTATCTGCATTGAATTCCTACCAACTGAACTGGAAACCCGATCCTGAAAGCTGGAGTGTAGGACAATGCCTGGATCATCTGATCATTGGCGATTGTTTGTTTTTTTCTCAATTAAACAAAATAACTGAAGGTCTCTATAAAAAGACCAACTGGCAGCAATGGAACCCATTCAGTGGTTTAATGGGAAAGATCCTGGTTAGCCAGGTACAAGAGGAGCCAAAAAGAAAAATGAAAAACCCAAAGATCCTGAATCCATCTCAGAGCAATATTGAACCAGAAATTTTTGAACGCTTTTTTAAACACATGGATTCATTGCTGGAATATATTTCGCTTTCTGCTCAATTGGACCTCGATAAAATTATCGTTACTTCACCGGTCTCTGATTTTATAACTTATAGCTTAAGAAATACCTACCTGTTGCTTATTCAACATGAGCATCGGCATATCAACCAGGCTATTACTTTAAAAAACAATCCGGCTTTTCCTGTCATTTAGAAGTGCGCTGGCGCATCTAGAGACGGGCCTACTCCCTAGTCGCGCATGTGAATGCCTTTCGCCTGTTTCAAAATTTCAACAAACTGACTTGCTAGCCCCTTCCGGGAAAGATTAAAGATCGCTTTCCTGTTTTTTAACATAAATGACATCAGCGGGAATACATAACTGCGATGCTGTTTTAGTTCATACAATTGATAAAGCTTGTCATAAAACGGTTGGTACTTCTTCCTCTCGTTTTCTTTCATCAATAAAAGCCAGGCCAGCTTTTTTTTATAAGCTTTAATTTTTGCTTCGGGTCCTTTGCCTTCACTAAATTGAAGATCATGAACTGACCCCGGTGGATGTTGCCTGTATTGAGTCAGTGTTTCATTTAAATATTTAATACCTCCATTCATGAATGCCTGGAAAACGATCCAGATGTCATGATGAATTTCTTTGGGTATCGGCAAACATTTTTCGAGTAATTCACGTGTGATCAGCATGCCATGTCCCCACACACAACTATATAAAAAATATCCCCTGCTGTCTTCTCCCGAATACATCTTTTTCCAGTCAGACAATTTTACTTCCAGCAGTTTTCCGTTTTGATCCATCAGCTGAGAGTTACTGTAAACTAATGGTGAATTTCCGATTGATGCTACAAGCTTTTCAATTTTTTCAGGGAGCCAGATATCATCCTGGTCAGAAAAAGCAATAAATTTTCCTTTCGCTTTAGAACACACAAAACTGTAGTTGGCTGCTATTCCGAGATTGCTTTCCTGGTAAAAAATCCGGACCCGATCGGTATTCTCAAACTGTTTCAATATCTGCCTGGTTCCATCAATGGAAGCATCATCAGAAATGATCAGCTCGAAATGAGTATAAGTCTGAGTTAAAATAGATTCAATCTGATCTTTTAAATAGGCATGCCCGTTATAAGTACACATTACTACAGATACCAAAGGCTTGTCCATGCAATAAAGATAAAACCTTGCCGTCAGGCTTGTTTATCTTTGAACCTGATTATGAAGGAATTTTTCCGCTATCTCAACTCCTACTATGATAAGATCTATGTAGTGACCGTTGCTGCAGCTGAGCAGCGGCGTGAATTATTTGAAAAAAGATTTGAGGGACTTGATTACAGTTTTTTTTTCGGCGCGGATAAGAACCTTTTCACTGTTGATGAGGTTGAGAAAAACGGGACCTTTAGTGAAACTTTAGCCCGCCATCACCACCGTTTTGGAAAAACCATGAAACATGGTGAGATCGCCTGCTCGTTAAGTCACAGATATATTTACGAAGAAGTGATCAAAGAAGGTTTAACTCGCGTGCTGATCATGGAAGATGATGCAGTGCCAGATCCTTCGCTCCTGTTTAATATTCCCTCTGTACTTTTGGAAATTCCGGAAGATTGCGAATTACTCATGTGGGGATGGGATAAAAATGGAGAAGAACCTGGCTCGGCGGCATTAAAGAAGGGAATCTATCATGTAAAACACAGTTTGGGTCGCCTGAAATGGAATCATAAAATGATAAGAAACCTGTTTGCAAAACCGTTTACAGCACATTTGAAAAAAGCCGGGTTTCATGATTATACCTATGCATATGCGATTTCAAATTCTGCAGCATCCAAACTGATCAAAATGCAAACGCCGGTACAATATATAGCCGACAATCTTCTGGCCCATGCGGCGACAAATGAACTTTTGAATGGATACATTGTTTATCCTAAGCTATTTTTGCACGATAGTCACCCGGATGGAAGCCACCGTCACTCTTTTATACGTTAACACAGTAATCGGAATTCAGGCTGAGATCCTTAAAAAACGAGTTCCGCATATTAATGTAAATTGGTTTTAATTAGCGCTTATGAAGATCCTTTTTAAATATTTAAGGCCCTATAAATGGTTAGTTGCTTTAGTGTTATTCCTCGCAGCGATCAATATTGGTTTCTCACTGATTGATCCTATCATATTCGGTAAACTGGTTAACCTTGCCACTCATCACCAGGCATTAAAAAATGCCGACGGGCATGGTTTGGACATGCATAAATTTCTTTACCTGAAAGAAAACATTTCCATCGACTCCAGAAAACCAATGGTCCTGTATGGCGTTGTATGGCTTTTGCTGGCTTCTATCTCAGTGGCTATGATCAGCCGGATCGCAAAAGCTTTCCAGGATTATTTTTTAAACCTGATCACTCAGAAATTTGGTGCCACTGTTTTTACGCAAGGCTTACAGCACGCCATGAAACTGCCTTATCAGGAATTTGAAGATGCACGCAGCGGAGAAACTTTAAGTGTGTTGCAAAAAGTAAGAATTGATACCGAAAAATTTGTCGCCGCATTTATTAATATCCTTTTCCCGGTCATTATAGGGATCATCTTTGTGGCAGTTTATGCCACCACGATCCATTGGAGTCTTCCCCTGGTTTATTTCGGGGGTATCTTTTTGCTGACCATCATCTCTAATCTTCTCAGTAAAAAAGTAAAGGTCATTCAAAAAAAGATAGTCGGTCAAACTACAGCGCTTGCCGGCGCTACAACAGAATCACTTCGCAATATTGAACTCGTAAAAAGTTTAGGTCTGACCAAACAGGAAGTAGAGCGGTTGAATAAAAACACATTTAAGATCCTGGGGCTTGAGCTGACCAAAGTAAAACGAATACGTAGTATCAGTTTTGTACAGGGAACATTCGTAAATACGCTACGCCAGATCATTCTTTTATTGCTGATGATCTTTGTTTACCGGGGCAAAATGGACGCGGGACAGATCGTAACCATGCAGATCTTTTCCTTTTTTGTTTTCGGTCCATTACAGGAAATAGGGAATATCATTCTTTCCTATCGTGAAGCCCAGGCATCATTGGAGAATTTCGGCAACCTCATGAAAAAAGCCCCTGAATTGATGGCCGCCAATCCAAAACATTTAGGAAGAATTCAGACACTTGAATTTGATCATGTAGGATTTAAACATCATACCGCTGTTCATAAAGCTATCAATGATATCAGTTTTAAAGTACAAACAGGAGAAACGATTGCCTTTGTTGGTCCGTCTGGTTCGGGTAAGACTACACTAATGAAATTGCTGGTGGGTTTGTACCGCCCTCAAACAGGGAAGATACTGTACAATGGTATTGATGAAAACAATATCGATTTTGAAGACCTCAGGAACCAGATCGGATTTGTTACCCAGGATACTCAACTTTTCTCAGGCACGATCAAAGAAAACCTGATGTTTGTGAATCCTGAAGCAACTGAGCAGGACCTGTTGGATGTTTTAAATAAAGCTTCCTGTCAGAATCTTCTGGTACGTGCAGAAAAGGGGCTGGATACTATGATTGGTGAGGGAGGTTTGAAATTAAGCGGTGGGGAAAAACAGCGACTATCAATTGCACGGGCGCTGTTGAGAAAACCGAAACTATTATTATTTGATGAAGCAACATCAGCGCTGGATTCTTTAACTGAAGAAGAAATCACTGATACAATCCGCGATATATCCGCCGAAGGAAACCAGGTCTGTATTCTGATCGCACATCGACTGAGCACGGTAATGCATGCCGACCGGATCTATGTTCTGGAAAAAGGTGATGTTGTTGAAACAGGAAATCACGACGTATTGCTTGAAGAAAAAGGTTTGTACTATGCCATGTGGCGCCAGCAGATCGGTGAAAGAAAAACAAGGATAAAAGCAGTATAATAATCTATTTTAAATATTAATCCGTGAGCTTTTTATCAAATTTATTCGGAGGCAGTCAGTTAAAATCAGCATTAAAAAAAGGTGCGATCGTTGTCGATGTAAGAACCGGCACTGAATATGATCGCGGCCATTTTCCGGATGCATTTAATATTCCTGTAGACCGCATAGCCGTAAGCGTGGATCGTTTAAAAGCAGCTAAACGTCCGATCATCGTATGTTGCAATACGGGCGACAGGAGTGCCCTTGCAGTTCAGCAACTGAAATCAAAGGGAATAAAAAATGTTTACAATGGAGGGAACTGGGAGAAGCTTGTAAAGATCATGAGATCTATCTGATCAGGGAGTTACTTTTACTTTCACAGATTTAGTTGCAATATTCAAACCATGATCCTGGAAAGAAACGGTAACAGTATAATCGGCAGCTGAAGGAGCTGCTACCGTATGATTCAGATTAAAGTTATAGCTAAGAAACCCGTGAATTTCATAGGGCTGGTTTAATAAAACAACACCTGAAAAGTTGTTCACCACTTTAATGGTTCCCTGGTACAAACCATAATCATCAGTAAGTTTCCCGGTAATGTTAATTACGCTTCCGTTTCTGAAAACCTGGTCAACTACCGGTGTGTAAATTTCTATTTGAGGAGGAATGGTATCATCAGGTACAAATACATGACCACCCCCCCCACCTCCAGATCCGCTTCCATCATCATAGGGTACACCACCATCTTTCCCGCAACCAAACATCAGGATCACCGCAGCCAGGGTCGATATTAAAAAAGTCTTTTTCAAGGCATAAAACTACTGATCTTTTTTTTCACTGCTATCAGATTTGAAACGGGCAAAAAAACCGGTTTTCTCCAGTTCCTCCACATCACTGATCTCAAGTTCCAGGGCTTTGGTGCTCAGGTAAATTTCAATTAGTGAAAGGAAAAGGGACGTAAGCAGACTAACCAGGCTTAAAGCAAATGAATACTCGGCCAGTTTTGACCAGCCTTTGTAAATCGCGAACATCGATAACACACAGCAGAAAAAGCTTAAAACTCCCAGGGCCTGCATACTTCTTATATAATTTATCCTTTTCCTGAGATTGTGGATCTGTTCCACCATAGTCGCACTTTTCTTACCCCCGATATACTGATCGTGAAGTTTACGTATCAGGCTGGCAATTGCCAGGAAACGGTTGGTGTATGCGAGTAATAAAAGTGTAATGGCGGGAAACAGCAAAGCGGGTGTATTCAGGCTCAATTCCATATTTCAAGTTACTTATTGTTTTGTTTCGCCTGTTTTTTTTAAACTTGTAATAGATTCAGTTAAACCCCGGACGGGTTCAGACTTCAAACCGTTAAATGAGAATAGTACCATTTCTAAGCTGCCTGTTTACATTTACTGTGATCCTTTTTATTGCCTGTAATAAGAAAGGAACTGTAATTGACCCCTGTGCCAACACGAATTACAATATCACATTTTCCAAAACAGAATCCATCGGAACTCTTAATAATGGCACCATTAGCATCATGCAACCGCAGGGTGATACTATGCAGTATCAATTGAACAATGGAGCTTTTCAATCTTCCTGGTATTTTACAAACGTAGCACCAGGAAATTATATAGTAACAGTAAAAAATCAGAAAGGCTGTACCGATACTGTTCATCTTACCATTTTAAACTATGGACCTAAGTTCGCGGCAGTTAAACAACTGGTGGTTGGGTATTGCGGTCCCTGCCATTTAGGAGGTACAGTAAATGGTGGAATGAACTTTGATACCGATGCCAGCATCGTTGCCAATAAAACAAGAATAAAAGTCCGGGCAGTTGACGGTATTCCCACTTTCATGCCTGAAGCCCCAAACGCTCCATTAAGTACGGTGGATAAACAAAAGATCACCGACTGGATCAATGCAGGCGGAACTATACAGAATTAAAAAAACCGGTCCCCCTGCGGAAACCGGTTTCGTCGCCCTTGAGTGTATGAGATCCTTTATTTATCTGACTTTCAGCATTGGTCTTACCTTTTGCACTACTCCATTCTGTAAACGCGCATAATAAATACCGGTAGGCAAACCACCTGCATCAAATGAAACAGTATAAGTTCCTGCGGCAGGATAATCTCTTTCAAGCAGGTTCCTGATCACCCGGCCAAGCGTGTCAATGATTTGAATAAGCGTATGTCCACCCTCGGTATGAAACTTTATCGTCGTCGTTTCAACAAAAGGATTTGGGGTATTTATGATGATCGTATCAAAATTCGGATCCGGTGGCGGTGTGGTAGCAGTACACGTTAAGCTTCCTTTGAATAACGGTAGCGACTGAAGCTGTGTATTTATGTTCGGAGGATACAATCCTGATACAATTGTTTTATCAAGACAGAACCATTTTTCAAGAATAGTTGAATAAATACTCCTGAAATCATATTGCATAGGCACATTGTCATTGACAGATGCGTTGGTTGGGATCGTAGGATTCGTTCCCAAAACTCCCTGCTCGATTTTAGTTCCGAATAAGAACATGGGCGCTGCTGCACCATGATCTGTTCCTGTACTTGAATTGGATTTGATCCTTCTTCCAAATTCGCTGTAGGTCATTCCGATTACCCTGTCCTGTACTCCCAGGAATACCAGGTCATCCTGGAATGCTTTACAGGCATCCGATACCCGCTGTAACAAAGTAGCATGATTTCCGGTGGTAGTATCTGTATTCGTTTGAACCGAATGCGTGTCAAACCCTCCAAAACTCACCATGTAAACACGGGTCTTTAATCCTCCTTTGATCAGTCTCGCCACAATTTTTAACTGGTCACCAAGACTATTATTTGTGGGATAAGTTACCTGCTGCGTTACTGCATTTGCAGCATTCCGGATCACTGTTGAATATTTTGATGTTTGTTGAGATATCAACCTGACATATTTCAATTCTTTTCCTGCAGGAGTATCAGGCGTCGGATCAGTTGAGCCATTCAATAAATTATAAAATGAATTGGGATTGGTAATACTCATTGCCATATTGACTGTCGGACCCTGCGTTGTCAATGTGGTTGTTGATCCTATCTGGATCGCAAGCGGATCAGGCGTATTGGTATTAGGATAACCATTCGGGAAATTCGGATATTCATAGTTCAGATATCTTCCTGCCCACCCATTAAATACTTCCTGGTCACTGTTCGAAGCGCTCATCCAGATATCAGTAGCCCTGAAATGCGAAAAATTCGGTTGTGGGTAACCGACAGCCTGCAACACTTTCAGGTTTCCGTCGTTGAAAATTGAATAGAGTCCGGTCATAGATGGATGCAGACCTGCGCCGCTGCTTCCTAACGCCAAAATCCTGTTTTGCGGAATGGCAATATTGGAACGTGCATTAAAATAATTAGAATAAGTTGAGATCGGGATTACCGTATTTAATCCATCATTACCGCCCGCAAGCTGAATAATGACAAGCACATGATCTGTTTCAGTGGTGCTTTGTAAAAGAGCCTGTACCAAAGGAGAATCTGCTGCAAATGCCTTTACAGAATACCCGTTTATCAGGGCAGGCAGCATCGTTGCTGCCGGTATGCTTTTTTGAAAAAACTCTCTTCTTTTCATTTTTCAGTAGTTAAGGTCAGTTATGAAAGCTGGTATTCTGCAAGACTGAAGAAATACTGGAACAATGATTTCAGCCTGTTGTTTATAACATTAAAATTGGCAGTAGTCGGGCTTGCCATATAGGCAAACCAGGCGTTCGACCAGTAATAATCCCATTGCTGATTGCTCAGCAAAATCTGTGTCTTGATCGCTTTTTTAGTTTCAAATGAAAGCTGATTCCTGAAAATATATTTCAATGCATCATCGATCAGGTCGCCCGGATTAGACGGGTTGCTGAATTGTTGCACATAAGGGACAAGATTAAAGATCACGCGGATATTATTCCTTGTAAACCCCGAATTCACCATGTTATCTGTGTACTGGTTTCTCTTCGGAAGCGAATCAGAATTGATCCAGATTTCATGATAAGCAGGTTCCTGGTAATAAGCTGGTAAACCTGAAACATTCGGGGGATCATGAAGATTCTGACCAGTATTCACCATCGTTGAATAAAAGAATTGCCAGAAACCATAATTATTGTTCCAGTCACTGGCAGGCGGGAATGCGACGTTCATTTCACGCAATGATCCCACCACCAGGTCAGCGGGACTTTTTATGTAACAATTCTGATTTAAAACATCGAAGAAATGTTCGCTTTTAAACAATGCGGATAAAACCGGTTTGATGTCATAATTATTAGATCTGAATAAAGCAGCCAGGGGTGTAATAACATTTGCTTCAGTAGCCGCATCAATTGTATAATAAACAAAATAGCGATAGAATTTTCTTACTATGAATTTGGCCACTTCCTGTGTTGCAAAGATCATGTTCAGCAGATCGGTCAATTCAAGCTGACCTGCCGTGGCACCGGTTCTCCCGGTAATTGTGGTATTATTAAAGAAAGCAGAAAAATTCTTATTAACTGTAGAGTGCCTGGAGGCAGTAAATATGGAAGTGTAATTTGTTGTATTGATCTGCCAGCCTGTTAACACTTTAGCTGCTTCTTTTACATCGTTCTCTGTGTATTTCGAATCGGGCCCCTTTCCAATAGTAAACAGCTCCATTAATTCACGGCCATAATTTTCATCGGGAGCATTTGCATTGTTCAGGTACCCGTTCAGGTAACGCAGCATGGAAAGGTCTTTTGTGATCGCATCAACCAATACCTTAAAATTGCCCAATGCATTTTGGCGGATTAATGCATGCTGATTGTACATCCAGTTTCCAAATCCTACATCGAGTGATTCATTTCCAAAATGATTTACCCAGAACACAATTAATTTTTCACGTATACTGCGATCCTGGTTGATCAGCACCCCGGTCCACCATTTTTTATAGGAGATAATGCGTTGCGATTGAACTGTTCCGTCATTATTGATATCGTTGACCCATGTTGTTCCCTGTACAATATTTGCATCCGGGTTTCCTGTTGTTCCCGTGGCATATTCTTTTACAGGAGGAAAAGGTTGTGGTGCCGTTGGATTTAATAATTCATCTACAGCCTGGCCAACTGTTCTGTTTTTGAAATAGTCCACATCAGCCTTTGTGGCTCCATACATGGTACGTTTCAGCAAATGGATCACTTCATTATCTGTCCACGGACCCGAATAGGGGTTGATCCCCGTACTTAAATTTCTGGATTCGATTGCTGTCGGTTGATGGGAGCTGGAAGCTGGTTTCTTTCTGCGGTTGGCAGTCAGAAAATCTCTACGGTCCATAGCAATGTTTTTGGTTGGCGATGAATAATGACTTTAAAGTTCATTAAAGGTTTAGTTTCCTTACAGTAGTCTGTTCGATGTCCGTAGTTCGAAGTTTGCGTTGCCGAACTCCAAACTCCGAACCCGGAACTACAAACTACGAACTTTTAGAGGTTTTCTATTATTCCCGCAATACCCTGTCCCCCGCCCACACAGGCGGTGATCATTCCGTATTTTTTATTCAAACGTTTGAGGTCGTGAAGATTCTGAACGGTGAGTTTACACCCGGTGCAGCCAAGAGGGTGTCCGAGCGCTATTGCGCCCCCATTAATATTAACTTTCTGAGGATCCAATCCTGCTTCGCGTATTACGGCCAGGGCCTGGGAGGCAAAGGCTTCATTTAATTCTATCAGGTCAATATCGGCCAGGTTCACGCCCGTCTGTTTCAAAACTTTTGGAATGGCAGCGACAGGTCCTATTCCCATGATCCTGGGATTTACTCCTGCTACGGCACTGTTAACAAGTCTTCCAATGGGTTTAAGTCCAAGTTCATTCATCATTTTTTCACCCATTACGATCACGAAGGCAGCACCATCGGATGTTTGTGAGGAATTCCCGGCAGTAACCACCCCACCTGCAGCAAATGCAGGTTTCAGTTTTGCGAGAGCCTCGAGAGAAGTATCTGCCCTTGGACCTTCATCGGTATCAACCACATAATTTCTTTTTTGTTTCTTCCCTTTTGCGTCCAGGTATATTTCTTCAACATCAATAGGTAAAATACCAGGTTTAAAATATCCCTGGCTGATCGCATTCATAGCTTTTTGATGTGAATGATATGAGAATTCATCCTGTGCTTCACGGGATATATTGAAATCTTTTGCAACAGCTTCCGCTGTTAGTCCCATACTCAGGTAATAATCCGGATCATCTTTGGCGATCCTGTACGATGGAACGGTTTTCCAGCCAGCTGTTGGGACGAGGCTCATACTTTCGGTTCCTCCCGCGATAATACATTCAGCCATCCGGGTCCTTATCTTAGCTGTTGCCATTGCAATAGTTTCCAAACCTGATGCGCAATACCGGTTAACGGTAACACCGGGCGTATCGAATCCCAGGGCTCTTGCAGAAATAATTCTCCCAAATTGCAGACCTTGTTCCGCTTCAGGCACAGCATTGCCAACAATTACATCATCTACCATTTTAGCTTCCAGTTGTGGTACTGATGCCATTAGACCTTTAATTACTTCTACAGCCAGATCATCCGGTCTGTAAAAACGCAATCCGCCTTTTTTGGCTTTACCAACTGCTGTGCGATAACCGGCGATGATGTATGCTTCCTGCATAAAAGTTTGTTATTTGTCGTTTGTGGTTTGCCGTTTTTATTCCAATCAGGCATCCAGGATATAACGTCAAAAATACAATTAAAGTTCAGGACCCTCTGGGATGCTATAATTTCAAAAGTTCTGGAATATTTCTATTTAACTGCAAACCAGCAACGTTAAAACGACAAACTTTTTTCATCTTCGCGCCCATGTATAAATTCATCCGTTCCATACTCTTCTTTTTTCCCCCGGAATGGGTACATTATTTTTCAATGAATTCACTCAGGTTGCTTTGCAGTATAGGATTTAGAAAAATCATTAAAAATATCTATAAGACTCCAGCTCTACCTATAAAATTTCTGGGTTTGAAATTTAACAACCCGGTTGGCCTGGGAGCAGGCTTTGATAAAAACGCAAAATACCTGCGAGAACTGGAAATATTGGGGTTTGGATTTATAGAGATCGGAACGGTTACTCCTCTTGCTCAGAAAGGAAATAGCAAACCCCGATTGTTCCGTTTACCAAAAGATAAAGCGCTTATTAACCGGATGGGGTTTAATAATGACGGAGTTGACAAGATAGTAGATAGACTCAAAAATTGGAAAGTCGGGAGTCGGGAGTCGGGAGTCGCCAAAAATAAATCGCAATTAATCATTGGTGGAAACATCGGAAAAAATAAAATTACTCCGAATGATGAGGCATGGAAAGACTATGAGATTTGTTTTAATAAGCTCCATGACTATGTAGATTATTTTGTCGTTAATGTGAGTTCGCCGAATACACCCGGATTGAGAGAATTGCAGGAGAAAGGATCGCTGAAAAAAATTCTGACTCATTTACAGGAATTAAACAGGCAAAAAGAAAATCAAAAACCTCTCCTGCTGAAAATCGCACCCGATCTCACATATGACCAGGTAGACGACGTACTTGATCTTACAAAAGAAATTAATCTGGATGGTCTTGTTGTTTCCAATACAACGATTTCAAGGGAAGGTCTTCAAACATCCCCCCCAAAAATAGAATCCATTGGTCAGGGCGGTTTAAGTGGATTGCCGTTAAAAAAAAGAAATACAGAATTGCTGACCTACATCAATAAAAAAACTGCGGGCAACATTCCTGTAATTGCGAGCGGAGGTATTTTCAATGCTGAAGATGCAAATGAAAAGTTGCATGCGGGTGCAAATCTCATACAGGTCTGGACAGGATTTATTTACGAAGGTCCGGCTATCGTGAAAAAAATATGCAGTCAATTAATCAGAAAATAGAACACCAGGAACAATTGAAGTTATATTTGCGCCTTATTTGAAAAACACCAGGTACAATGGAGCATCTGTTTACCAGCGAAAGTATCATCAGTTTTTTTATACTGGTTATTCTCGAAGTCGTATTAGGAATCGACAATGTCATCTTCGTCAGTATCATTCTTAACAGGCTGAAAGGCAAACAACAGGAGAATCGCGCCCGTCGTCTCTGGATGGTCACCGGTATCATTATGCGAAGCCTTCTGTTAATGGGTTTAGGCTGGTTGCTGAAACAAAAAGGCAAGGCTATTTTCTCCATTGGCGACAAAGGATTTGACCTGGCCAGCATCGTTATGATCGGAGGCGGACTTTTCCTGATTTATAAATCGGTAATGGAGATCCACCATAAGCTTGAGGGTGTGGATCCAAATGAAGAATCTTCACAGAAAAAACCACTTGGTTTTGGACAGGCAATTGGTCAGATCATTCTGATCGATGCCGTTTTTTCATTCGACAGCATTATTACAGCCGGAGGTACTGCTAAATACGTAGAAATCATGATCGCGGCAGTCGTGCTTGCTATGTTCATCATGTTTCTTTTCAGCCCTAAAATATCTTCGTTCATTCATAAGCATCCTACTCTTAAAATGCTGGCGCTTTCATTTTTAGTAATGATCGGTCTTAGTCTTATCATTGAAGGATGGGACAGCGAATCTGCACATCAGCTCCATCTTAAAAATTATATTTATTTCGGTATGGCCTTTTCTTTTATCGTAGAAATGCTGAACATGACGATGGTGAGTCGTGCAAAGAAAAGGAAAGCTCGCCTGGTTGAATTGAATGAGCCACAACTGAAAAAGAAAAATCAACACGACTGAGAAAATCGAAACGCGAAAATCGAAACGCGAAAGTGAGGTCAACTCAAAAGCATTACTGCAGCAACTACACCTGCAGTTTCTGTCCGGAGCCTGTTATCACCTAATGTAACGGGAGTAAAACTCTTGTCAATAGCCAATGCCACTTCTTTTTGGGTGAAGTCACCTTCAGGACCAACCAGGATTATAGATTTGTTGTAGCGTGTAAATGAACTTAATGTTTTCCTGTAGGTGCTGTCTTCGCAAAAAGCTATGAATTTTTGAATAGCTTCGGTTTCATTTACAACTTTTGAAAACTCTTCCGTTTGATGAAGAACCGGGATCCATACCTGCTGACTTTGAAGCATGGCGCTGACGCAAATAGAATGCATCCGTTCATAACGGAATTTTTCCTTTTCAGTCCTTGCGCAGATCAGCGGGATAATTTCTGAAACCCCGATTTCAGTTGCCTTTTCAAGGAACCATTCAAAACGACTGGTATTCTTTAATAGTGAAATTGCAATAATTACCTTTTTTTCAGGAGCAGCCTTTATTTCCTTATTTACAATCCTTACTTCACAATGTTTTTTATGTGCTTCGCTGATTTCCGCTGTTAACAGATGTCCTTTACCGTCTGTTAAATGAATCTGTTCTCCATTTTTCATTCTCAATACCTGGACGATATGAGAAGAAGTGTTTTCGTCCAACTCAAGAGCGGACCGATCTGGAATATAATCCGGGATATAAAAAAAAGGAATGGACATCAGAAAGGACTATCACCATCATCGTCGGGAAGATCGTTCATCCGGCTTCCGGTTTGAACAAATACTCTTGCACCATCTCCGTCAGCATCACTCACAGGTTTCCAGTTTCCAGGTAAGCCTGTTGCTCCGCCAAATGCACTCCCATCATCTTCAGTAAATTTCTGAATATGCAGGAGGGCCCGAAGCTTAATTGTTTCAAGCGAACCATTTCTATGCTTGGCTATTCTTACAATGGTTTCACCCCGGTTGCTTTCACCCATAGCATCCGTGGTGATATCGTAATATTCAGGACGGTAAAGGAACATGACCATATCGGCATCCTGTTCAATGGCTCCGGATTCACGAAGATCACTAAGTTGCGGCATTTTGTTGCCATCTTTTCCTGCTCCTCTTGTTTCGACGGCACGACTTAACTGTGATAATGCGATGATAGGAACACTTAATTCTTTTGCGAGGGCTTTCAGGTTCCTTGAAATATTACTGATCTCCTGCTCACGATTGCTATTGCGGTTTTCACTCGTACCGCTCATTAGCTGCAGGTAATCTATAATGATAAGACCTATATTATGTTTGTTCTTAAGACGACGGCATTTCGCTCTTAATTCAAAAATATTCAGCGCAGGAGTATCATCGATAAACAATGGAGCCTGCGCAAGTTTTTGAATACCGCGGGCATAGAGCTGTTTCATCTCATGTTCTTCCAGTTTACCCCTGGCAATTTTTTCAAGCCATATTTCAGATTCGGCAGCAAGGATCCTTTGAACCAATTGTCCTGCACTCATTTCAAGAGAAAACAATGCAACCGGGGTTTGTTTTGCAGTATTCATCGCTGCGTTACGGGCAAGATTTAGTGCAAAAGCTGTTTTACCTACAGCAGGTCTTGCAGCGAGAATGATGAGATCGGTGCTTTGCCATCCGTATGTAACCCGGTCGAGCGATGGGAAACCACTTGGTACCCCGGTTACATCTTCGTTCTTATGCCTGAGATCTTCAATCCGCTGAATGGTTTTTACCAGGACGGAGTCGATTGTATCAAAATTCTTTCTAAGGTGATTATTCGTGATCTCAAAAAGTTTGGTCTCTGCATCGTCGAGCAAATCGAAAACATCTGTTGAATCTTCGTATGCATCGCCAATGATCTCTCCGCTGATACGTATCAGTTCTCTTTGAATAAATTTCTGGAGAATGATTCGTGAATGTGTTTCAATATTCGCAGAAGAAACAACTGAATTGGTAAGCTTGGTTACATAATAGGCGCCGCCAACGATTTCAAGTTCTTCTTTGAACCGCAATTCTTCTGCTACAGTAAGAATATCAATAGGCTGACTCTTATTCGATAAGCTTTGCATCGCACTGTAAATACGCTGATGTGCTTCAACATAAAAACATTCAGGTTTCAGGATCTCAACAACTGTATCAAATGCTGATTTTTCCAGCATGATCGCACCAAGAACCGCCTCTTCCAGGTCTTTTGCCTGGGGAGGAACTTTTCCGAAAACCATGGTGCCAAGATCGAGTGAAGATTTTCTTCTTTGTTTCCTGTCTTTATTAAGGTTAGTAAGATCCATTCTCGTACGGGCGAAAAAAATTAAACCATTGATTTATGTACCAATGACCTTGGGTGAATCTTCCGGTCTTGCTTTAAGAAATTGTTATCTCTTGGTTAGTGGAATGTTTCCTTCAGTCAGTGGCAGCGAAAATAGAATTCCGAAATCACTAAAAAGCAGTTTTCAGCAACTTTTTCTTTACGCACTAACTCTGCACGTTTCACAAAGGGTTATCCACAATCAGGATTCTTTTCTTTTCATGAACCGGATTAAAATCCGACCAGGTCTTTCATTTAAATTACAAAAAAAGGACCGCAATCTGCTGAAAAGATCAGCAGTTTCGTGGATAAATTTTTGAGGTTCCAATGAAATATTAGTAAAAAGACTGCAATAACTTGTGGGTACTAACAGTTATTAGTAAAGTTCTTACTGCCAAAGCTGCTGCATAGAGTTCTAAATATTTAAAAACAACACTATGCAAACTGAAAATTCCGTAAAACACCACCGCCAGGGCAAGCCCCTTCTTAGCCAGACTGAAAATAATACCACCCTTTGGATCGGTCACCTCGCCACAGATAAATACGACCATTTTGCCGGACAGACATTTTTATGTCCTTCCGATGGACTAGTAAATAATATCCAGGTGTATTCATCCATCGTGCAAAATGAAGGCGATGTGGGTCTTACACTTCATGAGTTCGATAACAACAATAAAACCTGGGGCCCTGCAATTGGAGACGCCAACTATTCTTTTCAAAAAGGAAACGATGATCTACGCTGGATCCGCTTCGATCTGAAACCAGTTTCAATTAAAAAAGATGTGGTATATGGTTTCAGGTTAAAAACCAAAGATGCATTGGTGGGTCTTGGTGAAGCTGCTGGACATGCACGTAAGCCATTTACATTCGGCTATGAATGGAAAGCTGATTCTAAAAATGAAAAAGGATACTACCTGAGTTATTTCAGTCTCATGTTTAAGGTAGAACTCTGCGCCTGAAGAGAGTCGGGAGTCGAAAGCAAGAAATAAATTCAGGATTCGATCAGTTCCTTTGCATTCGCGAGAGCCGAAGGTGTTGGAGTTTCTCCGCCTATCATCTTTGCGATAGCCTGAACTCTTTCATCCGGGCTAAGTCTTTTTATACGTGTTTTGATCTGATCTTTTACCACTTCTTTATAAACGAAAAAATGAGCCTCAGCTTTGCCCGCGATCTGTGGCTGATGCGTTATGCAAATAACCTGCCGCGTTAAAGCGAGTTCTTTCATTATAATCCCGACCTGCTTTGCTGCTTCACCTGAAATACCCGTATCAATTTCATCAAAGATCATCGACGAAAGGTCGATCGACTCTGCTACCAGTGATTTGATAGATAACATCAACCGGCTCAGCTCTCCCCCGCTTGCCACTTTACGGAGCGGAGCATATGGCAGATCTTTTGCATTGGTCGTTGTATTTGCGTTGAATAAAAACTCCACTGAATCCATTCCAAAAGCATCCGCATCTTTTGGTCCGATGACTGCTTTTATTCTTGCGTTAGGCATTCCTACCCTGCTTAAAAGTTTATTAGTGGCATCTTCGAATGGCTTTAATTGCTTTTTTCTTTTTGCTGAAATTTTCTCACCCAATGTATTGAGTCGCTCTGTTAACCCGGAAACCCTTTTTTCTGCTTCCGAGATCTGATCTTCAATATTCAATGCGGCTTGTAATTTTTGTTCCAGTTCTCCCAGAATATTGATTAACTCATTTGTTGATTGTACGCCATGCTTTTTCTGAAGTTTATATCCCAGTGATAATCTTTCGTTCATCTCATTCATTTTGCCTGCATCTGACTCAATATGACCACTAAGCCTGTAGGCATCCGCTGATAACTCATTCAGTTCAGCAATTGAAGATTGAAGTCTTTCAAGAAGCGCTGAAAGTTCCGGATGAAAAGAATTGTATTGATTTATATTATTGAAAAGCGATTTCAATTGAGGGACTATAGGTTGCTCTCCGCTTTTCAACTCAAAATCCATTTTTTCAAGAACAGTTTTGATCTCTTCTGAATGCGTCATGGCTTTCATCCTGGTTTCTACTTCTTCCAGTTCATTCTCTTTAAAACCAGCCTCTTTTAATTCGTCGAACTGAAACCTGTTATAGTCCATTTCCTTTTCGAACTGGGTTTGTTTATCTACCAGATCTTTCAGGGTCTTTTTTGTGTCCTGCCATTGATTAAAAACGGCTGAATAATCCGCCAGTAAAGAATGATTTCCTGCCAGGGCATCTATTACCTGTCGTTGAAATCCTGATTCTCCCAGTTCCATTGAATCAAACTGCTGGTGCAGGTCAACCAGCATAGCTGTCAGCTTCTGCAATTGAGAGAGGTTTACAGGTGTATCATTTATAAAAGCCCTGGATTTTCCATTACTGGCAATTTCTCGTCGTATTATTATTTCGTCAGAGCTGTCAATTTCTTCAGCCTTAAGGAATTCTTCTATCGGCTTATTCGTTTGAGATTGAAAAAAACCTTCAACGATACATTTTTTTTCCTTGTTTAATAAGATGGAAGTATCGGCCCGTTCTCCAAGTATTAGTCCCAGAGCTCCGACTATTATCGATTTACCTGCGCCGGTTTCACCTGTAATTACATTTAAATGACGGCTGAATACAATTTCGATTTCATCAATGATGGCATAGTTCCGAACTGATAATCTTTGCAGCATGGATTGCAATTTAAGAAATGGAAGTCTGCCCCTGAGTATAAAGTATACACATAAAAAAACTCCCTGGCGGGAGTTTTTACTTCTTATTTCTATTCAATTATTTGATCTCAACTCCGTTGTGTAATTCCTCATCAACAAGGATCCTTCCACAGTTTTCGCAGATCATGATTTTCTTATGTTGTTTGATCTCGCTTTGTTTCTGAGGTGGAATAGCATAGAAGCAACCACCACAGGCATCTCTTTCAACCGGAACTACAGATAGACCGTTACGGTAACTTTTGCGGATCTTCTCATAACTCGCAAGCAGACGCTCGTCAACATGTGTCCGCGCATCAGCGGCCAGCTTGTTAAAATGTTTTTCTTCTTTCTCGTTTGCCGAGATAATTTTTTCCAGTTCGCCTTTTTTGGTTGTCAGCGTACTTTCTTTTGAAGAAATGTTCTTTTTGGCTTTATCAAGTGAAACTGCTTTTTCAGCAATCTCTTCTGTTGCATCTTTGATATGTTTTTCGGCAAGCTTGATCTCAAGCTGCTGCATTTCCATTTCTTTATTGATCGCTTCGAACTCGCGGTTGTTTTTCACGTTGCTGCTTTGCTTGTCGTATTTTTTTACAAGCGCCTCAGCTTCTTTAATGGCATTTTTACGCTGTTCAATAAAATCTGTAACGCCATTGATCTCTTCTTCAATACGGGTCTGGCGGGAATGGAGACCGGTTATTTCATCTTCGAGATCGGCCACTTCCATCGGAAGTTCCCCTTTAAGGATATGGATTTCGTCCAGCTTGCTGTCAATTTTCTGAAGGGTAACCAGGGATGTCAGTTTTTCTTCGACGGAAAATTCTTTTACTGTTGCCATATTTTAATTCGAATTTGAATTTTTCCGGAGATAAATGAAACCACGTAGCTAGATAAAATACTGTACGGGATTGGTTTCTACCTCCGTTTTCAGGAGCGCAAAGGTAGGGAATTTTTGCCTTAAAAGGTCGAAGAGAAGGTCGATCGTATATTGCTCGCTTTCATAATGACCTATATCTGCCACAACCATCCGGTTATTCGCATCAAAAAATTCATGATACTTGATATCGCCTGTAATATAAAAATCAGCGCCAGCAGATAAAGCTTTGGAAATCAAAAAACTGCCTGCGCCTCCACAAAGGGCTACCTTTTTAACCGTTTTGTTCAATAGCGGTGTATGACGGATCAGCTTCAGGGAAAACCGATCTTTAAGAAAATTCAAAAAATCTCTTTCTTCCATCGGGCTTTTCAACTCACCAATGATTCCCGATCCGGTCCAGGGGTGGCTATTTGCAAGATTAATAATATCAAATGCCGGCTCTTCGTATGGATGAGTATTTCTCAAGGCGGAAAGGATATCCTTTTCGAGCCATGAGGGAAAGACCAGTTCGATCCTGGTTTCCGCCTCACGGTGTTGCCTACCCGGTTTCCCAACAAAAGGATTTGAGTTTTCTGAGCCTTTGAAAGTTCCATATCCTTCTGCATTAAAACTACACTCTTCATACTCACCAATAACACCAGCACCAACAGAAAATAGGGCTGCTCTTAGTTTTTCAGCATGAACATTTGGAATAAAAGTGTACAGTTTTTTCAGCGTCTGTTCTTTACCTGAAAGGATTCTTACATTAACCAGGTCGAGAATTTCAGCCATTCGGCCACTCACGCCCTTTATTACATTGTCCAGGTTTGTATGTATTGCATAAACCGCAATATCATTTTTTATTGCTTGGATAATAGTTTTTTCAACATAATTTTTGCCGTTTATTTTTTTCAGGCCGGAAAAAATAATCGGATGATGTGCAATGACCAGATTACATTTTTTTTTGATCGCCTCTTTTATTACATCTTCAGTAGCATCAAGAGAACAGACGATACCTGTACATTCCCAGCTATGATCGCCGGTGATAAGTCCAGCATTGTCATAAGACTCCTGTAAAGATGGGTGGGCCAGTGATTCCAGGTAACTTGTAATAGCTCCGATTTTCATGGTTCAAAATAAATTTTATTCTAATGCCAAACGGCTATTTTTGAAGTTTTTCTAATAAACAGGTTATGAATTTTATTAATAGGTTTTTGTGCTTTATATCGGGTCTTATTTTCATTTGCTCTGAAGGATGTAGCAAGGATTCGCCAAAAGGTGAACTGCCACATGGTATGGTTGCTTTGTCATTTGATGATACCTATATCGATAACTGGTTTGCTAATCTACCACTTCTTGACTCGATGGGAATAAAAGCTACATTTTACGTGGCTGCTTATCACAGGCTGACTCATGAACAAAAAAACAAACTCAGGATAATGCAGGCTCATGGGAATGAGATAGCTTATCATACGACCAATCATGCTAACCTGTTAAAACTCTGTAAAGCTTGGGGAATTAATACTGTAGTTGAACAGGAAATAAGACCGGATTTGAATCTTATGAGAGCTGATGGCTTTGACCCGGTAAATTTTGCTTATCCTTTCGGGCAACATGATGATTTTCTGAATCTCCACCTGCTTCATATTTTTAAAAGTGTCAGGGTTTTGAGCCATCCGGCCTACATCAAATCTTTCGCATGTTATAAAGGAGATACCAACCGTGTTTTTTATGCAATAGGTATAGATTCAAAATCAAAACTGAAAGATGAAGATATAAGAGCAAAAATGCAGATTGCACATGATAACAATGCCTGCGTTTTCCTATACGGACATGCTATTAATGATCCAAACCTGAAATACCAGATCAGCGCCGACAGAATTCGATATATTGGGAACGTTGCTGATTTATTAAATCTGAAATTTGTTACGACTTCAGATATGACAAATTAAAACATGCCATTTACACCCCAATACCTGGAGAATATTAAAAAAGCGGTCAAAAAAGGCCGTAAGTATCCGCATCACGATACTACAAGCAGTTACCGTAAGGCTAAAGAACAGTTACAGGCCCGCAGAACTTTATGGACGAATTTCAGGAATGTTTCATTTATGATCATTGGAATTGCTTCTGCCGGATTCGGCCTTGAAGGATTCTTAATTCCTAATGGCCTGATCGATGGAGGTGTAACCGGTATATCTCTACTCACTAACGAACAGACAGGTACTTCGCTGTCGTTATTGCTTGTTTTGATCAATATACCTTTTATCATTCTCGGATGGAAACAGATCGGGAAAGGATTTGGCATCAAAAGCATCATTTGCATTTCGATACTGGCATTGGTAATTGCACTGGTTCCTTACCCTATCGTAACTAAAGACAGGGTATTGACCGCAGTGTTTGGTGGTTTTTTTCTTGGTGCCGGTATCGGACTTGTGATCCGCGGCGGTGCTGTTATCGATGGAACCGAAATTCTCGCGATTTATATGAATCGCAAAAAAAGCATTTCGGTAGGTGATTTTATACTGATGTTCAACATTGTTATTTTTTCTGTTGCCGCCTGGTTGAATTCTGTTGAAATGGCTCTCTATTCAATTCTTACATATATGGCTGCTGCAAAGACAGTTGATTTTATACTTGACGGTATTGAAGAATATACTGCCGTCACTGTCGTTTCACCTCATGCAACTGCTATCAGCGATTTTATCAAAAAAGATATGGGTCGCGGTCTCACTGTTTATACCGGGAAAAAAGGATATGGAAAAACCGGGGAAAGACTTGCTACCGATATTTTATTAACAGTTGTAACAAGACTGGAAATAAGTCGTTTAAAACAGGGAGTGCAGAAAATTGATCCCAATGCGTTTATTATCATGCAAAGTGTGAATGATGCCCAGGGAGGTATGGTGAAAAAAAAGCCGTTGGCACATTAACTGTGCTAAAATTTCACTTGGTGAATTAAAAAATGTTTGTACCTTTTCTCTGTCACGCCGTTACACCGTTTCATAGCGTGATTGTTCCCGCCCCATGGATAACTTCCTTATCCAGATTAACAGGTAAATAAATAACTATGATCAAAAGAACCGTAGGGCGTTCTCTTCTTGCTTTATTGGTAGTCACAGGTTTTGCCGGAACAGCAAATGACAACTCGCTATCCAAAATGGAAAGGAAATATGCGATAACCCTGATGAAAGACACTAAAGAAGATGCGATCCTTTCTGTTAAAACCTTATCTGATGCCCAGTTGAATTTCAAAGCTGCCCCGGATAAATGGTCTGCCAAAGAGTGCATGTATCATATTGCAGTTTCAGAAAAATTGCTCTGGGGAATGATGGAAAATTCAATGAAAGCACCCGCAAATCCAGAGAAAAGGAAAGAAATAAAAGTAACAGATGAACAGTTTGTGAAAATGATCGAAGACAGGACCAATAAAGTAAAAACACAGGAGCCTTTCGAACCCAAAAATACCGGATACAATTCCCTTGATGAAGCATTAGACGATTTCAAAAAAAACAGGATGGATCATATCAAGTATCTTAAATCGACAACAGCTGATTTAAGAAATCATGTAGTTCAGATGCCCTTTGGTATGATAGATTGCTACCAGCTTTGCCTGATGATCGGCGCTCACAGCAATCGTCACACACAACAGATAAATGAGGTAAAAGCCAGCTCAGGCTTCCCTTCGAAATAGTTTTCAACAGTTGAAAAACCTGGACCCCGCTGCTCCCGTAAGAGCTCCGGGGTCTCTTGCTTTAGAGACGCATCTTCATGCGTCTCTATCCAGAAAATAATGTTCCAATCCGAATTAAAATGTCTTATCTATAAAGAGCATCTTGCCATCAATAGTCATTCCCTCAATTATTATGCGGAATTTTTTAGTGCGGTCGTTGTTATAAAAACTGAATGGGATCCTTGGATTCACATGATTTACAAGTATATCAGGTCTCCAGTCAATGGTGATCCTATTGTCTTTTTCCTGGGTAGTTTTGTTTACTGAATAATCTGGAGCATAAAATTCTTTGGTGATCGTATACCCGTTATAGGTTACCATACTTGTTCTGGAGTCAGCCGCACCCAGTGCATCTTCTCCTTTTTTTGTAAATATGGCAATAACCCCTCCGGGAGCATTCCCCGCAGAACCAACAAAACTTGAATAAACTTTTATCATCGCGATCCGGCTCATGGGAATGGTTTCAAGTATATCGAGATCAGAAATTACATCGCTGTTGGTTACGTTTGCTGAAATAAGGTATCCATCCAGATAAATTTCAGTATTCATCGCACCCATGCTGCTTACAGTTGAAGTGTTCCTGCTCCCTACTTTATATCCATGGGCATTCAAATAGGAAAACACATCGCTATAAAATTTCCAATCGTCATTGTTTACAAGGTCATATACTTTCAACGCTTCACCTGAAAAACTTCCTGTTGCATATTTTTCATCCAGTATTTCAAGTGGAGTCTTTTTTCTCCCTGACTTCACGGTAACATTTTGGAGAATAAATCCTTTCTCTTTAAAGATGGCTTCATAATCCATTTCATATCCAAAATTATTCATGAGAAAGGCCAGGTTCTTTTCAGGTAATTTCAGCGAACCAAATTTGAATGTTCTGTTAATCGAATCTCCAGACAGATGGGCATCAATGAATGAACTGTTTTTCCCACGGATGTCACTGAATAACAATCTGGACTTTCCAAAGAAAAGCATTGAATCAATCCTGAAATTACCCTGCCTGTCTGTACGTACCATCTGAACCCTTCTTGTTGAATCTGCAGTGATCAGGAGCATCATAAGGTTTTTATCCTCGAACGGTTTTTTTAGATCCCGTAAGGTGATCTTACCGCTTATGGTAATAAAAACCGGGTCTTTTATTAATGGCTTGTTTAATTGCGATGACAATTCTTCCCATTTAAATCTTCTCCATCCATTTGTCATCATCACCAGGTCCAAAGCCGTTTTTACGGAATCCTCGTTTGATGAAAAATACCAGGCAGGTCGGTTTACAAACCCGGAAATATCAGAAGTCAATAAAAGCGATGTATAAATATTCTCTTCGCGTTCTGTCTTATCTATCGAAGCATCCGTAACCGAAACTGAAAAGCTTCCTCTGACAGTATCGCTGATTTGAAGATTGAATTTATTTTTTGCCCTCGATGAAAAATTAACGGTATCAACATTCAGCCTGCCTTCGAGCCTGTATTCTTTATTGTCCACAAAACAAAGTCGCTCAGCTAATGGCTGATCATGCTCATTGAAAACAGTGATCTGTAAAATACCGGAATGGAGATTTTTTGTGTTTAATACCCCCTGAACCTGGTTTTTAATATTTTTAAGATCCTGCCGGAATACGGAATGGTGTTGCATTTGACCTACCATATATGCAGCTCTGAAATCGGGGTCATTTCCTTCTGAAATCTCAAACATAAATCCCTGCGGATGGGGGATCACAGAAAATGCTATCGCTTTTTTTGTGGGATCAGATATGTAATATTTTGTTGCCAGTGGATCATCGTTGACAACAACATAATACCTGGAACCTTGCAGAGGTGTAAATTCAAACAACCCCATCCCGTCATGCCAGGTATCCAGTTCTTTTAAAAACTGATTCTTATCATCAAATAATTTTCCTTTTACTGAAACCGGCAATCCATATTCATTGGAAGCTTTAAATGCCACAAAATTGGAAGCTCCTGAAAAAAGATTACCTCCTTCAGGAAAGAGTTCAATGTTCCATTTCTTTTCACGGATCGGAGGGTTTTGATTTTTTCTCCCGGTTACATGAATCAATTGTTTACCTGTAAACTCGGCTGGTTGATTCATCATACTTGGTGTATAGCTACGTAAAAGAAAATCTCCTTCATTCAGAGAATCCGGGAGATCAATATGGCCGCTAGCTGTCCCGAATAATACCGGTACAATACATTTATAGATCAGCCCGCCATTACTATTCAACAATTCAACATACAGAACTGTACTGATGGTGTCGGGCTGATAATCTGAGTATAAATAGGCTTTGAACCAACCGGTTTCCCCGGCGATAAAATGTTCGCGGTCGAGGTGCAAATAAACTTTTTCAATGGGTGATTTTAAGGACCAGGTATCGAGCAACTCTGCAGGAGTCTGGGCTGTCGAACTGTAACATACCGAAATAAGTAAAGGTAGCAGGAGTCGCTTTGGTTTGATCATGATCACAAATTTGGGAATTGGAATCCGGTTTTACTGTTTATGCGTAGTTAATTATATATGTAGTGCCATAAAATATGTAAATTGCAAATCAAATCATACTATGAAAAAAATAGCTTTTGCGGTTTCAGTCTGTTTCCTGATGTCTGCCAGCTGTAAGCCAGGAGATAAACCAGTTATTCCCGAGGATTTGATGGTTCAGATCCTTACTGAAGGCGAGTGGACTGTAACGGACTATAAACTTAATGGAGTTGACCACACAACTGAATTTTCAGGCTGGAGGTTTAAATACTATTCAAACAAGACCATGGAAGCAAAATTTAACGGGTCCGTAGTCACTACTGGAACCTGGGATGGAAGCCAGTCTACAATGACATTTACTAATATGTTTGCCTCTACAACCACAGCACCCCTTCCCCTGGCATCCGGAACCTGGCATGTCGATACCCCTGGTACCCGGACTGTGATTTCTTCTCAAAACAACGGATCTGAAACGAGGAATATGAAAATTTACCGCGAATAGAAATGATCATTTGATATAGTAAAAAGCTGAACCGAAAAGCCGGTTCAGCTTTTTTATTTTATTGCGTTTTAATTCCCCAATTTTATCTCTAAGTGAACCTCAATTCCACATTTTCGTATGTCCGAAACAAATTTATTTACCATTTAACCAAATATTTCGTTAATCAGAACTTTATAATGCATTGTAATACATTGATTTGCAAGAAAGTATTTTTTCTAGTAAAATTACCTTGCACAGATAAAAAATTCGGCCTATTTTTCGAATAATAAAAGTAAATTTGTTTCGTTGAAGCGAATTCTACCCATACTATCCTTTATTCTGTTGATTGCCACCCACTCCCAGGGCCAATCTTCAAGAACAACTCCAGGTACAGAGTCTAATGATCGGATCATTAAGCTGTATCCGAATCCAGCTACCACATATATTACGTTTGATCTGCAGAAAGGATACGAAAGGGGTATGTCAATTCAGATCTATAACTTCCTTGGCAAACAGATGCAGCAGGTTACAAACGCTGCTATGAAAACTACAGTTGACCTGGCTGAATTCAACCGTGGTTTATACATGTATCATCTCCTCGATGCTACCGGTAAGGTAGTGGAGTCTGGAAAGTTCCAGGTTTCCAAGTAGTTTCTTCCCAGTTGATTCCTCGTTTATTTAATACCCGTTAATAGCTACGCGTCCGCAATAATTTTCACCCGGAATGACAATTTTTGATCATAGAACCTGTGCAATAAGGAATTTGAGATAATGCGTATTCTCCATATTCCAGACAACGGGATGATCGGCAGATTGTGTTTGAAATGTTACCTGCCTGATCTTTCTTCGGGCATCTTTAGCGGCCATTTCAATAATTTCTAAAAACAGTTCAGGTCTTACCAGGCTCGTGCAGGATGAAGTAACAAGAAAACCTCCCGGTCTGATCAGTTTCATTCCCCTTAAGTTTATTTCTTTATAGCCCGTAATTGCTTTTTGGATGGTTTCACGACTTTTGGTAAATGCCGGCGGATCGAGCATTACCACATCGTACTGCTTACCTTCTTTTCCCCATTGTTTTAATACATCAAAAGCATTTGCTGTTTCAAACTTACAAATCTGATCTACATTATTCAGAACGGCATTAGCATTGGCCTGTTCTACGGCAGACGCCGAAATATCAAGTCCAAGTACTGATTTCGCACCATAGCCTGCAGCATGAATTTCAAATGTACCCGTATAAGTAAATGCTCCAAGAACTTCAGCATCTTTTACAATATGCTGAATTGCTTTCCTGTTGTCCTGCTGGTCAAGAAAATACCCGGTCTTCTGTCCATTCGCAAGGTCGACATGAAATTTAAACCCGTTTTCGTTTATAATTATTCTTGCATCAAAAGGCTCTGATAAAAATCCTTTTTTCTGTTCCATTCCTTCCAGTTCCCTTACAGGTACATCATTTCTTTCATAGATACCTTTGGGATTAAATATTTTCTGAAGTGCCTCAACAATTGCATCTTTCCAGATGTCCATTCCCAGCGCAAGGGTTTGAATAACCAGGTAGTCATTAAATTTATCAATGATCAATTGTGGAAGAAAATCTGCTTCTCCAAAAACCAGCCTGCAGTTCTCAGTGTATCCCAGCTTTTGACGGTAGTTCCAGCATTCAGAAAGTCTTTTATAAAAAAACTCCTTATTTATTTCTTCGTTCCGGTTACGGGTTAGCAATCGAACCGTGATCTGGGATTTTGGGTTTGCATATCCTTTCCCTACGAACTTACCGTCGTGAGTTACTACTTCAACTATTTCACCCGCTCCCGGTTCGTTGGACAAAGACCCGATCTCATTGTTAAATATCCAGGGATGACCCAATAATACCCGGTTTGAAATTTTTTTCCTGAGGGTTATTTTATTCATTGCTGCAAAGTAACGAACTATGATATAAAGCCTTGTTAACGAGGACATAGTTAAAATGGCATTTTGTCTCAAATGTCGTCTTGGCAATATTCTTGACTAACTTACCTTTGCCCGCCCGAACAGATCCTTCTTTACGCGGGATGGCAGGACGGGGAAAACATTTGTAATTATGGCAGAAAAACATAAAAAAGATTCCGCAATGCAGGAAAACAATGATGAGGGGTATATGTTTAATTCCGATGAAAATATCGGGGGAACAACGCACCTGAATGACCCGGTTGCAGATGAGTCAGAAATGGAGAAATTAAAAGAAGAACTGGAAGAAGAAAAGGACAAATACCTGAGAAAAGTTGCTGAGTTTGATAATTTCAAAAGAAGAAACGCGAAGGAAAGGCTGGAGCTGATGCAAACGGCAGGCAGGGATGTGATCGAGGATATGCTGAGTGTGCTCGACGATTGTGAGCGTGCAGAAAGACAGATAGAAAAAAGTGATGATCTGAATTCTATCAAAGAGGGGGTAACCCTTGTATTTAATAAGCTCAGAAATACGTTGCAGGCTAAAGGTGTGAAAGCAATGGAAACCATCAACCAGGTTTTCAATCCGGACCTGCATGAAGCTGTAACAGAAATTCCTGCTCCAGATGGGATGAAAGGAAAAATAATTGATGAAGTGCAGAAAGGATATTATATGAATGATAAGATCATTCGTCACGCAAAAGTGGTTGTAGGAAAATAGTTATGAGCAAAAGAGATTTTTACGAGATCCTGGGTGTTGCCAAATCCGCCTCTGCAGATGAGATCAAAAAAGCCTACCGTAAAGTGGCAATGCAGTTTCATCCCGACCGCAATCCTGGTGATAAAGCAGCAGAAGAAAAATTTAAAGAAGCTGCAGAGGCATATGAAGTGTTAAGTGATGCTGATAAAAAAGCACAATATGATCGCTATGGACATGCCGGTGTAAGCGGGCATGGACGCGGTGGACATCCTGGCGGCATGAATATGGACGATATATTCAGCCAGTTTGGTGATATTTTCGGAGATGATCTTTTTGGAAATTTTTTTGGCGGTGGGCAGAGAGGACGTACCGGACGCGCCCGTGGTGTCAGAGGAAGTAATTTAAGAGTAAAGCTGAAATTGAATTATGAGGAGATCGCCAAAGGTGTAACGAAGAACATCAAAGTAAAAAAATACGTGGGTTGCAATACCTGCGGTGGTTCGGGAGCGAAAGATAAAGGCAGCGTTCAAACATGCAGTCATTGTGGTGGAAGCGGGCAGGTAAGAAAAGTTCAGAATACATTCCTGGGGCAGATGCAGACAGTTACAACCTGTCCGTACTGCAATGGTGAAGGAACTACAATAACTGCAAAATGCGGAACCTGCAAAGGTGAAGGCCGTATGTATGGAGAAGAAACCGTTAGCCTTGACATACCTGCCGGAGTTCAGGAAGGCATGCAGATGAATGTAAGTGGAAAGGGCAATGCAGGTGAACGTGGTGGAATGTATGGAGATCTTATTATTCTTATCGAGGAAGAACCGCATAAAGAACTGCATCGTGAAGGATTAAATGTTGCCTTTGAACTTCATATTTCCTTTACAGATGCCGTATTCGGAACGAATGCAGAAGTTCCGACTATTGATGGCCGTGCAAAAATCAAGATCCCAGCAGGAACGCAAAGTGGAAAGGTTTTCCGTTTAAAAGGAAAAGGCTTTCCTGCCGTGAATTCATACGAAAAAGGCGATCAGCTTATTCACGTAAACATATGGACTCCTCAGCATCTGAATGCTGAAGAAAAGACCATGCTTGAAAAACTGAGCCAATCCCCGAACTTCAAACCACATCCGGATAAGAGCCAGAAGAATTTCTTTGACAGGATCAAGGAAATGTTCTCCTGAAATAGTGACTTTCCAGCACAGTGGGATCCGAAGCTTGGAATTCACGTGACTTGAAGTCGCGGC